>Ga0315909_10000024_pt1 | contig 203948 bp, 160 predicted proteins | sample LakEriMetagenome_11_FD_203527 | JGI IMG/M metagenome (GOLD analysis project Ga0315909, IMG submission 203527) | Freshwater fungal communities from buoy surface, Lake Erie, Ohio, United States - Buoy 2 MA125 | ecosystem: Environmental > Aquatic > Freshwater > Lake | place: USA: Lake Erie, Ohio... | reverse complement strand
GCGGGAACGCCCAACTACCTCATCGGCTTCGAGCCCTCCGGGCCCATGCCAGCTTACGCACACCCACGACTCAGTCGTGGGTGTGGAGCATCAGCCGGGCATCCCGCCCGGCTGCGGGAACGCCCAACTACCTCATCGGCTTCGAGCCCTCCGGGCCCATGCCAGCTTACGCACACCCACGACTCAGTCGTGGGTGTGGAGCATCAGCCGGGCATCCCGCCCGGCTGCGGGAACGCCCAAAGCGGTCGCCGTTGGCGGTCTTCCGGCCGATGCCGGGGCGGACTGTCTTGCAGCGTGAGAAGGAGTTACCCGTGCCCCGGGAGCAGGCGCATGCCGGCAAGCGCAGCCAGGATGGCGAACCGCTGTCGGCATCGAGTGAGCAGATGCCACGAGGGCATCCGCGAACGTCCGGCGAGCAGGGTACGGATACCCCCGACTCGTCACGGCACCGCGCATGCCTGCTTTCAGTCCGCATTGTCAGCCCTTCACGGCAGACTGCGTCTCGATTTTGGCCGTTTTCGGCGGTTTTCAGCCGCGAGCGGCCGCAGCCTGCAAAATGCGGCCGTTTTCAGCCCCGGCCGATCCGGCTTGCGGATTCGCCCGATCGTGGCAGAATGAGGGGCTTGAAAGGTAAGGAGTTTTCATGAGCGACACCGTCGAAGTGGCCCTGCGCAAGGGTTCTGGTACCAAGGAATGCCGCCGGCTGCGCCGGGCCGGATACGTGCCGGCCGTGCTGTACGGGCACGGCGAAAAATGCGTTGACCTCTCGGCCCCGCGCGATGCCGTCCAGGCATTCATCCGGCATGGGAGCCGGTTCGTCGAACTCGTCGGCGCGGTCAAGACGAGCGCCGTGATTCGTGAGCTTCAGTGGGACACCTTCGGCACCGAGCCGATTCACGTCGATTTCCTGCGGGTCAGTCGGAGCGACCGTGTCAAGGTCAAGGTACCGATCGATCTCAAGGGGGAATGCCCCGGCCAGCGTGCCGGCGGCGTGCTCAGCCTCGTGCTCCACGAACTCGACTTGGAGTGCACCGCCGACACCATCCCAGATCATGTGCACGCCCACGTCGGACACCTGGAACTCGGCCACGCGATCAAGGTGAAGGATCTTGATCTGCCGAAGGGTGCCCGCGCCCTGGCCGACGGAGAGGAAACCGTCGTCACATGCATGCTGCCGGCCAAGAAGGGGGAGGAGGCCGCCGCCGGACCGGCGGAACCCGAAGTCATCGGCCGCAAGCCAACCGAGGAGGGAGAGGAAGGCGAAACCACGAAGTCGTGACGCCCGGGAAGCCGGCGCACGCGAGCCAACCGATGCTGGTGGACCGTGAAATTGTTGGTCGGGCTCGGCAATCCGGGAGGCTCCTACGACGGCACCCGCCACAATGTCGGCTTCGACGTCCTGGAGACGCTGGCACGTCGGGCAGGCTCACCGCCGCGACGGGCTCGCTTCCAGGGGGAAACGTCGCAGGGAACGATTCGCGGATGTCCGGTCCTGCTGCTGTGGCCTCTCACATGGATGAACCTGAGCGGATCGAGCGTCCTCGCCGCCCGAGACTTCTACAAGATTCCTGTCGAAGACATCCTGATCATATGCGACGACTTCAACATTCCTCTCGACACGATTCGCCTCCGGCCCGGTGGTTCGGCGGGCGGCCAGAATGGGCTGGCCGACGTCATCACGAGGCTGGGCGCGGTTGCTGTGCCCAGGCTCCGCGTCGGGATCGGACCGGTGCCTGCCGGCTGGAAACCGGCCGACTTCGTGCTTGGAAAGTTCTCCAAGGCGGATCGGGAGCGGGTCGGGCCGGTGTTGGAGCGGGCGGCCGATGCCGCGGAGGAATGGGCTTCACTGGGCATCCAGGCAGCGATGAATCGCTACAACTGACCTGATCCCCCAAATCTCACCCTTCTCAAATTTGAAGCCCGAAAATTCGATCACGACCCCCTGACCACCCGATCACGCGCGTCACAACGACTCAACCCAGGAGCACGATCACCATGGCGGTTTATGAAGGCATGTTCATTCTCGATCCCGCGAAATACTCCCGCGATCCGGCGGGATCAGCCCAGCAGATCAACGACCTGATCGCCCAGTTCGGCGGGACGGTGCTGGCGGCCCGTCTGTGGGATGAGCGCAAGTTGGCCTATCCGATCAAGGGGCACAAGAAAGGCGTCTACTGGCTCACCTACTTCAAGATGCCCGGCGGTCAACTCACGGCGCTCGAACGGCAGTGTGAAATCTCCGACGACATCATCCGCAAGTTGGTGCTCAAGATCGACGACCGGATCGCAGACGCACTGGTGCAGCACGCCCTCGCCGGCGAGGCGGCCCCGCGGCGGTCCGCCGCGCCCGCAGCCGCCGGCCCGACGTGATCCCAGCCCCCCACTTGCGGGAGACGGCGACGAACGCTATCCTCCGGCAAGTGTACGAACGTTCACACAGTTTTCAGGAGCCGAGCGATGGCCAGCTACAACAAAGTGATTCTGATGGGCAACGTCACGCGTGACCCGGAACTGCGGTATATCGCCAGCGGCACGGCGGTCACGGACATCACGCTCGCGGTCAACGACCGGCGAAAGACGGCCGCCGGCGAATGGGTCGAGGAGACGACGTTCGTCGATGTCACGCTCTGGGGTCGCACCGCCGAGATCGCCGGCGAATACGTGACCAAGGGCTCCCCGCTGCTGATCGACGGCCGTCTCAAACTCGACACGTGGGAGAAGGACGGCAAGAAAAACTCCAAACTCCGCGTCGTCTGCGATCGCATGCAACTGCTCGGTGGCCGCGGCGAGGGCGGCGGCAAGGGCAAGCCGCGGGCGGCCGCCAACCGCGGTCCTGCCCGCACCGAGGACAACTTCGACCAGTCCGCGCCCGACTACGAGGACGCGCCGGCAGCCGGCGGGCCAGTCGGCGCCGACGACGACATTCCCTTTTGAAATGAGCCGCCTTGAGGCTGGCCAAGTTTCGCAAGCATCGACAATCAAACACGTCCGGAACAGGAGAGCAAGAACATGCCGACTCAGGAAATCCCCCTCGTCACCACCGCGGCCAAGCGCCTTCCCAAGGGCAAGCGTGGCGGCATCGAACTGCTGCTCGTGCATACCGTCGAGCATCTCGGCAAGCAGGGGGAGGTCGTCGAGGTGAAGCGCGGCTACGCCTTCAACTATCTGCTGCCGCAGGGCTTGGCCACGATTGCCACCGAGCACCACAAGCGCATGGTCGAAAAGCACCGTGCGAAGTTGGAAGAGATCGCAAGGGAGAGGCTGGCCGGCCTGCGTTCGCTGTTGGCGGAACTCGTACGCACAAGCGTCACCATCGAAGCCAACGCCAACGATGAGGGGCACCTGTACGGCTCGGTCGGAGCGGCGGAGATCACCCGCTCACTGAAGCAGCAGGACCTGACGGTTGCTCCCGATCAGATCATTCTGCAGGGACCACTCAAGGAAGTCGGACTGTACACGGTCCGCGTCAGGCTTGCTCCCGAGGTGGAAGGCGACCTCAAGGTGTGGGTCGTCCCGAGCAGCGAGGGCGGCACGAAGTAGCGCGAGCCGGCGTCGACCGAGGCAGGTGGATTGCGACGGAGGTGCAGGGAGGCTCGCGACGATGGGGTCGTCGAAAGGTGATTCGCGCCGTCCTGTCGGATCGTGGCGTGACGGATCCGAGCGAAACTCTCGCGGCCGTGCCGCCGCGCCGTCCGCAGCGGTCCTCGAAGCGGCCGATCGTCCGACGAACGTCGATGCCGAACGGGCTGTTCTCGGCAGCATCCTGCTCAAGCCCGACGTCTGCGACGATGTCGCGCTCGTGGTGCGGCTGGAGGATTTTTCCGACGAGTCGCACCAGATCCTCTATCGACACCTGCTCGATCTTCACGATTCCAACAAGCGAATCGACGCCACGATCGTGCTCGAGCAACTCCGCTCCAAGGGGGACCTGGAGCGGATCGGTGGCGCGGCGGCCCTCGCCGAGGTCATCGAATCGGTGCCCCACGCGGCCCATGCCGCCCACTACGCCCAGATCGTTCGCGACAAGGCGCTGCTGCGGTCGTTGATCGACGCGGGCACGGACATCCTTCGCGACGTCTATGCCGCCGACGACGAGCCGCGGCAGCTTCTCGCCCGAGCCGAACAGCGGATTTTCTCGATCCTCGAGCATCGCAGTTCCGCCGAAGCAAAGCCGATCCAGCAGGTGCTTGACGACGTGATGATCCGCATGGATGCGCGGATGCGACAGGAGCACATGGTCGGCGGCGTGGAAACGGGCTTCACTGACCTCGACACCCTCTGCGGTGGCCTGCACAACTCCGAACTGATCATCCTCGCGGCCCGGCCGAGCATGGGGAAGACGGCGTTCGCCATGAACATCGCGGAGCACGTCTCCATCGGCCTGCGGCAGCCGGTTCTGTTCGTCAGCCTGGAAATGGCGGCGCTCGAACTCGCGGACCGTCTGCTCTGTTCGGCCGCCCAGGTCAATGGCCATCGGCTGCGAAACGGCACCATCTCGCAGGAGGATCGCAGGCGGCTTGTGGAGAAATCGGCCGACATCGGGGCTTCGCCACTGTTCATCGACGACACGCCGGGCCGGACCCTGACCGAGATCGCGGCGGTCGCCCGCCGGCTCAAGCGGCGGAAGGAGGGTCTCGCGCTCGTCGTGATCGACTATCTGCAGCTCATCGAGCCGGACAATCCGCGCGACCCCCGGCAGGAACAGGTCGCCCGGATCGCACGACGATTGAAGATGATGTCTCGCGAACTCGACATTCCCGTCCTCTGCCTCGCGCAGCTCAATCGTCAGGCGGAGGTGTCGCGGGACAACAGGCCACGCCTCAACCACCTGCGGGAGTCGGGCGCGATCGAGCAGGACGCCGACGTGGTGATGTTCGTCCACCGTGAGGAGTATTACCAGACGAACGACGAAGACCGGGAGCGGGTCAAGGGGGCGGCCGAGATCATCATCGCCAAGCAGCGGAACGGCCCGATCGGCGACGTGAAACTGCTCTGGCAGCATGACTACACGCGGTTCGTGAATCTCGAGCATCGCCCACACGACGAGTTCGAGGCGTTTTCTTCGTTCTGATTTGAGCGCTCGGGGGCCATCCTGGCCCCCCGAGCTTGGGCCGGTCGCGGCCGCCGCGACGGGCGGCTCGGACCGGCCCGGCCGGCCTCCTGCCGGCCGTGGCCGCCGCTTTCGCGGCGGCACGCGAGGCACGCGGCGCGGCCGGAGGCCGCTGCGTGCCGTTGGGCAAGCCCAACTGGCCGCCTGGAGCGCGGCCTTGCGAGAGCGGGCGGAGGCCCGCAAAGCAGACCACAGCACGATGCCGTGGGGCGGCGGAACGCGAGGCACGCGGCGCGGCCGGAGGCCGCTGCGTGCCGTTGGGCAAGCCCAACTGGCCGCCTGAGTCACGCACGGCGTGCGCCGGTGCGATCGGTGCCGGCGACGACGTCGAGCTCCAACCCGTCGTCCTCGCCCCGTTCCAGCCGCTCCCAGGCGATCGCACCCATCGCCGCATTGTCCGTGCACAACGAACGCGGGGGAATGAACACGGCCACATTCCGCCGCCTCCCCAACGCCTCGACTGCCTCCCGCAGCATCGCGTTCGCCGCCACTCCGCCGCCGACCAAGACCGCCTCGCAGCCCGTTCGCTCCACCGCCAACTCCAGCTTCGCGACGATCGAGTCCACCGCGGCCCGCTGGAAAGAAGCCGCCAGATCCGCAAGCGCCCCCGCCTGCGGAGGCGGAGCGTCCGCGGGCCCCGCAGGGGGCCGCACCAGATACCGAACCGCCGTCTTCAAACCGCTGAAGCTCATGTCGAGCCGTTCGCGGTCATTGGCTAGCGGCCGCGGCAGCCGGTGGGCCCGCGGGTTGCCGCCAACGGCGGCGCGTTCGATCGCCGGCCCGCCGGGGTAGTCGAGACCGAGCAGGCTTGCCACCTTGTCGAAGGCCTCGCCGGCTGCGTCGTCGATCGTGCCCCCGAGCCGCTCGAGATCGAGCGGACCACGGACGTGGAACAACGACGTGTGTCCGCCGCTGGCGACGAGGCCGACGCAGGGATAGGGAAGTGGCCCGCCATGACCGAGGCGGCAGGCATACAGATGGGCGGCGACGTGGTCGTATCCGAGCAGGGGTATGCCGGCGGCTGCCGCGATCCCCTTGGCCGCCGCCAGACCGACGAGGAGCGAGCCGACGAGCCCCGGCCGGCAGGCGACCGCGACCGCCTCGATGTCATGCCGTGCGATTGCCGCCCTCTCGACAGCCTCGTCGATGACGGGAATGATCCGCTCGACATGCGCGCGGGACGCGAGTTCCGGAACGACGCCGCGCCAGCGGGCATGGAGCCGCTCCTGGCTGGCGACGACGCTGGAGAGCACCGTACGGTCGCGGGTCACGACGGCGGCCGCTGTCTCGTCGCAGGTTGTTTCGATCGCAAGCAAGGGCATGAAAGGAGTGTACAGGGCGCTTAGCCGCGTGCATGCTGCACGCAGACCCGCTGCACCGGCCGCCGGTCAGGCGGCCGCCCCCGGCGCGGTGAACCTCGGCTTCACCACCGCCGGGGCAAAGCCTGTCGGAGCCAGGGATGGCCCGACAGCCGCGATATTCAAAAGTCGTACCACATGCCGATGCCGGCACGGCGCTGATTGTAGAACACGAACTCGTACTGCGGGTCCGAGCCGGCCAGGTATTCGAATCCTATGCGAAGCAGCCGCTCGCTCCGCTGCCCACGCCACGCCCAGCCGGTCTGCACGCAGACGTTGCCCCCCCAGTCGAGTTCCTGTCGCGACATGCCGTTGACCGCCAGAAAGGGCGCTCCGTGGGGGCCCGTCGGCCGGGCCTGGACCAGCTCGGTGCCGAACTGGAACTCCCACGGCTTCGAGCCGCCCGAATTGTGGAACGAGTAGCCCACGTCGCCGTAGATGCGCAGCCAGTCGAACACGTAATACGAGTTGCCCCAGACCATCGCATCGCGGAGGTAGTTGACCCGGGGGAACGACGGGTACTTCAGCATGCCCTCGTCGCCAAGATGTGCGCTCAAGTGGTAGTAGCCGAACTTGGTTTGCCAGCGGCCGATGCCGTAGACGAGCGGGATGCCGAAGCGGTAGTCGGACGACCGCAGGTCGATCTCGTCGCCCGGATCGAGTCGCACGAAGGCAGCCCCCTCGACCTGCACCTCGAAGCCCTGCGGATGCAGGACCGGGTCGGAGCCATAGCGAAGGAGAGACATCCGGCCCCCGGTCGTCATGTCCCACATCCAGCCGTTGGCCCGCGTCGGCGTGAACGGGTCAGCCGCGGTGTCGTCGTACCAGACGGTGGCAAACCGCGGCTCCTTCGGGCCGGCCAGATAGCTCGTGTAGATCAGATTGTTCGGCAACAGGTGCCACGCCCACGGCCGCGGCGCCCAGAGATCGTCGACGCAGATGCCGGAGCCGCCAGGGGGCAGGCACGCCTCGTCCGGAAGGCAGGGGCCCGCATCGTAGGGCATGTCGAGCACGACGGGACCGTGCGGCCGCGTCGGCGGCAAAGGGCCGATGTCCGCGGCAGGTCCGCTGCCGAGGTTGTCGGCAGGGATCGCCCGCAACGCCGTTGCCGGAGCGGGCAGGTCCAGCGGCGCTCCGGCCGCCACGGCAGCGAAGCATGCCGCCACGCCGAGGGCGCGGACCGCGCAGCCGCCGCCGGCGGCGCTGCAGGCTCGTGGGACGATGGCGCGAGCAGTGGTCACGCGGGGCCGGGCTCCGAAAATGGTGATCGACGAGCGACGTTGCACAGACTGTAAACTCCCCCGACCACGGGCCAGAGAGAGATCGGCCGCCGGGGGTCCGCTTCGCCAGCCGACGCTCGACATGCAGCCCGGCGACCGGTGAACGGGGCAGGATCGGCAAGCTCGCGAGGATCCATGCTTCGCCGTCACCGTGGTCGTCCCGCTCCGCGGCGGCCGCCGATCTTTCCCCGCCCCCGGTAGCCGCCCGATCTGGGCATCCTCTGGCACACCACCGCCGGCGTGCGATAAGGTTATGACCTCGAAGGACCGATCGCCTCACCGGGGGTTCCGCGCTCATGACGATCACGAGCAGCATTTCAAACACTGGTTCGCTCACGGCCTTTCTCCGGGCGGCGGCCCTGCTGGCGGTCGCCACCCTGCTCCCGCTGCTCGCAGGCTGCGGCTCCGGAGGACCGGCCAGCCCGACCGTCGGCACGAAGCGGTTCGTCTTCCTCACCAACACCGACGACCCATTCTGGGATGCCTGCAACGCCGGCCTGGTCGAGGGGGCGAAGCAGGTGGGACTCGCCGCGAAGAACCTGCGCATGGTGATGGAGAAGAACGATGCCACGACGCAGGGGCAGATCGAGCGGCTCCGGCAGTTCGGCAGCCAGGCGGACATCGTCGGCGTGGCGGTTTCGGCGATCCAGGCCGACAACGCCGCCCTCGCCGAGGAGATGCGCAACCTCGCCAAGAAGGGAATCAAGGTCATCACGGTGGACGGCGACCTGAATCGGGAAAAGTTCCGTGACGCCCGCGCCTACTACGTCGGCAGCGACAACGCCGTGGCCGGCCGTTTGCTTGGCCAGGCGACCAAGGCGATCCTCGCCGCCCGCGGCAAGGACCGCGGAGGCTACGTGCAGTTCGTCGGCTTCACCGACAACGACAACGCCCGATCGCGGATGGACGGCGTCCGGGATGCGCTCGGGACGGGCTACACCGAGGTCGATCGGATGGCGGACCAGACCGATCTGTCGCGGGCCCGGGACAACGTCCGCACCGCGCTCGGCAACCACCCCGACGTCGTCGCCTTGTTCGGCATCTGGTCCTACAACGCCCCCGCCATCGCCGAGGTCGTCGAGGAGCGGAGCGTTCGCGACCGGCTCACGATCGCCACCTTCGACGCCCAGGCCGCGGCACTCGATCGGATGGCTGCCGGAAAGATCGACGTGATGGTGGTCCAAAACCCGTTCGAGATGGGCGTGCAGACGGTCCGCCTCCTGCTCGCCATGCATACCGACGACACGGCGACGCTGGCGGAGATGTTCCCCAATGCCGCCGGACCGGACGGCGACGTTTTCACCACCGGCCTGCGGGTCGTGGTGCCCGACGAGAAGCCACTCCTCGAGCGGGATCAGATCGAACTTGCCCAGCCTTTCGAATTCCTGTCGCTCTCCGCCTTCCGAGCCTGGCTGGCGAAGTACGGCCTCTCCAGCTCGTAGGCCGGCCATGTCGTCTCCTCCCGGCCTGGCGGCACTCCAGCGGCTCCTGCGACCCACCGAGTGGACGTTGCTCCTGGCGATCATCGTCACGGCGACAATCACGACGCTCGTGGACACGCAGCACACGTATTGGTTCCGTCCCTTCGACAGCATCCGCGACATCGCCCGCAACACCGCCCTGCTCGGCATCTTCGCCCTCGGCGCCACGGTGGTGATCATTGCGGGAGGCATCGATCTTTCGTCCGGCTCCATGATCGCCTTCTCGGGGACCGTGGCCGCCTGCACCATGGTGGCGCTGGCTCCGGCCGAGGTGGCGGGCTTCAAGCCGGTCGGCCCTGCGATCGTCGCCGTCGCCTGCCTGGCGAGCCTGTTCGTCGGCTTTCTCGTCGGCACGCTGCACGCCTGGCTGATCACGTCGATCCGCCTGCCGCCGTTCATCGCCACGCTGGCCACGCTCGTCGGCCTGCGGAGCTTTGCCCGGGCGATCTGCGAGAGCACCACCGCCACCTTCCTGCCGACGAAGAACGCGCTCATCAACGTGTCAGACCCGCTTTTCAAGGCAGTCCGTGACAACGTCTGGATTCCGGTCGTCGTCTTCGTCCTGCTCGCGGCCGTGACGTGGCTGATCCTCACCCGCACCGTGCTCGGCCGCCACGTCCATGCCCTCGGCGGGAACGAGCAGGCGGCCCGCCTGGCCGGCATCCGCACCGACAACGTGAAGTGGTTCGCCTATTGTTACGGGGCGATGACCGCCGCCTTGGCGGGACTGTTCTACGTGGCGAACGAGTCGGTGGCGGCCCCCGTCAATCAGGGCCGCGGCCACGAACTCAACGCCATCGCGGCGGCGGTCGTGGGCGGATGCTCGCTCACGGGCGGCGTCGGCACCGTGCCCGGCACGGTGCTGGGGGCGATCTTCCTGCGCCTCGTCATCGACGCCGTCTCGAAGATCATCAAGACCGGCGCCGACGTCTACGAGGGCCTGATCGTCGGCGTCGTCGTCGTGATCGCGGTGACCTTTTCGCAGCTCGGCCAGATCGGTCGCGGCGGCCGCCGGCTGCTGCCGGGCGGACTCGGCCTGTGTGCGATCCCGACGCTCGCCCTGTTCTGCGGCGGCGTCGCCGCCACGACGGCGGGAGGTCGGGCGGGTGTCGCCGCCGGTCTGGCCGCGGTCGTGCTGCTCGTCGCCCTGCGGACATGGGAGGCCCGGGCAGCGCAGCGTGTCGCCCGGATGCCATGATGGCAGCGGCATCCATGCCCGGCGTCCCGGCGATCGTGATGCGCGGCATCGCGAAGCGGTTTCCCGGAGTCGTGGCCCTCGACGACGTGACGCTGGAGGTGCGCCGCGGCGAACTGCATGCCATCTGTGGCGAGAACGGCGCCGGCAAGAGCACGCTGATGAAGATCCTCTCCGGCGTCTACCAGCCCGACGCGGGCGTGCTCGAGGTGGACGGCCGCCCGGTGCGGTTCGCCGGCACCCGGGCCGCCGAGGCCGCCGGCATCGCCATCATCCACCAGGAACTGGCGCTGGTCGAAGACCTTGCCGTGGCCGCCAACGTCTTCCTTGGCCGCGAGCGGCGCACCCCGCTCGGCCTCGTGGACGACCGGGGCATGGAGGAGGAATGCGGCCGGCTGCTCGGCCTGCTCGACTGCCAGGTATCGCCGCGGGCTCGCACCGGCAGCCTCCGGGTCGGCGACCAGCAGCTCGTCGAGATCGCCAAGGCCCTGTCGCTCGACGCCTCGATCGTCGTCATGGACGAACCGACCAGCGCCCTCACCGAGGCGGAGTCGGCCCGCCTGGAGCGGACGATCCACCGCCTTCGGGAGCGGGGCACGACGATCCTCTATATCTCCCACAAGATGGACGAGGTCTTCCGGCTGGCGGACAGGATCACGGTGCTCCGCGACGGCCGGCACATTCGCACCGTCGACCGCGCCTCCACCAACGCCCGAGAAGTGACCGGCTGGATGGTGGGCCGCGAGATCGCCGACCACGACTTTCACGGCCGCCGTAGCCCCGGCCCGCGGATTCTCGAGGCCCGCGGCCTGACGATTCCCTGGCCCGAGCATCCGCGCGGCTACCGGATCGCCGACGTGTCATTCGACCTGCATGCCGGGGAGATCGTCGGTATCGCCGGCCTCATGGGTGCCGGCCGCACCGAGGTCCTGGAAACGATCTTCGGGGCCGCCGGCTCGAACTGGCACGGCGCGGTCCGGCTCGATGGCCGGCCGGTGCGGTTCACGCATCCCGCTGAGGCGGCGGCCGCAGGCATCGCGATGGTCACGGAGGACCGGAAGCGGCTCGGACTGTTTCCCGATCTCGACGTGGCGGCCAACGTCAGCCTGTGCAGCCTGCGCGAAGCGCTCGCCGGGGGCCTCCTCAGCCGGACCCGGGAAGAGTCGCTGGTCGCGGGCCCGCTCCGCGACACCGGGGTCAAGACTCCCGGCCCGCGCGCACCGATCACCGGCCTCTCCGGCGGGAACCAGCAGAAGTGCATCATCGGCCGCTGGCTGCTGACGCGGCCCCGTGTGCTGCTCCTCGACGATCCGACCCGCGGCATCGACGTCGGCGCCAAGGCGGAGCTCTATCAATTGATCGACCGACTGTGCCGCGCCGGGCTGGCCGTCGTCCTCACCTCCAGCGAGCTCCCCGAACTGCTCACGCTCTCCGACCGGATCATCGTCCTCGCCGAGGGCCGCGTGGCCGGGGAGTTCACCCGGGCGGACGCGACGGAGCAGAAGATCATGGAGGCGGCGACCGGGGGCCGCCGGTCGAAGCCTGCCTCCGCCTGACGTGTTGGCACCACAGGGCGACTGGACGGGCAGCATGGGAATCAGTCTCCGCCGCAGCGGCGTTGACGGAAACCCATGCAATGCGTATGGTTTTCCATATGAAGACGACACTCTCGATCAGCGATGCCACGATGCGGGCCGTGAAGCGCGAGGCGGCCAGACGCGGGCAGACCATGTCGGAGCTGGTCGAGTCGGCCCTGCGGCAGGCGCTGAGCCGGGCGAAGCCGGTCGCGAAGTTGCCGCCCCTGCCGTGTTTCTCCAGCGGTGGCAGCCGTATCGACATCTCCGACCGCAAGACGCTCTACGACGCGATGGGCCGGTAGCATGTTCGTCGTCGATACGAACGTGCTCATCTATGCGGCCGATCGGGATGCGGCTGAGCATGGTGCCTGCCGAGCCCTCGTGGCGCGTTGCCAAAGCCAATCTGCACCGTGGTACCTGACCTGGGGGATCGTCTACGAGTTTCTGCGCGTGACCACCCATCCTGCGGTTTTTGGCCGCCCGTTTTCGGTCCGTGATGCCTGGTCCTTCCTGGATGCCGTCTTTGCGTCTCCCGGGTTCGGTATGCTCGTGGAGACGGAGCGCCACCTGCACGTGGCGCAGGAAGTGTTCGCCGAGGTTCCTCGACTGGCTGGCAATGTCGTCTTCGACGTCCACACCGCCGTGCTGATGCGTGAAAACGGCGTGCGGTCCATTTACACCAACGACACGGACTTCGGGCGGTTTCCGTTCATCGAAGTTTTGGATCCGTTGAGGAAGCTGGGCCGGTGACGTGGCCCAATCGTGGGCGGCGGCGCGATGCTCAGCATGGCTGCGACACCCCTGCCCCAGCCTCGATCGCGACACGCACGAGGTCCGGCCGATCTTCGGGAATCGCGAGAACCGCACCGATCCGGAACCGCAGGCTGATCGACCGGCCACCGACAACCTCGACCGGCGAAAACGCGCGGGAGGCGTCTGCAGCTCAGTAGCCCCGCCCGTGCACTTCCGCCGCCAGTACCAGAACGTCGGCACGGACACCCGCTCACGGGCGCAGAATCGGGCCACTGTCAGTCGCGACTTCTCAAACCGCCTCAGCCGCTGCTGCCACTCCGAACACTTCCGCTGATCCACCTGCCGTGCCATAGCCAGCCTCCTTGAAAACGGGATGAACAAGGTCCACCCGCGAGGCTATCTGGGCCGTCAAGATTGGTTGTGGTGGGCGCACACCCGCCATCCGCTTACGGCCCATCGACCCAGAGCCTGAGAAGCGCCAGCGGCGATTTGTCTTTTTGCAAGGTGACTGAACGAGACAGAGCAAAGCCGTCTCTCTTTTCGATGGGCTCGCCAGCTGCCATAAACCAGCCCCGAAATGCCCCTGATGTCGGGCTGGCATAGCACGATCGTTCACCGGAGTTTCTCGAATCCACGAATGCGAATTCGAGATTCCACAGACACGTCTCGTCACACTGTTCGACCAACCGAACGAGGTCCGCCTTGGGATCAGCGGGCTCTTTCGTTTGAAAACTCAAATACAGTTTCGGCTGATTACCGATCCTGGACTGCCGGATCAGCCACTTGCCATCCTTGCGTTCAAAAGCCCAATTTTCCCCGCCATCTCTAAAAATTACGCGATGCTTCTCCTCTCTCGACGCGCAAAGCACGCCCCCTCCCTCGCTTTGACTCATTCGTCGGGGTAATTGCACTTCAATCTCTTCGCCTGTGCCGTCTATTGCGAAAATACAATTCCGCAACGGAAGCAACATCGCACACGAGATGCAGGACAGAAGCAACACATGTCGCATCGTGATTACCTCTCGGCTCCAAAACTCGGTCCATCGGGCTTTTCCGTGGGTCGGTGGTGTCCCTGCCATGTCACCGGCCGCTCTCTGCGGGCCTCCGGCCCTCCGTTCACTGCATGTCCGCCGCGCTTCGGCATCCATGCCTGCGCTTGCTTCCACAGCCCGGCGACATGGCAGGAACACCCCCTTCTTGGCTCCTGACCCACAAACCTCCCGGAAGGACCACTATTGGATGCTCCTGGTAGGATCCGGTGTTCAGCACGCGAAGTCCGCCGGCACTGATTTCGACACTGATCTGCCCCGTGCGGGCGTCGATTTCAAACGGCACGTCGGCGGGGGCAGAGCCTGCCACGATCGACCACGTCAGAGTGACACCATCGGGATCAGTCGCGGTCAGTCTTGGTCCGACTGGGGTTTCGTCGGGTTCGCCAACAAGGACGTTACGGGTTTGGTCCGCGATCACGGGTTGCCGCATTCAGGTTGGCGTCGAAGACGACGGTGTTGCTGCCGAGGCCGTTGAGGGAGACGGTGACGTGGGCTTGAAGCCGACGATGCTGCCGGAGCCCTGCACGCGGACGCCGAGGCCGAGGATCGTGTTGCCGTCCGCAGAGCGAACTCCGGCATCGGTATCACGGGGTATTCGCGCCGAATCACACGCTCAGGCGTGCGGTCACGGCGCTGGCCATCGGGAATATCGGCAAGCAGCGCGAGGCCACGACGGGCGGGCATGGGCGCGACGGTCACGCCACGGACCGGATCATTCTTTCTTTCCTTCCTCATCCGCCGAGGTAGCGGGCGACGATGGCGCGGGCGTGCGGCTCGGTGCGGGTGCCGGCGACGATCGCCCGGCCGTCGGCGAACACCGAGAGCTGGATCCCGGGCTCGACCTCGGCTCGGACCATCCAGGCGTTGGCGGTGACGGCGCCGACCGCGGCGAGCCGCGTGGCGAGCGACTCCAGGTCGATGGCGACTCCCGCCGCGGGCAGCACCTGCACGGCGTCTCGGCCACAGAGCGTCGCCAGCCGCGGTCCGACCCGCCCCTCCAGCCACGGATAATCCTTCCCGCGGCAGGTCGGGCAGCCCGTCGCCGCAAGCGGCGCGAGGTCGACGGTCCGCCAGGCGTCGGTCCACAGGTCGCAGACGAGCAGCCGATCGCCGACCGGACTGCCGACGATCAGGCGGATCGCCTGCGCCGCCTCCACGGCACCGACGACGAGGGCGGCAGGACCGATGATGCCCGCCGTGTCGCAGGTCGGCAGTGCCCCCACGGCCGGGGGCTCGGGCACGAGGCAGCGCAGGCAGGCGGTGCGTCCGGGCACGATCGCCATCACCCGCCCCTCGGCACCGATCGCCCCGCCATGCACCCAGGGCACCCCGTGGCGGCAGGCGAAGTCGTTGACCAGGAACCGGACCTCGAAGTTGTCGCTGCCGTCGACGATCACGTCCACGCCCTCGAGCACCTCCGTCGCGTTCGTGGCGGTGAGATCGACGACGACGGGCTCGTAACGGGCCGCCGAGTTGATCCGCTCCAGATGCCGGGCCGCGGCCACTGCCTTGGGGAGGCCGGCGGTGACGTCGGCCTCGTCGAAGAGCAGCTGTCGCGGCAGGTTCGACAGTTCCGGCACGTCCCGGTCGACGAGCCGCAGCCGGCCGACGCCGGCCCGGGCCAGCGCCATCGCGACAGCGCCGCCGAGCGCGCCGCAGCCGACGACGGCCACCGTCGCGGCCGCGAGCTTTTCCTGGCCGTCTGCGCCGACGCGGGCGAACCGCGTCTGCCTCGAATACCGTTCGACGTCGAACCCGCTCATGCCCGCATCGTACGCGGCCCGCCGGCCGCGCCCATCGAGAACCGTTAGCCTACGACGTACCCCGCCCAATCCCAGCCGCGGCCGGCGCCCCCTGCCCCGAGGCCCCAGGCCGCCAGATCGGCCTGCAGCACGTCGCACGCCCGCCGCCGTTCCCCGGAGGAAACGCCCGCATGCCGCCAGGCGACGAGCGGAATCTGCGGCGGCTCACGCCACCCGGCATGCGGCAGACCACCGGCATCGATCGCCACGACCAGACAATCGACCCCGTCCGGCACCGCCGGGGGCGGCACGGTTCCAGAGACGACCCAGGCAACGAGCAGCGTTCCCTTCACGCTCCGCACCGCCGCGGCCAGCGCCGTCACCTGTGCGGCGGTCGCCGACTTCGGCGCGACGGCGAGCATCGCGGCGGGATGCACCGCCCACGCCGCCACCCGTTCCGCGGCCGCATCGTCGACGCGATCGAGCAGGGCGATCACCGCCACCCCCGCGGCGTCGGCGGCGGCGAGCAGAGGGTCGTCGGGTTCGACGAGCACGCTCGTCGAACCCGCGTCCCGCAGCGTCGGCACGTGGAGCTCCGCGGCCGAACAGGCCACGCCCCGTGGCACCCAGCGCCGGCCGTCGAGCCAGAGCGACCGCCGCCGTGGGCCGAACCGGCGCAGGCCGATCACCATCTGCGGTACCTGCCAGGCGGCGTCGACGCCCTCGACGTGCAGATCGAGCCGATAGAGGGCGGGCAGGTCCGGAGTCCAGTAGGCCGGCTCCGTGACGATCGCCTTGCCGACGGCCGTGGCCAACGGCCCGGCGGTCGCTCGCGTCGGACCGAGATCGACCACCCGGGCGGTCGCGGGCAGCGTCACGGCCCGGCGACACTCCGGCCCGACGAGCACGCCCCCCACCCGCGCCGTCGCCGTCCCGTCGGGCAGCGGCACGCGGAAGAAGACCTCGGCCCGCATGTCGTCGCAGGGCCCGAGCACGACGGCCAGCCGCGGCGCGGTCATGCTTCCCGGCCCGCACCGAACCGTTCCGCCGCCAGCGTCTGCAGCTTCCGCAAATCCAGCTTGCCGGAGCCGAGCACTGGAATCTCCTCCAGAACCGCGAAACTGTCGACCGCAGGGATCCACAGGTTCGGCAGGCCCTGTTCGCCGAGCCGGCGGACGATCTCCCGCGGGTCCCGGTCGGTCGGCAGGTGGAAGACGATCAATCGCTCCCCCTTCGCCCGATCGGGCACTGCCGTGACCACGGCCAGCAGTTCGCCGTCCGCCGCCCCGAGTTCGGCGTTCACCGCCTCCTCGATCGTCAGGTGCGGCACCATCTCGCCGCCGATCTTGGAGAACCGGCTTTCGCGGCCGGTGATCGTGATGAAGCCGTCGGCATCGAGGCGGGCGATGTCGCCCGTGCAGTACCAGCCGTCGCGGACGACCTTCGCGGTCAGGTCGGGCCGGTCGAGATAGCCCTGCATGACATTCGGACCGGCGATCCAGAGCAGGCCCTCGGCTCCGACCGGCAGTTCGCGCAGCCCCTCGCGGTCGGTGATCCGGGCCCGGCTGCCGAGGATCGGCCGGCCGACGGTACCCTCGCGGGCGGCGGGTGGCCGCCCCGGAACATGCCGCGACGCGGGCACGTTGGCCGCCACCAGCGGCGAGAGTTCCGTCGCGCCGTAGGCCTCGCTGGGCCGCACACCGAACTTTCGCTCGAAGGCGTCGCTGACGTCGCGCGGAAGCTTCTCCGCGGCGCCAAACGCCACCTCCAGCGTGGAAAAATCCTCCGCCGGCGTCCGCCGCGTGTAGATCCGCAGGAAGGTCGGCGTGGCCATGAGGATCGTGGCGTGGTGTTCCCGCGCCAGCCGGCCCACCACCTGCGCGTCGCGCGGGTCGGTGTGGTAGACGACCGCCGGCTCCAGCGTGAGCGGCGTCCACAGCGTGGTCGTGTAGCCGTAGGAATGAAAGAAGGGAAGCACGCCGAGCGCCACGTCGGAGGCGGAGAGGTGGAGCAGGTTGTCGATCGCACGGACGTTCGAACCGACGTTCTCCTGCGTCAGCACGACCCCCTTGGGATCGCCGGTCGATCCCGAGGTGAAGATCACGGTCAGGACGTCGTCGGGCCGGATCCGGTCGAGGCCCAGCAATTTCTCCAGCAGCGGCAGCGGCGTCAGGGTGGCGTGCAGAAAACTCAGCGCCTTGTCGACGGGGGTGGCCAGCTTTCGCAGGTCGCCGGCGTCGAGCAGCCGGCTGCCGGCATCGAGCCGGACACGGGTCAGGAAGGCCGGGCTGGAGATCACGCGACGCAGGCCGGCCCGCTCCGCGCACAGGTCGACGATGGCCTGCGACGCCGTGTAGTTGAGGTTGACCGCGACCCGGCCGGAAACCGCGAGGGCCGCGTTGACGATCGCCGCCCCTGCGGTCGGCGGGAGGAGCACGCCGACCATCTTCTCGTCGGGAGCGAGCACGCGGTCCAGCACGCGCCGGGCGACGAGGATCCGCGTCAACAGTTCCCGCCCCGTGAGCCGCGTCCCCAGCGAGTCGGCCATCTTCATGCGCCGGCCCGCCGAACGGCAGGCCCGGAGCATGAGCCGCTGGAGAACGGGCCCCGCGGCGGCCGGAGACGCGTTGCTGTTCATGAGGTCTGGTATTCGCTGCGGGGCGTGGGAAGACTCGCTCGTTGCCGGTTCTCGCCGCACCATTAGAATCTTTTCCCTTCCGAACTGCACAGTCGCACGATCCGGTTCCGGCGGCCCGCCGCCCGCATCGTCCCCAACTCCGCCCGCACCGTCCCCGCGCCGCCGACACCCATGCCCCGCTACCAGCCGTCGCGAATCGAGCCCAAGTGGCAGGCCTGGTGGGAGGCCGATGGAACCTTCACCTGCCCGCGGCTGCCGGGCAGCCGCAAGGCGTACGTGCTCGACATGTTCCCCTATCCGAGCGGCGACGGACTGCACGTGGGGCATCCGGAGGGCTACACCGCCACCGACATCGTGGCCCGGTTCGAGCGGATGCAGGGGACGACGGTCATGCATCCGATGGGCTTCGACGCCTTCGGGCTGCCGGCCGAGGAGCACGCGATCCGCACCGGCACGCCGCCGCGAGAAAGCACCGAACGGAACATCGCCAACTTCACCCGGCAGTTGAAGATGCTCGGCTTCAGTTACGACTGGACCCGGGTCCTGGCGACCACCGACCAGGGATACGTCCGCTGGACGCAGTGGATCTTTCTCGTCCTCTTCGACACCTGGTTCGACGCCGAGCGGCAGCGCGGCCGGCCGATCGCCGACCTGCCGATCCCGGCGGAGGTGGAGGCGCAGGGGCCGGCGGCCGTGGCCAGGTACCGTGACGCTCACCGCCTCGCCTACCAGACGGAGGCACCGGTCAACTGGTGCCCGGCACTGGGCACGGTGCTTGCCAACGAGGAAGTGATCGGCGGGGTGAGCGAACGCGGCGGCCACCCGGTGGTCCGCATCCCGCTGCGGCAATGGATGCTGCGGATCACCGCCTACGCCGACCGGCTGGAACGCGAACTGGAGGGGCTCGACTGGCCGGCAAGCATCAAGAAACTGCAGGCCGACTGGATCGGCCGGAGCACCGGCGCCGAGGTCGACTTTCCCATCGCCCCGACCGATGCGACCGACGGCGGCTTCGCCCGCTGGCGTGCCGACCGCGGCCGGACCGGCTTCCCGTCTCAGCCTCCCGCGGACGTGCTCCGCGTCTACACCACACGGCCCGACACGCTCTACGGCGTGACCGCGCTGGTCGTCGCGCCGGAGCATCCGCTCCTCGACGCACTCACCGCCCCGGAACGGCGGCCCGCGATCACCGCCTACCGCGAGGCCGCGGCCCGCAAGAGCGACCTCGACCGGACCGATCTGGCCCGGGACAAGACCGGGGTGTTCACCGGCGGGCACGTGGTGCATCCGCTCACCGGCCAGCCGGTGCCCGTCTGGGTGGCCGATTACGTGCTCGCCAGTTACGGCACCGGCGCCATCATGTCGGTCCCGGCCCACGATGCCCGCGACTTCGAGTTCGCGCAGGCTTTCGGCCTCGCGGTGATCGCCGTGGTGGCACCGGCCGACGCTACCGCGGCCGAACCGGGGCTGCCGTTCTGTGCGGAGGGGCGGGGCGTCAACTCCGGCCCGTACGACGGTCTCCCGACCCGCGAATTCATCCCCCGGATCGCCGCCGACATGCAGCGGGCCGGCATCGGCCGGCCGGCGGTCAATTACAAGCTCCGCGACTGGTTGTTCAGCCGGCAGCGGTTCTGGGGAGAGCCGTTCCCGATCCTCCACGAGCTCGACGCGAACGGCACCCCGAACGGCGCGATTCGCGCGGTCGCGGAGGAGGAACTGCCGGTCAACCTCCCCGAACTCGCCGACTTCAAGCCCGGCGACACGCCCGACCCGCCGCTCTCCCGCGCGCCGGCTGACTGGCTGTACGTGGAGCGGGACGGCCGGCGGTACCGGCGCGAGACGAACACGATGCCGCAATGGGCCGGCTCCTGCTGGTACTACCTGCGGTTCCTCGACCCGCATAACGAGGCCCGGTTCATCGCTCCGGACATCGAGCAGGCCTGGATGCCCGTCGATCTCTACATCGGTGGCGCCGAGCACGCGGTGCTCCACCTCCTCTACGCCCGGTTCTGGCACAAGGTGCTCCACGACCGCGGACACGTTACCCATGCGGAGCCCTTTCAGCGGCTCGTCAACCAGGGGATGATCCTCGGCGAGATCGAGTTCACGGGCTACCGCAGCGGCAAGGGAGGCTGGGTGTCGGCGGGAACGCAGGCCGCCGCCGACACGCCGGTCCGCGTCCCCGCCGACCAGGTCGAGAAGCAGGGCGAGCACTTCGTGCTCCGCGACGCACCCCGGATCCGGGTCGAGAGCCGGGCCTACAAGATGTCGAAGAGCCGCGGCAACGTCGTCAACCCCGACCAGGTTGTCCGCGACTTCGGCGCCGACGCACTGCGGCTCTACGAGATGTTCATGGGCCCGCTGGAGGCCACGAAGCCGTGGAGCACGACGGGTGTCAGCGGCGTCCGGGGATTCCTCGACCGCTGCTGGCGGCTGGTGGTGGACGAGCGGGCCGACGACCTCGCCCTGGCACCGCAGGTCTGTGCCGACGAGCCGACCGCCGACCAGCTCCGCGAACTGCACCGCACGATCGACAAGGTGACCCGCGACATCCGGGCGCTGTCGTTCAACACGGCGATCGCCCGGATGATGGAGTTCGTCAACTTCTGCACGCCGCTCGAGCGACGGCCGCGGGGGATTCTCGAGCCGTTCGTCACGATCCTCGCGCCGTTCGCGCCGCACCTCGCCGAGGAACTGTGGGAGCTTCTCGGCCGGGCCGCACCGGTGTCCCTCGCCCCTTGGCCTGCCGCCGACGCCCGCTGGCTCGAGGACGACACCGTGGAAATCCCGGTCCAGATCCAGGGCAAGCTCCGCGGCCGCGTGGTCGTGCCGGCGGGGGCCGATGCCGGCGCCCTGCGGGCGGCCGCGGCGGCCGATCCGCGGATCGCCGAGCAGCTGGCGGGGCGGCGGATCGTGAAGGTGGTCGCCGTGCCCGGCCGGATGGTGAACTTCGTCCTCGGCGACTGAGCAGCGCGGTGAAATTCATCCCCCCGCAGCCGGCCAGATGGTCCGGCTGCGGGACGGCATGAGTTCGCTCGCTGACACGCTCGCGATCCTCACGCCGACCCCTCCGCCTCGGTGCCGCGAGCAAAAGCCTGTTTCTCGCTCCTGCCGAGGGACGTCAGGGGCGGTTCTCGCCGAGGAGCCGCTCTTCCTCCTCTTCCTGGATGATGATCCGCGGCGTCACCATCAGCATCAGGCTGTCGGTCGTCCGGCCGAGCCCGACGTTCTTGAAGAGCCGGTTGACGTAGGGAACCTTCGAGAGGATCGGCACGCCGAACTCGTTCCGCCCCTCCCGCAGACGCTTCACGCCGCCGAGGAGGACGGTTCCGCCATCCGGCACGCTCACCGTCGTGGTCACGGTCGTGAACAGGAATTCGGGAAGCTGCAAGGTCGTGCCGTTCGAACTGCGTTCGACGTCGCGCGAAGCCGAAAAGCCGTTGCTCAGCCCGACGAGGCCGGTGGCCCCGGGAACCGTGACGTCGGCGCCCGACCGCTCGTCGCTGCTCTTGGCCCGCGAGGTCCGCGAACCCTCGAACTGGAACTCCTGGATCTTGCCGATCTGCGAGAAGAAGGGGACGAGCGTCAACCGCACGAAACGCCTGTCGTTGGAGACGACCGCCTGGACGTTCACGGCGGTGCCCTCGTTGAGAACCGTGATCACGGGCTGCTGGGCCGCGGCGAACTCGCCCACGACGGGGGTCACCGAAGTGACGAAGGGCCGCTGCCGCGTGTCGGACACGAAGGCGTTTTGGCCGTTGAAGAGCGTGACCTTCGGGGCCTGGAGCACGCTGTTGCGGGTGTTGCCCTGGGCCGCCTCGATCAGGAAGTAGGCCTCGATGTCGGAGAGGATCGCGAACCCGAACGACGCCGCCGAACTGGCCGCGGACGGCAGGCCGGGGAACTGCGGCACCGTGGCCGCCCCGAAGCTGTTCTGCCGGAAGGGAATCGAGTAGAAGTTCGAGATGCTGTTGTCCCGGTTGTTGAACTGCGGGCCGGCAGCCGCGCCCCCCGCCCCGGCCGGCGTCGGCTGGACGATGGCGTTCGGGTTGAGGGCCACGCCCGGCACGCCCTGCTGGCCGAGGCCGATCACCTGCGACCGTCCCCCCGGCGCCACGTTGATGCCGTACAAACCGGGCGAATTCGACCCGCCGCCTTCGGTCGGCACCGCCGTCATGTTGAGCGGCTCGTTGACGCCGGACTGGATGTTGAAGTCGAAATCGACGCCGATCCGTTCGAAGAACGTGTCGTTGAGCGAGATGAAGCGGACCTCGATCGTGACCTGCAGGTCCTGCAGGCGACGGAGCTGGTCGAGGAGGTCGGCGATCTGCTCGTGAATCTCCTGGGTCTGCATGACCACGATCGACAGGTTGGTGTCGAAGGGGCGGATCTGGCCGTTGCCCCCGGTGTCTGCCCAGGCCGCCGGGCCGCCGACGGTATTGGTGATCAGTTCGATGAGCGACTGGAAATCGGCCTGGCCGCCGCCGCCGGCAGCCGGCGGGCCGAAGGGGACGGGGGCCGGCATCCCGGTGACGGGACCCCGGCCACGGCCGGCTCCGGGGATCTGCGCCAGTGAACCGGCAGCCACTCCCGCGCCGGAACGCCCGACCCGGTTGAGGGCCTCGGCGGGCGGCTCGACCGAGACCTGCAGCTGGGTCCGCAGCGCCATGTCGTACCCCTTCATCAGGGCCCCCTCGATGCCGAGCCCGTCGGCTGAGAAATTGGGGATCGGTTTGACGAGGTCGCCGACCTGGTACACGACCTGGTAGACCGCGCCCTTCACAAGTTCGGGGCTCGTCACCTTTAGCACCTCGTCCTGGACCACGTACCGGAGGTTCAGCGGCCCGAGGAGCAGATTGAGCGCGCTCTTCAGGCTGATCTGCTTGTCGAGCATGAGCGTCACCGGCGTGTCGCTGCCCACCTTCTCCAGCTCCAGCCCGACCATGTCGAGGTGGATGTTGACGCCGGCCTGGTCCTGCAGCGACTTGAGGACCGCCGCCAGAGGCTGGTTGCCGTACTCGGCCTTCACCTTGGTCTCGAGCTTCCGCTGGATCGCCAGTTCGGCCGGCGAGATCCGCCCCTTGCCCTCGGCGGCGAGCCGCGAGCGTGACTTGGTGAGTTCCTCCCAGTCCTTCGTGACCGGAAACTCGATCGGCCCGGTGAACGGCGTCCGTGATGCGTCGGCCTCCTGCAGCACGTCGAGCATGCCTTCCTGCTGGCCGCCGACGATCGACCTCTGGCGGTCGATGCGGGCGATCGTCTTGCTTTGGAGGAGCATCTGCCGGACGACGATGTTGTCGGGAGCCAACTGGCCGGCCTTCTTGGCGACCGTCTCCGCCTCGGCGAACCGCTTCTGGTCGACGAGGGTGTTGTATTCGTCCACCAGCAGGGCGATCCGCTGATCCACCTCGACCTTTTGAGCCCGCTCCCGCTCCACTCGTCCCTCCACCTCGGCGGCCTTTCTTTCCAGCGCCAGTTCGGCCCGCCGCTTGCCGGCCGCCTCCTCGATGTCGCGCCGGGCACGCTCGATCCGCCGGGCAAACGGCTCCTTCTTCTCGGCGGGGATCGGCTGGGACTCGACGTAGGCGGCCGTGCCATCGAGCAGCGCCAACGCGTCGCCGGGCGACTTTTGCGCGAGCCGCTTGGCCTCGATCTGCTTCGCCTGCACCTCGGCCGAGATGCCGGCGATCAGGATGTCGTCGGGAACGCGTCCGGCTGTCGCGGCCGGGGCCTGAGCGGCGGCGGTCGGACCGCCGGCGGCGGCCGCCCGCCGGGCAGCCTCGTCGATCATCTTGCGGGCCGCTGCGGCATCCGCTGCCGGCCCGGACGGCGCCGGCAAGTCCTCCGCGGCGGCGAGTGATGCGCCCAGGATGAGCAGCAGCGAGGCGATCCCGCATGCGGCCGAGCGTCGACGCGGAGACGCCTGCCCCTCATCGCCCGTCTGCCGGGAGGCCTGGTTCGCGCGCTCGGTTCGCATGGTGCCGATTCCTTGTGGAAAAACTTCCTGGAGGGGCGGGTGGATACTGCGGCCGACGACCACGGGTCAAGGTCATGTCCCCCGGGACGGCCGGCACGGCGCAGCCGCTGCTTGCCCAGGTTGCCGCGCCGCGACACTTTGCGGATGGTCAGGGCGGGGACTCAGGCCGGAGCCCGGACGGCCGGCCGCCTGCCGGCCGCCTTCTCGACCGTGTCGAGCAGCTGGTCGACGCGGAACGGCTTGAAGAGCACCAGGTCGATGCCCGCCTGGCGGGCCTTCACGATCGAGTGGCCGGGGTCATAGCCGAACCCGGTCATGAGCACGAGCGGCACGCTGTCGATGATCTCGCGAAGTCTGAGGAGCAGTTCGTAGCCGCTCATGTCAGGCAGCCGGATGTCGGAGATGATCACGTCGTAGGCGTCGGCTCCGCCGGCCCGGACCAGCGATGCGGCCTCGCCGCCGTCGCGGGCGGTCTCCACGGTGCAGCCCGACCGTTCCAGCAGCGCATGGGCGGCGGCCCGCACCTGCTCGTCGGCGTCGACGACGAGGATCCGCCGACCGACCAGCCCGCGTCGCCGGTCCGCCTGGCGACGCTGGGCATGGGCCGCACTCGGCGCCATCGTTTCCCCCACCTTCTGGATCACCTGCTTGATGTCGCGCGCGTTGCGCAGGATCCGCTGCAGCCGCTCGACGACGTCGGCGTCGTGGCCGATGTACTTCTCCATGACGCCGACGGCGTCGTTGAGGATGTCGTCGACGGGCAGGGCCACGGCACCGTGGATCGCCTCGATGCTCTCGGCCGCGGTGGAGGCCTTCTCGGCAACCAGCAGTTCCAGCGTGTTGAGCGCCGCAGCAACGTCGCGGGAGAAGATCTCCAGGAACTGCAGGTCGGTCTCGGAGAAGCCTCCCGGCTCCGGGCTCTCCACGTTGAACGTGCCGATCACGTTGTCATGGAGCATGAGGGGCACCGTGAGCGAACTCTTCGCCCCCTTGCAGCCCTCGAGGTAGAGCGGGTCTTTCGTCGTGTCGCTGCACCAGTAACTGCGGCCGGTGGCCGCGACATAGCCGGTGACCCCGTTGTGCTCCGACTTGGCATAGAGGATCCGGGCTTCGGCCTCCGGCTGCATCCCTTCCGCGAGCAGCGGCTCGAGGCGGCCCGTCTGGGCGTCGAGGAGCCGGATCTCGACGACGTCGAAGTTGAGCAGGTCGCGCGAGTAATGGAGGATGTTGCTCTTCAGCAGCTCGATCCGCTCGTCGACCGTCATGTCGGCGAGTTCGGTCGGGGAGAGGTCGGCGAGTTTCTGCCCGGCTGCGTGGATCGCGGCCCGTTTCTGCTGCTCGAGGATCGTCCGCGTGACGTCTCGGACGGCCACCACTGCCTGCCGGCCGCCGGCAGCGGGCATGAATGCGGCCGACACCAGCAGGTTGACATAGCGGCCCGCGGCCGTTCGCAGCGTGTCCCCCGCCGGCCGTCCCGCCGCCAATGCCTCCCGGAGCAGGTCGCCACTTCCGGCGGCGGGCACCACGCCGAGGGCGGTGAACAGGTCCTGGCCGACGCCCTGCGCGGGACCGCAGAACGCCTCCAGTTGCCGGTTGGCCCAGACGACCAGACCGGCCGCGTCAAGCAGGGCGACACCATCCGGCAGATGGTCGACGATGTCGCGATCCCGGTTCCGGGCCGCGGCACCGCCACCCGCATCATTCGAGGTTTCCGCCACCCGCCATCCTCCCGGGACGCGCGACTCCGACCGCTGGAAGTATAAATTCCGCTGTCGCTGCCGCCAAATCAACGGCGGCGTTGTCGGCGCGGTCCGCCTTCCTATACTCCCCAGGGCCGCGGACGGCTGCCGTCGCCGCGTCGCCGGGTGATCATCGAACCGTGAGGCCGAGCGTGAGCGAATCGTCGCCGTCGTTCCTGTCCAGGAACCAGTTCCTGATCTATCGGCTGTTCTCGCTCTCGGGTCTCGTCCCTGTCGGCGCCTTCCTGATCGTGCACCTGCTCACCAACGCCTCGGTGCTCGGCGGTGCCGGGGCATTCCAGGCGCGGGTCGACATGATCCATTCGCTCGGTCCGCTCCTCGTGCCGATCGAGTGGGCGTTCATCTTCCTGCCGATGCTGTTTCACGCCACGGTCGGATTCATCATCATCTCGACCGGCCTGCCGAACGTCGGCTCGTATGCCTACATGGGCAACGTCCGCTACACGCTCCAGCGGGCGACCGGGATGATCGCCTTCGTGTTCATTCTCGGCCACATCTGGCAGCTTCACTGGATGGGGGCGCCGCTCGGCGGAGGCAAGTTCGACCCCCACCACGCCACCAGTTCGACGGCCGCCGCCCTTGCCTCGCCACTGGCCACCATCCTGTACGCGATCGGCGTCTTGTCCACGGTCTTCCACTTTGCCAACGGCCTCTGGACCCTGGGGATCACCTGGGGCCTGTGGACCAGCCCCGCGGCCATGCGGCGGGCGAATGCGGTGAGTGCCGTCATCGGGGTCGGCTTGGCCGTGGCCGGCCTGAGTGCCATCGGTCAGATGCGCGGCATCGGCGGCAATCCGTCGCGTCTGGAACAGGCGCGACGGATCGAGCAGAACATGAACGAGGATCGCGAGCGGAGGGAGCGGTTGCTGGAGGGCGTTCCGGCGGATGAACCGCAGATTCCCCGTCCGGCCGACCCGCCCCCGGCCGTGCGGGCCGACGGCCCGTCCCCGATCCGCCCCGCAGCACGCGCACACACGAGGTGAGAGATGGCACAACCGAGGGTACTCGTCGTCGGCGGTGGACTTGCCGGACTGGCGGCCACCATGCGGCTGGCGGAACTGGGCGTGGGCGTGGATCTGGTGAGCCTGGTACCCGTGAAGCGGTCGCACAGCGTCTGTGCCCAGGGGGGGATCAACAGCGTAAACGCCCTCACCCGGCAGCAGGGTGACAACGAATGGAAGCACTTCGACGACACGGTGTACGGGGGAGACTTCCTCCAGCACCAGCCGCCGGTGAAGGAGATGGCGGATTGGGGCCCGCGGATCGTCGACCTGATGGACCGGCTCGGCGTCCCCTTCAACCGCACGCCCGAGGGGTTTCGTGACCAACGCCGGTTCGGCGGCACGCTCTACAAGCGAACGGCGTTCGCCGGCGCGACCACCGGCCAGCAACTGCTCTATGCCCTCGACGAGCAGGTGCGGCGACGCGAGGTGGAGGGTCTCGTCAAGAAGTGGGAGTTCTGGGATTTTCTCGGCCCGGTGCTCGACGATTCCGGCCGCTGTCGCGGTGCCGTCTGTCAGGATCTGGTGACGATGCAGTTCCGGGCCTTTCCGGCCGCGGCCGTGGTGCTCGCGACCGGCGGCAACGGACTGATCTACGGCCGTTCGACGATGTCGATGGTCTGCACGGGCAGCGCCGTGAGCCGCGCCTACCGGGCCGGAGCCTGGTACGGCAACGGCGAGTTCATCCAGGTCCATCCGACCGCCATCCCGGGCGCCGACAAGCTCCGGCTGATGAGCGAGAGCGCCCGCGGCGAAGGGGGCCGCGTCTGGGTACCGAGGACGCCGCAGGACCCGCGGGACCCGCGGGAGATCCCCGAGACCGACCGGTACTACTTCCTGGAGGATCGGTATCCCAAGTACGGCAACCTCGTCCCGCGGGACATTGCCACCCGGGAGATCTTCGACATCTGCACCACCGACGGACTGTCGGTGGAGAAGGACAAACTCTGCGTCTACCTCGATCTCACCCACATCCCGCGGGAGACGCTCGACCGCAAGCTCGGCGGCATTCTGGAGATCTACGAGAAGTTCCAGGGGGTCGATCCGCGGTCGATGCCGATGAAGATCTTCCCCGCGGTCCACTATTCGATGGGCGGGCTGTGGGTCGACTACGAGCGGAGCGGTTCGGGGGGCATGGTGGAGGGAGCCGCCAGGAACCAGCAAACGAGCATTCCCGGCCTGTATGCCATCGGGGAATGCGACTATCAGTACCACGGTGCCAACCGGCTGGGCGCCAACTCGCTTCTCTCCTGCATCTTCAGCGGATTGTTCGTGGCACCGACGCTGGCCGGGGCCTGCCAGGGGGCCAAGGGAGGCGACTCCGAGCAGCGGCTCTTCGACGCGGCCTTGCGTCGGGAGCAGGACCGGCACCACGCCCTGCTCTCACGTCCGGCCGGGGACGAGAACCCCTACGACATCCACCAGGAACTCGGCAGCCTGATGACCAGGGTGGCGACGGTCGTGCGCCGCAACGACCAGCTCGCGGCCGCATACGACGAGGTCTCGCGGCTCGAGGAGCGCTGGCGGCGGTGCGGTCTGTCCGACACCGGCAACTGGACGAATCAAAATGTCGTGTTCACGAAAGCCGTCGGTGACATGTTCCCGCTGGCAAAACTCATCCTCAAGGGAGCGCTGCTCCGCGACGAGTGCCGCGGGGCCCACTTCAAGCCGGAGTTCGCCATGCCGGGGCTGGCCGCGACCGATCCGGTCGGCCGGCGGCGGGAGGCGGAACAGTGGTGCGACCGGTTCGAGGCCAACACGCGGAGATGGCTGAAGACGACGATCGCCTCGTGCGAGCCCGACGGCAGCCCGCGGATCTCCTACCAGGACATCGACACGTCGCTGATCCGGCCCCGTCCCCGGCTCTACGGGCTCGTCGGAGCCGAGGCGATCGAGGAGGTGTGGAAGGAGCGTCAGGCAGCGGCTCCGGTGGCCGCAGGCGAACCGGTCGGGGCGGGAGCCTGACGGGCCGGCGACGCGCGAAACCAGCTTCGAGGATGCGAGGAATTGACATGATCAAGGCGACGGATCCGGAAATCGGCGGGCATGGCGGGCACTCCGGCACGGGCGGTCGCGTCGTCCGTGTCCGAGTTCTGCGGCAGGACGTCGGTGGCGGCGAGAGCTACTGGGAACGGTTCGAGGTTCCCTACGAACCGAACATGAACGTGATCAGCGTGCTGCAGAAAATCGCCGCCCTGGCCCGGTCGCAGGACGGCCGCCGCGTGCCGCCGGTCGCCTGGGACTGCTCCTGCCTGGAAGAGGTCTGTGGCTCGTGCACGATGCTCATCAACGGCCGGACGCGGATGGCCTGCTCGGCCCTCGTCGACAAACTGCTCGCCGAGGAGGAGGAAATCGAGCTGCGGCCGATGTCGAAGTTTCCCGTGGTCCGCGACCTGGTCGTCGATCGGCGCCGGCTCTTTCGGTCGCTCGAACGGGTGCAGGCCTGGGTGCCCGTCGACGATTCCTACGACCACGGGCCGGGCCCGCGGATCTCGCCGGAGGAGCAGGAGGACGCCTACCCGCTTGCGGAGTGCATCAGCTGCGGCTGTTGCCTTGAAGCCTGTCCGCAGTTCACGAAGATCGAGCTGCGCCGCCGCGATGACGAATCCGCGGACGAGTTCGCCGCGCGAAGTCGGGCCGCGTTTGACAAGGGATTCCTCGGTGCCCACGCGATCAGTCAGGCGATGCTCTTCAACTCCCACCCCACGGGCCGGATGATCGCCGACGAACGGCTCGAAGCCCTGACAGGCGAGGGAGGCATTCAGGTCTGCGGCAACGCCCAGAATTGCGTGGCCGTCTGCCCGAAGCGGATCCCGCTGACGCGGTCGATCGCCCGCGCTGGGCGGGCCGCCACCGTGTGGGCGATCAAGAAACTTTTCGACCGCTGACCGGCGCCCGCAGGCCGCCCCGTCGGGTTCGTGGCTCCGCCCGAGGAGCGGGATTTCGCCGTCGGCCGGCCTCGGCTTGGCAGGGGATTTGCCCGCCGTGATCCGGCGTGGTACGGTTTCCATCTCGGGACGGGGTTTTCCAGCCCCTCCAAACGAGGTTCGCCACCGGTGCAACAGGATGCCCGGGATTCGCCGCGAACCCCTGGTTCTTGAGAGGGCAGAGAGTGTTTGTCGTCAAAGGGGCGCGCCGTCCGGCGGAGTCGGGCACGGCGGCCGGATCGAACGCGCGGGCTGCCGCACAGCAGTCGCGCCACGAGGCCGAGGCCGAGCTCGTAGTGCAGGCGGCGCCCGTGACGTCAGGTCGCTCAGGCCCGCGCGAGCCCCAACAGGCTGCCGTGCGGCCCGCCGACGCGCGGGCCGTCGGGGGCAATCCCGAGGAAGGTTTTCATCATCTCGGCCTCTCGCGGGCGACGCTCGCGGCCGTCGAGCAGGCGGGCTACACGGTGCCCACGCCGGTGCAGGCCGGGCTGATCCCGCGGGCGCTCGCCGGCGTGGACGTGCTCGGCCAGGCCCGCACGGGCACGGGGAAGACGGCGTCGTTCGTGCTCCCGATCCTCGAGCGGATGGGCCAGCCCGGCCGGGCCGGCGGACCCCGGGCACTCGTGCTCGTCCCGACCCGCGAACTCGCGGTGCAGGTCAAGGACGAGTTCGAGAAACTCGCCCATGGATCCGGCATCCACTGCGTCGCCGTGTACGGCGGCAAGCCGATCAAGGGGCAGATCGACAAACTCGCCCGCCATCCGGCCGTCGTCGTGGGCACGCCGGGCCGGATCCTCGACCACATGAGCCGGGGCACGATCGGGCTCTCGGCGCTCGACATCGTGACCCTCGACGAGGCGGACAGGATGCTCGACATCGGCTTCCGTCCCGACATCGAGAAAATCCTCCGTCGCTGCCCCGAGAGCCGGCAGACGCTCCTCCTCTCGGCCACCGTGCCCCCACCGGTGCAGAAGCTCGCGACCCGGTACATGCGCGATCCGGAGATCCTCGACTTTTCCACCAACGAACTGGCGGTCGAGACGATCGAACAGCGTTACTTCACGGTCGATCCGACACGGAAGTTCGAACTCCTGGAAAAACTCCTCGACCGCGAGCAACCCCGGCAGGTGATCGTCTTCTGCCGGACGAAGCGGGGCACGGACAAGATCTACGAACGGCTCTCCCGCCGCCGCTCCCGGCAGTCGGACGAGGTCGCCTGCATCCACGGCGACCTGGCCCAAAACGTCCGCGACCGCGTCATGCGGCAGTTTCGCGAGGGGACGACGAAGGTCCTCGTCGCCACCGACGTGGTGGGCCGCGGCATCGACGTCTCCAGCGTCTCGCACATCGTCAACTACGACGTGCCGGAGTTCTGCGACGACTACGTGCATCGGGTCGGCCGCACGGGCCGAATGGGGCGGGAGGGGATCGCCTTCACGTTCGTGACGCCCGAGGAGGGACCGCAACTGACGCGGATCGAGATGCGGATCGAGCGGCTCCTCGCCCGCGACGAAATCGCGGGCTTCGAGGCGTTCGAACGCAGGGCCGCGCCGGCTCCGGTCGAGATGCTTCCCACCGGCGGGTTCACGCGGGGGGAACGGGAAACCGAGCCGGCCGATGCCGAACCTGCCGCTGAACCGGTGAAGAAGCCGTCCGCCGGCCTACTCGGCAAGGGGCGGGGCGTGCGCCGGTTTCGCCGGGCGCTCTGAACACGTGCGGAGTCTGGTGGCCAACGGGCCCCCGGCAAGGACGATTCACGATGACCAGGGATGGGGCCGCGGGACGTGCATTGCAGCAGCGGCTGGAGAGCCTTGCCGCCGCGGGCGTCACCGCCCTGCCGCGGCGGCGCGGCGAACGCGTGCGGCGCGGCGCGGCTGCGTCTGACACCGCCGCGGCCCCCGCCTCGCCGGTGGCTCCGGCTGCGCGGGATCCCGTCGCCTCCGCCGATCGCGGCCGCGGGCTCGAGGTGCTGCGGGCCGAGGTTGCCGGCTGCTCGCGGTGCCCCGAACTCGCGGCCACCCGCACGCAGACGGTGTTCGGTTCCGGCCCCGCCGACGCCCGGGTCTGCTTTTTCGGCGAGGCACCCGGTGCGGACGAAGATGCATCTGGAGAACCCTTCGTGGGCCGGGCGGGGCAATTGCTGACGCGGATCATCGAAGCCTGCACGCTGTCCCGAGACCGGGTCTACATCCTCAACGTGCTCAAGTGCCGGCCGCCGGGCAACCGCACGCCGCTGCCGGACGAGGTCGGCAACTGCCGGGGTTACTTCGAACGGCAGCTCGAGATCATCGCCCCCGAGTTCATCTGCTGCCTGGGAACGACGGCGGCCCAATCCCTGCTGCGGACGACGGAGCCGATCGGCAAGCTGCGCGGCCGCTGGTTCACCCACGGCTCCGCCCAGGTGATCTGCACCTACCATCCCTCCTACCTGCTGCGCAATCCCGCGGCCAAACGCGACGTCTGGGCCGACATGCAGGTGCTCATGGACCGCATGGGCCTGCCGTCTTGAGTTGGCAGGCGGCGCGGTGGGGCCGCGATCCCCGGAACCACCCGCCGCTTTCGAACGCCGCTCTCGCCGCCGTCCGATTTTGCTGAAGATTCCGATCGTGCGGGGCCGATACCCTGGTCGGGGTTTTGCGGGGGGAACAGCCGCTGCCGATGGATCGTCCGGCAGTCCGACGGCAGTCCGACGGCAGGGCCGTGCGGCCGGGTCGGCCGGCCGTGAGACCGGGTCGTCCGGATGCGGTCCGAGTGCCAGGGTCCGAGTGCCAGGACGGTCCAAGGGCCGGGACACGCCATGCGGAGCAGCGAAAACCGTTCGTTCGCCGTCTCGATGGCCGTCTCGATCGCGGTCCTCCTGGTGGTCGCCTCGGGCTGCACGATGTGCCCCGACCCGTTCGACTATTCCGGGCCGGTGCCGAACGGCACGGCGCCGCAGAATGATTTCCGTGCCCGCAGCAACGGCATCATCGCGATCGGTGCCACGCCCAGACCGTGGCCGACCGTGGTGCAGGCCGCACCGTCACCGCCGCAGCCAGAGGTTCCTGCCTCGGCCCCCGTAGCCGACGATCAGCCGGTGATCGCGGACGTGGACGCGGACACCACCGACACCGACACCGACACCGACACCGACGTGCTGCGGCTGTCGGCCGAGGTAGCCGCCGAGGCGGGCGCGACGACGACGGCGAATACCGACGCGGCCGAGTCGGATTCCGAACTCACCGAGGTCGCCGCTCCGCTTTCGGAAGCGGCCCCAAATCCGGCCCCTGATGCGGACGTGGACGCGGATGCGAATGACGAAACTCGGGCCGCGGTCGACACCGTGCCGCCCGCCGGCGACCGGCGTACCCTCCCGTCGGCTGCCGGCGCGACCGCCCGACCCGCGGCCGAAATGATCGCTCCTGCGGGCGCCGTGCCGCGGGAGACCCCGGGCTGGCGGCCGCGGCGCTGATCGACCGTCAGGCCATCTTCACGACGCCCGGCGCGGGAACCCAGCCGTCGGGGATGATCGCGTCCTTCGGCACGACCGCCACGCCGTCGCGGACGGTGAACCGTGGGCAGTCGGCAGTGTCGGTCCAGCCGTGCTCATTGGCGATCCGCACCCGGCTGCCAATGCGCACGTTCTTGTCCACGATCGCTCCCTCGATCACCGTCTCGTCGCCAATGCCCAACGGCGGCAGGCCGCGGGCGGCATCGTCCGCCAGCCCATCGGCCGACTCGTAGAAGTCGTTGCCGAGGATCACCGAATTGCGGATCACCACGTTGCGGCCGATCCGGCAGCGCAGCCCGATCACGCTGTTCTCGATCACCGCTCCGGCACCGATCAGACAGCCGTCGGAGACGAGGCTGTGCCGGACCGCCGCGCCGTCGATCCGCGACGGCGGCAGAAAACGGCCGCGGGAGTAGATCGGCGCCTCCGCCGATGCGAACTCGAACGGCGGAGACGCACCGGCGAGGTCGAGGTTGCACTGGTAGTAGGAGCGGATCGTGCCGATGTCCTCCCAGTAGCCGTCGAAGGGATGGAGCTGGACCTTCTTCGCCCGGATCGCCGTGGGAAAGACCTCGCGGCCGAAGTCCTGGTAGTCGGTCTTCGTGAGCAGGTCGAGAAGGCAGTCGCGGTCGAAGAGATAGATCCCCATGCTGGCCATCAGCCCGCGGCCGCGGGGAGCGATGCCGTGCCGCTCGATCCACTCGGGCGCCGTCCGGACCATGTCGAGGTCGGCCTTGGTCTGCGGCTTTTCCAGGAATCCGACCACGCGGCCGTCGTCGTCCAACCGCATGATGCCCAGGCCCGATGCCGCCTCCTCGTGGACCGGAATGCCCGCGATCGTCACGTCCGCGCCGCTGTCGACGTGGGTGGCGAGCAGGTCGGCGTAGTTCATCCGGTAGAGCTGGTCGCCGGAGAGGATGAGGACGTGCTTGATGTCGGGCTGCTGCAGGTAGCGGATGTTCTGCCGCACGGCATCGGCGGTGCCCTGGTACCAGCCGGCGTTGTCGAGGGTCTGCTGGGCGGCGAGGATCTCGACGAAGCCGCCGCTGAAGGGGTCGAAGGTGTACGTCCGGCGGATGTGGCGGTGGAGGCTGACCGAGTTGAACTGCGTGAGCACGTAGATCCGCTGCACGCCGCTGTTGACACAGTTGGAGAGGGGAACGTCGATGATCCGGTACTTGCCGGCGAGCGGCACGGCCGGCTTGGAACGGTCGCGGGTCAGCGGGTAGAGACGGGTGCCGCGGCCTCCACCCAGCACGAGAGCCAGTACGCGCCGTACAGCCATGAAGAGCATCCTGGAGGTGAACTGCCTAGCCGGGGGGACCGTCATGCTACGGAACGGCCGCCGGACCGCCAAACCGGTTTCGGCGCGGCGCGCCGCTCCGCAGCCGGCCCGCGGTCAGCCAGCCGCCGCCCGGATGATCTCCAGCGCCTGCTCGCGACTGGAGATGACGCAGTCGAGCTGCATGTGCCGCAGCCGTTGCAACCAGTCGCCGACCGCCGGGCCCGGGGCGAGGCCGAGGGCGAGGAGGTCGGCGCCGGAAACGAGCGGGGGCGGATCGAGCTCGATGGCCGGCCGGTTGACTTGCGCCGTGACCCACGCCGCCGCCGCCGGATCCCCCCGGCCGCAGGCGGCCCGGGCCCGCAGCAGGTCGGCGAGCCGGAAGGCCCTGGCATCTGCGAGCCAGGGCTGCACGGCAGACCACGGCCGGTCTTGGGGTGCGGTCACGGAAGGCGTTCCCAGGTCGGCGACGGCCGCGGCCAGCCAACTGGCCGCCTTGGCCTCGTGGTTTGACAGGCGGAGCCGCCCCGCCGCCCGCGGCACCGCGTCGGCATCGCCCTCCGCCAGGATCGCCAGGGCGATCGGCAGATCGGGCTCATCGACGGCCTCGAGAATTCGAGCCGCCCCTCCGATCGAACCGTCGGCCACGGCCGACCCGGGATCGAACTCCGGCAGGATCACCGCCGCGAGCCCGGTTTCCGCCAGCAGTTCCAGGGCCCGACGGCGGCCGGGGCGTGAGACCATCGCCCGGAGTTCGGCGGCGATCCGCTCGGGACTGACCGTGGCTACGAGCCTTGCCATGCGGTCGATGGCTCCCCGGGTCTCCGTTTCCAGGACGAACCCGAAGAAGGCTGCAAACCGCACGGCCCGCAGCATCCGCAGGTGATCCTCTCCGAACCGCATGGCCGGCACCCCGATCGCCCGCACGATCCCCGCCGCGAGGTCGTCCCGGCCCCCGACGAAATCATGGATCTCCCCCGAGAGGGGATCCAAAAACAGCCCGTTGATCGTGAAGTCGCGGCGCAGGGCGTCCTCTCGGGCCGAGCAGAAAGTGACGCCCGCCGGGTGGCGGCCATCGGTATACGGAGAGTCGGCCCGAAACGTCGCCACCTCGACCTGGCCGGCCCCCTTCGGCCCCAGCACCGTGATCACCCCGAAGGCCGCCCCGACCGCGAGCGTCCGACGCTGGCCGAACACTGCCCGAACCTCCTCGGGCCGGGCGGCCGTGGCAACGTCATAATCAGCCGGCGTCCGCCCGAGAAGGTCGTCCCGGACGCAGCCCCCTGCCCAGTAGGTCTCGTGACCGGCCCGCCGAAGGCGGTCGACCACCGCGACGGCAAAGGCACGGGCCCGGGCGGGGTCGGCAAAAGTGGCGGCCATGGGCAGGTCGGACCGTTGACTGAGGGGGCGATATTCCGATAGTATCAATAGAAGGAGGGGACGTTCGTCGGGGTTTCTTTCATTTTTGATTTCCCGCCGCAGTGTCCTCTTGGGAATTCATGGATTTTTTATCCCACGGCCCTTCGGGGCGGAGGTTTCTCATGTTTGCGGTTTCTCACAATTCGAAACGGCGCGGGTTCACCCTCGTCGAACTGCTCGTCGTGATCGCGATCATCGCCGTGCTGATCGGGCTGCTCTTGCCGGCCGTTCAGGCCGCTCGTGCGGCCGGCCAGCGGCTTACCTGCACCAACAACCTGAAACAGATCGGCCTCGGCGTTGCCAACTATGCCGATGCGAATGCGCGGCTCGGCGACAATCTCATGCCGTGGATGAGCACCGGTGGAACTGCGAATCCAACGACGGGTTTCAGCTGGATGGTCCAGATTTTGGGCAACATGGAGGAAACAGCCCGCCTGCAGGCGGTCAGTGGGTCGGACGCAGCGACCCGGCCGTCGGTGACGGGCGCCGTCTTCGGTACGGTTGCTGCTGCCGCCAACACTGCCCAAGGAACACAGGGCCGTATCGGATTCGCCAACTGCCCGACGTTTTCCGGGACGGGAGTGAATCCCGGTGCCGAAGGCATTTCCAACTATCGGGCCAATGGCGGTGTGGCCACGACCGCCAACACGTGGGCTGACAATGGCGGTTTTTCGTTTGCCCGCCGTGTTGGCTACAAGGATTTCTCCGACGGCACCAGCAAGACGGTCGTCGTCTCGGAAAGCAAGCAGAGTCCGACCGCAACAACGGGCGTACCCTGCCGGTGGGCGTATGGTGAACTCTGGCACCTGGCAACGTGGACGTCTGGCGCGCTGGCCACGACGGGCTCCTGGAATCACGCGACGCCCGGTATCGCCCTGCTGTCCGGCTCGAACACGACGGTGAATCCTCCTGCGGCCCAAAACCACACCGTCGGGGCAACATCGGTGTCGTTGAACTGGGGGCCGTCCAGCGACCATCCTGGCCGGGTCGTCGGCCACTTGTTTGCCGACGGTCACGTGGAGTTCATCAACTCCGACATCACCGCCAGCGTCTACAACGCCCTCAACACGCGGGGCAGTTCGGACCAGATCGGCGAGTATTGACGCCGTGCCGGCGACCGGCCGGCTTGCTTGAACTCGGGGGCGGCCGGCGAGCGACTCGCCGGCCGCCTTTTTTTGAAGCCGCAATCACCGCGCGTGGAGTGTGCACGATGTCGGAAGCCGATGCCCATCAGCGGTCGGGGAGCGTTCCGCAGACCGTCCCACTCGAGGTCTCCGTGTCCGCTGCGGCACGCCTCCTGCGCGATGCGGTCGCCGCCCGTGGCGGCACGCTCCTCCTCGACTGTCGGACGCCGGAAGAGCACGCGACGGCACGGATCGAGGGATCGATGCTCGTGCCGATGCAGGAACTCTCCGGACGCCTCGCCGAGCTCGACGCCTTCCGGCAGGCCACGGTCGTTGTCCACTGCCACCACGGGATGCGCAGCCTGAAGGTGGCCCGTTGGCTGCGCGAACAGGGCTTTCCTCGGGCGGTGAGCATGCAGGGGGGCATCGACGCCTGGAGCGTGGAAATCGACCCGGCCGTGCCCCGCTATTGAAGCAGGATTTTCGCCGCCAGCGCGGGGCTGGTATCCTCATCCCCGGCGGCGCCGGCGTCCCCGAACTGCGGTCCGGCCACTTCACCTTTCTGGAATCGTCCTCCCGAGGAGCACTCTCGAATGAACGAGTCGAATTTTCCGCCTGTCCTGTCGCGCCGGGACGCGATCCGGGCAACCGGGCTCGCCGGCGCCACGCTCGCCGGCATGCGGAGCGTGCATGCAGAGATCGGTTCGTCCGACGTGATCCGCATCGGTGCGATCGGCGTCGGCGGCCGCGGCACCGGCGCCATCGTGCAGGCGCTTTCCGTGCCTGGCTCGGCGACGAAGCTCACGGCCATGGCCGACGTCAACCCGGACAAGATGACCCGCGGACTCCAGACGATCGAGCAGACGATCGGGGAAAAAGACAAGGCGAAGATCGACTGCCCCGAGGATCGGCGGTTCAGCGGCTTCGACGCCTACCAGAAGGTGTTCGATCACTGCGACCTGGTCGTCATCGCGGCGCCGCCGGCCTTCCGCCCGGCCCACTTCACGGCTGCGGTCAAGGCCGGCAAGCACGTCTTCATGGAGAAGCCGATCAGCATCGACGCCGCGGGAACGCGGGTCTGTCTGGCGGCGGCGAAGGAGGCCGATGGCAAGAGGCTCAAGGTCGTGGTCGGACTGCAGCGGCATTACGAGGAACGGTACAGGCAGACGCTGGCCCGGGTCCGCGACGGTCTCGCCGGCGAGATCGTCAGCGGCCAGGTCTACTGGAACGGGGATCGCCCCTGGTGGAAGTCCCGCCTTCCCGACCAGACCGAACTCCAGTACCAGATCCGCAACTGGGGCCACTTCCTCTGGCTGTGCGGCGACCACATCGTCGAGCAGCACGTCCACAACATCGACGTCGCCAACTGGTTCCTCGGCACGCTGCCCATCGACGCCTACGGCCTGGGCGGGCTGCAGAACCGGGACCCCGCCAAGCCGACCCAGATCTACGACCACCATGCGGTCACTTTCTCCTACCCCAACGGCGTGAAGATCGTCAGTCAGTGCCGGCAGTTTCCCGGCGGTGAGGGGAAGGTCACGGAGGAGTTCCAGGGCACCAAGGGCATCGTCCGCATCGGCGAGATCACCGACCACAAGGGGAACGTGCTCTGGAAGTACGACGGCCCGAAGCGCGACCCCTACCAGGTCGAGCACGACGAACTGCAGGCCGCGATCCGCAACGACACGCCGCTCAACAACGCCCACTACGGGGCGACGTCGAGCTTCACGGCCGTGCTCGGCCGCTACGCCTCCTACAGCGGCAAGCGGGTCGAATACGACAAGGTGTTCGCCCTCGACGACGACCTCGTTCCGGCGAACCTCTCCTGGGAGACGCCCGCTCCGGTGCAGCCGGAGGAAAACGGCCAGTACCCGATCGTCATGCCCGCCACCTTCAAGATGCCCGCGGCGATCAAGCAGCCCGTGTCATGATCATCGGCATTCCCCGGGAGACGAAGCGCGACGAGTATCGGGTGTCACTCCTGCCCGTCGGGGCGGAGGAACTCGTCCGCGCGGGGCACACCGTGCTCGTGGAGCGGGCCGCGGGGGCCGGCTCCGGCCTCTCCGACGACCTCTACGCCGGCTGCGGAGCCGCGGTCGTGGAGACGGCGGCCGAGGTTTTTGGCCGGGCCGATCTCGTCGTCAAGGTCAAGGAGCCGCAGCCTGCCGAGTTGCCCCTCATCCGGCGCGGCCAGGCGGTGTTCACCTATTTTCACTTCGCCGCCGACCGCGGCCTGACCGAAGGCTTCCTGGCAACGGGCGCGACGGCCATCGCCTACGAGACGCTGCGGGACGAACGCGGCCGGCTTCCACTGCTCGTGCCGATGAGCGAGGTGGCGGGCCGGATGAGCATCCAGGAAGGGGCCAAGTACCTGGAGAAGCCGCAGATGGGCCGGGGCATCCTCCTCGGCGGCGTTCCCGGGGTGGCCCCCGCGCACGTCACGGTCCTCGGGGCGGGCACCGTCGGCGCCAACGCGGCCAAGGTGGCGGCCGGCTTCGGTGCCAACGTCGGCCTCCTCGACACGAACCTCGAACGGCTCCGCTACCTCGACGACGTAACGCCGCCGAACATCGACTGCCTGTTCTCCGACCGGCACACGATCCGCGACCAGATCCGCCGTGCCGACCTCGTGATCGGCAGCGTGCTCATCCCGGGTGCCCGGGCGCCGCACCTCATCGACCGCGAGGATCTGGCCCTGATGAAGCCGGGGGCCGTGATCATCGACGTGGCGATCGACCAGGGGGGCTGCGTGGCCACGAGTCGGCCCACGACCCATGCCGCGCCGACGTTCGTGGTGGAAGACGTGGTGCACTACTGCGTCACGAACATGCCGGGCGCCGTCGGCCGGACGAGCACCTACGCCCTCTGCAACGCGACGCTTCCGTACGTGCTCGAACTGGCGGCGCGGGGCGTCGAGGCGGCGCTGGCCGCGAGCCCGGCGATCCGCTCCGCGATCAACGTGCATCGGGGGGAACTCGTCCACCCGGCGGTGGCCGCGGCCTTCGGCCTGCCCTGCCGACCGCTTCCCGCCTGACAGCGGCCCACCTCCTGACGGAAACCACGCCCCCATGCCCTCGGCTCCTCCCGTCGCGGTCCGCTGGCATGACGGCGCCGCCGGCCATTTGGAACTTCTCGACCAGACACTGCTGCCGGGCCGGATCGTCTGGCTTCCCTGCCGCGACGTGGAGACCGTGGTGGAGGCGATCCAGAGCCTGCGGGTCCGCGGCGCCCCCGCCATCGGGATCGCCGGTGCCTACGGCCTCGTCGTCGCGGCCGGCGAGGCCATCCGCGCCGGCCTCTCGCCGGCCGCCGCCCGGGATCATCTCCGCGGGCAGGCCGAGCGGCTGGCCGAGGCCCGGCCGACGGCGGTCAACCTCCGCTGGGCGGTGGAACGAGCGGCGGCGGTGCTCGATCGCTGTCCGTCCGATGCGGGCCCGCTCCCGCTCGCGGAGGCCTTGCTGGCCGAGGCCGGGGCGATCCACGAGGAGGATGCCCGGCTGTGTGCCGCGATCGGCCGGCACGGTGCCCCGCTGCTCCCCGACGGCGGCGTGCTCACGCACTGCAACACGGGCTGCCTGGCGACGGGGGGTGATGGCACGGCGTTGGCCGTGATCACGACCGCCTGGGCGCAGGGGCGGCGGCTCGAGGTCTTCGCAGACGAGACGCGGCCGCTCTTCCAGGGGGCGCGGCTCACGGCCTGGGAACTCGTGCAGCGCGGCATTCCGGTGACGGTGCTCGTCGATGCCGCCGCCGGGCAACTCCTGCGCAGCGGCCGTGTCGGCGCGTGCATCGTCGGCGCCGACCGGATCACGGCCCGCGGCGACGTCGCCAACAAGATCGGCACCTATCCGCTGGCGATCCTCGCCCGGGCCCACGGCGTGCCCTTCTACGTCGCCGCGCCCTCGAGCACCTTCGACCTCCGTCTCGACGATGGTGCGGACATCCCCATCGAGGAACGGGGGGCGGCCGAGGTCCTGCGGCCGCTCGGCGTGCCCGCGGCGCCGGACGGAGCCCGGGCATACAACCCGGCCTTCGACGTCACGCCCGCCCATCTCGTCAGCGGCATCGTCACGGAGCGCGGCGTGATCAGCCCGGTGACCCCGGAGCGGATCCGCGCGATGCTCGAAGGCTGAGCAGAATCGGGTACGGGAGCGGATTTCCTGGGGAAATCCGCTCCCGTACCCGATTTCCCGCGTAGACTGCTGGCATACAGTCATGAAGCCCGTCCCCCGCAGCACCGCTCCCATCCCGCAGGTCGTGATCGTCGGCCGCCCCAACGTCGGCAAGTCGACGCTCTTCAACTGGCTGATCGAGAAGCGGATCGCCATCGAGGATCCGACCGCGGGCGTGACCCGTGACCGGCTCGTGCAGCGGATCGTCCTCGACGACCGGGTGGTCGACCTCGTCGATACCGGCGGCATGGGCTTCGACGATCCGGACGGACTGACGGCCCAGATCGACGCCCAGATCGAGGCCGGACTCGGTCGCGCGGCCCTGGTGCTGCTCGTCGTCGATGTCCGCTCCGGCCCGCTGGCAGCCGACGCGGAGGTGGCCCGGCGGGTGCGGCGCACCGGCGCCGCGGTGCTGCTGGTGGCCAACAAGGCCGACGATCCCCGGCTCGACCAGCAGGCCCATGATTTTTCCGCGCTCGGCTTCGGCCCCCCGCTCGTCGTCAGCGCCCGGCAGCACCGCAATCGCGGACCGCTCGTCGACGCGATCCTCGAACGCCTGCCCGAGCCGGTGGAGGCGGCCCCGGACGCGGTCGACGCTCCCGAAATGAAGCTGGCGATCGTCGGCCGGCGCAACGTCGGCAAGAGCAGCTTCGTCAACGCCCTGGCCCGCGAGGAGCGGGTGATCACCAGCCCCGTCGCCGGCACCACCCGCGACAGCGTCGACGTCCGGTTCGAGGTTGACGGCCACGGCTTCCTGGCGATCGACACGCCGGGCCTGCGCCGCACCCGCAGCCGCACCACCGACCTCGACTTCTACTCGACGCACCGCGCCCAGCGGAGCATCCGTCGGGCCGACGTCGTGCTCCTGTTCTTCGACGCCACCGAGCCGGTCGGCAAGGTCGACAAGCAGCTCGCCGAGACGATCACCGAGGAGGCGAAGCCGGTCGTGTTCGTGGTCAACAAGTGGGATCTGTACGCCGGCGGCGTGGCCCGCCGCGAATGGGCGGACTATCTCCGCGAGCAGTTTCGGATGATGCCCTGGGCGCCGATCGCCTTCACGACGGCGACGAAGGGGCGGAAGGCCAAGGAGGTGATCGACGTCGCCCAGCGGCTCTTCCGCCAGAGCCGGACCCGCGTCCCCACCGCCCGGCTCAACACCGTGCTCCGCGACGCGGTCGAGGCCAACCAGCCCCCCTCCGATGCCCGCGGCCGGCCGGTCCGGCTCTATTACGCCACGCAGGTCGAGGAGGCGCCGCCGACGATCGTGATCTCGACGAGCGCTCCGCGGAGCGTATCGGAGACCTATCAGCGCTACCTGCTCAACACCTTCCGCAAGGCACTCCCGTTTCACGAGGTGCCGATCAGGCTCCTGCTCCGCGGCCGGACGACGGCGGCGACGGCGGACTGACTCCCGCGCCGGCACACAACCGCGTGATGACGGCGACCTGCGCCGACGTGAAGGGCACGGCTCCCGTGAGCAGATCCGGGGAGGCGGCCGCCTCCGGCACGAGTGCCGCGACGATCGCGGTCGCGAGCCTGTCGATGCCCAGGCCCGTGACCGCCGAGGTGACGATGGCCCGGCGGAGAGCGGCCGGGCCCGGCACGGGATCACGGCGGTCAGGGGCGAGATCGGCCTTCGAGATGACGTCGATCACCGCGGGCATGCCGGGGCGGCCCCTGCCGAGACCAGGGTCCGAGTCCGCCGGGACCGGGGACGATCCGGCATCGGACCCGTTCACCGCCGTCACCCGAATCACGAGGTCGACCTCCGCCTGAACATCGCGAGCCCGTTCGATCCCGGCCCGCTCGCTGTCGGCGGCGTCCCGATCGTCACGCAGGCCGGCCGTGTCGATGACTTCGATCTCCCAGCCGCCGATCACGAGTCTGGCAGTGACGAGATCCCGCGTCGTGCCCGGCAGCGGTGAAACGATGCTCCGGGCATGACCGGCGAGGGCGTTCAAGAGGCTGCTCTTGCCGGCATTCACCGGGCCGACGACGGCCACCCGCCAGGGTGTCGTGAGCCGCAGCCCGAACCTGCTCGACCGCAGCAGACGGTCGCGGCCGCGAACCGCGGCCTGGTGATCTCCGGCAGCCCACAGGCGTCCGATTCGGTCGATCTCGCGGTCCAAGGCTCCGGCGATCTGCCGGCCGAGGATCTGCGCGGCCACCGTCCCTCCCGCCCGGCAGATCGCGATGCGTGCCTCGTCGGCGGCGTTGCCTTCGGCCAGCCCCCTTCGCAGCCACGACTCCCACGACACGACCGCGGCCCCGCGGGCCACGAGGGCGTCGATGACGGCCCGCGACGCGGCCAGGCCGCCATGGCAGTGGACTTCACAATGATCCGCGGCCAGCCGGGCGACGACGACGTCTTCCCCCGCCCCGAATGCCTGGCTCTGCAGGCGTCCGAAACAGATCTCGCCATCGGGCCGATCAGCCACCCGCCCGCCACCGCGAGGTCGGAACATGCCGTCGATCAGGGCCGCGGCCCCCGCTCCGGCGACGCCGACGACGGCAAGCGCGCCGCGGCCGGCGGGCGTCAGCAGGCCGACGTGCACGAGCCCGCCACGGTCGCCGTCGCCATGGTGCGCGTCATCTGGATCAAGCATGCGTCTTCACCTGCATGAATCGTCGCCCGACCACGACGCGAATGGCGGCGGGCCGCTGGCCGCCACGCCGTCGTTGGATATAACCTTGCAACGAATCCCGCCCCCTGCGGAGCGACACCCATGGCCGATTGGATCGAACCCGGCGCAAAGGCGCCCGACTTCTCCCTCCGCGCCCACGACGGCACGAAGGTGAAACTTTCGACGCTCCGCGGCTCGTTCATCGTCCTCTATTTCTACCCCAAGGACGACACGCCCGGTTGCACCCGTGAGGCCTGTGGTTTTCGCGACGCCCGCGCCGCCCTGGCGAAGGCGGGAGCGGTCGTGCTGGGCGTGAGCCCGGATCTGCCGGCGAGCCATGAAAAGTTCCGGACCAAGTACCGGCTGCCATTCACGCTCCTCTCCGACCCGGACCACATCGTGGCCGAGAAGTATGGCGCGTGGCGGGAAAAGACGCTCTACGGCAAGAAGTCGCTCGGCATCGTCCGCAGCACCTACGTCATCGACGCGGCGGGGAAGGTTGTCAGGGTGTTCAAGGCGGTCCGCCCCGATGGGCATGCCGAGGCGGTGCTCGCCGCCCTGGCCGCGGTCGACACCCGAGCCTGACACCCGTTGACCGCGTCTCCCTCAGGGGCTGACCTCGCGGCCCTCCTCCCCGTACGACCCGCATTCCGGGAACGGTCGCCCCGTGCGGGTGGCTCGTGGAAGGGCGGCATGCCGGCCCTGTCGTCGGTCTGGTGCATACTTGTACCGTTCGCAAGCCGCGGTCCACCGTCCGCGATGCGTGAGCGCCCCGAATCGCCGCCGACATCGCCATGCAGAACTTCCTGGCCCGCTGCGCCGTCATCGCCATCATCGGCGGCGGATTCGCCGCCACCGGTGACGTATCCCACGTCGTCAGCCGCGGTCTGCGGCTGATCGAGGCGGCTGACGTGCCCCTCCCATCGGCCGCAGAGGCTGCCGAGCCCACTGCCGAGACCACTGCCACGCCGGCTCCACCGTCCGCCGCACACGAGGCACGCCCCGTGCCCCTCCGGCCGGCCCCGCGCGGCCCCGAGTCGGCGGCCCCGCACCGCCCCGAGGCGGCAACGCCTGCTTCCTTCGACCCGCATCCTTCGGACGACGGCGGCGAGCCCGTCGATCACAGGCCACCGGCGAACGGCCCCGAGCGGATCGACGTCTCCGCCCTGCGGGCCGGCGATCGGATCACCATCTGGCTGCGAACCGCTGCAGTCGGCACACCGGAGCGGCTGTTCTGCGACCTGATCGATCCGCCGGCGGGTGAGGTGCTCGTGCACGGCGGTGCCGGACCATCGGCCCGCGGCCTGATTCTTTCCACCACCGGCCGGCCAACGGTGCTTCTCGTCCGCGGCGGAACGATTCGGATGCAGCGGATCGGAGCCGGTGCGGCGCTACCCACTGACCTGCTCGCCTCGGGCACGATCGTCGCCCTGGCCCACGGCCATTAGCCAGAGCCGCCGCAAAACCGACGCTCGTTGATGCGTGAGGATCCGGAGAGATCCGTGTGAGCCGTATCAGGCGTCCTCGTGAGCGGCCTCGGCTTCCTCGCGCTCGCGCGACCAGCCGACCCGCTTCATCGAGAGCCCGATCTTCCGCTCCTCGACGTCGACCCGGAGGATCTTGACCTCGATCTGGTCGCCGATCTTCACCACCTCCTCGGCGTTCTCCACCTTGTCGTCGGAGATCTCCGAAATGTGGAGCAGTCCTTCGAGCCCGTCCTCCAGCCCCACGAAGACGCCGAAGTTGGTGATCTTCGTCACCGTTCCCTTGACGACGTCTCCCGACATGTAGCGGCCGGGAATGTCGGTCGTCCAGGGGTCGTCGGCCATCTGCTTGAGGCCGAGGGCGATCCGGCGCCGCTGCTGGTCGACCGAGAGCACCTTGCACTCCACCTCCTGCCCCTTCTCGAGCATTTCGCTCGGATGGGTGACCTTCCGGGTCCAGGACATGTCGGTGACGTGCAGCAGCCCATCGATGCCGTCGTCGATCTCGACGAACGCGCCGTAGTTGGTGAGATTCCGGACCACGCCCTTGACGAGGGCGCCCGGCGGATAGTCGGCGGCCACCTTCTCCCAGGGATTCTGCTGGGTCTGCTTCATTCCCAGCGAGATCTCCTGCTTTTCCTTGTTGATCGCCAGCACCACCACCTCGACCTCGTCTCCCGGCTTGACGAGTTCGCTGGGATGGCTGACCCGCTTCGTCCAGCTCATCTCGCTGATGTGGACGAGCCCCTCGACGCCGTCCTCGAGCTTCACGAACGCGCCGTAGCTCATCACGTTGACGACCGTGCCCTTGCAGACCGTGCCGACAGGATACTTGTCGGCCACCTTCGCCCACGGGCTCGCGGTCCGCTGCTTCATGCCGAGCGCGATCTTCTCCCGCTCGCGGTCGATGTGCAGCACCTGAACTTCGATCTCCTGGTCGATCTGCACCATCTCGCTCGGATGGCCGATCCGCGCCCAGCTCATGTCGGTGATGTGCAGCAGACCGTCGATGCCGCCGAGGTCGACGAAGGCGCCGAAGTCGGCGATGTTCTTGACGATGCCGCGGCGGATCTGCCCCACCTCCAGCGTCTCCATGAGCTGCTTCTTGCGCTCGGCCCGCTCCTGCTCGATGAGCGCCCGCCGGGAGACGACGATGTTCCGCCGGGCCTCGTCGATCTTGAGCACGAGGCACTGGATGCAGCGGCCGCAATAGTCGCCGATGTCGGCCGGCCGCCGGATGTCGACCTGGCTGGCGGGCAGGAAGACGTTGACGCCCGAGATGTCGACGAGGAGCCCGCCCTTGATCTTGCGGGTGACGAAGCCGGTGACGACGTCGTTTTCATGGACGCTCTCCATGACGCGGAGCCAGTCCTCGATCCGCCGTGCCTTCCGCTTCGAGAGCGTGATCAGGCCGCGCTGCTCCTCGAGACTGCCGTCCTCGAACTCCTCGAGGAGCACCTTGACGACGTCCCCGACCTGCGGCGGCGGCTCCGACTCTTCCCACTCGTTCCGCGGGATGTGGCCTTCGCTCTTGTAGCCGACGTCGACGAGGACGAACTCCTCGTCCACCCGCAGCACCCGCCCCTCGAGCACCGCGTTCACCGCCAGCGTCGCCGCCCCCACCGAGTAGCCTTCGTCGGCCGACCCGGCCATCGCCTGTTCGACCTGCTGTTCGAGTTCGTCGCCGAATTCCAGTTCACGTATGAGGTTGCGGTTGACCATGCTGTGGGGGTGCGGGGAGGGCTGTTGAGGGTGTCGGGGGAACGTATGCGGGCCACGGAACCGAAGTCGAGGAGTGTAACAGCCGCGGCTGGGCGTCACAATCGAGCGTTTTCCCCCCGCCCTCCCAGGCTCCGCGGCCGACCGCACCGGTCGCGACTCGGGCCCGCGAGCCCCGGCGGCCGATGCCAAGCGGTACGATCGCCGGAGGTGTCCGATGAAACCGCAACGCTCGCTGCTCGTTCTGGCCGCCATCTGCCTCGGGTTCGTACCCCCCTTCGGCTCCGTGCAGCAGACGGCCCGCGGCCAATTTCTCGACACTCCGGTCGCCCCGGGCGGTCCGGCGGTCGGCGAGTTCGCCACGCAGCGTTACCGGGTGGGCGTCGTGGTCACGGCCCAGGGGGGACCGTGTCGCGGCATCTACGCCACGCTCCCCGTGCCCGACGCGTGGCCCGAACAACGCGTCAAGATCGTCGAGGAGAAGATCTCGCCCGAGGTCCGGTCGGTGCGGTACCGTGAACTCGCCGGAGGCGTGAAGCAGATGGTTGTCGAGATTCCGGAACTGCCGGCCGGCCGGCAGGCCCAGGCGATCGTGACCTTCGCGCTCGATCGCGCGCCGCTCACGGCCCCACCCGTCACCGACCAATTTCGCATTCCCGCCAAGCCCGACAAGGCGCTGAAGACGTTCCTCATGCCGAGCCCCTACATCGAGACCCGAAACCCGAAAATCGTCGCCTTGGCGAAGGAGGCCGGCAAGGGACTCGACGGCTGGCGCAAGGTCGAGGCGATCTACGACGCCGTCCGGGAAAAGGTCGAATATCGCAACGGCGAACTGAAGGGGGCGGCACGGGCGCTGGCCGACGGCTGGGGGGACTGCGAGGAGCTCACCTGCCTGTTCATCGCCGCAGCCCGGGCCGAGGGCATCCCGGCCCGCACGGTCTGGGTCGAGGGGCACTGCTACCCCGAGTTCTATCTCGTCGACGACGCGGGCAACGGCTGGTGGTTCCCCTGCCAGGCGGCCGGCACACGGGCCTTCGGCGCGATGCCCGACCGGCTGCCGATCCTGCAGAAGGGAGACAACTTCCGCGACCCCGACCGCCCCGGCAAGCCGCTTCGCTACGTGTCGGAATTTCTCAAGGGGGCGATGATCGAGGGGAGCGGTGCCCCCGACGTCCAATGGATCCGCGAGGGAGCCTGAGCCGGACCACGAACGCCCCGCTCATTCCACTCCGGCGAGAACCTCGTCGCCGATCGGCCGGCCGAACTGATCGCGGGCGACGGGCGTGAACCAGCGGGGCACGATCGGCAGGCCCGCGGCCCGCCAGGCCGCATCGACCCGATCACCCGCCAGCCGCACGATCTTCTCGCGGCCGCGACCAGTGAGGGTGGAGCGGTCCGCCCAGGGCGTAACCGGGCCTTCGAAACCGGCGGCCTTGGCATGCGTGAGGATGGCGGCCGAGTCGATGACTCCGGTCTCGCCCGGCATCAGCCGCTGAGCATGCACCAGTTCCACCGGCTCCGTGCCCCGCGGCGCGTCCGACAGCCGCACCTCCACGAGCCGCCCCTTCGGCGTCTTTTCAAGCACGGCGGGCGACTCGCCGGCCACGTGGAGCGCCCAGGCGTCGGCGACCGCGCCGATTCGTTCGTGGGCCACGGCGACGAGCCCGAGCAGGCTTTCATAGGTGTAAATGAACTGGTTGGCCTTCCCCTCGCGGGCCTCGGCCTCGGGAGTGACGGCGAGTCCGAGCATGATGCCGCGGGCGGCGAGCAGATCGCCGACGGCGTGCAGCCGCGTCCGGTGGAGCTCGAAGAAATCCTTGAACGAATGCTCGTCCGACGCGGAGGCGAGCGTTGCCACGGCCCGAAAAGCCTCGGTCGCCTCGGCGAGTTCGAGCCGCCGCGGGAGTGCCTTCATATCTTGCTCGAACGACTTCTCGTCGGCCGACAGCCGCACCGGCAATTGGAACACCCCCGGCTTCAACCTCGCACTCACCATCAGCCGCCGCGCGTGGGGCACGCCGAAGGCGTCGGCCTGCTGCTGGAAGTCGAGGATGTCGATGTCCATCGCGTCGAAGCCGAAGGAAAGCGCCAATTCGATGAGTTCGCTGGGGCGGCCCGAAAGGGGAAGGCCGATGGTGCTGAGATTGCGGAACATGCGGAAGTGAGACTCCTGGAACGGGACAGCTGGAACGGGACGGCTGGAACGGGACGGCCCGAGACACGACTCGTGGGGGGAGACAGTATGCCCGAACCCGCGTTCAGACAAAAGGGGCGGGGAACGGGTGGCCTGGACGAGCCGGCGCGCCGACTGAGGCCGTGCCCAGGGTAGACTGGAGGGCTCGTCCGATTCACACTCCATCCACGCGCGACGCGGTTTCGCGTGACCGGCGCCCTATGACCGTCGTCGAGGCCATCGTGCTGGGGATCGTCCAGGGGCTGACGGAATTTCTCCCCGTGTCGAGCACGGCACACCTGCGGATCGTCCCCGCGTTGCTAGGTTGGCGCGATCCCGGCGCCGGCTTTTCCGCCGTCATCCAGTGCGGCACGCTGGTCGCCGTGCTGGCGGCCATGCGCCGCGATGTCGCGCTGCTCGCCAGCGGGCTCGTCGTCGGCCTGCGGAGCGGGCGGCCGCTGGCACGGCCGGAATCCCGGGTGGCGATCCTGGTCGTGGTCGGCACGCTGCCGATCGTGATCGCCGGCTTCGTGGCCCGCGACCTGATCCGCACGCAGTTTCGCGACCTGCACGTGGTGACCGCGGCCCTGCTCGCCGCGACCGCGCTGATGGCCGCCGCCGAGACCTGCTGCCTGTGGCGGTCGCGTCGGAGGCGCGTGGCTCGCGAAGGGCTCGCGGGGGTGCGGATCGCGGATGGCCTCGCGATGGGGCTCGCGCAGGCTTTGGCGCTCGTTCCGGGCGCCTCGCGGAGCGGCGTCACGATCTCCTCGGGCATGCTCGCCGGCCTCGACCGGGCGACGTCCGCCCGATTCTCCTTTCTGCTTTCGCTGCCGGCGGTCGCCGCGGCCGGATTGCTCGAGGCATGGCAGCAACGCCGCGAGATCTTCGGCACGCCGGGGGACGCCGGCGCGACGGCCCTGGGGACGCTGGCCGCATGCGTCGTGGGCTACGCCTCGATCCGCTGGCTGCTCCGCCTGCTCACGAGCCACACGCTCTGGCCGTTCATCGTGTACCGGCTGGCACTCGCCGGCCTCCTCGCCTGGTCGCTCCGGGCCGGCATCGTGCCGGCGAGCGGATGACGCGACCGTTCCGGATCGATCGCATCGATCGGCTGAACAGGCAAAACCTCCGAACGCGAACTGCCAAACTCGAACTGCCGCCCCAAAAACATCCGCAATCGAATGGACGCGACGCCCCCTTCCCTGCCCCGCCACGCCGCTGCACGGCGACCTGTCGGCCCGATTGGGCGGCTGCTCGGCCTGGTGGCCGGCGGCCTGTTCGCCGCCACGTTCGCGGGCTGGTGCGGCCGCTGGCATTGGATTGCGGAACTTGCCGGCCACTTCAGTTGGTACTGGTTCGGCATCGCGATGGCGGGCTTCGCCGTGGCGGTCGTGGCCGGCCGCCGGCGGACAGGGATCGCCCTCGCGGCCGCCATGGTCCTCAACGCCTGGCCCCTCGTGCCCTACTGGCTGCCCGCCGCCGCACCGCCGCTGGGCACGGCTGCCCGGGCCGCGGCCGACGCCGATGCCGCGGCGCCGGCCGGCGTCTCGATCGTGTCGCTCAATCTCCTCGCCTCGAACAGGGACACCGGCCGCGTCGTCGCATACCTTCGCGACCGCCGTGCCGACCTCGTCGCCCTCCTCGAGGTGGACGACTTCTGGGCGGAAGCGATCGCCGGCCTCGCCGATCTCTATCCGCACCGCTTCGTCGTGCCGCGAAACGACAACTTCGGCATCGCCCTCCTCTCCCGGCTCCCGCTCGACGCGGTGCGCGAGGCCGAGTTCGGCGCCGCGGGCGTGCCGACCATCGTCGCCGACGTGCCGCGGCCCGACGGCGGCTTCATGTTCATCGCCACGCACCCCCTGTCGCCGGTGCGGGCCGAGTGGTCGCGGCTGCGGGACGCGCAACTGCGGGACATCGCCGCCTTCGTCGCGGCAGCGGGACGCTCGTGCGTCGTCGCCGGTGACTTCAACGCCACCCCCTGGTCACCCGTCTGCCGCGACTTCGCCGCCCGCAGCGGGCTCGTCGACACCGCGCTTGGCCGCGGCCTGCAGACGACCTGGAACGCCCGACTGTGGCTGCCGCGAATCCCGATCGACCACGTCTACGCGCCGCCCCGAACCATGGTCGTGCGCCGTGCCGTCGGCCCTGACGTCGGCTCCGACCACCTCCCCGTCGAGGCCGAGATCATCCTGCCCCGTCACGACGACATGACCGGCGGCATCCGCTAGCGGAAGGTGTCTCGGGAAATCCTATTTCCCCTCCAGCGTCGCCAGGTCCATGCCCAGCCGCTTCAGCTTCTTGTAGAGCGTGGTGCGGTTGATCCCCAGCGACCGCGCCGCCTCGTCCCGGCGCCAGCCGCAGCGTTCCAGCGCCTCGAGGATCAGCCGCCGCTCCGGGGCGGCGAGCGCCTGCTTGAGCGCCGCGGCACGGACCGGCGGCCCGGCCGGGCCGGCACTCACGGCCCCCGTCACCGCCGGCGGCAGATCGGCGACCTCGATCCAGCGGCCGCGGCCCAGAAACACGCCGCGCTCGATGGCGTGCTCCAGTTCGCGCACGTTGCCCGGCCAGGCGTGCCGACAGAGCGCGTCGAGGGCGGCCGGCGCAAGCCCCTCGACATCGCGGCCCGCCTTGGCGGCCGCGGTGCGCAGGAAGTGCCGGGCAAGGAGGGGAATGTCGCTGGCCCGCTCCCGCAGGCTCGGCATCTCCAGCACGACCACGTTGATCCGCCAGAAGAGATCGGCGCGAAACCGGCCCGCCGCAACCAGCCCCTCCAAGTGCTCGTGTGTGGCGAGAATGACGCGGGCGTCGACCGCGTGCGTGTGCCCGCCGCCGACCGGCTCGAACCGCATGTCCTGGAGGACGCGAAGCATCTTCACCTGCAATGCCGGCGAGGCGGTCGCGATCTCGTCGAGGAAGATCGTACCCTTGTCGGCGAGGAGGAATTTGCCGTCGCGATCGCCCGCCGCGCCCGTGTACGCGCCGGCCACGTGACCGAAGAGTTCGCTCTCCAGCAGCGACTCGGCCAGCGCCCCGCAGGCGACCTCCACGAACCGGCCCTGACGGCGGCTCTGCCTGTGGATCTCCCGGGCCAGCAGCGACTTGCCCGTACCGCTCTCCCCCGTGATCAAGACCGTGGCCGACGTGCCCGCGATCCGCGTTGCGATGTCGAGCTGCCGGCACAGCGCTGGGTGCGAACCGAGCAGCGTGGCCTCCGGGGCGCCCTGGACCACGGCCCCGATCTCGGCGGCTCGCCCCCGGCGGACGGCAGCGATCGCATCCTCCAAGGCGGCGAGCAGGTCGTCGTCCCTCCACGGGGCAGCCACCAGCGTGGCGGCCCCCGGCCAGTCTGCGGCCTGGGCCGCGAGCGAGTGTCCGTTTCGGGCCGCGGGCGTCGTGACGAGGACGGCGGCCGGCCGGCTGCCCCCGCTCACGGCGGCGGCCGCAACGTCGCGGCCGCCGGCGAGCGGGCCCGCGATCAGGCAGGCGTCCCAGTCCGAACTCCCGAGCGACCGCCGTGCCTCGGCGGCCGAGCCGACGGCGGAGGCGTGGTAGCCGAGACCGCAGAGCCACTGGGCGACACCGGACGCCGCGCGGCGATCGCCGTCGACGACGAGGATCCGCGCGGAACGGGGACGGGCCTGGAGGGAGTCGAGCATGGTGGCGTCCGGAAGGCGGAGACCGCCGGCCGGGTCTCCACGAATCTTTAGGTCGCAGAATGGCGACGGAAAAGTCGCCGCAGGGCGACCCGTTTGCCGAAACGGCAGCGTCGGCCCGGCAGACCCGGCACGACCCCTGCGACCGTCACTCCGGCGGCCGTTCGGGATCGGCTGCGACGTGGTTGACGTCGCCGAGATTCACCGCGTCGGCGATCCGGTCGGCCGCCGGGCCGAGGAGGATCTCGCGGTTCTCGAACAGCGCCTCGGGATCCTGGTCGAGCATCCGGATCCGCCGTTTACGGAAGGAAAAGAAGGCGATCACCGCCAGGGCGGCGATGGCGAGAACGAGCACGACCGCGGTGAAGCCGCGCTCCGCCGACTGGATCAGGCCCGTGATCCGATCGCCGAACAGGAAGGCGAGGCCGAAGAACCCGCCGATCACGACCGACGCGCAGATGAAGTCGGCGAGGAGGAACCAGCGGTACTTCACCCGGAGGATGCCGGCGGTGAGATAGAAGGGGCTGCGGAGGCCGACGAGGAATCGGGCCACGAAGAAGGCCTTGATGCCGTGCTTTTGGAGCAGGTCCTCGATCGTCTTTTCCCGCTGGGGAGTGAGAAACCCGGACCACCAGGGATGCTCGCGGAGGATTCGCGCCCCGGCGAAGCGGCCGATCGCGTACATCAGGCTGTCCCCGAGGAGCGCTCCGACGAGGCAGGCGGGAAGGGCGTAGTACCAGCGGAGGGCACCCGCCTTGCTCAGGGCGCCGGCCGCCACGATCGCCACCTCCTCCGGCACCGGCAGGCCGATTCCCGTCAGGGTGAGGAAGAGCACGATCCCGAGGTAGGAACCCGGAGCAAGCCAGTCAAACATGGAGGGGGAACGGCGGGTGCGGGTTCCGGGTTCGTCGGAGGCTCAAACCTCCCAGTGGGATTGTAACCGCCAGTTTGGCCGCGGCAGAGGCCCGGTTTCCGCAGCGGCCGCGGGAGCCTCCCACCGAGCCGATCGGACCGCCCGCCGCAGTGCCCACGGGGTGTCCAGCGGCGCCGACGCCGCGGAAAACACACTGTCTTGGGGCGCGGGGGGCGCAAGCTTGCCTGCGGCCCACTCGCCCCGCGATCGTACCCTCGTGCCGGGTCGATCACGCGGGCGAATCCTCGCCCGCTCCCGCGAAGCGGCACGTCTGTTCGGACGACGTGTTGTCGGGCGGCGCGATCGCTGCCGTGGCCCGACACGACGTAGGCCGATGCGAACGGTCGCCACACGGCGGCCGCTCACTGGCCATCTTTCGTCCTCCCGGCATCCAGGCCGGGGGCTTTTCCGGGCAGCGGACGCCATGGTCCCTGTTCCCTAGAAGTCAAAGGTTTCTCCCCATGAAATTCCTCTTCTCCCTTGCCTGCAGCATCGCGCTGCTGGCAGCCGGCAACGCCCACGCGGCGAGCATCAACATCGGCAACATGGCCGCGTGGTCCGCCACCCCGACCTGGACGACGGGCGACAAGACCTTCACCTACCTGTCGAGTTCCGGGAGCTGGAATGGCTCGGAACTGCTGACGCTGTCGGTGAACATCCTGCAGAACTCCCACTCGCTGGGCATCGTCTCGCTCAGCGATTACATCGGCCCGCAAAGTTTGAGCGTCTCGTACCGGGTCGACATCAGCGGCATCTCCGAGTTCAAGACGGTCGCCCTCGACCAGAACCACACGGGGGACAACGTGACGACCTACAAGGACGTCTTCGGCAGCCTGGGGGATCTCCAGACATACACCACCCCCGGCGCCGGGACCCTGGCGGCGCTCGTGGCAATCAACAACGTGGCACCGGCCGATGCGCCGCTGCCGAACCTCCAGAGCATCTGGGTCCGCGACACGATCGTGATCGACGACACGGGGTCGCTGTTCGGCGTCTCGAACACCTACGTGCAGATGGTGCCGGAGCCGGGCACGTATGCGCTCGCCGGGGTCGGGATCGCGGTCGCCGCCGCCCAGCGGCTGCGCCGCCGCCTCGGCCGTTGCGCCTGAGCGTCAGGAATTCATGGCACACGGTCCTGGGCGGGGTTGCGCTCAGGACCGTGTCGCCGTGGATGCGACCTCGATCCCGGGGCCCGGGTCGATCGTCGTCGTGCCGGCATCGACGTTCGCGAGCAGGACGCGGACCGCAGCCGGGCCGCGGCCCGGCAGGACGAGGATCGCCCCGACGTCGCCTCCCGGCGGCGCGATCGTCTCCAGCCCGGCGGGGCCGAGCACGTAGGCCGCCGTGGAAAGGGCGTCGGCGACGGCAGCCGTAGGGGCGATCACGGTCGCGGAGAGCACGCCCTCGGCGGGCCGGCCGGTCCGCGGGTCGAGAATGTGACCGAGCCGGCGGCCGCGGTCGACGAAGAACTGCGTTCCCGAACCGCTCGTTCCGAGCGCCTGATCGACGAGCGTGATCGTAGCCAGCCTGCGTCCTGGAAACAGCGGATGCCGCAGCCCGACCTGCCAGCCCCGGCGACCGGGCAGGGCCGGCCCGTGGACGCCGCGGGCCCGGACGCTGCTCTGCCCGCCATGGACGAGCACGCTCGGCACGCCGGCGTCGGCGAGCAGGTCGACCGCCCGATCGATCGCCCAGCCCTTGCCGATCGCCCCCGGATTGATCTCGATGCCCGGCCTCGTGAACCGCACCCGGCGGCCGGCCGCGTCGAACTCGACCTGCCGCATGCCCGACGCAGCGCAGGCTGCGGCCAAATCGTCCGCGGTCGGCGTCCGTCCCTGCCGGCGCAGGAATCCCCACGCCCGCACGAGGGCGCCCGCGGCGATGTCGAACCCGCCGCCGGTCCGGTCGTGAAGCTCGCGGGCGAGGAGGAGGAGCCCGTGCACCGCCTCCGACACCGGCTGCCACCCCGCAGCGGCGCCGGCATTGACCCGGGAAATCTCGCTCGTCTCCCGGTAGACGCTGATCACGGCCTCGATCTCGTCCACGAGGTCGAGGGCCGCGCAGCCCAGTTCCGTGGCGTCGGGCACCTCGCCGACATTGAAGACGACCTCGAATCGGCAGGCCATCGCCTCCCGGCCGACGACCAGCGTGTGAATGTCGGCGTCTTCGTTCATGTCATCACCATCCCGGTGGCCAGCGCCGATCGGAAAGCATCTGCCACGGAGGCGGAGGGGTCGGCGTGAGGATCGTGAGCGTGCCAGCGAGCGAACTCATGCCCGTGCCGGATCTGGCCCCTATCGCGGCGCCAGCCCGCGGTCGAAGGCGTCCTGGTCGCGGCGAAAGACGGCCAGTTCGCGCTCGAAGTCGGCCAGCGAAATCCGGTAGGCGGGCTGCTCGTCGGTGTGCGCGTGGCAGTGGGCCACGAGGAGACGGTGGAGAAACTTGAACAGCTGGCGCGGCACCCGCAGGCCGCGCAGGCCGTCGATCAGCCGGCGCCGGTCGACGGCCGGATCGAACAACTGGCCGAGCGTGGCCGGCGGCGTGGTCGCGCTCGCGGCCCGGACGCGTGCCGAGGCGATGTCGTAGAGCGTCTCGCCGGACCATTCCAGCGACGGCACGAGGTTCTGCTTGTCGAGCCGGGCCCGCTGGTTGAACGTCTCGGTCTCGCGCTCGATGAACCGGTAGAGCTCTCCCGGTAGCAGGAGCTTGCAGCCCAGGCCCGGCAGCTTGAGGAACTTGTTGTCGAAGATCGGCCAGATCACCTGCCGCATCCGTTCGGCGGAACCGTTGATCACGTGCGGCTCGTCGAGGCGGTCGACGATCACCACGAGGCCGGCGTAGCCGAGCGTTGCCAGCGCGCCCTGCAGCTTGGCCAGCAGTTCGTAGCGGTCGTCGCTCCGCGCCAGGGCGGGGAGCGGCTGGCCGGCGAGATCGACCTCCGGCATCCGGGCCAGCGCCGGGACGAGCTGGCCGAGCGTGCGGTTGCCGGTCCGCATCGAGCGGACGATCCGCCAGCCGCGCCACCAGGCCCGGCCGCGGCGCACGCACTCCGGCAGCCAGGCGGCCCCCACGACCAGCCACGGCCACCACTGCCGCAGCCAGTCGGGCGATCCTCCCGCCAAGAGGCCGCGGACGACCGCGGCGACGAAGACGGCGGTGACGGCGCAGCCCAGCGCTCGCGGCCAGAGGCCGCGCCAGGCCCGGTAGCCGACCCGGTACCTGAGCCGGCGCCAGCGGGCGGGGAACGACTCGGCCGTCGACTGGTCGTAGCAGGCGGCCAGCACCGCCAGGTCGCGGGCCTGCGGCGCCGGCAGGCGGGTGATCGCGTATGCTCCGCTGTTGATCCGCGTCACGAGTTGCGTCACCGCGAGGGCCAGGATCGCATCGATGTGATCCCAGAGCTTCCACTGGGCGAGCAGCTTTTCCACGGGCCGCCCCGGCCCCACCCGGCTGATGAACCGGTCGAGGAACGGATTGAAGTCGTCGTAGACGACGACGAAGGCACGACGGTCCGGATGCTCGGCGGCGTGCCGCTCGTAGTGGCGGACCATCTGCAGCTTGAGCGCCGTCTTGCCGGCCCCCTTCTCCCCGAAGACGACGGCCGTGCCGGGGTCGGCGGGGTCCCCGCAGATCTTGGCCCAGGCCGGATGAAACGTCGTCTCCAGGCAGGTCCGCTTGAAGACGGCGTCGTTTTGGGCGTCCTCTTCCGCGAACGGATTGCCCGCGATGCCGTGGTGGTCGAGGAACTCGGTGACTTTCATCGCGGCCGACGGACGGGCAGGATCACTTGCCCGCCTTCACCATGCCCTCCACCATCTTCTGGAAGCCGGCGGCGTACTTCTCGACCGTGGCGGCGGGGCCGTAGAACTTGAGGAAGTGGTTTCCCTGGTCGCCGGTCTCGACGATTGCGGCCAGCATCCGGTAGTTGGGCCTGTCCACCGCCTGGCCGCCGGCGAACGGGCCGGCGGGGGCGTCCTTGTACGTACCGGGTATGTCGACGAGCGTCACCGTACAGCCGGCGACGTCTATCTTCTTCGTGGTCGCCTTCTCCTTCGTGGGCTTGCCATCGGGCTGGGTGAACTGGCCGTGCCAGCGGTCGATGTTGGCCTCGACCGTGCCGCCGGCACCCATGACCGTCATCCGGCCGGCCGGGAGTGCCGCGCCATCGGCCCCCTTGCCTTCCGACGGGATCGAAAACTCGGTCTCGACGATGCCCGACTTGGGCTGGACCCGCTGCCATCCCTCGGGCGCCTCGAGCGAGAAGCCGCCGCGGGCGACCGTGAAGACGCGACCTTCCGCGGGAGCCGCGACACCCGCCTGCCCGTGGGCGGAGGACGCGGCCGCAAACAACAGCCCGAGGCACAGGCAGGCCGCCGAAATCCGCACCGCCGAGTTCACCGTCGCCATCGTCGTTTCTCCTTCGCGTGAAGCAAGTCCGAGCCGCACTGTACCAGAACCGCGGACGGCCCACGCGGCACGGGCTACGCCGGTCGTATTCGCGATCCCCGGATCACGTTTTCCCGGCCGGCACCGCGTCCGGAAAAACCTCCTCCAGCGGCCGCCAGTCCTGCCAATCGGCCCGCCAGACCAGTTCGTTCCCCGCGACCGTCCCGGAATCGAGCCATGTCCGCATCGCCGCGGCCGACATCGGTGCCGACGCGAGGCCACCGGCTACGGCCGTGCTCCAGGCCAGGTCCGGCCGGTCGTCGAGCAGGGGGTGACGCGGGGCCGACGCTGCGGCCGCGGCGGGCACGGCGACCGGCTTCTGCACGCGGCCGGCGTCGGGCGCCGGCGCAGCGACGAGCGCCCGCGGCAGCGTCGCGATCGACGCGGCGTCGAGCGGCACGATCCGCGCGACGGGCAAGGGAGGCGGCGGATCGACGACCGATTCGAGCGGGATCCGGAATCGTGCCCCGCAGGACGGGCAGACGCCCTTTCTGCCGGCGAGATGATCCTTGACCTTGACCCGATGCCCCTGCGGGCAGAACGCCACGATGCCCACGCGATCGCCCTCCGTCTCCGCGCCGATCGCCGCCACGACCGCCGACCCTCCATCATCCTGCCGCGATTCCCCGCCGACAAGGCTTTCGCGGGATTCAGCAGCCATCCTTGTTTCCTGTCGTGACCGCTTTTACGATCCGCAACCGGCGGCTGCGGCGCACGTTCGCGACTCCCCGGAAAGCGATCGACCGATGGCACGACGAACCGAGCCCCAACCCGCGGATCGCGACGGTTCCGCCGAGGATCAGGGGCCGCTGGAGATCGCCCTCGTCGGCGATCTCACGGACAGCGAATCGGAACTGACCGATCGCCTGCTCGGCGTCGCCCCCGGCGGCGAGTGCATTCTCTACATCGATTCACCCGGCGGCAGCCCGTACTGCGCGATGTCGCTCCTGGGCCTGCTGCGGCTGCGGGACATCAAGGCCACCGCCGTCGTGACCGGGGAATGTTCGTCGGCGGCGCTCTGGCCGTTCGCCGCCTGCCAGCGGCGGCTCGTCACGCCCTACAGCGTGTTCCTCTTTCATCCGATGAAGTGGCAGAGCGAGGAGCATATCGGCATCCGTGAGGCCGCCGAGTGGTCGCGGCACTTCGCCGAACTGGAGAAGGAGATGGACGTGCTGCTGGCCGACTTGTTCGGCCGAGCGGCCGACCTGATCCACCACTGGATCGCCACGCATCGCTACGTCACCGGCCGGGAGATGGCCGACGCCGGACTGGCGGAACTGGTGCCGCTGAGCCCGCTCCGCGACCTGCTCGCGGCGAAGTGACCGGCCGGGGCAGGCCGGCGCCACGCTCCGCGGCGCCGTTCAGCCGCGATAGTCGGCATGGCAGGCGTCGCACGACTTCTTGAGGTTGCCCACGGCCCGGACCACAGCCTCGTGGTTCTTGGTCTCGACGGCGGCGCGAATCTCGGCCGCGGCGGCCCGCATTGCCGCCGCATGCCCGCGGTACTCGGCGTCTTCATGGTCCTCGTAGTTCCGCTGCTGGATCAGTTCGGCGATCACCGCGGTCATCTCGGCCTCGTTGCCGAGCCGCTCGGCCAGCCGCACGAAATCGGACCGGCTGGCCGCGGCGGTGACAGCCAGCCCCTCGGCCTCCTCCAGCCGCAGCATCAGCGCCGACCGCTCGGCAACCTGGCTCCAGACAAAGTCGTCGTCCCGGTCCGGCTTGGACGTCAGGTTGCTCCCCTCGATGAGCGTGTCGAGGTCCGCCACCCGGTCCTTGGCCTCGTTGAACGACTGATCGGTGCCGACCTTGCAGTTCGTGCCGGCCCGGGCGAGCAGGTCGCGGGCCGCTGCGGCGTCGCTCTTCCAGCGGGCATCCTTGTCGTAGGCGGCGATGACGGCGAAGGCGGCGGCAGCAGAGCCGAACGCGACGCGGACCTTCCTGTAGCCCCCGGCCTTGAAGTCGGAAACCTTGGCGACCGCTCCCTTCGCCGTCGCCCGGGCCTGCTTGATTTCGTCCACGAGCGCGTCACTCGACACGATCGTCGACCACTTGAAGGCCGTCGCCTGCGGGACGTCGGCACCGGGGTCGGCGGACCGGCCCTGACCTGGCGCGGGAGTGAAAGCGGGACGCGGCCCGACCAGCGTGGCGAAGGCGTCGTCGTAGAAGGTTGCCGTCGCCGCCTTGTCCCATTGGGCGGGCGGCCGGGCCCGACGGACTTCGCGGGCCTGCTGAGCGATGGCAAAAGAGGCGACGAACAGCAGGCAGCAGCCGATCGCGAACTGCTTCGGTCTGGGCCGGCCGGCGGCTGCTTGCCCATCTTGCCTGTCCCGCCCGCGCTCGTTCCGCATGCGACCGTTCTCCACGTCCGGGCTCTACGTCCGGGATGTTCCAGGGCGGAATTTATCCGTCGAATGACCGAATCCCGAGTGGCCGATCTCAATCCGGCCTCGATCCGACGGGATTGTAACCGAACCGGGACGGTCGACGCGGTCGACATTTCGTCTTGACCGGCGGGGCTGCGACCGTCACCCTCCCCGCCCGCTGGCCGCCATGGGCGCGGCCCCGTGCCAGCGTCTCAGCCCCGGAGGAGTTGTCCGACCATGCGTTGCGATCGTCCGAGCATCGTCCACCCTGTCCAGCATGCCCTTTCCGCCGGCCTGATCGGGCTGCTCTGTTGCCTGACGACCGCGGGCTGCGGCGGGTCCAGCGGGGGCAGCGCGCGGACGGAGCCGGCGAAGGCAACGGTCGTCGCATTTCTCGACGCGATCAAACGCGGCGATGATGCCAGCGCAAGCGGACTGCTGACCAAGTTGGCCAAGGCGAAAACGCAGGAGTTGGGAATATCCGTCGCACCGCCGGTCGCCGATTCGGCCGTGTACGCGGTGCACGAGTGCGAGATGGTGAGCGAGTCGGACGACCTCGCCCACGTTGGCACCACCTGGACCGACACCGACACGGACGGCTTCCGTACCGAGCAGAACGTCGTCTGGGTCGTGCGGCTCGATCCGGAGGGCTGGCGGGTCGCCGGCATGGCGATGAAGGTGTTCGATGACATGGCCCCGCTCCTGCTGAATTTCGAGGATCCGGAAGACATGCTCGCCAAGCAAGAACAGGTGGCGGTTGAATTGCAGAAGCGGGCCGCAGCGGCAGCCGGCGCGGCCAAGGACGGCGGCAAGGCCCAGACGGCCCGAGGCACGCCGCCGGCCACGGTCCGCTGACCCCAGGGCTGCCGGTCGCCCTCGGCTGCCTGGCAGGAGATCAGCTGCCCGGCATCCCGAGACCGCATCCCGGGACCAAGCACCGGTGCCGTGGACATCGTGCCAGGGAAGTGCCGTCGGTCCCGATGAGGCAGGCATTTCCCCTGCTTTTGCGTCAATTCCGGCCACTCGGCCCTTATCCCGGCAGGCGATCCGCGCTGCCCTGGATTCTTGACAGACCGCCGAAGGCTGCTAGCCTACCTGCCTAGATTTCCCAGGCGGAAGATTCTTGCCAGCCGGCAAATCTTCCTCGTTCTTCCGAATCGTTCGGGGGTGTCTGTGAAATCTCCGTTCGGAACACCACGTTCGCTGCGGTCCGGTAGCCGTCCCGGATCGGGGTTCACTTCGTGACGGCTTCATGGACGCACAAGCGTTCTGTCCCCCTGTGGAGGTTTGTGATGAAGCGTTTCCTGGGTTTTTCTGTCGCGATGTTGTTTGCCCTCGTCGCCATCGCCCTCGTGGGCGGTGACGCTGGAGCCGTTGCCGGCCACGGTTGCCACGGTGCCAAGCGGTGCCATGGCGGCCTGCTCGCCAAGCATCGGGAGAAGAAGTGCCACGGCGGCCTGCTGGCCGGCCTGAAGAAGCGTCGCTGCCACGGTGAAGAGGCTGCGGCCGCCGATTGCGGCGATGCCGGTGCCTGTGGCGATGCCGGTGCCTGTGGCGATGCCGGTGCCTGCGGCGATGCCGGTGCCTGCGGCGGCGAGGCCAGCGGTTGCTCGTCCTGCGGCGAGGCCGCTGTCGAGGGCGGCTGTGCCGGTGGCGCTTGTGGTGGTGCTGGCGTGATCTCCGAGGGCGTTCCGACCGAGGCTGCTCCCGCTGCCCCGGCCGCCCCCGCTGCTCCGGCCAAGACCTGATCGCAGCCCTGATCGCAGAGAACCCTGCTCGGCGGCGACGATTTCGGCACAAGCCGAAGGAAGGATGCGTCGAACTGGATTCGATCGAACGAGCCGGGCCTCCTTGCAGGAGGCCCGGCTTTTTTCATCTGTTGTCCAAGCCGGACGCCGGCGGCGGGGGAGACGTTGTCGGGGGGCCCGAGGCTGCGCCCTGCGTGGCTTCGCCACCCTGTGGCACCAGCAGCCGCCGCAGGAGCCGCCCACCGCGACGGGGAGCCTGGTCCTCCGGACTCGCGTTTTCGGCAGCCCGCCGCGCGGCCCGTCGCTTGGCAATTTCATCCAGGAGATCGCCAACGACGTCGATGACTTCCGCGGCCGTGGCGTCGCCCGCCGATGCTTCATGGTCGGCATCGGGGACCACGACCGGCGGCTTGCTTGCCTGACCAGGCTGCGGCTGACCAGAGTCCCGCGGACCGGTCCCGGCGGTTCCGACGCCGCCGTTTCGGGCCCGCAGCCGGTCCATGAGTTCGCCCACCACGTTCGTGGCCGTGGCTGCGATCGAACCGTCGAACTCCACCTTCGGTGCCCCAAGCACGCCCCCGATGCCAAGCGAAACGGTCTTTCCCGAAAGCGCCGCCAGGAGCGGCCGATCCTGCGGGAGGCCCTCCGGAATCGGTACGGACAACTTCAGATCGAGCGTGCGGTCGTCCAGACCCACCGAACCTCGCGAGTGCATGTCGAGCCGTTGGCCGGGCTGGGCGAGGGGCAGCCCGAACCTGAGCCCGTCGTGAAACACCCTGCGCTCGGCCAGATGGAACTTGACCCGCGACTCTTCGGCGAGTTTGATAGCCGGCGGTTCCGGAATCCGGCCGGGCAGCGACTGCACCAGGCTGGCCACGAGCGGCCCGGGACCGAGCACCACTTCGTGCATCGCCAGTTCGCCGGAGACGGTGCCGGAGGCGGGATCACCGACGGGAAACCGCCCCCCGTCGAGCCGCAGGGAAAACCGTCCGCTCGTGCGGGTGGCGTCGGCGAGAATCGGCGCGATGTAGGCCAGCACACCCTGAGCCACGGCCGGTTGCAGCCGGGCATCGGCGAGCAGTTGCACGGGTTCGATCGTCCATTCGCTGGCCGTTCCATCGGCGGAGGGCCGCAGCGCCGCGTGAACATCGATCGGCTCGCTGACCCAGGTGTCTTCCGTCCACGGGCCGGCGATCCGGACGATGGCGTCGATCACCTCGATGTCGATGCGCACCGGGCTGCGCCGCTGCTCGCGGCCGCCACCGCCAGGCGGCGTGGCCCGCGGCGCGACCAGCCCGTCGAGGTTCGACGCGTGCGCGGAGTCGAAAAGGACCGCGACCTGCGGCCGCTCGACCCGCAGCATCCCGAGGTCGCCGGCAGAAAGGAGGATCGCCGCCAGGCCGTTGCTCAAATCGATGCGGCCGACCGTGAGCGGCGGCTGGGCACCGTTCCGCGGAACCACTGTGACCTCCTCGGCCACGATCGGACCGAGCCAGCCGATCCGGACGCGGCCGATCCGCACGTCGGCCTGCAGTTCAGGCACGATGGCGGCAATCAGCCCCGACATGCGCTGCGGAGTGCCTAGTAGGCGGGGCAGGATGGCGACCGTGACGCCGAGTATCAGCAGCCCACCAAGCAGCCAACCTCGTCGCCACGGCCGACGTTTTCCGCTCACCGGCCGTACGGTTTCGCCCGTGCGTTCCGTCCGTTCTTCCGTCATGCTCGTTCGCTCCCCGTTGTCGGCAAAGCAGCCGCAGGACATCTGGCCCGGGCATCGATACCGGCCGTTCGTGGCCCCGATTGTACGCGGGCACGTCGGCCGCAGGTCGGCCGCCTGTGGCTCGTGCGGTCGAGGCCACGATCTGCTACACTTTTGTCGTCGCGGGCGTAGCTCAGTTGGTAGAGCGCTAGCTTCCCAAGCTGGATGTCGAGGGTTCGAGTCCCTTCGCCCGCTTTTCTGTCTTGGCCGGAATCACGTGGAAAACACGGGCGATTGTCGGCTTCTTCGCGCGGGCGGATTTTTTGCCCGATGGACTGCTGGAAACCGGCTACGGAAAGCGGACGACGACGCCGTAGTGGATCGAACCCTGGGGTCCCCGGAGCTTGCCCATGGCGGCCGCGCCATTGAAAAACCAGTCCTGTCCGAGCAGGGATCGGGAACATGCCGCCGGCAGGACACGCTTGATAGCGCTGCGGGCCTTGTACCAGTAGCGGTCGTGAAACAGGATCCGGTCCACGATCACGCCGCCACGGTCGGCAAACGTGCGTTCGAATTCCGGCCGCCGCCTCGCCTTGACGCGGCCGGCCACCACCATCGTGCCGCCCGAGCCGAGCAGTTCCTTGTGCTTCTCGAGGACCTGACACCACCACGCGGTGTTTCCATCCGTCGCCATGTCGCACATCAGAATCAGGTCGAAGGATCCGCTGGCGTATCCCGGGTCCAATGCATCACGGACCTCGACACGAGTCCTCTCGTGCCCCGCCTGACGACACCGCTCCCGGGTCCGCTGCACGGCTGACGGTGCGAAATCGTACGCCCAGACCTCGCGGGAAAATTCCGCCAGCCGGACGGTCAGCTGCCCCAGGCCGCACGCCACGTCGAGGGCACGCTCCGGCTGCGACGACCACCGCCGGGCTGTCGCAGCGATGCGTTCGAAACGAATTCGGTCGGCGCAGGAGAAGTAGTCCCACGGGTCGTCGGCCGACTGGTACACCGACTCGTAGCTTCGCTGGCGGACGCGATTCGCTTCCACGTCTCCGGCCGTCACTGTGGACATCGCTGTGCACTTCCTTTCACGCCCTGCGGCCAGAGGCACCCCAGCCTTCGCCGTCACGTCGGCATCGCTGACAGACGGCCTCGGCGGGGGGATAGTGAACGCCGCCCGGACGCGTCAAGGCGGGTCTGCTCAGATGGATGTCGCGAGAGCCGGCCAGAACAAATCCTCCCCACCCCCTTGCGGAGGGCTGCCTGCTCGCTGGTGGCCCGGGCCGCACGTGACCGTCAGCCCGTCCGCACCGGCTGCGGCACGCCCGAACCGCTGCGCCACTCGGCGTCGATCTCCCGGAGCATGGCGATCGCCCGGGCCATCGCGGCAGGATCGACATCGTGCACGTTGACCGGGTGCCCGACGCCGCGGAGCATGGTCAGCGTCAGCCGGCCGCCGAGATGCTGGCGAAACTCCTCCAGCCCCGCGAAGATCTGCGTCTCTTCCAAGAGCGGGTGATGGATCGGCAGATGCAGTTCCTGAAGGGCCCTCACCGCTCGCCATGCGGCAGCCCGATCGAGCCCCAGGGCGAGGTGCGAGTAGAGCGTGTCGAGCGCGACGCCGATCGCCACGGCCTCGCCATGCCGCAGCTCGTAGTCGGTGAGTTGCTCCAGCTTGTGTGCCGACCAGTGCCCGAAGTCGAGCGGCCGGGCCGACTGCATCTCGAAGGCGTCGCCACCGTGCGTGATGTGGTGGAGATGCATGAGCACGCTCGAGCGGATGGCCGGCATGACCGCTGTCCAGTCGCGCCGGGCGATGTCGGCCGCATGCCGACAGAGAAAGTCGAATGCCGGGGGACTCTTCAACAGCGAGACCTTCACCGCCTCGGAGAACCCCGCGCGAAAATCCCGGTCGGGAAGGGGGGCGATCAGCCCCTGGTCGTTGACCACGCCCCAGGGAACGGCGAACGTTCCCTTCCAGTTCTTCTTGCCGAAGGCGTTGATCGCGTTCTTGACGCCGACGCCCGAGTCGGCCTGGGCGAGCGTCGTCGTCGGAAACCGCACGAGCCGAATCCCGCGATGCGCGACGGCGGCGGCATACCCCACCGCATCGAGGAGCGCACCGCCGCCGACGACGAGCACGTAGGAGCGGCGATCGAGACCGTCGCGCTCGATAGATCGAAGGACGCGGGCGACTGTCTGCTCGTTGTTCTTCGCCTGCTCGCCGCCGTCGAGGCACTCGATCGGGGCCACGAGTTCGACCTCTCGCCGCTGTTCTTCGAGACGCGCGGCGAGGTTCCGCAGCAACCGCGGGTCGGCGGCGGCGACGGCCCGATCGACCCACACCTGCACGCGGGCGGTGGCGTCATCGCCGCGAAACAAGGGAGCGACCTGATCCCAGTCGGCCCCGAAGCAGTCACGGGTGAACCGCAGCCGCAGCGTCTGGGGGACGTTGAAACTGACGTCGTAGGCGTCCTCGGAGATCGACCAGGGTATCGAGGACATGGCAGTGACGCGTGGCGTGGAGCCGACTGTTGGTTCTCGGTCAGTTTTCACCGCACGCCAAGCCTAACCGCGCATGCCCCGCGGCCCAAATCAGTGCCGCCCGCGGCGCGGAACGCGATTCGCTACTGCGTTTTCTTCTGATTTTTTCGATACTCCCACGGCGGCGTCGGGTTCGGCTGCGACCAGATGCCGATGCGCTGCGCCTGGGCCTGGGCTTGGGCCGCGGCCAGGGACGGATCCTTGGAGTAGTCGGCGTAGTGCCAGGCGTTGCCGGTGGCCACCATCTGCTGGTTGACGTCGATGCCGGCGGTGTAGAGCCGGCCGATCCAGCGACCGTAGCGGTCACGGCCCTCGTCCACGACCTCAATCGTCTTGCCGAACACCATGCCGGCGAGCGCCTGCCGCGACACCTGGCCGAAGTCCTGCCGCGCCTCGGGCGCGTCGATCCCCGCGAGCCGCACCTTCTGCTCCTGGTTCATGTCGTCGAGACATGTCACCGTGTCGCCGTCGTAGACCTTCACGACCCGCCAGAGATGCGAGTTCGCGGCCCGGGACGCCGGCGGTGCGGCCGGCGGTGCACCGCCGCTGCTTGCCGGCTGGACGGGAATGCCCGCCGGCACGGGCACCATCGGCGGCATGTCCGGCTGTGGCGGCACCGGAACGACCGGCGGCAAGGGCGGGCCGATCGCCGCCGTCGGGGCCGGTTGCTGAACGTCGGGAGCACCGGCCCACCCGCCGGCCGACGCGGTCGCCGGGCCCCATGCCTGGGGCGGTTGCTGGAGAGCCTGCGGACCGGGGGCATAGGCGGCGGCCGGCGGCGGCAACGCGGGCTGCGGCAGAGGTTGATTGATCACCGCCGGCGCCGGCAGGAACGCGTTCTGCTGCGGCGGCGCGGCCTGGTACGGGTACGGCGGCGGGTTGTAATTCGGTGCGTACGCCGCGGGCTGGTTGGGACCGGCAAGATATGGGTACTGGCCGTTGACCGGCTGCTGCCACGACGCCGCCTGCGGCCGATTGACGCTCCACGGCTGCCGCGCCCCGACGACCGGCGGGCCGATCTGGTAGGTGAACGTGTAGGTCGGCGCGTAGTAATGGACCGTGGGCCGTCCATCGGGACCGATGCCGTTCATGGGGATCGGCTGCGGCTGCCAGTTGGGGGGAATCGTTCCCCCCTGGATGACGTAGGCGGGCCAGGGAGTCGCCTGCGCGAGTTCGGCGGCGGCAGTGCCGCCGGCGGCGACGCCCGACGTGGACGTCGTCGGACCGCCCCCCGTGGTCCACGCATTGACCGGATTCGCCGCTCCAGTCGCGGGAGGCTGACCGCGGGCCGGTGTCGTGCAGGCGGCCAGACATGCCAACGCCATCCACGCGGCACGCGCAGGCCATCGCATCGGTTGTCGGCCTCCGTGCCGCACCGCACACCTTTCCCGGCGTCGGTCGGTCGTGTCTGACCCGACGCTGACGGGAGCCATCGGAATAATCGCCACCGTCGATGCAGGCAATTTTTGGCTGGTCCTCGCGCCTTGTCGCGACGACGCAAACTGGGTGAACTGGGGGCATGAACACCCCGCCGGTCTCCACGCTGATCCCCTGGATCCGCGGCGTCCTCGTCGCTGCCGTCACCGCCGCCTGCGGGCCGGCGCGGGCGGTGGACTTCGCCGACATCCGCCCGCTCGTCACCGCGGCGCACCGGGCGGGCCTGAGGGTGCTGGAGTCGCGTCGTCTCTCACTCGTCACCGACAGGCCCGAACGGCCGGGGGACGGCGTCGCCGAACTGCCACGGCTCTTCGACGAGGCCTTTCGCTCGTGGTGCCGGCACTACGGCCTCGATGAAGATGACCAGGACGATTGGCGCGGACTTGCCTGCCTCGTCGTCGACCGGGAAAAATTCCGCGTCGCTGGACTGCTCCCTGCCGACGTGCCGGAGTTCCCGAACGGGTTCTGCGCCGGGAACCGCTTCTGGTTCGCCGACCAGTCGAACCCGGCGTTTCGGCGGCACCTGCTCCTCCACGAAGGCGTGCACGCCTTCACGATCACCGTCCGCCGGCTCGCCACGCCGGAGTGGTACACCGAGGGCATCGCCGAGTATCTGGCCACGCATCGGCTCGACGTGGATGGAGCGGGCGTGCTCCATTTCCAGCCGACGCCGATCCCCGCCCGCCCAGCCGACGTGGAGCAGCTTGGCCGGATCGAGAACCTGCGGGCCACCGCCGCCGCGGGCCGCACGCAGACATTGTCCCAGGTCTTCGCGGCCCCGGTCGGCAACCACGAGATCGCGGCCTACGCGGCGAGCTGGGCCGCCGTCGCCTTCCTCGCCGGGCATCCGGCCCATGCGCCGCACTTCGCCGCCGCGCAGCGTGGTCCGCTCGACGCGCGGTTCACGGAACGGCTCGCCGCCCAGCCCGGCTGGGACGGCCCGCGGGCGACCCGCGATCACGCCGCGTTCATCGCCGACCTCGACTACGGCTACGACTTCACGAGAACCGTCGTCGACTGGGCGCCGGGTCAGCCGCTCACCGGACCGCAACGGGTCGAAGTGGCGGCCGATCGGGGCTGGCAGAACACGCGCTCCACCCTCGCGGCCGGCGACCGCTGCGCATTCAAGTCATCCGGCCGGGTGGAACTCGGCCGACTTCCCCACGCTGCGCACCCGATCGAGAGCGAGGCCGATGGCATTTCACTCCGCTGGTATCGCGGCCGGCCGCTGGGCCGGCTGCTGGTCGCCCAGTGGATCGACGACGCGACCGGTTTTCGGGTGCTCGGCGCCGGCGCGGCCGGGGAGTTCACCGCGGCCGCCGCCGGTCCGCTGTTCGTGAAGATCAACGAGTCGCCGGGGGAGCTGGCCGACAACCGGGGGCGGCTAGTGGTGGAGTTAGAGCCACGGTAGCCGTGCCCCTCCGGCGGGCTGTCATCCGCGCGGCGATGGCGAGACCGGCACCGGCGCCGACGAGAACCAGGGCCGCCGGTTCCGGCACCGAAGTCCAGGCGAGGCCGTAGGTCTGCGGAAACGCCGCCGAGCCCCACGCCGCGCCGGGCGTGTTGTCGAACGTGTTCCCCGCATACTCGACCCGCATGCCATACCGCCCCGTGGCAGGCAGCGTGAACGACAGGTGCTCGACCGTGTTGAAGTCGCTGGCCGACCGGGCCACGAGCTTCGTGAAGGCACCGTTTGCATCGATCGACCAGATGGACAGGTCGAGGTCGGCCTGGGCGTTTTCCAGGAGCGTGAGCCCCGACAAGCCCCGATTCCGCATCCAGGAGAGCGTGGCCGTGAACGTCGAACTGCCCGTCAGTTCGCTGCCGATCAGGTAGTCGTTGTGCGTGCCGCGCACGGCCGAGCCGAAGTCCCAGCCGCGCCGGGCCACCGTCCCCAGCAGGCCCGTCGAGCCCGAGACGTCGGCCTGGCCGTTGACCTGGATGTCGAACGTCTTGTCGAGGTTCATCCGACCGGCGCCCACGGCCCAGTCGAGCGACTGTGTGGTCTGGAGGAATGTCGTGCCGCTCACGGTCACATTCTGCTGGCCGTTGCTCCAGCCGGACGTCTTGTCGGCGCCGGTGAGCAGGAGCGATTTCACGACCATGCTCTCGCGGGCGTTGGGATTGGAGGCGAGCGGAGCCAGGGTCTTGGCGGCGCTGGCGACGAGGGCCGCCCCGCCGGCCACGATCGGGGCGGCGAAGCTCGTGCCGGCGAGGGTGTCCGAATAGGCGGCCGGGCTGGTCCCGTCGTTCACCGACCCGACGAGCGACGTGTTGTTGCCCCCGGTCTGCCCGCCGTAGAAGCCGCTGGTGAGCGATGCACCCGGTGCGGCGATGTCGACGGCTGCGCGGACACCCAAGAACACCAACCCTGTGCTGCCCGTAATCCAAAAGCCGAAGTCCTGTGGACCGCGGCTGCTGAAGGACGCCGCGGAGTCGAAGCCGTTCGCGTCGCCCAGCGCCGCCACCGTGATCTGGTTGTAGCCGGAGCCCGGCGCACCGACCGAGTTCGCTGCCGGCCCGGTGTTGCCGGCGGCCGCCACGTAGGTCGTCCGGGAGTTGTTGAAGGAGTAGGCATCGGCGAGCCTCGCAAGGCTTCCGACGCCGGCCGGGTCGGTGCCGCCGAAGCTCGAATTGATGACATCGGCGGTACCGAACGAGGCCGCGTAGGCCGGGATCAGCGTGGTGACGGGATTGATGTCGAAAGACGACGCGTACGCCGCACCGGACCAGTTCGTGGCGATTGCCGCGCTCCGCAGGTCGGTGCCGTGAGCGATCCCCTGCTGCCTGATCGCCGGGTTCACGGACGTCTGCCGGCCGCCGATCAGCAGGCCCACCCACGTGGCATGCCGGTCGTACAGCGGGGCGACGGCTCCGCCGCCCCAATTCGCTCCCCCCTGCGTGAACGTCGTCACGTGCGCGAGCGCCTCGTGACCGTTCCACACGTGGCCCGCTTCGAGGTTCGTGGTGATCGTGTTCTGCCCGGTGATCGGCGTCACGTTGCCGTAGTACCGTGTCGCTCCGAGGAACGCGTTGATGTCGAACGTGCCGCCCCCGACAACTGTGGTCGCCAGCCCGCCCGGGCCGTCGGTGGGCGGCAGGGTGGACCCCTCCAAGATGGTCGGCACCACGTCGGAGGCCGAGACCGTCGCCAGCGGCACCGCCATGCCATCCGGCGGCACCGCGGCGCAGACTGGCCGCCACGCTTCCCCGAAACAGATCCATGCTCCGGCCACGATCTGCAGCCCGCGGCGCGAGAAAAGTGCCCTGCGGATCGGCACCCATGGCATGGCGGCGCGGCTTCTTTCGTGGCCGGTCTCCTCATTCCGAAAAGACGGCGTATCGATCTCCACGGCCAGCCGGAAAGAGTCCCCGTTCACGGTGGTCACCGGTCCGCAGACTCAGCCGTGCACGGCGAACTCGCCCGCGGCGATGCTCGGCAGATTCGTCTGGCCCATCAGCCACAGGTCCACCTCCCGGGCGCACTCGCGTCCCTCGTGGATCGCCCAGACGACGAGCGACTGGCCGCGGCGCAGGTCCCCGGCCGCGAACACCCCCCGCCGGCTCGTCATGTACGCGGCGTCGGTGCGGACGTTGCCGCGCGGGTCGAGCTCCAGGCCGAGGTCGGCGATCGGCCCCTGCTTCTCCGGCCCCACGAAGCCCATCGCCAGAAGTGCCAACTGGCAGGGCCACTCCTGCTCCGAGCCGGGCAGCTCGCGAAACTTTTGTTGCCCCGAGGCCGCGTCGGTGTACCACTCGATCCGCACGGTCCGCAGGCCGCGAAGATGCCCCGTGTCGTCGCCGAGGAATTCCTTCGTGAGGATGCCAAATTCGCGCCGGCAGCCTTCCTCGTGCGACGAGCTCGTCCGCAGCATGACAGGCCAGGCGGGCCAGGGCGTGTGCGCCGGCCGCTCGTGGCGGCGCGGATACTTGCCGAGGTCCGGGGGCTCGGGCAGGAGCTCGAACTGCGTCAGGCTCCGGCAGCCCTGCCGGTTGCTCGTGCCGTCGCAGTCGCTGCCCGTGTCGCCGCCGCCGATCACGATCACGTCCTTGCCTGCCGCCGAGATCTGCCCCGGCACCTCATCGCCGGCGTTGCGCTTGTTCTGCTGCGGCAGGAACTCCATCGCGTAGTGGACGCCGGCGAGATCGCGGCCCGGGATCGGCAGGTCGCGGCCGAGCGTCGCCCCGCCGGTAAGGACGATCGCGTCGTACTCCTCCGCGAGCTGCTGCGTGCCGACATCCACGCCGACGTTCACGCCGCAGCGGAACTCGATCCCCTCCTCGCGCATCTGCTCGACCCGCCGCCAGACCCGCCACTTCTCCAGCTTGAAGTCTGGGATGCCGTACATCAGGAGCCCGCCCGGCCGGTCGGCACGCTCGAACAGCGTGACGTGGTGTCCGGCCCGGTTGAGCTGCTGGGCACAGGCCAGGCCAGCCGGCCCGCTCCCTACGACCGCCACCCGTTTGCCGCTGCGCACGTTCGGCGGCTCGGGAACGATCCAGCCCTCGTCCCAGGCCCGGTCGGCGATCGTCATCTCGATCTGCTTGATCGCCACCGGGTCCTCGTTGATGCCGAGCACGCAGGCCGCCTCGCAGGGAGCCGGACAGACGCGGCCGGTGAACTCGGGGAAGTTGTTGGTGGCATGCAGCCGCTGGGTCGCCTCGTGCCACTGCTGGCGATACACGAGATCGTTGAAGTCGGGAATGATGTTACCCAGCGGGCAGCCGGTGTGGCAGAAGGGCACCCCGCAGTCCATGCACCGTGCCCCCTGGGTCTTGATCTCCTCGGGGGAGAGGATCGTGAGGAACTCCTTGTAGTGGCGCAGCCGATCCGCGACCGGCTCATAACCCGACACCTTCCGCTCGTACTTCATGAACCCACGCGGCTCACCCATCGAATCGCCTCCTCAAACAAAAATAATGGTGCCTGCCACCAAATCCGGGCTGCCACCAAATCCGGGCAATCTGCGCAGGCAATGCTTGCGTACATCACCCAGATTTGGTGGCTGGCACCTTTTTGGCGTCTTCCTGATCCTGCTCTGCGAGCTTCCGCAGCTCGGCCAGAGCCCGCTTGTAATCGATCGGCATCACCTTCACGAACCGCTTCCGCTCCGTCCCCCAGGCATCGAGTATCGCCCGGCCCCGGCTGCTGCCGGTGAACTCCACGTGGCGGGCGATTCGCCCGTGGACATAGTCGACGTCGGCGGCGTCGAGCTCCTCGAGTTCCACCATCTCCATGTTGACCTTGGGACGGAAGCCGCCCGTCGCATCCCACACGTAGGCGATGCCGCCGCTCATGCCGGCGGCGAAGTTGCGGCCCGTCTCGCCGAGGACCACGGCCCGGCCGCCGGTCATGTATTCGCAGGCGTGGTCGCCGGTGCCCTCCACGACCGCCTCGGCGCCGGAGTTCCGCACGCAGAACCGCTCGCCGCAGATGCCGCGGATGAAGATCTCGCCGCTCGTCGCCCCGTAGGCGACGACGTTGCCGGCGATCACGTTCTCCTCCGCCTTGAACGGGGCCGTGCGGTCTGGCATGACGATCACCCGCCCGCCGGAAAGCCCCTTGCCACAGTAGTCGTTGACGTCCCCCTCGACCGTGACCTCGACCCCCGGCACGCCGAAGGCCATCAGGCTCTGCCCGGCCGATCCGCGGAAGTGGATCTTGATCGTGCCGTCGGGGAGGCCGCCGGCGCCGTGCCGGTGGGTGACCTCGCTCGACAGGATCGTGCCCACGGTGCGGTTGATGTTGCGGATCGGCAGTTCGATGGCGACCGGCTCGCGGCGGTCGAGCGCCGGCCGGCAGCGGTCGAGGAGCACGGTCATGTCGAGCGACCGCTCGATGCCGTGATCCTGGCGGTCCGAGCAGTGCGTCTTGACCCGCTCTGGCACCTCCGGCTTGTGCAGGATCGTGGAGAAGTCGAGCCCCTTGGCCTTCCAGTGGGCGACGGCGGCCCGGGTGTCGAGCCTGTCGACGCGGCCTACCATCTCGGCGATCGAGCGGAAGCCGAGCTTGGCCATCAGCTCACGGACCTCTTCGGCGAGCATGAAGAAGAAGTTGACGACGTGCTCCGGCTGCCCGGTGAACTTCTTCCGCAGTTCGGGATCCTGCGTGGCGATGCCGACCGGGCAGGTGTTGAGGTGGCACTTCCGCATCATGATGCAGCCCATCACCACCAGTGATGCCGTCGCGATGCCGTACTCCTCGGCGCCGAGCAGCGTGGCGATGACCACGTCCTTGGCCGTGCGGATCATGCCGTCGGTCTGGACGACGATCCGGCCGCGGAGGTCGTTCATGACGAGCACCTGGTGCGCCTCGGCGAGGCCGAGCTCCCAGGGAAGCCCGGCGTGCATGATCGAGGTCTGCGGGCTGGCGCCCGTGCCGCCGTCGTGACCGGAGATGAGGACGACGTCGGCCTTCCCCTTCGACACGCCCGCGGCCACCGTCCCCACGCCCACCTCGGCCACGAGCTTCACGCTGATCCTGGCGTGGTGGTTGGCGTTCTTGAGGTCGTGGATCAACTGGGCGAGATCCTCGATCGAGTAGATGTCGTGGTGCGGCGGCGGGGAGATCAGGCCCACGCCCGGCGTCGAGTGACGGATGCGGGCGATCTCCCGGTCCACCTTGTGCCCCGGCAACTGCCCCCCCTCGCCCGGCTTGGCCCCCTGGGCCATCTTGATCTGCAGTTCCTTGGCGTTGACGAGATACAGGCTCGTGACGCCGAACCGGCCGCTGGCCACCTGCTTGATCTTCGAGTTCTTGCTGTCGCCCGACGGGTCGGGCTGGTAGCGGACGGGATCCTCGCCCCCTTCGCCCGTGTTGCTCCAGCCGCCGAGCCGGTTCATGGCGATGGCCAGCGTCTCGTGGGCCTCCTTGGAGATCGAGCCGTACGACATCGCGCCGGTGGCGAACCGCCTGACGATCTCCTTGGCCGGCTCGACTTCGTCGAGTGGCACCGGGGCGGCCGCCCAGCGGAAGTCGAGCAGGCCGCGGAGCGTGAGCAGTTTCGTCTGCTGCTCGTCGATGAGCTGCTGATACTTGCGGAACTCCGCCCGGCTGTTGATCTGCGTGGCCCGCTGCAGCGAGGCCACGACGTCGGGGGCGAGGACGTGGGCCTCCCCCTTGCGACGCCATTGGTAACGGCCGCCGACGTCGAGTTCCAACGTCTGCGGCACCGCCGTCCGCGGCCAGGCGTGCTCGTGCCGCCGGAGCGACTCCTCCGCCACGCCGGCCAGGCCGATGCCGCCGATCCGGCTCGGCGTCCGGGCGAAGAATTCGTCCACCAGCCGGCTCTCCAGACCCACGGCCTCGAAGATCTGCGCGCCGCGGTAGCTCTGCTGCGTCGAGATCCCCATCTTGCTCATCACCTTGAGCAGCCCCTTCGTCGCCGCCTTGACGAAGTTCTTGTGGAGCTTTTCGCGCGGATAGTCGCCGGCGATGATCCGCTCGGCCTGCATCTGGTCGATCGTGGCGAAGGCCAGGTAGGGATTGACCGCGCCGGCACCGTAGCCCGTCAGCAGGGCGAAGTGCTGCACCTCGCGGGCCTCGCCCGTCTCGACGACGAGTCCGCAGCGGGTCCGCGTGCCGGCGCGGACGAGGTGGTGGTGGACGCCGCCGGTGGCGAGGAGCGCCGGCACCGCCGCCTGCTCGCGACACACGCCCCGGTCGGAGAGGACGACGATCGTGGCCCCGGCGGCGATCGCCGCCGACGCCTCGACCCGGATCTCGTCGAGACGGCGCCGCATGCCGTCATCGCCTGCGGCCGCCGGATAGAGGAGCGAGATCGTCGCCGCCTTCAGCCCCGGCACGACGGGACTCCCCGCGGCACCGAGGGCCTTGATCCGGGCGCACTCGGCGTTGGTGATCACCGGCGTCTCCAGCCGCAGCAGCCGGGCCTGCTCCGGCGTCGTGGCCAGCAGGTTCCCCTCGCAGCCGATCGTGGTGATCATCGAGGTGATGATCTCCTCACGGATCGCGTCGAGCGGCGGATTCGTCACCTGCGCGAATAGCTGCTTGAAGTAGTTGGCCAGGAGTTGCGGCCGGTCGGAGAGCACTGCGAGGGGCGTGTCGTTGCCCATCGATCCGATCGGCTCGGCGCCGTCGGTCGCCATCGGCGCCAGGATGACCTTCAGGTCTTCGAGCGTGAAGCCGAAGGCCCGCTGCAGTTCGAGGAGGCTCGACGCCTCGCCGGCCACGCCGGCGGCCCGCCAGGGATCGGCGGCGTGCGGATGGGCGTCGGTCCGGCCGTTGCCCAGCGTCTCGGCCGGCTCGACGGCCCTGTTCTTCGTCACGTCGGCGGCGGCCGGCGTCTCGGGGAGTGCGTCGAGACGGACCTGGTTCTTCGCCACCCACTCCCGCCACGGCCGCGCGGCGGCGAGCCGGCGCTTGATTTCCTCGTCCTCGACGATCCGGCCTTCCTTCGTGTCGACGAGGAACATCCGTCCCGGCCTGAGCCGGCCCTTGCGAACCACCTCGCCGGCGGACAGGTCGAGCACGCCCGCCTCGCTCGCCATGACGACGAGACCGTCCCGCATCTGCCACCAGCGGCCGGGCCGCAGGCCGTTGCGGTCGAGCGTGGCGCCGATCCGCACGCCGTCGGTGAAGGCCAGCGCCGCCGGGCCGTCCCACGGCTCCATCAGGCAGGCCTGATACTCGTAATACGCCTTGAGGTCGTCGGCCATGCTCTCATGGCCGCTCCACGGCTCAGGGATGAGCATGCTCACCGCCTCCTCCAGCGGCCGGCCGGCGAGGACGAGCAGTTCGAGGACGTTGTCGAGCGTGGCCGAGTCGCTTCCCCCATCGCGGATCACCGGCTTGATCTTCTCCAGGTCGGGGCCGAAGACCGGATGGGCGAGCATGCTCTCGCGGGCCCGCATCCAGTTGATGTTGCCGCGGACGGTGTTGATCTCGCCGTTGTGGGCCAGGTAGCGGAACGGGTGGGCGAGGTCCCAGGTGGGGAAGGTGTTGGTGCTGTACCGCTGGTGGACGAGGGCCAGCGCCGAGGTGACCGTGGGATCGGACAGGTCGGGGTAGTACTTGCTCACCTGGTCGGCGAGCAGCAGGCCCTTGTAGATGAGCGTCTTCGCGGAGAGCGAGCAGACGTAGCAGAAGGCCTGCTCGGAGAGGCCGAGCCTGCCGATCTCGATGCCGAACCGCTTCCGGGCCACGAACAGTTTCCATTCGAAATGGTCGCGGGACACGTTCGGCCCGCGACCGACGAACGCCTGGCGGACGACCGGTTCGACCTCGCGGGCGGTGCCGCCGATCGAGCGGTTGTCGGTGGGCACGTTCCGCCAGCCGAGGAACTCGAGTCCCTCCGCGCGGACCACCTGCTCGAAGAACTGCTCCGCGGTCTCGCGCTCCCCTTCCGACGGCGGCAGGAAAAGGTTGCCAACCGCCCAGTCCCCCGCCGCCGGCAGGCGGATGCCGGCCCGCGGCGCCGCCGCGGCGAAAAATTCGTGCGGCATCTGCAGGAGGATGCCGGCGCCGTCGCCGGTGAGCGGATCGCAGCCGCAGGCGCCGCGGTGGGTGAGGTTTTCCAGGACCTCGAGAGCCTTACGGACGATTGAATGGCTGCGCACGCCGTGCATGTTGACGACGAAGCCGACGCCGCAGGCATCGTGTTCGTTGGCGGGATCGTAGAGACCCTGGCGGGGGGGAAGACCGGGACGGCGTGTCATGGGCGATGCTCGGGGGAAGGCGGTCGGATTCGGGGCAACCCGCGACGTGGTGCCGCGGTCAGTGTCGGGTGCAGGATCGTCGGGTGAACGATGTCAGGGGGTGGCGGCCAGCGGCCGGTCGATCTCCAGATCGACGTCGCGGGCATGGCCGTGCAAGAGTTCGATGAACCGGGCCACCGTAGGGGCCGGCGGTTTGCCGCGGGCATGGACGATGCCCAGCGGCCGGACGAGTTCCGTACCGGCGATCCGCACCGCACAGAGCGTGCCGGCGGCAAGTTCGCGGCCGATCGTCGGCTCCGGGAGAAGGGCGATGCCGGCGTCGATCTCCACGGCCCGCTTGATGGTCTCGATGTTGTCGAACTCCATCGCCACTTCCGGCTCGGCGTCGTGGGCGGCGAGGGCCCGGTCGATCTCGTGGCGGATGACGAGGTCGCTGTCGAAACCGACCATGCGCCTGCCGTGCAGTTCCCCGAGTGCGACCTCGACGCGGCTCGCGAGCGGGTTGCCCGGCGCACAGACGAGGACGATCGGCTCCTCGCGCCACGGCTCCGCCTCGAGCGACCGCGTGCTCCGCGGGTAGCTGACGATGCCGATGTCCGCCTGGCCCTGCTCGACCGACTCGATGACGCGGTCGGGATGCAGGTATTCCAGCCGCACGTTCGCCTTGGGATGACGGCTCATGAACTCCTGCACGTACCGGCTCATGTGATGCAGGCCGACGGAATAGATCGCCGCCACGCGAACGCGGCCGGCGACCTCGTCGTGCAGGGTCCGCACCGCATCCACCAGCGCGTCGTAGCCGGCGATGATCTTCCGACAGCCGTCGTAAAAAACCTGCCCCTCGCGGGTCGGCGACAGGGGCCGCTTGGAACGCTCGATGAGCCGGACGCCGAGTTGGGACTCGAGCTGCCCCACCACCTGGCTGGCGGCCGACTGCGACACTCCGTTGTCCTCGGCCGCGCGGGAGAAACTCCGCCGGGAAACGATGTCGCAAAAGATCGCGAGCGACTTGAGGTTCACGGGAGTCGGCAGCCCGAGGCCGCGGCGGGAACCCCATCCTTGGATAAATAAAACGAATGACGCCGCCGTGCAGCATTCGTAAAACAAATAGAAAGTACCACGGGCGGCCGCCCAGTCAAGCGGCCAACCGGCCCCGAGAAGCCTCTGGGCGGACGTGAAGCGGACCGCCCGCGGCCCGGCGACAGGTCACTCCGCGGGCTTGCCGCGGTAGGTTTTGAGGCTCGATTCGAGCTCGGCCCGCAGCTCGGGAGCCCGGCCCGGAGGGACGAGTTTGAGGGCGGCCTCGACGGTGGCGATCGCCTCCTCGCGCTTGCCGTTTCGAAACTGTGCCAGCGCGAGCGCGCCGGCGATCCCGGGATGTTTGCCGTCGACGAGCTGCATCGCCCGCTCCGCGTGGCGGAGCGCCGCCTGGGGATCGCGAAGCGGCTCGGGCTCGACATTGAGAAGCACCGACGCCGCCTGCATCTGCGCGGTCACGTCGTCGGGCAGGGCCGCCGCCAGTCGCTTGCTCACGTCCACGACGCCGGCGGCGTCCTGCGCGTGGCCATAAACGTCCCGCAGGTGCTGCAGCTGCCCCGCCGTGTTCGCCGCGTCGAGCCGCAACGCGGCCTCGAGGTCGGCGGCCGCGTCGGCGAACCGCTTCAAGGCCAGCCGGTCGCCGGCCCGCGTCCGCAGGTCGCCTGCCTGCGCCGGCTGACGCTGCTCCAGCTCGGCGACGCCGTCGGGCGCCGCGACGTCGAGTTCGGCGCAGAACATGAGTTCCGAATCGCCGTACTCCACCAGCGAGGCCACGAGCGCCGTCACCGTTCGCGGCACCGGCGTGCTGACGAGTTCGCGATCCCCGGCGAGCACGCGGACGGGACTGTCGAGGTCGGCGAGCCGGTCGTCGAGGAGGAGCGTGACCTGCCCGACGTGGCCGGCCACGTCGATGCGGAAGTCGTTGCCCGCCCGGCTGACGTCGAGCCGCTGGAACGCCAGCGGGGCGTCGTTCCGCAGCCAGTAGCACCGCTGGCGGAGAAACGATCGATAGCCGGCACTCTGCTCCAGCACGCGGGGCATGTCCGCGATGCCGAGCGGCGGCTTCAGGAGCGGCTGGTGCCAGATGATCCGCTGCGGCAGCGGATCGCGGCGTTTCTCGGCCAGCCAGGCGGGCGCGTCGCGGTCGTTCACCTGATGTCCGCTGCCGGCGTGTTCCTTGTACGTGAGCGGGTATCCGGCCCCGATCCGCCCGCGCAGGGCGGCGACGGCCTCGGCGTACGCCTTGGCGAGCGGATAGCGTTGGAAATCCACGTCCGCCGTCCCGATCTGGATCATGACCGGAAGATGAAAGAGATTCTCGGGAGCCGCACGCGCGTCGGCTCCGAGATAACTGAAGCCCGACGTGGCCGCCACGGCCGCCCACCGATCGGGCAGCGACGGGCCGATGTGGAGAACGCCGATGGCCCCCATCGAGAAGCCCATCAAGTAGACGCGGTCAGGGTCGATCTCCCACTGCGTCGGCAGTTCGACGAGAAGCCGTTCCAGGGCCTGGATCGACCGCGGATCGTTCCAGCTCCCCACGGTGTCCACGGGCGCCCGCGGGCACACGTACAGACCTTGCCTGATCGGGTACTGCCCCATCGTCGAGGCCCAGCCGATGTCGTTCGCCTGCGGGTTGTTGCCGCCGCCGTGAAGATTGATGAACACCGGCCAGCCGCGATCGGGCTTGGCACCGATCGTCCGCGCGCCGTACCGCATCGTGACCCGGACCTTCTCGTCCGGCTTCCCCCACCAGTCGGTCTGGACGAAATCCGTGCTCACCCCGTTCCCCGGCTTCAGCCAGCCTCCGGGGTACCCCAGCTTCTCCGGCCGCTCCGGCTTCGTGGCGACCAGATGCTCCTTCCAGGCTGCCAGCAGGCCGGCCTTCCAGGCGACGGCGGCCTCCTTCGAGAGTGGCGGGTGGTCGACCTCCGGCCGCTTCGTCCGCGCCCGCTCGGCGGGCGAGAGGGCCAGATAGTCCTCGTATCGCGCCAGCAGCGTCCGCAGTTCGGCCACCGGCGGAACGACCGGTTCCTGTGCGCTGGCACCATGGCCGACGGCAAGCCCGATCAAGCAGACCATGATGCAGCACTGCATCGCGCGATTCGTCGTCATGGGTTGTCTCCCGCTCCACTCTGGCAATTGGTGCCAGCCACCAAATTTAGGCAATCTGGCAGATACCCCAGTTTTGGTGGCTGGCACCATTTTCCTTCACCAGTCGGCAAAGGCTGCACGTTCGGCACAGCCGGAGCCGAAACAGAGCGTAGTTTCCGCGTCCAAAAACGGTCCTCCGCCTCTTTCTGCCCACTGGTCCGCGTTATGCCCAGGCCGCTCCCTGCCGAGCGATCGCCTCCCGCGTCGCGACTCGTGGCGATCGCCCTGACGACGGTCCTGCTCGATGCACTGGCGGGATCGGCGTCTGAGTTGGCGTCCGTCGCCGACACCGCCCCCGTCGCGGAAGTCGAGGCCACCCAGTACCTCGAGGAGTCGCTCGAGCATCGCGACCCGGAGCAGGAGCAGTTCATTCACGCCGAGGTCGAGCGGGCGGTCACAGCCAGGCTCGCCGGCATTCCCCGGCCGCGGTACATCCCCGCCACCGACATCGCGCCCCCCAAGGGACTGATCCTGTTCAGCGACCGCCCCGGCAGCGGCGACTTTCCCTTTTCCATGGCCATCGGCGGCTATCTCCAGCTGCGCTGGTTCGAGTTCGCCCGCGCCGCCACCTCGTGGACCAACGCCCGCGGCGATGTGATTCCAATCAACAACATCAACAGCTTCACGCTCAACCGATTTCTCATCTCGCTCTCGGGGCACGCCGTCGACGAGCGGCTCGTCTACTCGTTCGCCTTCTTTGGCACGTCGAACGTCGGGCTGCGCTCGGGCGTGGTGCCGATCGGCATGGCGGGCTGGAAGTTCGGCGACGCGGCCACGGTCGGCGCCGGCGTGACGATCGTGCCGGGCTCCCGCGAATGGGTCGACACCCAGCCGTGGACCATCGGCATCGACCGGAGCATGGCCAACACCTTCTTTCGTCCCGGCTTCAGCCCCGGCGTGCTGGCGACCGGGTCGCTCGTCGACGATGAGCTCCACTACCGGGCCGGCGTCTGGAACGCGATCGACGGCGGCTCCGCCGGCGTCTTCCGGCGCGGCACCTCGATGGCCTGGGCGGGCAACGTCTGGTGGGAACCGCTCGGCCCCTTCGGCCTCGGCATGGGCGACATGGAGCACCACGCCGACCCGGTGATCCGCCTCGGCACGAGCGGCGTCTACGCACTGACCGCATCCCTGGGGATCATCGGCCAAAACCCCGAAGACACGATCGTCCGCCTCTCCGATGGCACGCCGCTGGCGCTGCCCGGCGCTCTCGGTCCCGGCACGCAGGTCGATCAATACCGCTACCAGCTCGCCACGGTCGACGCGGGCTGGAAGCACCGCGGCTGGTCGGTCAATTTCGAGTACTACTTCCGGCAGCTCGGCGACTTCGTCGGCACCGGTCCCTTCGACAGGTCGTCGATCTACGACCAGGGGGGCCTGGGCTACGTCTCGTGGTGCTTCCTGCCCCGCAGGCTCGAGGTCTACGGCCGGTCGAGCGCCGTCACCGGTCCCTACGGCACGGGCCAGGAGTACGGCGGCGGCCTGAACTGGTACCTCAACGAGTCGCGGCAGGGCCGGCTCACGCTCGAGGCCCTCTCGATGAACCGCAACCCGGCCCAGAACGTCCTCTATCCCTATCGAGCGGGATACACCGGCACCGCCATCCAGACGCAGCTGCTCGTCGTGTTCTGACGGCGTCGCATCACGAGACGTGCACCGCGGTGTGGTCGCTCGTCAAGAATCTCGTGACTGCGGTGCGGAGTTTACCGCGCTGCATCCGCCGCGCCGCGCCGCAGCCGGGCGATGACCCGGCGGATGTCGTCGGGCAGCGGGCTCTCGAACCGCAGCTCCGCGCCGCTCACCGGATGCACGAAGCCGAGCTCGGCCGCATGGAGCATGACCCGCGGAGCCTGCGAGCCGTCGACCCGCCTGCCGCGGCGCGCGGCCGGGACATACACCCGCTCGCCGCACAGCGGATGGCCGCTCTCGGCGAGGTGGATGCGGATCTGGTGCGTGCGGCCGGTCTCCAGTCGGCACTCGACGAGCGTGTAGTCGTCGCCGTAGTGCTCCAGCGGCACGACGTGCGTGATCGCGACCTTGCCGTCTTCGCCGTCCCCCGAGCCACGACGGCCGTCGCCGCGGTCGCGGACGAGCCGCGATTCGATCGTCCGCTGCCGCATCCGGCCGACCGCGATCGCGACGTAGCGACGCTGCGTCGTGTGCAGGCGGAACTGCTCGGCGAGGATCCGGGCGGCGGGCACGTTCCGCGCGAAGACCACGAGCCCGCTCGTCTCCCGGTCGATGCGGTGCACCGCCCGCACCGGCGGAACCCGGCGCCGGCCACGGTCGGGATCGGCACCGCGCGGCGCACCCTGCCGGCGCGGCGGCCCGCGCCGCCGCGCGGCCTGGAAGCGGCCGATGGCGTCGGGCACGAGTTCCTCCAGCGTCGGCTGCATCTGCCGGCGCTTGGCCGGCCAGGCCGCCTCCTCGTGGTGCCGGGTCGTCGTCACGCCGGCCGGCTTCTCGACCACGACCACGTCGTCGTCGAGATGAACGATCCGCACGTCGGCAGCGGTCGGCAGCGGCGCGGCGGCGACCGCGAGAACCTTCACCACCTCCCCCGCCTTCAGCCGCCGGCCCACGTCGGTGCAGATGTTGCCATGGATGAGGACGTGCCGCGATCGCACCAGCCGCTGCACCCGCGACCAGCTCACGCCGCCGAGCTGCCGGCGCAGGAACGCGGCCAGCGTCGCGCCGACGTCGGCGGGGGTGACGTGATGGACCGATCCGGCGTGCTGGGGCATGGGGCGCTCTCGTCCACGGCGCCGCCGCGCGGCACGTGTTCGTCATCCTCCCGTACGCGGCCGAGGGAATCCATGCTTGACCGGTGGTGCCGCGGTTTTAGACTCTTTCGGGGAGGTTCCCGTCCGCAGCCTCCGTCGTTTCCCGCGTCGTGAGGATCTCCTTCCGTGCCCGGCACCTGCGTCATCGGTCTGCAATGGGGGGACGAGGCCAAAGGCAAGCTCGTCGACATCCTCACCGAGGATCACGACATCGTCGTCCGCTACGCCGGAGGCGCGAATGCCGGCCACACGGTCGTTTCCAACGGCCAGACCTGGAAGCTGTCGCTGATCCCCAGCGGCATCCTCCGCGACGACGTCACCTGCGTCGTCACCGGCGGCGTGGTCCTCGACCCGGCGAGCACGATTCGCGAGATCGAGGGGCTCGAGTCGCGCGGCGTGCGGATCGACGGCAAGCTCATGCTCAGCGACCGGGCCCATGTCGTCTTTCCGTGGCACGTCGCCGAGGATCGGCTCCTCGACGGCAGCCTGTCGGGGGGCGGCTCGATCGGCACCACGGGCCGCGGCATCGGCCCCTGCTACCGCGACAAGGTCGGCCGGTCGCTGGCGATCCGTCTCGGCGACCTGTACCGGCCCGACTTCCGTGCCCGCGTGGCCCACGTCGCCGGCTTCAAGAGCCGGATGCTCACCGCCCTGTCGGCGCCCGCCACGGGAGACAGTGCCGCTCCCGCCCCGCTCGACGCGGACGCCATCCACGCCGAGTACGCGGCCCACGCCGAGCGGATCCGCCCCTTCGTCGCCGACACGACTTCCTACCTCCTCGACGCCGTCGAGGCCGGCCGCCGGCTGCTCTTCGAGGGAGCACAGGGCGCGCTGCTCGACGTCGATCACGGCACGTTTCCGTACGTGACCAGCAGCAACTCCTCCGGCCTCGGCGTGGCCAGCGGCTCGGGCGTGCCGGGCCGGTGGACGAGCCGCGTCATCGGCGTGGTCAAGGCCTACTCCACGCGGGTCGGCGGCGGGCCGCTTCCCACCGAGCAGGACAACCAGATCGGCCGCCACCTGCGCGACCGCGGCAACGAATACGGCACCGTCACCCGCCGCCCCCGCCGCTGCGGCTGGTTCGACGCCGTCGCCGCCCGCTACTCGGCCCGGCTCTCGGGCGTCGACGAACTGGCCGTCATGCTCCTCGACGTCCTCGGCGGCCTCGACGAACTGCGGATCTGCACCGCCTACACCATCCGCGGCCGAAGAACGGCCGATTTTCCGGGACAGATCGAAGACCTGACCGCCGCCGAGCCGGTCTACGAGACGCTCCCCGGATGGCGGGAAGAACTCGCCGACGTCCGCGGGTACGATGACTTGCCGGAAAACGCCCGGCGGTACGTGGCCCGGATCGGCGAACTGCTCGGGCGGCCCGTGTCGATCGTCTCCGTCGGCCCCGACCGCGCGCAGACCATCGACGCGTCGCTTCATCCGGCCAATTCGTCATGCCCACGTCCTCCGCTCCGCTCCCCGGCCCCCGCGTGACCCCGGCCAACGCCGGCCTGCCGCGGCACATCGCCATCATCATGGACGGCAACGGCCGCTGGGCCCGGCAACGCGGCCTGCCCAGAATCGAGGGGCACAGGCGCGGCGTCGCCAGCGTCCGCCGGATCACCGAGCACTGCGCCCGCATCGGCATCGAGCAGCTCACGCTGTATTGTCTGTCGAGCGAGAACTGGCGTCGGCCCGAGGCGGAGCTCACGTTCCTCATGCACCTCCTCGAACAGTATCTCATCGAGGAGCGGGCGCTGCTCATGCGCGAGCGGGTCCGGCTGTCGATGATCGGCCGCCGCGACGGGCTCCCCGCCGCGACGCTCGCCGAGCTCGACCGCACGGTCGCACACTGCGCCGACAACGACGGCATGCGGCTCTGCCTGGCCATCAACTACGGCGCCCGTGCGGAGATCGTCGGCGCCGCCCGGAGCCTGGCGGCCGACGTCGCCGCCGGCCGCCTCGCCCCCGAGGCGATCGACGAGGAGCTGTTCGCCGCCCGGCTCGACACGGCGGGCACGCCCGATCCCGACCTCCTCATCCGCACCGCCGGCGAGATGCGGATCAGCAATTTTCTCCTCTGGCAGATCAGTTACGCCGAGCTCTGGGTCACTGACGTCGCCTGGCCGGAGTTTGCCGAGGGCGATCTCGACGCCGCCCTGGCGGCATTCGCCGCCCGTGACCGGCGGTTCGGAGGGCTGACGGAAACGTGACGCCTCCGCTCCCGCCATCCCCGGAAACGCCCGCGGCCCCCCGCCACCGGGGCGGATTCGCCTCCCGGGCGACGTTCGGCTTCCTGCTCGGGGCCACGTTCGCCGGGCTGGTGTGGGCGGACGACGTGGCCTTCGCCGCGGGCATGCCGGCAGGATGCTGTCTCCTTCCCGTCGCGCTGCTGGCGGCCGTCCTAGGCGCGCACGAGGCCGGCGCGATTGCCGCGACCCATGGTCGACGGGAGCAGTTCACGACCGCGATGCTCGGCGCCGCGACCATCGTGGTCGCCGGCTTCTTCGGTCTCCGCGGGCAGGCATGGGCGTCCGCGTTCGACCCCGTGCCGATCGCGGTCTGCATCGCGATCGCACTGCCGTTCGCCGTCGAGATCGTCGGCTATCGAGCCGGCGGCGGGGCGCTCGAGCGGGCGGCCGCCGGCAGCCTGGCAGCCGTCTGCGTCGGTCTGCCGATCGCCTTCATGCTCGGGCTGCGGCGGCTGTGGTGCGACGAGTCGTGGGCCGAGCAGCGCGGCCCGCACCACGTCTGCACACTGCTGCCGCTCGTGAGCTTCATGATCGTCGTCAAGGCGGGAGACATCGTGGCGTATCTCGTGGGCTCGAGTATCGGCCGCAACCGGCTGGCGCCGGTCCTGAGCCCGGGCAAGACGTGGGAAGGGGCCTTGGCCGGCCTCGCCGGATCGCTGGCAGCGGCCTGGCTGGTGCTCGATGTGGTCCGCCCCGCCTGGTTCCCCGATCGGGGGCTGACGTCGCCGTGGGGCGGCTGGCCGGCCTACGGCCTGTTGCTCGGGCTTGCCGGCATCGTCGGCGACCTGTGCGAGTCGCTCGTGAAGCGGGAACGCGGCGTCAAGGACTCCGGCCGCTGGCTCGGCGGACTTGGCGGCGTGCTCGACCTCGTCGATTCCCTGCTCCTGGCGGCGCCGGTCGCCTGGCTCCTGTGGGTCGTCGCACGGAGCCCCTGAACCGGGCGGCCGCCGGCGGCGGCCCCGGAGAACCGGCCCAATTCAGCCCGAAACACGGCCAATCCACGCCGGGGGCAGCGACGGGGTATAGTAAGGGTCCTGTGGCTTCGTTCCCCGAGACCGCCGGCGACCTCAGTCGCTGCGGGCTTCGATGTCCCGCACTTCGATCGCGGTTCTCGACTCCAAGCGACTCGTCGCCATCTTCGGTCCGCGGGATCAGCACCTGCGCCGGATCCGCTCGACGCTCGGCGTCGGCGTCTCCGCCAGGGACGACACGATCCAGATCGAGGGAGACGAACCGGCGGTGCTCCGGGCCGCCGAGGTCTTCGAGGAACTCGACCGCATCGCCCGTGACCACGGGGCCGTGGAGCCCGAGGAGGTGACCCGACTGCTCGCCAAGGTCGCCGACCCCGCGGGCCGGCCCGCGCCCGACCCGATCGAGGTCGCCCGCCCCGGCCGGCCGCTGGTTCCGAAGTCGGCCGGCCAGGCTGCCTACGTGCAGGCCATCCGCGACCATGACATCGTCCTCTGCACGGGGCCGGCGGGAAGCGGCAAGACGTTCCTGGCGGTCGCCCTGGCCGTGGCCAGTCTCCGCGCCGGCCAGGTCCGCAAGATCGTCCTCGTGCGGCCGGCGGTCGAGGCGGGGGAAAGCCTCGGCTACCTGCCCGGCGACATGCAGGCCAAGATCAATCCCTACCTTCGGCCGCTGCTCGACGCGCTCCGGGAGATGATGGACTTCGAGGCGGTGAAACGGCTCACCGAGCAGGACATCGTGGAGATGATCCCGCTCGCCTACATGCGCGGCCGGACGCTCAACGACGCCTTCATCATCCTCGACGAGGCGCAGAACACCACCGTCGCGCAGATGAAGATGTTCCTGACCCGGCTGGGACACGGATCCAAGATGGTGATTTCCGGCGACACGACACAGATCGACCTGCCGGCGGATCGCACCAGCGGTCTCGTCGATGCCGTCCGCCGGCTCCGGGACGTGCCCGGCTGCGGGCTCGTGGAGTTGGGAGGCGCAGACATCGTGCGGCATGCGATCGTGCAGCGGATCGTCGAGGCCTACGGACGGTGACCGGAATGTCAGGCATCTCCCATTCGTCGCGACGGCGAGGCAGGCGCGGGACCTCCGTGGATGGGCCGCAGGGCTTCTGGGCCCGGCTCCTCGCCCGGATCTCCCGGGTGGAGGTGCTGTCGCGGGTCGGTCTCTGCGTCGGTGCCGCGGCGGTCCTGCTCGTCCTGCTCCGCGGCTGGACGGAGCCGTTTCCGTTTCGCGTCGGCAGCATCCCGGAACGCGGCCTCGTGGCCCGCGTCCCCTTCGCGCGGCCCGACCCCGAGCGGACGAGGCTCGAGCGGGAGCGGGCGGCCCGCAAGGTGTACGTCGTCTATGCGCAGGACAAGGCACCGATCGTCCGCATTCGCGACGGCCTGAAGAACCGGATCGCCGAGGTGGCGGCCGCCGACACGCTGGCTGCCGTCTCGCGCATGGCATGGCTGGAATTCGCCCCCGATGCCGGCACCGCCCTCGACCTGCTGCCGCTGCCGCCGGACCCGAAGACGGCCGGCGACCCGCCCGTCGCCCCCGACCCGCCGACGGCCGGCACCGAACCCGCGCCGGAAGCGAAGCCGACCAGCGACGCCGCCGAGACGGCGAAGCGGAAACTGCTCGACGACGCGGAGCGGGCGTTCCAACGGTTTCGCGGCCGGGTCGACACCAAGGAAAAGCTCCAGGAGGTCGAGAAGGCCGTCGACCGGGCCTTCGCCGACACGGAGGCGAAAGGCGTGCTCGAAAAGATCCAGCACGGCCTCGACGACGGCAGCCAGACCGAGATCGAGGTTCATCCGCTCGGCGATCCAGCCGAACTCTCCCGGGTCCAGGTGTTCGACGTCCAGTCGCGGCAGGCGAAGGCGGCGCTCCGCGACCGGCTCGAGGCCGAGCTCGGCACCGGCACGTTCGCCGACCGGCTCTTCACCTGGGTCGAGCCGCGGCTCCCCGGCACGTTGGAGATCGACCGCGAGGCGACCGCGGCCGCCAGGAAGCAGGCCGTGGAAAAGACTCCGCAGCAGTTCGTCGATTACGCGGCCGACGCCGTGCTGGCGCCGGCGGGGCAGCCGCTCACCGCCGACGGGCTGGCGATCGTGCGCCGCGAGCACGATGAATACCTGCGGCACCTGCCCGCCTCGCAGCGGCTGGCGCGGGCCCTGGCGATGTTCGGGCTCTGCGTCGCGATGTTCGTGCTCGCCGCCTTCTACATCCACATCCACCACCGCTGGGTGCTGGAGGACCTTGGTCACGTCGTCACGCTGCTGGCGTTGGCCACCGCCACGGTGGCGATCGCGCTGGCCGCGGCCGGGGAGACCTGGCAGGCGGAGGTGGTGCCGCTGTTGTTGTTCACGATGACGGTGGCGTTGGCCTACGACGAGGACCTCGCCCTGCTTCTCGCCGCGCAGGTGGCGCTGCTCGTCGTCGTCGGCCTGGGCCGCGGCCTGGCCGACTACGTGACCCTGGCCGCAGCGGCCGCGGCGATGGTCTTCTGGATGGGGCGAATCCGCAGCCGCAGCAAGCTGATCTACGTCGGGCTCTGGGCCGGCGCCGTGGCGGCGCTCACTTGCCTCGGCGACGGCCTCCTCGAGGGGCGGTCGCTCGTCCTGGCCGACGGCACGCTCGACAGGCAACTGCTCGCCGACGCCGGCCGCGTCGGCGGCTGGACGCTGCTCGCCGGCTTCCTCATGACCGGCCTGCTTCCGTTCATCGAACGCTGGTTCGGCGTCCTCACCGATCTCAGCCTGCTGGAGATCGGCGACGTCGCCCATCCGCTGCTCCAGGAGCTCGTCCGCCGTGCTCCCGGCACCTACAACCATTCGATCAACGTCGCCAGCCTGGGGGAGGCCGCGGCGGAGGCGATCGGCGCCCGCGGCCTGCTCGTCCGCGTCGGCGCCTACTTCCACGACGTCGGCAAGATGCTCAAGCCCGATTACTTCGTCGAGAACCAGGGACAGGAGAACCGTCACGAATCGCTCGTGCCCGCCATGAGCACCTTGATCATCGTCGCCCACGTCAAGGAGGGGGTGGAACTGACCCGGCAGTACAACCTGCCACAGCCGATCATCGATCTCGTCGCCGAGCATCATGGCACGACGCTGGTGGAATACTTCTACCGCCGGGCGACGGAGCGGTCGCAGGCCGACCCGCACGCCGCGGAGGTGGACGAGCACACCTACCGCTATCCCGGTCCCAAGCCGAGCACCCGCGAGTCGGCGGTGCTCATGCTTTCCGACGCCGTCGAAAGCGCCAGCCGCACGCTGACGGAGCCGACGCCGGCCCGGATCGCCGGCCTCGTCCACGACCTGGCGATGAAGCGGCTGCTCGACGGGCAGTTCGACGACTGCGGGCTGACGCTCGAGGAGCTGGCCGTCGTCGAGCAGAGCCTCGTGAAGAGCCTGACGGCCGTCTACCACGGCCGGGTCAAGTATCCCGATCAGCGCACGGCGTAGGCGGCGGTGAGCTGGATGGCCAAACCGCGATCGATTCCCCGCCGGCTGCGTGCTTCCGCACGGGGTAAGTCCGCGGGCGTGCGCGGCCGAGCCCGCGCAGCCAGGTCGGCCGCCGAACCGGCCGACCTGGCTGCGGTGCTCGTCGAGGTCATTGATCGGCAGCGGTCACTACGGCTGCCGCGCGGCTGGCTCGCGGAAGTCGTCCAGGCGGCGCTCGCCCGACAGGGCATCGCCAGGGCGGAACTCTGCCTGCTGCTGGTGGACGACCGGCGGATCGCGAGGCTGCACGACGAATGGCTCGGCATCCCGGGCCCCACGGACGTGCTCACCTTCGGGCCGGCGGCCCAGGCACCGGCCGACGGCGTCCTGCGCGGCGACATCGTGGCCAGCGTCGAGACCGCCCGTCGCGCGGCCCGCGAGGTCGGCTGGCAGCCGCGGCACGAACTGGCCTACTACGTGATCCACGGCATCCTGCACCTCGTCGGCTACGACGACCACGATCCGGCCGACCGGCGGGCGATGCGCGCCCGCGAACGGGTCCTGCTGGCGGCGGCCGGCCTGCCGCCGGCGCCACGGACCGCGAGGAGACGGCCATGAACGGCTTCAACGCCGGCATCGTGCTCCTCGTGGTGGCCAGTCTGGCGGCCGTGCAGGCCCGGGCCGTCCGCGGCGCGCAGCGGCAACTGATCCAGGATCTGTGCCGGCGGCGCGGCCGCCCGGAACTGCACGGCGAGATCGCGGCCGCCGCCGAATCGATCGCCTTCGTCGCCGCATCAGCGGTGGTCGTGGCGGCGATCACCGCGACGTTGCTTGCGTTCCGCGGCTTCCTCGCCGCCGGCCACGGCCTCGCCCTCGGCACCTCGGCCGTCGCCGGCTGGATCGTGCTCGCCTGGCTCCTGCTCGTCGTCGTGCCGATGCTGCTCGTGCGGTTCGCCGGCCCCTGGATCGTGGTCGCCACCTGGTCGCTCTGGCGACCGATCGTCGGGACGATCGCGCCGCTGGTGCGGCACCTCGGCCAGGTCGCGGCGGCGCTTGGCAGGCCCTTCGCCCGCCGGTCCGCCGGTCCGCCCGACCACGAGGAACTCCGGCACGTCGTCGACGAGGCCCACCGTGAGGGCCGGCTCGAGGGTTCGGCCCGCGACATGATCCGCGGCGTGATCGGCCTCGAGGAAGTCCGCGTCGCCGCCATCATGACGCCACGAACGAAGGCGGTGTCGATCCCGGTGTCCTCCACCTGGGACGCGGCCGTGGCCGCGGCAGCGGAAAGCGGGCACACGCGGCTGCCGGTCTGGGACCGGTCCCCCGACGACGTCATCGGCATCCTCCACATCCGCGACGTCCTCGCCAGGATCGCGGCCGCGCTGCCGGCGGCGGCGACGGCTCCGCCGCCGGGCCCCCCGGCGATCCGGCCGCTCCTGCGCCAGCCGTGGTTCGTGCCGGAGACGATGAGCGTGCAGAAGCTGCTCCGCGAGTTCCAGCGTGGCAACACGCACATGGCGATCGTCACCGACGAGTTCGGCGGCGTCTCGGGCCTGGTGACGATCGAGGACGCGCTCGAGGAAATCGTCGGCGAGATCGCCGACGAGCACGACGAGGCGTTCACCGACGGTCTGCGGATGCTCGGCCCGCACGCCTGCGAGGCCTTGGCATCGGTCCGCCTGCCGATCGTCAACGAGCGGCTCGGCATCGCCCTGCCGGTGGCGGCCGATTTCGAGACGCTGGGAGGATTCGTGTTCCACGAGTGCGGCCGGATTCCCGAGGTCGGCGAGTCGCTCGTCGCCGGCGGCGCCCGACTGGAGGTCCTGGCGGCCACGCGGCGGCGGATCGACCTCCTCCGGGTCGAGCGGATCGAGCCTGCGGCCGACGGAGCGAACCCCGACGGGCCTCGCGATGATCGCTGAAAAGGACCGGGCCCTGGTGATCCGGGCGACGCCGTTCGGCGAAACCAGCAGCGTGGTCACGCTCTACTGCCGCGAGTTCGGCAAATTGCGGGCTCTGGCCAAGGGCGCGTGGCGGCCGAAGAGCGGCTTCGATGGCGGCCTTGACCTGCTTTCGGCCTGTCAGGTACTCGTCCTCCGCCGTCGCTCCGGCGGTCTCGATCTGCTGACCGAGGCCTGCCTCGAGCACAGGTTCCGCATCGGGAGCAGTTTTCTGGCCTTCCTCGGCGGAATGCACGTGGCCGACCTGCTCGACTCGCTGACTGCCGATGCCGACCCGATCCCGGAGTTGTTCGATGCCGCACACGCGACTCTCCGGGACTTGTCAGCCGCAGCGGCAGACGCGGCCTGGATCCAGCCGCGGATCGTGCACTGCGAACTGGCCATCCTCCGGGGCATCGGCAACGGACCGGCGTTGTTCGCCTGCGCCGAGTGTGGCGGACCATTGCCCGCCGCGGGCCGCATCGCGTTCGCGATGCTCGCCGGGGGAACGGTCTGCGGACGCTGCCGCAGCGGCAAGCGGGCCGTGGTTTCAGTCTCCGCCGCCGCCGTCGACGCGTTGCGCGGGCTGTCGGCCGCCGAGTTCCACCGCGCGGCCTCCGTCTGGCCCGCGGCGACCGCGGGGGAGGTCCGGGCCGTCATGACCACCTATCTCGCCCACCTGCTCGGCCGCCCTCCGCGGGTCGCCGGGCGACTGCAACCCCGACCGGAACGGCGCCGGACGGATCCAGGCTCCCGTGGCGCCGCGGACCCGACGTCTGCATGACTACCCAGCGTTCTCCATCCCCCGTTCCGTGCGCTGGCCTGGTCGGGCCGACGATCGCCGCCTGCCTGCTCGCCTGCGCGGGCTGCGCCACGATCCAGATGCCGGCCATGCCCTGGCTCGAGAAGCAGGTCAAGGAGGCCAAGGCTGCCGATGATTCCTCGGTGATTTCGTCGGAACTGTCCCCCGAGGAGGAGTTCGGCTGGGATTACTTCAAGGGGGACAAAGTCAGGCGACGCTGGAAGAAGATGGTCGGCCGCGGCCCGAACGAGCCGGTCGCCCGCACGGCCCTCGCCGGGGCCGACGCGCTGTTTCACGAGGGCCGCTACCGCGACGCGATCCCGAAGTACAAGCAGGCCATCGACCGCTGGCCCGATTCGCTGATCGAGGAAGAGGCGATGTGGCAGCTCGCCGAATGCCTGTTCTTCACCGACCAGTACCCCAAGGCCGAGGACCAGTACGACGAACTGGTGAAGAAGTACGCCAACACCCGCTATCTCGACCGCGTCGCCCAGCGACAGTTCGTCATCGGCCAGTACTGGATCGCACTCGACCAGAAGCACAACTACCTGACGATCGCCCCCAATCTCTTCGACCGCAGCCGGCCGATCTTCGACACCCGGGGCCGGGCCCTCAAGGCCTTCGACCACGTGCGGATCAACGACCCGCGCGGGCCGCTGGCCGACGACAGCGTGATCGCCCAGGCAAACGCCCACTTCCTCGATCGCCAATGGCTCGACGCCGACTACCACTACACCCTGCTGCGGAACGAGTATCCCGACAGCGAATTCCTTCTCCCCGCCCACCTCTTCGGCCTGCAGGCGAAACTGCAGGCCTACCAGGGCCCGCAGTACGAGGGAAGCATCCTCGAGGAGGCGGAAATCCTCGCCGACCAGACGCTGGTGCAGTTCCCCGACCAGCTCGGCCGCGACGACGAGGGGCGGGTGCGGACGACGCGGGCCGAGATCGCCGCGCAACTGGCCCGGCGGCACTGGGAGCGGGCGGAGTTCTACGCCAAGGGCCGGCACTACACCGCCGCACGGATCTACTATGCGATGATCGAGCGCGACTATCCGAAGACGCAGCTCGCCATGGAGGCACGGCGGAAGTACGCCGAGATCCACGACCTCGAGGACGTCTCGGACGATCCCTTCCCGCTGCTCACCCGCGTGCTCAATCCCGACAGGCTCAAGGACGCCCAACTCGACGCCATGGCCGAGGCCGACGCCATGATCGCCCGCGGCGACCCTTCCGGCGCCGCCCCGCAACGCCGCTGATTCCGCGCCGCCGCGAGGGACCTTCGCATGGCTCACCGTTCCATCCGCTGGCTGCCCTGGCTCTTCGCCCTGGCCGCCTGTCCGGCCGCCGCCGGCTGCGCCGGCTACCGGTTCGGCAACAACACGCTCTACGCGCCGAACGTCCGCACCGTCTACGTGCCGATCATCCAGTGCGACAGCTACCGCACCACGCCCGCCATCGACATCGGCGAGCGGCTCACGGAGGCGGTCTGCAAGGAGATCGAGAAGCGGACCCCGTTCAAGGTCGTCGGCTCGGCCGCGGGAGCCGACAGCGTGCTCACCGGCCGGATCGTCGCCGACGTCAAGCGGATGGTGGTCGAAAGCCCGACCGACCAGTCGCGGATGGTGGAGTTCAACTACCAGACGCTCGTTACCTGGGCCGACCGCGGCGGCACCGTGATCGCCTCCGGCGAGGTGCCGCTGCCGGCGGCGACGGTCGACGTCGGCCAGGCGGCGGCCCTCGTCCCCGAGTTCGGCCGGTCGGTGGCGAGCACGCAGCAGGAGGCGATCGTCAAGCTCGCACAGCAGATCGTGGGCCTGATGGAGGAGCCATGGTGACCGGCGGCAGCGGCCGGATCGCGGACGTCTTCCGCCTCGAGGAGCCGCTCGGTCGCCGTGCCTACGCGGAGATCGGCTGCACGCTCATGGCCCTCAAGTACCTGGTCGAGGCGGCCGTGATCTGGCTCGCGACCGACCGCTTTTACCAGCCGCTCGATTTCCTCAATCCGCTCCTCAGCGTCCGCGGAAAATATTTCGATCCGCCCGCCCCCGGCTGGCTGGGCTGGGCGGTCGTGGTCTGGTCGCTCCCCTTCCTGTGCATCGCCACGACGATGAGCGTCCGCCGCGCGGTCGACGCCGGACTCGGCCCCTGGCCGGGCCTGTGGATGTTCGCGCCCGGCATCAACTTCCTGATCATGATCGTGCTCTGCCTGTCGCCGAAGCGGCCGTGGCCGGTGGTCCGCAGCCCGGAGGAGGCCACCCGGGGAGTCGACCCGATTCGCAGCATGCTCGCCGGCATGGCACTCGGGTCCACGTTCGGCCTGGCGATGCTGGCGCTGAGCGTCTACGGCCTGCGCGACTATGGCGCGGGGCTGTTCATGGGGACGCCGCTCGTCGTCGCCGCGATCGCCGCCTACGTCGACAACCGATCGGCGCGGAGATCGCTCGGCCGCAGCCTCGTGGTCGCACAGGCGGCGCTGCTGTTGTGCGGCGGCTTTCTCATCCTGCTCGCGTTCGAGGGAATCGTCTGCCTCGTCATGCTCTACCCGATCGCGGGGGCCATGGGCATCGTCGGCGGCCTCGTCGGCCATGCCATCGCCCGCCTCGGCCCCGACCGCCCCGCGACGATCGTGGCGCCGCTGGTCATGCTCCCGCTCCTCATGGGTGCCGAGCGGCTGGTCCGCACCGTGCCGACCTACGAGGTACGGACGGCGATCGAGATCGACGCCACGCCCGAGGCCGTCTGGCCGCACGTGGTCGGCTTTTCGACGCTCACCGCGCCCCCCGCCTGGTACTTCCGGCTGGGAATCGCCTATCCGCTGCGGGCGACGATCGACGGCTCCGGCGTGGGCGCGGTCCGGCGCTGCGAGTTTTCCACGGGGCCGTTCATCGAGCCGATCACGGCCTGGGAACCGGGCCGCCGCCTGGCCTTCGACGTCGCGTCGCAGCCGCCACCGATGCACGAACTGAGCCCCTACCGCCACATCCATCCGCCGCACCTCGACGGCTACCTCCGCTGCCGGCGCGGGGAGTTCCGCCTGATCACGATCCCCGGCGGCCGCACGCGGCTCGAGGGGAGCACCTGGTACGAGTACGAAATCTATCCGCAGGCCTACTGGACGCTCTGGTCGGACATGCTGATCCAGCGGATCCACCGCCGCGTCCTCGACCACATCCGGCGTGAGAGCGAGCGGCCGCCGGAGACGGCCCCCGGGCCGTGAGCGGGGACCGCCGTCATCCCGCGCGGTCCGACCGGGACCGCCAGAGGAAGAGCAGCCGCCGGGACCAGTTCGGGTGGGATGCGGCCCGGTCGTCGATCTCGTCGGGAAGTTGCACGAGCAGCCTGGTGGGCTCGGACTCGATCGCCGCGACGCAGGCCGCGATCGTGGCCCGGCCCGCGAGCACGTCCTCCGGCCGCACGGACACCCGGGCCACGGACCGGACCGCCGCGCCGACCGCCACGGCCTCGGCGACCGCCCCCTCGTCCACGTCATCGCTCGCGAACAGGTGCCGCCAGAGCCCGGCCAGCGACGGGCCGGACCGCCGGCCGAGCCGCTCGATGCCGGCCCGGAGGCTGGCTTCCGCCTCCGTGCCATGCACACTGCCGAAGGGGAGCGCCTCTTCGTAGGCGGCCAGCAGCGCGGGCAGCGGCACGTCGCTGCCGGCGAGCCGCGCCTCCAGCACGCGGTCCATGAGCGCCGCCCGCACCTCCTGCTCGGCCGCCAGCTTCAGCTGCGTCCGCGCCGTGACGTCGACGCCGACGACGGCAGCCGCGGCGTCGTCACAGAGGAATTCCACGGCCCGCACGTCGGTCATCGGCGTTGCATAGGCGAGCCGGCGGGCCGGCCAGAGGGCGAGCAGCGGGGCACCGAACCGCAGTTCCGAGCCGCTCAGCACGTCGGCGATGGCCAGGGTCAGCGAGGCGGCGAAGACCGCGTGCACGAGCAGGCAGCGCGGAGCGAGCGGCGGGTGGGCGAAGACGTGGGCGAGTTCATGGCCGACGACGTACTCGACCTCTCGCTCGTCGAGCAGGTGGAGGATCGCCCGGTTGAGCTGCACGGCGGCCAGGCTGCCGCAGCCGGGCAGCAGGCTCGCCGGCACCGCCTCGGCATTGATATCCTTGTCGCGGACGAGGTACACGGGACAGACGACAGCGATGCCCATCCGCGCGGCGACCCGGTCGACGCAGGCAACGAGCGAGTCGCGGGTATGTGGCCCGAACCGGGCGTCGGCGCGGATGGCGCCGAGCAGCTTGCGGTTCGCGGCCCAGGCCGCGGGCAGCCAGTCGACGAGCCCGCCCACGGCCACGGCGACGAGCAGTCCGGCCTCGAGCGGGCCGCCGGGCCCGCCGCGGGCCGCCACCCAGGCGAGGCAGCCGCAGGCGACGAGCATCTCGACGCCGAGCCAGGCCAGCGTCCACCACGTCGCGTGACGCCGGCCGCGGAGCAACGCGGCACGATCCGGCGTCACCAGTCGGCGGGGTGCGGGCAGCGGGGTCTCGGTCATGGGAAGTCTCGGTCATGGAACGGTCAGACGATCGATTGGACGAGGCCGCGGAGCAGGCCGAGCGCCGGACGGGCCCGGGTCTGGTACAGGACCCGCCCCGGACCGGTGAAGCGGACGACGAACCCCTCGCCGGAAAGGACGGAGTCCTTGAGCGAGCCGGCCAGCACCACCGACTCGAACGGCATGCCGTCGCTGAAGGCGACGATGTTGCGATTGTCGAGCACGAAGCGTTCGCCGACGGCCAACGACTGTTCGACGAGGCCGCCATAGCTCGTCACGAAGATCGTCCCCGCGCCGAGCGTCTTGAGAAAAAACAGCCCGCGGGTGGCGAGCAGGCCGCGCATGCCGGCGTTGTGCAGGCCGAAGCCCATCTCGGGACCGCAGGCCAGGAACGCGCCGCGGGTGAGGAGCAGGCCCTCCGCCGCGGTCGTCTCCAGGGCACGAATCTCCCCCATCTGGTCCGGCGCGAGCATGATGTGCTGGCCGTCGCGCTTGGCCGTGTAGACGACCGTGAAGAAGCTCTCGCCGCCGAACAGGCTGCGCAGGCCGCGGACCAGCCCGCGGCCCCCCTGCATGTGGACGCCGGCCCGCACGTCGACGGTGAATCCCGGCGTCATCGCGATCATCGATCCGGGCTGGGCGAGGATCGATTCCCCGGCCGCGAGGTCGATGCGGAGGGCGGAGAACGCCGGGCCGTGCAGCACGTCGTGCCGCCTGCTCGCCGCGCCGTCGCCTGTCTCGCTCACGACCGGCCGCCGTCAGACATCGGCGTCCGCCCTCGAGCTCATCCGGTTCCGCAGCAGGTAGGTGCCGGCCCCGATGGCGAGGAGTATGCCGAGGAAGATGAACAGGGCCACGAGCCGGCTCACGCCGAGCACCTCGGCGATCGTCGTCACGCAGATGTCGTAGATGACGATCTGGATGAACCAGCGAACGATGCCCCCGATTCCGCCGCCACGGGCCAACAGTCCGACCGCGCTGTCCATGCCGAAGTCTCCTCGTCTTTTCGCTTAGCCGCCCGACAACAACCCCTCGATCGAGGGCTCCGAAAGTATAACGAACCGTTGCGGATTTCAACCGCCGTCCCGGCGCGTGCTGCCCAAGGCCCGCAGAGAACGGCCGGTGACATGGCAGGGACACTCCCGACCCACGGAAAAGCCCGATGGACCCCTTTTCACACGTGTCGGCGCGGTCGATACACTCCCGGCATGGAACCGGTTTCCACACCCGATCACTGGCGTCTGCGGACCCGCACGCTCGACCTGACCCGGCCCGGCAGCCGACGGCGGCCGCTCGTCATGGGGATCGTCAATGTCACGCCAGACAGCTTTTCCGACGGCGGCCGGCATGCGGACGCCGACGCGGCGGTGGCCCACGGCCTGCGGCTCGTCGCGGCGGGTGCCGACATCCTCGACGTCGGCGGGGAGAGCACGCGGCCCTCTTCCGCGCCGGTGGACGTGGACGAGGAGTGGCGCCGGGTAGGCGACGTGGTCCGCCGGCTGGCGGCGGAGGCGGGCGTGCCGGTGTCGATCGACACCTCCAAGGCATCGATCGCCGACCGGGCCGTCGCCGCCGGGGCCGAGATCATCAACGACGTGACCGGCCTGGAGGGGGACCCCGACATGGTGGCCGTGGCGGTCGCATCGGGGGCGGCCGTGTGCGCGATGCACATGCAGGGCACGCCGGCGACGATGCAGGTCGCGCCCCGCTACGACGACGTCGTCGCCGAGATTCACGCCTACCTGCGCATGCGCCGCGACGCCCTGCTGGCAGCCGGCATCCCGCTGGAGCGAATCTGCCTCGACCCGGGGATCGGCTTCGGCAAGACGCATGCCCACAACCTCACGCTCCTCGCCCATGCCGACCGGTTTCTCGACCTCGGTGCGCCGATCCTGGTGGGGCACTCGCGAAAGGGATTCATCGGCAAACTTCTCGAGCAGCGGCTGGGCCGGCCGGCGACCGAGACCGACCGTGACGCGGGCACCGCGGGCGCCGCCTGCCGGCTGGCGGCACTCGGCGTGCAGATCGTCCGCGTCCACGCCGTGGGACTGGTCCGTGCGGCCCTGGAACTCCACGCCGCCGCCCCCTGATCGCTGCCGGGCGGCCGCGCACCCATCCGGTACACTCTTTCCTGACTGCCGTTTTTTCCGCGCGAGCTTTCCATGGCACTGACCGTGACCGCAACCACGACCATTCCCGCGCCCTCCCCGGCCGACCTCGCCTCCCATTGCCGCGGCATCGCCGCGCGAGCGCGTCGCGCCGCCATCGACCTCGCGTCCGTCCCCGGCGACCGCAAGGCGGCCGCGCTCCGGGCCGCGGCCGCCCGGATCCGCGCCGACGCCGCCGCGATCCTCGCCGCCAACGCCCTCGACGTCGCGGCGGCACCGGGCTTCGGCCTCTCCCCGGCGGCGGTCGACCGGCTGCTGCTCGACCCCAAGAGGGTCGAGGGGATCGCCGCCGGCGTCGAGGCTGTCGCGTCGCTGCCCGACCCGGTGGGGGAACTGCTCGACGAATCGACCCGTCCCAACGGCCTGCTCGTCCGCAAGGTCCGCGTGCCGCTCGGAGTGGTGTTCTTCGTCTACGAGTCGCGGCCGAACGTCACCGCCGACGCGGCCGCCGTGGCCCTCGCGGCCGGCAACGCCATCATCCTGCGCGGCGGCAAGGAGGCGGCCCATTCGAGCCGGCGGATCGTGGAGAGCATGCGTGAGGCGATCGCCGCGTCCGGCCTGCCGGCCGACGCCGTCCAGCTCGTCGACACGTCCGACCGGGCCGCCGTCGGCGCCTTCCTCGCCCTCGACGACCTGATCGACATCGCCATCCCACGCGGCGGCGAGGCGCTCATCCGCCGAGTCTGCGCCGAGGCGAGGATGCCGGTGCTCAAGCATTTCTCGGGCAATTGCCACGTGTACGTCGATCGGGCCGCGGACCTCGACATGGCCGAGTCGATCACCGTCAACGCCAAGTGCCAGCGGATGGGGGTCTGCAACGCGGCCGAGTCGCTCCTCGTCCACCGCGACGTCGCCGACCGCTTCCTGCCCCGGATCGGGGCGGCACTGGCCGGCCAGGGGATCGAGATCGTCGGTGACGACGCCACGCGGCGGCTCGTGCCCGGCGCAGGTGCGGCCACGGACGCCGACTTCGCGGCCGAGTTCCTCGGGCCGAAGATCTCGGTCGCGGTCGTCGATTCGCTCGACGCGGCGATCGACCACGTCAACCGCCACGGGTCGCGGCACACCGACGCGATCGTGACGGCCGACCGGGCCGCCGCCGACCGGTTCGCGGCCCGGGTGGACACGGCCGTCGTGATGGTCAACGCCAGCACCCGGTTCAACGACGGCGGCGAGATGGGCCTGGGCGCGGAGATCGGCATCTCGACCGACAAGCTCCACGCCCGCGGCCCTTGCGGCCCGCGCGAGCTCACGACCTACAAGTACGTCGTCCTCGGCAGCGGCCAGACCCGCTCCTGACGCGGCAGTGGGGTCGGACTGTCAACGCCGCCGCCGACGCGGCGTGGACAGCAGAGTGCGGGGTCGTCGGTGATCGTTGCCTGCGGTGGCCATTCGGGCCTACGGCTTGCCGTCGTCGCCAACGCGTTCGATTCGGCGAAGCCTGTCGACCGGCACGCGGAGCGTCCCGTACTCCGTCTTGATGACAAGTTCACCCTGGTCGAGTTGGCCCGTCACCTTGGAGCCGTCGGTCAGTTCCACGCGCACCGTGGCCGACAGGCCGGGCGCCGGGTTCGGCGCCGGCGCCGGGCTGCCGGTGACCCACGGCCTGGTTGCGATCGTGGAAATGTCCCCATCGAGCCGGACGCGGTACACCTGCGACGCGTCCTTGCCTTTCGGCCGGGCGGAGACAAACAGGGGGTCGCCATGCGCGTGCAAGGCCGTGATGCCCTGCAAGACCTCGACCTGCTTCCAGCCACAGCCGAGGTTGTTGGAGACATACAGCCCTTCGGCGTCGTCTGCGGGCAGTTTTCCGTGGTTCACGATGGTGCCTCGGCCGACCACGACAGCCTGCCGGTTCATGGCGATTCCGGGAGCCAGGTCGCCGAGCTTCTCCCAGCGTCTCTCCTTCCAGACGAAGACCTGGTCGTTGGCCCAGGCGACGAGCCGATCATCGGCCCTGAGCAGTTGCGAGACCGTGAAGCCGGGGGGTATTCCCTCGGTCGGCTTGAACTGCTCCCCATCGGCGGAGACGTAGACCGGCACCGAGGTCTCGCTGCCCTTGCCACCCCAGCCGTAGATGACAGACCCGACGAACAACTGCTCCTCAAACACCACCAGATTGTTGACGATCGATCGTGGCGGGGGAATGTCGAGCACACGTGTCCAATTTCCCTCGCCGAGCCAGCGATAGACCTGGCCATGGTGCGGTTCGTAGCCCGTGCCGGCGTAGATCGAGCCGCGAAACTCCACGAACGAAAACGTCGAGTTCGGCGGGTGAACCGGTCCCGCGTCGGCCGGCTGCCACGTCTCGCCGCCGTCGCTGGAGAAGTACGGCGGCTTGTAGCCACACCAGCCACCGCCGGCGAACAGCGTGCCGTCCGATGCTTCAACCAGCGTGTCACGCACGTTCTGGATGTCTGCCAGATCCTGCTTCTTCTCCAGTCGCAGCACGTTGCGGGTGGCCGGGTCGAGGACGGCTTTCCAGACGCTCGCGGGCGTGCCGTGCCCGCAATCGGCACCGGGGTTTTGCGTCGCCAGCAGGAGCTCGGTGGCGTTCTTGCCGCGCGCGAGCATCGCCTGCACCGTGCCGGCAACTTCGGCGATCGGCTCCAGGCGAATCGGATCGGCGCAATACGAACGGGAACAAGCCGGCCATATGCAGAAGGCCAGAGCCACGATCGTCTTCGTCGACTGATGCACGCCACCCCTCCTTCGCCGGCACGGAATACGGCACGATCAGCGGCCGGCAGTCCGCTCTGAACTGTCCCGGACAAAGAATAGAGACGCCCGCCGCCGCGGGAAAGTTCCGAAATTCAAAAAAGCGACTGTCTCCAGCCGCCGCGCCGGGGCCGGCCTTTCGATACAATGCGGCTCCCGATGCTTCCGCCCGCCACCTGCGCTGTTCCATGAAAAAAGCCCGCTCCTCGACGCTGTTTGCCGCAGCTTTTTTCGCCATGCAACTCCCGCTCCCGGCCGCCCCGCCCGCCGAACCCGCCGACGACTACCTGTGGCTGGAGGACGTCTCCGGCGAACGGGCCCTCGATTGGGTGAGGGCCCGCAACGCCGACAGCGTCGGCGCGCTCGCCGCCGGTACCGGCTTCAAGCCGCTCGAGCAGCGGCTGCTGTCGATCCTCGACTCCAAGGACCGGATTCCCGGCGTCACCCGGATCGGCGGCCGGTTCTACAACTTCTGGCGGGATGCCGCGCATCCCAAGGGCATCTGGCGCCGGACCACGCTCGAAGAATACCGCAAGGCCGAGCCCGCCTGGGAGACCGTCATCGACCTCGACGCGCTGGCGAAGGCGGAGGGAGAGAACTGGGTCTGGCACGGAGCGACCGTGCTCGAGCCGGAGGATCGCCTGTGCCTTGTGGGACTCTCGCGCGGCGGTGCGGATGCCGACGTCGTCCGCGAGTTCGACCTGGAGACGAAGGCGTTCGTCGGCGGCGGTTTCCACGTTCCTGAAGCCAAGAGCAGCGTGGCCTGGCGTGGGCACGATGCCCTGTTCGTGGCCACCGACTTCGGCCCGGGGTCCCTGACGACCTCCGGTTACCCGCGGACGGTCCGCGCCTGGCCCCGCCGCACGCCGCTCGCCGAGTCCCGGCTCGTGTTCGAAGGCCGGCCCGAGGACATGTCGGTCGGCGCCTGGCGGGACCACACTCCCGGCTTCGTGCGCGACTTCGTCACCCGGCGGATCAGCTTCTATTCGAGCGAGCTGTTCCTGCTGCGTGACGACCGTCCTATCAAGATCGAGAAGCCGGACGACGCCGAGGCCCGGGTGCACCGCGAGTGGCTTCTCATCCGGCTGCGGTCGCCGTGGACCGTGGCGGGCGCGACGCACCCAGCCGGCGCGCTCCTCGCCTGCGACTTCGAGCGGTTCCTCGCCGGGGAGCGGACGTTTCACCTGCTCTTCGCGCCCACGGAGCGGATCTCGCTGGCCGGTTTTTCCAACACCCGCAACCACCTCCTTCTCGCCACCATCGACAACGTCCGCAGCCGGCTGTTCGTGCTCACGTTCCGCGACGGTGCCTGGCAGCGTCGGCCGCTCCCCGGCGTGCCGGAGATCGGCACGGCCCAGGTATCACCCGTCGATCCGCTCGATTCGGACGACTATTTCCTGACCGCCGCCAGCCCGCTCCAGCCGGCGACGCTGTCGCTCGGCAGCGCCGCGGCCGACGCGGAGCCCGAGCGGCTCAAGCAGTCACCCGCGTTCTTCAAGGCCGACGGCCTCACCGTCGTGCAGCGCGAAGCCGTGTCGGCCGACGGCACGCGGATCCCCTACTTTCAGATCGGCCCTGCGCGGCTGCCGGAGGACGGCAGCACGCCCACGCTCCTCTACGGCTACGGCGGCTTCGAGATTCCACTCGTGCCGTCCTACGACCCGATCGCCGGCGCCGCCTGGCTGGAACGCGGCCACGTCCTCGTGATCGCCAACATCCGCGGCGGCGGCGAGTTCGGCCCGGCCTGGCATCAGGCGGCGCTCAAGGAGCGACGGCCGCGGGCCTACGAGGACTTCGCCGCCGTGGCCGAGGACCTGATCGCCCGCAAGGTCACATCGCCGCGCCGGCTCGGCTGCCGCGGCGGCAGCAACGGCGGCCTGCTCGTGGGCAACATGTACGTCCGCCGGCCCGACCTGTTCTGCGGCGTCGTCTGCCAGGTGCCGCTCCTCGACATGCGGCGCTTCAACAGGCTGCTCGCCGGGGCGAGCTGGATGGGGGAGTACGGCGACCCCGACAAGCCGGAGGAGTGGGCCTTCATCCGTGGCTTCTCCCCGTACCACCTGGTCGATCGCGACCGCACGTATCCGCCGCTCCTGCTCACGACCTCGACCCGCGACGACCGGGTGCATCCCGGCCATGCCCGGAAAATGGCCGCCCGGCTCGCCGAGTTCGGCAAGCCGGTGACCTATTACGAGAACATCGAGGGGGGTCACGGCGGCGCCGCCGACAACCGCCAGAAGGCGTTCATGGAGGCGCTGGGCTACACGTTCCTGGAGCGTCGGGCAGCGGGGCCGTGAGCACCCGGGCCGGCGACCAGCCGGCGGCCCGCAGGTCGGCGATCGCCAGGCCGCCGCTCCGCTTCGCCAGCCGGTTGCCGGCTGAGTCGCAGACGAGGGGCACGTGGCAAAAAGCCGGCGGCCGCCAGCCGAGCGCCTCGTACATGAGCAGCTGCCGTGCCGTGCTCGTGAGCAGGTCGGCACCGCGGACGACCTCGGCGATCTCCATCGCGTGGTCGTCGGCGACGACGGCCAGTTCGTAGGCCGCGCCGTCGTCCCGCCGCCAGACGACAAAGTCACCGAAGTCGACGCCTGCCGTGCGCACGACACGGCCCTGCAGGGCATCGACGAACTCGATCTCCCGGCCGTCGGGCACGCGAAACCGCCAGGGCACGCCGCGGGGCGCGGTCGCCCGCTCCCGATGCGCGGGCCGCAAGGCGGGGGGAAATATCGGCTCGGCCGCGTCGTGCGGCGCGGCGGCCGCCTCCTCGACGTCGCGACGCGAGTGCGGGCTCGGGTAGATCGCGCCGGCCGCCTCGAGCCGGCGCCAGACCTCCAGGTGCCATTCGCCGCGCCGGCTCTGCTCGTAGGGGCCATGCGGCCCGCCGACGTCCGGCCCCTCGGTCCATGCCAGCCCGAGCCAGCGCAGGTCGGCGATCGCCGCCGAAGTGAACTCCGGACGGCAGCGGCTCCGGTCGAGATCCTCGATCCGCAGCACGAGCCCGGCGTCTCCCGCCCGCCGCGCCGCAGAGGCGAACGTCCGCGCATGGCCCACGTGCAGCAGGCCGGTGGGCGTCGGGGCGAGCCGGCCGCGGCGGGCCATCAGAGCAGCCACCAGGCTCCGCCGGCCAGCACGTAGCCGCCCAGGGCCAGGTTGGTCGCGGCGTGGCAGAGGATGCAGTCGACCGGCCGCCGCGTCGCCGCCGCGATGCCGCTGACGATTGCGAACCAGCCGACCGCCGCCACGGCCTCGGCCGGATGCGTCACCGCCGCATACCCCGCGCAGGTCGCGGCCGCCAAAGGCGTGAGGATGCCGAAGGGCACCTCCCAAAATCGCTCCCGCTCGACGTAGCGCAGCAGAAAGCCGCGCAGGAAGAGTTCCTCGGCAAGCGGAACGATGACCACGAGGCCGAGGCCCCGGGCCGCACAAAAGGCCCAGGCCGCCGGGCCGTCGCCGAGCTCGGCAAACGGGTCATATCCTGACCGGCCGCCGAATCCTCCCCAGCCCGCATCGCGTTGAAGCGCGGCGAGGACGATCCAGGGGATCACGAGCCCGAGGCCGACCAGCGGCGGCCACCACGTCGGCCGGCCGACCCAGGCCCGGATCTGCGGCCAGCACCAGGCCAGCACGAGTCCGGTGGCGACGATCCGCGCTGCATAGGCGACCGGATACCCCCCGGGCAGGCCGGCCTGCTCCAGGAGTCCGCCCCCGAGAAACACCACCAGCGGCGCGACGCAGACGGCCCACGGCCGCTCCGGACCGTAATCGACCGGTGGCACGACCGGATGCGTGGCAGATGCCGGGGCTGCGACGGACATGCGGAAATCGCTTCGTGAATCGGCTGTGGTGGCCGCCAGGGGGGAAAACGGCCGCAAAAGGGTCGTCTGTCAGGAAATTCCCCGCCGCAGTATATTCGACAGGCTCGCCGTCGCCGCACGACAGATTTCGTCCCGCCAGGCGGCAGGAACGTCTCCGGGCAATCGCCCCGGAGACGGTGTTCCCACAACCAGAGCCCGAACCCGCAGAGCCCGAACCAGAGGATCTTCGTTTCCATGGACCTGACCAAGCTTCGCAACATGGGCATCTCTGCCCACATCGACTCCGGCAAGACCACGCTCTCGGAGCGGATCCTGTACTACGCCGGCCGGATTCATCGCATCCAGGAGGTCAAGGGTGACGGCGATGGGGCGACCATGGACTACATGGACCTGGAGCGGGAGCGTGGCATCACGATCACCTCGGCCGCGACCAGCGTCCGCTGGGGCGACTGCGACATCAACCTCATCGACACCCCCGGCCACGTCGACTTCACGGTCGAGGTGGAGCGCAGCCTGCGGGTGCTCGACGGCGCCATCCTCGTCCTCTGCAGCGTCGGCGGCGTGCAGAGCCAGTCGATGACGGTCGACCGGCAGATGAAGCGCTACCGCGTGCCGCGGCTGGCCTTCGTCAACAAGATGGACCGCACCGGCGCCAACTTCGAGCGGGTCGTGCAGCAGCTCAAGGACAAGCTCGGCTGCCACGCCATCCCCTACCAGATCCCGATCGGCAAGGAGGACAAGCTCCAGGGCGTGATCGACCTCGTCCGCATGAAGGCCCTGTACTTCGACGGCGACAACGGCGAGAAGGTCCGCGAGGAGGCGATTCCGGCGGAGCTCCAGGAGAAGGCGGCCGCCGCCCGGCACACGCTGCTGGAGGATCTGGCCATGTATTCCGACTCGCTCATGGAAAAGCTGCTCTCGGAGGAGGTCCCGACGGAGGACGAGATCCATGCCGTCACGAAGGCGGCCGTCCACGCCCAGAGCATCACGCCTGTATTCTGCGGTTCGGCCTACAAGAACAAAGGCGTCCAGGCCCTGCTCGACGCCGTCGTCCGCTACCTGCCCAACCCGCTGGAGCGGAAGGTCATCGCCAAGAACTGGGCCAACGCCGACGAGAAGTTCGACCTCGAGGCCGATCCGAAGAAGCCCCTCGTGGCCATGGCCTTCAAGATCGTCGACGATCCCTACGGCCAGCTGACCTTCATGCGGATCTACCAGGGCACGCTGAAGAAGGGGGACACCTACGTCAACCAGCGAACGAGCCAGAAGCAGCGGTTCAGCCGCATCGTGCGGATGCACGCCGACAAGCGCGAAGAGATCGAAACCGCCGACGCCGGCGACATCGTGGCGGTCATGGGCGTCGACGCGGCCAGCGGCGACACCTACTCCGCCGAAGCGAAGTACTGCACGCTGGAGAGCATGTTCGTGCCCGAACCGGTGATCAAGATGGCGATCACCCCCACGCAGCGGGACGGTCTCGACAAGCTCAGCAAGGCCCTGCAGCGGTTCACCCGCGAGGATCCAACCTTCCGCGTCGCCACCGACGAGGAGACGGGGGAGACGCTGATCGCCGGCATGGGCGAGCTGCACCTCGACATCTACGTCGAGCGGATCAAGCGCGAGTACAAGGTGGACGTGACGGTCGGCGCCCCCAAGGTCAGCTACCGCGAGGCGCCGACCCGGAGCACGGCCTACGACTACAAGCACAAGAAGCAGACGGGCGGCTCCGGCCAGTACGCCCACATCATCGGCCATCTCGAGCCGCTCCCCGAGGACACGGCCGAGAACTTCATCTTCGAGGACAACGTGGTCGGCGGACGCGTGCCGCGTGAATACATCCCCTCGGTGGAGAAGGGCTTCCTCTCGGTGCTCAGCAAGGGGCCGATCGCGGGATTCCCGATCGTGGGCGTCAAGGCGACGCTCGAGGACGGCTCCTACCACGACGTCGACTCCAGCGACATGGCGTTCCAGATCTGCGCCCGGGCCGGCTTCCGCGAGGCCTTCCTGGAGACGAAGCCGGTGCTGCTCGAGCCGATCATGAAGATGGAGGTCGAGGTGCCGGCCGACTTCCAGGGTGCGGTGACGGGCGAGCTCAACAAGCGCCGCGGCCTGATCGTCTCCACCGAGACGGTGGGCAACACCTCGACGATCATCGCCGAGGTGCCGCTCGCCGAGACGTTCGGCTACTCGACCGACCTGCGAAGCATGACGCAGGGGCAGGGCGTGTTCACGATGGAGTTTTCCAAGTACCGTCCCACCCCGATGAACATCCAGAAGGAGATCATCGAGGAGCGGAAGAAGGCGGATCTCGCCGCGGCCAAGTAGCCGCGGCGGGGGGTCAGGACGTGACAGCGGCAGCGATCCCGTCCCAGAGCGCGAGCCGGGCGGACAGGCACTCTCGCGCCGCCTGCGACGCCTCGGCCCAGAGCCGTCCGTCCCGTCCGCAGAGCCGGGACAGGATCCTTCGGCAGGCGGGAGCGTGGTGCTCGTCGTCGTGGTCGATATGCCGCTCGAGGTAGTAGCGGAACCGGCTCCACGACTCCGGTTCGTCGGCCGCGAGCCGGACGACGACCCGGCGGAACATGTCGGGAATGACGTCTTCGCGGCCGTAGGTGAAGGCCGCCACGATGCCGGCGGTCGACCCGGACTCGATCACGGCGAACGACCGCTTGACGAAGGCGACCGCCTCGGGAGGAGCTCCGCAGGTGTCGAGCCCGCGTGTCAGCGGCACCCCCGCGCGAACCGCCGCCAGGAGGCGGTCGATCGGCCCGGTGTCGGCACCGGCCTGCTGCATCGCGTCTCGGTAGAGTTCGAAGTGCGAGGCGGCGCCCCCTTCGGGCAGTTCGTCCGACTCCTCGTCGAGGACGATTTCGTTGACGAGCCGCCGCGCCTCCGGGTCGGGCGTAGGCAGCCAGGGGAGGGTCGTGCAGGTCAGTCGCTGCTGCAGTGCCTTGAGGAGGCTCTGGAAATCCCAGACGGCGAAGACGTGCGATTCCATGAATCGCCGCAGCCGTTCCGGCGCGTCGATGGCAGCGTAGAGCGGATGGCGGAGCAGCCGCTCGCGGGCATCGCCGAGATCGATGCCGAGCCCGACGTCGAGCGCCGCGGGCGTGATGGTGGCGGATGTCATGGCGAACCCTCCCGTGCCTTCGTGACGCCAGCTTTATAGCCGGCCGGCAGGCGGCGGGGAGGCCGCAGGCGGGCGGCGTCCGCGGCCGCTCAGTGGGGCACGAACGTGTGCCGGACGGTGATCTGCCGGACCTGGCGGCTCGTCGGCTCGTAGCAGCGGATCCGCACCTCGATGCCGCGCAGGGGGAATCCGTACGGGTGGGCCGTCTCCCGTTCGCCGGCATCGTCGATGAGGCCGTTGCCGTCGTCGTCGAGGCCGTTGAGCGACTCGTCGACGAGGCCGTCGTTGTCCTCGTCGCGGCCATTGGCCTCGTAGTGGCTGCTCCAGGTGTCGTAGGTCCGCCGGGTCGAGGCGGATCCCTGGAGTCCACTGCCGACGGCGCCGGATCCCGCGAAGTGGGCCGGGACGGCGGGGAGCAGGTCGTTTTCCGAAACGCCGTGACCGAGATCGACGTAGCCGCCGCTGGCGACCGCCGTCGTGCCGGCAAACCCCGGGTCGCCCGGAACCAGCGGGGTGCCACCGGCCCCGAGTGCGACAGGCACCACCGGGTCGAAGACCCGGACGTCAAAGCCGAGGACGTTGGTGAGGACGACATCCTCGCCGCGGCGCTGGCTCGTGGCGTCGAACACGAGGCCCTCGATTGCGGCCGGCAGCAGTTCCGCCGTGCCCGAGGTCGAGGGTGTCTGGTGGGGGACGAAAGGAAACGGAAATCCCGACGTGGTCAGCCCGGCGACGTTGTGCATGAACCGGCATTCACGCCGGCTCAGGTCGGCGAGGGTGTTGGGAAACAACAGGCTTGCCTCACGGCGGACCGAGACGTCGCAGGGGGAGCCGAAGTAGGCCGCCCACGACGTCCAGCCAAGCGTGTTGTTGTCCTGCAGGAACGGGTCGGCCCCGACGTAGCCCATCACGAGCAACTGCCGCCGGTAGAGGGTGTAGGTGACGGGGTCGGAACTGCCGGGCGTCGGGCGTGCGAACCAGGCGACCTCGGCCACCGTGCTTTCGAACGTGTCGACGAGCGCCGCCGCCGAGCCGGAGGCGGTCGGCGCCCGGCCGATGAAGGGCGCCTCGGTGTTCCGCGTCGTGAACAACAGGACGTCGTCGGGATCGCCGCTGACGACGCCGCCGCTGGTCGACAGGCCGGCTGCGTCCGCAGCGTCGGTCGCCGGCCCCTCGATGATCTCCAGGTAGCCCTCGGCAGCCGTCATCACCGGGGCGGGGAGCGTGCGCACCGTGATCCCGGCGAGGTCGGTTCGCAGCCGCCAGGCAGCCGACCGCATCCGGCCGTCGAGGTCGAGCACCGCACGGCTGCCGGAGATCGCCCCGCCGAAGGCGGCGAACACCTGGGCGATCGCCGCCATCAGGAGCAGCGTCGCCGAGAGCGCGATCATCATCTCGATGAGCGTCATTGCCCGGCGGATCATTCGACGATCCTCCGCACCCGCACGCAATCCCAGACGTTATGGTCGCGACCCTCCTCGAAGCCGACGGGGATCGAGCGGTCCACGATGTAGAAAGCCCGGTGATCTCGCACCGAGTCCGGATCACCCGCCACCTGCTCGCGAAGCGTGATCCAGACGGCGAACAGGTTCGACCGCGGCGTGACCGTGTTCGCCAGCCGCGTTGCCGTGTAGATGCCGTGGAGCGGATTCTGGTTCACGGGGAGAACGTTCGCCGCGTGGGCGTCGGCCGCGGGCGTCGTGGTCGTGCCCGACAGCGCCATGAGCGCCGCCAGGGTGCGGCCGGGCGTCGTCGCCAGGTCCGCCGCAGTGCGGGTCGACGCCGGACCAGTCAACGGCCCGGCCACGACAGCGTTCCAGACGTCGTCGGCGGTCACGGTATTGAGGTTCACCCGGCCCGGCTCGCGGAACGACGACAACTGGTTGACGGGCGTCGTCACCGCGAAGATCCCGGCGGCCGGCGGAAGGCTGCTCCCGCTGGTGACGTGCAACCCGGCGTACCGGGAAGGCACGTGCACCGCGTCGAAGAGCAGGCCGAGCGCGATCGGCGCCCCGACGCTCCCCTGATTGGACGGCGTCGGCCGGACGTAATTCTGCAGGATCGTCGCCGCGTCGCCGCGTGGCACGAGCATGAGTTCGGCGGCGCTCACGAATGGCCGGTTGGGCCAGGGCAGCCAGGCGACGTTGGTGCCCCCGGTGAAGGTCGGAAAGGCGTGGCCGCCGGACGCGGGCAGGGCTGCCGTGGCCCCCCAGGCCGTCCGCCAGAAGGCCGTCGTGCCGCTCGACACCGATCGCCTCGTGCCCATGACCGACTGCGTCGACGCCGCGCTGGTGTTGATGACCCCGATGCTGCCGGAGTCGACCACGACATACCGGAGGCTCGCCGTGCCGGTGTTCGTCATGTTCCAGGTATCGGCAGTCGGCACCTGCGACGGGTCGGAAAGCCGTTCCAGGTGGATCGTGCCGGAGCGGACTGCGGTCGTGATCGGCGTCCCCGGGACGCGCATCCCGGTCAGGTATCGGCCGCTGCCGGAGAGCGTCACCGTGACGGTCCCCGTCTGTGTCAGGAGCGTGGTGCCGCTGGCGAGGCAGAGAGTGGAATCGACGGCGAGCTTCGGCTTTGAGTCGCCGTTGCTGATGCCGGACGGGACGAACTCGTCGGCGGCCGCGGTGCCGGTGTCGAGCCGCAGGTAGCGGGTCGTGCCGCCGGCCACGAGCCGCAGCCGCCAGATGGGATAGGCCGTCCCAGAGACGTCGTCGTACCGCGAGCTCGTCCCCGAGTCGAGCACGCCGCCGTGCGGCTTCTTGCCCAGATCGACGACGTTGGTCGGCTTGCCGGAGGCTCCGCTGGAGAGCGTATCGAGGGCCGGATCGCAGGTCTCCGCGGCGATGCCGTTCGAGCTGCGGGCCCACGCCCGGGAGTTCCAGGGCCGATGCAGCGCCACGAATAGCCCGCCGCTGGTGGCATTTTCCCAGGCCAGCGTCTCGGTGATGAGGATCTCGGGCCGCTCCACGCCCCAGACCACGGCCCGCTCCGCGCCGTCGTCGGTCGTCGCGTTGCCGTCGACGCTCCAGCCGTTCTGCGGGGCGGTGTCGTATTCGAACGGGGTCATCCGCGAGTCGGCGTCGCGAAACTCGACCACGTTGGCGGCCCACTGGGCGAGCACGGCCCGATCGGCCGTCGGGTCGAGGGCCACCAGCAGCGTGTACAGATCCTTGAAGTAGGCCTGCCGCTGCACGTAGTACTCGGCCGCCGGATCGTAGCCGGCGTTGGCGGGCGCGGCGGCGGCGAGCGGCCGGTTGAGGTCGAACCGCTCCCCCCGCGACACCTCGCCGCCGATGATGCCCGAGAGCGGGTCGGACCCGTAGAGCGTGCCGCTCGTCGCGGCCGCCAACCAGGAGCGGATCCGGGCCGCGGCACCGCTGGTCGAATCGCCGCCTGCGATGGCGGTGCTGTCCCACGAGTCGGTCGTCACCTTGAGCCGCGCCTCCTCTGCAGCCGAGCCGAGCATGGCGGCCAGCCGGGGCGGCAGCCGATTGGCATCCACGTCGTAGGGCCGGAGCACTGCCTCCAGTTCGGCCGGGGTGAACGGGTTGTCGGGGCTGGGCACGGCGCCGACGAACGTGCCGTCCGTTGCGGGATCATGGAGCAGGCCTCCCGGGCCGCGGCGGGTGTCGAGGCGGATCTCGTAGGGATCGTCGCGGGTCTCGCGCAGCGGGTCGGCGGTCGTGGACCACTCAGGCTTCGCGAATGCGACCGTCGGCACGACGGCCGAGCCGCTGGCGGCCAGCGTGACCGTCTTCATCCGGCCGTGAAGATCCGGCGGCGAGTTGAAGATCCCTCGCGGCAACGGGTAACTCCCGGACCCGTCGCTCTCCCAGTTGAACGTCGACTGGCCCGTCCACCACAGCGGCGGGATTCCGTAGTTCACTGTCAGCGGCTGGCTCGGCGGCGCCCGCCGATCGGTGATCCGGCTCGCCTCGTCGTCGGTGCCGGCGATTCCCGGCCGGGCGAAGCGAAAATCGGTGTCGGCGAGGGCCACGTCTGCGGCGAGCGGGCTCAGGGCCGGCCAAAAGGTGGGCGACTTCTCCCCGTAACGTCCCTCGATGGCCTCCAGCCGGGGCGTGAACTGGCCGGCTGTGAACCGGCTGTTCGTGGGCCGCAGGCCGACCTGCCGCGACGTCCGCCCACCGACGATCGTAAACAGGAGCGGGTTTTCGGCAGAGCTGGAATTGAGGGACGCCGTGGGAAACATCTTGCCGCCGTCGATTTCGGCTGGACCGTAGCCGCTCCCCAGCGGTGCTGAGCCGGTCGCCACGGCCGTCGTCCAGTTCGTGAAATTCGTGCCCGTGTAGATGGTCCGCGGCAGGCCGTCGTGGGCATTCACGTTGAAGCGTCCATCGAGGTCGACGACGAGGATCGAGGCCTGCAGCAGCACGGTGTTGCCATGGGCATCGAACACCGGCGGCAGGCCGACGTCGAAGAACCGGCCGTCGGGCGTGCCGTCGCCGTCGTTGTCGCAGTCGAGCGTCACCCCTGCAGCGAGGTACGAGGCACGCGTCACCGTCGAGGATACGATGGTCGAACCCGGACCAACCTGGGCGAGGAACGCGTTCGACGCGTCGAATCCGTCCCACGACTCATTGTCGGGAGCCGTTCCGGTGAACTCCCGTCCGTTGACGATCACCCGGCATGGGGCGGTCGGCCCAGCGAACACCCGGTCTCGCGCCCCGGTGGAAAAGGCGACCGTGAAAGTCGTCGCCGCCTGGTTGCTCGCCTGGCCAACGGCCGCGGCCCGCACGATGCGATGCGATGACACTGGACGCCCCGGATCGGTGAACGTGAGCAGCCGGCCGTTGAGATCCACGGGTTGCAGGGCGCCGCCGCTGACTGCCAGCGTGCCCGTGGCGACGGCCCCCGATACCGTCACCGCGGAGAGCGTTCCAGACAGCGTTCCAGCGGCTCCGTAGCGGTCGGCGAGCAGCGATTCGAAGGTCACGACCGGAGGGATTGTGCCTCCGCCTCCGCCTCCGCCTCCGCCTCCGCCTCCACCTCCACCTCCACCTCCACCTCCGCCTCCGGCCTGAAAAGCGATCATCGCGGTGGTCGTGTTCGCGGCGACCGGCACAGGCCCCCCGCCACGCAGGACCTTGAGCAGCACGGTGTCGAGGAGCCGGGCCCGCGGAATCCGCGCCTCGTCGCCGCCGAACGTCAGCCGCGCGTGCGCTCGGGCCGCCTCCCGGGCGCGGGTCGCCGCCACGAGATACGCTGCTCCGAGCATCAGGAACAGCGTCAGCATGCTCAGCACCACCAGGAGCAGGACGCCGCGGCGTGATGGCGGGCCGGGATGGGCGCGGCGATCGGGCATGGTGGTCATTCGCTGTACGGCCCCGCCGTCTCGGGCGTGAATGGTCGCTCTGCCAGCCCGACGGAGTCGGGCAGAAACTGAACCGGCACGGTGCCGCTGCCGAGAGCGTTGCCCGTGGACAGCGTCAGGTAGGCGGTGCTGCCCGAGGCATCGAAGGCCGCTGCCGCGATCCGGTGGAAACGCCCGTTTCCGTAAAGCACGCTGCCGACGCGGATGATCTCGCGCGGCGTGCGATCGCCGAGGGGACCGGAGAGCGTGGCCCGGTAGTCGGTCACCGTTCCACTGGCGACCGGCAGCATCGGATCACGGGCATGGAACACGACGACGGAGAGCGTTCCCGGTGCCCCTGCCTCCCCGCCGCGAATGCAGTACAAGCAACTGATCCGCCCGGCATACGACCGGGCGCCGTCGACGAAGGCGTTGACCGGCGGCCCTTCCTCGACGGCGGGCGAGCCCACGACCGGATCGTCGGCCGACCGCGCGAACAGATCGGCCGCGGTCGAGGCCGCGGCCGCCGTGGCCGTGGAGGTGGCGAACACCCCCACTGCCTTGACCTGCGCCAGGGCCGCCGTGCCGGCCGCCCCGAAGTAGAGATTCGTTGCCCCGGCTGCCGGATCCACGATCACCGGGACCGTCGCGGTGACAGCCACGGTCAACGAGTCGGACCGGAGCATTCCGAAGGTCGCCGCATCGGCGAGGGCGTTGCCGGCGAGCACTCCGGCGTGGTTGAGCACGACCGCCCGCTCGGCCTGCGACCGAGCCGCCGGCATCAGGGCCACCAGACTGCTGAGCCCGATGGCCAGGATGCCGATAGAGATCAGCACCTCGAGCAGCGTGATGCCGGCGTGTCGCCGGACGGGCAGGAGCATGGCACCTTTCACCCTCCATCCGCCAAGAGAAGCTGGCGAATCAACGTCTGGGACTCGATCACGTCGGCGACGAGTGTACCATTCTGCCGCCGGTGCATGCACTCCGCCGACTTCACGATTCCGGTCTCCGGATCGATGGCGATCCAGTACGAGTCGGGATACTGCCAGTTGGCGCCGCTGGCATCGTCCGCGGAACTGAACGTGGCCGCGGCCGCGGGATTCCCCTCCGCGCGAATGGCCCGGCCCACGAGCAGGAACAGCGGCCCCGTGACCGTCAGCCGGTTCGTCGCGGCCGGGGTCGCCTCGACGATCTGCCGCAGCCGGCCGGTGCCGTCGAAGAGCACGCTGACCGTGGTTCCCGCGGTTGTGAATCTGCGAAACGTTCCGGCGACCGCCCCCACCGCCGGAGGCCCGAATCCCGACCAATAGAGATCGATGCACCTGCCGTCGGCGAGCGACAGTGGAGATCCGCACGGCAGCGGCTTGCGCAGGATCTCGAACGGGTGGGTCGCCGGCGCCGGGGCCGGCCAGGGGGTGTTGTGCTGGGTCAGCCCGGCGTCTTCGTTGGCACCGAAGCCCTCGGATCCCCGGAGGCGAAACACGACTTCCATCGTCGATGCCGACGTGATCTCGAACAGCGGACCGCGGCCGGCGAATCGGATCAGGTCACCGGCAGCGACGCCGACGGTACCGCTGAACTTCAACTGATCGGACGTGCCGGCCCGGGCCGTCCGGGTCGTCGCCGTCGAGCCGCTGATACTCAGCGCGGCGTCGACGGTATCCCCGCGATATGCGGCCGGCTGCTCCGCGAGCTGGAGGTCGACCGCGGCAGAGGCGGCCGATCCGGCAGGGACGACGAGGAACCCGGACCATTCGCGGCGGCCCAGCGCCCGGGCGTTGGCCTTCCCGACGAACGACACCACCGTCCGCGCCGCCTCGCGGCTTCGCCGCAGCTCGACCGTTCCCGCCACGTTCGGCAACACGGTCACCGCGACCGTGCCCATGATCGCCACCACGACGAGCAGTTCGCTCATCGAGGTACCACGGCGGCGAGGGGCGAGCATGTTCATGGCTGCGGGCAACCGCTACTTCGTGACCAGATCGTGGTTGGTGATGTTGTCCTTGGCTTCACCCGCGTCGGCGACCGCCCCGAAGCCCAGCTGCGGCGTGTTCTCCAGGAGCCGCGCCAGGTTCGTGGCCGAGAGCCAGCCGGTCGACAGGGTCACGCCCGTCAGCCCATCGGCTCCCGCGGAGACGATCAGCGGCACGAGGGCGTACGCCGAAGCGTCGCTCCGCTGCGGGTCGAAAGGATCATGGAAGCTCACCGCGTCCGGCTTCTGCACGACCGATCCGCTGAATTGCGGCGCCCAGCGGATGAAGCGGATCGGGTTGCCCCAGCCGTCGAGGAACTCGGGGGCTCCGTTGCCGTCGGTGTCGCCGATTTCGTCGGAGCGAAACTGCTCCATGAGGTCGGGCTCGATGCCGCCGCGGGACACGATCATGTACAGGCACTCGGCGCTCTCCAGGGCCGGCGTGGCCGATGCCGGCCTTGAACTCGCGTAGCCCAACACCGGCCCGGACTGGAGATGCAGTGGAAGCGTGCTCTTCACGGCGGCAGGACTGGCGGCGACATCGGCCCAGCAGTCCGGCATCTCGAGGACCATGAGCCGCCGGATCGCCTCGAGTCTTGCCGCGGCATTGGCCCGCTGATCAGAGGCGGACGCCGTGAAGGGAACCCGTCGCCGAAGGTAACTCTCATGGTGGCCGACCACGATCTCGTGCAACTTGCGGATCGTGGTTCGCGTTTTCTCCTCCCGTACCCGCTGCCGCGTCGCGGCGAGACCGGCGACGGAGAGCGTCGTCAGCACGGCGATCACCGTCCCGACCACCATCAACTCGACGAGGGTGAACCCGGCGGCGGCGCCAGATCCGCAACCCCCCCTTCCTGGAGGGGTACTGACGACGTTGGACCGCGGCAGAGGAGGCGTCGACGCGAATGACTTGTTCATGGCGTGTCTGCCCGATGAGCGCCGCTACTGGCCGACCGCCAATACGCGGGTGCTCTTCCAAAAGTTCGAAAGGTCGTCGTCGGTGCCGAATTGCTCGTCCAGGCCGGCACAGAGGATCTGGAACGTGTCCGGGTTGAAATACACGGTGCCGGACGCCAGCACCCGGGTCTGAGCCTGGTACGTGCCGGTGCCGATGACGTATGGCACGGGGATGGCCGGGGAGCCGCTCACCGCATAGTTCGCGGCGTTGATGTAGATGTAAGGGCTCAGCGGCTTGCCCGGCGGCGCGTACCGACCCCCCGCCACGCGGGTGTCGTCGAAATCGAAGAGCCGCTTCCGGTCGGCGGCGGGAGACAGGGGGCTGGTGGGATTGCCGGTGTAGCCCTGCAACCACGAGGCGAGTGCATTGCCCGGCGTGATCGCGGTAGCCGACTGAAACTGCCCGGCCGTGCCCGACACCGTCGAACACCGAGGAAACAACCGCTTCAGGTGTGCCTGGGCGGCGCTGGTGATCGGCGGACCCGATGCAGTCGGGTTTGGATCGACACAGGGGGGAAAGCTCCCGTACTCGTTGTTGTAGTTCATCAGCGCCATGTGGAGGGAATCGATCTCGGCCTTGATCGCCGCGTTGCGGGCGGCCGTGCGCGCATTGAGGAGCGCCGGGGTGATGAGGGCGGCAAGGGCGGCGATGATGGCCAGCACAACCATCAGTTCGACGAGCGTGAACGCCGGCCTGAACGAGGCGGAAACTCTCGCGCGCTGAAACTCGCTCACCATCGGACGCCCCTCTGACGGCGACGACTCTCTGACGTCCCGGGGTTGACCGCGACCCGGAATGCTCACAGAGAAGTCTATCGTCCAAGCAGGCCGTCCAAGCCAGCCTCACGAAAAACTCACAGCCGCACGAGGGCCGCGATGCAGGGCGGGAAAAAGCCGGTTTCGTGCGGCCCGGGCGACTGATGCGGCCTTGGCCAGGGCTGCTGAAGGACGGTTTATTTGAGGTCCGCGTCGCTCAACGGGATCTTGGGTCTCCAGCCTTGGCCGGTTTTAATATCTGTGGTGAGGTTCGCGGAGTAATGCGACGAGGTCACCAGTTGCGCGTACACGGAATCCGTGATCGCGTCTTTTAAAAACAGTGTTCGGCCGTCACAAAAGACAACCATAGCGCCGCCCCGGTGCCGCGACGACGGAACGCTGTGGCACACGGCAGCGTCAGTGAGATTGATCGGTTTGGAGTTGATCACTGTCATGTCCGTAATGCTCGATATCGTCGCATTCAGGCCGCCAGTCATGAGGCCAAATACCGGCAACGTTCTGCTCACGCCGTCACTTTGCCAAGGCGACCAGAGCACGCTCGTGCCGCTCAACGGCGGCGAAGTGACTGTCGCCTGCGCCTGGTAAGCGTTCGGAATACCCGTGCTGTCCCAGGTCCATACGGCTTGATTAGCAATCGCCGTGCCGCATTTCTCCGCCAGAAGCAGCGTCAGGCTGCGACCATCAGCCTTGTCGATGTCTTTCATGGACAGGCGATTGGCGGCAATCGTCGTGTCGTTCATGACACCAGCACTTTTCGAGCCGCTGATCCCATGCCCGCAGTTTCCGGCATAAGACATCTGAGCCGGGAAGGTGACGATATCAGCGGGATACGCGGTCGGACAAAGAACTGCCGCCATGTCCACATACGGCATGACTGCACCCATCCACGCGGTGCTGCCCGTGGTTCCGAAGTTTCGCCAGCCGGGAACGAACGATTGAAGGTCGTCGTGGTGAATGACGCCTCTGGCGAGTACGAACAGATTATTGGAGCAATAGGTTTTCCGCGCCGTCTCGCGAACCGCTTGGACCGCGGGAATGAGCAACCCGACGAGAATCGCCACGATCGCGAAGGCGACGAGCATCTCCACGAGCGTCCATCCACCACGCGCTGCGGCAGTTTCACGCGATCTTATGATGCAGCGTGTCATGTGAGAAAGATTCTTGGAGAAAAGAGACCGTTGCCACTTCGCTACGTGCATGAATTACGATCAGTTTCCGCCAAGGTCAGCGGCCGTAACCACCAGTTTGGGACTCCAAGCAGTCACTGTCGGAAGGGTGCCCGAGATCGCGTGCGACGACGTGATGAGTTGGGCATACACGTCCGGCGCGAGGTTGTCGCGCAGAAACATCGTCCGGCCGTCACAGAAGACAACTGTCGCCCCGCTGGCATGCGGTGACGATGGCACTGCGTGCTTGAAACTATCGCCCGAATTGTTGATGACCGCCTGCGTGTCGGGGATCCTCGCTGCGGACAAGCCGATGCCAGGCCGGGTGCGCACTTGGGTGCGATCGGGAGACGACCCGTCGGAAAAGAGCATGCCGCCCGTCGGCGGCGGAGTTGCCCACCTTGCCTGCAGTCCGACTGCCGGGCCGCATTTCTCCGTGAGCAGCAAAGTAGAGCCGCGACCATCGGCGTCGGCGATATCGAACATGCTCAGGCGGTTGGCGACGCTACCCGTGAGGCTCATCACGCCAGCCCATTTTTCCGCAGGGTTCAACCCGAATCCCAGACCGCTATTTCCAGCGTAGGCAGTCTGCGCAGGCGACGAATTGATGTCGGCTGGATAAGCAGTTGGACACAAAAAAGTGGAAATTTCCAGCGCTTCGATCGCTGGATAGCCTGCATTTTGGTATGCCTGATAGTTGAGGTTTCGATCGATGTACGGCAGAAGGGATATCGGCCAAAGGACTCGATCGGCCCCTCCACGATCGTTGTTGCTCCACCCCGGAACAAATCCCTGCGCGCCGTCAAATGCTTGAACGCCCAACGCGAGCGTGTAGAGATTGCTGTTGCACGTGGCCCGTCGCACCATCTCTCTGGCCGCTTGCACGGCGGGCATGAGGAGCGCGATCAGGGTGGCGATGATCGCGATCACGACGAGTAGTTCGACAAGCGTGAACCCTCGCAATCCGCGGCGCGGAGAATCCGCCGTCACGACTGTGGTAAAGAAGGTGGAGCTCATGACTCATTCTCCTGGGGTCGAACGATCCCGCTCTGAATTCTACATCCCCGCCTACCTGGCAAGAAAGGTGTGCCGCAGCGTGGTCTGGCGGATTTGCCCGCTGTCCGGATCGTAGCAGCGAAGCCGCACCTCGATTCCTCGTAGCCGAGTTGGATACGGAGGACTCGTCTCCGCCTCCGCGGGATCGTCGGGAACGCCGTCGCCGTTGTCGTCGAGACCGTTCGTGCCGTCATCGACGATCCCGTCGCCGTCTTCGTCGATGCCGTTCGCCTCGTAGTGGGTGCTCCAGGTGTCGAAGGTGCGGGACGAGCCGGTGTCCAGAAGCGTTCCTGCGGCCCGGTTTGCCGCCCGCACGCCACCCGTACGGAAAGCCGTTTCGCCCGCTGGCGGAAATGCCTCACCAACGGCTTGCGGAATGGGCGGTATGAACTGGCTTTGATCACGGTCAACGACCGGCTTATCTGTTGGACTTTTTCGAAACAATCCTTGTTGGTACCACATCTCCTTGGCTCTGAAGTACCCGCCCCAGCCGACGTCCACGTAGCCGCCTCGGAAGCCGTTTCCATTCGTTGCTCCGAAATACCGCCCGTCACCAACGATCGATGAACCGGTCTCTATCTCTAAGAGCGTCGTGCCTGTGGTTGCTGCCGCGGTGTCTACAGTGATTTGAAACTGTTCAGAAAGCTCGCGGCCAAGCTTGGCCCCGGTCGGGAATGCCGAGCTTCGCCGGACTATGGCGCCTGCCTTCACAATAAGCCCCCCATAGGACCGGGGACTTGGCTCGGCAATGACTGGGTCGATACTTGCTCTTCGCGTCGTCGTGCCGGGATTAAGAAGATTCAGATTTACTGTTTGTGATCCCATTGTGGATGTGCACATCAACTGAACGACCGAGTTGACTGGAGATTGGACATTCGGATCGAAGACGCGGACGTCAAACGACAGGACGTTGGAAAGCACGACGTCCTCTCCGGCTCGCGTGGCGACAAGAGGGGCTTCCGGCCCTGCAAGCTGATATGTGCCCGTGAACGTGCCACTCCAGACTACTTCGTCACGGGCCCAGGCATGCGGAAACGTGGTGATGCCGCCGCGCAGAAAACGGTTTTCCCGCTTCGTCAGGTCGCCGAGGGAGTTGGGAATAAAACGCCCCTCCTCCAGCCGCACGGAGAGGTCGTTCAGGTTCGTATCGAAGGTCGCAGCGGAATTTCCGCTGTCGAATGGAGCCAGACCGACGTACGGCATGACCAGTTCCTGGCGCCGGTAGAGCGTAAACATGGTCATGCCGGCAACGGGCTGCACGGTCGACGGTCGACAGAACCAGGCGACCTCGGCGACCGGCGATTCGATCGTTCCAGCACCAAACCGCCCGACGAACGGCTGCCCCTCGCTGCGCGTCGTGAACATGAGCACGTCATCGACGTCGGCAATGAGCGCCTGTCCCGTTTCTTCTGGAAACGCGTGGGCATCCTTCCGCCAGCCCTCGAAATACTCGAAATAGCCAGACTCCGACTCCGGCCGCACGGGGGGCATGAGATCGACCGTCACGCCGGAGAGGTCCTGTCGCAGTCGCCAGGCGGCGGAGCGGAGCCGGCCGGCAAGGTCGGCGGCCGCCTGGGCGTCCGTGAGCGATCGGCCGAAAAGTCCGAACAGGCTGGCCAAAGCCGCCATCACGACGAGCGAGAGCGCCATCGCCCAAAGCAGTTCGACGAGCGTGAAGCCGGAGCGGGCCGATCGACGGCCGGCAGGCTCACGATCAGTCGAGGTACCGCAGCAGGCGGATCGTGTCGCGGACATTGAGGTCCTCGCCTTGGGAGTAGCCGACCGGGACCGACCGGTCGATGATCGCGAACAGCCGGCGGGTCACCGGGGGTGGCGCCCCAGGCGACGAGTCGGTCGTCTCAACCGTGATCCACACGGCGAAGACGTTGGAACGGACGGTTGCGGCACTGGCCAGCCGGTTGGCCGTGGCGATCGCGAAGAACGGGTTCTTTCCCCGCGGGGGCACCGAGCCGGACGCTACCGATGTCGGCACCTGCTCCAACGCCAGGGGCTGATTTGCCGTGCCGGAGAGCGAGAGCAACTGCGCGGTCGACCGGGCGGCGCAGAGCGGCTGGGCGGTGCCGGTGAACGGATTCGTCGTCAGCGTGCCCGACGTGAGCACGGTCTGTGTGCCGCCGACGAGCATCTGCCAGAACAGCGCGTCGTTCGATGCCAGCGGGCCGTTCGGCATCGTGTTGACGTTCATTTTTCCCGGTTCACGCCCGGTCGAAAGCTGCCCGACCTGCCCCAGCAAATCCAGCCCCACGGGCTGAAGCGACGTGAGCCCATTGCCCGTCGCCGTGATCGATACGCCGGCGAACCGCGACGGCACGATCGTGGCATCGAGAATCAATCGGCCGATGCTCCCGTGGACCAGCGAGGTCGTGGGGAAGGAATAGTTGGCCAGCAGGCTGTCAGCGTCATCGGCGGGGACGAGGGCAAGTTCTGCCTGGCTGACGAACGGCCGGTTGGGCCAATGGAACCAGGGCACGGGGTCGGTGTTACCCGAGGCGACCATGCCCGCCGTCTCGTGATACGGTCGGAAGAGTTTGTCGTCGATCTGCCAGGTCGGCGACTGCCGCCAGAAGGCGGTGAGCGGGTGCCCGCCGCCAGCATCCCGCGGACCGGGCCGCCGGTGGCGTTGCGTGATCCCCTCGTCGGCCGTGTCGCCGGAGGTGCTCACGGTGAAGGGCGCCATGTCGACGACGATGTAGGGATTGGTGTCGGCGTTGTCGCGGCTCGGGTCCGCCAGCCGCTCCAGCCGGAGCGTGCCGCTGACGGCGGTTGTGGCCGGGGCGAACGTCCCTCCCTGATCGACGAGCATCTGCGGCGGTGACGCACTCGAAACGACGGTGGCGGCTGTGGCACCGGCGATCACGACCATCGACTCCCGGCCTGAGCCTGCAAGGCCACTGGCACCGCCAACACCACCGCTGCCGCCGACGATCTGCGTCGTGGTTCCCGTCACGGTGCCGTTCACGAGGATGAACTGCGGCAGGCTGGCATTGCCCGTGACAGGCCGAAAGGCGACCGCCCGATCGGTTCCGCTGATCGGCACCCGCAACTGCCAGACACTCGACGTGCCGGTGACCGCCCGGGCGTTGACCCGGTCGGTGCCCGACACACGCAGGATCGGATCGGGCAGTTCGGCTTGAGTCGTACCGGCAGACGTCACCCGCCGCGCGTTGAAAGGCGCCCGCACGACGCTCGCAAACATCGCCGCCGAACCCGACAGCGAGTTCCGCCAGGCTGCAGTGTCGGCGATGAGCAACTCCGGCCGCTCGACGCCCCAGACCGTTCCAGTCGTGACGCCCGTCACTGCCCAGCCATCGTCCAGGTTGGTGTCATACACGAACCGGGTCATCGTCGAGTCTTCGTCGCGGAAATCGAGGACGTTCGCCGCCCATTGGGCGGCACGGCGGGCATTCGACTCCCCGAGCGTCCGAACCAGCGTGTACAGGCCCTTGCAATATTCCTGCTGTTGGGTCATCGCCTGGGGAGTCGTGCCCGAGAGCACGGGCCGGTTGATGTTGAACCGCAGGCCGGCAGCTACGTCCGGCGACCAGGCGTTTTCGGATGCCCAGGGATAGCTCGGCGGACGGGTTCCGAGCGCCGACTCCACCCGGTTTGCCGCAGGCCCTGTTAGTCCGGGCGTATCCCAACTGTCGGTCGTGATCAGGAGCCGGGAGGCCTGGGCGGTCGTTCCCAGCGCGGCAGCCAGCCGCTGTGCCAGAAATGCCGCATCGGGATCGTTGGACCGCAGCACACGCTCCAGTTCGCCGAGCGTGAAAGGCAGGTCGTCGTTGACCGATCGCGCCGGATCGAGACGACTCTCGTACGGGTCGTCCACTGTGTCGGCGTCGTTGGTCGGCACCGCGAGGGTGAGCGTGCCCGTCAGTGTGCTCATGGTGCCGGTGACGTTCCCCGACATGAAGAGTCGGGCCTGGCCCTTGACGTCGGCCAGCGCGTTCGTGCCGGCGACGACGGTCGAATAGACGCTGCCGGTCGCGGTCGTGACCTGGAGCAGACCGCCGTCGTCTCCCGTTGCCCCCGGCACGCCGTTCGGACCATAGCGGCCATCGAACCGGCCGATGCCCGGCGGTGGGCGGCGTTGCGATTCTGTGGCGCCACCGCGAGTCGACGTGCCACCGGTGAGCATGCCCGACCACGTACCGGCACCGAAGAGTTGCGCGAACAACTGCGTTCCAGTGGTGGAAGCACCGATATCGGCCGGCCCGTAGCCCATGCCGAGCGGCACGTCTGCCGGCGAACCGGAAGGAGTACTGTTAGCGCTCTGCGCCGTCATGCCGACCGCGTTGACATTCAACCGCCCGTCGAGGTCGAGCACGAGATACGAAACCCGCTGGCTGATGACCCCGCCGCGGGGCGAGCGGCGGGGGGCCAGGAAACTGGGCGTGCCGGCGATCCATACACCATCCATGACGCCGTCGTTGTCGTTGTCGCACTCGAGCGGCGGGGCCGCCGACGGCGAGGTCGCCGTGGGGACGGTCTGATACGTCGCCTGCCGCACGGCCGTGACCGCACCGGCAGAGACTTCGAGCCGCGCGAGCCAAGGGTCGGTGAGCAGAACACCACTGGCGGCCGAGCCCGCATTGAAGCCGTCCCACGGCTCGTTGGCGGGGTAAACTTCCCTCCGCTCCAGCGGCTTCGTGCAGCCAGTCTCGGGGCACGTGCCCGCGGCGAAGAACTCGCCACCATGGTCAGGGCAGGTGAAAAAAGCCGCCGTCCCCGAGAAGTCGCGACCGTTGACCCGCCAGGTGCAGGTGCCCGTCGGCAGCACGACGCCGGGCCGGTAGGGGACGTTGGCGAGGAACATCCTGTTGCCTTCGACTCCGATGATGCGGAAACTCAGCGCTGTCCCGTCCCCTGCCTGTTGGGGTACGAACGTGAGCACCCGGCCGTTGTGCGTGGCGGTTCCCCCGGAAACGGTCGCCGTGACCGTGAGGATCGGACTCGTCGGCCACCCCGTCAGGACCGGCACCTGGGTCGCGATCGTCGCGGCATTCGCACCGTATCGGTCCGCGAGGATCGACTCGCTGATCTGGGGCGGCGGGTTCCGTGCCCCACGAAGCAGGACCATCAGCGCCTCGTCGAGCGCGGCCCGGTCGTTGTAGGCCTCGAGCTGGTCGGTCGCCGTGCCGAAGGCCCGAGCCGTCATCCGCGCCCGCGTGGCATTGACGAGCATGGCCACGCCGATGAGCAGGAACAGCGTCAACGCGATGAGCACGAGCAGGAGCAGAACGCCAGCCCGTCTCCCGGCCCCGTTGCGTCCCGTTTCGTTGATCATTGCCGCACCTCTCACTGCAAGGTCACCGGGTGATGCTCGACCCGTACCAGACCCTCGAAGCCGATCACCTGGATCGTTGCCGCGGAACCAATGCTCGCGACGTCGTCCGTTGTCAGGGCGACTCTCCCGCTCCATGACGCCCGAATCGGCAGCCATTCGGGCCGGACAAAGGTGCCGTCCACCTGGACGAGCAGCACCGATGAGCAGGCCTTGAGAAAAAGAAGCCGATCCGCCTCATTGCCACATTGCCACGATCCGTCCGAGCCGCGGGTCAGCGTGACAACCTTCCTCGCTCCTGCCTTGCGAAACACGGCGATCGACAACGTCGCCGGACCGCCCACACGCCATGGGGTTTCCAAGGGCACGAGCGTCGCTCCCCAGACAAGCGACTCGCGGTACTCGCGCGGCCCGATGAAGTCGACGTATGAGTTCGCAGGTCCGTCCTCGACCAGCGAAAAAACCAGGTCGTCGTCAAAAATAAAACCGCGACTTGCATCAATTCTTTGGCTCAGAAATCCGCTGTTCGCAGCGACAACGTTCTGTGACGCAGTCCCCGCGGCAGTTGCGACGTGTCCGAAGGCGACACAGTCGCCCGAGCCGGCGGCTGCGCTCGTCAGCCCGCGGTTGAGCATCTCGGCATGGGCGTTGGCCGCCAAAAACCGGGCCCGGTCGGCGACCGCCGCCTCGCCGAACCGGAGGCTGGCCGCCGGCAAGACCGCCGCGAGCCCCGACAGCCCCAGTGCCAGGATGCCACAGGCGATCAGCACTTCGAGGAGCGAGAGGCCCGCCCGCGATCGCTCCGCGGCCGCCTCTGTGGTTTGAAAACGGAACGTTTTCATGGGCGCCATGTGATCACCTGCCGATCGACGCGCCGGGCCGGGCGAACCGCCGGGCCGTCGCGACGTCACTTGCGGGATTGTTCGCCGCAACCGTCACCCGTCCCGTTTGCGGCGATACCACGACCCAACGGGATTGAGGGCTGGCGAGCGACGTGTTGCTCTCGATGTCAGACTGGGCTGCGACGAGGAAATAGACGACCGTCGAAGACGCGAACTCGGAGGTGCCCGCGAGCACTCCGGCAGCCCTGCCGAAAGCATCGAACAGGAGCGTGATGTCTCCTCCGTTGGCGAGACTGCCTCCCCCTTCGACACCGCTCCACCGCAGGTCGATCGCCGCCATCTTCGGGAACGTGACGACCCGCTCGGCCTTGGTTGGCCGGCAGAGCACGCGGCACTGAAGGTCGTTGCCGACCGGCAAGATCGTGTTGTCGGCCGTCTGGCCGGCGCCGCCGCGAAGCGAGACGCTGCCGTTGGCGTAGCCGAACCACGGCGACGGAGGCACGGCACCGGATCCCGTGCGAAAAAACTGGATCTGATAGCCGTCGGCCAGTGCGGCGGAATCCGAAGCACCCGTGACGCTGACGGTCGTGCCCACCGGGCCCGCCACCCGGCCCTCGATCGGCGGCGGCACGGTCGCGGCCGCCAGCGACACGGCCATCGAGCCATTCGACTCGATGACCAGAGCACTGCCAGCAGGGTTGCCCAGGCCCCGCGACCAGGCCTCCGTAATGGCCCCGGCAAGCATGTTCGCCGCGTCCCGGCACTGGCCTCCCTTGGAGGGCGCCATCCGGGCGAGCAACAGCCCGTAAAGGAGCACCATGATGGCGACCACCACCAGCAGTTCGACGAGCGTGAAGCCGTGACGCGGCATGCGACGAGTCATCGTTTCGCCTCCGCGTCGAAGTTCGTGACGTTGTCCGCCCGCCGGTCGCTGTCGGATCCGTCATGGCCACCGAGACCGCTCCTCTTTCCACCCGTGAGGACGAGGTTGCCGCCGGAGTTGACGCTGGTGGTCCCCAGCCCGTCCGGTCCGACGGAGAAGATCAACGGCCGCGTCCGGGATACATCCGGGAAAAATGCCCCGCCAGGCGGAACTTGAAACTGCTGTGGCCAGAGCACGAAGCGGATCGGGTTGCCCCAGGGGTCGAGAAACTCCATCGCCCCGTCCCCGTCGGTGTCGCCGATGCCGATTCCATCGACGTCGCTGCAGGCCAGGCAGTCGGCGAGCCCGCCGAACCTGACCATCATGTAGAGGCACTCGGCGTCGGCGACGGTGGCGGAGGGCGAACTGGCGTTCGCCGCCCGCAGTGACCGCCAGATTCCCACGTACGTCCGCTGCGGGCCCGATTGGAAGTTCGCCTCGTTCGCCGGCTGCGCCATGAATTCGACGTCCGCCCACGTGTCGGGCATGTCGCCGCTGATCCGCCGGGCCACGAGAACGGCCCGGCTGCCGCCGCCCGGCAGCCGCAGCGACTGGCACCAGGTGAAGTGCTGCTGGATCACCGCGTCGAGCTTGGCGATGTCCGCCGCGGCCTTGAACCGCTTCTGCCCGGCGCGGGCGGCCGCGGCGGCCCCCGCCACGATGCCGATCAGGATCGCGATGATCGAGATCGAGACCATCAGCTCCATGAGCGTGAACCCCGACCGGCCCCGCGCCCGCGGCGCGGCGGCGGCCGATCTCGGCTCTGCGGCGACGGCGACCATCACGGACCTCACGTCAGGGTCTGGATCAGCTTCACCAGCGGCATGAACAGGGCGATGACGATGAACCCCACCGCGCCCCCCAGGAAAATGATCAGCAGCGGCTCCATCAGGCTCGTCAGGCTCTCCGTCAGCACCGCCACCTCCTCGTCGTAGGTGTCGGCGACCTTGAAGAGCATCGTGTCGAGCTCGCCCGACTCCTCACCCACGTCCACCATGTTGACCGCCAGGTCGTCGACCACCGGCTTCTTCCAGCGCATCACGTAGAGCAGGGCGCCGACCAGCGGCACGAAGGCCGTCCAGAAGAGGAGCGCCACCGCGTTGAACGGCGGCACCGCGTAAGTCTTGAGCGGCTTGGCGATCGCCTCGCCGTCCCGGATCGACTCCGAGACCTTGGAGAACAGCCGCTCGAACATCATGTTGCCCGACGTGTCCTTGGTGATGTTCAGCGACTCCAGGATCGGCACGCCGCTGGCCAGCAGCGTGGCCAGCGTCCGCGACGACCGGGCGAGGATGTTCTTCTCCACGAGCTGGCCGAAGACCACCACCTTGAGGGCGAACAGATCCCAGCCGAACTTGCCGTAGGGAATGAGCTTGATCAGCCGGACGACGAGGTTGATGCCGACGGGAAACGCCGGGATCAGGAACCACCACTTCACCACCCAGTTCGAGATGTCGATGAGCATCAGCGTCATCGTCGGCAGCTCGGTATCGAAGTCGTCGAAGATCTTCTTGAACTGCGGCACGATCGAGACCATGATGAACGACAGGATGCCGACGGCGACCATCACGACGACGATCGGGTAGACGAGCGCGCCCTTCACCTTCCGCTTCAGCGATTCGCTCCGCTCCATGAACTCCGCCAGGCGGCGCAGGATCACCTCCAGCGCGCCGCCGGCCTCACCGGCCCGGATCATGTTGCAGTACAGCCGGTTGAAGGCCTTCGGGCTCTTGGCCATCGCCTCCGACAGCGTCGCCCCCCCCTCGATCTCGTCGCAGACGTCGAGCAGGCTGTTCTTCAGCCGCCCCGGCTTTTGCATTTCCGCCAGCAGTTTCAGGCTGCGCAGGATCGGCAGGCCCGCGTCCTGGAGGATGGAGAGCTGCCGCGTGAACAGCGTCAGTTCCCTCGTCTTCACCGCGCCGATGGCGAAGCTCCGCCCCGGCTTGCGGCCCCCGCCGGACGCCTTGGCCGCGGCCTTCGCCCGCTGGGCCTTGAGCTTCGTGACCATCAGGCCCATCGAGCGGATCGTGGCCTGCGCCTCGGCCTCGTTGGCCGCGTCCACCGTGTCGCGGATCTCCTTGCCCGTGGCGGCGTCGATGGCCTCGAACTGGTACGTGGGCATTGCGTGTCCTTCCGATTCAGGCTTCGAGGATGGTTTCCCTGATCACTTCCTCGGCGGTCGTGATCCCCTCGTAGACCTGGGCCAGGCCCGAGTCGCGGAGCGTGACCATGCCGGCCCGCCGGGCCGCCTCGCGGATGTCCTCGGTGGAGGCGTTCCGCATCACGAGATCGCGGATCTCGTCGTTCAGGATCATGAATTCGAACAGGCCGAGCCGCCCCTTGTAGCCGGACCGGTTGCACTTGTCGCAGCCCCGGCCCCGGTAGAACTTCCGGCCCACGGCCTGGTCGCTGGTCAGCTCCAGGTCGGCGAGGACGTCGGCGCCGGGCACCACCTCCTCGCGGCAGTTGCCGCAGATCCGGCGGACGAGCCGCTGCGCGAGGATCGCCTCCACGGTGGCCGTGATCAGGAACGGCGGCACCCCCATGTCCCGGAGCCGCGTCACCGTCGACGGGGCGTCGTTGGTGTGCAACGTCGAGAACACCATGTGGCCGGTGAGCGCGGCCTGGACGGCGATCTCCGCCGTCTCCACGTCGCGGATCTCGCCGACGAGGATCCGGTCGGGATCCTGGCGGAGGATGGCCCGCAGGCAGTTGGCGAACGTGTTGCCGATCTCGGCGTCGATCGGCACCTGGATGATGCCGTCGATGTCGTACTCGACGGGATCCTCGGTGGTGATCAGCTTGTCGTCGATGGTGTTGAGCTCGGAGAGCGCCGAGTAGAGCGTCGTCGTCTTGCCCGAACCTGTCGGCCCGGTCACCAGCACGATGCCGTTGGGCCGCGCGATCACCTCGCGGAACTTCCGCAGCGTCGCGTCCGCCAGCCCGACCTTGCCCAGGTCGAGCGACACCACGCCGCGGTCGAGCACCCGCATCACCACGCTCTCGCCGAACAACGTGGGCAGCACGCTGACCCGCAGGTCCACCGGATGGCCGCCGACCGAGAGCTCGATGCGGCCGTCCTGCGGCAGCCGCCGCTCGGCGATGTCGAGGTTGGCCATGACCTTGATCCGCGTCGTGATCGCGAACGCCAGGTGCTTGGGAGGCGGCACCATCTCCTGGAGGACGCCATCGGCCTTGAGCCGGATGCGGAACTCCGTCTCGAAGGGCTCGAAGTGGATGTCGCTGGCGCCGTCGCGGATCGCCAGCAGGAGCACCATGTTCAGCAGCTTGCGGACCGGCGCGCTCTCCGCGAGCGCCTCCACGCTCGTCAGGTCGGTGGGGCCGTCGCGACCGGCGGCGGCCGCCGCCGCGGCGAGGGCGTCGTCGGCCTCCAGATCCTGAACCAGCGACTCGACGCTCTCGCTCTCCGTGGAGTAGAACTTGCCGATCGCCTTCGTGATCTCCGGCTCGGTGGCCACGCAGACCGCTATGTCGTAGCCGAGCAGCGTCCGCAGCTCGTCGGCCACCTGGATCTTCTGCGGCTCCGCCGAGGCGATCGTGAGCCGGCTGCCCGAGAGCTCCAGCGGCACCACCCGATAGAGCTGGGCCATCGGCTCGCTGATCAGCCGCAGCACCTCGGGGGCGATCTGCCGGTCGTAGAGGGTGACGAACGACGTGCTCCACTGCTCGGCGAGCGCCTCGCCGAGTTGCTCCTCGGAGTAGAACCCGAGCGTTACCCCGACGCGGCCGAGCAGTTCGCCCCCGCGGGCGGCCTGCGCCTCCAGCATGGAGCCCAGCTGATTCTCTTCGATCAGGCCGAGGTCGATCAGGATTTGTCCGATGCGCTTGATGGCCATGGGCGGAGGTCAGCGTTCCAGGTCCTTGGCGGCCTTGCGGGCCACGGTCTCGTCGTCGTCGAAGATGCCCTGCTTGGCGTTGGCGATCCGGCGGAACAGATCCTCGAAGTTCTGCGCCTTGGCGAGCACGTCCTCCTCCGACACCTTCTTCTCGCCCCAGAGACGGAAGAGGTGGTCGTCGAGGAGCTGCATGCCGAGCTTGGCGCCGGTCTGGATCGCCGAATTGATGCGGAAGGTCTTGTTTTCCCTGATCAGGTTGCCGATGGCGGGCGTGACGACGAGAACCTCGTAGGCCGCGCAGCGGCCGCCGCCGATCTTGGGGAGCAGGGTCTGCGACACCACGCCGAGGATCGCCGTGGACAACTGCGTGCGGATCTGCTCCTGCTGGTTCGTCGGGAAGGCGTCGATGATCCGGTTCACCGTCCCCTGGGCGCCGGTCGTGTGCAGCGTGCCGAACACGACGTGCCCGGTCTCGGCCGCCGAGATCGCCGCCTCGATCGTCTCCAGGTCACGGAGCTCGCCCACAAGGATCACGTCGGGGTCCTGCCGCAGGGCCCGGCGCAGGGCCTCGGAGAAGGAGGGCACATCGGTCCCGACCTCGCGCTGGTTGACCGTGCTCTTCTTCGACGCATGGTAGAACTCGATCGGGTCCTCGATCGTGATGATGTGGTGGTCGTAGTTCTGGTTGATGTAGTCGATCAGCGAGGCCAGCGTGGTGCTCTTGCCCGAGCCCGTCGGCCCGGTGACGAGAAACAGGCCGCGCGGCCGGGTCACAAGCCGCTTGCAGACCTCCGGCACGCCGAGCTGCTCCGGCGTCAGGAGCCTGTTGGGAATCTGCCGCAGGACCATGGCCACGCTGCCCCGCTGCTTGAAGATGCTGACGCGGAAGCGGGCGAGATCCTTGAACGCGAAGCCGAAGTCGGAGCCCCCCTTCTCCGCCAGTTCCGCCTGGCAGCGCTCGGGCGTGATCGCCTTCATCAGGCCGTTGGTGTCGTCGGCCGTCAGCACCTTCGTCGCCTGCGGCCGCATGTGGCCGTCGACCCGGAATACCGGCGGCAGGCCGGCCGTGATGTGGATGTCGCTCACGCCACCCTTGACGGCGGCGGTGAGCAGTTTGTCGATCTGGATCGTGCCACTGGCCGCCTTCGGCATCGCGTACACGTCGCCCCCGGCGGGCGCGGCCGCATCGGCCGATGGCTCGTCCTCCGCGATGTCCAACTCCAGCGGCGCGTCGGCCGGGGCGGCGGGAGAGGCCGCCACAGGCCGCAGCACCAGCACCTCCGCTCCCTGCACGGTGCCGGTTTCGCCGCTCCAGCGGCCGCGGCCTCCATCGGCATAGGCGGAGGCGATGGCATCGACCTCCGCGGCCGAAAACGTGCGGGTCTTCAACGGCCGCATCTGGCCGCCGATCCGCAGGATCGGCTGGCCGCCGTCGGAAAGGCGAACTTCCGTGGCCCCGTTGTCGGCGGCCACCTTGAGAATCTTCTCAACCTGCTCGAGCAGGGAGTCGGTCGCCGTGCTCATGCCCGCGGCCTCCCCGCGCGCAGCGCGAAACAACGCCGCCGTACCTGCCCGGACGAGCACCGCGGAGGCCGGCTCACGGCGACCACCTTCACGACCGGTCGGACTCGGCCCCTGACAGCCGCCGACCGTTCTTTCACCATTATGCGCGTCATCGGCCGAAAAGTCTCCTCCGCCCCAGAAAAATTCATCCGCCCGGCCGGTAAACCGCTTCCCACGCCCCTAGTCCACCCGCTTGGCGACACGGAAAACCTCGTCCAGCGTGGTGATTCCCCGCAATGCCTTGGCGACGCCGTCGTCGAACATCATCCGCATCCCCTGGCCGGTCGCCGCCCGGCGGATCTCCTGGGTGGCCGCTCCCTGGAAGGCCAGTTCGCGGAGCTTGTTGGACATCACCATCAGTTCGAAGATGCCCAGGCGCCCCTTGTAGCCGGAGTTCTGGCAGTTGGCACAGCCCCGCCCCTTCATGAAGGCCGCCCCCTTGAGCATCTCCTCCTTGATCCCCGCCGCCTCGATGTGGGTGTCGAGCGGCTGGTGCGGCTGCTTGCACTTCGGGCAGTTCACGCGGACGAGCCGCTGCGCGAGCACGGCGATCACGCTGGAGGCGACCAGGTAGGCCGGCACGCCCATGTCGATCATCCGGGTGACGGCACCGGGGGCGTCGTTGGTGTGCAGGGTGCTGAACACGAGATGGCCGGTCAGCGAGGCCTGGATCGCCATCTGGGCCGTCTCCGTGTCGCGCATCTCGCCGACGAGGATCACGTTGGGCGCCTGGCGGAGCATCGAGCGGATGACGCGGGCGAAGTCGAGGCCGATCGCGTGCCGGATCTCCACCTGGTTGATGCCGGCGAGGTAATACTCGACCGGATCCTCGGCGGTGATGATCTTGGTGTCGGGGCGGTTGAGCTCGTTGAGCGCGGCATAGAGCGTGGTGGTCTTGCCCGACCCCGTCGGGCCGGTCACGAGGATGATGCCGTTGGGCCGCCGGATCAGGTTCTTGAACTGCCGGAATTCGTTTTCGGCGAGGCCCAGCTGGCGGATACCGACGCGGATGTTGTCCTTGTCCAGGATTCGCATCACCACCGACTGGCCATGGTTCGTCGGCAGCACGCTGACCCGCAGGTCGTAGTCCTTGCCGTCGGCCGTGAGCTTGATCCGGCCGTCCTGCGGCCGCCGCCGCTCCGCGATGTCGAGCTTGGAGAGGATCTTGATCCGCGACAGGATCGCCCCCAGGAGCCGGCGCGGCGGGTTGTCCCGTTGGACGAGCCGGCCGTCGATGCGGTAGCGAATCCGCACCCGGTCCTCGAACGGCTCGATGTGGATGTCGCTGGCCCGCAACTGCACCGCCTCGGTGATGATCAGGTTCACGAGCTTCACGACCGGCGCGTCGGAGAGGTCGTCCGGATTCTGGGCCGCCGCCTGCTCGACGGCCGTCTCCGTGAAGTCGATCGCGGTGTCGGTGAACTCCTGGAGCATCGAGTCGGCGCTCTCGCCGTCGGACAGGCCGTAGTGCCGGTTGATCGCCTCCACGATCTGCTCGCGAACCGCGATCGCCATCTCGATGTCGCGATTGAGGATGAAGCGGAGCTTGTCCTGCGTCTCGATGTCGGTCGGGTCGCAGGTGGCGACGCGCAGCGAATTTCCCGAGGCGGCGACCGGAAAGATCGTGTTCTCCCGGGCGACGCTCTCGGGGAGGAGGTCGATCACCTCCTGGGGCACCGGGGTCGCCGCCAGGTCGACGAACCGCAGCCGGTTCGCCTTGGCGACCGCCTTCATGATCCGCTCGGCGGGAGCGTAGCCGAGCCGGACGAGCTCCTCGTGAAGCGGCCGCTTCGCCGAGCGGGCGACCCGCATGGCTTCGGCGAGCTGTTCCGGCGAGACGATCCCCTCGGTCAGGAGGAGCGTTGCAAGGGCGTCGGGAGGCATTGGGGCGGGGAAGCCGGCTCAGCGGGAGGTTTCGAGGAAGGTATCGGCATGCTCGTAGCCGGGGGCGCACGTGCAGAGAAAGACGAGTTCGGCGGCGCCGGTGTTGCGAATCGTGTGCCGGGCACCGGGAGGAATCGCGATCGCGTCACCGGGACCGACCGGCCGCGTCTCCTGCCCGAGTGTCATGGCCGCGGTGCCCTCGAGGATGTAGTAGATCTCCTCGGTGGCGGCATGGTGATGCGGAGTCGTGGCGCCGCCGGGGGGCAGCCGGGCCTCGGCCAGGCTCTGGCGGCGGATCGAGGAATTGCGATGGGCGAGCAGCTCACGGATCGTCGAGCCATCGGCCGTGACGAACGGACGCGCATCCCGCTGATTGACGATGTCCATCGAGTGTCCCCACACTGTCGTCGCGGCCGCCCACCACGGTTCTCGTCGGACCGGGTCGACCGATCCGTCGCCGTCGCGGTGACTTCCCGCAGGATACCAGAATCGTGGGAAAGCGGCACGTGACGCCCGCGCCGGTTTCGGCCCCCGGACGGCCGTCCCCATGGCGAACCTGGCTCGCGATCGGGGCCACCGGGTTCGGCGGGCCGGCGGGGCAACTGGCGATCCTGCACCGGGAGGTCGTCGAGCGGCACCGCTGGCTGGACGAGGACGAGTTCCTGGCCGCAACGCAGGTCTGCATGCTGCTGCCCGGACCGGAGGCCCAGCAGTTGGCAACATACGCCGGCTGGCGCATCGGCGGCCTGCCCGGGGGCATCCTCGCGGGCACGTTGTTCGTGCTTCCCGGGGCGCTGCTCGTCAGCGGCCTCGCCTGGCTGCACGCCGCGGGATCCGCGGTGCCACTCGTGGCCGCCGCCTTCGCCGGGACGCGACCGGCGGTCGTGGCGCTGGTCGCCTTGGCGACGTGGCGCATCGGCAGGCGGGCGCTGACCGGCCCCACGGCGGGCCTGATCGCCCTGCTCGCCGCGTTGGCCTTCGCCGCCGGCGCCCCGCTGCCGGTCCTGGTGCTCCTGGCCGCCGTCTGGGGCTGGCTCGCTCCGACATCCCTGGCGCCCCGCACGCCGGTCGCGGGAGCAACTCCCACGCCCGCGGCCCGGCCGCGTGCCGCTGACATCCGCCGCGGCGCGACGATCGCCATCGGCTTCGCCGCGATCTGGGTTCTCGCCTACGCGGCCATCTGTGGACTGGGCAGTGCCGGCGGCAGAGGTCCGGCGCTTGCGGAACTGTTCACCCGGACGACGCTCTTGTCGTTCGGGGGCGCCTACACCGTCGTGCCGTGGGCGCTCGACGAGGGCGTCGCCCGTGGCTGGCTCGGGCCGGTCGAACGCGCCGACGCCTTGGCGGCAGGAGAGGCCACGCCGGGCCCCCTGATCCTCGTGGTCACGTTCATCGGCTTCCTCGCCGGATGGAAGTCCGGGGCCGGCGATCCGGCCCAGGCCGGCCTGGAAGGGGCCGCGGTGGCGACGCTGTTCGCCTTCATCCCGTCGTTCGCCATGGTGCTCGCCGTCGCCCCGTGCGTGCGGTCGATCATGATTTCCATCCGTCCGGCTGCCGCGCTGACCGCGGTGGGAGCGGTCGTCGTGGCGGCGATCGCCGGGCTGGCGCTGACGCTGGCTCGGGATGCCTTTCTGCCCGGCGGCCGGCTCGATCCGCTTGCGCTGGCCGTGGCCGGCGGCGGGCTGGTCGCGCTCATTCGCTTTCGGACTTCCAGCGCCCTGGTCGTGGCGGTCGCCGCCGCGATCGGCAGCCTGCGTGCTTTTTTCTGACGCCGGCGCGAGACCGGATTCACCCGCTCGGCCGCTGGCCGCCGAGCAACGCCGAGAATGCCGCCTCGTCGATCACGGCCACGCCCAATTTCCGGGCCGTCGCCAGCTTGCTGCCCGCCTCGGCACCGGCCACCAGATAGTCGGTCTTTTTCGACACGCTCGACGCCGCCCGGCCGCCGGCGCGGCGGATCGCCTCCTCCGCCTCCTGCCGGGAAAATTCCTGCAGCGTCCCGGTGACGACGAGCGTTTTTCCGGTCAGCGGACCGGCCGCGTGGCGTTCGGCGGCCGGCACGTCGAGCCGCACCCCCGCCCGCCGCAGCCCGGCAATCGTGCGCCGGCCGAAGTCGCTCGCCAGCCAGTCGTGGACGCTGGCCGCGATCGCCGGACCGATCTCGGGCACCGCGGCGATCTCCTCGACCGGAGCCCGTTGCAGGGCGTCGATCGTGGGAAAGCGTTCGCAGAGCAGCGCGGCCACCCGCGGACCGACGTGCCGGATGCCGACCGCGTTCAAGACCCGCACCAGGCCGCGGTCGCGGCTGGCCGCGATCTGGTCGACGAGCGAGCGGGCGGATTTTTCCCCCATCCGCTCCAGCGGCGCCAGCTGCTCGACCGCGAGGCCGTAGAGGTCGGCGTAGTCCCCGACCAGGCCCGTGACGACGAGTTGCTCGACGAGCTTGTCGCCGAGCCCCTCGATGTCCATCGCGCCGCGGGATGCGAAGAACCGGAGCCGCTCCCGGCAGCGGGCCGGACAGTCGACGTTGGGGCAGCGGATGTAGACGCCGTCCTCGTCCTTGACGAGACCGGTGTCGCACTCCGGGCAGCGCCGGGGAAACTCCCATTCCGGAAGCGGCTTCTTCCGCAGGTGCTTCTCCACGCGGACGACGTGCGGGATCACCTTGCCCGCCTTCTCCACCACGAGGACGTCTCCGACGCGGATGTCCTTGCGGACGATCTCGTCGGCGTTGTGGAGGCTCGCCCGGCGGACGGTCGTTCCCGCGAGTTCCACCGGCTCGAGGTCGGCGACCGGCGTCACCGTGCCGCCGCGGCCGACCTGGACGCGGATCCCGGCGAGCGTCGTCGTGGCCTCGAACTTCTCGAACTTCCAGGCGATCGCCCAGCGCGGGCTCTTGGCCGTGGCCCCGAGGCTGCGCTGCTGGTCGAAGCGATCGACCTTGACCACGAACCCGTCCACCTCGAAGTCCAGGGCGTGCAATTCCTCGATCAGCTCCGTGCCCCGCTCGACGAGCGCCGGAAGCGAGGAAAACGCACGCGTGCCCGGGGCCACCGGCAGGCCGGCCTGGACCGCCCAGGCGAGCAGTTCGGTCTGCGACTCCGCGCCCAGGCCGGTGGCGTCACCGACGCCGTGACAGAAGAACCGCAGCGGGCGGGCGGCGCATTCCCGGGGGTCGAGGAGACGGATGCTCCCGGCGGCCACGTTCCGGGTGTTGGCGAACGGGGGCAACGCTCGCGCGGCCTGGGCCTCGTTGAGGGCGACGAGGTCGGAGTTGGTCATGTAGACCTCGCCGCGAATCTCGATCGCGTCCGGGGGCCGGGGAAGGTCGAGCCGCAACGGCACCCCGTGGATCGTGCGCACGTTGTGGGTGATGTCGTCCCCGGTGACGCCGTTGCCCCGGGTGGCGGCCAGGGCGAGCAGGCCGGCCTCGTAGGTGAGCGAGACGGCGACGCCGTCGATCTTCAGTTCCAGGACCCAGTCGATCGACGGTGCCTCCGGCCGGTCGCCACGGAGCAGCCGCTCGACCCGCTCACCCCAGGCGGCGAGGTCGGCGGCGCTGTAGGTGTTGTCGATGGAAAGCATCGGCAGCCGATGGCGAACCGGCTGCAGCTCGGGCACCGGCTCGTCGCCGACCCGCTGCGTGGGGCTGTCGGGCGTGACCAGTTCCGGGTGCCGCTCCTCCAGCCGACGCAGGTCTGCCAGCAGCCGGTCGTAGTCGCGGTCGCTGATCTCCGGCGCCGCCTCGACGTAGTACTTGCGGTCGTGGTGCCGGATCTCGGCGCGGAGTCTGGCGATCGTGGCGGCGGCCGCTGCGGTCACGGGTCACCGTTTGCCGCTGCGGCTGTCGTGGGCGACGGAGCCGACGGTGGCGATGGCCAGCACGACGAGTTCGCCGACGAGCAGCGTCGTGCCGTGGCGGTCGATGAACGTGTCGAACGCCGTGCGGCCCTGCCGCGCCGTCTCCGGCCGCACGCCGCGGAGCACGGAAAGGCAAGAGCTCATGGCGGTGATCGTGAAGGCGATGCCCGCGATGCCGAGGAGGATGGAAAACGGATTGCGAGGGGGGCGGGGCATGGCGGGCCGCGTTGGGTCGGTGTCGGAGTATAAACCGTCCGCGACCGCGGCGGCCGGCTGTCAGGCCGCCCGCTGGGCCCGGGCCAGCAGCGACTCGGCGGCGCCGAGGACGTCGGCCACCTCGATGCCGGCCATCGAGCGGAGGTCGGTCTTGCGGTCCTCCCAGCGCGGCCGTAGCGCGGCCGGGGGCTCGAGGCAGACGTGGCCGGCGCCGTAGGGCCCGTTCCGCGCCGCGGGCACCGGCCCGAACAGGCCGACGCAGGGCGTGCCGATCGCGGCGGCGAGGTGCAGCGGCCCGGTGTCAGACGAGATGAACAGGCCCGCCAGCCGACAGAGTTCGCCGAGATCCTGGAGCGTCGTCGCCGGTGCCATGATGGCGGCGCCGGGAGCGTCGGCCGCGATGCGTTCGGCCGCCTCGCGTTCCGCATCACCCCCCCAGACCACGATCGCCGGCTGTCCGTGGATCCGGCGGATGCCCCGGGCCGTGGCGGCGAACCGGTCGAGCGGCCAGAGCTTCGATCGCCATCCGGCCCCGGGGTTGAGAATCACCGGCCGCTGCGGCAGCCGTTGCACGGCCAGCCACTGCTGCATCCGCAGGCGGCTCACGGGCCAGTGCGGCATGGCGAACTCTGGCGCCGGTGCGGCGAGGCCGAGCGGCGCGAGCAGTTCGCACGCGCGATCCACGACGTGCGTCGCGCGCAGGGGGACGCGGTGCGTGGCGGCCAGCCACGATCCCTCGCGGGCGTCGGGGCCCGCCGGACCGATGCGCACCGCCGCACCTGAGAGCCACGCGGCGACGCCGCTCTTGAACAGCCCCTGAAGGTCGAGTGTCACGTCGGGACGAAAAGCCCGCAGCTGCCGCCGTAGCTCGAGCACCGCCCGCGGCGACTTGAGCCAGCCGCGCGGCAGGCGAAAGACGTGGTCGATGGCCGAATGGCCGGCGAGCACGTCGGCGGCCCGCCCCTCGACGGCCCATCCGATCCGGGTGTCGGGCAAGGCCCGCTTGATCGCCACGGCGGCCGGCACGCCATGCAGCACGTCGCCGATGGCGGAGAGTTTGACGACGACGATGGAGCGGGGAGTGGACATCGGCGCGCGACGCGGGGGAACCGAAAGGATCGTGGAGACCCGGTCCGGCGAACAAGGCCAATTTTTGCCCATTTGGGCGTTGACGATGTCAGGCGATCCCGGCCAGTTCGCAGATCATCGCCGCCGACACCGCCTCGGGGCAGCTCCAGACGAGGAAGAAGTGGGCCTCGCGCACGAGCCTCTCGGCCGGGTGCCCGGCGACGAATCCCGCCCCTTTGCAGGCGGTGAGGGATGCCTGGGCCGCGCGGATCGCGAGGCTCGTGGCCGTGGCCCGGAGCCGGTCACGGAGCGGCTGGTCGGCCCCGACCGACGCGGCGGCGAGCAGGTCGTGCTGCACACCGCGGGCCTCCGTCTCGAGCCCGACGCTGACCGGCATCAGCGCCGGACGAGCGCTCGCCTCGCGTTTCAGAAGCCCGAGCGCCGCTCGGGCGGCGCCGACGGCCAGCGCCGTCGTCGCCAGTCCCCCCGTCCGCGGCGCGTCGCCGGACAGGGAGAGAACGCCGGCGGGACGAACGCCCGCGAAGCGGACCGCCGCCGTGCGGCTGCCGGACAGGGCGAGCATGTCCAGCGGCGGGCCGATCGCCACGCCGACGGCGCCGGCCTCGACGAGAAAGAATCCGCGGCCGCCGTCGGGCAGGGCGGCGCCGACGACGATCGTGTCGCAGGCGCCGGCACCGGTCACCCATGGGCAGATCCCGTCGAGCCGCCAGGTGTTTCCGTCGCTGGCGGCGCCGAGTGCGGGCCGGCCCTCGTGCTGACGGCTGGTGGTGAGCTGGGCGATGCCGACCGTCGTCCATTCCGCGCCCGCAGCCAGCCGGGACAGGAGCCGACCGCGATCCTCGGTCTGCGCACCGGCGATGACCCGCACCGCGGCGGCCCATTGCGTCACCGCCAGGGCCGTCGTCAGGCAGTGCTCGGCAATTGCGACGAGCGCCGCAGTGACCGCCCGCTCGGAGGCCGCGGTGCCCCCGCAGTCGGCGGGGACGAAGCCGGCGAGCAAGCCGCTCCGGGCGACCGCCGCCACCGCGCCGCTTTGCCACGGTCCGAGGGCACGTGTCCGCTCCCCGGCCGCGTCGAGTTCGGCGCCGAGCGCGGCAACCACGTCGGCGGCAGGGCGATCGGCGTGTGGTGAAAACATGTCGGTGCCCGTCACGGAGGGTCCCAGTATGCCTCGAGACGCGAATGGCGGCGGCCGCGTTCGCAGCGGGGCTCGCGGGCGTCACCTGCCAAGGTATACTCCTGGACCTTCTGGCGGGCGTCGCTCGATCTCCACCCACGTTTTGGAGCCTCATCATGAGCCAGGCAGAAGAAGTTTCGGCACGGCCCGCCCCCGCCAACGGCACCGCCGCACGCACGAACGGCGCCGTGCTGCAGACGATCCTGCCCCCGCCCCGGCTCGACGAACTGTCGCCGCAGAACCTCTACGACAAGTGCATGGCCCTGGCCAGGAACCTGTGGTGGAGTTGGCACCCCGAGGTGACCAACATGTTCCGCGAGCTCGACCCGATCCGCTGGCGGCAGCTCGACCACAATCCGATCGCCCTGCTCGCCGAGTTCACGCCGGAGCGGCTCGAGGCCCGGGCGGCGGAACTCGTGCTCTACAGTCGAATCAACCAGGCCTACCGACGGCTCAAGGAATACCTGGCCGCGGAATCGACCTGGAGCACGGTCAACGCCGGCGTGCTCGGCTCGAAGCCGGTCGTCTATTTTTCCGCTGAGTTCGGCATCCACGAATCGGTGCCGATCTATTCGGGTGGCCTCGGAGTCCTCGCCGGCGACCACATCAAAAGCGCCAGCGGACTCGGCGTGCCGCTGATCGCCGTCGGACTGTTCTACGATCAGGGCTACTTCCGCCAGCAGCTCGATATCGACGGCTACCAGCACGAGGAATATCTGCAGTCCCGCGTCGAGGCGCTGCCGATCGAGCCGGCGGTCGGGCTCGACGGCACGCCGATCACCGTGCAGATCGACACCCGCGGCGGGCCGCTGTTCGCCAAGGTCTGGAAGATGGCGGTCGGCCGCGTGAGCCTGTACCTGCTCGACTCCGACGTCGAAGGCAACTCTCCCGAAGACCGCGAACTGACGAGCCGGCTCTACGGCGGCGACACGCGGGTCCGCATCCGCCAGGAGCTGATTCTCGGCGTGGGGGGTGTAAAGGCGATCCGGGCGCTGGGGATCGTGCCCGGCGTCTACCACCTCAACGAGGGCCACTCGGCGTTCGCGACGTTGGAGGCGGTTCGCGGCCGGATGGACCGGGACGGCTATCCCTTCGACGACGCCGCCCGCCGGGTCGCGCGGCAGACGGTGTTCACCACGCACACTCCCGTGCCGGCCGGCCACGACCGCTTCGACAACCACCTCATCGAGGAGCACCTCGGGCCGATGCGGGACGCACTGGGCATCTCGCACGACCACCTCATGGGCCTCGGCCGCGTCGAGCCCCACAACCACTCCGAGCCCTTCTGCATGACCGTGCTCGGCCTGAAGATGTCGCGCCGGGCCAACGCGGTCAGCGCGCTGCACGGCCACGTCAGCCGGCGGATGTGGTCGAGCCTCTGGCCCTACCGTGTCGAGGAAGAGGTGCCGATCGGCCACATCACCAACGGCGTGCACGTGCCGAGCTGGCTGTCGTGGCAGATGCTGCAGCTCTACGACCGGCTCTTTCCCGCCAACTGGTTCCGGCGCATGGGGGAGCCAGACATCTGGCAGAAGATCCACGAGTGCGACCCGGGCGAGCTCTGGGAAACGCACTACGCTCTCAAGAACCTGCTCCTGCAGTTCGTCCGGCGTCGGCTCGCCCGGCAGTGCCGGCGGCGCGGAGAGTGCGACGAGGCGGTGGAGCAGGCCCGTACGCTCCTCGACCCGAACATCCTCACGATCGGCTTCGCCCGCCGCTTCGCCACCTACAAGCGTGCCGACCTCCTGCTTGCCGAACTCGACCGGCTGCACGGCCTGGTCACCGACCGTGACCGGCCGATCCAGGTGATCTACGCGGGCAAGGCCCATCCTGCCGACGAGCCGGGCAAGTCGCTGATCCGCAAGATTGCCAATCTCCGGCACGACGCCCGGTTCGCCGGCCGCGTGGTCTTCGTGGAGGACTACGACATCAACGTCGCCCGGCATCTGGTCCAAGGCGTCGACGTCTGGCTCAACAACCCGCGTCGGCCCCTCGAGGCCTCGGGCACGAGCGGCCAAAAGGTCGTCCTCAACGGCGGCCTCAACTGCTCGATCCTCGACGGCTGGTGGGCCGAGGCCTTCGACGGCCGCAACGGCTTCGCCATCGGCCGCGGCGAAACGCACTTCCGCGACGAGATCACCGACAGCCGCGACGGCGAGGCGCTGTTCAAGGTGCTGGAGCGGGAAGTGATCCCCCTGTTCTACGACCGCGACGCCGACGGCCTGCCGCGGGCCTGGATTCGGATGATGATGAACTCCATCAGTTCGCTGGCCTGGCGGTTCAGCGCCCACCGCATGGTGATGGACTACGCCCGTTCCTGCTACGTGCCGGCCGCCGGTGGCGTGTCGTGCGACATGACGAACCGCTGACGCACGCGCCGGTGTCGAACGTTTCGTGGCAGCGAGCCACGCCGCTCCAGCCGGCGATGGCGATGCTCACGCCGCCGCGACGAGACCCCTGGGAAAGACGAGCCATGCGTTGCTGCCGGTGATGAGCTTCTGGGTGACGACCGCAGCCCTGTAACCAAAGAACAGCGGCTGCACTTGTGCGCCGAGAGATTCCTGCAGGATTGCCGGACGCACGCGGTCGACGATCCGCAGAAACCCGCGCACCTCCGACTCGGAGATGTTGGTCTTCACCTCGCAGAGCACGACCACAGACCGGCCGGCGATCGTGCCCCGTAGGACGGCGTCGAACTCGTAGGCCTTGCCGTCCACCTCGATCGACTCCATCCCGCACGATTCCAGCACGAATCCGAACCGCTCGGCCAACACCTCCGGAACCCGCTCGGTGGCATACGCCTCAAGGTTGCCGCCCGCCGTGGCCGCGAGCCCGCCTACCTGCTTTGCGAGATCCTTCATCGAATACTCGAGTTTGCTCACGCTGGTGGCCAGTTCCGCGACCACGTGCTCCGTGCGTTGCAGGGCGTGGGCGAGTTCACCGACCCGTTGCTCGGTCCGTTGCTGGGCGACCGTAAGCTCCTCCACCCGTTGCTCGGTCCGTTGCTGGGCGACCGTAAGCTCCTCCACCCGTTGCTCGGTCCGTTGCTGGGCGACCGTAAGCTCCTCCACCCGCTGCTCGGTCCGTTGCTGGGCCGCGGTAAGCCCTTGCTGCGATTCCGCAAGCCGCTCCATTGCGGACCGAAGTTCGGCGAAGTCGTGCGGCGTGACGAGTTGGTCGTGCATTTCCACGTGGAGACTCGCGATCAAATCCGCCTGGGCGGGCGTGAAAGCCGGCAACAGCCGGGTTCGAATTTCCGTGAGACTGACCATGATTCTCCACTCCTTCGCCTTTCAGAGCAACAGCCGAACGTGGTCCTGCCGCCCACCGTGAACTTTTTTGTATACGCCTGTATATATACCCTCAGCAGCGAGGTGTCAAGCGAACGGGGGTGAGCCTCACCCTATTCCTCCAGCGACCGCTTGCCGCGGAGCAAGTGATGGTAGTGCTGGGCAAAGCGATGGGCCTCGTCGCGGACGTACTCCAGGAGCCGCAGGGCGTAGGAGTCTCGCGACAGCCGCAGGGGATCGCTCCTGCCCGGCAGGAAAATCTCCTCCTCGCGTTTGGCGAGCGAGATGATGCAGGGCGGGGTGACGCCCAGGCTTTCCAGGGCGTCGAGGGCCGCCGACAACTGCCCCTTGCCGCCGTCCACCAGGAAGATGTCGGGCAGCGACGCCCCTTCGCGGACGAGCCGTGAAAACCGCCTGGCGACCACCTCGTGGATGCTCTTGAAGTCGTCGATCCCCGCCACCGTCCTGATCCGATATCGCTTGTACCCCGGCTTGAACGGAAGCCCGTCGATGAACTGCACGAGGCTGGCCACCGTCTCGTTGCCGGCAAGGTGGGCGATGTCGACTCCCTCGATGACCCGTGGCACCGCAGCCAGCCCGAGCACCTTCGCCAGCCCGGCGAGCCCCTTCTTGGGATCGACGAGAAACACCTCCGGCTGGACGTGCTCCTCGAGGTCACCGCGCTGGTCGAGCGTCTGGAGGAGCCGGATTTCGTCGCGGAGCCGGGCCGCCCGCTCGAACTCCAGCCGCGACGAGGCCTCGAGCATCTCGGCCTGCATCTCGGCGAGCAGTTGCTTCTTGCCGCCGTCCAGGAACGTCTTCAGCCGATTGATGTCGCGCCGGTAGTCCTCGCGGGAGATCCTCAGGTTGCAGGGGGCGGTGCACTGGTCGATCGAGGCCAGCAGGCAGGGGCGGAACCAGCGCCACTGCGGGTCGTCGGCTTCGATGTCGAGCGTGCAGGTGCGAAACTTGAAGATCCGCTGCAGGACAACGATCGCCCCGCGCAGGCTCCCCGCGCTCGTGAACGGCCCGTAGAGCCTGACCCCCTTCCGCCGCGGCGTCCGCGTGAACTCGACCCGCGGATAGTCCTCGTGGGTGGTGATCTGCAGGTAGGGAAACGTCTTGTCGTCCTTGAGGTCGGAGTTGAACCGCGGCTGGACGTCCTTGACGAGCCGGCTCTCGAGCAGAAGCGCATCGACCTCGCTCTCCGCCTCCAGGTAGTCGATGTCGCGGATCTCGCGGACGAGGTCGGCGGTCCGCCGGTCCTCGGCGGCGGCCTTGAGAAAGTAGCTGGAGGCCCGGGCCCGGAGGTTCTTCGCCTTGCCGACGTAGATCACCCGGCCGGCGGCGTCTTTCATCAGGTAGACGCCGGGCGTCTGCGGGAACGTCCGCACCTTCTCGGCAGCCAGCGACCGGTCACGGGAGGCCGCGGCGGCGTCGGTGTCGGCGGGCGTGGTCTCGGCGGCGGAAGCCTCGGAATCCAGTTCGGACATGCCCCGATTGTAGGCCGGCCGCGACGGGAAGGGTGCCTGCCATCGCCCGCACTCCCGACCGAAGAAAAACCCGCGTGGACCTGTTTTTCTGAACCCACAACGCCCCACCCGGCAGTTGCGGCAGGTCGGCAACTGGGTTATCGTCGCGGAGGGGGCGCATCTCTTCTTCTTCGTTTCGTTCTCTTCCTGGTCGCTCGAGGAACCCGTCATGTCGCCAGTGTTTCTCAAGTCCACGGTACGCCGCCACGCTCGCACGAGCAAACACGGCCGGCGGCACGACCGATTGCTGGCCGAGGTTCTCGAGCGGCGATTCGCACTGGCCACGTTCGCCGGCACGACCGGGACGACCGCGGAACAGGCGATCGACGCCAATGCGTTGCTCGTTTCGAGCGTGGCGGAGTTCACGGCCACCCCCGCCTACGTGCTCGTCGGCCCGTCCACGTCCGGTGCCCTGGTTCAGGCGGCAAAGACGCAATCCTCCCCACCGGCGCTCACGAACATGAGTCTGTGGTTCGGGAATGGCGACTTCTCGATGACCAACGGGTCGACGACGGTGACGCCTGCGGTGACCGCGACATCGAAGGCCGGCGTGCCGAGCGTGCCCTTCGGACCGCAGGGTTCGTTCGCGATCAGTTCGACCTCGGCGCAGTTCCCGGCGTCGAACGGCACGATCGCCGTGCAGGGCAACAACGGCGGCTGGGGCGTCTGGCAGTACGACAGTTACGCGAGCGGCACGTTCACCACGCTCGCGCCGATCGGCACCACCATGTCGGGCGCCACCAGTGCGGCCGCGAGCATGGAGATCCTTCCGGGCAGCACCGTTGTCCAGGCCGTCGCGGCATCATCGGGAACGACGCTGTCGACGGTGACCCACCAGGTCGAGTCCGAAACGCTGTTCGACATCACGATCGTGAGCGGTGCGGGCTTTTCCGCCAGCGGAGGGACGGCCGAGTGGTACTCGTACGGCTCGCAGCCCCGCCATCGCTTCACCTACACCGACATGGTCTCCAGCGGCGGCACCGTGACGTTGCAAAACTGCCTGTCGCCAGACGACTTCACGATCGGCCTCTACGACTCCATCAAGTTCATCCCGACCGTCAGCCTGCCGGTCACGACGCTCACCGCCCCGACCCTCGCCACGCCGTCGAAAACCATCGCTTCCCTGCTCGACACGCCCGATGTGCCGTTGGCCGTGGCGAGCACGACGGGATTTCCGATGGCCGCCGGCGCGCCGGAGTATCTGCTGCTGGAAACGCAGGCGGTGGACGGTTCCCGGACGCCGCAGGCCCTGCTCTCGTATTTCAGCGTCTCCAAAAACCAACTCCTGCCCGCTTCCGGCAACGGGTTCGCCCTCATCAGCGGCTCGCAGGACCTCGTGCTCGACGAGAACATCCGCGTCGTGCCCGCCCCGACCGCGAACACCACGCACACACCCCAGACGCCCTACACGTTCAAGACGATCATGGGCAAGGGCCCATCATTGGAAACGGGCTTCATCGACGTCGCCGGCGAGAACGCCTTCGCTGACACCGGCTACATCGCCGTCTTTGGAAACGGCGGCTACGGAATTTTCTCCTACGATTCCTCATCGACGCTTCCCTCGTCGACGCGCGCGGGGAGGTTCACCGGGCTCACGCTCGTCGCCTGCCAGACCGGCAACGATCAGGATCCGTACGCGATCACGATCCCGGCCGGGACGAACGTGATTCCCGCCGCCAAGCCGGCGCCGAGTTTCACCGCCGCGGCGGACGTCACCGGGTTAACGACGTGGCCATTGGCGGTGACCGCAACCACCGCGTTCAATCTCCCGGTCGTCTCCACGGCCGGCTTCCCGACAGGCGGCGGCTCCGTGCTTGTCAGCATGACCGTCCAAGGCAAGCAGCAGGTGGAACTCGTTTCCTACACGGCGGCGGTGCCGAACGACGGGATGCTCGGCGGCGGCGTGCTGCAGGGCTGCACGGCCGTTGTCACAGGCTCGATCCCCGTGGCAGCCAGCGTGACGGCGACGGCGACCGCGCCGATCGCCCTCCAGTTCACGAACAATTCCGAAAACAACATGCCCGTCTATGCCACGATCGCCGCCAAGCAGATCGCCGCGGATGGGACCTGGAAATGGGTCTCCCTGGAGCCGCAGACCACCTCGGGCAAGCCCGACTTGACCAAACCTCTGGCGGCCAAGGACGTGACCTATACGACGGGGCAGAGCACGTATCTGTCGGCATTCTCCCTGTTCGCACCGAATGCGGCGAAGGGCTCCGTCCAGGCGATCCAGGTGACGAACGATCCCAAGGCGCGGCTCGACTCGGCGCGGGTCGTGTTCAGTTACGGCCAGCCGACCGTGATCGCGACCGTGTTCGACCAGGGGAACAACGTCGCCGCTCCGAGCTTCCCGGATGCGGGCAATCCGTCAGACCCCAACCGCCAGATCCACTACGACTTCTTCGAATTCACGGAGCGGAGTGCCCCCAACGACGGCACCATCTTCGTCAACACAACGCAGGTCGACGCCGTCGGGCTCCCCTTCACGCTGTCGGTCGCGCCGACGGATCCATCCCGGACGAACGGCGTCGGCTTCAAGATCGGCTGGAACCAGCTCCGCAGCCAGTTCGTCACGTACGTCGACGCTAAAACGAAGGCGCTGCCCACGTCGAGCCAGGTCGAAAACGCGTATCTCGCGCTCCTCACGGCCCAGCGGCTTCTCAGCCCCAAGGATGCGTTCACCAATCCGCCTTCCAAGCTCGATCCCGCCGAAAAAACGGCGCTCGACACCTATTTCGACGCCGCCCTGACGACGTTCTTCACCACGTACTACTCCGGACCGGGGGGCGGCGCGCAGCAGTTCAAGCTGCAGCGCGACGGACTCTTTTGGGTGGGTGAAACGAAAGTGGGCTTCAACACCAACTACACCGTCATGCAGTTCACCCAAGCCGACAGCGCCTGGAACCCGGTGGCGGGAGGCGCGGTCTTTCAGGTCTACGCGCCCTATTTCAGCAACAACAACTCGTCGCTGCCCGCCGGCTTCCCCAAGGCCGCGGGCCAGCCGACGAGCCCCGCCGCCCCCACGTTCATCGCCGCTCCGACGATGACCCCCGGGCAGATGGTGTTCGCGAACGCGGGCGTGTTCGCCTCCCCCGCCGACGGCACGGGAAACGCCGTCCTCAACGGCTACGCGGTCGACGTGCAGAACACGCTCGTATCGGCGTTCAACCGGGGCTGTGCGAACATCGGCACGAGCAGCGAAGACCTGACCAACGCCTGGCAGACCGCCGCGAACTTTTATCCGGACTTCAAGGCTGACGGCTCGAACTGGTCGAATCTCTACGCCGGCATGCTCCACCGGAACACGGTGACGGTGACCGGACTGGATCCGAAGGTGGGGCTGGCCTACGGCTTCGCCTACGATGACCAGGGGGGCAATGATCCGACGCTGGTGACGACGTTTCCCCAGCAGTTGTCGATCGCGCTGATGCGGCTCGTCGGCAAGACGCAGCCGATCCCCACGTTCACCTCGATCACGACGGTGCAACCCCAGGGCTCGGCCACGAACCAGCTCGCGTTCACGGTAACCGCGCTTGCGAGTACGACGACCAGGCCGGTGAGTTACCAGGCGCAGGTCTGGCGGGTGACGGCGAGCGGGCAGCCGTGGATACCGGTCGGCTCGGCGGTGACGCTCGCGCAGACCTCGATGGCCGGCAACGTCGGCACCTGGCAGGGCACGACCGGCACCCTGACCAAGCCGGCGACGTCCAAGGAAAACGTGCGTTATTCAGTGTTCGTCTCCGCGACGGACGCATCGCTGGCCTTCACCGGCCAGTTCGCCTCCGGCTGGCGAACGGTGACCTTCCCGTCGTCCTGACGGAGGCTTCTCGCCAGTCGGGCATGGCTGGCCGGCACGGGGATCGATCGGCTACACGCCCACGACGCAGCGGAGATCTGCCTCCATGGCGTCGAGCCGCGCCGCGACCGCGCCTTTCACCGCCGGCAGGTCCGCAGGTCTGCACGGGGCCGCGACCGCCGACAGATAAAACTTGATCTTCGGCTCAGTGCCGCTCGGGCGAGCGGCGACCGCGTTGCCGAGCGGCGGGAACCGACCGCCGGCGCCGGCCGCGGCCGGCGTTGCGTCGCCGTCAGCCGCGAGGTCGAAGATCACGAGGTCGCTCTTCACGCCGTCATAAGGCACCGGCACCGTTCCCGGCGTCCACGTCGTCAGGCTCGCCTGGTCGCGGGTCCGGACGACGTCGTGGCCGCCGAGGCGCAGCGGAGGCCGGGCCCGCAGCGAGTTCATGATCTCGCGCATCCGCTCCATGCCGCTCGCTCCGGGAAGCATCACCGACACCTGCCGCTCCAGGTGGCAGCCGTGGGTGCAGAACAGCTCGTCGAGCAGCTCGTGCGGAGTCCGGCCGGCCGCCGCCAAACCGGCGGTGAGCTCCGCCATGAGCAGGGCCGCCACGCTCGCGTCCTTGTCGCGGACGTGCGTGCCGGCGAGGTATCCGTGCGACTCCTCGGCGCCGAACACGAAGCCCTCGGGACCGTGCCGGTCGACCGCGGCGCAGATCCATTTGAAGCCGACGAGCTGCGAGTCATCCACCATGAGCCCGTGGTGCTCGGCGATCCGGCGCAGCAGGCCGGTGGTGACGAGCGTCGTCACCACGTAGTCGCCCGGCCGCAACCCGCCGCGGGCCCGGCGGACGGCGATCGCCTGGGAGCAGAGCAGGGCGCAGAGCTGGTTGCCGGTGAACGTCCGCCACTCCGCCCCGGGCAGCCGCGTGAGCGGGGCGGCGGCGCCCAGCCGGTCGCAGTCGGGATCGCTGGCGAGCACGAGGTCGTCCCCCCGTTGCCGGGCCTCGGCGATCGGACCCTCGAGGACCGCGGGATTCTCCGGGTTCGCCACGTGGCCGGGGACGTTGGGAAAGTCGCCGTCGGGCGCCTCGTGTGGGGCGAAGAGCCGGAGCCGTTCGAAGCCGGCCCCGCGCAGCACCGGGACGACGGCGCTCGCACCGACGCCATGCAATGGCGAGTAGAGGATCGAGATCCCGCGCGGCCCGGGAGCCGACTGGGCGAGGACGGCGGCCACGAAGGCGGGGTCAACCTCCCCCTCGACAAACCGCACCCGGCCCGCGGCGACGCCGGCATCGAACGCCTCGCGTCGCACCGTCTCGACCCGCATCACGCGGTCGATGATCCCCTTGTCGTGCGGCGGCAGCACCTGCACGCCGCCGGCCCAATACACCTTCACGGCGTTGTCGCTGGGGGGATTGTGGCTGGCCGTCACCATGATGCCGCACGTGCTCCCCGTGTGCCGGACCGCGAACGAGAGTTCCGGCGTGCTGCGGAAGCCGCGCAGGAAGAAGATGCGAAAGCCGGCCGCGAGCAGGACCTCGGTGCAGAGCCGGGCAAAGTGTTCCGAGCGATGCCGCGTGTCGTAGGCGATCGCGCAGGACGGGGCTTCGCCCGGCTGCACGATGCCGTTGACGTAGTCGGCGAGCCCCTGGGCGCTCTCGCCGATCGTCCGGTCGTTGATGGCGTTGGAGCCGACCGGGTACATCGTGCCGCGCCGTCCGCCCGTGCCGAAGGGAATCACCGTCCAATAGACGTCGTCGAGTTCCTTCCACATGCCCGGCTCGACGGCGCAGCGGTCGATCCGGGCGGCGAGTTCGGTGGCGAACTCCGCGTACCGCGGCTCCACGAGCCAGTCGCGCATGGTGGCCGCCGAGTGTTCGGTGATCCGGCCGGCGGCACGGGCGGCGGCGAGGGCGGCGAGGCGGTCGGGGCTGGCGGCGGTCATCGTGTGGTGGCTCCCGCGGACGGTCGGCCCGGCCCCGCGACGGGGCGGATGCGGTCGAACGGCCTGCCCTTTATACTGCCCCACCCATGGCAGTCACCGTCACCGACTCCGAGCCGCTGATCGTGAGCGTCTCGGGGCTGCGCGGCGTCGTCGGGGCCGCGCTCACCGCCGACGTGGCGGTCCGCTACACGGCCGCGTTCGCCGCGACGCTCCCCCCCGGCCCGGTCGTCATCGGCCGCGACGGCCGCACCAGCGGCCCCGCCCTGGCGGCCGCGATCGCCGCGCACCTCGTCGCCTCCGGCCGGGACGTGATCGACTGCGGTCCGGCGGCGACGCCGACGGTCGGCATCGTGGTCCACGAGCGGCGCGCCGCCGGCGGCATCCAGATCTCGGCCAGCCACAATCCCGCCAAGTACAACGGCCTCAAACTGTTCTCGGCGGCCGGTCGCGTCCTCCCCGCCGCGGCGGGCCGCGCGGTGCTCGCCCGCTACGAGGCGGGTGGGCCGCCGGCGGTGCCGTCCGGCCGACGCGGCTCGATCGAGCGGTTCGACGGCAGCGACGTGCATGTCCGGCTCGTCGCGGCGACGGTCGACGTGGCGGCGATCCGTCGTCACCGGCCGCGTGTCTGGCTCGATTCCGGCCACGGTGCGGGCAGCTGCGTCGCCCGGCCGCTCCTCGCCCACCTCGGCTGCGACCTCGTGATCGAGGGGGGCGAGCCCGACGGCCTGTTCACGCATCCGCCGGAGCCGACGGCGGAGAACCTCGCCGGACTCCTCCCGCAGATCGCCATGGCCGGTGCCGACGTCGGCTTCTTCCAGGATCCAGACGCCGACCGGCTGGCGATCTCCACGGCCGCGGGACGATACATCGGCGAGGAGGCGACGCTCGCCCTCGCGGTCGAAGGCGTGCTCGCGAAGACGCCCGGGCCGGTCGTGGTCAACTGCTCGACGAGCGGCATGACGGGCCTGATCGCCCGGCGGCACGGCGTGCCCTGCCACGTCTCCGCGGTCGGCGAGGCGAACGTCGTCGACCGGATGCTGGCCGCCGGCGCCGTGATCGGCGGCGAGGGGAACGGCGGTGTGATCGATCCGCGGGTCGTGCTCGTCCGCGACAGCTTCGTGGCCATGGCCCTCGTCCTCGACCGGATGTGCGCCGCTGCGACGCTCACCTCCATCGAGGACTTGGCCCGGGGCTTGCCGCAGTTGGTGATGAAAAAGACGAAGCTCGACCTCGCGTCCGGCCTGCACGGCCCGGCCCTTGCCGCGGGCCTCGACCGGATCGCGGCCGCGTTTCCCTCGGCCCGCGCCGACCGGCTCGACGGCCTGCGGCTCGACTGGCCGGGTGGCTGGCTCCTCGTGCGTTCGAGCAACACCGAGCCGATCGTGCGGCTGGTGGCCGAAGCGGCGACGGAGGGAGAGGTGGACGCGGCGCTTGGCCGGGCCGCAGCCGCGCTCGCCGGCTGATACCGTCGGCCCTGCACTGAGTCCCGGCACCTTGACAGGCTGGGTGCCGACGGCGACTCTGCTGCCGCGGCCGGTGCGACCGGTCCCTGTGATCGACGACGACGAGGAAATTCGCGGCCATGGCAGACACATGGTTCGTGGGCCGGGCGGGTGAGCGGTCCGGTCCCTTCACGGCGCAGACCCTGCGCGACATGGCCGCGAGCGGCCGCCTGGCGCCGACCGACCTCGTCTGGCAGGAGGGCATGGCCAACTGGGTTGCGGCGGCGTCGATCCGGGGCCTGTTCGCGGAGCAGGCCCCCGGGATGCCGCCGACGGTCAATCCCTACGCCGCGCCGGCGGCCGATCAGGCCCGCGTCACCGCGGCGACCGGAGACGCGATCGGCCTCGAACTCGCCTCGCGCGAGTACTCGTTCAGCGCCGCCGTCGCCCTGGCCGCTCACACCTTCACGTCCCGCTGGGTCAAGCTCGTGCTGCTCGGCCTGATGGTGGCCATCTCGATCATCGTCGTGGGCGTGTTCCAGGCATTGGTCAAGAACTGGCAGACGGGGCTGCCCCCACAATTGACGGCGATAGGCGTGAGTTGGGCGGTCACCATCCTCGTCACGGGCCCATTGTTTGCCGGCCTGTTCGTCGCGGCCGCGAACACGACCGTGGGCCGGCCGAACATCGCCGATCTCCTCCTCGGCTTCCGGCGCTACGGCACGGTGGTGCTCACGAATCTGCTCGTCGCGCTGATCGCGGCCGGCGTGGCGATCGTCGGCTTCGTCCCTTTGCTGGCGGCCGCATTCGCCGCCGACGCCATCCAGGGCTGGAACCGGAACCCGGAAATGCAGCCGGTGGCCGCCATCCTCGTCGGCACGTGCATGATCGCGATCTTTCTCACCGCTGCGGTCGTGGGCGTCCGCACCGGCTTCGCCCCGGCGCTCGCCGCCGATCCGGAGAACGGCGACCTCAACGCCTTCGCCGCGCTGTGGCTGTCCTGGTCGCGGACGTCGGGCGTCCGCCGATTCTCGCTCCTCGGCCTGCTGCTCCTCGCCGGCATCGTCATGGTGCTGACCCTGCTGCTGGTCTGCGTGGGCTTCGTCCTCCTCGGGCTGCCGATCTTCATCGCCGTCGTCGGATCCGCCTACCAGCTGCTGTTTCGCAGCGGCCGCGCGGCTGCACGGATGGCCTGACCGTCGCGTTCGCCCCGCCTGCCGGCTACCGGGCCGGCCCGGCCCGGTAGCCGCGACCTCGTCAAAAAACGCCGCATTGCGGACACTGGCCGCGGCGAGCAGCGGGGGATTCGGCCCACGCGAGGAGGACGAGGCGTCGTGGAACGACCGGCTGATGATCGTGGTCTGGCGACGCTGTCCGACGAGGAACTCGCGGCGCAGGCCGCCCGCGAAGGCTCCGATGGTGTCGCCTTCACGGCGCTCATGGATCGCTTTCGGGAGCGGGTCTGGCGGGTCTGCTGGCGGCTGATGGGCAGCCAGGAGGACGCCGAGGACGCGGCGCAGGAGGTCTTCGTGCGGCTGTTCTTCGACCGCAGCCGGTTCGCCGGGCGGAGCCGCTACTCGACCTGGCTGCACGGCGTGGCGATCCGCACCTGCCTGACGCTGCGCCGGTCGCGTTCGCGGCGCCGGCGCCGCGAACAGGCCGAGTCGGCGGCGGGTGACGACGCGGGGCCGGTGCAGGCTCACGCCGACCCGAAAGCGATGCCGTCGGCGACGGTCGACGCGGCCCTCGACGCGGACAAGTTGCTCGAGGGGCTCGACGAGGAGGACCGGGCCCTCGTGCTGATGAAGTTCGCGGAGAACCACGACTACGACGAGCTGGCGGAGATGTTCGACGCCTCGCCCGGCGCCCTGCGGATGCGGGTCAGCCGGATCAGGGAGAAACTCGCCGCCCGCGCCGGGCGGATTTTCTGACGCAGGACCGCGGTCCTGGCCGGGAAATTCGCCGTGCGGCCGGGGGCCGGAAAATTTTTGTGACGCTGCCGGATCGGGCGGCAACTCATCTCCTGCAGACGCGATGCGGCCGCGCGGCCGCGGGCGTCTGGTTCGGTGGGCAATCGCGGATGGACGTCCTCGAGCGACTCGCCGACGTGTCGGTGCCGCCGGTCCCGGCGGCCGGGAACCTCGCGGCGGGGATGCGGCGCAAGTTGCATCCCAGGCTGCTGGCCCTGCACGTCGCCGAGTTCGCCGTCGGGGCCACCGCGTGGGCGGCGAGGCATATGTTGATCGCGTTGTTCGCGGCGGTCGTGTACACGGTGTCGGGCCGCTGGCCGCAGTCTGCCAAGCGGATGCCCCCGAACCGCGCCTGACAGGCCGGCGCACGGGAAAAAGGAGAGCACCATGGGCGATGTCGTGATCTTTGCGCAGACGGCCGCGGACACGGCCCGGGAGACCGTGCAGGCGTCGCGGCAGGCGCTGGTGGACAGTTTCACGCAGGCCTGGACGCAGGTCATCCTCCTCGCCCCGAAGATGGTGGCAATGGTGGCGGTGCTCGTGATCGGCTACGTGCTCGCCCGCTGGTTCGGTGGGCTGATCGCCGTGGTCACCGACAAGATCGGCCTGCAGACGGCCGCCGAGAAGAGCGGGCTCGCCCAGAGCATGCACGACGTCGGCATCCGCCGGCCGGTGCCGGGCATCGTCGGCGGCATCGTGTTCTGGCTGCTGATGAGCGTGTTCGTGATGGCGGCCTTCAACATCCTCGGACTGCAGAGCGTGTCGAACGCGATGGGGGAGGTGGTCAACTACATCCCCCGGCTGCTCGTGGCCACGGTCGTGGTGGTGATCGGCCTGCTGGCGGCCACGTTCCTGCGCGGCGTGGTCGCGACCAGCGCCGACCGGGTCGGCCTGTCGTATGCCGAGTACCTTGCCGGCGGCTGCTACTGGGTTCTGTCGATCCTGACGTTCATCGCGGCCTTCAACCAGCTCGGAATCCAGTTCGCGCTGCTCGAGAAATTGATCCTCATCGGCTCGGCGGGCCTCGCCGCCGGCTTCGCCCTCGCCTTCGGACTCGGTGGCCGCGACGTCATGGCCGGCATCCTCGCCGGCTACTACGTTCGCCAGCGGCTCCAGGCAGGCGACCAGGTGAGCGTCGCCGGTTTCGAGGGCACCGTCCGCGAGGTGGGCCCGGTCGCCACGATCGTGGAGACGAAGGAAAACGGCCTCGTGTCGCGGCACTCGATCCCGAACTCGCGAATGCTGCAAGAGGCGGTGCGGTAGGCGAGCTGCATTCCCGCCGGGGAACAGGGCGTGCCTGCCCTTCGACCCGGGAGCCGGCCGATGGACACGTCGAGGTCACCCCCGGCCGACGACCGCCGCATCCGGCGGCCGACCGTCACTGCCTGACCAGGACCCGGGAACCGGGCCCGAGGATGTCGAGCAGTTCCTCGAGATCGCGGACGGAAACGACGAGACTCGTGACCGGCGTCGCATCGGCGTTCGCAGCGGGGTCGTCGGCGGCCTCGATCACGAACCCGCCGCCGAGCCCGATCGACTTGCGGGGCGGCACGCCCGGCTGGGCGCGGTCCGACGCCCCGCGGCTCACGGTCGCCACCGGCAGCACACTGCCGACCCGCGTCAGATACTCGCGGCCGATCACCACGGGGAAACTCCCGGCATAACTCCCGTTGAGCTGCAGACTGAGCCGTCGCCGCGACACGCTCAGCACCGCTTCGAAGGGACCGCGCAAAAGCTTCAGATGCTCGCCCGGCACGAGCCGGGAAGGATCCTCGACGCCGTTGATCTTGGCGAGCAACTGCCAACTGACGCCCAGCGGCGCCGCGATCGCCGCCAGCGTTTCACCTGGGGCAACCACGTGCGGGGGCAGGAGCAGATCCTGCTGCGAATACACGACCGTGCCCGCCAGGCGGCTGAGCAGATCCTCGAGCTGTTGGCTCTCCTCGAGTCCGAGCGAGGGATCGTCGTACCAGACTGACAGCCCGGCGAGTGCCTCCGCATAACGCCCGCCCCTGAGCATGCCATGGGCCTCGGCCCAGGCGGCCGCGAAGGCCGCCGAGGAGGGAGACGCGGCCCGGATGCCGACCGGCGGTTGCGGCGGGGCGAGCGGAAGCACCGTCGTCCCCCCGGCATCCGCCACCCGCTCCGGCCGCACGGCCTCGTCTCCGCTGCTGGGAGGCCGACCTTCGGGAGCGGATGGCGTGAGGTACGTGTCGCCGGCGGACAGTCCGGCCGCAGGCTGCGGAGCGGCCGCAGTTCTGCTGGCGACATCGAGCGGCGGAGGAGGCGCGGCCGGGATGCCGGCGGGCGGCTGGAGCGGGGGCAACGGCGAGTACACGGCCGCGACGGCCGGTGCCCGCGTCGCGTCGGCCACCGGGATCGGGGCCGGCGCCGGTGCGGGAGGAGCAGGTGGCTGCACCGCAGTTGGCGGAGCGGACGAAACCGGTGCTTCCTGCACCGCCGCGCGCATGTCGACCTGCGGCTGTGCCGGAGGAGAGACGAAAGGAGGCGCATCGCCGGCCACTGCAGCCGGCTCGTTCGCCGCCGGGGACGGCCCCTTTTGGACCACGGAATAGGCGCCGTAGAGGATCGTGCCGAAGAGCACGAGCACCACGAGGGGCTTCAGGGCTTCGGTGAAATCGGAGTCCCTTTCCCGGCGTTGCCCGGAGGATCGCGTGGCCATGCGGCTGCTTTCGGAGAGAACGGGGACGAAGGCGGGCCGGGATGCTACCGTCGGCGTCGCGGCCGCCGCCAGACCGCTTTCGCGGCTGCTTTTCCGGCACTTTCGCCGGCCCACCGCCCCTCCCGGCCGCGGCGGAAGCCCTGCAAGACGAGCCCGACCGGCCGAGCCCGACGGACAGGTCGCTTGCCGGGCGGGTAGAGTGTCTTGGGTTCCCCCAGACGAGGAGGTGCGGCAGTGCGGTCACCCGCTGTTGACCAGGGCCGGGTACGCGATGTCGTCGCCGTCGTGCTCGCGGGGGGCAAGGGAGCCCGCCTCGACCCGCTGACGCGCGACCGGGCCAAACCCGCCGTCCCCTTCGGCGGCAGTTACCGGATCGTCGATTTCGTGCTTTCCAACTGTCTCAACAGCGGCCTGCGCAGGATGCTCCTGCTGACGCAGTACAAGGCCCGCAGCCTCGACCGGCACCTCAATCTGGGCTGGCACAGGTTCTTCTGCCGCGACCTCGGCGAGTTCATCGACGTCCTCCCGCCGCAACAGCGGGTGGACGACAACTGGTACCTGGGAACGGCGGACGCCGTCTACCAGAACATCTACTCGCTCGAGCAGGCCGAACCCCGGCTCGTGGTCGTGCTGGCCGGCGACCACATCTACAAGATGAACTACCAGGCTCTCATCGATGCGCACGAGGAGGCGGGGGCCGACGTCACCGTGGGCGCCCTGCGCGTGCCGCGGGCGTCGGCCACCGAATTCGGGACGATGGAGACCGACGCCACGGGCCGCGTCCGCCGGTTTCATGAAAAGGTCGCCGACCCTCCGCCGCTGCCGGGCGCGCCGGGCATGGCACTGGCCTCGATGGGAATCTATTGCTTCTCAGCCGACTTCCTTCTCGAGGAACTCAGACGCGACGCCGCCGCCGCCGGCAGCCGCCACGACTTCGGCCACGACATCCTGCCGCGGATCGTGGAGACGCACGGCGTCATGGCCTTTCCGTTCCGCGACGAGAATCGCAAACGCGACGCCTACTGGCGCGACGTGGGGACGATCGACGCCTATTACGAGGCCACCATCGACCTCGTCGCCGTCGATCCGCAGCTCAACCTGTACGACGAGCAGTGGCCGATCCGCACGCACTTTCCCTGTCATCCGCCGCCGAAGTTCGTCTTCGCAGGCGAAGGGCCCGAGGCCCGGCGCGGCGAGGCGACCGACAGCCTGGTCTGCCCCGGGGCGATCATCTCGGGAGGGCGGGTGAACCGCTCGATCATCGGCCCGGCGGTCCGGGTGAACAGTTTCGCCCGCGTCGAGGAGAGCGTCGTCTTCGAGGGGGTGGACATCGGCCGGCACGCCGTCGTCCGCCGGGCGATCATCGACAAGGGCGTCCGCATCCCCCCGGGCACCAGGCTGGGTGTCGAACCCGAGGAGGATGCCGCCCTGGGCTTGACTGTTTCGCCCGGCGGTGTGACCGTGGTGCCCAAGGGGTTCCGCTTCGCTCCCGCCCCGCTCGCCGCGAACATCCCCTGACCCCGCGGGCTTCAGCCGGCAGCCATGCCCCTGCGCAACATCCTCTTCCTCGTCTTCTGCATCGTGGCGTCGCTCGCCGCCTGGGCGGCCGGCGACCGCGGCGAACATGGCCGGCGGTTCGGCGAGGTGCTCGCGATCATCGATCGCGCGGCGCTCGAGCCGGTCGCCGGCGATCGTCTTTTCGGCGCGGCCGTCGAGGCGGTCGTATCCCAGCTCGACGAGCATTCCGCGTTCCTGCCCCCTGACGAGCAGGCCGACCTCGAGGCCCAGCTCGACCAGCGGTTCGGCGGCGTCGGCCTGCAGCTCGCCCTCGACGAACCCTCCGGGCTGCCGCTCGTCGTCGCTCCCGTGCCGGGGTCTCCCGCCGCCCGGGCCGGCCTCGGACCGGGCGACCTGATCGTGGCCATCGACGGCATTCCGGCGCGGCGCGCGGCCCTGCGCGATGCGGTGCAGCGGCTGCGCGGCAGCCAGGGAACGACCGTGACGGTGCGCTTCGTCCCCGCGGCCGCGGCGCCACGGTCGCTCGATCCGGCGTCCGATCCGAGCCTCGACCCGACGGCCCGCGATGTCGTCCTTGTCCGCGAGGCGGTCAAGGTCGAGAGCGTGCTCGGCGACCGGCGTCGCGCTGACGGCACCTGGGACTGGGAGGTCGTGCCCGGCGTGGCGCTCGTGCGGGTCACCTCCTTCGGCGAGCACACCGCCGGCGATCTCGCGGCGGCACTGGACGCGATCGAGCGGCTCCCGGAGCTGCGTGGCCTGGTGCTGGATCTGCGCGGCAATCCTGGCGGCCTGCTGTCCGCCGCCGTCGATGTCTGCGACCAGTTCCTCGACGACGGGGTGATCGTCTCCACGCGCGGCAGGCGGTCGGCGACCGGCGCGGCGGCGGTGCTCGACGTCCGACGGGCCGGCCGCGGCGCGGCCTGCGCAGGGGTGCCGATCGCGGTCCTCATCGACGGCCTGTCCGCCAGCGCCGCGGAGATCGTCGCCGCCTGCCTCCAGGACAACCGTCGGGCCACGGTCGTGGGAAGCAGGTCGTTCGGAAAGGGGACGGTCCAGACGCTCCTGCCGCTCGCCGACGACCGTGGGATGCTCAAGCTGACCACGTCCGAGTATCTCCGCCCCGACGCCGGCGCGATCCATCGACGGACGGGGGACGGCGACGAGCAGGAGTGGGGCGTACGGCCGGACCCGGGCTTCGAGGTCACGCCCACGGCCGAGTCGCTCGCCCGCCTGCGGCGCTGGCGGCAGCTCCGCGACATGCCGCCCGGCCCGCGGGCCGACGTGCAGCCGCCGGCCGCGGCCGCTCCGGCTGAGATCGACGAGGTGCTCGCGGCTGCACTGCGGATCGTGTCAGCTACGACCGCCGGAACCGGCCTCGGCGGCAAGAAAAAAACTTCCGGCCACGCAGACGAGGCCGCCGGGCCCGGCCAGTGACCTGGCGAGGTGCAGGGCCCGCTGCGGGTCGGCCGCCAACCGCGGCTCCGGCAGGCCCGCTCCCCGACAGGCGGCGACGAGCCGTTCGACAGTGGCGGCGCGGGGATTCGTCGCGTACCGGGTGACGACGACCCGATCGAACGCACCGCGGGCCACCGCCATCATCTCCTCGATCTGCTTGTCGCCGCTGGCGGCGAAGAGCAGCACCCGGGGGCTGCGCGCGGCGAGCGCCGGCCGGAGCGTCTCCATGAGCGTCTCCATCGAGGCGACGTTGTGGGCCGCGTCGACGACGACGAGCGGCCGCCGGGCGATGACCTCGATTCGGGCCGGGAGCCTGGCGCGGGCGAGCCCGCGGCCGATCGCGGCCTCGGGCACGTGGATCCCCTGCCGCACGAGCCGGTGGACCGCCATCACCGCAAGCGCCGCGTTCTCCGCCTGGTGACGGCCGGCCATCGCCAGCCGGTAGCGGACCGGCGCGGCGGCGGGGCCGGCACGCAGCTCGAGTCCACCGCCGGCAAGGAGGCCGGAACCCGCTGCCGGCGGGAGTGGCGTCGCGGTGAAGTCACGGCCGAGCTGGAGGAGCGTGGACCGGCGGCGGGCCGCCGTCGCGACGATGACGCGGCGGGCCGCCGGATGCACCGCTCCGGACACGACGGGCCGGCCGCGTTTGATGATTCCCGCCTTTTCGGCGGCGATCCGCGCGATCGTCGGACCGAGCACCGCCATGTGGTCGAGACTGATGCTCGTGATCACCGAGACCAGCGGCCGGACGACGTTGGTGGCGTCGAGCCGGCCGCCGAGGCCGGTCTCGAGGACGACGATGTCCACCCGGAAGCGGGCGAAGTGCAGGAACGCCGCCGCGGTCAGGACCTCGAACCAGGTCGGACCGCGGCCGCCGCGCCGCGCGGCCGCGGCGTCGAGCCGCTCGACGACCGGGATCACGGCCGCCAGGGCGGCGACGAGATCGGCGGACGCGATCGGCCGTCCGTCGACGGCGATCCGTTCCTCGATGGCATGGACGTGCGGCGAGAGGTAGCGACCCACGCGATACCCCGCCTCCTCGAGGATGGCGCTGATCGCGGCGACCGTCGATCCCTTCCCCTTAGTGCCCGCGACGTGGACGACCGGCAGGTCGCGATGCGGTGCGCCGATGGCGGCGAGAAGCCGACGCATCCGGGCGAGGCCGAGGCCGGCGGCCCCCGGAGGAGGCACGCGCTCGAAGTTGATGCGCCGATCGAGCCAGGCGAGCACCTGTTCGCGGGAGTCGTTCCCGCGCCGTCTCCGTGATCGTGGCATGTGCTGCACCGTTCCTCGCGCCCGCCGAAGGGGCGGTCTGGAGAGTGTAGTGGGGAAAGGGAGACCGATCTCGACCGGCCGAAAGCCCCCCTGCAAGCGGCCTTGACCGCCAACGGTGATTCCCCGACCCTCCGCCGCATGCAGCGTCCAGTCCCACCGATGTCTTCTTCAGGTTTCGCGTGCCCGCCGGCGCGGGCTGTGGTGCTCGCCGTCCTGCTGTTCACCCCCCCGGCGACGGCTGTCGAGCCGCTCCCCGGGCCGCCCTCCGCCGCGCTGGCCGACGCCGGACCCGACGTCGCCATGCCGCCGCCGATGTACATTCCCGATCCGTCTGGCAACGCCGCATTCGCGGGCATGCCCTCGAGCATCGCCGAGCGGATGCTCCCCGACTGGCCGCGCTGGTTCGCCGGCGCGACGGGACTGGTGATGACCCGCACGCTCCCCGTCGGCGTGGCGACGATGCAGCCGCTCGGCACGACGCAGCTCACGACGGCGGACGCCGCCGCCACCTGGCCCGGGGGCGTCGACCTGCACATCGGCCGCTGGTTCGGCGACCGGCAGCGGCATGCCGTGGAACTCGTCTACTGGGGCGTGTTCGGGATCGGCGCAGCGGCGGCGACGTCCGCCGCGCCGCCGGCGATCGACGCCATCCCGCAGGCACCGGGCGCGACGATCGGCGGGCTCCCCGCCGCCAGTTTCCTGGCGACGGCCGCGGGGCAGGAGATCGCCCGGTCCGACGTGATCAACGACGTGGAGATCAACTGGCTCCACGCGCCGACCGCGCGGCCCGAGTTCCCACTTCAGCAGCAGAGGTTGAACGTGATCTGGCTGGCGGGCTTCCGCTTCTTCCAGGTCGGGGACACGCTCACGCTGACGAGCCGTCCGGGCAATGCGGCCCTCGCGCCGGCGGTCCTCGCCGTGGCCACGAACAACAACCTCTACGGTGCCCAGGTCGGGGCGAAGTTCGACTGGCGGTTCCTGCCCACGGTCCGCTTCGACGTGGTTCCGAAGTTCATGATCGCGGGCAACTCGATCACCGACACGACGTCGCTGGGAACGGCGGCGGGCACGCCGGCGGTGTTTCCCGGCGGCGCGCCGGTGAACGTCCACTCGAGTCTCGGCGTCTTCTCCTGGCTCGGCTCGGTCGACACCGGCATCGCCTGGGACGTGACGGATCACTGGACGCTGTCCATCGGCTACCGCGTGGTCGGCGTCGGCAACATCGCCCAGGCGGATGGCCAGTGGCCCTCCCTGATCGTGACGCCGGGCACGGTCTCAGGCATCGAGGCCGGCTCGAGCACGATCATCCACGGCGGCTTCGCCGGGTTCGAGGCCCGGTATTGAACGGCCCCGTGGCCCGGGTCCGGCACGCGCAGCCTGTCCTTCACCCTTCCCCGACCCCTGCATCCCCGAGGCCGACATGACGCACGCCCGCCCCCGATTCCGCGCCTGCTCCTGCCGATTCCCCGCGGTCGCGGTGGCGATACTGATCCCGCTGCTCGCCGGAGCGGGCGTTTTCGCAGCCCCTCCCGCCGCCGAGGAGCCGGCTGCACGGCGCACGGCGGCCGCGATGGCGGAGCGACTCAAGGCGGAACTGCGGGTCCGGTTGCCCGAGGACGCGGCGTATTGCGAGCAGGTGGCCGCGCTGGTCGAGGACGGAAGGCTGCCGGAACGGCTCGTCACCTCGACCCAGGCCTGGGCGGTGGCGAAGGGGCGCAAGTGCCCGTTCCCCTTGTTTCGCAAGGCGTTGGAAACGAAGGCCACGCGGCTCGGCCTGCTCCCCTGAGGGGCGTCCGGAACGGTCGCGCCGAAGCCGCGCATAGCGACGCCAAACCGGCGTTCGCGCCGCCGCCCGCCCCGTGGTAGCCTTTCGCCCACGGTCGGGCCGCCGGGGGCTGCCGCGAACCGAGCCTGAGGAATCATCGCCATGCATAGTCTCTGCAGCCGCACTCGGGTGCACCGCGGTTTCACGCTTGGTGCCGTCGTCGCGGCGGCCATGCTCGTGCCGTCCGTGGCCCGCGGCGAAGACCAGGTCATCGTGAACATCACCGGCGCACTCAAGGGTGTTCTCGGCCAGAAGGTGAAGTACGACGTCGAGCTCATCAACAACTCCGGCCGCAACCTGGAGAAGCTCCGGGTGGTCGACTACTTCGACGCCGGTTTTCATCATGTGGCCTCGAAGAGCCCGATCGAGTTTCAGCAGACGATCGACCTGCCCGCCGGCACGAAGAAGTGGGTGACGCTGGAGTTCGAACTCGACGAGCCAGGCCGACAATGCCACCGAGTCGAGATCCTTGACGCCGACCGCAAGTTCATGGGAGGGGCAACGGAGTGCTGCATGGTGGAGGCGCCGCCGCAGCAGCCCGCGGCACCCGCCGCCACGTCGGCGCCACCGCCTGTGCTCGTCACGCCCCCCGCCGGCGTCACCGCGCCGGCCAGCACCGTGATCGCCCCGGCACCGCCGCCACCCACCGCCCAGCCCATGCTGGCGATTGACGGACCCACCGCGCTCGCTGGGACGCCCGGAACCTACAAGGCCACGATCAGGAACTTGGGCACCGCGCCGACCCTGCCGGGCAATCTGAAGATCTCCTGGCAGGAAGGACTCGCACCGCAGGGCGCTTCGGAGGGATTCAGCCTCGTCGGCTCGAGCGTGGCCTGGGACCTGCCGGCCATTCCGCCCGGTGGCAAGGTGGAACGCGACATCGTTCTCAAGGGCGACATGCCGGCCACGATGTACAGCGATGCTCCGCCGGTCAATTCGCGGATCAACGCGGAGCTGTCGCTCGGTGCCGGCATCGCCGCCGCCGATCAACGGGCCGTCGCCATCAGTTCGACGACGCCCCGCCCCCGGCCGCGTTCCTTCGCCGACGCCGGCATCCGGCTGTCGCTCGCCGACCTCGACGATCCGGTGCGGGTCGGCGATACGACCACGCTCGTCTGCACGATCGTCAACACGGGAGCCGTGTCCTCGGGGCCGCTCGACGTGTTCATCGATCTTCCGTCCGGCGCCCGCCCCATGGGCAACTACCGGGCCCGGTATGAGAACGGCCGCGCTTTCTTCGATCAGCTCGATGTCCCGCCGGGGGGCCAGAAGACCGTGGAAATTTCCTACCAGGTCGGCGCACCGGGCCGCTTCACGGCCGGCGCGGGTGTGGCCAGCAGCGGTCTCACCGGCAGCCTCGACCGCACCTGCGACACCGAGTTCCTGCCCCGCTGACCGCCTGCCGCCTGGTCCGCTGCAGCCCCGGCTTTTTCCGCTCCGCCGTCACGACCGGTTTCGCCGGCAGGCTGACGCCACAACCGACGACGTGGGGGACGATGAGCAGCGGGAGGCAACCGATGCTCGTCGTGGTCGCAAACTGGGGAATCGCCGACGGCACGCTCGTGGCCGCTTCCCGGCACGACCAGGTCGCTTGGCTGCGGGCCGTCCAGCGGGCGGCGATCCGGGCGGGGTTTCGTCGCGACGGGCGATATCGGCCCCCGGAACGGGTCGACGTGGTGCTCGCCGGCGACACGTTCGACCTGCTCACGTCCCTGGTCTGGACGACGCACGCTCGTCCCTGGCAGCGCGGGCCGCGGGCCGGAGCCGCGCGGTCCCGCGTCGCGCTGGCGGCGGCGGCACGCGGTGGCCGTCTGCTCGCCGGCCTGCGCCGCTGGGCGCGGCAGGGCATCGCCGTCCCTGCCATCGGCCGTCATGGTCGGCCCGCAACCGGCACCGAGACCCGCGTGCCGGTCGGCGTGGCCATCCTCGCCGGGGATCGTGATGCCTGGCTGGAGGACTTGCATGCGGCGGCGGCCGGCCATGGCATCGGCCTCGGCGCGGTCTGGGCAGGCTCGTCCTGCGCCGCACAGGTCAGGCACGGACACGAGTTCGACCCGTTCACCTGCGGTGACGGCGAGGGCACGCCGCCGGCTGACCGCGGCCCGACGCTCGGCGAAAGCCTGGCCGTCGAACTCGTCGCGCGGTTCGGCGGCCTGCTTGCGGCCGATCCGCGCACCTGGCCGGTGACGCGCCCGCTCCTGGGCGGGTTGGCAGGCGCACGGCCGGCGCAGATGGCGGCCGCGTTTCGACGCTGGCATCAGCGCAGCGAGGCCGCGCCGGCGGCCGTCGGCGACCTCTGGAAGCGGGCGGTCGACGCCTGGTGGCGGGCAGCCCGGCGCACCCGCCCGACGTGCGGCGTGGAGTTCGACCCGGTCGATGCCATCGCGACGACCCTCGCCGCGGCCGGCGACGCGGCGGCCGCAGCTGCGGCGGCGCCCTTTGACCTCCCGGTGGCGCCGCCCGGCACCGGCCCGCTCTCCATCGATGCGGCGGCCGACGATGCTGCCGCCGGCCGGTCCACGGTGCTCGTGCTCGGGCATCCACGCGACACTTCCCCGCATTCCGAATCCGCATCCGCGGTCGTCTGCCTGGGCCGCGCTGCCGCCGTCCGCGGCGGGCCTCCGACGGTGATCCTCACGCGGCACGGCGACCGTGTCCGGCGGGACTGGCTGCACGAGGAATCGGATGCGACGATCGTCACCTCTCGCGCACAGTCGCCCGACCACGTCGTGGAGGCGGCATGACGGGCACTGGATCGGACTCCGGCAGCGGACCGCCCGGCGGGATCGAAATCGTCGAGATCTGCACCACGTTCGGCAGCGCCGATGCCGCAGAGGCCTGCGCGCAGGCGCTGGTCCGCGACCGCCTCGCCGCCTGCGGGCAGGTCGACGGCCCGATTCGGAGCACCTACTGGTGGCAGGGAAAAGTGGAGACGGCCACCGAGTGGCGGTGCACGTTCAAGACGACGGTCGCCCGCGCGGCCGCCTGCCGCGACGCGATCACCGCCGCCCATCCCTACGAGACGCCCGAACTGCTGTTCATCCGGGCACTGGCGGCGCCGGCCTACGCCGCCTGGGTCGCCGCCAGCGTGGGAGAGGCGGCGTGAGCGGGGCAACGGACGGGGAAACGGCCGTCGTCTACGCCTTCGAGGCCGCCTTGCATGCCCGGCCTGCTGAAGCCGTTCCGGCCTGCAGCCACGTCGATGCCTGGGGAACATGGCCCGTGCTCGCGGTCCCGCGCGAGGCCCTCGCGGTGCCGCTGGCCATCGGCTTCGACGCGGCCTTCGAGCGGCTGGCGAAACTCGAACGCATGTACGCCGAGCCCGACGGGTCGTTCGTCTGGACGAGCCCGCGGGAAGGGCTCTCCTGGCAGGTGGACGGAAATGCCTTCGAGCGGAGCGGCCGCGTGCTTCTCGTCGATCTGAAGGGGACCTGCCCGGCCGATCGCTTCGACGCCCTCCTGGCGGTATTCGGCTGGCCCGAACAGCCGCTGATGATCCAGCTCGTGCGGCCGGCGGTCTTCGTGGACGAGGAGACGTTTCGCCGTCATGCTGCAAGACGGTGGAAGGACGGGCCTGGGAAGACCTTGCGGCCCGGCTGACGGTCCGGTCCTGACAGTTATTCGGGTGACGGGCGACCGGCCGGGGGGCGTCGGCCCGGCACGCCGATGACACCCGGTCGCGGTAGGATGACCAGGGGCCGGAGGTGCGGAGAAACGCGATGTCGGAACGCAGTCTGTTCTGGGCGCTCGTCGGTCGGCGCATGGCCACGGCCGTGACCGGCGGCCTCATGGCGGTCGCCGCCCTCGGCCCCAGCGGCGTCCGGGGCCAGCAACTGACGATCGAGAGCCTGCCGCTCGCGTCCGCCTACGGCAACGGCGTGCACGGGTTCTTTTCCGGCGCCTACGAACGGGCGTACGAGGATCTCAGCACCGTGATCGATGCCGGCTCGACCGACCCGCGGGCCTGGTATTTCCGCGGCCTGGCCGCCCTGCAACTGGGCCGGAGCGACGAGGCCGAGGCCGACTTCGCCGAGGGGGCGAGGCGGGAGTCGGATCCCAGAGCGGGGGTCTGGCCCGTGGCCCGCTCGTTGGAGCGGGTCCAGGGGAATGCGCGACTCCAATTGGAGCGGCATCGCACCCGGGCGCGGGTCGCGATGCTGCAGCGCGATCGCGCGGCGCGGCAGCGTCGCTACACCGAGTTTGAGGAGGCACAGCCGGACGTGCTCCGCCGGCGCCGTCCCGAGGGGCCGCTCACATCGCCGCCGGCCGGTGAGGACAATCCGTTCGAGGAGCAGCGGCCGCCGCGGATGCCGGAGCCCGCACCCGTGCCCGAGCCGCTGCCTCCCGCCGAGCAACCCCCCGCGATTCCTGCGCCGTCACCGGAACTCGAACCCGAGCTCGAGCCGGCTCCGAAGCCCAAGCCGGCCTTGCCCGCCGAGAGCGAAGAAGACCCGTTCAAGTGAACGGCTGTCGAATTGGGGGGCAGGCGACCGAAAAACCGGCCCTGGCCCCCCGGATGCTGCGCGTTGATTGTTCCGGCGTGCCGCGCTACACTCGAAAACTGCCGGGTGGTGCCCGACAACTCAGCAGTTCACAGGCAGGTGCCGTGCGTTCATTCGCTCCCTGTTTCCTTCTGGCTCTCGCGTTGGCCGGCATGCCGATTGGCGGCTCGGCTGAAATCCCGACCGAAATCGCGACCGAGATCGACCTGGCCACGGTGAAGACCCTGACCGTCGAACAGGCCCGGGAAATCGTCGCCAAGAACGACGGCAAGGGCCTCAACCTCAGGTCACTGACGGGCATTTCCCCGGACGTGGCCGCGGAACTGGCCAAGGCCCAGGGAGATTTGCGTCTCAACGGGCTGAAGGAACTCCCGCCGGACGTCGCCGAGGCATTCACCCCATTCGCAGGCCACCTTCATCTTGAAGGCCTGGAGGAGATCTCCCCCGAAGCCGCCGCCGCGTTGGGCCGCCGGAAAGGAGTTGGGCATCTCTACTTGAACGGACTCAAGACGCTGCCCCCTGCCGTTGCCAAGGGACTTGCGGTCTATCGTGGCGGCCTGTACCTCACCAGAGTCGGTTTGCTGTCCGACGAAGCTGCCGCGGAACTGGAATCCTACAGAGGTTACGGACTCTGGCTCTACAGTCTCACCGACATTTCCGAGAAAGGGATGATGTCGCTGGCCCGCGGCGCGGGGGGCGGCCTCGGGGTCGCCGTCAGCACGGTGTCGGACGAGGCTGCGAGCGTGATCGCTCAGCGGCGGGGGGCGATGAAACTGCTCGGACTGAAGACGCTTTCAGACACCGCTGCGGCGAGTCTCGCCAAGCATGGCCCGCTGCTCAGGCTTTCGCTCTCCAAAAAGACGGTGATGTCGGCCGAAGCGTCGCGAATGCTCCGCGAAGCCGGCATCGCCGTGCCGGAAGGAGTTCCTGCGGCGCAGGGGCAGGTGCGCCCAAAGTGACGGCACCACGGGCTGCCGATCGATCAGCCGTACCATGATTCCACGTTCCCCGAAGACGTTCTCGCGCGGCGGCAGACCGTTCATGCCCCGCCATCTCGCCACCGCGTTCCTGCTCTTCCTCGCGTCGGCCGCAATGCCGATCGGCGCAGCGTCGACCGACGAGATCGATCCGGCGACGCTGACCACGCTCACCGTGGAACAGGCCCGGGAAATCGTCGCCAAGAACGACGGCAAGGGCCTCGACCTCAGGTCGCTGACGAGCATTTCCCCAGCCGTGGCCGCGGAACTGGCCAAGACCCAGGGAGATTTGCGTCTCAACGGGCTGAAGGAACTCCCGCCGGACGTCGCCGAGGCATTCACCCCATTCGCAGGCCACTTTCGTCTTGAAGGCCTGGAGGAGATCTCCCCCGAAGCAGCCGCCGCGTTGGGCCGCCGGAAAAGAGGTGGGCACCTCTACTTGAGCCGACTCAAGACGCTGCCCCCTGCCGTTGCCAAGGGACTTGCGGTCCATCGTGGCGGCCTGTATTTCCACAGAGTCGGTTCGCTGTCCGACGAAGCCGCCGCGGAACTGGAATCCTACAGAGGTTACGGCCTTTGTTTCGGGGGGCTGCGTGAGATCTCGGAACAGGGGCTGATCACGCTGGCCCATCACAAGGGCAATTGGCTCCTGCTCGGGGTCGAGACGCTCACCGACGATGCCGCAGCGGCGGTCGGCAAGCACAAGGGAACGATCAAACTTGTCGGCCTGAAGTCGCTTTCCGACAAGGCCGCGCAAGGGCTCGCCCTGCACGAGCGCGGCCACGGCCTGCACATTCCCAAAACGACCGCGATGTCGGCCGAGGCGGCCGCCACGCTCCGCGCCGCCGGCATCGTCGTGCCGGAGAAGCCGCCCGCGGCCCAGGTGCAGCCGCTCGTGCGCTGATCGCAAGTCGCAAACTGCTGGGAGCAGGTTCTTGTTGACACCATCGTCGCTGCATCCGTGAGGGGTAGCCCATGCCCTGAGAGGCGGCGTTGCTGGCAAGTGAAGGCAGGAAGCCGAAAACGCAGCCAGCATCGAGGGAACGACGGCCTGGAAGGCCGAAGTGAACGTCCGACGAGCAGGACATGGGCAAACCCGAACCGGCGGACCGTTCTGCCAACGAGGGGATGCTCCCGGTAGAAAGTGTGATCAGGCCTGCAATCAGCCCGGCGGCTCGCTCGGCTTCGGCAGGTCCTCGAGCCGCTCGAGCCGAAACACCTCCAGGAAGCGGGGCGTCGTCACGTAGCGCGGTTCGTCCTCGCCGGCGGCCCGCTCCAGGGCCAGGAGGCCGCGCCGGACGAGCGTCCGCAGCGCGGCGGGCCGGGCGTCGCAGCCGAGTTCGACCAGCCGGCCACGTGGCACCGGCTGATTCCAGGCCACGACCGCCAGGGCGTCGAGGGCCTCCGCGTCGAGCCGCAGCCGACGGGCCCTGCTCTCCAGGACCGCACCAAACCGGGCATATTCGGGCCGCAGCCGCATCACCCAGCCGTCGTCGCGCGAGACGACCTCGTAGGGGCAGTTGTCCGCCCGGCAGCGGCTGCCCAGTTCGGCGGCAAGTTCGTCGATCTCCTGCGGCCGCACGCCGCGCATCAGCCCGGCCACGCTACGGCTGGAGATCGGCCGGCCGCCGGGCAGGCCCACGAACAGCATCGCCTCCAGGATCGTCGCCGGGTTGACGCGGCAGGTGGCGTCGTCGTCGGCAGCCCCGTCGTCGAGGTCCGGGGAGGCATCCTCGTGGACCACGCCGGACGACTGCCCGGCGCCGGGGATGGCGTTAGCCTGGTCGGTCCCCATCATCGCGGCGAACGCCTGAGCGAGACGGTCGATCGACAGGCCGCCATCCGCCGGCGCGGCCTGGAACCCGGCAGCCGTCTCGGCATCATCCGCGCCGCGCCTGCTGCCCATGTTTCCTCCGGCCTTGCCCCGGCCCGCAACGGTCCGTCGCGATCGGCCCCAGGTTGCTCAGAACAGGCGGCCGTTTCGCTCCGCCACGCTCTCCGGCTTGCGCCGGCGACCGCTTCGAGTGCGGCTCCGCGACCCGCCGGCCGGTTTCTTCCTCTCGAGCCGCTTGCCGTCTTTCGTAGCCGGTGCGCTCTTGAGCGGCTCGGCCGCCCCGTCGAGCGCATCGCCGACCTCGATCGTCGCCAGCCGGGCTTCGATTCGGGCCGCATACTCCACCGACAGTTCGAGCCCCTGGAACGAGCGGCCGAGCTTCTTGGCCACCGCGAGCGTCGTGCCGCTGCCGCCGAACGGATCGAGAACGAGGTCGCCCGGATTGCTGCAGGCGCGAATGATCCGCCCCAGCAACTGCTCCGGCATCTGGCAGCCGTGCCAGCCGGAGCGCTCCTTGAACGTGCCGCAGACCCGCGGGAAATACCAGGTATCCTCCTCCGCGGTGAATCCCTCCGGAAGATCCTGCGGCCGGAGAATCCAGGTGTCGTCGGGCAGCCGCCCCTTTGCATTCGCCCGCCGGTCACCGTAGACGAGTTCGCGGGCCGAGGGCACGCGAATGGCGTCGAGGTTGAACGTGCACCGCGCGGGATCCTTGACGAAGTGAAACAGGTGCGCGTGCGAACGGCTGAACTTGTACTTGCAGTTCACGCCGAACGTGTAGTACCAGATGACCCAGCTGCGGCAGGTGAATCCCAGTTCGCGGGTGGCGAGGAGCTTGAGTTCCGCCGCATACTCGTCGCCGATCGCCAGCCAAAACGTGCCGGAACCGCCGAGCACGCGATGGATCTCCCCCATCCAGCGGCGCGACCAGGCAAGGTAGTCCTCGGCCGACCGGTCGTCGTCGTAGGAGTCGTACTCGTAGCCGATGTTGAAGGGGGGATCGGCGAACGCGAGCTGGACCCGGCCGTCCGGCACCCGGGCAAGCAGTTCGAGACAATCCCCCTGATGCACTCGGTCGACGGGCAGCGGGGCGTGGATTCGGTTCCGGGCCATGCCCGAGAGTCTACGCCCTTCGTGCGGCCATCGCCAGCCTCGGCCGCCCCCCCAACCTGCCGTCAGGCTCGGGTCACGCATGCCGGCCCGACGTCAGCCCTGCAGGATCTCGGAAAACTCGCCTGCGTTCTGGGCGAAGGATTTTTCCGGGATGTCGAAGCGGTGCAGCATGGTGACGAACAGATCACCGAGCGGCCGATTGTTCTTGCCCGAACTGAATGGCTCGTTTCCCGGCTGCAGAAAACACCGTCCGTGCCTCAGCCCGAGGTTTTTGCCCCCCGCCAGAACCGTGGGATAGTTGACGGCAATGTGGGTATGCCCGGTGGCACAGCCGAACAGGCTCATGGTGTTGTCGAGCAAACGCGAATCGCCCTCCCGGATCGACGCGAGCCGCCCCACGAAGTAGGCGAACTGCTTCACGAGCCAGCGGTCGTATTCGAACTTCTCGGGGTCGGGCGAGTGGTTCAGGCCGTGGTGGTCCCGTTTGCTGATCCCGAGGAGGATCGGGAACCGGCCGACGAGCCCGGAAGTGACGGTCTCGTCGCCGATCTGATACGCCGCCACCCGCGTGGTGTCGGTCTCGAACGCCAGGACGATCAGGTCGAGGAAGGTGCGCACGAAATCGACCGGTCCGTCCGGGCTGACCTCCAGGTTCACCCGCGAGCGATCCACCTGGGGCAGAACCTTGCCGAGCCACTCCTGGGCCCTGACGAGTCGGACCTCGACCTCGCTCAGCGACTGCAGGAACTCGTCGAGCCGGCGCTGGTCCGTCCGGCCGAGCGTCGTCCGCAACGCGCGGGAATCCTCCAGCAGGAAGTCGACCCGCCGGCGGCCCGAGGAGATCGCCTTCTCGCGGGCGGCGACGTCGCCCGCATTGGGAGCCTCGAACAGCCGGTCGAAGATGAACTTCGGATTCGCCTCGGCGGGAATAGACCGGCCCGAGGAGTCGAACGAGATCGTCGTCGATCGGGGCGGCGTTCCCACGCCGCCATTGGTCGACATCACCAGCGAATCGATCCGCGTCTCTGCCGCGAGATGCCGGGCGATCACCTGATCGAGCGAGATCGAATTCTGCAGCCGGAGCCGCATGTCGGCGCCCGTCAGCCAGCTGTCCCCGACGAAGTGCCCGATCGTCTGCCGGCACTGCGGATGCGACAGGCCGCCGAAGACGGTGACATCGGCCTTGTGCGGGGCCAGCGGCTCGAGCGACGGCGACAGTTCGTAGTCGGCCCCGCCCTGCTTGGGAAACCATGACTTGCAGTCGACGCCGTACGGAAAGTAGATGGCACAGAACCGCTTCCGCCGCTGCTCCGGCTCACCCGAGCCCGCCATCGCCTCCATCCATGGCAGCGGGAGCATGAGACCCGCCCCGCGGAGAAACGTTCGCCTATCGAGATGCCAGGAGGGGCGGGCCATGGTCAGCACTCCTTGTCAGGTTATCGACTGTAAGTGGATCGACATGCCGCTGCCCGGCTCGCCGCCGGACGCTACTTGGTTCGAAACGGTTCACTCGCGACGATCAGGTCGATGAGATCCGTCAGCCCGTCGCCACGTTCGCGGAGCGCGGGGACGATCGCGTCGACCGCCTCCTGGTCGCCGAGCGTGAGCGTCCGGCCCAGCGCGTAGGCCATCATCTTGCGGATCATCGCCCGGCGAAAGGAATCGGCCTTCGCGCGGACCAGTTCGGCCTTCAATTCCCGCATGCCGCCGATCGCGGCGCCGGTCGGCAGTTCGGTCTCGGCCTCGATCGGGTGCGTGGTCCGCCGCAGCCGCAGGGCCGCGCCGGCACCATCTCGCTGCCAGTTGCCCACGGCGTCGTACTCCTCGAACGCCAATCCCCAGGGGTCGATCTTGCGATGGCAGCCGGCGCAGGCGGCGTTCGTCCGATGCAAGGCCAACGCCTGCGGGATCGTCAGGTTCTTCGCCGCGGGCTGATCACGGTCCAGTGTGGGCACGTTCGGGGGCGGTGGCGGCGGGACTTCGTCGAGAAAATTCTTCAAGAGCCACATGCCGCGCTTGATCGGATGGCTGTCGATCCCGTCGGAGTTGCCGGTGAGGATGGCGGCCTGGGTCAGGATGCCGCCGCGGTGGTGCGAGTCGTCGAGCTTCACCTTGCGGAACTCATGCCCGCTGACTCCGGGAATTCCGTAATGGTCCGCGAGCGTCTCGTTGACGCAGGTGAAATCGGAGTCGATGAACTGGAAGATGCTCAGGTCGCCGCGGAGGACTTCGGCGAAGAAGTGGACTGTTTCCAGCCGCATCGCCGCGGCCAGTTTGGCGTCGAAGCCGGGATACTTCTCCTCGTTGATCATCACGCGCTTGAGGCCGTCGAGATCGAGCCATTGATCGGCGTACTGCTCGATGAACGCCCAGGCCCGGGGGTCGTGAATCAGCCGGTGAACCTGGGCGGACCGCACCGCCGGGTCGTTCAGTTTCCCTTCCTCAGCCAGCCCCAGAAGCGTCTCGTCCGGCATCGTGCTCCAGAGGAAGTACGCCAGCCGCGATGCCAGTTCGCGATCGGTGAGCGGTTCCTTCGCCTCGCGCGTGCGGCCCGCCGGCAGGCCGAGAAACCGCGGCGACGTGAGGACGACGCTGAGCGTCTCGCGCAGGCTTTCCTCCAGCGTCTTGGTCTCGGCCCGGGCCTGCGTCCAAAATCGCACGAGCCGGTCGAGGTCGGCGGCGGGGAGCGGCCCCCGATAGGCGCGGGTGGCGAACCGGCGCACGACTTCCCGCGCGTACTCCGCCTCCGGCAAGTCGCCCCGCGGGAACAGAATGGCGGTGTGCGTCGGCGGCGGCCACGTCTCGAGGTACGGATGCACGAGTTCGACCGACTCGATCTTCAGCCGTGGCGGGAATTTCTCCCCCTTGAGCACCTTGGCCGAATTCCAGGCATTGATGCCGATCCCCTTCAGCCCGGCCCAGCCCTCCGTGCGAACGCGGAACTCGTAGTCGCGGACGTCGCCATGATCGACACGAATCGGATCGCCGAGCAACGACACGCTGGCGCCACCGTCGCCGGAAACGGACATCCCGACCGTCAGGTACGCCGCGCGACCGGCGTCGGCTCCGGCTTCCGGCTCGGCGCGGGCGACGCGGAACTTGAGCCGCATTTCGCCTCGCGAAAAATCGAAGTTCCGGAGGGCCAAAGACAGCCTCTTGTCGGGCAACGCCACTCCCGTGAAGGCCGGCTTGGTGTCGGCGGGGGGCAGTGGGTCTTCGAAGAACTTGCGCTGGATTTCGATCCGCACGTCCTTTTGCCTGGCGTATTGGAAGGAGTCCCCGGGGCGGTCCGCCGGCCTGGGAAGCACCTCGACAGCGGCCGCGTCCCGTTTCCCCGGGGTCAGCCGATAGCGGTGCACCACCGGCTCGGGCCCGGAGACGATGGCCGCGTTCAAGGCTGCGTCGGCGATCTTCAGGTACGTCTCATACTGCAGCGGCGAGACCCGGAGCGTCTCGCCGTCGTTGCGGAACCCGTCCTCGGAGTACCCATCGTCCGGGAGTTCCCTGGCGAACGAAATCCGCAAGCCGAGCAGTTCTTGCAGCGTGCGCTCATACTCAAACCGGGTCAGCCGGCGGAAGTTGGCCGCATCGTTCTTTGCGACCGCGGCACGACGGCGTTCCTGGTCGATCCACGCCGTCATCAGTTCCCGATCTTCCTTCTTCAGGGCGGGCTCCGAGTCCGGAGGCATGTCGCCGAAGTTGAGCCGATCCAGCACCTCGCGCCAGTGGGCCCCGTCGTGGCCCGCCACGAAATCCGGGTCGAGCTTGTCGATCCGCAGTTCGGCCTCCTGCTTGTCTTTCCCGTGACACGTGAAGCAGTGCTTCGCGAACAGGGGCACCACCCGGGAATACGGAATGGCTTCGCCCGCCCGCGAGACCCGCGGCCCGCCAACCACGAGCGCGGCGGCCAGAAACAGACAGGACGGCATGATCCGCTGACGAATCTGTCGTAAGTTCATGGCGAGCATCACGAATGAGCGGCGGGGCATCCTCGACGACATGGACGGCCAAGCGACTCCAATCCCATCGGATCCTCGTACGTTGGAGCTTCCTCTTGCCCGCTACGGAACAGCCCCCCTGACGAGCCGAAACCCGTGGAGGACGTCTTGATACGCCGGTGCGTCCCGGCAGCGGGCCGCCGCCTGGCACGACTCTCCCTTATCATACCACCCGCCGCCACGGGAGATCCAGACAGCGCCGTCCGCGGTCCCCGTCCGCTGCCAGACGTTGCCGTGCATGTCGTACAACCCGAGCCTGTTGGGCGGATACGAGCCCACCGGGGCGGTCCGCGCCAGGTTCGGTCCCGTGGCCCCCTTGCCGGCGGGCTGTTCGCCGTTGAAGTTGGCCTCCTTCGAGGAAAGGTCGTTGGTCGGTGTGTCGAAGTAGAAGTGGTACGAGCACTCCTTCTCGGTCGTCACGCCGCCCCGGCAGGCGTACTCCCATTCCGCCTCGGTCGGCAGGCGATACAGGTATCCGTTCCCCTTCTCTTTTTCGTTCAACTTCTTGATGAAGTCCTGCACCTGGGTCGAGGACACCTGCTCGACCGGGAACTGCTTCAACTGGTCTTCCTTGAAAGCCCGGACGGCACCCCCGCCCTTGCCTCCCTTCGTGAACCAACTCGGGTTCCTCTTCATCACCTCCACCCACTGCCCCTGCGTGACGGTGTGGATGGCGATCTCGAAGTCTTCCTCGATCTGCGTCTTGACCGCCGAGCCCGGCTTGCCGTTCCAGCCCAGATAGGTCGTCCCCTTCGGCAGCGGCACGAACCTCATGCCCAGCGGGCCGTCCTTCGGCGTCGGCGGTTCGGCCAGAGCGGTGGCGGCCACCCGGTTCCCGAGCACCAAGGCCAGGACCAGCCAAGCGAACCGTGCACGCGCTTCAGTCGGCACCATCAAGCACTCCTCGGATTCCCGAGGTCGTCTCCCTGCGCCCGCTACCCTGCCTGAAGAACTCCCTGAAGATCATCGGAAGGAGAACGGAGCGGGGGGCCGAAATTCGTTGTGGAGGCTAAAAGCCCTCTAATTGTAACGGGTGGTTTGGGTCGGGCAATATGGGCAATTTGCTCTTCGCTTTCGCTGTTCTCATTGGAAGCCCGCCTCTCCGGTCGCCAGCAGGATTGCCGCCCGGCAGGCGTTGTCAAAGGCGGCGAGGTCGAGGCGTTCCTGGGTGGTGTGGATTTCCATCTGCCCGCAGCCGAGCGTGACCGTCGGCACGCCGTTTGCGACCATCCAGTTTGCGTCGAGTCCCCCGTTGGAGACATCGAGCCGGGGCGTGAGGCCGATCGCCCGCACCGCAGCCTGCGCCGCGACGACGCAGGGTTCGTCGGCATCGAGCCGAAAGGCTTCGTAGTCGAGGTGGCCGTCGAACGCGACCCGGCCGGTCTTGCCGGCCGCGGTTCGCACCCGGCGGGCCGCGTCCGCGAACGCCCTCTCGATCGCCTTGACGATCCGGCCGCGAAATGCAGCGTCGTGGCTGCGGGCCTCCGCGCGGAGCGTGGCGGACTCGGCCACGACGTTGGTCGCGGCGCCGGCGTGGATCACTCCGACATTGCTCGTGCCGCGCTTGCCGTCCTTCTCCACCAGCCCGTGCCAACCCTGCTCGACGAGCGTGGCGATCGCCAGCGCCGCGATCGCGATCGCCGACACCCCCTTCTCCGGCGCCACGCCGGCATGGCTGGGGATGCCCTCGATGGCGATGTCCATGCGGTAGCCGCCGGTGGCACCGACGGTGATCTTTTCCACGGCACCGCCGTCGAAGTTGAAGGCCAGCTTCGGCCGACCGAGGTCGGCCGCCTTCACGAACCGGGCGCCGTACAGCCCCACCTCCTCCTGGATGGCGAACAGAAGCGTGAGCGGCGGATGCGGGATCCCACGCCGCAGGATCTCGAGCGCCGTCGCCAGCACCACGCTCACCCCGGCGCGGTCGTCGCCGCCGAGCCCGGTCTTCGGATCGGCACTCACGACGTGGCCGCCGCGGACCACGGGCTTGGCGCCGAGACAGACCGGCACCGTGTCCATGTGGGCCATCAGCAGCCGGCGCGGGCCCGGCAGGGTGCCGGGCAGCTTCACGATCAGGTTGCCCACCTCGCCGCGCAGCGGCGTCTTCGTGTGCGCCGCGTCGAAGGCGATCGCGTCGGCCGGGCAGCCCGCCTCGCGCAGCCATTTCACGATCCGCTCGGCGACCGCCCCCTCCTGCCCCGACACCCCGGGGATCGCGAGCAGGTCGAGCAGCACGCGCCGCGCAGCGGCCGGGTCGGGGCCCGCGGCCTTCGCCGCCCCCCTGCTCCCCGTGGCGGCGGCCCGTACACTGGCCGGCTTCACGGCCTTGCCGGCCGGCTTTCCGGCCGCGGCGGCCGGCTTCGTCGTCTTGGTCTTTCGGGATACTGGCATGCGGATCTTTCTGGCGGGGATCATGCAGGGCTCGCACGTGGCGGCCCTCGTGCACGATCAGACCTATCGGAACACCCTGCGCGACCTCGTTCAGGGGCACTGGCCGAACGCCGAAGTCTACGATCCGTTCGCCAACCACGCCATGTCGGTGGGCTATGACGTGCGCCGGGCCCGCGAGGTGTTTCTCGGCCACGTGGAGATGTGCCGCGTCTTCGACCTGCTCGTGGCCTACGTCCCCGAGGCCTCGATGGGGACGGCGATCGAGATGTGGGAGGCGCACCGGCATGCCCGGACCGTCGTCACGATCACGCCGCTGGTGCACAACTGGGTGGTGCAACTGACGAGCGCCGCGGTCTATCGCGACGTCGACGCCTTTCGCCACGCCATCGAGAGCGGCGCGATCGACCGGCTTCTCGCCGACGCGTCGGCGGCTCAGGCCCCGCCGCGCCGGTAGGCCACGGCCAGGCCGCAGGCGGCGGCGATCCGCGGCGCCGCGTCGGCGCCGAGCGGCCACACCTGAAGACGGCGCCCCGCGTCGACAGCGTCTTCCATCCAGTCGCGGCGCAGGGTCGCGGCGGTGTCGTCGTCGGCGGCGACGACCACGGTGCTCGAGCCGATCGCCCTGCCGACGAGCCGGCGGAGCGACGGCCGACCGGCGGTGGCCGTGAGGTCGCCGGCGGCGACGTGCACGACGACCGGGGCCCCGGTTTCCGCGGCGAGATCGGTGAGAATGCTCGCATGGGCCACGAAGATCGCGTCGGGGTAGAGCGCGTCGGCCGCCTCGTCGATCGCCTGCCGGGCGGTCTCCCGCGCCAGCCCCAGAAGCCGCGACTTCACATCCGCCACGGCACCGAGCAAGGCCTCGGCCGACCCGTCGCGGACGGCGGCGAGAAACAGCCGCGATCCGGCAGCGACGTCGTGGAGGTGGATGCCGTACATGCCGGGCGACCGGCCCTCGAGCCCCGGCAGACGGGAGGGCCCGCAGACGGCCACCTCCATGCCGATCGCCTCCAGTCCGGCGCGCAGCACATGACTCCGGCTGGCCGGATCGTCGCAGCGGCCGTGGTCGACGAGCAGAATCCGCATGGAGTTCCCGCGCTGGCGGCCCGGCCGAAGAGTTCCTCCCGACCGGTGGAGTATGATGCCAGAAAGATCACCTGCCGGGCGACACGTCCCCGGCCGCCCGCCCCGTGCTCGGAAACCGTTCCCATGCCCGCTTCCACCCCGACCTCTCCCGCTGCTCCCGATGCCGCGTTCGCCGACATCGGTCCCCTGCAACTGGTCGAGTATCCGCACCCGGCCCTCGCCCGGCGGGCGCAGCCTCTGATGCGGATCGACGCGGCGATCCGCGACGCGGTGGCTCGGATGTTCGACATCATGTACGAGTCCCAGGGCATCGGCCTCGCCGCCAACCAGGTCGCCCTCCCCTACCGCCTGTTCATCGTGAACACGGCCGGCCGACGCGGTGACGGGGAGGAATTCGTGTTCGTCAATCCCACCCTGAGCCGGCCGCGCGGTTCGGCGGTGCAGGAGGAGGGCTGTCTGAGCCTGCCGGGCGTGCGCATGGACGTGCGGCGGCCGGAGCGGATCGTGATCGACGCCTGGTCGCTCGACGGCACGCCGCTTCGCCTCGATCTCGACGGGCTCTTCGCCCGGGTGGTGCAGCACGAGTTCGACCACCTCGAAGGGAAGTTGTTCACCGACCGGCTCACCGACGCGGCCGCGCTCGAGGCCCGGCGGGCGCTCGACAGCTTCAGCGAGGTGTTCGCCGGCAGGCTGTCGCGGGGCGAACTTCCGCCGCTCGCCGCCATGGCCGCGGAACTCGACCGGCTCGAGGCCGCCCGATGCACGGCGTGAGTCGGCTCCGGCTCCTCGTCATGGGCACCGGACCGTTCGCGGTGCCGATGCTGGCGGCGGTCCTCCGTTCGCGTCACGAGATCGTGGCGGTCGTGACCCGGCCCGACCATGCGCCGCCCGGGCGCCGTCCGGCGCCGAACCCGGTCCGCGCTGCGGCCACGGCCGCCGGCCTTGCCCTGCTCGACCCCGAGCGCGTCAACGCGCCCGCCGCCTGTGCGACGATCGCGGCCCACGCCGCCGACCTGTTCGTCGTCTGCGACTACGGGCAGATCCTGTCGGCCGACCTGCTCGCCGTGCCCCGGCTCGGGGCGATCAACCTGCACGGCTCGCTGCTGCCCCGGCACCGCGGGGCGGCACCGGTGCAGTGGGCGATCCTCGGCGGCGACCCGATCAGCGGCGTGAGCGTCATCCGCATGACTCCCGCGCTCGACGCGGGCAACGTGCTCGTGACGCGGTCGACCCCGATCGGCGCGGACGAGACGGCGCCGCAACTCGAGGAGCGGCTGGCGGCGTTGGGCGCGGACGCCGTGCCGGAGGCGATCGACCTGATTGAGGCGGCGGTCGCCGCCGGGCGACCGCTCGACCGGCTGGGAGTCCCCCAGGACGCCGCGCGGGCGACACGGGCACCGCGGCTCACCAAGAGCGACGGCGTGGTCGACTGGTCGCGGCCTGCCGTGCAGATCGAGCGGATGCGACGGGCGTTGGAACCATGGCCGCGGACGACGACCACGTTCACCCGTGCCGACGGCCGCGTGCAGCGGCTCGTGCTCGAGGAACTGGCGATCGCCCCTGGGGCCAACGTGCCGCCGGACACATCGGCACCGGGCACGGTACAAGCGACCGACGGCGGCCGCATCAGGGTGGCCTGCGGAGCGGGCACGGCGGTCGAAATCCGCCGGCTCGTGCCGGAGGGAAGCCGGAGCATGACGGCAGCCGAGTTCCTGCGCGGCAGTCCGCTCCGTCCGGGCGTGCGACTGGGATGACCAGGCCTGACGCGGCTCGGGTCGCCCGCTGGCCCGTGCTGGCCAGTTTTTCCCCGCCTTTCGCCCGTCACGAGTCGCCCAGGATGGGCCCCGACCCCGGAGGCCGCGGATGACGTATAATCTAGTTGATCGTCGGATGGGAATTCCTCCGACATATACTCGGGGCGGCGGTTCAGCCTTCGTTTCGCCGCCCACCATCGTGCAGAAAGCAGGCTGACGCATGCCCTCCTTCCCCCACGCGATCCTGACCCCCGATCGCATCGATCGTCGGGCCGTACTCAAGGGCGTCGGCCTCGGCGCCGGGGCCGTGGTCCTCCAGCCGTTCCTCAACGCGCTGGCCGCCCAGGCCGCCGGGCAGCCCGCGCCGCCGCGGATCGTCTTCTTCATGGAGCAAAACGGGCTCTACCCATACCACGTGCAGCCCAAGGGGCTCGATCGCAGCGGCAAGAACGCAGCGCTGATCGACCGCCCTCTCGCCGACCTCGAGCTGCCCGACCCGATCTCCCCGCTCGCGCCGTTCAAGGACCGGATTGCGATCATCCAAAAGCTCTCGCACAAGGTCTCGGGCGCCGGCGACCACAGCAAGAATTTCGGTGGGCTCGGCTGCTACCAGTGGCGGAAGGGGCCGGCGGGGCAGACCATCGATCATGCCTTCGCCGCGGCCGTGCCGGGCATCATCCCGGTCGTGGGGCTCGGCGTGCCCGCGCGGGCGGACTCGGTCTTCACCGAGAGCGTGTCGGCGATCGGGCCGAAGAAGCCGCTGGCCTTGATCTGCGATCCGCAGGTCGCCTTCCAGACGCTGTTCGGCAGCGTTGCTGAGGGAGAAGCGGCCCGCGTCTTCACCGCACGAAACAAGCTCCTCGACTGGATCCGCTCCGATGTCCGTCGCGTCCGCGAGTCGCTTCCCGGCATGGACCGTGAGAAACTCGACGCCTACCTCGACGCCTTCGTCGAGATGCGCGACCGGCAGGACAAGCTCGTGACCGTCAAGGACCGACTCAAGGCCCATCAGCCGGCCAGCGACGGGTTCGCGAGCGACAAGAACACCGACCGCTTCCAGTCGCAGTGCGCGGTCGCCGCGGCGGCCCTCGCGGGCGGCCTGACCAACGTGGTCACGATCGACGCCTCGTGCGGCCATGCGTACCACACCTGGAAGGCCTTGGGCGTCGAACTCGACGGCCATGCCATCGGTCACAAGAATCCGCCGCCGGAGGAGATGACCGTGCCGATCCGCAAGTTCCATGCGGAGCGGGTCGCCGACCTCGCCCGCCGGCTCGACTCGATCAAGGAAGGCGACGGCACCATGCTCGACAACACGCTCATCGTCTGGATGAGCGACTCGGGCGAGGGCCATCACGGTTTCTGCGGCGAGTGGCCGCTGGTGCTCGTCGGTGGGATGGGCCATCGGCTCAAGACCGCCGGCCGGTTCCTCCAGTTCCCGGGCTACGGCATGGCGGGCAATCGCACGATTCGCAACTTCTACCTCGCCTTGCTCCACGCCGCGGGCGACGCACGGGAGAAGTTCGGCGACCTCGATCCGGCCATGACCGCCAGCGAGCAGGCCGGCCCGCTCGTCGAGATTCTCGCGTAGCGGTGTCGACCGCGGACGAAGCCGCAGGTTTTCCGGAGCGATGTCCGTCGTGACCTGCTCGGGCAGGCCTGTCGCCCGCCTGCTCGCCCGCCTGCTCGCCCGCCTGCTCGCCCGATGGGTCGGCTGCTACACTCGTCGGCATGACGAAGCGGCTCTGGATCGAGACGGTCGGCTGCCAGATGAACGTGCTCGACAGCGAGCTCGTCGTTGCGGCGCTGCGCCGCCAGGGCTGGGATCTGGCCCGCTCCGCCGTCGAGGCGGACGCTGTGTTCTTCAACACCTGTAGCGTCCGCCAGCATGCCGAGGACAAGATCTACTCGGCCCTGGGCCGGGTGCGGATCGAGAAGGCGAAGCGGCCCGACCTCGTCGTCGGCGTGCTCGGCTGCATGGCGCAGAAAGACCAGGATCTGATCCGACGCCGGGCGCCCTGGGTGGACATCGTGGTCGGTCCCGGCCAGTTGCACCAGGTGCCGGCGCTCGTCGCCGAGGTCCGCGCCGGGGGCGGACCGCGGATCGAGGTCAGCCTCGACCGCAGGGGGGCGAGCCGCGACGCGATCGCGCGCAGCTTCGAGAGCTACGATCCCGACCGCGACCCCGGCATGCGGACCACACCGTTCCAGGCCTTCGTCCGCACGCAGACCGGCTGCGACAAGTTCTGCGCGTTCTGCGTGGTGCCCCATGTCCGCGGTCCGGAGCAGGCCCGGTCCCCCGAAACGATCCTCGCCGAGGCCCGCAAGCTGGTCGCCGAGGGCTGCCGCGAGATCACGCTCATCGGCCAGACGGTCAACAGCTACCGTTGGACGGACGGCGGACGCACGACGCGGCTCGCCGACCTGCTCGACCGGCTGACGGCGGTCGACGGCCTCGACCGGATCAAGTTTGTCACGAACTATCCGCGGGACATGACCGACGACCTGATCGCGGCCGTCCGTGACCTGCCGAAGGTGAGCCACTACCTGCACGTGCCGGCCCAGCACGGCTCCGATGACACGCTGGCCCGGATGAAGCGGGGCTACACGATCGGCGAGTACATGGAGATGCTCGGCCGAATCCGGGCGGCACTGCCGGAGGCGGCCGTCACCAGCGACTTTATCGTCGGCTTCTGCGGCGAGACCGACGCCGAGTTTCAGGCCACGCTCGACCTCGTCCGCACGGCCGACTTCAAGAACTCGTTCATCTTCAAATACAGTCCACGTCCCGGCACCAAGGCCCACGAGCGGCTCGCCGACGACGTCCCGGAGCCGGTCAAGAAGGAGCGGCATCGCCTGCTCCTCGAGGCCCAGGAGGAGGTGAGCCTGGCCGGCAACCGGCGGTTCATCGGCAGCCGGCAGCAGGTGCTCGTCGAGGGGCGCTCGGTGCGGGACGAGAAGCGGCCCGAAGCCGCGGATTCCGGTCCTGTGCCGCAACTGACGGGCCGCACGATGTGCGATCGGATCGTCGTCTTCGACGCCCCGCTCCGGCTCGTGGGCCGGCTCGTCGACGTGGACATCGTCGCCGCGGGGGCCTGGTCGCTCTCCGGCGTCGTCGCCGACGGCCTGGCCGACGCCATGCCGCTCGACGACCTGCGGTTCGGCGACGAAACGCCCGCGGTTTACCAGATCGCGACACCTCTCTCGGGCCGGTCGGCCGGAGGCTGAGGTGACGCCTTCCGGCGGACGCAACGCGAGGCGGGCCGACAGGGCGGACGCCGCGGCGGCCGATGCGGACGCCGTCGTCATGCCACTCGCCGACACCGCCGCGGCGCATCGTGTTCGCGCGTCGCTGGCCGGCCTGGGGCTCGCGGGCGACCTGCTCGATCCACTCTGGCTGCGAATCGCGGGCCTGCTCCCCGAACTCGCCGATCCCGACCGCGTGCTCGCCGCCTTCGAGCGGTTCCTGTGCGGCGTCCGCAGCCCGCTGGCGACGGCCGCCCTCTTCGATCGCGATCCGGCGGCCCTCGACACGCTGCTGCGGCTCTTCGCGGCCAGCCCGTTCCTGGCGGAAATCGTCATCGCCGACCCCGAGGCCTGGGAACGCGTCCGCCTCGACCGGGGCCGGCCCGAGAAGCCCGCCGCGCTGGCGGCGGCGCTCTCGGCCGAGGTCCGGATGCTCGGCCGCGGTGCGGCGGCCGACGGCGAGGCCGTGCTCCGGGCCCTGCGCCGGTTCAAGCGTCGCGAACTGCTGCGGATCGCCTATGGCGACATCGTGATGGGGCAACGACTGGAGACAGTCGTCGGCCAGTTGTCGCACGTGGCCGACTGCGTCGTGCAGGCGGCGGTCGAGGCCGCGCTGGCCCGGGTGGGGGAACGGCGGGGCGTGCCGCGCGAACCGGGCGCCGAGCGGGCCACGCTCGCCGTGATCGCCCTCGGCAAGCTCGGCGGTGCCGAACTCAACTACTCCAGCGACATCGACCTCGTCTTCGTCTTCTCCGCCGACGGCCGGGTGGACGGCCCGAAGCCCTGCACCAATCAGGAATTTTTCGACCGCGTCGTGCAGGAGGCCGTGCGACTGATCACCGAGCCGACCGAACTCGGTGCGGCGTACCGGGTCGACCTGCGGCTTCGCCCGCACGGCTCGGCCGGTCCGGCCGCGCTCCCCCTCGAGGCGATGCTCCAGTATTACGACCGGCTCGGCCGCACCTGGGAACGGCAGGCCTGGGTGAAGGCCCGCTGCGTGGCGGGCGACGCGGCGCTCGGGCAGCGGCTGCTCGACGAACTCCAGCCCTGGATCTACCGGCGCTGGCTCTCGCGTGCCGACATCAGCGGCATCAAGGCGCTCAAGCGTCGCATCGAGCGCCGCTCGCGGGACGCCGGCTCCGAGTCGAGCGACGTCAAGCATGGCCGGGGCGGCATCCGCGACGTCGAGTTCACGATCCAGTTCCTGCAGCTCCTCAGTGGTGGCGACACGCCGCAGGTCCGCACCGGCACGACGCTCGAGGCGATCCGCCGGCTCGCCGCGGCCGGCGGCCTCACCGACCAGGAGCGGGAGATCCTCGAGCGGACCTACACCCTCCTGCGGACCACGGAACACCGGCTCCAGATCCTCTACGACAGGCAGACGCACGACCTTCCGACCGAAGAGGACGAGTTCGCCCGCCTGGCGGCGCGGATGGGCTATGGCGGCGACGCCGCGGGCCGCGGCCGGCTGCGTGCCGAACTGGCGGATGCCACGGCGCTCAACCGCAAGATCCTCGATCATCTCCTCCACGACGCCTTTCCCGCCGACGACGCCCCCGAGCCGGAGGTCGATCTCGTCCTCGATCCCGAGCCCGCTCCCGACACGGTCCGGGAGGTGCTCGGACGGCACGGCTTCCGCGACGTTGCCGCCGCCCACCGGGCGCTGGTCGGGCTGGGGGAGGAGCGGGTCCGGTTCCTCTCCACCCGGCGCTGCCGCCACTTCCTCGCCGCGATCGCGCCGCGGCTCCTGGCGGCGATCGGCAGGACACCCGATCCCGACGCCACGCTCGGCAACCTCGCGGCCGTCAGCGACTCGCTCGGCGGCAAGGGCGTGCTCTGGGAACTCTTCAGCTTCAATCCCGCCTCGCTCGACCTGACGGTGAAGCTCTGCTCGTCGAGCCCGTTCCTGGCCCGGCTGCTGGTGGGCAACCCCGGCATGATCGACGAGCTTCTCGACAGCCTGCTGATCGAGCGGCTGCCGACGCAGGCGGCCCTCGAGGCCAGCCTCGGGGAACTGTGCCGCAACGCGGTCGATGCGGAGCCGATCCTCCACGCCTTCAAGGCGTCGCAGCAGCTGCGGGTCGGCGTCCGCGACATCCTCGGCCGGCAGGATGCGGAGAGCGTCACCGCCGCCCTGTCGGCGATCGCGGAGTCGGTCGTCCGCGTCGTCGTCGCCCGGGAACGGGACCGGCTCGCCGACCGGCTCGGCGAGCCCCGGGCGGCGGACGGCGGGCCGGCGGCGGCGGTCGTGCTCGCGATGGGGAAGTTCGGCGGCCGCGAGATGAACTACGCCAGCGACGTGGACGTCGTCTTCCTCTACGACCACGACGGCGAGTCGAGCCCCCGGCGGCGCGGCGGGGTTGGCACGAGCAACGCCCACTTCTTCGGCGAACTCGCCCAGCGGACGATGCGGGTCTTCAATGCCTTCGGGCCGCAGGGGCGGCTCTACGAGATGGATTCACGGCTCAGGCCGAGCGGCCGCAGCGGGCCCGCCGCCGTGTCGCTCGGGGAGTTCGCCCGCTACTTCGCCGCCGCCGGACCGGCCGCCGTCTGGGAGCGGCAGGCGCTCGTCAAGGCGCGGCCGATCGTCGGCCCCGCCGCGGCCGTCGCCCGCCTCGAGGCGACGCTCGCCGCCGCCGCGTTCGACCGCCCGTGGACGGCGGACGAGGTGGCGACGATCCGCCGGATGCGATACCGCATGGAGCAGGGCGCCCGGACGAGCAACCTCAAGCGCGGCCCGGGGGGCGTGGTCGACATCGAGTTCATCGTGCAGGTGCTGCAGCTCGTGCACGGCGGCCGCGAGCCGCGGCTGCGCACCCCGGAGACGCTCCGCGGCCTCGGCCTGCTCCACGAGGCCGGGCACCTCTCGGCGGAACGGTTCTCCTTCCTGGAGCGGGCCTACCGCATGCTGCGGGCGATCGAGGGACGGCTGCGGCTCCTCGACGCGGCGGCCCGACACGACTTCCCGGCCACGCCGGAAGAGCAGCGGAAGCTCGCCCACCTGCTCGGCTACGCGCAGCCCGACCTTTTGGTGCAGGACGTGCAGGCGACCACGTCGCGGACGCGGGCCGAGTTCGAGCGGATCTTCAACGAGACCGAAACCCGGCTGCAGGGCCGCGGCAGCCCGGCCGGAGGTCCGCCGCTCCCGGGCTGACCGGCAGGACATGAGCGGCCTCTCAGCCCCGAATGCCGGCGCGACACCGGGCCTGCGCCGCGATGTCGAGGCCGACGTCGTGACTCCAGGCGGCGAGCAACTGTTGCAGCACGGGCCCGGGGCGACCGCTGCCGACCGGCCGACCGTCGAACCGAGTCGCCGGAAGGATGCAACTCGGCGTGCTGGTGAGGAGGATCTCGTCGGCGCCGGCGAGATCGGTCGCGCGCAGCGAATCACGGCGGCAGGCGATGCCCAGCGTGGCGGCGAGCCGTTCGACGTGTGCCAGGCTCACGCCGGGCAGCGCGTCGGCGTCGGGGGGGGCGACGATCATGCCGCGGCGCACGATGGCCACGTTGGCCGTCGTCGTCTCGCTGATCCGTCCATCCGCGTGGGCGAGCAGCGCCCGGGCACCGGGCTCCACGGCATGGGCCTCGCGATCGGCGAGGAAGTAGTGGAGGCGGCTGCGAACCTTGGCGTGCAGCGGCCAGCACGTCTCCGGCACCTGCGTGATCGAGACGGTCCGCAGCGCCATGCCGTCGCCGTAGGCCCTGGCCCAGGCCCCGAAGGCGAGCGGAAAGGAATGGACGACGGCCAGCGATTCACCGGGCCGCCCGGCATGCTGCGCCGGGTGATCCCCCGGCGTCACGAAGATCACGACGCCCAGGTCCGGCCCGGGATCGCCCCCGGCGGCGGCCTGTGCCAGCCCGTGATTATGCGCCGCCACGCGGGCGGCGACCGCGACGAGTTCGGCGGGCGACACCGCCGGACGGATGCCGACCGCGGCGAGCGAGGCAGCAAGCCGCTCGGCATGCGGGTCGGGAAGGAACAGCCGGCCGTGAAACGTGCGGAGTTGCTCGGTGACGGTCGCGCCGAGCACGAACCCGGCGTCCCCCACGGGCAGGCAGAGCTCATCCCGCGGAACGAATTCTCCGTTCCGCCATGCCACATTTCCCGAAATCGCGACGGCGGCGGACATCAAGTGAGTGGAGGATAGGGGATTCGAACCCCTGACCTTCTGGCTGCCAGCCAGACGCTCTCCCAATTGAGCTAATCCCCCGTGGAAGCGTGCGGGTCGCGATGCCTGCCAGCGGGTCCCGGGATCGGGCCTTGACTGCCCTGGAAACTATCGCCGCGGCCGCCGGCTGTCAACGCTGAGGTCGACACCGCGGCCTGGCCGGGGAAACGCCGCTGGCAATGGAGCGGTTCGCCGAGCAGACTGAGCGGTCCGGGCGGCGCCGCGCGCCGATTCCGTTTGCCGCTCTCATGCGCCTCGTCATGCCACCGCGATCGAGCCCCTGCGAAGCTTCCCTCCGCTGGCCGGCGTGGCTGCGGCAATGCGTCAGCGTCGCGGTCGTGATCTACCTCGCCGGCCTGCTGCTCACGATCCTCGCCAACTCCGACGCCGGCACGTCACGGCTCGTCCGCACGCTGAAGGCGCGGCTCTTCTCCCCGTGGCTGGTGCCGGCCTGGCTCGACCTCGGCTTCGCCCAGCCGCTGACCTACGGCGAGCCCGACGACGCCGACCAGCGCATCGAAATCGTTCCGCACGGTCGTGCCGCGAACGCCACCTCCGTGGTCGTGCTGCCGGGCGATCTGCGCGGCGAGCGGGCCGCCCGCTGGCGCCGGCTGGCCCGGGCGATCGCCAGTGACAAGACGACCGCGGAGGACGCTGCAGACCTCGCCGCCGCCGTCGCGGCCTGGAGCTTCCCCAGGCTCGGCTGCACGGACGTCGACATGCGGGTGCTGCGGTCCGGCCGCGCGGAACCGACGGCGCCGACGTCGACTCCGGACGACGAGACCGCCTTCGAGGCCCGCATCCGCCGCGTCGACGGCGACCTGCAACTGCTCAAGAAAGAGCCGCGGGGCGAGGTGGCACCGCTCGTGCCCGGACCGGGTGCAACTCCATGAGCGACGGACATGCTCGCCACGCCACGGCCGAGACCAGCGGCATCGCCGCGGCCTGGAACCGGTTTTGGTTCACGCCCGCCGACCCGCGGCCGCTGGCGCTGGTGCGGATCCTCACCGCCGCGCTCGGATTGCTCCTGCTCTGGAGCATCGCCGCGGATCTCACGAACTGGTTCGGCGCCGCGGGGGCGATCCCGGTCGCCAGCGGCGTCCGCTGGCGGGCTCCGGGGGGCTTTTCGCTCTACGATCGCCTGACGACGGCACCCGGCCTGCAGGTGCTCTTCGGCGGCACGGTGCTGGCCTTCGTCTGCCTCATCGTCGGACTGTGCACGAACGTGACCGCGGTCCTGGCCGCCGTTCTCTGGGCCTCGCTCATGCACCGTGGCCCGATGCTCGCCGGAGGCGCCGACGACTGCCTGGCGGTGCTCCTCTGGTGCCTGGCGATCGGGCCCGCGGGCCGCTGTCTCTCCGTCGATCGATGCATCGCGACGTGGACCGGCCGGCCGTCAGCGGCCGCGGGTTCGACTCGGGCCCGAATCGCCCTCGGCCTGATTCAGGTGCATGCGGCGGCGATCGCGGCGGCAGCCGTGATCGCCCAACTGCGCGGCGACGTCTGGTGGGACGGAACGGCCGCCTGGTGGATGGCCGCCCGACGCGAATCGCGGCTCGTCGACCTCACGGGGCTGTACGCCCGATCCGAACTGCTGATGGACCTCGTGACGCACGCCATCCCCCTGTTCGCGATCAGCTACAAGGCTGGGCTGTGGTGCACGGCGACGCAATGGGGCGTCTCCCGGGCCGGCCTCGTCGTCTGGCCGTTGATCGGAATGCTTGCCGGCGAACCGCTCTGGGGGCTGGCACTGGCGATCTTCGCCGTGCCGACCTGCGGCTTCTTCAGCCCCCGGGGGGACGCATCAGCCTGACGGAACCGGGTCAGGAAAGCGGTCGGCACGGAGCAGGTGGAGGACGGCCGGTGGCGCGGGCCGCGTTTCCCAGCGGTCCCCCGCGGGGAGCGCCGCAGACGGAAACGGGACGTCCGACTCGACGACGAGCGTGCTGCCGGCGGGCGCAGAACGCATCAGCGCGGCGACGAGTTCCATGAGATCGGCCCGGCGGCCCGGCGTTTCCCCGAACATCTCCCACGGCGGCGAGATGAAGACGATCCACGGTGCAGTCACGGGCAGCACGGGCATCCGGCGGGCCCAGAGGAGCACGTCACCGGTGCGCACGTCGGTCCGCGCGGACACGTCGAGCGCGGCGGCCGACCGGCGCAGCACCGCGGCGGTGGGGAAGTGCCGCTCGCAGAAGACGACGGCGGAGGCGCCGCGGCTCAAGGCCTCGAAGCCGAGGGCCCCGGTGCCGGCGAACAGGTCGAGGGCGACGGCGCCGCGGACCGTGGTGCCGAGCAGGTCGAACACCGTCTCGCGAACGCGATCCTTCATCGGCCGCGTGGGACCATCGGGCACGAAGGCGAGCCGGCGACCGCGGAGTTCACCGCCGATGATCCGCGGCGGGCTGGCCGCAGACGCTGCCATGTCGGCGGCCGCACCCCGGGCGGTGCGACGGCGGCCTGACGGGGGGCCGGATCGGGTCATCGACGGACCTTACTTTCGCTACGTTGCGACCGGGACACCGCGCTTGAGACGGCGACGACCGGAAACGTGCTATGGTAACGGACCGAGGAGGGCCACGACATGACGACGCGGAGAATGCCGGTGATCCCGACGACCGGCTGGACGGCGGCGACGGCGGTCATCGTGGCGACGTGCGGCGGACTGCTCGGCTCCGCTCAGCCCCCCGGCGTCGGCGGCGTCAAGGCCGATCTCGGCGCGACCCGGGCGGCCTTCGCGGCCGCCAGCAAGGAGTTGAAGGATCTGCTCGGCGAACTGACGGTACTGGAGGCGCAGTATCAGCAGCCCGACGCCGACAAAAAAGCGATCATCGCCAAGGCCCAGCCACTGGAGGGCAAACTGCGGGCCGCCAGCGAGCGGCTCGAGGCGACGGCCTTCGCGCTCGCCGACGTCGAGCCCGGCAACAAGGACGTCCGCGAGGTCACCGGCGCCGTGCTCGCCCGGACGCTGCAGGGGGATGCCCCCGTCCGCACGCTGGAGATCGCCGAACGGCTCGACCGCGCGGGGGCGGCCGATGGCGACATGCTGCTCATGGCCGCGACGGCGGCGATGGTGCTTTCGCGACTCGACGTTGCGGAGGCCTGGCTCGCCAAGGCCGAAAAGGCGGGCAGCAAGGAGAACGTCGCCGCCCTGCGGCAGGCGATCGAACGCGAGCGGCCCAAGGTGGCCGCGGAGATGACGAAGCGGCAGGCGGAGGCCGCGGCCGACGATCTGCCGCGGGTCAAGCTGGCGACCTCGGCGGGGGACGTCGTCGTGGAACTTTTCGAGAACGAGACCCCGAACACGGTCGCCAACTTCATCGCCCTCGTCGAGAAAAAGTTCTACGACGGCACGCCGTTCCACCGCGTGATCGGCGGCTTCATGGCGCAGGGGGGGGATCCCACCGGCACCGGCCGCGGCGGTCCGGGGCACGCGATCGAGTGCGAGTGCGGGGCGGCGGGCGCCCGCAAGCACTTCCTCGGCTCCCTTTCCATGGCCCATGCAGGCCCGAACACCGGCGGCTCGCAGTTCTTCCTCACCTTTCGCCCCACGGAGCACCTCGACGGCAAGCACACCGTGTTCGGGCGGGTGATCAGCGGCTTCGACGTGCTTCCCAGGCTGATTCGGACCCAGAACGACGAGGGCCGGACGCTGCCCGGCCTGACTCCTGATAAAATCGTCACGGCCGAAGTGGTGCGAAAACGCAGCCATGCCTACGAACCGAAGACCCTGCCCGACCCGCGGGCCAAGCCCCGCTGATCCGCACAGAGGAGCAGCATCGATGACCCGAATTCGTTCTTCGTGGCCGGCAGTCTCTTGGTGCGCCCTGCCGGTGGCAGTCGCGTGTTTTCTTTCTCAGGCGCCGGCCGCACCGCCGGCCAAACAGAGGGCCAAACCCGTGTCTGCACCCGATCGTGAAGCGGTCGATCCCGAGAAGAACCCGGCGGCGAAGGGGCGGATTCCAGACGGGGAAGTTCCCCGGACCGACGCCGAGTGGCAGAAGCGGCTCACGGCCCTGCAGTTCGAGGTGACGCGGAAGAAGGGGACGGAACGGGCCTTCACCGGCAAGTACACCGACACCAAGACGCCCGGCACCTACCGCTGCGTCTGCTGCGGCGAGCCGCTCTTCGCCTCCGGGGAGAAGTTCCACAGCGGCTGCGGATGGCCGAGCTTCACGGCCCCGATCGACGGCGTGAAGGGAAAGGCGATCGCCGAGCACGAGGACCGCTCCCTGGCCGGCATCGCCGGCTACGGCGTCCGCACCGAAGTCACCTGCCGACGCTGCGGCGCCCACCTCGGCCACGTCTTCAACGACGGCCCTCCGCCGACGGGACTGCGGTACTGCATCAACTCGGCGTCGATCATGCTCGAAGAGAAGGGATCGGCGACGGACGCCCCCGCCAGGAAATGAACGTCCGGACGAGCCTGGTTTCGCCCGCGATCGTGATCGTCCTTGGCTCCCGTGTTCCCGCCGCGGAACTCCCCGCGGCCATCCGCACGGGAAGCGGTGCGATGACCGCGCCGGGCCTGCGTCCCTTGATCGCTCGACCGCATCGCGGGCCTGACAGTCGCCGCGGCCGCGATCCTGGCGACTCATGGGCGACGGTCTCGCTGCACGGGCCGAGGCCTTGCCGCCGGCGTCGATTTGCGTGCCACACGATCCGGGGTAGACTCCGGGAGTTGGCTGCGGACGACGCTCCTTGACGCATGACGGGTTTTTCCCGCCCGTGTTGCCTTTGGCTCGCCTTCATCCTCTGGCGGGCTGCCATTTTCCTGGCCCTTTCGCCGTGACCCCGAAATCAACCGGGTCATCCTCAGGAGCGTCGTGTCATGGGTAAGAAACTCTATGTCGGAAACCTCGCCTACAGCGTCACCAGCGAGGCCCTCGAGCAGATGTTCCTCGAATTCGGGACCGTCGTGAGTGCGCAGGTCATCCAGGACCGTGACACCGGTCGCAGCAAGGGCTTCGGCTTCGTGGAGATGCAGACCGACGACGCAGCGCAGCGGGCGATCTCCGGCATGCACGAGAAGGATTTCGGGGGCCGGGCGCTGACCGTCAACGAGGCCAAGCCCCGCGAAGCAGGTGGCGGCGGCCGCGGCGGGCGCCGGTTCTAGTGCCGAGCGATCCGGCCATGACCAAGCACCATCCACCGGCGGCCGGGACCGCTCCGACCGCCGGCGACGGGCCCCCGTTCTCGTCGCTCGGCCTCTCGCCGCCCCTGCTCCAGGCCGTCGAGCAGCTCGGCTTCGCGGCGGCGGCGCCGATCCAGGCGGCGGCGATCCCGGCGATCATGGCGGGGCACGACGTGGTCGGCCAGTCGGAGACGGGCTCGGGCAAGACCGCGGCCTTCTGCATTCCCGCGATCGAGAAGGTCGTGGCGGACGATCGGGCGACGCAGGTGCTGGTGCTCGCCCCGACTCGGGAGCTGGCGATGCAGATCGGCGCCGAGGCCCGCAAGCTCGGTCGATTCAAGCCGGGAATTCGCGTGGCGACGCTCTATGGAGGCGACTCCTACGAACGGCAGTTTGCCGAACTGAAACGGGGCGGCCAGATCGTCGTCGGCACGCCGGGCCGGCTGACGGACCACCTCGCCCGCGGCACGCTCGACCTGGCCGCCGTCCGCATGCTGATCCTCGACGAGGCGGATCGGATGCTCGACATGGGCTTCCAGGAGGACGTCGAGAAGCTGTTCGCTGCCGCACCGGCGACCCGGCAGACGGTGTTCTTCTCGGCCACGTTCTCGGCCCCGGTCCAGGCACTCGTCCGCCGGCATTCCCGCGACCCGCGCACCGTGACGATCGCCCGGCGTCCCGCCGCCGGGCCTCCCCTCGTCGAACAGGTGTGCCACGAGGTCCGGCATCCGGCGAAGTTCGCCGCCTTGTGCCGCGTCATCGACTTTCACGACGCCCGCAGCGGCCTGATCTTCTGCAACACGCAGCGGATGGTCGAGGAACTGGCCGATTCACTCGCCGGCCGCGGCTGCTCCGCGGAGCGGCTGCACGGCGGTCTCGCTCAGGCCCAACGGACGCGGGTCATGGAAGGATTCAAGAAGGGTGCGTTTCGCTTCCTCGTCGCCACGGACGTCGCGGCGCGGGGCATCGACGTGAACGACCTCGAGCTGGTCGTCAACTACGATCTGCCGCATGACGCGGAGGACTACGTGCACCGCATCGGCCGGACGGGCCGGGCGGGACGTTCGGGACGCGCGGTGACGCTCGTCTCCGGCGCGGCGATTCATGCCGTGCGGGCGATCGAGCGGTTCACGGGGACGCCGATTCGACGCGTCCCGGTTCCGTCCGCCGACATGGTGGCCGGCCGGCAGGTCGACGCGGCGGTGGCCCGGCTGCGCGAGACGCTCGCCGCTGGGCCTTTTCCCCGTGCGGCACGGGTGGTGGACCGGCTGCTCGCCGAGGGGCATGCGGCCGGGGACGTGGCGGCGGCGATCCTCCACCATTTCTTGCCGCCACCCCCCGTGGGCGACGAGCGGATCGAGTTCCAGGAGGAGCCGCGTCGGCCTCCGGGACGCCGACCGCCGGCTCGGCGCCCCCAGGCGCCGCGGCCTGCCCGCGGTCGCGGGGCGGGCCGCCCGGCCCACCCACGGCCGATCGGCCCGGGGGGGAAAAAACGGCCGGGCACCTGATCCGCTGTCAGGCCCGCCGGACAGCGGGTCCGAAATCGGCCTGCCGTCGCCCCCGGCCTTCTGCTACACATCCGCCATCCGACGCAGCCGGTTGGCGCCACCTGCCGACATGAACGCCGCTTCGTGCCACGCGGAGCCATCGTCATGTTGTTCGTCGCCCAGATCGTCTGCTGGTTCGTCGTCCTCGTCGTGCTCATGTCCCTGATCGAGCACCAGGTCCACAGCCGGCTCATGCATCGGCAGCCGCGGTACTTTCCCTGGCGGGCGATCCATGCCCGGCGCCGGATCTTCACCAGCCACGCCATCGAGCATCACAACCAGTACCGGCGATCATTCCACGATCATCCGGTGCCCGAGGGGAAGGACCGGGGCATCCGGCTCAATCTTCGGGAAGGCCTGCTCGAGTCGTTGCCGGTCAGCCTGCTGCTGGCATGCGTATCGACCACGGCCGCGGTCATGTTCCCGATGATCGTCTGCCTGCATCATCTGCTCTGGAACCAGATCCACCTGGAAATGCACAAGCCGACGAACCGGGCGTTCGCGAAGTGGGGGGCGTTCAAGCACGTCGCCCGGCACCACTTCCTCCATCACCGCCATCCGAACACCAACTTCAACGTGGCGCTGCCGATCGGTGACTATCTGTTCGGCACGGTGGCCACGCCCACCGCCGCCGACTGGGAGGCGATGCGGGCCGAGGGCATCGCCTGAACCGCAGGTCCGCCCGAGTGTCCGCGGCCCGGTTCGTCAGGCATGGCCGAGGAGCCAGGCCAGCAGGCCCTTCTGCACGTGCATCCGGTTTGCCGCCTCCTCGACCACCACGCTCTGCGGGCCATCGATGACGCCGTCAGTGACCTCCTCGCCGCGGCGGGCGGGAAGGCAGTGCATGAAGACGGCATCGGGAGAGGCGGCGGCCATCAGTCGCTCGTTGACCTGATAGGGAGCCAGCGCCGCCAGCCGCGCCGCCCGTTCCTGTTCCTGTCCCATGCTCGTCCAGACGTCGGTGTAGACCACGGCGGCATCGCCGACGGCGGCCAGCGGATCGGTGGTTTCGGAGATGTCGGCGTCGGGAAGGATCGTCCGCAGGTGGGCCCGGAAGCCGTCGTCGAACTGGTAGGCCGCCGGCGCCGCGAGCACGAACCGCATCCCCACCAGGCCGCAGACCACCGCCAGCGAGCGGGCCATGTTGTTGCCGTCGCCGACGAAGGCCAGCGTCAGCCCGGCCAGTCGTCCGACCCGCTCGCGGAGGGTGTACAGGTCGGCCAGCGCCTGGCAGGGATGGCAGAAGTCGGAGAGGCCGTTGATGACGGGCACGCTGGAGGCGGCCGCGAGCCGGACGATCGTGTCATGAGACTTGGAGCGGCAGACGATGGCGTCGACATACTCGCTGAGCACGCGGCCGTAGTCGACGATGCTCTCCCGCGACGACGCGAAGCCCGAATCGGCGCCGAGGAACAGGCTCGTGCCACCGAGGTGGGCCATCGCCGCCTCGAAACTGGCCCGCGTGCGCAGGCTCGGCTTCTCGAAGACGAGGGCCAGCACGCGGCCGGGAAGCAGGGCGTCGCGCCGGCCGGCCTCGTGCTTCGCCTGCAGGTCACGGGAGACGGCGAACACCGCCTCGATCTCCGCGGGCGTCAGGTCCTCGGGTACGACGATGTGCCGCATGTCTTCAGCCCCCGGCGGCCCGTTCGACGACCGCCTCGATCGCCGCACAGAGCCGGTCGCAGCCCTCGGCGACCTCGGCCGGACTGATGTTCATCGCCGGGAGGAGGCGGATGACGCGCCCCTGGGTGCAGTTGACGAGCAGATGCCGGTCGAGGCACTCCTGCACGACCGCGGCGCCGTCGATCGTCAATTCGATCCCGATCATCATGCCGATGACGCGGACGGCACGGACTGCGGGGCAGCGTGCCTGGAGGGCCTCGAGCCGGCCGCGGAAGTCGGCCGCCGCCCGCTCCACGTTGCCGAGCAGCCCCTCCTCCTCGATCATCCGCACCGCGGCGATGCCCGCGGCGGCGGCGACGGGATTGCCGCCGAAGGTCGCGGCGTGCATGCCGGGTCGGAGGTGCGTGGCGAGTTCGGCCGTCGTCAGCAGGGCACCGCCGGCGATGCCCGCGCAGAGGCTCTTGGCGAGCGTGATCACGTCGGGCGTGACGCCGAAATGCTGGTAGCCGAACCAGCGGCCGGTCCGGCCGCAGCCCGACTGCACCTCGTCGAACACGAGGAGCAGGTCGCGTTCGTCGGCGATCCGGCGCAGCCCTTGGAGAAAGCCCGGCGGCGCCGGAACCACGCCCCCCTCGCCGAGGATGGGCTCGACGAGGATCGCGCCGGTCTGGTCGTCGATCACACGCTCGACCGCCTCCAGGTCGCCGTGCGGAACGTAATGGAAGCCCGCCAGCATCGGCCCCAGTCCCTCGTGGTACTTGGGCTGTGCTGTCGCCGTGACGCTTCCCATCGTGCGGCCATGAAAGCCGCCCCGGAAGGTGACGATCTTGTATTTGCGACCGTCGCTGCGGAGCCTGACGAGCTTGATGGCGGCCTCGTTGGCCTCGGTGCCTGAATTGCAGAAGAAGGCCTGGCCCCCGAAGGACCGCTCGGCGAGCAGCCGGGCCCACTCCCCCTGCGGCTCGGTGTACCAGGTGTTGGGCACGTGGATCAGCCGGGCCACCTGCTCCTGCACGGCACGAACGACCGGCCCGGGGCAATGGCCGAGCAGGTTGCAGCCCCAGCCGGGAAACAGATCGAGGTATTCGTTGCCCTCGGCATCCCAGACCCGCGAGCCCGCGCCGCGGACCAGGCAGACGGGAAACCGCCGGTAGTTGGGCACCACGTAGCGGGCGAAGGTGGCGATGACGGCCTGGGTCTTCGCACCGGTGGCGGCGGGCGTCTGGTCGATGGTGGCCATGAGGGATTCCTGTGCTCGCTGTGGTGGGGAGACGCGAAACTGCCGGGCGTGTCAGCGGGCCGCTGCCGCGGTCGCCGGCCGCGACGGAAGACCGACGGCGTCGTCACGGGTCAGTTCCGTGCCGACGCCGCTGGTGGTGTAGATTTCGAGCAGGAGGGAGTGGCGGATGCGGCCGTCGATGATGTGGATTTTCCTCACGCCGCGGTCGAGCGTCTCCAGGCATCCCTCGATCTTGGGAATCATGCCCGCGGAGATGGTGCCGTCGGCGATCAGCCGCCTGGCCTCGGCGGCGGTGAGCGAATGGATCAGGCTCTCGGGATCGTTCACGTCGCGCAGCACGCCCGGAATGTCGCTGAGGACGACGAGCTTTTCCGCACCGATCGCCGCGGCGACGGCCGTGGCCGCGGTGTCGGCGTTGACGTTGAGTTTCTCGCCGTCCGCCGACGTCGCCATCGACGGGATCACGGGCACCTGGCCGGCATAGGTCAGGTTGTCGATCGTCAGCCGATCGACGCGGGTCACCTCGCCGACGTGCCCGAGGTCGAGTGGCGTGCCATCGGGCCCCGGGAGCGTGAGCCTCTCGCCGTAGAGCACGTTGGTGGAGAGGAAGTTGAGCGACATCGCCCGGCCGCCGTACTCCTCGATCCGGGCCACGAGTTCGTGGTTGAGATCGGTGGCCAGCACCTTCTCGACGATCGCCAGCGTGGCGGCATCCGTGTAGCGGCGGCCCTGCACGAACCGCGGCTCGAGGCCCGCCTTGTCCATCGCCCGGCTGATCGCCTTGCCGCCGCCGTGCACGACGACGATCCGCATGCCGAGCGTGGAGAGAAAGACGATGTCGATGAGCAGGTGCCGGAGGGAGTCCGGATGCTCGACGACGCTGCCGCCGAGTTTGATCACGGTCGTCGTGTCGCGGAACTTTCGGATCCAGCCCAGGGCCTCGATGAGCGTGTCGGCCTTCTGGATCGCCTTCTGCTGCGTCTTGCTGGCGCTGGGGGAACTGGGCACGTCGCGGACCGTCCTGATGGTCTGGGAAACAAACCGACCAGTGTACCAGCCCACCGGTGCGGGCAAGCGGCTCGGTTTTTCGCGAATTGCAGTCGAATTACCCGGCTAGGATTCGAACCTAGACAAAGGGAACCAAAATCCCTTGTGCTACCGTTACACCACCGGGTATCGCGGTGTCTCCGGCAGCATGATACCGAACCCGCCCTCCCCACACAGCATCGCGTCTTTGGGGCGAAGGAGTCCCCTATTGCTCCTGATGCTCCTGTGCCCCGAAGTTCCTGCCTCCCGATGCTCCCTCACCCCGCCGACCCCGACTCCGACGGCGGCCCCTTGCCGGGGCGATTGGTCACCGCGAACGAGAGTTGCTCCAGTTCGATCGCCAGATCCACGCCGACGTTTTCCACGCCGGCAGGCAGCGCGAGCGTCACCGGAGCAAAATTGACGATTCCTTCGACGCCGGCGGCGACGAGTCTGTCGGCCGCCTCCTGGGCCCGATCGGCGGGCACCACGATCATCCCCAGCCGGATACCCTGGGAACGAATCGTGTCGGACAGTTCCGCGAGCGGCTGGACGCGGAGGCCCTGGATGGTCCGCCCCACCTTGGCCGGATCGGCATCGAAGGCGGCGGCGATCTGGAAGTTCTGGCGGCCGAAGCCGCGGTAGCCGAGCAGCGCCTGCCCGAGATTGCCCACCCCGACCATCGCCACGGCCCAGGGATGATTCGTCCCGAGGATGTCGCGCATGGCCCGGATCAGTTCGTCGCAGCGATAGCCGACGCCGGGATAGCCGAACTGCCCGAAGAAGCCGAGGTCCTTGCGGACCTGAGCGTCGCTGAATCCGAGCAGGGTGCCCAACTGCCCGGACGAGATGGTGTGTTCGCCCGCGGCCACCAGCCGCTGCAATTCCCGGAGGTAGAGCGAGATCCGGTTGACGACGACCTTGGGAACCGTCGAGTCCGACGGCGCGTCTCCCGGCGGGGCGGTTTGAGGTCGCGAATCAGTCATGGCGGCGGCCGGGGGGCCCTTGAAACCGGTCCAGACTTTAACCCACCGAACGGGCAAACACCAAGGAAACCGCTCTCCGGGTCGGGTTACAGCGGTTGTAACATCCCCGGCACTCTGGAAAAAGCCGGCCGATCACGGGAACTGGTCGATCTGCGGTGAGTTTATGGCCGATGGTTGATGTGGCGGGCCGTGGATCGGCTCGCATGGTCCCTTTTCAATCCCGGGAGCCCTCGGCGAGGGCGGCTGCAGAGATGAAACGCACGTGGCTGTGGTGTGTGCTGGCGATCGCCGGCATGATGACGTGGGGCGGTTCGGCCGACGCCGGCTATTGCGGGCTGGCCAGTTTTCGGCACGCGGGCGCGAAGATGACGGCGGTCGGCTTCGCTGAAGCCCGCGTCGGCTGCAGCGGGTGCGAGGACTCCGCGGAAACCGCGGCCCCGTGCACCGGCACGCGGCTCGTCAAGGACGTCGTCTACGAGCAGCAGCAGTACACCTGCTACAAGACGATCTGCGAGCGGGTCGTCGAGCAGCGTGAGATCGACTGCGTCCGCTACGAGACGGAGCGGTCGTTCAAGGAGGTCGAGTACACCGTCTGCAAGCCGGTCTGGGAAACCCGGAGCCGGACCGTCAACTACACCGTCTGCAAGCCCGTCTGGGAGACGATCTCCAGGGAGATTCCCTACACGGTGCTGAAGCCCTTGTACGAGACGCGGACCCGCGAGATCCGCTCCACGGTCTGCAAGCCCGTCTACGAGACCGTGACCAAGGAGATCCCCTACACCGTCTGCAAGCCCGTCTACGAGACCCGCGAGCAGGCCTACACCGTCTGCAAGCCCGTCTACGAGACCATGACCCGGGAGATCCCCTACACCGTCTGCAGGCCCGTCTACGAGACCCGCGAGCAGGCCTACACCGTCTGCAAGCCCGTCTACGAGACCATGACCAAGGAGATCCCCTACACCGTCTGCAGGCCCGTCTACGAGACCCGCGAGCGGACCTACACCGTCTGCAAGCCCGTCTACGAGACCATGACCAAGGAGATCCCCTACACCGTCTGCAAGCCCGTCTACGAGACCCGCGAGCAGACCTACACCGTCTGCAAGCCCGTCTACGAGACCATGACCAGGGAGATCCCCTACACCGTATGCAGGCCCGTCTACGAGACCCGCGAGCGGACCTACACCGTCTGCAAGCCCGTCTACGAGACCATGACCAAGGAGATCCCCTACACAGTCTGCAAGCCCGTCTACGAGGAGCGGCAGGAAACCTACACCGTCTGCAAGCCGGTCAGGGAGACGTGCACGAAGGAGATTCCGTACACGGTCTGCAAGCCCGTCTGGGAGACCCGGGAGCGCGACGTCTGCCGGACGGTCTGCAAGCCCGTCCGCTTCACGAAAACGGTCAAGGTCTGCAGCGGCCGCTGGGAGACGGAGACCTGCGAGGTCCCCGGACCGGTGGTGACGCGACGAATCCGCGAGCCGGGCTGCTGGGTCTGCGATCCGTGCACGGGACGGAAATGCTTCGTGCCCGGCAAGGTGTGCACGATCGAGGAGCAGTGCCCGCCACGGACGATCACCAAGAAGGTCTGGGTGCCCGAGGTGCACGAGAAGGAGATCGAGTGCGTCAAGTACGTCAACGAGACCGTCCTCGAGAAGCAGTCCTATAAGGTCTGCACGATGGTCGCGGAGCAGCGGCTCAAGACCTACACCTACACCGTCTGCCGGATGGTGCCGGAGGAGCGGGTTCGCACCTACCGGGTGTGCCGCATGGTCCCCGAGCAGCGGGTCCGCACCTGCAACTACCAGGTCTGCCGGATGGTGCCGGAGCAGCGGACCTGCACCTACCAGGTCTGCCGCATGGTTCCCGAGCAGCGGGTCCGCACCTGCACCTATCAGGTCTGCCGGATGGTCCCCGAGCAGCGCACCCGGACCTACCAGGTGTGCCGGATGGTCCCCGAGCAGCGGGTCCGCACCTGCACCTACCAGGTCTGCCGGATGGTCCCCGAGCAGCGCACCTGCACCTACCAGGTCTGCCGCATGGTCCCCGAGCAGCGGGTCCGCACCTGCACCTACCAGGTCTGCCGGATGGTCCCCGAGCAGCGCACCCGGACCTACCAGGTGTGCCGGATGGTCCCCGAGCAGCGGGTTCGCACCTGCACCTACCAGGTCTGCCGGATGGTGCCGGAGCAGCGGGTCCGCACCTATCAGGTGTGCCGCATGGTCCCCGAGCAGCGGGTCCGCACCTGCAGCTACAAGGTCTGCCGGATGGTGCCGGAGGTGCAGGTCCGGACCTGCACCTACCAGGTGTGCACGATGGTCGCCGAGCAGCGGGTGAAGACCTGCACGTCGCGGGTCTGCAAGATGGTCCGCGAGGAGCGGTCCCGCGAGGAGTGCTACAAGGTGTGCACGATGGTGAAGGAGACGCGGACGAAGCAGGTCCCCGTCTGCGTCACCCGGCCGGTCCATTCCACGAAGACGGTCGACGTCGTCCGGCTGGTGCCGAAGAAGGTCGCCTACACGGTGACCCGGTGCGTGCCGAAGACGGTGTACCGCGAGGTGCCCTGCTGCGAGTGATCGCGGCCTGACCGTCCCCTGCCGACGCAGAGCGGCCCGGACACTGGTGGTCCGGGCCGCTCGCTTTCCTGCCGGAAGCATGCACCCGGCGTTCCGTCCGGGAGCATCCGATGGTTGACACGTCGTGACCGCTCCTCTGGGACTTTTCTCCTCTCCCTCTGGGAGCGGAGCATGGTGCATGCTGAGTCGGCCAGAGGCGCCAGTCTTCGGACTACGCCGCGTCGTGGCGAGGCCCTACCGCTTCGGCCGACGCGCAGGGAACACCTTCCAGTTCAGCCTCCGTTCATCGCCCGGTCCCGGCTCGGTCCGTAGGTGTGCAACTTGCGGCGAGTACGCCCCGTACTTGAGAAAGGGTCCATCGGGCTTTTCCGTTGGTCGGGGGTGTCCCCAGGGCCGGCGCGCACTCTGGGTAATCTGGGCTGGCGCGGTAAGCCCGTGTTTGCGATGATCGGCTTTGTCAGGATTTTTTCTCAAAGCCTTCGTTGGAGATACAGCTGTGCCAAAGAATAC
>Ga0315909_10000022_pt1 | contig 205290 bp, 216 predicted proteins | sample LakEriMetagenome_11_FD_203527 | JGI IMG/M metagenome (GOLD analysis project Ga0315909, IMG submission 203527) | Freshwater fungal communities from buoy surface, Lake Erie, Ohio, United States - Buoy 2 MA125 | ecosystem: Environmental > Aquatic > Freshwater > Lake | place: USA: Lake Erie, Ohio... | reverse complement strand
TCGCAGATTTGAGATAGTCTGTAAAATTTTCAACCCAACCATCCAATGTGTATTCTACTTGGTGAGTCCTCACCACACCTTCAGAAGTAGTTAGGGTTTCTTTACCCCAATCTTTTTGTACTTCCTTAGTACTCATACCTCTAAAGGTTTTATATAAAGGAATACCACTCTGAAATAAATCCAAGGTATCATCACTATATTGATTTACGACTTGATGATTCCCTAAATATGTTTTTTCACTAGTTTCACCAGCACTTTCAAGACATTTATTGAACACAGAACCTAACATAACATAATCCGCTCCTAAAGCCAACGCTTTAATTATATCAGAGTATTTTTTAAATCCACCATCAGCGACAATTTTTGTGTTTCCTTCTTGTAACATGCAACATTCGGATATCAATGAACCCATGGGATATCCAATACCGGTATTTTGAGTGGTTAAACAACCATTACCGTTACCAATACCAATTCTAACAAAATCGACATTTGTTTTACATAACATATGAAAAGTTGATGGATTTGCAACATTTCCTACCATAAGAACCAGTCTATCACCGTAAAGTTTTTTCGCAGTTTCTGTAACTTCATACATTTCTCTCATATGACCGTTTGCGATGTCAATTAACGCATAGTATTTGTGGTCATCAATAATTGGTTGTTTTTTATCTAAGAAAATTCTTTTAAAATCAACAAGACTATATGACAGAAACAAAGAAACATCTACATAATCAGAATCTGGATTTTTAGTTCTTGGTAAAATAGGTGTAATACCTTTATTTTGGAAATAAGCAAAGTTCTTTTCATTTACTACGGTATCCATTGGCGCGGTCATTAAAGGTAGTTTTCTACCCTCATAATAAGGATTTATTTCCTTCCTACTGGAAATGTCAGTAAATTTTTCAGGTTGGATTAGAATGTCATCGAAATCGAATAATTGTTTCGGTTTGTAAATCATACTTATTTTTTTAAAAATCTAAATAAAAAAACCGATAAAAACAAACGCGTAACTAAATATATTTATATTAATATGGAAAACAACAAAATCAATGAAGATTTGATAAAAGGGGTACTTAAAAGTGTCTTAAAAGAGGAAGTGTCTAAAGTTAATAGACAGGATTTTAGTCGAGTTCAGTTTAAAATTGAAGAATTACAAAATTCTTTAAATGAAACGATTAAAGAATTGAGGAAATTAGAAGATTCTATACCGGAAGGTTTAAAAACCATATCAAATGGTAGAATTTCTGCAATATCCAATAATTTATCAAATTCTTATAAAGTCATTAATCAGTTAAAATCAAAAATAAGAGATTATAAAAAATCACTTCGTCCGTCACAAGAAGAAGAAAACAAAAAATAATGGAACTAACTCATATAATAGAAGAATTAAACTTAGACTTGAAAAAAAACAACGAACATTACAAGATGTTAGTTGAGACAGTTAAGTTTTTAGAAAAAAAAGAAAGAATATTATTTTTGACTACATCAAACAGAGGTGAGTGGGCAATTAAGGAATTAAACGAGGAACCTAAATCAACAATATTAGCGAAATCAATTGCAAACTATCTTGGGAACAAAAAATGTAAAGTAATTGAAGTACCTAAATTAAAAATATATCCATGTGAGGGTAATGTTTCACATGTAGACGGTAATAGTTGTGGTGTAAAAAAATCAGAATTAAAAGACAAAGAAAAGAACCCTACCGGACATCATAGATGTTGGAGAAACATCAATAACCCTGATGACGAATTATGGAAAATAAGTAAAGAACTATTTGAATCTGATGCAGTTGTGTTCTTTGGGTCTGTAAGATGGGGTCAAATGAATGGGTTTTATCAACATTTGATTGAAAGATTGACTTGGTTAGAGAATAGACATAGTACTTTAGGTGAATCAAATATAATTAAAGATATTTCTTGCGGTATAATTGCCACTGGTCAGAATTTTAACGGTTCAAATGTAATTGAACTACAAAAAGAAGTTTTAAAATTCTTTGGGTTTGATGTGAAAGACGTTTTGTGTTGGAATTGGCAGTATAGTACCAATGTAAAGGACGAAACACAATCAAGTTATAAAAAATCTGCTGGTAAATTTAATGATACCTTTGGTTTAGATTAGTCTTCTTTATCTTCTTCAATCATTTTCTTCAGATATTCTTTACCTTCATCAGTTAAAAAGAAAGTTTCATCGGTATTGTCATCATCATAGGAATTTACAAGACCTTTATTTTTTAATTCATTTAAAAGTGTACCTGCAATTATTTCTTTTAAATAAGTTTCAATTTCTTCTTCGGTAAACATTTCATTTGAATCTTGCTCAATTTCTCCTTTTATGAATTTTTCAGTAATTCTATCACAAAGATATTCTTTTGCAAAATCTTTTGATTCTAATTCGTAATCAATAAAGAAATTTGATTCTTCAAGTGATTCGATAAATAAATTTACTTTTTCTACAACTATTGGTTGGTATATTTTTCCCATTTTAGTGATTTTGAATAAAGTATAAAAAAAATAACCGATAAAAAAAATTGTAGTTTGAATTATCGTTTTTTTTTCTTACATTTTTATAAAAAAATCATGAAAGGAAAAATTTTTGTTCAGATTGCGTCTTATAGGGATCCGGAATTAGTCCCGACTATTGAAGACATGATAAAAAGGGCCAAAAACCCTGAAAATTTAGTTTTTGGGTTGTGCTGGCAATATGATAGTTCGGAACCTGTAGACAAATATGATGACAACCCTCAATTTAGAGTGAGTAAACATCACTACAGTGAAAGTGAAGGGTTAGGTTGGGCGAGACACATCACAAACACACTCTATCGTGGAGAAGAATTTACACTTCAAATTGATTCACACCACAGATTCGTACAAAATTGGGATGAGATGTTGTTAGAGGATTTCTATCAGGCATTAACTATGTCAGATAAACCGGTAATAACAACATATTGTGGTCCTTTTGACCCTAAATCTGATGAAAGTACATGGAACCCTATACCATGTTTAATGTCACAATATGAATTTAGTGGAGATAGATTATTGATGAGTATGCCGTGGTATATTCAAGATTATAAAAAAAGAGATAAAGTTATAAGAGCCAGGACAATAAGTGGACACTTTTATTTCACCTATGGAAAGTTTATTGAGGAGGTTCCTTATGACCCTGACATTTATTTCGGTGGATATACCGAGGAAACAAGTTTAAGTTTAAGGGCGTTTACTAACGGATATGATTTTTATAGTCCTTATAGAACATTATTATGGCACGAATATACAAGAAATTATAGAGTGAAGCATTGGGATGATCATGGTGTCAACAGTGAAACAAAAAAGACTAGCGGAGAAAGGGATATTTTTGCAAGAAACAAAACAAGACAATTATTTGGCACTGAAAATCACGGAATTGACATGGGTACCTATGGGTTAGGTACTGAAAGGTCTTTACACGATTATGAAGTTTTTGGTGGATTTGATTTTAAAAAATGTCTAATTCAAGAATACACATTAAGAGTTAATGAACCACCAAATCCAAGTAATTGGGAAGAATTGTTCATTAAAAACAAATACGATTTATCTGTAGATTGGGATATTGAGTTTTTTAAAAAGTTTGATTTTAAAAAACCTAAATTTATTACTCTTGGTGTTCAAACTAAATCAGGATTAGAATTATTAAGAAAAGATTTTACAATAGAAAACGAACCGCAGTATGTTAATTTAGAAAATAACAAATATTCTTTCAATTTAGAAACTGCGGATAAACCAAATAAAATTGTCATGTACTTGTTTGATGAAGAAAAACAATGGAGTGACAGATATGAAAAAACAATATGAGAATAGCTTTTTTATTACCGGGAAATGTTAACAGAAGTGGTCAATTGTCAGGACACAACATTAGATATGGAAATACCGCATCTTCAGGAACAGAAAGTAGTGTGATCTATGTTGCAGAATATTTGGCCGAATGTGGTTATGATGTAGTAATTAGTAATGAAGGTTGTGAACATACTATAGTTGATAGAAACGTCACATATACTAATTATAACTTTGATTATGTTGACAATAAAGAATTTGACGTATTAATTTCTTGTCTTTGGTTTGAACATTATGATAACTTACCGATAACAGTAAATTTAGGTGTTGTTTATTGGTATCATTTGGCTTGGGGTTATAGTTTAGTTGAATTAAGAAACTATGCAATAAAAAATAATTTAAAAGTTGGTGCAGTATCAGTATCAAAGTGGGCAAAAAAATATAATCAAGAATTTAATGACATATTAAAAGTTGATAATAAAATAATAGAGGTTATAATACCTAATCCTGTTGCAATGGACATCATTAATGAGGTGTTAAATGAAAAAATTGAAAAGAAAAACAGGAAATTTATTTTTCATGCTCAATGGTCTAGAGGTGGTGAAGTCGCAAAGAAAGCATGTAATGAAATCGGATGGTCTGATTTAGAATTTGAATCGTTTGATTACGTACATAAAGCGACAGGTATTGATAAAAAAACGTTATTTAGTAAAATTAGTAATAGTGAATATTTTGTGTTCCCACAATTAACTCATGGTAAACTAGTTTATAAAGATACATTTTCATTGTCTGTTGCAGAGGCGATTGCTCTTGGTGTTACAGTTGTTACATATCCTTTAGGTGCATTACCTGAATATTTTGGTGATTTTTGTGAATTTTTAGAATATCCGCCGGAATCAAATATCGATAGTTTAGAAAACGATAGAGTTTCTGAAGAACCAAAATTAGATTATACAAAAAACATAATTGAAAAATTAAAATTTTTAGATTCAAATCCAAATTATAAAAAAGAAAAAAGAGAAAGGGGTGTTGAATACATTAAAGAAAATTTTTCAATAAATAAAATAGGTCCTTTATGGGACAATTATTTAAAATCATTTTAAAAATGAAGATACAAGAATTTGTTGATGGTGCGTTTTATATAAATGTAGATCATCGCACAGATAAAAACCAATTTATGATTGAACAATTTAAAAAATTGGGTTTAGAAAATTTTGTTGAGAGATTTTCAGGAATATCACCTTATGATACTGTCGATTTTAGGGCGGATGATAGTGAAAAAATGTTTTTATTAGGTTCTGCAGGATCAAGGTCACATAAAGAAGTGATTAGAATTGCAAAAAATAGAGGGTATAAAAATGTTTTAGTTTTTGAGGATGACGCTCTTTTTTATGAAAAAGATAATTATAATGGTTTAACAACTGTTGAATTGGCGCTAGATGAATTAAGTAAAATAAATGATTGGGATATTTTTTATTTAGGTGCCAATATTGCCGATTCAGAGTTAAATTTACATTCCGAACATCTAATAAAATGTCAAGTTTGTATTTGTACACATGCGTATATTTTAAATTCTAAACATTTTGACAAAGTAATTGAAAATGGTTTCGATAGACCTTGGGATTTTTTAGATATATTTTTTAATGATGTTTTTAAAAATAAATATGTTTCATACCCCATATCTGTAATACAAAAAGGGGGACTTCAAACCGATATTGGTGGTGTTGTGTCAATGGGTGAAGAATTTTGGTTATCACACTACGATAAAAAAATAATAAAACATTTTTAACAGGTTTTTAAAAATTTAAAAATACAACCTTAACATTCTATATTTTAGACTAATTTATAAAAATTCATACATTACCTTATTACATTGATTATATAAAAAAAATAAACTAAATAAAAAATTTTAAAATGAAAGGTTTAATTACAAAATTAAATGAAATTGATATTGATAATATATCAAATGACGATTTGGAATTGTTACTACCATCATTTGGTATGAATGATGAAAAATTAATGCAGATGCCACCACATCTTAGTGATAGTTACGGAAAAGGTTTAAAATTTTGGCAATACCCAAATCAATTTAATGAATACTTAAAAAAATTATCATCTTATGAAATTAATTCTTACTTGGAAATTGGTAGTAGATGGGGTGGTACATTTATCATCACATCAGAAATATTAAAATTAAAAAATAAAAATTTGAAATTATACGCATGTGATATAATTTCAAAAACAGACATTTTAAAAGAATATGAAGAATATTCAGAATTTACGTATCTAAATAAATCTAGTTTTGATATTACAAAATCTGATGTTGATAATCAAGTAGATTTAATATTAGTTGATGGATTTCATAGTTACGAGGCAGTAAAAAAAGATTTTAATTTATCATTAACATTGAACCCAAAATATATTGTTTTACATGATATATATAGCGATGCGTGTCCTGATGTCGTTAAATTTTGGAATGAGATAAAAAATGACTATAAACATCATGAGTTTATTAAACAATACGATAATGTTGATGGTAATTTTTTAGGTATTGGTTTATTAGAAATTTAATATTATATTTTTTATGTATGATTATTTGATTGTTGGGTCAGGATTTTTTGGTTCGATTTGTGCACACGAATTATACAAACAGGGTTATAAAGTTTGTGTAATTGAATCAAGAAACCACATTGGTGGTAATTGTTATACTTCCAATAGAGATGGTATAAATGTACACGAATACGGTCCACATATTTTTCACACATCAAATGAAGAGGTTTGGAAATGGATTAATCAATTTGTTTCTTTCAATGATTTTACCCTAAGACCTGTTGCAAATTATAAAGGTGAAATTTATTCTTTACCATTCAATATGTGGACATTTTCAAAATTATGGAATGTAACACATCCAGATCAGGCAAAAAGAATGATACAACTTCAGAGTGAACATATCAAAGACCCACAGAATTTAGAAGAACAAGCTATTAAATTAGTTGGTACCGATGTCTATGAAAAACTAATTAAAGGGTATACAACTAAACAATGGAGAAAAGAACCAAAGGATTTACCAAAAGAAATAATTAAGAGATTACCGGTTAGATTTACTTACGATAACAATTATTTTAATGACAAATATCAAGGAATACCTGTTGGTGGATATACTCAAATATTTGAAAAATTATTGGAAGGAATTGAAGTTAGATTAAATACAGATTTCTTTAAAGACGAAATTCCTGATTATTACAAATTAATTTATACCGGACCAATCGATAAATTTTTCAATTACAAATATGGTGACTTGGAATATAAAACAACGAAATTTGAACATAAAAAAATAATTGATGATGATTACCAAGGCACTCCTGTGATGAATTATACTGATGTCGGTATTCCATTCACCAGAGTTATTGAACACAAACATTTTGAAAATATTCAATCAGATGTGACTTGGTTAACATTTGAATACCCGACAGAGTATATTGCAGATAAAACGGAACCATACTATCCTGTGAATGATGAAATAAATAATGAGAGGTATCTCAAGTACAAACAGGAATCAGAAAATTTAAGAAATGTTTACTTTGGTGGTAGGTTGGCGGAATACAAATACTACGATATGCACCAAGTAATTCAATCCGCATTAGAATTTGTTAAGTATTTATAATCAAAAGGTCTTTAAGACATAATTGATTAAACAATAGTTGAATGGATTCTGATGATGGTAAAAAAAATAAAATCCTTAAAGGAAAAAGAGAACCGTTTAATTTTTTACAAAGATACATCACTAATGTTAGCGATGTTCTTTCTCCCATTTGGGTACGACGCATTGTTCAAATTGATAATGGACGTGAGTGGTTCATACTGGGTTGCAGATATCGTTTTTTATTCAATTTCCGCTTGTTTTTGGTTGTCTTATATTTTTTTTACGAGATTAATAAGTAAGAATAAAGATTAGAGAATTTCTCTATAAAAAGAATTTTCTCTTATCAACATTTCAATTGTATCGTCCATTTTTTTACAAGTATCCAAAAAATTGATTACATCCTCATCAGATAATTTAAACCATTCATTTTCTGATAAGGTCTTTTTGTTGTAAAATTTACTATGCAACCATTTTTCAAGTGATTTATAGTTTTTGGATTCGTAAATTTTTAAAACGTCTATTTTGTTGGGATTTCCGGTTTGTAATTTTTTTGCTCGTTTTTCCGGGTGATTTTTTGAAATTCCTATTTTGTGATATTCCTCTCCTTTTTCGTTTACTTCAATTAACAAGTATAAGTATCCATTCATTTTTTGTCCTGATGACTGTCGATTATTTTTAACGATTCGTCCATTTTACTTTTCAGAACCCCACATCTCTCATATTCTTCTTTTTCTTCAAAAATAACAATCATTGAGTTTACAATTTCGATGTATAATTCCAAATCATTTGTAAATGTCAAAACCGTACATCTACTATAATAATCATTTAAAATTTCATTGTCAACAGAAACTAAGTATTCGTAGATAATACTCAACTCATGGTCATCATAACTTCTATTATGTAAAAGTTTAGTTGCTTGTAACAAAAAATTTAATGATGTGCTCATACTATAAATACATTCAAATTGTGTCCATCAACATCTTATCTAAGATTTTAAAACATTCCATAAACCCGTCAGATTCAATTTCCTCTCTACTATTTTTAAATTCTTGAGACGGTCCGAAAACAACACCATTTTGTAATGAAATTGTATACCCCCAACAATATGATCTGAATAATTCGGTGGTTAAAAAAATACCTTTTTTATCAAAATATCTATATAGTTTTTTTGTGTCAAAATAATATAGCGTTGAAACACTTATTATCCCAACATTTGGAAACATAGATTCAATAAAATCTCTATAAGAATTTGGATATAAAAATTCAATACTGTACCAGTCCATATTCATACTAATTATAACCTTTTTTTTACTTTTTATATATCAAATACCAAAAAAAATTTGCTTTTCGATTTTATTAATATAATTATTTGTGTTTAAGATGAATATACACGAATATTATTATAACTCAGATAATAAAAAATTATACATAGAATTTTCTACAGAAGAAGATAAGGATTTATTTTATAGGGTTTTAGAGTTAGATTTTAACGATGTTGAATACTATTCTCCAACGATTATACACGAAGGTGATATGGACGAAATAGATGAAGATTTTTTAGTAGAAATTATGGATCAGTATTTTTTGGATAATGATTTACCAGAACAACAAAATTTGTGATATTTATTAACATGGGATTCTTAGATAAAGAAAAGAAAGAAAAACTTACAAGATTCGTAAAATTTGTTAAGGAACAATTACAAATTGAAAATCCTCCCACTATTTCTATCCAAAATGGTAGAGGTGAACTTAAAACTACCGCAAATTACGATTACAGAAAGGAAAATAAAATTATCAAGGTAAACGCCAAAAATAGAGCTTTAGTTGATGTAATGAGAAGTATTGCTCATGAATTGGTTCACCACAAACAGTTTGAAGAGGGTAGGTTGAAAACACCTCCACCGGATATTGGAGGTGAAATTGAAGATGAAGCAAACGCAAAAGCGGGACAGTATATTAAATTATTTGCAAAAATGGATAATACCATTTATGACGAATAATTGTACTAGTAAAAAAACCCATTTTCTCACATTCTAAACTGTATTTCTATTTGTTTTCCGAGTATTTATATGTTATGAAATTGTATTTAACCGAAAAACAATTGAAAACAATTATGTCAAATATTGATTTAGAGGAACAAGATGCTCCTTCTACAACTACACAAACAACGTCAACAAGTGGTCCTTCAAAAGGATATCCTGAAGTTGGTCGTTGGGAAAGTGGTGTTACAAGAGGTCCTGCAAATCAATTAACTAAGTCAAAATGGTCAGATGTTGTGGGTTCAATACTAAAAAGAGGAAAAGCAAATCCGTTAAAATAATAAGTAAAATGGTTAAACAAGTAAGAGAAATCTTAACAGAATCAGAAAGAAACAGAATTAGAGGTTTGCATGAGATGCAAAAGAATAGTGATGTTGTTTTTACTGATTGGTTATCACCAGATGAAAAATATTGTATTTTCTTAGACGAGTTGTACGATATTGAGAATAAATCTAAAATAGGGAATATTTGGGAAAATTTTGATAATTTCAAATTTTTCTTGAAACATTCATTTGAGGTCGCTGAAAATGTGCCACAACAAATAAAAGAAGATGTTTTACAGTCTTTGGATAAATTGGTTTTAACTGAAAGTACTCAAAACCTTAGTGAATTAAAACCAATTATAAAACAATTAATAGAAGAAGGGTTTTTTGGAGATTTATGGGATAAAACCAAACAAGTTGCTGGTGATGTTGCTAATTGGGGTAAAGAAACAGTAAAAGGTGCGGTTAAAGGTGTTAAAGATTTCGCTTCCACATCTTGGGAGGGTATGAAAAAGGCGTATAGTTACATCAAAGATGGTGATTGGTCAGCAGTTTTGGATTTAATAAAAAAAGGAATGTTATATGTTGCAAGAAAAATAAGATCAGCAATGTATAATCCAATAGGTTTATTGTTAGACGCCATTTTAGTTGCAACAGGAATTGGTAAAAGCGCTCAATTTGTTATATGGGCAGTTATTGTTGCATTAGATGTTTACGAAATAATGACAGGAAATTATGAAGATCCTGATTTAAGCCCAGTTTGGAGATATGTGTTTTTAGGTGTTGATATTTTAGGTTTAGTATTTGCAGGTGTTGCAGCTAAAACCGCAAAAGGGGTTGTTGGTGGTTTAATTAGACAATTTGGTAAATCAACTTCAGCTTTATCTAAAGCAGTTCAATCAAGTAAACCATTACAAGGAATATTACAAAAAATATCAGGTGGTATTGGTGGTGCATCGTCTTTGATGCAAAGAGCAGCAACATATCTTCAAAAAAACGCACCTAAAATCTATAATTTTTTAAGTGGTGCTTTTAATGGTGTTGGTAAAGTTTTGAACACAATGGGTGCCGCGATAAAAGGATTATTTAATGTTGGGGGTAAAGTCTTAACCGCTCCAGGTAAACTTGTTGGTAAGGTTGCACCAAAATCATTACAAGGTACTAAGACATTAAAAGGAGCTCAAGCAGCTGCAAACATTGGAGTACCGTTAGTTGGTATTGGTGCATATGGTCAAGGAAAGAAACGTGAGTATGAAAAGGCTGCAGAAACAGGTCTTTCAGATAAAAGTATAGAATCTGAATACGTTTATGATGATTTATAAAATAAAATAAAAAAAATAAAAAGATGGAAAATAAAGACAGTTTATTAATTAGAAAGTACATGAATTTAGTTGAATCAATTGAAAATAAATTGATTCAAAATGAATTAATTAATGAAGACTTAATCGCATCCGCTGCAAGGGAAGGTAAATTAGTGGCTTCTGAATTAGAAGGGTACTTAAAAGCAATGAATAAAAATAAAAAAATAGCAGATGAGTTATTAAAAAGTGGTATAAGAACATCTGAAGAATTATTAGCGGCATTAAAAGGAAACAGATTAACTTCTAGTTTGAAAGGTGCGTTAGAGTTAAGTATATTGAAATCAAACACAAAAAATGCTAAATTAATTGATTTAGCTTCTGAAAATTTGGTTAGAAATAAAATGTTTGACCAAAAATACGCGTCAGAATTTGCTAAAGGACAACCCGCATACGAAAAGGCGTTAAAAGATGCTGGTTATAGTCAAGACGCGATTACAAAAATTGTACAAAAGAAATTCAATCAAATAGATCCGAAAACCGGTAAAGTTTATGAAAGACCTCAAACAATAAAACAAAAAGGTATTAGTTCAACACATAAAGCAACTGAAACAGCTGCTGCTGATGGTAAAATTTCAAAATCTTTCGGTGAGAGAATTAAAAATTTATTTGGTAAACACGGAAATAAGTTTAAAGAATTCATGAAAACAAAACCAACTTGGCAAAAGTTATTAATATGGGGTGCAGGTATTGGTGTTACAGGTGCGATATTATGGTATTGGTTATCAGATAGTGGTGAAACTGCTGAAGGTACACCAAAAACGGCTCCGGGTGAATGGGCTGAATGTTTACAAAAGATGATTGATGATGGTTCTGCTAAAATTGTAAAATTTGACGCAAATAGTAATATTGTCAAAACAAATCCGACAACAGAATATCCTGAAGGTTTAGGATTTTTTAGTACAGGTAGAGTAGTTGATTATAAAACAAAAAAGAAAGGTAGTTGGAAATGTAAATCAGGTGTCGCAACTATTACTGAAAGTTTAAATTTAACCGAATCAGTTGAAAGTGATGTTGAGACCATGATTGATTTATTAGATTTTCCTGTAACTAGTGGTGATTTACAAGATGCCAAAAATTTACTTCAGAAATATTCTTCAAATCCCACACAAGGAAAAGAATTTTTAGAACTTTATAAAGATTCAGGTTTCGGTGGTGGTAGTTTAAATAAGAGTTTAGATTTCATTTATACCGTTAATGCTGAATCAGTAAGGGCGAAAAAAGAAATGAGAAAACTAATTAGTCAAATTGAAAGTGGTAAATCAACAACACCGGCACCAACTACTGGTGGTGGAGCGACTGGTATTGGTAATATAGAAATTACGTGGGACGGAGCAAAATCAGAAGGTGGTGGAGGTTCTACTGGTGGTGGAGGTTCTACTGGTGGTGGAGGTTCTACTGGTGGTGGAGGTTCTACTGGTGGTGGAGGTAAAAAGAAAAGTTCTTTTACCGAGTGCGATAAATTCCCTATGCAAATGGGATGTAAATCAGGTAAAATAAAAGAAATACAAGTTTGTTTAGGTATGCCAGCAAATGTACAAACAGGTAATTTTGGACCGGCAACTAAAGGATATCTTGAAAATTACATCAACAATAAAGGAACTAAGGTAATTGATATTAAAGATTTTAACGCTACTGGTATTAGTGAAGCGTTGTATGATGAAATTAAGAGAAATTGTGGTAAAACAACTGTTGTGACTCCTCCAACCACATCTACAACGACACCAATTACTTCTACAACTACACCAACTACCTCTACAACGACAAGTACACCAACGACAAGTACACCAACGACAAGTACAGCGGTAGAAACACCATTAAGTAATGAAGTTGTTTTTGAATTATCAAACAATTTAAAATATCAAAGACTTTTAAACAGATACGTTTATAAAGGTAGAGATTTGAACCCTCAAGAAGAAAAGTTCATTGTTGATTATATGAATAAAAAAGGTTACAAATTAGGAAAAGAAAAAGACAAGAAATTTGGTGAAAAATATGTTTTTGTAAAAAGAAAAAAATAATTAAATGGAAAAAGTTAATTTAAAAATTAAAAATATTGTAAGTAACAACTTACAAAAAAAGAGAAAAGAAAAATTAATTGAATCTGTCTCTACTTTAAATGAATCAAGTGATTTTGATTCATTTGTAAAAAGGTATAAATATATCAGTAGTAAATTGATTTCTGAAGGTTATACTGAAAAAGAAATACTAATTCAATTAAATGAATTCGAAAACCCTTTAGAAAAAATTGATTGGGGTGGAATGGCAAAAGAAAGTCTTTATTCCGGAGCAAGAGAATTCGCAATAAAATATATTCTTGCCGCTTTAGGTCTTAGTGATAGTCTTTCAACTAAATTAGCACAAGGATTAGCGGATTATGTGAAAAGTCCTTTAGATATAATTAGAATGTTTAAAGATAAGTCATCTTGTATGGCAGGAGCACCAAATGTATTTGATGCTGTAGGTGAAGTTGTAATCAGACAATTGGGTGGAAGTGTTACCAAAGTAAATAGTAATGATTACGACTGGTCTGGTGTGGGTTCTACTTATGTCGGTAATATGTTTGGTGAAGCATTAAGAAAATCTAATTTTGGTGAGACAGTCGCAGATTTATTTTGTAAAGCAATACACAAATGAGAAAAGAATACACAAAAAAAGAAATTTTAGAATCAAAAAAAGTTCTCAATGAAGACTTTATTGAGAACGCATTAATGGTTGGAGGTTTTATTCCGGTAATCGGTGAAGTCTTTGATATCATATTAATAATCAGATATATCTATAAAAAAGAATACCTATACGCCGGTTTGATGTTAATTGCATTGATTCCAACTGTGGGTGACTTTATTGCAAAACCAATAATTAGTTTATTAAAAGGTTCCGGAGTTGCGGGTAAAGTGGCATTAAAGAGTGGTGATGATATGGTAAGATTTGCTGCAACAAACCCACAATTTGCAAAGGAGTATGTAAAATTAGGTCAACACTTGAACAACCCGTTAATAGGAAAAACAATTAGTCAATTAGACAATATACCTGTTGTTGGAACAAAAGCGGCAAATGGACTAACTAAATCAATTACTGAACATAAAACCGCAATACAAAAAATTGGAGAGAGTTTAGGTAAAACTAGACCCGCTCATGTCGGTAAAACAATAGGAAAAGAAATATCTGCGGGTAAATCTTTTAGTTCAGGATATAAAAAGTTTTTTCAGGATGAAAAACTATCTCAATATGTTACAAAGCGCGGACATGAACCCAAAACATGGTTATCTAATTGGTGGAATGTTGTAATGCCTGCTAGAAAAGGTAGAAGGGATATGGTCAAATATTTTGTAATATCTAATAATTTATTGGATATGTTTGGTCTACCGAGTTTTGAAGCATTTTCAGATAAGTTTAAATCAGATGAAAAATTTAGGGAACAACTTGCTAATGACCCAAGATTTTCACAATTGATAAATCAGTCTACGACACCGCAAGAGTTATCACAAATAGAAAGTATGTCTGCACAAGCAGGTGCACCTGCTGCGGGACAATCTTCAGTTTTATCAAACGCAATGGGGTTAAATATGTTAAAAATGTTAGCACAAAGTGTTTAATTAAGATATTTATTAATAGAGTCTAATCGGTTTGGTCGCCATTAGATGATAACCTTTAAAAAACGAAAAGGAGGTATTCTAAAATCTCGACAGAGGGGTCCTAAAGACCTCTCTTGTTCGTTTATAGACCTCTCAAAGACATTATCAAGGACAATGTGTCCTTGAAACAAAAAACCCCTCAAATGAGGGGAATTTTATTTGTGGTGGACCTGAGCGGAGTCGAACCGCTGTCCGAAACACCGAACAATAAATGGACTACATGTTTATTTGATTATTCATAATCAACAAATAGGAAGTTATAGATTTAGATAACTACTTCCAACAATCCCCAAACCGGATTTAAGGAGCCGTCTGATTTGCTCCAACACACTTTTCTGAACTGAATCACGTGGTAGGTGTTAAACCTCATGGACTTCTGTTCCTAGGTTATATGTCCTAACCGACCCGAGAGTAGGTACTTAATTAAGCAGCTACTTTAGAAGTTGCAAGAAGACCTGCAATTTCCATGTTGTTGTAAACGTTGCCGTTTGAATTTTACCACCGTAGATTTAAGTCGTAGATGACATCCGACTACATGCCCATTTACCATACAAATGTCCGTCAAAACCAAGGCAGGCCCATAATTTTAAAGAACTAATACAAAGATAATAAAATAATTTGAAATTATTTCTTTTTTGCTGAAGTTTTTTTGACTGGTTGTTTTTTGGTGGATTTTTCCTCCTTACCTAAAACTTTTTCTTTTGCGGTTTTAACTTGTTTTCTAGTCTTTGTTTTTACTTCTTCAACGGTTTCTTTAACCTCTTCTTTTATCTCTTTTTTTATTTCTTCAATTTGAGTGTCTAAACCAAGAGTAGTAAAAATAGACTTAAAAAAGTTTACGATTTTTTTCATGTTATTTAGTTGTACTATATAAATATCTATGAAAAATATTAAATATCTTATCAACCATTATCAACATAAGTTATGACTTTTTCACCATAAACTTCAGACACCTCAACAACAATTGGTTTATTTATCGGTTGATATCTTTCATTACAAATAGACGCATTTACAGATAATGTGTCACTTGTATATTTTATTCCATAACTGTCATGTATATGACCAAACACATGAAGTTTTGGTTTCAAATCATCTAATCTAATTTTTAATAATTCACAACCAACTCTTTGATTTGTTGGTGTAATATCTAAACATTCAAAAGGTGGTCCGTGAGTAATTAATATATCTGTATCATCAGGTATTGAATCCCATTTGAATTTTATTTGATCACCGTTTCTTGGTAAATTAAATGCCCAATTATGAAATTCGGGTTGCCAAGGACTACCATATATTTTTAATCCTTCAATTTCAACCATTTCATCTTCAAGATATATCACACCATGTGGAATACTAATACCTATTTCATTAGATTTTCTAATTTTTTCAAAACCAAAATCATGGTTACCCGCAATAAAAATTTTGTATTTATACTGCAATTTAGAAAACCATTGTGTAAATTGATTAATTTCAAATATACTACCGACATTACTTATATCTCCAGCACAGATTATCATATCACCTTCAGGTAAGTTATACAACATTTTTTCATGTAAACCGTGAGTGTCTGAAATTAATACTATTTTCATATTTGTAAATATAACTAAAAAAATTGGTAATATCCCAAACTGTCTACTTTTATTTTTGGCGGATATTTTTTTTCTTCAAAAAAGTTAAAACCATTTTTTAAATTAGTTTCAAAATTTTTGTTTTCATAAACATAATTGTAATATAGTAATGAATTTTTAGATTTATTATTGTTAAAGTTAATTGGGAAAATGTGAACCGGAATCGGATTTTTTGTTCTTATACAAATTAAAAATAACTCTTCAATAAATTTATTACCAATAGCAATACACCCAACTGAAACACAATCACCATGTATGTATATGTTTCCACCTAATTTTTTATATGTACTTAGTATTTTATCAGATTCATTTGGATAATTTATACCTAAACTTTTTTTATATTTACTTTTAGGGTTAAAATCGTTTATGTAATAAAACCCTTCTGGAACTTGATAATCACCTTCTTTTCTTTTTGGTCCGAGAGTTCCACTTATTTTACAAATGGAATACTTTTTATACAAATAGTATTCTTTTTTTTCTGAGTTATTCACCCAAACTTCAAGTTCTTGTTCATATTTAAAAATTCGTATTAAAACATGTTCATTTTCTGTTACAAGATTTTCTTGATAAACCTGTAAATTAGGACTAAATAAAATTAATAACATTAAAATTATTCTCATCTTATAAACAAAAATGATTTATCATAAGTTCTTGCAGTATATGTTCCGGAAGGTAAAAAATTAACACTTTTCCAAGAACCTCCTGCAGAATAATTTATATTACGAATTACTTGACCTAAAGTATTTGTAATTGTAATTACTCCTGAAGTAGATGATTCAATTCTAATACTAACTCTACTTGGACTATAATAAAAATATCTAACCGGTGAAACAACGACACAACTTCTTTGAATACTATCAAGTGGTGGGACGCCAACACAACCCGAGGGAAATGAGGTATATGGTCTTGTTTGAAAACTTCCATTACAAGAACTCCACTGTCCATATGTGAATCTACAAGTATCTATAGTAACGACATTTAACTTTGAAAATAATCCGATAAAAGGTGTCGTTATTGGTTTACCTTCAAAGTCTACGGTAAACCCTGGTGTTGGTGACCCTGTCGCATAAGCGTAACTTGTATCCACAGGATGTAAGTCCCAATCCTCGGGATATAAGGCGGTAGTGTCCCTGAATAGTTTGGTTGTGATAACTCTTTCAGAAGTTCTTAATGGACTACCGACCGAAGTTGTAAATCTAGCACCACCAATAGGTGTGTATATATTACTATTTCTTTTGAATCTTGTTCTATCATAAACTCCTTGTATACCTGTGGTCCAATACATGATATTATTTCTACTATCAATCATTGTATCAATATATGAACCAAAAGTGGTATTGTCAGAAGCATACTGAATAAAAGCTCTTGTACCACCGTAATTAGCAAATGATGAATTGAGTGGAGTACTCCATGTGGTATCAGATACAGGTAGGTAATAAGCCACATTCGTAGTGATAGTAGAACGAGTACAGTTTACACTCAATGTGAGTTGATTTCCGTTTATTGATGTTACAGTAACTGTTTGATATGTTGTACCTAAAAGACTATCATTGTTTGCGAATGCTACACTACCTATTCGTATTCCTGTTACATTACTCACGGTAACTATGTTTGAACCAGCTGTTGTAGTTGTTGAAGGGATATATGGTGATTGATTCCATGTACTCAAAGGGTTTCTACACATCCACCAAGCATTAGGTGTCCCTGGTGCAAATCCTTGTCCATCCCCATAAACGTCTTTTCCAAAACCTAATCCATTTTGTCTGTCTTTGTTATTAGATATTATTACATTGTTCCAAAAAGATAAATGATGATTATTACCAATAAATGATCCTGTCGAACCATGTAAATAACCGAAATTACCACAGTTAATTACTTTGTTAAATGCGAAGGTATCGTATTGTGCACCTGAAGTAGAGTCTAATCTGTCCAGATTACCAATTTCCCACATACCCGAACAATCAATCACTGTATTATATGCAATTTTACTATTTTTTAAGTTAAGAATATCAAAACCAACACCGCCGAGTCCATTTGTTGAACTTATTCGTCCACTTTTAGCCCAAGCCCCTTTTATATAGTTGTGATGTATATTGACATAAAACCCACTTAAAGCTTCGAAAGCACCTGCCATCACATCATTCACACCAGCAGTATCTGTCGTAGCCTTTAAATTTGTTATTCTATTATAACTAAATTCGCTATTAATTGCAGCTATCCCACCAAAACCATATTGAATGTTATTAAACACACAGTTACGAACCTTGAAGTTTGTAACCATATATTTTCTATTATTGGGGTTATTCGCACCTTGAACATAAACTCCATTGACAGTTCTAGAATTTGTCCATTCTCCAATTAACCATCCACCTGTATATGCGGGTGTAATTTTATCATTCTCGGGAAATCTGAAATCATTGGATTGAATACCATCAATCACTATATTCGCAACACCTGTAAAACAAACAACATGTCTTGCCGGCCTTGTGTTTGGCCAAGCGTTAACAGGAGATGTGGTTGTTGGCCATAACCAATTTGGTAATGGTAAAGTTTGGTCTCCGTAATTTGTGATTACAATAGGTCTATCTGGAGTACCACTTGGTGCAATCCAATAAGTACCACCATCATTTCTCCATTGCATACTTGCAAAAGTATTGATGTACCCGTTCGCAAAAACATCACCACGTTTAAATGCTAATGTGTCACCCGCTTGAAAAACATTCGCAGTTCGTGACACTTGTTCCATTTTTTTAAGACTCGCCCATGGAGTTGATTGATTTTGTGCTTGAGTTGTAGTGTAGGTATCACTACCTGTAGAACTACTAAAGTAAAATTTTCTTGCATTTGCTGAAGAAAAGATTATTGTTAAAATTAAAATGATTGATATTTTTTTCATAATTTTTATTTTATTCTATCACGCCTAATAAATAATCACCAAATTTGTTTTTTAGGAGATTATTTAAATCTTTTTTATTTTCTAATATGTCTTGAGCCCATTTAGGTACAGCATAATAGTTGTATTGTGATGGTTTTATTTTTATAAAATATTTATCGCAAACAAATCCAACCAACGTTCCCCCTCTCATAGGATTAAATGCATAAACAGGAATAGGGAATGTACAACTTAATTGTATTTCTGGTTGTTTTATTCTTATATTGTCTTTTTTAATTACTGTATCTTTAATAATTACTCTTTTTTTATTGTCTTCAGTATTTGTTATTTTGGTTATTGTTTCTCTAATAGTCATTGTATCTATTAGTGGTTTGTTCATATTTTTTGGTATGTAGTTAGGGTCAATTTTTTTTAAAATATCATTACGAATAATTAACTCTGATTCTGTTAATAACATAAAAGGTTTAACAGTCACAGGAATATATAATGGTATGTTTACTAAATCACCAAAATAAGGGCTTGTTGAGTCAATACAGTGATATTCATTTACAATAATTGGTGCAATTCTATTATCATAAATTGCAATTGGTGCGGATTTATTCACTATTTGACTTTCTATTTCTCTTTGATAGAATCTATATTCATCAACTTCTTGATAATATTCTTTGTAATTAATGTCAACATATTTTGGGCTTGTTTTACCCGCAATAAATTTTTTTTCTGTTTCTTTTATTTTAGCGACTTCTCTTCTTATAACAAAAAATAATCTTCTAGCCGTTGTTAAATCTTCAAATATGTTTCTTTTATCAAAATCTGATGTTAATTCTCTTGTTCTTGTTTTTTCATATGATTTATTATTATCATAAAAATCATACACTTTCAATGCGTTATTGTATAGTACTAAACTATCCTGTTCTGTTGGACAATCTATTTGAACACTATACACATCTTTACATTGAGAATATAAAAAGTTAGAAAACAGTAAAAAGAAAATTATTAAGTATTGTTTCATTAATTTGATATTATTGGACCAATAATGATTGGATTTTGATAAACAGTTATTTGTCCTGTTATACTATCCATACATCCTGTTCCTGTTGTTGCAGCATATAATGTAACCAAATATGTGCCAGAGTTATTATAAAGGTGAATTGGATTTGTATTTGTTGATGTGGAATTATCACCAAAACCCCACAAATAACTTACCGGATACCCAAGGGTTTGAGTTGATAAATTTGTAAACGGTGTTGGAACACCTAAACAAACATTAGGTGCGGAAAAATTAGGTACAGGTGTTGGATATATTTCTATCAAAATAGTGGTATCTCTACCACAACCTAAATTAGAAGAAATTTGTAAGTTAACACTATGAATACCTGGACTAAAAATGTGTGTTGGGTTTTCTAAAGTTGATGTTGTACCATCAGGAAATGTCCACAAATAATTTATTGGTGTATATGATGCGGTACTTGTATTTGTGAATTGAACTAATCCCGAACAATTTGGACTGTAAATAAAATTAGGGTACCCTGGTGCCATGTCTAATATATAATATAATGTTAATTCACAACCTAAAAATGTTGTTACAGTACACGTTATAGTATCATATAAGTTTGGATTTATTGTTATTTGTTGTGTGGTATCACCTGTTTCCCATTCATAATTTGCAAATCCACCCATTGCATTTATAGTTAATGAGTCATCACCTTCACAATAAGTCACATGTGTATTTGATTGACCACATTGTACTGCGTCGATATACGCATAACCATAATGACCTCTTAATCTACAATCACCAGTTTCAAATTCAAGTGTAACTGTTTGTCCAACATATGCACTTAAATCAACAGCAACTTCAGTCCAATCTCTCCACGCGATAAATGTCGTATCAGGTGGTGTTGGTGAGCAATATTGAAATCCAGGTAAATCTGATGCTGCGGTAACAGTATAATCAGTACAAGGTATTATCGAACCATTTGCTAATCTAACTCTCGATTGAAACCGGGGTTGGTCTGCAGTTGCGTGGTTCGGATCTTGAAATATAACAGCATACGCATACCTTATTATTGTTGATGCTGGTGTTATTGTTAATGTATATGACAACCCTTCAGCTTGTGCACCAATTCTATCATTACCTAATCTAGCGGAATATGTACCTTGATAAACAGTTCTTAAACCACCGCATGAGTGAGGATCAATTCCTTGTGTCATTATTGTTTGTCTCCCATTTACAATACCATTATTTGGAAGATTAATTGGACAACAAGTTCCTAATTTACCGGACCAACCAGTAAATGTCCCTGTTTCAAAATCAGTATTACCACATTGAGAATAACCTGCAATTGAAAATATTGTAAATAATAATGTGATAATTTGTCTCATTTTAATATACTTTTCTCCTTTCTACCTCATATTTTCTTTTTGGGTTAGCATATTTTTCAGGTGAATAATATTTTGTACATCCAGAAAACACCATCACTAAGAAAAAAATAATAATTAAAAATATTGCTCGTGTTATATATTTTTTCATCTTATTAATATTAAATTTCCTTTTTTATATCCAGTTTTACCATCAATTCCTTTCCACCAACATTGAAAAACATATCCACCAATTGGTTGTGGTGTTTCTTTGTATAACCCATTCCACTTGTCTTCAATGTATTTACTTTCGTATACTTTTTGACCATAACGATTCCACACATTCCATTTCATTTCAATTATTTTAAATGGTATTGGTGACCAACCATCATTTAATCCATCCCCATTTGGTGTAAAGGCGTTTGGAAAAAATATTGCAGATTCGGGACATTTTTTAACTTTTACTCTGTAAAAACGAATAGGTTCTCCACATTCATCTTTATAATGAACAGTAATTAAAAAAAATCCGGTGTCTCGATATGTTATTTTAACACTACTGTTTATTGAGATTGTGTCAAGGTTTAATAACCATAACCAACCCCCATTTGATGTAGATGAATTACTCCAATAGGTAAATGTATTTCTATTACCTGGACATAATTCAATTTCTTGTTGTCCGTATGTGACATAACCCAGTAAAACATATATTAAACAAAATATCCATTTCATTAATCATGTTGTATAGGACTTATTGTTGGTAATGGATTTACAGTTGCGGTACCCGTACCTGTAAACGTACATCCAGCCAAACTATATGTGTATGTTATGGTGTATTGACCCGCAGTAACTAAATTAGGACAGAACTGATTACCACTAACACCGGATCCACTCCAAACTCCTCCCGATGGTGAACCAATTAAAGGAACACAACCAGCATCTGCACATAACACTACCGGTGTTACTGTAGGTATAATGTTTAAAACAAAAACATCTAATAATACTGTTGGTCCTACGCAACCTTCAGCACTTGTTGGAAATACTGTAACCGCATTTGTAATTAAACCAGGATTTGCTGAACCCCAGTTAACTGTAATCACATTTGTACCTTGTCCTCCTGTAATAACACCAGGTGACGCGACTGTCCAAGTATATGTGTTTCCCGGTGTATTTGTTACTTGATATGTTGAGTTATTTGAACGATAACAAACAGTATCAGGGGTTTGTGCATTCACACTTAAAAAACCTATTAAAAAAAATAAAAATAATGTTATATTTTTCATATGTTCTTTATTATAAATAGGTTAACAAGATATTAAATATTTTAATTATATCAAATTTTGAACCAATTTTTATTTTATTCAAAATAATCTCAAAAAGTTTAGACAAAAAAAAATCCCCACTATTGTGGGGATTAAATAATATTTGTTATTTTTTTTAGAAATTATAAATAACACCAAATTTTGGAATTGCAAATGGGTTTACCACACCATCAAAACCAATATTAATTGTTGATTTAGAATCAACATTTGAATAGGTAATTAGATTGGTTAAATCCATAGTAAGACCGAGTCTTTTGGTAACAAAATAGTTTGAACCAAGACCTAAATTAGCACCAAATCCGGATGTTTTTACACCAGCAACTGTTGTAGAATTGTTAGCCAAACTCAATTGTGAGAATACTTGACAATTTTTACCAACAGTTAAAAAGTGATACCTTCCGAAAGCACCGATATTCAATACTTCTTCTGTGCTTGATTTTGATACTTCACCAAGTACACCAACAGCAAGTTTGTTTGTAACAAAATAACCGATAGTTGGTTTTAATTGATAAGATGCGTCTACATCTGTAGTTTTAGTGAACGATACTGTTCCACTAACAAACATGTCAGATTGTTTTTGTGCGTACAATGTTGTAAATGCTAACATTGTTGCAACTAATAAGAAAACTGTTTTTTTCATATTTTATTTTTATTTAGTTTATAGTTAACAAAATCGTTAACTGAATATAAATATAAGTAAAATTTCCGGTAAAAAAAAGTGGTATAATAAAAAAAGGACTAGTTTACTAGTCCTTTCATATTTTGAGGCTGACCGCATAAAGAAGTCATTATCTCCACCACCATAGTTTTACTAAACTAGGAAACAAATTTTTTAAAAGAAACTCTGAGATTACAAGTTCTATTGATTGACTTGGGGACATTATTTGTTCTTCCCTTATCCACTACCTTTTGAGTAGTACCAATCAGTGACGGTCAATTAGATTAACCAATCCTAAAGTTGTCAAATACTCTCTTAATACTTGCTGCTCTTCGAGGTTGCCACCCCAACTCATCCTTGCGGGATTAGAGAACTTTCTTAAAAATCACATCGGGCTTGAGACCCTTTGTGGCCGTGAACCCCTCACGACTGTGTAGTCACCTGTTTCTGACAACTGACGGACACTTTTTCTTTATTGATTTAATATTTTTGAATACAATCAAAAAGTTTTGGTTTGTGGATTTTGAAGGTAGTGGTCCGTCACCAGTTCTCCCATCTTTTGAACGAGAAAATACTGAACTACCCTCTGAAACATCCCTGTCTCCATATTTCAAGTCAACTTCATAATCAAGTCCTTGGTAGGACAAAGATTAAGGATAATAACAGCACCATCTGTACATCATCATACCTTTCGGTTTTAAATCAACTCTAATATTGAACAACGCAATTATAAAGTAGGATGACCTTATTTCTTGCATGTATTCTACGAGTTATTCTTATTGGTGTTCCCACCTCAACCTGACGACCCACATCGCCAAGTCATTCAACCACTTTCCCTACAGTGTCACCCTCAGTACTCAAGATTAAATGATATCTCGCTTGTCTACTCGAGTTCTCTTTCGAGAACCGCAACCTACTTCAACCAAAGTAAGTCACTTTATACTACTTTCATAGTTTATTTTCAAATACCCGAAGGTATCTGTCACCCGAAGGTGAATGGACTATAGACCGCCCAATTATCTTTTATTAGAACTTCAGAAATAATCCGAAGATTAAAACTGTGAATCCTAAATGGATAATATTTTTATTCAAAGAACTTTATCGTTTCCGATTGTTTTACAAAGATACGATGGAATTTTTAAAAAACCAAATTTTTGTAAAACTTTTTTTAAACTTTTTTTTTAAGAACTTTTTCGGTGGTTTAATTCCGAATTGTTTCACAAATATACGATGGGATTTTTTACAAACAAAATTTTTTTTGTTTTAGTTATCCACATGTTATTCACAATCTAACAAGATTGTTAGCAGCATAGGTCATAATTGCACCATTATGTTTATATCTAACATTATAACCCATACCTTCAACTAATCCGATTGCTTGTCTTAATACTTGATTTGATTTATATCTTGGATCCGGATTCAAGTCAATATCAATCCATGTTGGTTTTGGTAAATCGTTGCTTCTAAGATACTCAGCAATTTCTACTGATTTCCAAACTTCCGTTAATAATCTTGTCGCAGTATTTCTTTCAATTGGAGTTGTTTCTTTACTACATAATACATGACACCCTTTTCCTTTTGAATAAAGTGCAATTACAACACCATATGTTGTTTTTGTATTTCTGAAACATTGTGAATCTGAACCAATTAAAATTTCAACATTTTCTTTAGTTGAAATATACTCTTTTATGTAACCAATAAGATTATCAATTGGTACACCATGAAGTGTTGTGAATTTTTTCATAATGACCTTCTTTTTAAATAAATACTTAAAAAGTTGTGGACCCACTTGGGTTCGAACCAAGCACCTATTGATTATGAGTCAATTGCTCTAACCTGCTGAGCTATAGGTCCATATTGGTGAGCGGAAAGGGTAGCTAATCCTTTCTGTATGTCTACTTGATTCAATCGCAATGTGGCCACATATACGATGTGTTGTCTTTCGTCTTCTGCTCACCGGAAAGTACCACCAACGGGAATCGAACCCGTGATTTGTCCGTGAAAGGGACACGTCTTAACCCCTTGACCATGGCGGCATGTTCCCGTTTTTTTCTCACATTTAGCCCAAACACCAGTGAGACAATGTTTGGATTTTGATTACAGAAGATTGTAAGGTTTCCCTATCAATCCGTTACCCCGGGCAAACTGAATCAGTAGTCAGGACAGGATTCGAACCTGTGCTTTCTCATTACTGAGCGGGCCATAACCAATTCTCTGCAATCATCCTCGTAGTATAAAACTATTCGTCATGCTTAGAAATTCCGCCACCTGACTGTTTGCAACTTTTATTCTATGTCAGTAGGAAAGTTGCCAACCTATTCAGCTTACGATCTGACTCTTTCATGATTTTTATATCAGAGGAGGAAGAGGAACTACGACTCCGTGGCCTGCGGATACATTTTTGCGGTCTCACCGGGAATCGAACCCGGCACTTCCCCGTGACAGGGGGATATTATAGCCGATTAACTACAAGACCAAAAATAAGGGAAAGAAGAGGATGGTCGAGTGGACAACTTCTTTTATGAACGGCATTACTAACGTTAGTTTCAACTCCGAAGATATAGCCCACCCACCAACAGGTATCTATATTATCTTCATTCCCCGTTCAACCCTTACTTAATTATATTAAATGGAAATAATAACCCTTACCCCAATAATCACCAATTTCTTTTTCAAGTTCTTCACCATTGTATGCTAGACCTGTAATCATTTCAAATCTTTCGCCAACTTCAAGAATTATGGGTGACAATTTTGTTGGGTCAAATTCTTCTTCTGTCTCAAGTTCAAACTCAAAAAAAGTTCCTTTTGAATATGATTCAACAAATAATGTAGGGTCGTCACCTTCAAAAACAGAATCATAATTTTCATACTCATTTCTTGTTTCATCATCGAAATACCAATCATCGTCAGATAATGAATCGAAAATCATTTCATCTTTTTCATTAAACGTTTGGATTACAAAATCTCCCGTATTGTCGTAAACACCAAAAAAGACATCATCTACATCATCAACATAATCTCTATCAATCAGTTTTGCAATGTCATCTAAATCCATACTATTCAGTGACGATTCAACTTCTTTAAGTCTCTTGTGTTGTTCTTCATTTAGTCTGTGTACCCAAATATCTGCTCCACGACCTCCTAATGTAATTTTGTATTTCATTTTGAAGTTATTTTTTTGATTAAATTTTCTTGTCTTGTTATTGTTTTTTGTTTCATATACGCAACAAAAATCCACAAAATGGTTGATAATTGCCATGTCCATGATTGTCCGGTATATATACATGCAATCATTGATAATAACGCACCTACCGTTGCAATTATCATAAAGATGTTTTCTAAATTTTTCATAATTAATTCTTTTAGTAGTCCCGGGTAGAATCGAACTACCATAGTCTGCTTAGAAGGCAGATATTTTATCCATTAAATTACAGGACCAAAAACACTATTGTTCTTCAACTAATTTTTAGTTTAGTTTATTACTTGTTTACTTTTAACAAGTGAAGACCATTTACCATCCAATTTATCTAGTCGAGAATCTAATTGGGAAAAGATTTCTCTATCTAAGTTATCAATTCTACGATTAAGGATATCTATTTCACGTGATATCTGATCGTGAATATCTTTTGTTTTAATATCAAGTTCATGTGACATATTATTAGCATAATCATTGAACTCTCTTGTGACTTTAATCACCTTAACAATACTTACTACAGTGACTATTACGTTAGCAATAACCACCACAGAAGCAATTCCTAAAACGAATGAAAGTGTTTCCATAATTTGTTTCTCCTTATATGTCAAAGAACAATAGTGTTTGTACCTGGGGCGGGGGTCGAACCCGCACGACCATTGCTGGTCACAAGATTTTCTTACCACTATAGTTTTCACTACCAACTAAAGTTGTTTGTGGTCTGGACTATACCTTCACCATATCTTACGATTTAGGTGCTCCGTGTCTAGTCTCTACACCTTCTCTTACGAGTTTGGCTCGGTATTCCCATCTTAAAGGGTTCACCGAATTTACGGAGTTCTACATCAAAGATTTCTCTTTGTGCACTCAATTTTTTCGTTTCCTATAGTTGTCAGTAAATGAGTGACAATTCGGACATAAAAATTGTAAGTTTTCTATCCTATTATCAAACCTATTACCATTTATGTGATGTAACTCCAATGGGATTTTTTCTCCTCTCCATTCAGTTAATTCACATAATTCACAAATGTGGTTTTTATATCCAAGTTTTAATAATTGTTTTCTCAATCTATTTGTTGAGGTTGGTAATCCTGTAGTGTAAGTTGAGTGTTCTATTAATTTAGGAGTTAAATCCTTAACTTTTGACCACTCTTTACCTTTATTCCAAACCATTCCGTGAAAATGTGATGTATCAATACCGAATAATTGAATTCTAGTTTTGATATTTTCATAATTTCCTCCTGCTTCTCTCAACCCTAGTTTTATTAAAACTTGTCTAATTGAACCACATTCCTTAACTATTGGTTCCAAAAATTCTTTTGTGTATTTTATATTCATATATTATAAGTATAAACAGAACACAAAAAAGATTAAAGTCTTGCGTGTATACCTATTTCACCACCCAGGCATTTCAAAGAACTAATAAAAATATAGGAAATAAATTTTAAAAATAAAAAATCTTACTACTTATTTTTTTGTATTTTCTTTTTTATTTTATTTAACTGTTTGATATACAGTTCATCTGAAGAATTATTTTCAATTATTGGGATTGGGTCAACTTGATTCCTTAGAACATGAATTTCATTACCATTTTCATCATATACTATTGGATATTCAACATTTGATGTTGTGGATTTTATTGTTTGTTTAGTCGTTTTGTTTTTACTAATCAACAAAATAAGGTTATCGATTTCTTTGGTTATTTCTAATTCTCTTTTTATAACTCTATCAGTACATTCTGTTTGATTTTGAATCAATAACAAATTTAGTTCACTTAATCTTTTACTTTGTATTTTTTGTTCTCCCCTTAATGTTTCTATTGTTTGGGTTTGTATTTGTATTTGATTTCTTAGTGCGGTATCGTCAGGTCTCAAAGTTTTAATAATAGAGGAACCCAGTACTAATAAGACAACAGTCAAAGATAAAATTACTAACGCAAGAATTCTTTGTGTTTTATTAATTTTACCTAAAATTTCTGAAAAATATTTTACCATACTAATAAATATGGTATTCGAAATTAATCCAAAAAAGAATTTATTGTTGCGTATTCAATAGTTTCATTAACTATATGTGGGTAAATTGGATTTGGTGGATCTTGATGTGTATAAATAAAAAAATCAATTTTTGTCCCTTCGGTTAAACCATTCATATAATCACCATACCACAATGGTAATGTACCTCCATCGTATACAACTTTCCATTGATTACCGGATAAATGTAAAGTTCCTTCCATTACTTTTTAGTTTTTTTCTTTTTGGGTGTAGTTACAGCATCCGTAATCTGTGGATTAACTTCGGTTGTGATAGGTTTTTTATTTGATTTCCATTCTGATTTTGGGATATATTTCCAATAACCACTTTTAACTTCTGATTCCGCTTCTTTATCGTTAATTCTTTTGATTACACCTACTTCAGTGTTTTTTGTTGCTCTAATTGATTGAATACATTTCATGTTGTTATGTTTTTATAATAATAAAATATATTTTTTATTATTACAAAATCAAGTGAAATTATTTTTTACTCAATAATTGTTTGATAAAATCTTGTTTAGAAAGTGTAGATTTCTCTTTTTTGACTACCGGTGTTTTAACTTTAGACTCAACAATTTTTGGTTTTACCGGTTCTTCTGGTTGTTCAAACACTTGTACTTTAAGTTTTGGTCTTTCTTCTTCTTGTTCTTGAACCATAACCTGAACTTTCTTGTTGGTTTTAACTTGAAAATCTGTACTCCATGGTTCAAAATACACATCATCAGCGATAACTTCTAATCTTATATTACCTTTTGTTCCTTCATTTAAAAAGTTTTTAGTTTTTGGTATATGAACTTCGCATAAACCATTACTTTGGATTGTCCCATTAAACATGTAGGACATATCTTCTGTTTCAACAACAACTCTTGCTTTAGATTTTGATAAAGAAGTTCCTTCAATATCAATATTACAATTAAATTTTGTTGGTTTGTCTGTATATAAATTGTACGCCATATCGTATAAATATCTTAATTGTTATTAAATTTTACGTTAACATTAATATTTTTTGGTTCGGTCATCGCCATTTTCACATCTTTCAATTTTATTTTGACCGTTTCATTTTTATGTTTGTTAATCCTTGTTTCAAAAACTAATTCATCAACTTGTAACCTAACAAATAGTTCAATTAGTATTTGTTTTTCTTTTTCCTCAAGTTCTCGAACCCTTTTTTTTATTCCTCTTCTTGGTGGTCCGATTACATTTGAAATGATTTTTTTGATTATACAACCTTCGGCCCATGTGAACGGTGTGTCGACCCAAGCAAAAGGTGTATCATCCCAAGAGTAACAAATAGTTTGCATAATATTTACTATATAGATAAATATGCTTAAAATTATGACATGTCAGATATTAGGAATCAGTTAATTAAAGATAGTTTCGATTATGTTCTTCAATCAGATTTAAGTACGGGAATTGTTTATAGAATTGGTGGTGATATACCAATTAACCCAACTTTTTTATCAGGGTTAACTATAAACAGTGGTTTTACTTATTCTAACGGAACAGAAATAAATGGTTACGTATTAACATGTGATTCAAATGGTAATGCTAATTGGGGTCCTGTTTCTGGTGCGTCAGGAAACTTTCTTTCACTTTCTGGAGGAACTGTATTTGGTAACACAACTTTTACGAGTGGGTTATCAGTGAATTATATTGATTTTGATACTACACCAACCGTACCGTCACCAACAGGAGGAACACTATATTACGACTCAAATGAAAATGCTTTATCATACAAACCAATAACACCAAGTAATGATGTAACTGTTAATTTAGGTCAAGAAAGTTTAGTTAGAATTTATAATAATTTAGGGGTTCAAATAAATAATGGACAGGCATTACATATAACAGGTGCAATTTCAGGTACACCAACCGTATCATTAGCAATCGGAACGGGTGGAGATGCGGTACAATTTCAAATATCAGGTATTGCAACTCATGATATACCAAATGGTTCATTTGGTTTTATGACTGTTTTTGGTGTCGTTAGAGATATTAATTTAACAGGATTTAGTATTGGTGAACAGGTTTATTTATCTCAACATGTTGCGGGTGGATTCGCGAGTTATTCCGACCTATTTTATACAGGCAGAACTTGTGAAGTCGGTCACGTTTTAGATAATTCATCTAATGGTAAATTACAAGTTACAATATTAAATGAAATTGAGGGAACAATTATTACGACTCAAGAAAATAATATATTGGCTGCTAATAATAGTTCCACCGGTGTTTTCCAATTCGGTGGACTTAGTATTGATAACCCATCAGGAACAACATTTAGTGTCGGTGAGGTTGAGGGTTGGATAATTGATAATGTGACAGCACCAGCAAATCCAACAATTCAACTTATTATATATTCTGGTTCTACAGGTAACACCTCATTATATTATTCTACTGCAACAGAAACATATGTATTACTTACAAGTGCATCAACAATAACACAACAAACAAGTTTTCCAACGCCACAACAAAGAAGACAAAACATATATCTTGGAAAGTTTGGTCACGGAAATAAACAGTTTTTAATTAATACATTTAACGAACCTGATTCTGTATTATCACCACTATCCCAATTAAGGGATATGTTTACCTCGATTAAATTGATTAATGATGGTGTTATACCATCCGATAATGGTGCCAATTTAACATTTAATACTTCTGCAGGTACATTATATGGTCTTGGTATTGGATACATTACAAACAAATTAAATCCGAATAGTTTAACAATTAATAGTCAAAGTCCAACAACCTTTCAATACAGAACTCGAACAGGTGGAACGGCGTCGAATACGACAGTAATTGACCCATCAAATAAGGATGTTAATGGTGTAATTACACCAATAACTGGTGTAAAGGCAACAAATCAAAGAATTTATTTATTACAAAACGGTCAAATAAGAATTCAATACGGACAACAGGAGTATAACCAATTGGCGGCTGCTGTTGCTGCACTACAAAACGAAACATTTGTTACATTCCCCAATTTTAGAGATAATGGTATTTTAATTGGTATTCTTTCTGTTTTAAGCAGTTGTACTGAATTAAATGATACAAGTAAGGCTCAATTTTTCTCAGTATCAAAATTTGGTGAATTAATTGGCGCTGCGGGTGGAACATCAACAACAACTTTACAACAAGCGTATAATAACTCATCTAATCCTGAAATCACAATTAATTCAACATTAGATGGTTTATCAATAAAAAATGGTACAATATCAGGTGATTCGGTAACGAATTTAATAGAGGGTGTTAATTCAAGTAATGTTGTTACCTCATTCATAAGGGCGGATGGTGCGTTTTCAGGAACATCTATATTCGGAAACACTTTGAATATTGGTGGTAACACGTCATTACAAGGTTTAACTGCAACAACAATATCTGCATCGACATACAGTAATTTACCAGTAAGTTCTGTTACTGGTGGGACAGGAATTTCAGCATCAACAAGTAATGGTGTTGTAACAGTTACAAACACATCTCCGGATAGAACTGTAACAATTACAGGTGGAACAAATATTCAGATTGCAGGAACATATCCAAATTTTGGGGTAAACTACACAGGTCAAACATCATTCCCTTATCTTCCATTAAGTGGAGGTACTGTTACAGGGTCAACAAGTTTTACTGGTGGTTTAATTGCAAATACAATAAGTGCATCGACTTACAATAATTTACCAAATACTTTATATACCGGTAACGGTACTTTGTCAAGTCCTAGAACAGTAAATCAAAATGAATTATCATTAACATTTACAGGAACAACAGCATCAACATTATCAATACTTGAAAAATTTAAACAAGGGGCACCTAGTAATAATCCAAGTGGTATTTTATCACATGCACAAGGATTAAGTACAACTGCTAGTGGTGCTTATTCTCATTCAGAAGGTGTAAGTTCAGGTGCGATTGGTATTTATTCTCACGCGGAAGGTTCGTCTACCGCTTTTGGTACCGGATCTCATTCTGAAGGGAATAGTACTATAGCAAATGGTTCTTATTCACATAGTGAAGGTGAACAAACACAATCTAACGGCTCATATTCACATTCTGAAGGTCATTTCTCAAGATCACCAGGTTCTCATTCACATGCTGAAGGTTCATATAATGATTCTAATGGTAATTATTCACATGCCGAAGGTTTTAATACTGATTCTAATGGTGAATATTCTCATTCAGAGGGTTATTATACAAATTCAGTGGGTTTATATTCACATTCCGAAGGTGCGGGATATTTTATTGACGGTTCAAATACTTTTGAACCATTAGTGAATAATCCTTTAACATATTTTAGAATTGATGTTTCAGGTGTCACTTATGAATCATATAGTGGTGATTGGTTAGATGAATCGACAATTAGAATAATTGGTGATTGGTCATCAATACCCGATGGTTCGATAGTAAGTAGGTTAATATTTAATTCTTTTGATGTTAATTTATGTTATTATGGACCATACTATATAGACAAAGCAATTTTCGATTCCGGAGCAGGTGAATCAAATGTTATTTTTACGAATAATTGGAGTGGTGTTATATTAAGTTCTGTTACTGGTTGTACAAATATATCTAACGGTATAGGTTCACATTCTGAAGGTTTATCTACACGAGCTAATGGTAATTATTCTCATTCTGAAGGTATTGGTACACATGCGGATGGTGAAGGTCAACATGCTTCCGGAAAATATAATCTCACAGGTAATACTAATTCATTATTTGTAATCGGTAATGGTACTGACGATTTTAATAGAAGTGATATTTTAAATGTAAACCAAAATGAAGTAAATGTGTTTGGTAATTTGAACGCACCTTTTATAAGTGGTAATACATTCGATTTACAATATACAACATTAAGTTCTACTTCATCTGGATTCATAGATTATTTGACAGTAATATCAAAAGAAACCAATTACGGAGTATCGGTTGCACTTACACCTAATGGAAATCCTTCTGGTTATGGATATGCGTTTCAATTTGCTGCAAATAACATAGCGAATTCATTACTTTTTGTTGGAGATAACTTAACTAAAGCACATTATATTCATACCGACTCAACTAACGTTAGTGCTGAGGGGTGGCCATTAATTTTTGGTGTTACACCACAAAATGATAATTGGGATGCTAATTCTAATTTATTAGTTTTGACTTCAGGACAAACAATAGGTATTGGTGTAAGAAATCCAACAAATAAATTACACATTTCAGGTAGTACAAATCCTATTAGGATTCAAGGATTAACTGGAAGTACTACAGATAATTTGATTTTGAGTATTGACTCGACTGGTGTTGTTCACACATATCCTTTATCCGGATTAACTGGTGGTACATCAAGTGGAACATTCACAGGTGGTACTGTATCAGGTCCAACGAATTTTACTGGTGGTTTAACGGCAAATACAATAAGCGCATCGACATACAGTAATTTACCAGTAAGTTCTGTGACTGGCGGAACAGGAATTTCGGCATCAACAAACAATGGTGTTGTAACAATTACTAATACATCACCGGACCAAACTATCACAATATCCGGAGGGACAGGAATTCAAATAGTTAGTGCATATCCAAACTTTGGTGTAAATTTTACAGGTTCGACAGGTACTTCATTTACGGGTGGGACAGTAACAGGTGCAACAAATTTTACAAATGGATTAACCGCAAATACAATAAGTGCTTCAACTTATTATAATATATCTAATTATAATTCCGGAGTGATTGTTAATTCTGACTTATGGATTAACAATAATGATGGTACAATGACATTCCCTACCACACAAGTTGCATTATATAGTAATACCGCGTTTACTGGTAGTGTTGAAGTATACACTGTGTCAGGTCAAACTACAGGTGTAGGAATACCTGCATTATCAAATGAAGATACTAACTACATTGTTATAGATTATAATAATGGAACTCCGGTGTACGATGTTCTCACAGACGACTCAACAATCAATAGTAGTAATATAGTATTGTACCTAATAGTTTATAGGGCAAATAATTTTGTTCACGTATTAGATTTTGGTAACGAAGGTGCTGGTCTTCCAAATAAATTAAACGATAGAATCATTTACACAGATAGGTTTGCAAGAGAAGACGGTTTTTCTTTGGGTTTAAGTGGGACAACGGGTGTTGTGACTTTATCTTCAGGTGTTGCATGGAATGGTACAAATAGACAAACATTGGTTGCGGTTAATAGTACAGATGATGTATTTTTTCAAAGTTTTCACAGTGGTGGTACATGGACATATACAACAACATCAAATACACTGAATAATTTATTTTACGATAATGGAACGGATAGAATCGCTGGTACCGCAGGAAAATATCTTGTTAACTGGTATTTTAGAGGTCAAGAAATAAATGACCATTTATATGAAGTTTGGGGTAATGACGAATATGATAACGTGTCTGAAGCACAATTATCGTTAGAACCTAATTTACCCGAATTAATCACATCACATGCGTTTTTAACTGGTAGAATTATTGTTCAAGTGTCGGCTTTGACAGGTACTGTTGAGAGTGCGTTTGCTCAAGTATTTCAACCATCAACAGTACAATCTCACAATGATCTAACAGGAATACAAGGTGGGACCGGTGGCGAATATTATCACCTAACATCGTCAGAATATAATAACGTTGCGTATGAAAATGTATCAAACACTTTCACATCAGGACAAATATTTAATGCAGGTTTAACCGCAAATACAATAAGTGGTGGAACAATATATGGTGATGGTTCCAATTTAACAAATGTTGTTAATTCAATAACGACTAGTACAGGTTTATCTGGTTCATCAACTAATGGTAACATAACATTAATCAACACATCGCCAGACCAAACAGTAACAATATCTGGTGGGACAAACATTCAAATTACTGGTACATATCCAAATTTTGGTGTAAATTTTACTGGTACGACTGGTTCAGGTGGAACGTTTACTGGTGGAACTGTTCCGGGTGAAACATATTTTGCTGCGGGGTTGACCGCTAATACTTTAGTTGTCACAGCAACAACAAACCCTGTTCAATTTGTTGGATTACAACCATCAACAGATACTGATATTATTACCACAGACGGCACTGGTGTTTTACACACAAGAAGTTTAAATAGTGTGGGTATTATTACTTGGTCAACAATTACATCTTCTCAAACAGGTGTGACAAACAATGGGTATATAACTAATTCAGGGTCACAAGTGATTATTACATTACCTTCTACAGCATCAGTTGGGTCGATAATTGAAGTTGTTGGTATTGGTGCCGGAGGTTGGAAAATTGCACAAGAATCTAATCATCAAATTCATTTTGGTATTGTTAATTCTACTTCAGGTGCAACAGGATACGTACAATCAACACAAACATATGACGCAATTAAATTATTGTGTACAACAACAAATAACGAATACACCGTATTATCTGCAATTGGTAATATCGATATAAACTAAAAATATGTCATTTAATAATTCTATAAACGAAATAATAGATACTCAAATATTTTCAGGTGTAGGAACAACAACTTGGACAAAACCTACAGGTGTTAAGTTTGTATATGTTGTTTGTATAGGCGGCGGTGGTGGTGGTGGAAGTGGTGGAGGTAACGCATCTAATGGTATTAGACAATCAGGTAAAGGAGGCGGCGGTGGTGCTTTTGTTTCAAGACTCTACACCGCATCTGAATTATCCTCATCAGAAACTGTAATTGTAGCATCAGGAGGTACAGGTGGTGCAGGGACAACGGGTAATGGAAATGCGGGTACTGGTGGTGGTAATTCAAGATTTAGTTCAGGTTCAACTTTATTAGTTGCATATGGTGGCGGTGGTGGAGGAGGTGGATTTGTTACTGTTCAGTCGGCAGCATGTGGTGGTGGAGGTGGTGGTACCGCTAGTGTTGGTACGAATGCTGCGTCAAACTCAACAAGTGTTGCTGGAGGTAACCCACAATCGTCAGCATCAACTTCTCTTTCAATCGGTGGTACAGGAGGTGCATCAAACTCAACATTTGGTGGAGCATCTGCTGAATATGGTGGTGCCGGTGGGGGAGCATACACTGCCAGTGGAGTAACAGTATTTCAAGGAGGGTGTTCTTTATTTGGTGGCGGTGGCGGAGGATGTGGTGGTTTTGGTGGTATTAGTTATACAAGACAACCAAGTTCAGGAGGTGCGTCAGGTATTTATACTGGTGGTACAGGAGGGTTAAGTGGAACAACTGGTAATCCACCAACTTCAGGTTCAACAGGAACTAGTCGTGTTGGTATTGCTGCTGGTGATGGCGGTGGGGGTGGTGGTTGTTCTACATCAACAACTGTATCAGGAGGAAGAGGTGGTAATGGTGGTACGCCTGGCGGAGGTGGCGGAGGAGGTGGTGGCGGCGGTAATTCAGGAGGTGCCATTGGGGGTGCCGGAGGAACCGGTGGAATTGGTGAGATTAGAGTTTATTCTTGGTAAATTAAAATAAAATGTCAATAAATAACGTAATAAATAGTGCAAGAAGTGTAGATATATACACAACAACAGGTTTCACAACTTGGACAAAACCTACGGGTGTTCAATTTGTATTTGTTGTTTGTATTGGTGGAGGTGGTGGTGGTGGTGGTGGTTATGCTTCAACCACATCTACAGATAACCAAGCTGGTGGTACTGGAGGAGGTGGTGGTGCAGTTTGTTTTAAAATGTTTACTGCGTCTGATTTACCATCGGTAGTACCAATTTTTGTGGCATCTGGAGGTACTGGTGGTGGAGGTGGATTACATGGTGGCGGATTAAATCCAATTACCGCCGCGACTGTTGGTGGAAACTCAACATTTGGTACAGGTTCAACAGTTTACTTAACTGCTTTTGGTGGTGGTGCTGGTGGTGGATTCAGTGACATTATTGCATCCGCATTGTCAGGTGGTTCTGGTGGTGGTAGTGGAAGTGCAGGTAATTCCTCTTCAGCATCTAGTCTTTCAGGAGGTCTTCCGGGAGCAACATCAAATGTTGCTAATTCCGGTCAAGGAGGTAACTCACAAACAAATTCAAATGGTGGTACCGCCGAGTACGGTGGTGCTGGTGGTGGAGGTCATAGTGCATTATATGTTCAATATAACGGAGGAAGTTCATTATTTGGTGGTGGTGGTGGTGGGAATGGTGGATCAAGGTCAGGTGGTTCATCTTTTGCACCTACTAATGGTGGTTCTTCATCATCATACACAGCAGGTAACGGTGGTTCTGCCGGTACGAATGGTGCTATAGGTACTGTTGGTACATCGGGAACGACAAGTGATACTGGTATTTATTGTGGAAATGGTGGTGGTGGTGGAGGTGGTTCAACAAACACAACAACAAGAGGTGCAAATGGTGGTGATGGTGGATATCCGGGAGGAGGTGGTGGAGGTGGTGGTTTTGGTTTCGGTGCGAGAGGTGGCGATGGTGGAAAAGGTGGAAATGGTAAAATAATTGTATATAGTTGGTAAATTTTTATGTCATTTAATAACTCAATAAATTCAGTACCTAATGTTCAAATTTTTACAGGAACAGGTATAAACACTTGGACAAAACCGACAGGTGCAAAAGTTGTGTATGTGGTTTGTGTTGGCGCTGGTGGTGGAGGTGGTGGAGGAGCAAAAAATAACGCAGGTACTAACAGATTAGGTGGTGCTGGTGGTGGTGGTGGTGCAATATCAACAAGAACATATTTAGCGTCATTATTAAATTCAACTGAATCTGTTTATGTTGGTGCTGGCGGTACTGGCGGTGCTGGTTCAACTACTACAAATACTGTAGGAATTAGTGGAAATACGGGTGAATCATCATCATTTAGTACAGGTTTAACTCAAACTATTGCGTATGGTGGTGGAGGTGGTAGTGGTGGACAAGTAACTGCTACCGCACATGGTGGAGGTGGAGGTGGTGGCACAGGTAGTTCGGGATTAACAGGAACGGCGGTATCAACTGTACGTGGTGGAGGTTTACCCGGAACATCAATACTAACAGCGATTGGAGGTCAAGGTGCGAGTAGTCAAGGTGCCACTACGACAGGGAATGGTGAATATGGTGGTGGTGCTGGTGGTGGTAGAACTAATAATACAATTTCGGTATCCTCTCCCGGAGGTTCATCAATATATGGCGCAGGTGGTGGTGGTTATGGTGGTCTTGTGGGTACAGGTAATGGAGGATTAGTTGGGAGTGCTGGTGGTAGTTCACAATCTTACACAAATGGTGGTGGTGGTGCAGTGGGAACTAATAGTTCAACCGCACCAACATCAGGTAGTACGGGTTCAGACGGAAATTCTTTAAAATGTGGTTCCGGTGGTGGTGGTGGAGGTGCAGGTACTGGTACCGGAAACGTTTCAGGTGCCGTAGGTGGTAATGGTGGCGCATGTGGTGGTGGAGGAGGTGGTGGTGGTGCCGCGACGGGTACAGGTAATGGTGGTAACGGAGGTAATGGTGGTAGAGGTGAAGTTAGGGTTTATACTTGGTAATATTTATTAAAAACAATTTAAATGAAATACGAATGGATAATAAATAAAATTGATGTTAAACCGGTTTTTGAAGGTTTAGAAAATTTTGTTTATATAATATATTGGGATTATTTGGCGGATAATGAAAGTGGTTATACCTCAACAATTAAAGGATACACTGAATTTAGTTCTGAAGTTAATAGTGATACTTATGTACCTTATGAAAGTATAACAAAAAATATTGCGGATTATTGGTTAAATACAAGTACAAATGTCAATCAATTACAATCAATATTAAACAAAAAAATAGAGGATTTAATAAATCCTCCAATTATTAATTTACCATTACCTTGGGTACCTAATCCTACTCCAACGCCTACACCAACACTTAGTCCAACATCTACACCAACACCAACAACTGTTTTTTATGTTTTTGACTTATCTTTTAGTGATGTCACCGAAAACGATGCATGTACAATATATCCCACAACTAATGCATATTATTCAAGTTCATCATTACTATCAAACGGTGTAACAATATTTACTGATATGGAATTAACTACACAAGTGAGTAACGGTTACTATTCTGATGGTATAAACGTATGGACAGTTAATTCTTCGACATTATCTAATCAAAATTTATGTAGTATACCTTAACAACATAAATTTATGAATAAGATTCATCTGAATCCATAATTTCTCCACCATAATATTGACAAATCATTTCACCGTTTTCATCGTAAACTTTGGTTTTGTGTAATAATCTTTTAGCGTATCTAACTGCTCTATTCTCATTTAAAAAATAATGAACCAATTTTTTTAATCTACCGTCTTTCCAAATAAAAACTTCTATTCTAAATTTTTTATTTTCTTTCATTTTACTTTTTTAATAAATAGTTTTTCCAAATCTTTTTTGTTTTATTTGTGTAACTTTTTAAAAAATATTGATTAGTTAGTACATTTAATTTTGGAAAATTATAACTAAACATTAATTTTCGTACCATATCTTCACTATCTACAGGGTTAGAACAAAACCAAGAATTGGCCCAAGGGATTTCGTGAGACGCCACTAATGGAATTCCTTGACTTACTAAGTCTGCACCAACTATATTAAATGTTTCAGATAATGAAACTTGCATACCAATATCCATTTTTGAACATAATTCTAAAAATTCTTCTCTTGGCATCCATTCATGATTAATTAATTCATGACCTTCGTCATATAAATGTTCAAATAAACTCATCATATTTTTTAAAACAGAATTACCTTTTTGTTCAACCCTACCTGAATTGATATGAAATCTTAATTTTTTACCTATTTTTTCCGCAAACTTAACAGCAGCAATTGCTTGTAAAAGTTGATTTTTTAATGGTCTAATTGCACCAAAAGAACAGATATCAATATATTCTTTGTTTCTATTGAATTTTTTGTCAATGTATTGTTGTGGATAATAATTTGGGAGATACGTTACTTTGTTTTCAACAATTTCACTATTACAATTTAATTTGTGTTTAAGATAAAACTTCATTTCCTTATAAGTTCTTGGTGCATTTGTTGCAATTATCACATTTTTATAAGTCATGTAGTCACCTAACCAATTAAAAGCAGAACCTTCATTTGCTAAAAATGGAATTTCACTGTGCAGTCTAATAATCCATTTAACATTAGGATGTAGTTTTGTGAGAACATAAAATTTATCAGGAACAACCCATAATGCTTCTATTATTACATGAGTAGGTTTGTATTTTGTTACTTCTTTATCAATACAATTGTTATCTACTACCACAACAATTTCAGATTTTATTCCCAATTCATTTATCATTTCATTCATAAAAAACGCCGAATTATATAAACCGGTGCTCATATTAACATTTGAATGTTTTTCTGAATTGTAATCATGTCTTCTCTTTAAAATGAAGAGTACTTTTGGTTTGGGCATAAAAAATTGTTTGTGAAATTTATCTAATAATAAATAACACAAACAAAATCAAAAGAGAAAAAATAATATTTTTTTATTTAAAAATAAATCTGTAAAATAACTTCATTATCATTTACAAAATACAAACATTGTGGGGTTTTTAATTCATACCTACCACAAATTACATGTGTTTGATTTTTCTTATCATTTTTGTTTTTTATGATGACTTTTGTACTATAATATTTATAATCTGAAATAAGATTTTCATAGGTACTATCTTTTAACCAAATTATATCTTTTTCATCTAATCCCGATTCAGATAAACACTGTTTATACAATTCTTTTTGACTTTCTGTCAATTTTTGATACGACTCTGGTGTCATTTCACTGCGTAAATTTTGAGCGTTCATTTTAACCAAAGAAAAAATAAACACAAAAATCGTTAGTAATGACTTTTTCATAATAATGGTTTTTTTGATTCTAATATCAAAATTAGGGGTTTGTTTCCAAATAACCAAATATTTATTTAAAAATATTTTACATGAATAGATTTATTTTAAACGAAAATGACAGAAATCACATAAAAAAATTGTATATGTTAAAAGAGGCTGAAGTACCTCAAGAAATGAAATCAACTAAACCTGATAATACATACGAATACTATTTACAACTTTATTCAGATGACCCATTAATTGAAGAACCAGGATATATGTATTTTAAAAAAAGTGGTAATAGATTTGAATCGTTTGAAGAAAAAATTGACCCAAATACCGGATCAAAATCAATTATTTCAACCGGGTATAAATTACCTTTTATTAACGAATTAGGTTTTAAAATAGTAGATAATAAAATTTCAGAAGAAACTAATACCATTGCAAAGAATTCAAATACAGAAGCAATAAAATTAACTCAACCTACTCAACGTAATAATAAGGTTGTATTATTTCATGATGTACAAAAAGATATACCGTCTTTAGGTTATTTAGTGAAAAGTACTTTCGAAAATAAGATATTAAATGATATGCAACTTAGAGGTAAAGCGTCAAAACCAACAAATACAGGTGAAATTAGATATTATGAATTTATAACAGGACCAAATAAGGGAGATTTAGTTATGGTTCAAAAAATACGAGATGCATATAAAGTATCATAAATAAACACAAATAAAAACTTACACAATGACTTTCAAAAAATGGATTATTGAACTTTTTAAAGACGAGAGAGGTTCTACATCAATTAAACCGGTAATTGCATTTTTAGGTGCAATATTTCTATGTGGTACAATGTTAATAAACTCATTTACCCATGGTGACATAAAACCATCAGATTCATTAGTCGATGCTGTTATGATTATCACCGCAATTGGTATGGGTGCTGATAGTTTGGATAAATTTTCACATAAAAAGAAAGAAGAACCAACTATAATTTCTGAAACCCCCGAAGAACCAATAGTTTAGATATAATTAAAAAGTCGGAAATTATCCGACTTTTTTTTATGTTAATTTTTTGTATAAATCTCTTACTATACAACAGGTATCATAATCTTCAATTTCTTCAAAATAGGATAACACATCTCTTTTAAGTACAATTGTATCTTTTCTTGTAAAATGAAATTCAGTATCCCATTCTAATCCTTGAATGTTACCAACCACAAGAATTGATAATTTTTGTTTTTTTGTTTTCAAAAATTCGTCAAAAACTTCAATTATTGTTTTCAATATATAAGGTCTATTTTTATCATAAAAATCAGTAAAATCTTCAAATTTTTCTTTTGATTCTAAAATTTTGTAGTAGTTTTTCTTTGCCATTTAAATTAGTCTATTATTTTATATTGTATGATCTATTCTTATTCTAACACATGTCTGTGGTAGTCTACAGTTTTTTAAGTAATTGTTAACGTACCCCATAATATTCGCAGAACCTATTGGATTGGCGGAGTGTACATATATTAGAGGTAAAGGGACGTTATCTTGAATCGATTTATCAACTAAAAATTTTGCACAATCATATCCTGTTTTTTCAGAAATATTATTGTAATCCAATTTATAATTTGGGCTTACGTTTGTGAAATATTCTTTCATTGCACTTTCACCTAAATCATGGTCTAATGAAATGAAGTCAATTGAGGATAACCCATTTTCATTTACTATTTTTACAAATTCATCATAATTTCTAGCAATTACCCAAGTATCCTGTTTAGGTGTACGTACATCATCTAAGTATATTCTTATTTTATCCATAATTCTTTGTGTACCCAAAAATGAATTCCCATTTACCCCAAGAGAAGGTTAAAAAAATCCCGGTAATACCGTCTTTTAGTAATCGTCTATGTTCAAGTGGAGAATGTGACTCGAAATACAAATGTAAGGTCGGGATTATGTTAAAAATCCACTTGTTGATAACTTTTTGATAAAAAAATTTATTCACAGTTTTATGTTAAATCGATTTTTCATTTGTGATACTTTTTCCTCGGGACAATCATGTATGTTTTTATTACCATGTCTATTTTCCACAATTACGGTATGTACCCTATATCTGTATCTTTCAGCCATTTCAAAATATGTTTCCATTTCCCATTCTTCAGTAAAAGTATTTGCAACAACTATCTTTAAAATCTCATTTCTCATTTTGTTTGCGCACCTTTGTTGACAATCATTGTGAGCTTCTTTTAATTTCGACCCATCAAATTCATAGTTACCTTCAGAATTTATAAAATAATCGTCAGCAGATAAAACATCAGGTTTATCTATAAAATTTGTTAGTATGATTTCACCAAGTGTTGATTTACCGGAACCTGGTAGTCCTCTTAGTAGGATTAAGTCCCCCACGTAGTTAGTGTTAGTCATAGTTATAGTATAAAAAGGTTAGTTAATAATGAGAAAGAAAATAAGGCCGTTTGACCGGCCTTATTAATCGGTTCAGAAATTATTTACTGCAGCTATCAGCACAGTTTTTAGCTTCTGTTTTAGTAGTATCAACACTTTCACTTATTACTGTGTCAGTTGTGACTACTGTTGAGTCCGTTGTTTCTGTTGTGTCGGATGTGGTTGACCCTGTTCCACAAGAAGCAATTGCAACAAGTGCAAATGCGACAAAAATTAAAATATATTTTCTCATATTGTTAAATATAACAAAAATGATTTGAAAAAAAAAATGTTATAAAAAAACCCCAACGAGATGTCGGGGTTAGAAGGTCTTTCGGTGGGTTCAACTCCACTTACTTATGAAAAAAAACGAAAAGGTAATCGACAAAGAGAACCTCCAAGAATATAAATATATATGTTTTTACAAAAAAACAAATATTTACCAAATTATTTTTTAAAAATTTTTAGATTATCGTTTTTGTACCTCAATGTTACTTGTTTATTTTCCACAATATTTCCTTTTAAAATTTCTTCGCTTAAAAAGTCTTCCAATAAATTTTGGATAATTCTTTTTAATGGTCTTGCACCATATTCTTCTTGTGAATTTAAATCAAAAATTTTGTTAACAACAGAGATATCGTAATTGATTTTGTAGTTTTTTTCAAGTAATCTGTTAGAAAGTAATTTTAATTCTATATCAATAATTTTTTTAAGTGTTTCATTATTCAAAGAATTGAAGAGGATAATATCGTCAATTCTATTCAAAAACTCAGGTGAAAATTGTTGTTTTAATGACTTCTGAATTATTGATTTTCTAACTTCATATTTTTGTTGTTCAGTAGATTTAGTTGCGAAACCAACACCATCACCAAAATCAGATATTTTTCTTGCACCTACATTTGATGTCATAATAATTAGACAATTTGTAAAATTAACTTTCCTACCAAAGGAATCAGTCAAATGTCCTTCATCTAAAATTTGAAGTAAAAGATTAAACACATCTTTATGAGCTTTTTCTATTTCATCAAATAGAATAACTGAAAATGGATTGTTTTTAACTTTTTCTGTTAATTGTCCACCTTCATCATAACCCACATATCCGGGAGGAGAACCTATTAGTCTTGATAAATTATGTTTTTCCATATATTCACTCATATCAATTCTAATCATGTTTTCAGGATTACCAAACAAAACTTCCGCAAGTGATTTTGCTAAAAATGTTTTACCTACTCCAGTGGAACCTAAAAATATAAAAGAACCAATTGGTTTGTTTGCGTCTTTGATTCCAACTCTATTTCTCCTAATTGATTTGGATATGATTGAAATTGCTTCATCTTGACCAATAACTTTATTACTTAGTATTTCTTCTAATTTTAAAAGTTTTTCAGTTTCTTTACTATCCAATTTTGCAATAGGAACACCCGTCATTTGAGATATAATTTGATAAACATCATCAATAGAAATTGGGATTTTGTTCTCTTTTTTAATGTTGTTCCATTTTTGTTTTTCTTCTTCTAATGATGTTAAAATTTTTCTTTCTTCATCTCTAAGTTTTGCAGCTAATTCATAGTTTTGTGATTTAACAACTTCTAATTTTTTTTCTTTTAATTCTTCCGCTTGTTTTTTTATCTTATCTATTGAATCAGGTATTTTATCAGAAACTTTTTTCTCGGAACCAAGTTCATCCATAACATCAATTGCTTTATCCGGAAATTGTCTATCTGTAATGTATCTACCTGATAATTTTACAATTGTTTCTATAACCCCTTCTTCATATGATACTTTATGATAATTCTGATAAGAATTTTTTATATTATTAAGAATTTCAACTGTTTCAGATTGTGTTGGTTCTTTTAGAATTATTTTTTGAAATCTTCTTACCAAGGCACTATCTTTTTCGATATGTTTCTTAAATTCATCAAATGTGGTTGCACCAATACATTGAATTTCACCTCGAGCTAATGCTGGTTTTAATATGTTGGCAGCATCCATTGAACCACTTGCGTTTCCTGCTCCAATCATGGTATGTAATTCATCTATAAAAACAATTACATTAGGTGCTTCTTGTAGTTCGTTAAGAATTGCTTTAATCCTTTCTTCAAATTGACCCCTATATTTAGTACCAGCGACAAGTGATGTCAAATCTAAAGACATAATTCTTTTTTCTAAAAGATTTGGTGGACATTGATTTTTATAAATCATAAGTGCTAGTTTTTCAACTAACGCAGATTTACCAACTCCCGCGTCTCCAACAATTACCACATTATTTTTCTTTTTACGAGATAATATTTGTGCAATTCTTTTTACTTCAATATCTCTACCAATTACCGGATCTATTTTACCCTCTTCAGCTAATTTTATCAAATCCCTTGAAAAATTATCTAAAATAGGTGTGTTAGAACCTTTTTTTACTTTCTTTTGGTTTGAAGTTGGACCTTCTTCAAAAAAATCTACTGACATTAAAATTTAGTTTTATCAAAAAAATATAACTCAAAATATTTGAAATAAAAAATTATCGACAAAATGTCACTTAATTTATGATAAATATGAAAAAATGTCATAATAATATTGAAAGGTGCAAAATTTGATTTTTCTATTACAAAAATTTATATATTATGTTAACAACTTACAGAGATCCATTCAAAGAGATGATTGATTCTTTCTTTGATGACAGAAATTATCAATCAAAAAACAAAAAGTCATCAGATGTAATAACAACCGAAAACGAGTACCGTATAAATTTAGCGGTACCCGGATTGTCAAAAGAGGACATAAAGATTATTTTGAAAGATGATGTTTTAACTGTGTCTTATGAAAAACAAGAAACAGATGATAAAACATATTCTTTTGTGAACTCTTTTAAAAAGTCCTATCGTTTACCTGAAGATGTTGATGAAAAAAACATTAAGGGTAAAGTAGAAAACGGGGTAGTAGAGATTACTCTACCAAGAAGTAGGAGAAAGTCAATTGAACGACTCATTTCTCTGAATTAATAATTGAACCCTCCTATTACGGAGGGTTTTTTATTTGATATTTATTAAGTATATTCTTTAAAAAGAAATATTATGGCAATTACATCAGAAAAAATTGAAGGTAAAATGATTATGGTTGAAATCAATTCAAGTAATCTTAAATCAGCATCATTTAATACCGAATCAGAAGATTTAACTATCACTTTTAATAATGGCTCTATTTATGAGTATAATAAAGTTCCATGGGAAGTGTTTGCGAAATTAAGGTTAGCGGAATCTCAGGGAAAGTTTTTTAATCAGAATATATCAAAAAATTATAAATACACTAAAGTAAAATGAGTGAGTTTAAAGATTTAATATATCAATTAAGAGATAATAAACAGGATATCCAAAAAATATTAAAATTTGTGATATCTAATCCTGTTGAAATTTCTAAAATGCCAGATGATACATATGTGATAAATGATGGTAATCATCGAGCGAATTTATTAAATCTGTTAAATGTTAAAAAAATCCCCTCAATTGTAAATGGTGATTTTAAATTAATACCTACAGAAATCTTAAGAAGACCTAATGGTAGTATCGGAACTCAAGGATTTACCGCTGAAAACATGACTAAATTAATTAATCATATTTTAAGTAAGGAAAGTGAGTTAGAAGAGGATAAAGAATTAGATAAAAAAATTATTTCTTCATTTGAAAGTAAAGACCATCTTTGTTATGATATATTCCGTAGAGTTGATAGTGGTTATGAAATGAAAGAAAACATTAGAAAAAGATTATTAGAAATTGCTAATAATTTTATTGAATCTATAGATGTTGATTTTTTTATACACGATATAATCTTAACAGGTTCATTAGCAAATTTTAATTGGTCGGAATTCTCGGATGTTGACTTACATATACTTCTTGATATGGATGAATTTGATAATAGTAAAAAAACGGATTCAAAAATACTTCATAATATCGTAAAAGAATTTTTTAATAGTAAAAAGAACGTATGGAATAAAGACCATAATATTAAAATAAAAGGATTTGATGTTGAATTATACGTTCAAGACATTGATGAAGAACATATTTCCTCCGGAGTTTATTCTATATTACACAATAAATGGTTAGTAGAACCTCAAAAAGTTAATACTAAAATTGATGATAGGAAAATTCTAGAGAAAGGTGAAGAATATGCTAAACAGATAGATGATTTGGTTTCAAATAGTGATGATAAAGACATAGTTAAAAAAATAGACGACCTAAAAAATAAAATAAAAAAATTCAGACAGAGTGGTTTAGAGGATGGTGGTGAATATTCATACGAAAATTTAACATTCAAACTTTTGAGAAGAAATGGATATATCGAGAAGTTACTTAATTTAAAAAGTACCGCAATCGATAAAAAATTATCTCTACCACAATAATTAACGTTAATTTTTTGAATTATCATTGTATTTATAGGTTAAGAATAAGCCAATTTAATTTTATTAAAAAATGGGAGAATACAAACCACTAGGTAGTGAGAAATTAGCAGGAGACGAAAAATTAAAAAGAATCCTCGAACTCACATACTACAAAACAAACAATAATAAACCATCTGATTCTAAAGTACAAGTAGTAAAAGAATCTAATAATGGTGTTTACGGAATCGTAAAAGAGAAGGATGGATATTATGTAAAGAAAGGTTTGAATGAAAGTTCACTCGATTATATCGGTGGATTATTCATGAAAAATAAAAATAAATTTAGTTCATATGCGGAAGCGTTGAAAAGACTTGAATTATTAAAAGGTCAAGAAGAATTACAAGAAGCCACCAAATATGTATTAAAACAAAAATCTGAAGGTTCCTCTGAAGAACCATCTAGTGATGGAACTGTACCTCCTTTTCCTCCTCCAGCACCTTCTACTGAAATGACTCCTCCTCCACCTCCATCAGGTGAAGAAATGACACCGCCACCACCAAGTGAAGAAATGGGTGGTGAAGAAATGCCATCAGAAGAACCTGAAATGAGTGGTCAAGAAGGTTCCAAACCATCGGATTATATGGCTGAAATTCAAAAATTCGCAGGTAAATTAGGTCAAGAATTAAGAGACCAAAAACAAAAAATGGAAAGTGACGATATTAAATATGTTTTAAACATGGTCATATCTGCGGTTGATTTGGAGAAATTAGAAGAAGATGATTTAGACGATATTGCGAAAAAATTTGAACCTAAAGAAGAAGGTGAAGAATCCCCATCAGAAGAACCTGAAATGGGTGATGAAGAAATGCCGTCAGAAGAACCTGAAATGGGTGGCGAAGAATCTGAATTAGGTGAAACTATGGACAAACTAGAAAGTTTTATTAATACACCAATTGCTAATTATGGTGAAATTGATTTGAGTAAGTACGCTGATTTAGGTAATGAAGGTAAATCTGATATTCAAGAATTAGATTTGGATGAAATAAAGAGAGATATTAATGATTCGATAAATAAAACTTTGAGTAAATATTTCAAATAATAATGAAATTAATCTATGTCAATGAAATTGGTTCAGATTACAAGGGTCAGAAACAATATGAGTTCATTTTCAGTAAGAGCTCAGAATTTGACATGGATGAATGGTTTGTAATTCCTGCATCTTTATCTACAGGACAAAAATCACCAAACGTTGAATATATTGATTTGGTTGGTTTGTTAAAAGATACCAACCTGAATTTAGAACTGATTCAAAACTCCGATTATTTCGGAGTTATTGATGCTGTAGATGGTGTAATTTCATTAGCTTGGGAAAAATTTGATATTGATTCCGAAGATGAAAGATTGACATTTAAATTTGGTGAGACATTAGATAACGTAACCAAAAAATTAAAAGTAAGAGGTTACTTACTTATTAACGAAGAAATTAAATTCAAAACAATATGACAAGAGTTGAAATGGTAAGAAGACTTTTAGGTGAAGGTCTTTCCAGAAATACATTAGTAAATTTAACAGATAAACAACTTAATTCTTTATGTGAAAGAATGTTAAATGAGGAGTTGACTAAGCAAGTTAAGGTTTATAGCATGAATAACCCAAAGGACGCTGAGGCTATCAATACAATAATTAATGACCCAAAAAAAGTTGCGGATATTTCTAAACAAGGTCATATACAAGTAACAAAAGAAGAAAAAACTAAACCAACAAAGAAACAATTATCCGCTTTAGACAAAAATAAAAATGGTAAAATAGATAAAGAAGATTTCAAATTACTTAGAAGTAAAAAAACTGAAATGAAAGAAGGTGAAATGAGTCCTGTCAAAAAAGTGATTAATCGTATCTTTAAAAAACACGAACTGAAACCATATAAAACAATTACAACAGGTGTTAGAGGTTTTACAAAATCTGAAGGAACGGGATATAAATACGAATATGCGGGATTAGTTAGTTTTCGTGGAGTTTCAGAAGAACTTGTGAATCAAATGGCGAACGAGATGAAAGAAGAAGGTGTAATTGTTGGTGCTGTCAGAAAATCAGGTATTGAATTTAACGCTTATAAATTATCAAATGAAGATAATGTGGTTAATGAAAATGATAAAAAATGGATTCAAAAAGCGTTACATCCTTCCAAAAAAGGTTCATTAAAAAAGGCGTTAGGTGTAAAAAAAGACGAAACAATTCCTGCAGGTAAATTGAAAGCAGCTGCAAAAAAAGGTGGTAAATTAGGTCAAAGAGCAAGACTTGCAAAGACACTTAAAAATTTAAAAGAAACTAAAGAAATTAGAAATTGGGTTGAAGATATTGTGGAAAATAATTATCATCCATTTACATCTAAAAATGAAATTATGGAGTTAATTAAAACAAAACTTAACGAGGTTGAAACAGCTGCGATTCCAATGCCATCAACTAAGGCTAAAAAAGGACATAATGGTGTTCCTGAATTTATGACATATGACTCAATTATGAGTTCAAGTGAAACAAAGGAAAAACCGGCACCAACTGAAACACCTGTAAGAGAAAAACCTATACCAACTCCGGGAGAAAAACCAAAAAAACCGTCTTACATACCAGGTCCCGGACCGGATCATAAACCAAAAGCGTTATCCGAGAAAAAAAGTTTGAAAAATGGAAATAAGTAAAAAAAATTTGTTATCTTTCATCAAAGAAAACATAGAAGAAATGGCAATGGACTTTGATACGGAAGATAGACCAAGTCCCGACATCCAAGCAAAATTGGCTGCCGGTGATACTCCTTTAAAAAAGGTACCGTTACCTAAAACAGGTGACGAACCAAACAAAAACTTTCAGGAGTTGCTAGCGTCTGAAAGATATAAACAAGTAATTCAAAAAGTTAGACAATATACTGGTGTTAATACTCCTTTGAGAACTATGGGTGATTTAGGTCCATTGACTCAAATGATGATGGGTGCTCATAATCAAATTGTTCAAACTGAAAGAGCACACAGAGACGCATTAGAAAAATTAGGTATTGAATTAGTTATGAAAGAATTTTCAATACCTGAAGGTGCTGTTGAATTTGATGCAAAAATTGTTGGTTTAGGAGAAATAGATGCTAGTGATTTTAATAGAGAAAATCAAGGACAACAAAACGCTCCTGAAGTTAATTTAGAAGTTGAAGAAGATTTAGCAAACGATTTACAAAATTTAGATTTAGAAAAGGCTAAAAGAAGATTAATAAACAATATAATTCAAGGAGCATCAAAAAGGGGTCATTACATGTACCATTATGTTGCTGATAAAATAAGAGAAATTACCGGTTCTGAAAATTTAATTAATCAATATGGTGTGTTAATGTCAATTAATGATACTCTATATTGGCAATTAGGTGATGACCAAATGCAGATGATGATGGGAGGTGGAGGTGGAGAACCTATGGTTGGTGGTAAAGAGTCCGTTGATAGAAATTCTGATCCACCAAAGATTACTGTGAGAGCAATAAACTTCCCTGTATTAGTTCATGAATTAATTAAAGGTTGGTTAGAATTATTGTCGCATCATGGTGACCCAAGTGATGAAGAAACATTTAGTGCGGTACAAGCGTCTGAAGATACATTAGAAAAAGAAATGTGGGATTTAAGATTAGGTCCAGCTATTTGGGACAGAATTAGACAACAATTCCCTGAAGAAATTTTAACTGATACGGATAAATACGAATTACAGAATTATTTAATTGCGGAAATATTCAAACTACCAGCAAGAAATTTCTTAGTATTTGCTAAAGAGGTCATAGGTGGTACTGATAAAGGTAAAAGACTTATGAATGAGTTAATGGATGGTATTGAAAAAATGTTAAAAGACGAAGAATTTGAACAAGCGGTTCAACAGTTCGAAAGTGATTTAGACGATATCACGGATGATACTGACGATGATGATTTACGAGATTTTCTTGGTGGTTTAGGTATAGACATGCCAAGTGATAATTAATACGAAAAGGTGGTTTTACCACCTTTTTTTGTATTTATATGTATGAATAGTAAAATTGAGCAGTTAAAAGAATATGCTCGTATTATCAAAGATGCTCCATATGCTCTCAAAACATATCTAACAACTTATGATAATACACAAAAGAAATTTGTTCCTTTAGAATTATTCCCTGACCAAGTTCAGTTAATTAAAGATTACGAAACTTATAATGAGAATATAACAAGGAAATATAGACAGGCGGGTGTGTCAACAGTTACCGCTGCATGGATATCAAAGAAACTTCAGACAGCAAAACCCGAAAATCCTGAAAGGGTTTTGATTATTGCAAACAAGAGAGATACCGCAATTGAAATGGCCAATAAGGTTAGACATTTCTTAGACCAATGGCCTGAATGGATTAATGTTGGTTTTCACCCGGATAAAAATTCAGAAAGTAGATTTAGATTAAACAATGGTTGTGAAGTAAAAGCGGTAGCAACATCTGCGGATGCGTTACGTGGTTATACTCCAACAATACTTGTATTTGATGAGGCTGCTTATATTGAAGCAGGAGAAGATTTTTGGGCGGCGTCTATGGCGTCATTGTCTACCGGTGGTAAGATTATTCTTATTTCAACACCAAATGGATATGACCCAATTTATTATGGTGTTTATGATCAGGCTCTACGTGGTATAAATGATTTTCATATTACTGATTTAAGATGGTTTAAAGACCCAAGATATACTAAGGATTTAAGGTGGATTAAATGTGCTGACATATGTCATTACATGTTGAATAGAGAACAATATAATGATGATGAAGTTGTTATGTACGATTTTGATATTGAAAAATATCGTGAGTATGAAGAACAAGGATACAAACCTTTTTCTTCTTGGTTTGAATCTATGTCTAAAAAATTCAAATATGATAGACGTAAGATTGCTCAGGAATTGGAATGTGACTTTTTAGGTTCAGGTGATGGTGTTATTCCAGGTGAAATACAAGAGAATATTGCAAAGAATATGGTTAGACAACCGATTGAAAAGTATATGCAAGGTACTCTTTGGCAATGGAAAGAACCTATTGTTGGTCACCGATATATTATGGGTGTTGATGTGAGTAGAGGTGATAGTGAAGATTTTTCAGCAATCAATATAATTGATTTTGATGATAGAGAACAAGTTTTAGAATATATAGGAAAAATTCCTCCAGATGATTTGGCGTCAATCGCATATAAATGGGGTATTCTTTATGGTAATTCATTTATTGTTACAGATATAACTGGTGGTATGGGAATTGCTACATCAAGAAAACTTCAAGAAATGAATTATAAAAATTTATATATTGAAGGTATTAATACACAAAATATTTGGGAATATAATAGAAAAGTAATGGATAAAATTCCCGGTATAAATTTTAATAACAAAAGAACTCAAATTGTTGCTGCATTTGAAGAACAAGTTAGAAAAGGATTCTTAATTAGATCGAATAGATTATTAAATGAATTAAACACGTTTGTTTATATTAATGGTAGACCTGACCACATGAAAGGTGCTCATGACGATGCAATTATGAGTATATCTATGGCGTTATATGCTGGTGATATATGTTTTAACCAACTTCAAAGAAATGAATCGGCAAATAAAGCCATGTTAGAGTCTTGGACAGTAAGTGAAAGAACATATGAACCTAATAAATCATTTTATTCATACGGAACGTCTTTTGATCCGGTTGGTTTAACTCAAATGGATAATCCAGGATTAAATTCTAATATGAATAATATATCATCAAATAAAGACGCATATCAAGAATATTCGTGGTTATTTGGTACTAAGAAATAACCTTTAAACTATTGATATTTTAGTTTATTTTAAACAAAAGTATTTACTTATATGGATAATCAAAATTTAACGGTATTTCAGAAACTCACTAAGATGTTTGGGTTTCCGGGTCAATCAAAACCTGAAGAAAAACAATCATTTACATTTAGTAAGGATGAGTTACTGAAAACGGATAGTAAAGAAGAATACGAAAACGCATTACTTCAAGCACAACAAAGTACATATATCGCAGATAAATGGGCTAAATTAGATCAATCACTATATAATCAATCAGTATATTATGAACCAAATAGATTAGCAGCATACTATGATTATGAATCTATGGAGTTTACTCCGGAGATATCTGCTGCTTTAGACATTTACGCTGAAGAATCAACAACAATGTCAGAAAAAGGTGAAATATTAACGATATATTCAGAATCAACCAGAGTTAAAAATATTTTAGAAGATTTATTTAGTAACAGATTAGACATAAACACAAATTTACAAATGTGGGCTAGAGGATTATGTAAATATGGTGACAATTTTATCTATCTCAAAATAAATCCCGAAAAAGGAATTATTGGTTGTCAACAGTTACCAAATATTGAAATAGAAAGATTGGAAGGTGTTTCATCAAAAACACCCAATCAAAATCCTGAAATGAAAATGCCAACTAGAGAATTGAGATTTCAATGGAAAAATAAAGACATGGAATTTCAATCATGGGAAATTGGACATTTTAGATTATTAGGTGATGATAGAAAATTACCTTATGGTACATCAATGTTAGATAAAGTTAGAAGAATTTGGAAACAACTACTTTTAGCCGAAGACGCTATGTTAATTTATAGAACATCAAGAGCACCGGAGAGACGTGTGTTTAAAGTCTTTGTTGGTAATATGGATGATAAGGATATTGAAGCTTACGTACAAAGGGTTGCGAATAAATTTAAAAGACAACCTATTGCTGACCCTAAGAATGGACAAATTGATATGAGATATAATCAAATGGCGGTAGACCAAGATTATTTTATTCCTGTTCGTGATCCAGCTGCGACTAACCCTATTGAAACATTAGCAGGTGCTCAAAACTTAGGTGAAATCGCCGATATAGAATATATTCAAAAGAAATTATTAGCTGCATTGAGAATACCTAAAGCTTTTTTAGGGTTTGAAGATGCTGTGGGTGACGGTAAGAATCTTGCACTAATGGATATACGTTTTGCGAGAACAATTAATAGAATTCAAAAATCATTAATTCAGGAATTAAATAAAATTGCGTTAATTCATTTATACTTATTAGGTTTAGAAGATGAATTAAATAATTTTCAATTATCTTTAACTAACCCATCTTCTCAATCAGAATTATTAAAGATTGAACAATGGAAAGAAAAGATAACTCTTTATAAGGATGCAACATCTGACCAATCTCAAATAGGTATTTTACCTGTTTCTCATACATGGGCTAAGAAAAATATTCTTGGTATGAGTGATAATGAAGTTATTCTTGATTTACAGCAACAAAGACTTGAAAGAGCTATTGGTTTTGAGTTAACTAACACACAAAATGTTATTAAACGTTCAGGAGTATTTGATAATGTAGACAATAAGTACGGTATACCCGAAAAAGAAAGAGAAGCAAGTGCGGGTGCTCCAGGTGAATCTCCCGGTGGTATGGGTGGTGAATTGGGTGGTGGTTCTCCTCCTCCACCACCTCCAACAGGTGGTGGTGAAGCTCCTTTAAGTGAATCAAAAAAATTAAAAATAACAGAAATGTTAGATGAAAATGAAGAATTTGATTTTAATAAGGCGCAAGAGAATATTTATGAAATAGAAAATAAATTAAAAGACATATTAAACGATTAAACATGAACAGTTTTGGTAAATTAAAATCAAAATTACTGACAAGAATATCTGAATCGTATTCTGAAAAAAACATGACAGATGTAAAATCTATTATGGAAATCATAAAAGAGAATAAAAGTTTCAAAGAATTATATCTATTTTATGAAGAAATAGAAAACAAATATTTTGAAGATAAAAATGTTGCGAAAGTATACGTTGAAAGTATAATTAATCTATTAAAAGATAAGACTAAAGAATTATATAAATTTAACAAAACACTTTACGAACATATTCAAGATTATAACTGTGATAACAATCAAGTATATGAATACTTAGATATTTTATCAGAGGATGATAGTTTGTTAAACATAGATAAAAAAGTATTAGCGAAGGATAATTTAATTAAGTTTTTAACAACTAAAAAAGAATCTGTAAAACTTGAGGAATCGGAAACATTAATACCAAATTTAGGTTTATTAAATGCAGTACTTGTCAATAATTTCAATGTTTTATATAATGATTCATTAAATGAGAATCAGAGAAAAGAATTAAAGGACATTTTATCATTTAATGACGAAGATTTAAAAGAAAAAACAAAAGAATTAAAAGAAGATATCAATCAAAAAATCAATGGTATCTTATCTGAGTCAAAATACATACAATCAGATGTTATATCAAAATTAGAATCTGTTAAAAAAGAAGTGGATTCTATGGAAATTTCAAAATACAATTATTACAAACTTAAAGAATTAAAAAATGGTCTTTAATTAAGACCATTTTTCATTTTATTTTTAAATTTAGCTTTTAATATAATTTCTCTTTTAACTACAGAGGGTTTCACGTATTCTTTTCTCTCTTTCAATTTTTGAATTTGTTTAATTCTATTCACCTTGTTTTTATAGTTTTTCAACGCGGTTTCAATATTTTTTTCTTTTGTTACATCAATAATAATCATAAAAATAAGTATTTGAAAAAAATATAAAAAAATTTGTTTTTTACTAAAAATTATATTATATTTTATTAACACCATAAAAATATTATAACATGAAAAATTAATGAAAACCGGTAAGTTTATTCCATTAGGAATTTACAATGATGTAAAAATTGGATATGGAACAGTAGATTCTAAAAATTTAAAAACAATTTATTTAAAAATTAATTCTTGGGTTCAACCAAAAAACGAAAATGAAGATTTTGATTTTACTATTTTGAAATCAAGAAGATTAATTAAAGAAATAATTTCTAATCTCAAATTAGAATATTTTAAACCACAATCTATAGTTGATTTAGACATAAGGACAAAAGGAATTAAAAAAGAAAAAAAATCCTTTATGAATTTAGAGGTTACTTTATACGTAGAAAAAAAGTTTGATGTTAAATCAAAAGAAATAAAGTCAACTATAAAATATATTACAGAAACCATTATCGATAATGGTTTATCTGACAAAAATCTATTTAATTTCTCTAAAAGTAAAAATTAGTAAATATCTAAGTATTTATAGTATTAATAGCTATAAATGAAGATATTAGGTCCCAATGATATTGGTGTAAAAGGTTACCTCATCGAATACGATGCAGGATACGTTTCCGCAGAAGATAATAAAGGAATAATTTCAGAAATGAAGGATATGGACTTTTCAAAAGACCTTATCCTTTATGCTGTTTTACAGAAATACGACACACCAAACAAAAATGGTAGAATTTATCCTGAAACCATTTTAAAAAGAGAAAACGAAAAATATCAAACAATTATAAAAAAAGGTGGGGCATTAAATGAATTAAATCACCCATCATCTTCTCTTATTGACTTAGACAGAGTTTCTCACTCAATTTTAGAAACATGGTGGGATGGTAAAATGTTAATGGGTAAAATCAAATTGTTTACTTCTCCCGGTTGGAAAAAAATGGGAATAGTCAGTACTAAAGGTGACCAAGCAGCAATGTTAATAATGAATGGTGCGACTTTAGGTATTTCATCTAGAGGAGTTGGTTCTTTAAAAAATATAAAAGGTCAAAACGTTGTACAAGAAGATTTTGAATTGGTCTGTTTTGATTTAGTGTCGTCTCCGTCTACTCCTGGTGCATATGTATTTAGTGACCCATCAGAGAGAGAACAGTATCAAGAGTCTATAGAAGAACCAAAGGTCGATACTGACAAAATGAAAAGTCTAATGGGTCGACTTGATAACTTCTTATCAAAATAATCAATTTTTTCCCGATAAACATATAATAAAACTGAATTTTTTATAAAATTCATAGTATTTATAGAATAATAAAACTAAATAAAGAAAAATGAGCGACAAATCTATTTTAGAACAAGCGTTACTTCAAGTACAAACACTTGAAGAAGCTGTAAAGCAAAATGCAAAAGGTATACTTGCTTCAACAATGAAACAAGAACTAAACGATTTGCTGAAAGAATCTTTAGAAGAAGAGGAAGAAGACGAAAAGTCTGAACCTAAAGAAGAGGAAACAGAAGATATGCCAGACGAGTCAGAAGAAGAGGAAGAAGAAGAAGAGGAAGAAGAGGAAGAATCTGATGAGGACGAAACTGGAAGTGACGAAGAAGACCTCGATAAAGACATTGATTCAATGGATTCGGACAATGAAATGGGTCACATGAATGATTTTGATTCAGAAGATTCTGATGAAGAAGTTATGGACATGACCGGAGCATCTCATGACGAAGTTCTTAAAGTCTTTAAAGCTATGAAACCTGAAGATGGTATTGTAGTTAAAAAAGACGAAGATGAAATTGAATTCAGTGATGGTGAGAACGAATACATTATCAAACTTGATGATGAAGACGAATCTTCAATGGTTTCTGAAATGGACTTTTCAGAAGAAGATGTTTATGAAGAAGATTCTGAAATGGAAGAACCTGAAATGAGCGATTCTGAAATGGAAGAACCATTAACAGAGTACATGGATGAAAATGAAATGGAACCTGGTACTGAAGAAGAAACCGTTTATGAAATCGAACTTGACGAAGATTCTGAAGAAGATTCTGAAGAAGAAACTCAAGAAGGTGAATATACTGAATCAGCAAGAACAATTGGTAATGGTTATCACGCAGGATTAAAATCCAAAAAGAAATATTATTCAGGAAATAAAAGAGAAGATTTAAGTGAATCTTATGAAAAATTAAAACAACAAAACGCAGAATATAAAAAAGCGTTAGTTCTTTTCAAAGATAAACTTAATGAAGTTGCAGTTTTTAATGCAAGTTTAGCTTACGCAACTCGATTGTTTACTGAAAATTCAACAACAAAACAAGAGAAATTGAATATTCTTAAGAGATTTGATTCAGTTTCTACCATGAACGAATCTAAAAATTTGTTCAAAACAATCAGTAATGAATTGGCTAATAAAAAACCAGTAACCGAATCAATTGCTGAAAAAATCTCTACGACACCAACATCTTCATCTTCTGAAGTATTATCTGAGTCAAAAGCTTATGAGAATCCACAATTCAAGAGAATGAAAGATTTGATGTCAAAAATAAAATAAATAATAAAAAAATAAAACCAATTTAAAAATGGGAGCATTATTAGAATCAGGTATGGTTGGTAACATCGGTCTTAAGCACCTTCGTGTTATCAAAGAAGATACCATCAGAAAATGGGATGACCTCGGATTCCTTGAGGGTCTTGACGGTCACATGAAAGATAACATCGCGCAGTTGTATGAAAACCAAGCGTCTTATTTGATAAACGAAGCAGCAGTATCTGATGCTTCAGGTTCATTTGAGACTGTGGTATTTCCTATCATCAGACGTGTGTTCTCTAAATTATTAGCTAACGACATCGTGTCTGTACAAGCTATGAACTTACCAATCGGTAAATTATTCTATTTCGTACCAAAAATTCAAGATAGAACTGGCGGAAATGGTCACTATCAACCATATGGTATTCCAGGTGGTGGAGGTGGTACAAGTGCATCTACTGGATACACAGGTATTAACCTTTATGATCGTTTCTATGAGTCAAACGATGACGCAACTTCAGGATTGTATGATTACTCTAAAGGAGGTTTCACTACAGTTAGTTTAACAGGTAATAGTCTTGTTACTTTCTCTAACGGAGCTGTTACTTATGGTGTAACTTATCCAATTAATACATCTTTATCAAGTGTAGTTGTTGCACTTAGTGGTTTCTCTAGACCAGGTCAAGGTAAATTAGCTGGTCCAGACGGTAACGAAATGGATACAGAAGAATTCTTGGCTTCATTATCTGTTGTGACTAACGCGGTTAGTATTTCAGGTATATCAACAGGAAATTTACCATTCAATATCGTTACACAGAAATATGGTAAAGGAATTGTTAATTACGGTGTTAAAGCATTTGATTCTGCTAATGGTCTTGGTTATCAAGATATTTGCGATGAGAATGGTACTATATTCATCCAAGTTGATTTACAAACTTATTCGTCAACTGCAGGTTTCTCTAATTACACAGTAGCAGGTGGTGCTTTAGATGGTACTGACTTTATCTTTACTTATCGTAGATATGCTACTTTGGAATTTGAAGATGAAATCGGTGAAGTTTCTTTCGATCTTGAGTCAGTAACAGTTTCTGTAACTGAAAGAAAATTGAGAGCTAGCTGGTCTCCTGAATTAGCACAAGACGTTAGTGCGTTCCACAACATCGATGCAGAAGCTGAGTTAACAGCGTTGTTATCTGAGCAAATCGCTGCTGAGGTTGACCGTGAAATTTTACGTGACCTTAGAAAAGGTGCAGCATGGTCATTGAAGTGGGATTACAACGAATGGAAATATGGTGGTAATGCAGGTGCTACTCTTCAGGGTTACACTCAAAAAGATTGGAACCAAACATTGTTAACCAAAATTAACCAATTGTCTGCTCAAATCCACAAAACTACTTTGAGAGGTGGTGCTAACTGGATCGTTGTTTCTTCAGAAGTTTCTGCAGTATTCGATGATTTGGAATATTTCCACGTATCAAACGCTGCTCCTGAGCAAGATCAGTACAACATGGGTATTGAGAAAGTTGGTACATTAGCAGGTCGTTACCAAGTATATCGTGACCCTTACTTCCCAGCAGGAAAAATCTTGATTGGACACAAAGGTAAGTCATTGTTAGACGCTGGTTACATTTACGCACCATACGTACCATTACAGTTGACTCCAACAATGTATAATCCTTTCAACATGACACCGATTAAAGGTATCATGACAAGATACGCAAAGAAAATGGTTAACAACCGTTACTTCGCAACTATCGATGTGAGAGGTCTTCAAACATTTGATTTGAACACTTTAAGATAATCTTTACGACTATCTATATAAAAACCCTCGAGAAATCGGGGGTTTTTTATTTACTTATTGTCCTTTAAAATCTATATTAATTAAAATATAATTTATGAATACAATTAAATGGAATTTAAATAGGACCGGTTTTGTACTAACATTTGAAAACGGTACTAAAGAAACATATTGTGAAAAACCGTCTTCAAACACTACATATGTAAAAATTAACGGTGTTAGATATTGGTTATGTAAAGTAAATTAATTTTGTTATTTCAAAACATTTTACTATTTTTGTATAATGAATGAAACTACAGATTACGAAAAGTTAAGATTGGATGTCCTTCAGCAAATGATTGAAATACGTTCAATACCATTCAAAGTTTATAAAAAGGACACTGACACCAAAAAAGGTATAATTGAACTTTTACTTTTAGACGACCAAGGGAAATATATAAGGGAAACAACACATGAAAAAAGTGAAGGTGGATATATTATTGGTATAGATTTTAATAATAAAAAACACATGTCAGATATCTCTAAGTTGATTGAGAAAAAGGACGCGTATAAATTAAATAGGTATTGTGATAATAGATTACAGTACTGGTCAAATCAAAAATTACTATAAACAACAAACCCACCAATTACGGTGGGTTTTTGTCTGGGTGGCGTGCGAGGTGTGCCTATAATTTTACCATGTTCTACATGCCCAATATCTCGGTTTCCAACGAGGTCCCGGATTATCACAATTGTGTCTTGCTCTAAATGATTTTCTTCTTTGTGGGTTATTCTTTTTAATAACCATTCTTTTTCCTTTTGCGGATTTACCACCAAACCCAAAGTTTACTTTAACTACTTTTCCTTTATCATTTTTAACATAAACTTTGAATTTCTTAATGTCTCCTTGCATGATTTTACCTAACTGAACTTTACGTCCTTGATATTCCGCTTCATTCAATAAATCGTCTGCAATAAATTCAGTTTCTTCAACAGAACCGAATTCATCTTCATATAGAATACTAGTGTGTTTTAAACTGTTTATTTCTTCTAAAACTAAATCAGTTAGTTTTGATATTCTTTCTTCGTTATAATGTGTCATTTTTGGTTTATTTCCTGTTCCTGATTTATTATGTGTTTTCTCCGCTTTTCTCTTTTGTGTTGTCATTGCTTTCTTTTCTTTTGCGGAATACGAACCAGCGGTTTTAGGTGTTTCTTTGGATATTTTCTTTTTAGGTCTACATTTAGGGTATCCTTTATCTGTTGCTTTCTTTCTACCACAAGGAGGATGTTTACCATCAACTTTTCTACTAACATCAACCCATTTTTCTTTAAACCATCTTCTTAAATCTTCTTGTAAAACTTCACCGGTTTGAATGGATTCTTGAACGTATTTTAAATCCTCTTCACTTAATCTTATTTTCATATTTTACTTTTTTGACTTTCTCCATCCACCACCATGTTTTTTATACCATTTAGCAGCCCATCCGTTTGCATAAGCTGAAGGGTAGACCTTAAATTTGGATTTAGCCATAGATTTTGCTCTCGCCCATAGTTTAGGATTTGTTGGTTTGTTTTTACTTTCATCAATTTGTTCTTCTTCATTTAAACTAAATTGACTCAAATCTGATTTAACGTCAGTTATACCTTTTTCCATTTCTTTAGTTTTGTTCATAAAGAAATCGAATACTTGATCCATGTTATTCTTTGCTTCAGATACATGGTCATCAGCCCAATCGTGACCATCCTGAATAATAGAATCCAACATCTTCGGGTCCATTTTAAGTAACATTTCACATTGTCTCTTAATTTGTTCTAGATTACTGAAAAACATGTAGTTTTCCATACCTTCATTTTCTGTTAGACTTCTTAATTGTCTTTTAATAATTTCTTCTATATTTTTCATATCTATAAATATTTTACTTTTCTGATACAATCTCAAATTTTAATATATCATTATGGAAAATTTCCTCTGTGTGAGTTTTTGCTTTTATTTCGATAAAATATTCTCTTGGAATCATATAGGACGTGTCTAAAACAAAAGAGTTCTCATTAGTCACATCTAATAGGGTCCAATCGTGAATATTAACCTCAGTACGACCTTCTTTTATGTACATTCTATAATATACTTGGTCAAATAAAACAATGTTCTGAACATCAATAGATTTCAAATTAACAACTACTTTTCTGAGTTCACCTCTCTTTATTTTCTCATTCAATTTTATTCCATAATATTGAACAATATACCTTTGATATTCAGTTGGATTTTCACCTATTGTATATTGTGTATTAAATAATTTGGGAACAAATTTTTGTTTTACATCTGCTAATGATACACCATCTATTTCAATACCCTTCCATTTATCAAAAAAGAACCTTCTACCGTCACATAAAGTACCATCTATACCAAAATTAACCACGTATACACCTTTTCTAACTTTAGTGGTTGTAAGGTCATTTAAACCCGGAATTATGGAGTTTGTGTGATCAAGTATATCAACTGTAGGTTCTATATCTAAATCGTAGTAATTACCACCTTTAGTTACGTATAAGTAGAGGTTTTGGTATACATTACCAACAAAATTGTGTCTGTTGTCGTTTATTCTATCTTCGAAGAAAGATTCGACGTAAGGTTCAAAAAAGGTTTGAGTGTATTTTGTAAAAAACGCCACGGATTGATACACGGAGTCGACAACAGTTTCATAAGGAATATCAAACGCTAATCCAAGTCCGTAATTCGTGTTTCCATCAACAATGATACCATTTACATATTCAGTAATATCAACCTTTAAATCTTCGTTTCCGTTATCAAAATGTATTGTATCAATTATTATCGGTGTTCCTGAATATATACCTGAAGTCGTCCACGCATTTAATGTTGTTGCACTAAACCAGTTTGATGGTCTTTCATCATAAATTTTATTCATTAAATTGAAATCGTACTCATTTCTTTCATAATCGAATCCAACACCTTCATCCCAATCTTGGTCTAATTCAAATAAAATTAAGTCAAATGAAGTTGCTCTTCTCTTATCGTTATTTTTGAGAATACCCATAAGAGCCTCATCACCAAATATGGTGTTTTTCATGTTGAGATAATGGCTTGTGTTATTATCCACAACTAAATCACCATTATCTAATTTTTGGATTAAATCGGTAAAATCTACCTTGAAGATGAATTTTGAAAAACCTGAACCATAGTAAATTTCGGTATTTGGGTTTTTAGCACTATTTGCGTGAGAATTCTTAATTATAGTATTATTCTTCTCGAAATATGAACGGTAATATGACATCTTTTTATTTAATAAATATCAATTAGTTGATTCTAATTGAATTATTAAGGATATCATTTTTTAGTGTTTCGAATTTTTGTTTTAAAACTTGATGTTCGTCAAAACCGTTTGTTGTGTATACTTTATTAATATTATGTTTATGACCTAAAAATGCATTATATAACGCTTCTAAAAACTCCACTAATTTTTCACCTCTAACTGACGCGAATGTAAAATCTTCGATTTTTTGAACATAGTCGTCTTGAGTTAATTCATACTTATCAAATTCTTCAAATTTTATTCTTTGAATATCATTAGTATCGGTGGATAGAAAATATATTTTATCTGATTTTACCGTCGCAAAAGTTTGTTCTGGTGAGTCAAATTGTTCTTTTAATTCATCAACAATAACATCAATAAGTTTAGGTTTATTTTTCATTTGAGTACTCTGCCACACCAATCCTGAACCGGGACCAATACCCGTAACCAATTTAAAATTGAAAATTTTATCCTTAATTTCTTCTTGTGTAGTGTTTGTGGGGATATAATTTTTCATCTGTTGTGTGGGTCTAAAATAGAAAGGGTGAATGTCTTCATTTGGATAACTTGTATAATCTAAATTAGTTATATTTTGTTTCCTAATAGTTTCTATTAGATAATCTTCGTGCAATGAAAATATAATTGTTCTTATTTGGGTTGTGACTTGATTGATATCAGTTATTGGTACTGTAAAAGTTGGTGTAGATGAGGTACCGTCAGTATTGATTAATTTAATATTTGCGTAAGATAATGGTGTATTTTCATTGAAGAAATCAGATTGGTATGTTTTACCTATTGACTTTACAACTTTGTATACAAAAAAATTAATGTTACTTGGTGAGGATAAAGAATCTATTTCAAATTCGATAACATATTTTAGTGGTTGTACTTCAATAATTTCTTTCTTTGTTAACTTCTGTGTTTTAACTAATTTTTTTGGAAACTTTTTTAAATAAATGGAACTTGATTTTTGCGTCATTAGTGGGTAGACTAACATTTTTTTTCTGTTAGTTCCACTTGCAGCTTGTTTTGATAATAATTTACCACCTCTTAATTGTAATCCATTTTCGGTGAACACAATGTCTGAACCGGATTTACCATAAATTGCAAAATCTTTTTCTTTTGCAAAGACACCTTCAGATTTATCCTCTATAAATTTTCCTGTTTCTTTATTGTAAATGTCAGGTGTGTTTTTAAATTGAACACCATATGACGTGTTTTCAACTTGTTGTGAGAATGTTTGAGAATTAAAATCAAACATTGTTGTAAAAGGACCAGCAATGTACTCTTGGTTTACATGGTCTTTGTCTGAATTGTAATTTATAATTTTTACCGCTTGACCAATTTCAGGAATAAAATTAATATTTGGTGGTAAAAATGGAATAGCAATAAACATATCTTTATCGTCCCATTTTTCATATGTCACCGCCTTTTCTTTTTCGCCCACATAATCAGAATATCTAACACATCTAATTCTACCTATTCCTTTGGGGTCCAAGTTATCGACACAAACACCAATATCAATTATTTTCATTACTTAATATTTCTCTTTTCTAATTCGTTATTCGCTTTATTATACATTTCTTCAACTGTATCTAAATGACGAGTTAAATCAATTATTAAATTTTTAGTTTTATAAAATTCTTCGTGTAAAAAATTAACAACTTTAGTCAAATCTTTATTTGATTTATTTTCTACTTCACTTACAATTTCTATAATTTTTTCTTTGTCCATCTTATTGTATTTTACCTGAACTATTTAATAAACCCGGTGGAATTACAATTGGTCCAACAGGTGTGGGGATTGTCATTTTTTTGTTTGAAACTTTAACAAAACCATTTGTATCCATTTCTTCCGTATGACCATCAATAATACCTTTAATTACACTAACTAAATCATTTGAATCACCGTATATTGGTCCCATGGGTACTCCCGCCTTTTCTAATCTTTCTGTTATGTTTAATAGTGCTCTATCCTGACTATATCCGGGTAATACAGTATCTGATAACCCAAGTAATATACCTGGTATACTAAATGACTTAGTTCCTGCTAATGACGCTTCGATTGCTGCGGTTATTGCTTCAAATAATGTTGAACAGTTATCAAAGTTGGGTATGGTTCTAAGTCTACTTAAAAAATTAATAAGTGACTTTATGATTGTCACATACCTTTTATATTTGTTTTTCAATATTTTAGCAACTAATTTTCTTAAAAAATTAATCAAATCTCTTTTAATAAACTGCCAGAATTCTCTTAAAAATCTCCAAAATAATTGTTTTACTATAACCCCAAATAGCTTTGATAATTTTCTCATCAGTTCTTTAACGTCAAGTTGAGCTAATGCTGATTTAAATAATTTATATATTATTACTATCGGTAAAAATATTTTTGGGGATAATAAACTCCCTATTAGTGCTTTTGGTAATTGTAAAATGAAATTGTTTAATAATGACAAATTCAAATTAATTAATGGTAAATCAGATTGTTCTGCGGCGTCTTTTGCCGCTTTTCTTAATGTATTATCAACAACATTGTTTATATTATTACTAGTCGAGGATAGATATACAAAATCTTCTATATTATCTGTATTAACAGGTATTTCAAAATTATCACAATCTCTAAATTTTAACACACCTCTACTTATCGCGTCTTCATCATCTAAATCAATACCTTCAACATCATTAAAATCAAAATAAAACTCTAATACTTCATCATTTTCGTCAAACAAGTCAACCGCGTTTTGATTTGCTACTGAGTTTCTATTTGTTTCTGAATTACACAATGCAAATAATTTTTGTAATAATCTATTCAGATTTTTCATTCCATCTTTGAATAAAACACTTTCACTACCATCACCTTGTATTGTCATTAACATGGCTGTTTTTGTGATTCCTGTAATATCCGGTAATTCTATATTGGAATAATAATCATTAAAAAAATCTTCAACCTTAACGGGGTTTAAACCACCTTGAGTTAATCCACTTATATTAAATTGTTGACTTCCGGAATCCCAAGTGGATGTAAATAATGTTAAATTATTGTTCGTGTCAAATTGATAAGGACCGGAATTAAATGAATCGTATAATGATCTATTGACTTTTTGTTTACCAATACTTGGACTTTGTGGTTCGTACATTATTTTACCACTATTACTTGAAGGGTCCAAAGTCAACATATTTAAAAAATCTATTTCCTTAGGTTTTATTGTGATAGTGTCAATTGGCATGCTACTGTTCGCACCACAAATACCTTCACCTTCAAAAAATACTTTTTTAACGCTTTCCAATATAATTGGTTTGGCGTTTTCTAAAGTTATTCTACAAGAATCAATTGCGTATTTTTTAATTTTACCTTTGCTAAATAATTTATCCGAACCTTCAACTTTACTATTATTTGAACCTAAAAACCCTTCAGCAATATCCATTAATTCGCTGAAAATATCTTTTTTGTTTTCTTTTTTTCTTTTTCTTTTTTCTAAAAATGAGTCGAGTTTATTACCAAATAGTTTATCTGTACTTGGTAAATCTTTCAAATACGCGTCAAATATATCATCCGTAGCTTTTTTGGGGTCATCATTAATTTTTTTAATGGCCTCAAGTTTGGCTTTAATTTTTTTCTTTTTATCCTTAACTTTACTCATTATAACGAATAATTTTCTGACCTACCTTGGTTATCATTACCGTCATTAACTAATTTATCAAGTAATTCTCTATCTTCATCAGACAAACTTAATTTACCCATAGGTGCTCCTTTACCTCCTCCGCTAGTTTGCTTGAGTAATGCTCCTTGTAATTTCACTAATGATATCTTTTTCTCAGTACAATCGTTAAGAATTTTTTGTTGTTCTTTAATGACCGGACCAATGACACTCATATCCTCAGCGTCTTTCATAAAAGTCAACATTTTTTTAGTAATTAAAGACGCTGTGTTTTTTTGTTCAACAATGTCATTATAGATTTCTTGCATTAAAGCCAATGCGGAATCCACATCTAAGGAGATTATGTTTCTTTTATCTTTCATATCTATAAATAGATTTAATCTAAAAATCTACCTAATATACCCTCGTATAGTTTTTTGTATTTTTTAAGTGAAACTCTGATTTCTTTTGTTGATAGAGAAGTCATTTCTCTTAGTGAGAGTAGTATTAGGTTTTTATTGAATTTATTACCTTCACCATTTTGAAATATTTTTTCAAAATTGTTAAAGATTTCTAATAGTGCATAACCTAATTTCTTTTCATTGTCTGATAAATCTTTCTTTTCTATAAAATCTTCAAGTTCGATACTTAATTTGATTATCACATCTCGATAATCTAAAACATCTTCTTCAATAGTGTATGATAAATCGGGTCTATCTTCTAAATCTGATGAGATGTCATCGTATGAAACACTTCTATTTGTTTCTTTTGTATCTTTCTGAATCGCCCCCATAAGATAATTCTTACATATTGTACCAAAGTAAGAGTATGCTTTATGGTTTTTTGTATGGTCAAACTTATTGATTTTGGTTATCAAAAATGACATAGTATCAGTATGCACATCTTCGTACTCAAAATCTTTTCTGTATAATTTATAACGGCGGATAATACTTTCCACCATTATTTTAAGGGGTTCTCTTAAATATTCATTGAATATCTTATTCTTTTCGTTCTCGGATTCAGATTGTAGATATCTTATTACCGCTTCTTCTTGAGCCTCCCCAAAATAAATTTTTTGGGTTCTCTTTCTTGGCATTAATTTTGGGAATATGTTACATCTCGTTTATTTTTAAAGAAAAATTCTTTTTTTGCGGTATCTACCCAAAATTTAATTTCTGATTCGTCCATTTTACTATTTTCATCTTCTTTATAATTCCAAAACAAAGAATCTTCTCTGAAATTAACGTGTTGATATCCAATTTTTGGTACTGTCATAATTTTTGTACCATTATGTGTAAGTCTTAATAAAAATTCATAAATGAATGTTAGTTTAATATTTTCTTTAAATTTTCCATTTTCTTTTACTACACTGGTTTTATATAAACCTCCGCTAGTTTGATAATTTTGAAATTCGATTAATGTTTCATTATCTAAAAATCCTTGGGTTTCACAAAATCCATACGCCCACACGGATTCATTAGTAAAACTTAAAAATTTACCTTCTGTATTAATATCTTTTACGATTGGTAATAGTACGTCAACTTCAGGAAAACCAACAACATATTCAGTCATTGATTTTAACCAATTTGAACTAAATTCATCATCGATTTCTAAAATACTAAACCAACTTGTTTTAACATTTTCAATACCCAAATTTATTTGAGAACAGAAATCTGTTTTACCTTTATTTGGTATTACTTCAATATTTAATTTATCAGATAAATTATCCAAATCTTTACTAATTGATTCCGGACAAATAACCATTAAATTAACATCGTTATAAAATTGTTCAACTGATTTAACAGCGTTATCCAACATTTCTTTATAATCACCGTCTATTTTATGTACTGGCAATAAAATTGTAATATTCATTTCTTTCATATTTTTTGTTCTTCTTTTAATTTTTCTGATGCTTGTTTAAGCGAGATTAGTCTTTGTGAAACAAAACTATTAAATACTCTTTCTATGTTATTTTCTGTTACTGATGTCATATATGGTAAAAGAGTTTCTTTCATTTTATCTTTTACTTCCATATTAAGTTCAACACCCTCTAACCAAGCCAAAATATATGTCCCTAAAATTTCAACAAGTTTAGATTCGTCATATGTCCACATTCCATTTTCTGATAACCAATCAGGTTCAGTATCTGGTATTTTACCAACAACAGGAACACCACATTTCATAGATTCCAATGGAAATGTTCCAAAAGTAGATTCATCATCTAACCATAAAGAAACCATAGATTCTTTAAGTCCATTTGAAAAATCTTCATATGTCATTTGTACCATGTCTCTAAAAGTAATCCAACGTAATTGAGGAAATTTCAAATAAAATTCTGAGATAATTTTCTTTTGTACTGATCTATTTCTACAATGAATTGAAACAAACGGTTTGACTGGTTTTTCTGAAGGACTAAAATTATCTCCAATAATTGGTGGGATAATAAAAGTTAACATTTCAGGAAAGATTTCTTGAACGTATTTTTTTAATTTTTCTGTTGTTACAATAGCTCTATCAAATCCATAATCTGACCATCTACTACCCATAGGTAATGTTTCAAAAATGTACTCTTTTTGTTGTATCAACATAATTTTAGTACATCTAATGTTTGCCAATTGTTGTAGTACATTCGAATAAAATTCAGGTACTACCATAATGTCATCAACATTAATTTCAATTTTGTCAGTTTTAATTGATACAACACTTAATTCATCATATGTGTCTCCTAACCATCCTTTTACTCCGGTATAACTACTATCTTCAACTAAAATTTTAGAGTTATACCCATTTCTTTTAAGAGTCAGCGCAATATCATAGATATGTTTTACCGCAGCTCTTGGATTATTTTTTGTGTCATAAGTTAAAAAATAAATGACACTTTGTTTGTTTTCTAGTCTACCAATCGCAGACTCTAGTCTTTCTAAATTTTCTTGATTATTCATCTTCTTCTTCGATTATTATTCCGTATTTTATTAATGTATTAAACGCAATTTTAAATGACATTGGTGTTTTTTCTTTTCCAAAAACTCCCATTGATTCATCATCTTCTTCGTACTCTGATAAAACTCTTTCAATACACATTTTAATCATTTCGTACTTAAAAATGTTTATTTCAATTGACCCTTCAGAATTTTCGGTTTCATCAGTATCGTCATCGTTTTTTACTGATTGTGTTGTTCTGCATTTGTCTGTGATTCCGTCAATGTCAATGTAGTAGTTTTTTCCAAACAGTTCCATGGTTCTTGTATTTCTGATAATTTAGTTATTTCTTTTTTATTAGTAAAGAATTGATTATAAATTGTATTAAATTTTATTACTGACTTTTCATTTGGACAGGAATCAATAATTCTTTTATCATCGGTAATCCAAAAATCACATTTTTCCCAAATGTTATTTATTTCATTTGATTTGATAAACTTTATATCATTCCCTAAAAATCCATTTTTAGATAAAAAGAATAGTGTTGCCGGTTTAGATTTTCCGAATTGATCTAAACCAACAACAGTAAAATTATGTTCAGGATTATTATGTATTAGATTATTTAAATCTGAAATGGCAGTTGAGTAACTTAGTCCGGCGTGACCAAAAATTTCTATTGGATATTCAATAAATAAAAAATAGTCAAATTCTTCTTTTGACTGAAATTTATATGAATCTAATAAATTATTATTTTGAATTGGTTCTATTATTCCATATTCAAAATTATTTTCACTCTCAAATTCAGAATCAAAAAAACTGTCTTTGTAATGATAATCAAATTTTTGAATTGTGTTTCTTAAAACACCATCAATACTAACGAATATTTCCATAAAAGAAATATACTATTAGATTGATTATAAGTAAACCTTAATCTTCATATCTTTTTAAGATATGACTTATTAATGGATTTCTAACAATGTCTTCATTACCAAATTCAAATATACCAATATCGTGTGACCCGTGTAATCTTTTCTTAGCGTCGTATAAACCAGACTTTGTTTTGTCTTTGTATTTATCTGATTGTTCTAAATCACCTGATATAAAAAATTTAGAATTAAACCCTATTCTTGTTAATAATAACTTTATTTGTTGTGGAGTTGCGTTTTGTGCTTCTTCAAAAACTAATATCGTATTATCAACGTTCCATCCACGCATATACGCCAACGCAGCCACTTCAATAAACCCTTCATCTTTCAAAGTTTCTCTGGCTTCTTTACCAATTATTTTATTAAGTAGATAATATGAAGGATAAATGTATGGGTCTAGTTTTTCTTCCAAACCTCCTGGTAAACTACCAAGTTTTTCCTCAGCTTCAACCGCCGGTCTAACAATAATAATTTTCTCGTACTTATTACTATCGTCCCAAAGTAAATCAACCGCTTTTTTCATTGCAATGTATGATTTACCAACACCCGCAGGTCCAAAACATAAAGTAATTTGATTATCACCCAAAATGTTCCAATACTCTTCTTGAGATTTAGTTAAGAACTTTTCTTTTGGTTTTTTTATGACCTCACGAATTCTTTGTTTGTTATTTATCTTTTTTTCTTCGAATGTTATAGGTGCTTTTTTTTCTACTGTGGGTCTACCTTTTTTAGGTTCAGATGTTTTTGGTTTTCTTTTTAACAAAATTTAAAATTTAACAACATTTATTATTCTAATAAATATCTTTAATTACCTGTTGATCCAAATCCACCAGTATTTCTTTCTGTATCTGACAATTCGTCAGATTCAATAAATTGTACTTTAGGGTAAGGTAAAACGATAATTTGTGCAGCTCTCTCATTTGCACCATAATAATTAAAAGTACCTTCAGTCTTTTTGAACGTTGCTTGTATTTCTCCTCTATATCCACTATCTATAACACCAACTGCGTTCGTTAACAACATGTCATATTTTCTTATTGATGATCTTGGAAATACTAACCCTACATATCCTTTTGGAATCTCAAGCGCAATTCCAAAACCATATGTAATATCGGTCATGGTTTCTGAAATAATATGTGTTACAGTTAAATCTAAACCAGCGTCACCATCTTTAGAATATTTTGGAATAACAGCGTTTTCCCTTAATTTTTTAATCTTTACACTTAATGGTGAAAAATCCATTTCATAATCAGTTTTATCGATTTGTTGAGATTGTGTTTTTACAATATCATCATTAAGTACATTTAATAAATTATTCAATTCATTTATGAGTGTTGGGTCAAAATTTTCATCATCACCACTCATAGTTGAGTCAAATTTTTTTAATCTTTCGATATAATCGTCAATTTTTTCCTTATCCATTTGGTATAGATTTTTTTTCTTCTATTTTTTCATTAATCCATTTATCTAAAGATTTGATTCTTTTTTTTAAATCATCGTCTGATGGTCTTAAACAGCATTCAACAAAAATGTCGGTAATTCTTTGTAGTTCTTCTACAGTTACTTGAACATTAAGTGAATTAAGATACTCTAAAACCATTTTACTTTGTGACTGACGTAAAATTTGAATGTCTCTACTATGGAATTGCATCGTGTTTCTTTTTATTATTTATAATATTCCGGAGTGTTTTTTTTATCAATGATACATTCAATTGGCATTTTAACAATTGAAATACTTTCACTTGACCTTACGTCTCCCGCTCTGTATTTTGATGCAACAATTGTTGCTTCTTCAACACTTTCAGCTTCAACGATGTACTTTAATTTTTGTAAACGAGGATTTCCGTTTCTGTCCATTTGTTCGGTTTCATAACCGATAGTTACTAAATAATGCATGTTTTTTTGTTTTTATTTATTAATAATTGATTTTATAAATTCAACTCTATCTTTACAAACTTTACGTAAAGAATATTTGTCTTTTACTGTTTCATATAATCTATTACCCAAATCTTCAATCATGTTTGGATTTTCATATAATTTTTTCATGTGTTGTGTCCATTGTTTATGGTTTCTGTTTGGTGAAACCAATAACGCATTACCCTTACTATTAAATTTACCATCATCAACACCTGAAATCAAATCTATAGTGTACGGGTTTATTTCACTAGCAATTAATGCCTTTTTATGAAATCCCGCTTCAATAACTTTTAATTGTGATTTATTAGTGTTAAATTCTGAATCAACTATCGGTGCTAAAGATACGTCAAAATAATTGTAATTATTCGCGTATTTACTAACTTCTCTAGTCCATCTTCTTACGTATGGTTTATCTTTATCCACATAATTACCTTCTGTAAAAGTCATTAAATAATTTTTATATTCTTCATCAAGTACATTGTAATTATCTGTGAAAATTTGTTCGTATTTGTACCAAACAGTTTCCATAGGTTGAATTGGTCTTTGTGTTACTTGATTTGTTTCTTTGTTTATTTCATTAACCGAACCTCTCGTATCGAACCCACATAAAACAAATTGTATTTTTTCACCGTAAGCACTATAAACAGATGAGATACCATTTCTTAACAATTCTAAATCGTGTAAGTGAGATGAACCACCTAACCAACCAAATCTAATTTTTTCTGATTCAATTTTATTTGGTTGAAATTGTTGTTCTTCATCGTTAACGGCATTCGGGAAAACTAACACATTTTTTATACCCAACTTTGTTTTTATTGTGTTTGCGAAAACCGGTGTGGTTGTTGTGACATAATCCGATAACCTCATCAATTCAACTTTCTTTTCACTAACTTTGTTAAAAAGGATTTGATGATACATTGGATGTCTCTGATCAACTTTCCAATGGTCATCAATATCCATAATCACTTTAATTCCTTGATTTTTTAACCAATTAATTCTCGCGATATTCGCTTCGTGAGGTAATTTGTGTATAAAACTATGAAACACAACAATATCATAATTTTTAAAAAAATCATGATTATCTTCTGTGTTAAATGCTATATCAACATGAATTTCATCTGAGTAGTTATCACCAATGTATTTAAATGGATCTAAGATTCTGAATTTACCCACACCAAATGTATCGGATGGGATTACTAATACTTTAATTTTTGACATATCTAATGAATATGTCTAAAGTATAAACAAAAATTTTGAAAAAAGAAATTATTTAGCTTTATTTACGCCTGTTATTTTTCCTTTAAACACGGAATCACCAACTTTTAATACAAGATTTTCATTGATAGACGCGGTTTGATGTGCGGTTAAAATCTGATTTAGTTTTCTGTCAACTATTTCATCTAAAGTTTTCCTAATTATGTTTTCAATAATTGGTGTTAATTTTTCCGCGATATCTGATGTATTTGATTCTGAAAGATATGTTTTGATTACTTGATTTGAAGACCCTGATTTTTTAGATGTTAAACCTTCTTGTTCCATCAATCTTTTTGCATTTTTAACAAAATTCATGTCCAAACTATCATTTAAAGAAATTTGTGGAATTGGGTTTTCAATCATCGCTTTTTTAATTGCATCAGGTAATTTTGAATTTTGTATTTTATCTACAGTTGGTGTTGGTATTTGTTTAGTTACTGTTGATGGTGATTGCATTTCCATAATTTCTTCTGGAGGTGATGTTAGTATTCTTTCGTTTACATTACCTCTTTCAAAATTTCCTGAGTCAACTTTATTCATTACTTTTTTAGCTTGGACTAATTTCATCATTAAATCATTAGTCGATATTGTTCCTTGTCCTGACATAGTATTTTTATTTAATTATAATTAAAAACTATAGGAAATTAAAGATTTAAATCTTACTATTCCTTCTTGTAATTTATTTTTTTCCTTTTCAGGGTTTTCTTCAGAATTAGGTTCCTCTTTTTTTTCTGGTTCCTTAAGTTCAGGTTTAGTTGGTTCAACCTCTTTTTTTGGTGGTTCAGGTTTCTTTTCAGGTTTTGGTTGAGGTAATTCTTCAGGTTTTACCGGTTCATCTTTCTTCGGTTCTTCCGGTTTTGTTTGTTTTGGTGTTTCTTTTGGTTTGACAGGTTCTACTGGTTTTGGTGTTTCTTTTGGTTTGACAGGTGGTGTTGAAGTCCACGATGATTTGACATATGTTACTGTCATGGATTTATCGTCACCTTCTTTATATCCTGGTCTTTTAACATCAAATGTCTTGTCATCGAATACAGTAATACTACTCATTCTATTTACAATAAATGTTCTCCAATTTCCTTTATTAAAACCTGTTTTAGTTCTTGATGGAGGTTCGACCCACGCCCTGACAATTAAATTACCTTTTTTACTCAAACCCATTGCAACAATTTCAGCCCTAAATCTACCACCCGCAACCACACTATCTTTTTTAGGGTTTCTTGGTCCCGAATAATAAAACGTCACCGGATTTCTATTTTTTATTGCATTCACTAATGGTTTTGATTTTGCATCAAAACTTGGTTGTTCCAATAGTATGTCAAAAATAATATTATTAATTTTCATTTTTAAAAGTCAGGATATTGTCTTGTTTCTCCATAATAATTTCTACCTCTATTATCGATTCTCGTTAGAATATCAGTTTGTCCACCAACACTACCATTGTTCTCACCTTTACCTGGTTCATCACCATCAGATAACGCCCTTGTGTTTACTGATGAATATTGATTGTTAGGGTTATAAATATTTCTACCAGTATTATCAATTCTTGTAAAAATATCAGTTTGTCCTCCAATACTACCATTGTTCTCACCTTTACCTGGCTCGTCACCATCAGATAACGCACGAGTATTGATGGAAGAATATTGATTATTTGGTGAATATATATTTCTTCCGGTATTATCAATTCTAGTCAATATGTCGGTTTGACCTCCGATACTACCATTGTTCTCTCCTTTACCTGGCTCATCACCGTCAGATAATGCTCGAGTATTAATACTTGAATACTGATTGTTAGAGTTATAAATGTTTCTACCGGTGTTATCAATTCTTGTTAGAATATCAGTTTGTCCACCAATATTTCCGTTATTTTCTCCCTTACCTGGTTCGTCACCATCAGATAACGCCCTTGTATTTACTGATGAATATTGATTATTTGGTGAGTATATATTTCTTCCTGTGTTATCAATTCTTGTGTTAATATCCGTTCTACCCCCGATATTTCCGTTATTTTCCCCTTTACCTGGTTCATCACCATCAGATAACGCTCGAGTATTGATGGAAGAATACTGATTATTAGGATTGTAAATATTTCTACCAGTATTGTCAATTCTAGTCAATATATCTGTTCTTCCTCCGATATTACCATTGTTTTCCCCCTTACCTGGTTCATCTCCGTCAGACAATGCTCGAGTATTTACTGATGAATATCCGTTATTTGAAGAATATGTATTTCTTCCAGTATTATCGATTCTTGTTAAAATATCCGTTTTTGAACCAATACTTCCATTATTTTCTCCTTTACCAAATTCATCACCATCGGATAATGCGTTAGAATTTTCAGAAGAATATTTTTTTTCTGACTCGTATTTGTTTCTGGCTATATGTTCTATTCTTAATTTTTCTGCAATTTGTTCTAACTGTGTTGCCATATTAGTAGTCAATTAATTTTTTTATTTTTTCAACTTCTTCAAATAATCCTAATGATGTTATTGGTGTAATTGATGATTTATGTGAATTACTTTTAATTAAATTAACAGGGATTTTGAAACTAAATCTTTTCTTGTGTTTTTTTAAATGACTATTTTTTCTTTCTCCTGTGATTCCTCCCATACTATCCGCATTTTTTTTAGAATCTTTTCTGTTAATTATCAACTGTCTTTCATTATCTAAAAATTGTTTAGCCCATTTTTCCATTAAATCACCACCACATAAATCGTATTTGGTTCTGTCTTTTATTTTATCAATATTTTGTATGTCATGAATAATTCTTTTTAATTGACCATATTTTACTTTTTTGTCGTTCAATAGTTTTTTTGCTCGTTGAATCCCACGAACATTTTCACCTTGTAAACAAGTTACTGTATGATTAATTTTATCTAAGATATTTTGTGGTATATCAAAATATCTACTTTTTAATTCACTATTCATTATTTTTTTAATTCTTTGGTAACATCATTAATAGTCAAATTATATGTATTCATTGTATTTTTTAATGATTTTAATTGTTTTTGTACAATACTTGGGATTTCTTTAGTTTCTTCTGTTTCATCTGTTTCTTTTTGAACTAAGTCATTTTCCAAAGTTTTTTTATAAATTATACTTTCAATATAATCTGACATGAATTTTTTTGGGTTTTCTATCAATCTTACTTTATCTTTTGGTAAATTTTTATCATAACCCATTTTACTTAATCTTTCTTCAGCTTCTGGCTCATCTAAATTTAATTCATCTTCAAAATGTTCTTCAGCATCTTCGTAATCTTTATCTTTTCCCAAGGTTTCTTTGTAACCTAAAGTTTTACTCATGTCCGCTTCCGCCCAATATCTTAAAGAAGTATGTGTACCATGTACGCCATGAGTACCCATAGATCCCGACCCACTTTTTACAACTTCATCACTCATAGAATTTGATGTAATTCCTTTTGTGTTAAAGTTTTTAGGTTTTTTATTTCTACTTATGTTACCGAAATCGTCAACTATTTCGTCTACTTCTTCTTTTTTCTTTTCTGGTAATTTTTCAAAATCCGTATCTGCTGAAAATTCTTGAGCCCATTTCTTCCATTTTTTTCTTTCTTTAGGTGAAATGGATTTATCAGAAGATTTAGCATAAAACAATCTTTGTTGTTTTTTTGACGCAAATTTTTCTTCAATTACCTGTTTTATGAAATTATTCATGATAACTTAGGTTTTTATATAAATATCAAACGAAAGGAAAGATATTTATAAATTAATGAATAGTCAGAATATTTTAAAATATTACGGGTCTAAATTAGACGTTAAATTAGATACCTCAGAATTATATGATTACGAACTATCAAAAGTTGACGATGATTATTATTCGGATGTATTAGATTTAGATAATTTAATTACATATACCGGATTAACAATAGATACTTCTATGAATCAATTTGGTTGCGTTAGAGATAATGTAATTCTAATTGAATATGATAACAGAATCAATGATTTGTCTTACCCATATTCGGGATATAGTATTTTTTTAAATTACAATGATTTTGTTAATCATTTTGGTAACACATATTCAAATACAATATTGAATAACCATGTTTACACTTATACAAATCCAGACGGAGAAACTCATTATTTTATTATTTCTGCATTTACTGAAAGTATACAATTGAATTTAAATGCTCAAATTACCCCCGGTTCAATAGTTTTAAATTATTATTTGAATAGTAATCAACCGGTACAAGACAACATTACAGTCAATTTTACACACAAACTAAACACAACAGGTGATACAATAGAAATTATTACAGGAATAACAATAAACGCTGGTGAAAGTAGTTCTAATTTAACAATCACTTTAGATGAGTCTTTTGATATCCTTACTCAAGAAAATGTATTTGAGGATATCGTTTTACCATCAAATATCCCATACACAGGATTTAAAATAGAACCTGATGTGGTATTTATTGAACCAACACCGACACCTACACCAACACCTACACCAACACCTACACCAACACCGACCATTACTCCGACACCTACATCAAGCCCAACACCAACTATTACACCAACACCGACACCAACTAACACCCCTGAACCACCAGAACCAACACCTGAACCAGTTGCTCCTCAAGTACTATATAGAATTGATGTAAATAACTCATCATCATATTCAGGTACAGGTAACACAATTACTGATTTGGCGTTTTCAGCAACAACCACAATTTATAATAATCCAACTTATTCAAGTGATTATTGTGTCGATTATTTGGAATTTAATGGTACTTCTAATTACGGTTTTGTTAATAATATTTCACAATCATTTGTAAGTAATAAATTATCTGTATTTACATGGGTTTATCCGATATCAAATGGAATAGTCCTTAATGAGATGTCTGGTGGACTTTCAGGTGATTGGCATTTATCAATAATAGAATTAGTTAGTGGTTATTTCCACTTTGGTCTGTGGAATGGTTCAAGTATAGATTTTGTTGCAAATCCTAAACCTGTTCAATTTAATAGATGGTACTATGTTGGTTTTACATATGACGGAACGGAAATAGTTGCATATGTCGATGCAATTGAAGTTAATAGAACATTTGTTAATAGAATTGCTCCTCCAAATTATCAATTAGGTATAGGATTACTTGACATAGTCAATATGGGTAATGGTGGTCCGGGTAATTTTAGAATAGGTACTATAGAAATTTGGAATCAAAACATATCTTCTGGATTGATAACCGGTAATTATAATACATATCTATCGACATACGTTTGTCCTACACCGACACCAACAAATACACCAACACCAACGCCGACACCAACGTCAACTAATACACCAACACCAACTAATACACCAACCCCGACACCAACATCAACTAACACACCAACACCAACACCGACGCCAACTAATACCCCAACACCGACTAATACACCTATTCCACCAACACCAACACCAACATCAACACCGGTTTCAACAAATACACCAACACCTATCCCTGCAACTGCGACACCAACACCAGTTCCAACAAATACACCAACACCAACACCAGGATGTCCAACAGATTTGATTAGATTTAATTATGACGCAACGGGTGACGCATCAATTACTGGTCTTTTAGGTCCAAATTCTTTTATTAACTCATTTATAACTGGTTCTTTCCCTCTTGATAGTACAACAACATTAATTGAAGCAACTCGTAATAATGAAGAAGGTGATGAGAATTTGATTATTAGTTATGTGGGAGATAGTACTCTTGATAAATCAGTTAATATCGACACAAATTGTGGTAGAACTGCGGAATTCCACATATATGCTGGTAGTTTAACGGGTTCTTTTATACTTGATAGAACACCAATACCATCCTCAGATTATTTAGTTATAACGGTTGTAAATGGTTTCCGTTTAATTCGAGATACAGGTAGATTAATAGTTTCTAATAATACAGATAGAGAGGCGAGTCCAGGTTTGGTAATAAACAACGTTGAGTTGCTGTCTGGTCTTGACGGTCCGGGTTATAGTGTTATTGATGGTTCAAATACTATACCGTTAAGTGCTAGAGATTGTCTTGTGGCGACACATACAAATAATAGTTCGAGTACTATTCTTGTTGAAATAACTAATGGTATAAAACAGGATCACACAGTTAAATTATATATAAATAGTGTTTTACAAGATTCACTTCTTGTTCAAGGAGATAGTACGAATACGTACTATTTTACTCATGATTCATTTGTGGTGGAAGACACTATAGAAATAGTTGTTGTACCTAATGTGTAAATCTAATTAAAATACTATTTATATAGAAAAGATAAATGTCAATTGATTTACAAATTCCTGTATCTGATTTATCCTCCGAAATTATTAATTGTGTCGGAAAATTAGAAAGTTCAGATAATTGTTGTGACCAAGCACCAAGTTTACAAAATAAACCTTGGGCATATAAATTTGACACAGGAAGTGGTATCGATAATTGTTCACCAATATTTTCAAGTAGACATGAAAAAGGTTGGAGTTTGGAATTTGTTTTTAATAAAAATGGGTTGGATTGGTCCGATGGTAGTGTATTTTATTATATAGGTACAAGAGGTGAAGATGATCCACAAAAATACGCCGATAATAATTTATCTTTTCAATTTACTTCAGATGGTAGAATCAGATGGGTTACAATAAGATATTCAGGTGATACAACAAATTGTGATTCGGGTTACACTAGAAATTATTATGTTTCAAGTGGTCAGACACCTACACTCCACATTTGTGAAGAAACTAAAGATTTTCACGTTGCAATAGTTTTTGATAGGTACAAATATTATACTGATTGTGATTTATTAAATGAAGGTGGTGTCAATGATTTAATTACCGGGTCAACAGTATTAAACCCATATGATGTCTTAACCGGAGCTACACCAATTTATGAAGAAACTCAAATACTAAACCCAAGATGGGATGAAGAAAGAGATAGAAGATTAGGTGTTCTAAAAATATATCTAAATGGTAGACCAATATATAAAATAATTAATTGGGAAGAAATTATACCAAGGGATGGTGATAGTGTTCAACCATTTATACAATCTTGGGGTGGTGGAACAGGATTAATGAACAACGTACACGATGGTGTTTGTTGTTTTGATATTAAAAAAATAAGATATTATACAGAACCTCTAAGTTTTGTGTATGTAAAATATAATTTTTTAATTCTTACTGAGACATATGATTTATGTGTTTATAACACTAATGAATGTGACTATATTGACGCGAATGGGGTTAATAATATAATAAGTTTGATAAATAATGGATTATTGGCCGAGGATGGAAAAAATTTATTAACAGAAAATGATAATCTATTGATTATTTAAAATATTTATGTAAATGTCAGGTATAAAAATATCACTACTTCCAAATTTAACGACTCCAAGTTTAACCGGCGTAACCGCTATTGTTCAAAATGGTGTTACATATAAAGTAACATTTGATTATTTACGTAATTTGTTGACCCCATTTATATATAATCAAACAAGAACAGGTTATACAAGTACAATTGAAGAATATCAAGTAATATATAATCATTCTAATTTAACTGTAAACCAAAATACTGTATTTATTATAGAACAAAATGCTGAATATTTTGTGCAAGGTAATTTAACTAATAATGATTCGATTATTGTTGATGGTACACTTAAAATTGGTGGAGCACTAATAAATAATGGGTCTATAACAGGTTCAGGAATAATAATTTAAAAAATAAATAAAATGCCAAGTTACATACAATTACAAAAACAAAATAAAAACAATATTCCGACATCAAGTGGTAATACGTATAACCTATTCGTAGATTCAAGTGACGGGTTTTTTAAATTTAAAAATGATTCAGGTAATACATTTAATCTTTCAAACGACTATGAAAGTGTTACTTATTCTGAATTAGTCAGTAAAATAACAGGTAAAACGCTTACCGCTGGTAAATCATATTTAATAACCAACTATAAAACGTGTTACGATCAACCAGATTTTTTAATTAATGGTCAACCTGTTACTGGTAATACAACTTATAAACAAGGACCTATTGAACCAATTATTGTTTTTGCTTTAAGTGCAAATACAATTAGTTCAGACGGATATCAACCTAAATACCCTAAAGACAAAATCAAATATGACTATACTTTCAGTACTACTGAAAAAACGGGTGGTCAGGCGTTTGGAAGAATTATAGAAAGAATTGATGAATATAACAACAGAACAGATTATGACCATAGAAACATATACTTTAAAAGATATGAATCTTATTCATATAAATTAAGTGATATATTACCTGGTACAATACAAGTACAATCAAATGGTGTGGTTGTTGGTAATACCGGTACAACTTTTTCTTCATCATTAACTGTTGGAGACGTAATTGCAATACCAAGTATGGGTAACAAGTATTTTGAAGTATTGACTATTTCCGGTTCTTCAGGTATGACTATTACCGGATTAAGTATTACGACCATAGGTTCAGGTACAACTTATTACTCAACTATTAATGATGGGTTTGTTAGTCATAAAAGAAACAACATATCACTAACAAGTGAAGAATACACAACTTTTAATCTGACCGGGGTTTCACCAACAGGATTAACAATTTTTAATAATTACATTGGAGACTATAGTATATATCATTTATATGATAGTGTAGGAAATTTCATATTACCTAATAATGTTTTTAAAGGTAATTTTGATTACTATCAAAATACTTTTGGTAACGTTTGCTACAACAACACTTTTGATAATCATTCTTATAGCAACAGTGTAGGTGATTATTTTAGAAATAATATAACAAACGATAATTTTGAAGACAATTTTATAGGTAACTTATTTGAAGATAATTACATTACATCAAATTTTAGAAAAAATCAAATAGGTTATGAATTTGCTCGTAACACAATTTTATCTAATAATTTTAATGATAGTATCGTAAAAAATTCATTTACCGATAATACCATCATATCCGATTTTTATGATAATAATATTGTTGCAAATAGTTTTCAAAATAATATAATTCGTACTGATTTTCAATTAAACAATGTTTTATGTCAGTTAAATAATACTACTTTTACAGGTTCGATTAGCGTGTCAGGTAGTTTTAATAAAAATATTTTACAAGATACCGATGGAAATAATAAATTATTTTTCATTTCTGGTAACACCTTAATAATAACGGGTATCACTAATTAAAATTTTTTAAAATAAAAAGAATAATTTGAAATAACCAAATATTTATAATAAAATAATTTACAATGAATAGTATTAAAATCACAGATTTAGACAATTTAGCTAACCCCTCATTATCCACAACAACAGTTGTAGTTGATAATGATACAATTTATCAATGCTCAATACAAACTATTGCAGATACAATACAGTTTAGTGGTTCTAGTACACTATATAGTAGTGACGATAGTTTGACCGGTAATAGAACGGTAAATTTCGCAGGATATGATTTAACTTTTAATGGTACAACTGCAACTACTTTTACTGTAGACAGTGTGATGGATGTTACCGGTGATTTAAACGTTACAGGAACAGTTACCGCAACCGATTTTTCTGGTGACGGTAGTAATATTACAGATGTACCCGGTGCAACATTATTTACAACGACTGGAATAACAATTACTAGTGGACAAACAGCACTATTGGCAACAACACCTCAAACAATTTTGGCGGCACCTGGTGCTAATAAATTAGTTGTGGTTGATTCAGTAATTCTGAAAACTTCTTCTGGTACTGCGTATACAGGTGGTACTCAAGTTACGATTGGTTATAGTGGTGGTAGTCAAAACATTGTTACTTCAACTAATGGACCTTTAGGTTTAGCGTCAAAAACACTCGTATATTATCCTACATCACTTACAGGATTAACTAACGAAAATATAGCAATAACAGCAGCAAGTAATGCTTCAGGTGGTACATTATCAATGCAAGTATACCTTTCGTACCATACAGTTTCACTATAATTTTTAAATTTTAATAATAAATCCCTTCTAAACGAAGGGATTTTTTTTTCGATATATTTATTGATATGAATAAGTTACCTTTAATACCAATAGATAAAGCAAATCACTTTGTTTACGGTGTAATTATTTACACATTATTTAACTTAGTATTTCATCCATTGATTTCATTAATTTTTTTAATGGTTATTTCAATAGGAAAAGAAGTGTATGATTATTTGTCCGACACCGGTACTCCGGATTATAAAGATGCATTATGGACTCTCATGGGGGGAAATATTGTCTTTTTAAATCATTTTTTATAATATGGAATTTTTTATAAGAAAAGGCGCAACAGACCCGATATTAAAATTAAGATTAATTGACGATGGTAAAAACGATAAATCATCTTTTAATGATTTATTGGAAAATTCTGAAATAACGTTTGAAATGTCAGAAGTTTCAACTGGTGACCCTATTATATTTGATGGTCAATGTAATTTGGTATTAAGAACAAAAAAATACAATCAAACAACAGATGAATATTATATTACATATAGATTCACCGAAGAACAAACTTCTCAAGTAGGTAGGTTTGAGGGTACGGTTACCATACAATTTTTAGATACCGATTTGAATCCCACAAACAAATTAATAGTTCCAATCAGAGAAAAACTTTACATCAATATTTTTTAATCTCGAACTTTTTTGTTATAATTATTGGAATACAAGACAAACTACTGATTTACAGTAAGCTAATAGGTCAACCAAATTTATAACACATGAAAGAAATTATTTCTCAGGAAGTCATTGAGAGCTTCTTGAACGGCGCAGATTCCGAAGAATTCATTGTTGGCGTTGAATACGATTACCAACAAAATAAAATTTACAAAATCATACAGGACCCTGAACAGGGTAAGATAATCAAAGAAGATAGTTTCATTCCGTTTCTTTGGGTTGGGGACTTAACTGGTCTTAATTTTTACAATAATAGTAAGACACTTCAAAAACAAAAAATGGTTGAATATGGTATTCTAATTGAAAAATTAGAGACCCATGGTAATGAAAGATTATCAAATGGTTTAAACTTTTTAGTAAAAAGTATAAAAGGATATACTGAACTAATTAGTTTTTTCAGACAAGGTGGTATAAATCCTTGGGATGAAAAATATAAACCATATTTTATAACATTATCTCCGGTAGAACAATATCTTATTCAAAAGAAAAAAAGACTGTTCAAAGGTATTGATGATTATTCTGGTGTTCACAGATTTGTGTTTGACATTGAGACCACCGGTTTAAATCCTGAAACAGATAAAATCATACTAATTGGGATGAAAGATAATAGGGGATTTCAAAGGACATTAAGTGCGTTTGGTGATGATGGTGAGAAAAAATGTATTGAGGAATTCTTTAATACAATAAGAGAATTAAAACCAACAATTATTGCAGGATATAATTCAGCGTCATTTGACTTTCCATTTATACTTAAAAGAGGTGAAATTTTAGGTGTTGATATTAAAGGGTTGACTCAAATTTTTACTTTAGAAGGTATAAAACAAAAAGAAGGTCTTTTAAAGTTGGCAAATGAAATTGAACCGTATACTCAACATGTTATATGGGGTTTCAATATTGTGGACATTGCTCACTCTGTTCGTAGAGCACAGGCAATTAATTCAGAAATTAAATCATGGAGTCTTAAATACATAACAAAGTATTTGGAAAAAGAAAAACCAAATCGTGTGTATGTTGAGGGTAATAAAATTTCTAAAATTTATTTAGAGAATGAAAGTTACTATGTCAATCCTAAGACAGGTAATTATAAGAAAATTGGTGAACCGGGTACAGAAAACTTATTAGAAAAATATCCGGGTAAATTTGAGATATGGGTTGGTTCTAAAATTGTTGAACAATATCTCGATGATGATTTGTATGAGACATTAGTTGTTGATGATTCTTTTAGTCAATCTACTTTTCTATTGTCAAAATTAGTACCAACAACATATGAAAGAATATCTACTATGGGTACTGCGACCTTATGGAAGATAATAATGTTAGCATGGTCTTACGAAAATAATTTGGCAATTCCCGCTAAAGATGAAAGACGAGCAATCACTGGAGGGTTATCAAGATTACTGAGTGTAGGGTATTCTAAAAACATCGTTAAATTTGACTACGCTTCACTATACCCATCAATTCAATTGGTGTACGATGTATTCCCTGATTGTGATGTTATGGGTGTACAAAAATCAATGTTAAAATATTTCAGAAACATTCGTATTCAATATAAAAGATTGGCAGGTGAATTAAAAGACAAAGACCCTGTATTGGCGGAAATGTACGATAGAAAACAGTTACCAATTAAAATATTCATCAACGCTTATTTCGGTTCATTATCTGCACCTCAAGTATTTCCATGGGGTGATATGAATATGGGTGAAACAATTACATGTGTGGGTAGACAATGTCTTCGTATGATGATTATGTTCTTTATGAAGAAAGGTTATAAACCACTTGTAATGGATACTGATGGTGTCAACTTTGAAACACCCATTGATGTTGAATCGCACATTTATATTGGTAAGGGATTAAACGAATTAGTTGAAGAAGGTAAAGAATATAAAGGTATTGAAGCAGACACTGCAGAGTTTAATGATGTTTTTATGAGGAACGAAATGGGTTTGGATATTGATTATATTGCTCCCGTTTGTATTAATGTCTCAAGAAAAAATTATATCATTAAACTATTAAAGAAAGGAAAAGAAAAAATAAAACTTACTGGTAACACAATCAAATCCAAGAAATTACAACAGTATGTTGTCGAGTTTTTAGATGAAGGATTAAAACATCTGTTAAATGGTGACGGGGTTTCTTTTATTGAGTTATATTATTCTTATGTTGATAAGATATACAATAAACAAATTCCTTTATCTAAAATCGCCAACAAATCAAGAGTAAAACAATCTGTAGAAGAATATAGAAAATACATCAAGAAAACAACTAAAGCCGGTATCTTAATGTCAAGACAAGCTCACATGGAATTAGTTTTACTTAATGACTATCCTGCAACATTAGGTGAAACAATTTATTATGTAAATAACGGTACAAAGAAAACTTCTGGTGACGTTCAAAAAATAACTAAACCAACTAAGAAACAAAAAGAAGAGTATGAGTTAAAACATGGTGAACCGATGCCGAGTGATTATTTGGAAATTAACTGTTACATGATTCCTGAAAGAGATATTCAAAATAATCCTGAACTAACAGGTGATTACAATGTTGCTCGTTATTTAAATAATTTCAATAAAAGAATTGAACCACTATTGGTTGTTTTTAAACCTGAAATCAGGGACGATATTTTAATTGAGGATCCGGCTAACAGACAATACTTTACGAAACTTCAATGTGAACTTGTAAGTGGGTTTCCTCTAAAAGAATCTGGTCAAGATAATTTTAATGAAGTAATGACATTATCAGATAGTGAAGTAATGTTTTGGAATAGAGTAAATAGAGACCCGTTCTTTATGTATGTTGAGGAGAGTTTAAGTAACGTAGACAGTTATTGGGTGGAACACAATAGAAAAGTCGTTTCTATGATTGAGTCAAGTACTGTGAGTAATGAAGATGAAATTATTGAAACAAATGGCAATGATTTTGCGTATCACGCGAATCACCTTTAAATAACATTAAATGGTGACACCATTGGTCTATACTTCAGAGATTTGTTAAGATTCTCCGCTTCGTTTCCTTTTCTTTCTAAAAGTTTTTCGGGGCGGAGTCTTTCTAGTCTTTGTTGTAATTCTTCAACTAATTTAAGTTTTTCATCTTTTGCTTCGGTTAATAAAGAAGTATAGTCAAGTTTAATATCTTGGTCAGGTACTTTTAAGTCACCGGAGTATTTTCCCCATATTCTTGCAAGACCTTCCTTAGCATATGCTGTCAAATATTTTCTTACCCAATTTTGTGAAGGTTTATTCATTTTATCCCAAGTTAACGCTTCAACCATAACATCAGACGGAAGTTTTACTATGTCTTTATTTTTTTCTAAACATTCATCTCTTGATGTTGTAGTTGTATCATAATACCAATACCACACTTGGTAGTTATTTTGTTGTACAGACCCGAAGTCAAATTTACCACCGGGTACATTATATAAATGTACTATTTTAGTCCCATTTGGTCCCGCAGTAATTCTATAAGTTAATTCACCACCAATTAATCTATTTTTAATATTTCTATCTTGCATTCTTAATAACAAATCAAACGCTGGTAACATAAAATAGGACCCTGACGCACCAACTTGAGCGAATCCACCAACACCACCAAAACCAACACCACCAAGACCACCAAATCCACCCAAAAACGGATCAACAATTGAATCGGTAAGAGTTGCTCTTGTGAACCATAATAACTCGTTTATTTCACGTCCTGCGGGGATTACATATGTCTGAGTTCCTCCTGTTAATGTGAAATAATCTTTTTTCAACTCCCATGGACCACCTGTTTGTAATCCAACGATTTTTGAATATGAATATGTATATTGTGTTTCATAGTCCATTGCTCTTGTGGTCAGAGCTCTTGTTAAGGATTGTGTGTCAACATCCAATCCGGCTAAAGCAGACCACTGTGATTCAATTAACCAATCATTAACGTATTGTTCATACTCAGATACCGCCAATTCTAAAAACGTATCCATTTGTTCTTCTGTTAATTCAATTCCCCTAACAGGCATACCTAATAGGTGAAAAACCTGTGTATATAATTTTTCCTTTTCAGGTAGAGTTATTATTGTTGCTGACATATCTTTGTGTTATTACAATAAATATCTTAAAAGTTATTACTAAATACCAAATATTTTTAGTATTTTTAACTAATAATGATGACACCTGAAATATACAATAGATTAATGACGGATAAAAAGGTAGGATATGAGGTAACTTTTTTTCAAGTATTAAGTGAAATCGGGGAATATAAGTACAAAGATAAATGTATAAAATACCGGATATCTGACTCAATTAATTTTATATTAAAAGAATATTATGAACCATTAGGTTTATGGTTAAGAAATCCTCACCCTCAATCTAAATTAACTGATTTTGGTGTTGTGTTATTGAATAGGTGGCACAGATTAAATACACTTAATACTAATTTAAGTGGACAGTTATATCTTTTTTCACAATGTAATGTTATTTTGGAATCATTAAAAAAATCCGGAAAAGATTATATTGAAATTGATGGTAAAATAATATACACTGAAAAAATAAGAATAGGTGAGAATTGGAGAGAAGATATTGAATCGACATATGAAAAAATTCATAGTCTTTTATTAATTGTTAGAAAATACAGTAATTTATTATTGGATTATAATTCACCTCAGTGTAAAGAAATGATGTCAATATGTGCAAACGTAATGATGATAGGTGACATTGGTGAAATGTTATTCAAAAGATTTATTAACGAATTTTTCCCAAATTATTTAAGAATGAAATGTTCAAGTGGATTAGGTGATCCACTAGATAGAGAAACTGGTGTTGATTTTTGGGTAGTTAACTCAAATAATTTTGAAGAAAAAATTCAAGTGAAATATGCAAATTATTACATCAACAATGAAAATCAAATTCTAACTAAATCTAAATTTAGTACTCGTTCTAATTGTCATTATTGGGTAATGGTTTATAAGGATAGTATAATAATGTTAAAAAATGATTTAAATAAAAATAAACAACTACAAGATACGACATGGGTTTTTCCTGAAGAAGTTGTAGTAAAAAAAATAAAAATAATCGATATGTTTGAAGAACTTAAAAATTTAATGAAAATAGCGAGTAAAAACAACATAAATGTTGTAATGACTAAGGATGGTGATATTAATAAAATAATTTATGATGAAGAAACCAAAACAGTTACAATTCAATTCCCTGATGCTGAAGACAAAGGAATTAAGAAAATGGTTATTGATGAAACAGAAAGATTAAATAAGCTCTTTAATTAAGTCTTTACTGAAAGATTCAGAATATTCCCCATCACCCATTACTTGGTCAATAATATTTTTCTTTTTCTGTAAAATATTATAAACAATCTTTTCAATAGTGTTTTCAAAAATTGGATAATAAACGAGAACACTATTTTTTTGCCCGTATCTGTACGATCTATCTTCTGCTTGACTATGGTGAGCAGGAACAAAAGATAAGTCATTCATAATTACTGTGTCCGCAGCGGTTAATGTGATACCTACACCTCCAGCAATGATATTCGAAATGAATACTTTTACTTTATCGTCATTTTGAAATCTGTCAACACTTTCTTGTCTTTTATCTTTTGACATTCTTCCATCTAAAACAACAGAATTTTTTTTATATTTTTGATGAAGAGTGTCCAATGTTGCTGTGAAGTTAGTAAAGACTATAACTTTTTTACCCATTTCTAAACACTTGTCAATTAATTCACAAGTATATGGAATTTTTTCGTAAGAAATTAGTTGTCTTATTTTCATAAGACGATTAAGTGTAACACTTATCGTTTCATTATTTTTATTTTCACTTGTTATTTTTGTAAACTCTTCTAATTCCTCATCGTACATTTTATTTGTCAATTCTAAAAATACAGGAGTAATTGTTTTTTCCGGTAAATCTAAAATGTCAGTTTTCATTCTTCTTAAAACATAAGATTTAGTTAAATCTCTTAATTCATCTAAATTACTTGCACCACTTGTATTCCACACTTTTCTATTACCAACAGTAAATTGATAACCTTTACAATATCTTCTTACATATGTTTGCCAATTAAGTGTTAATGGTGAGTCAACAATTTTTAATAAATTAAAATAGTTAATTGGTCTTGATGTCATAGGAGTACCAGTTAATAACCAAACCTTGGGAATTTTACTTAAGACATCATTTAATAGTCTTGTTCTATTTGCTGTTGTATTTGATACATAATGTGCTTCATCAACTATTGCTAAATCAAAATTCATATTGACTAAAAGTTTATAATCCTCACTGTCTTCTGATTTATCAGTTGTGTGAAAGTTTTTAATGATATCATAGTTTATGATATAATAATCAAATGTTGAACCCCACTTTCTACCTTCAACGATTAATATTTTTTTATCGGAATAATTTTTGATTTCTCTTTCCCAATTTATTTTAAGTGACGCGGGACAAACAATTAATATTTTTTTTGCACCACTTTCTAAAGACGCAATAACCGCAGATGTTGTTTTACCTAAACCCATGTCATCAGCCAAGATAAACTTATTGTTGGCTAACAATTTTTCTATCGCTTCTTTTTGATGTTCAAGTGGAGGTCTATTACTATATTTACTGTAATCAATTTCTCTATCTAATTTTTTTTCTTCTTGTAAAACTGCTGCTTTTGGTATCCAAAAAGAATTTAATGGGTCAGTTTCAATAATTTTACCCCATATATGAAACGCTTTATCTGATTCACATAACAATTTTTCACACCAAAATTTTTCAGGTACCTCAGGAAGTAATCTTTCGTCCATAATTTTTTGTCCGAATGTTTTCGCTATTTTAATATATTTCCTTGCAACTTTTGGTTTAATGTCATGATATTTTAAAACATACTCAGACTGTGGTCTGGTTAGTTTAAAACTCTTCTGTTCGGAAAATCTTTTTTTCCATTCTAATAATTGGTTATTAGAACCTTCATAATTTAAGAGTATTTCTCTTGCTTCAATTTCTATAATCATAATCTAAATACTTAAAATATAGTTAAATAGAATAAAAGTTTGTACTATTTATTATATTATGACAAACCGTTTACCAATAACTAGATTATCTAAGTTCGTATCTGTTGATGATATTGATCTTAATATTCAAATGGGTCAAGAATATCTTCATGGTGACTTAAATATGAAATTAATTCTATTTAGAGTTGATAGACAAAAAACAGACACCGATGATGTATACGGTGAAGTCGGGAAAGACCAAATAAAGTTTTTCCCTCCTATAGAATTTAATGCTCTGGTTAAGATTGAAGAACCTAAGAATGCTTCATATAAAGCTGGTTTAGTTCGTTATCAAGAACCCGGAAATTTAATTGTGTCTGTGTACATAAAACATTTAGAAGAATTAAAGATTAATATAAGATATGGTGATTATGTAGGTTATCAGGAAACAGAAGACAGAATTAGATATTATACGGTTACAAATGACGGTACGGTTGTATCTGATAATAAACATAATATGTTTGGTTACAAACCGCATTATAGAACAATAACTTGTGCTCCGGTACAGGAATCTGAATTTAGAGGAATATAATATGCCATTACCTAAAAGAAAAACAAATTTTAGTGTTTATACTCAAAAAGAGTTACTTGAAAGAAGACAAGAATTATTGGATAGGATAACTAAATCCGATACTTACCTTCCTGATTCTGTTTTACATGATGACTTAGATTTGGGTATGTTGGAATTTGTAAAAAATAATTTACAGATAGTTTCTGATGGTAAAAAAGTACCTATTATTGATAAAATAATGACCATTCAAAGATGGGCGGAGTACACTAATAATTGGGAATTTTCAGATAAAGATGGTAATGTTCAGGTTCCTTTTATGGCGGTGATAAGAAAACCTGAAGTTCAATTAGGTACAAATCCTTCAGTACAAAGAACAATACCGGTTAGAAAACAATTCCACTACGCTACGGTACCTACTTGGGATGGTAATCAATTTGGTGCAGACATATACAAAATACCGCAACCAATTGCTGTAGATATATCATATGAAGTGACAATAGTTTGTAACAAATTTAGAGACTTAAATAAGTTGAATAAACTTGTAATGCAAAACTTTTCATCAAGACAAGCGTATACGTCAGTTAAAGGACATTATATTCCTATAGTTTTAGACTCTATTGATGATAATACACCTATGGATACATTAGATGGTCGTAGGTTTTATTTACAGAATTACAAATTTACAATGTTAGGTTTTCTTATTGACAGTGAAGAATTTGAAGTTAAACCGGCTATCAGTAGAATGTTTATAATGCAAGAGTTTGAAGAATTACCTAAAATAGTAAAAACCAGCGTACAGAATATTGATGAAATATTTGTCACATCAATAGTTGCAGATGGAATACAAACATCATTTAGTGTGGGTGAAACTATAGCAATTTTAGTAAGTGTATCAATAAATGGTGTTGTACAAATTAAAGATGTTGATTATTACCATATTGCAAAAACATCAAAAATAACATTTGTTTCTCCTCCTCTTGTTGGTAGTAAAATAACTATAATTTATTACAAAGGAAAAAACCCAACACCAACTGATTTATGGGGAAATAAAATATTCTTGGCTAAAGAAACATTTATTTATGATGGTACAACAAATGTATTCACCACAAGTAACACTATTGCCGCTTTGATTATGTTGGATATAAATGGTCTTATAGAAGAAAATTCTGTAGGATATGATGTAACAAATAAAAATGAAATAACTCTACTAATAAATCCTATAGTAAATTCTAAGATAACTGTTACATATTTTTACTAATCGTTATTCACCATAAATGTCTTTCTTATCGTTCTTTGATAGATTTTCAATCCACTTTTCTATAACCTTATAGATTTTAAGCCCGTTTTTTTCACAGTGATTTTTTAACATCTGATGGTGTTTATCACTAATTTTTACGTTTTTGGTCTTATTCTTCATGTAAAAAGATAAAAAAAGATAATTAAGTATATAAAAGGATACTTACCGTTAAAAATACATAAATCTTTCAATAAAATAAAGATATTTATAAGTAATCAATAAAAATATATTTAAGCAAATAACAATCGATGGCAAATTCAAACAAAGTATTCGTTTCTCCCGGTGTATATACCTCAGAGAAAGATTTAACATTCGTAGCACAAAGTGTTGGTGTTACAACACTCGGATTGGTTGGTGAGACATTGAAGGGTCCCGCATTTGAACCAATATTAATTACCAATTTTGATGAATTCAAAGTATACTTTGGAAGTACTACACCTGTAAAAGACGGTGCAGATAATCCAAAATATGAATTACCGTATGTTGCTAAATCGTATCTAGAAGAATCAAACCAACTATTCGTAACAAGAATTCTTGGTTTAACTGGATATAAACCAACAACAACATTTGGTATACAAACATTAGCTGGTGTTACCGCAGATACAAGTGCACATACTAGTTTAGTAGTGGACTCTATGGACCCATCTAACCCATCATCAAGTATTTTTTATAATGAACTTTCAAATATATTCTCATTTGAAGGAACAACAATAACAGATTACATTGAAACAAATTTTGGTGGATATGGTGCTTCTGAAGATGGTAACTGGTTTACTATGGGATTAGTACCTGATTTAGGTGCATATATTGTTACCGATTTGGATGGTAATGCGATTACCGAATTATCATCTTTATTTGGAATTGAACAAGTTTCCCCACTTAATGGGTTTTATACTGATGATAGTCCTAACGGTAAAGAATGGATAAACAAACTTTTATCTTTTGATGGTAGTGGAAATGTTGATGGTGTTTATTCTTATCTTTTTGCATATGACGCACAAAATGGATATTTTGATGTGGCTAGATTCAAATACGATGCAGGTGAGTTAACACAGTATAAAGATTTAATAGTTGCTGCACTTAGAAGTAGAGGTCTCTATCAACAAAACACATTAAGTCTTGAAACATTTCTTTCATCTCGTTTCGATATTGATGATTTAAGTGGTGTTACTACAAATCCATTAGCAGAATTTATAATTAACGTAACGGGTACAACAGGTGGTGCAAAACAATTCACTTGTTCCATGGATCAAACATCTTCAAAATACATAACTAAAGTTTTGGGAAGTGATGTGTTTGATAAACCAAGAACAGACTATCCAATATACGTTCATGAGGCATACCCTAAATTCTTACAATCTGCATTTCAAAAAGGATATGTTAGAGGTTTAAGTTTAACAAAAGTTGTAAATTCAGAATCAGAAAACTTTATGAGTCAATGGTTATCTCCGATAACACCAATGGTTGTTTCAGAGGTTAGAGGTGGTAAAGTTGCAGATTTGTTTGAAATTATAACAATACCTGATGGTGAAAGTGCAAACTACACAGTTAAAATTCAAATAGCTAATATTAATTTGGATAATGGTGATTTTGATTTATTGGTTCGTGATTACTATGATACTGATGATAATCCTGTTGTTTTAGAAAAATATTCAAGATGTAGTATGAATCCTGATTTACCAGGTTATGTCGCTAAAAAAATAGGTACATCAAATGGTGACTATGAATTACGTTCTAAGTTAATTATGTTATCTATAGCAGATAACGCACCTGTTGATGCATTCCCTGCTGGTTTTAAAGGATTCGTAAATAATCAAACATTTGGTGGTGGTACTTTAGGTAATGTTTTGTATAAAACAGAATACTTTGATGCTGGCGATACAATGTATTATGACGCTGATGGTACCGCGGTATTATCAAATGGAGATAAAGTAAGAAAAGTATCTTTAGGTTTATCAAATCAGACAGGTTCAAGATATGATAATGATTTATTTAAATATAAAGGTGCTGAAGGTACTTCATCCACATCTGGTTTCCACTTATCTGTAAACGCATCAACAATTTCAGGTACCACATATATTACAACTCCATACGATTTGGAGGGTCAACCAGTAGGAGATAAATTAACTGACATCAGATATCGTAAATTTACATTTGCTGCTGGTGGTGGTTTTGATGGTTGGGATATCTATAGAAATGTTAGAACTTATGGTGATGGTTACATTTATGGTAAACCAACATATAACGCAAATAATCAAAATAATGGCGGTGTATTTGATGTTAATAATGGTAATTCTGACTATTATGCGTATCTTCAAGGTATTCAAACATTTGAAAATCCTGAAGCGGTTGATATAAATGTATTCGCTACACCAGGTATTAATTTCTACGATCATAGTTCATTGGTTAACCAAGCGATAGAAATGATTGAAGAAGATAGAGCGGATTCATTATATATTATGAACTCTCCTAATTTCACTGGTGCTGAAGGTGTTGAAGAAGTAGTTGCTGCGATTGACGATTCCGCAATTGATAGTAACTATTCAGCGACATACTGGCCGTGGATACAGGTTAGAGATACAGACAACGCAACACAATTATACATCCCGCCTACAGGTGAAGTTGTTAGAAATATTGCGTTAACCGATAATGTATCGTATCCTTGGTTCGCAGTTGCAGGTTATTCAAGAGGTCTTGTTAAATCAATTAAAGCGAATAAGAAACTTACATTAGATGAAAGAGACACCTTATATTCAAACAGAATTAACCCTATCGCAACATTCTCAGATACAGGTACAATTATTTGGGGTAATAAAACTCTTCAATTAAGAGAATCTGCATTAGATAGAATTAATGTTAGAAGATTATTGTTGAGAGCAAGAAAATTGATTTCTGCGGTATCTGTAAGGTTGTTATTTGAACAAAATGACGAACAAGTAAGACAAGAGTTCTTGAGATTAGTAAATCCTATTCTTGAGTCTATAAAGAAAGAAAGAGGTCTTTACGATTTCCGTGTAAGAGTGTCTAGTGATCCAGAGGATTTAGATGCAAACACATTGAGAGGAAAGATTTACTTAAAACCAACTAGGTCTCTTGAATTTATTGAGATTGAATTCAATATAACTCCGACTGGTGCTTCATTTGAGAATATATAATCAACATTAAAATAAAATATAAATCCTCTAGAAAACTAGAGGATTTTTTTTGTATAAAAACTCGGTAACATAAAGGGGGAATATGGTAGTTCCACGTGGAACACTATTTACCCAGTATACTGGAACTAGTATGCTAGTACTAGTTTTATAATATTATATTTATTATTCTAGATACTAGAACTAGATATTCTAGTATTTATATAATATTCTAGATGCTGGAATTGGTTATATTAATACTGAATACTGGAACCTAGATACTGGGTAGTAAAAAACTAACGAAAAAAAATGACAAAGTCAAGATTTTTCAAAAAAAATAAAATATTCTCAAATACGTAGTATTTATAGGAAGATAACAAAAAAACTTAATTATTTAAAAAATGGCAGATTTATTAATGAAAATGCCGGTTCCATATGAACCGAAAAGAGTAAACCGATTCATCCTTAGATTTCCATCATCTTTGGGTATTAACGAGTGGTATGTGACATCAACGGCTAGACCTAGTGCAAAAATCAATTCTGTTGCAATTCCATTTATCAATACATCAACTTATGTTGCTGGTAGATTTGAATGGAATGAAATGAGAGTAACTTTCAAAGACCCAATTGGTCCTTCAGCGGCACAGGCGTTAATGGAATGGTTCCGTTTACACGCTGAATCTGTTACAGGTCGTATGGGTTATGCTGCTGGTTATAAAAAAGACATTGAATTGGAAATGCTTGACCCAACTGGTGTTGTGGTTGAGAAATGGATACTTCAAGGTACATTCATTACTGACTTAAACTTTAATGATCTTGATTATTCAAGAGATGATGTGGCAACTATCACTTGTTCAATGAGACCAGATAGATGTATCTTAGTTTACTAATACAAAAACAAATATTTTACAAACCCTATGTTCAACACATGGGGTTTTTTATTTTATCAAAAACTTGACTTTCCAATAGTTATTGATTAAATTAATACTATGGAACAATTTAGAGTAGACCCAACAATTTCTTATGATGTGGTAGAATTACCAACAAAAGGTATTCATTATCCAAATGGAAAAAAATCAGTTAGAGTTGCATATCTAACAGCAGCGGACGAAAATATTTTAGCGGCACCAAACCTAATTCAAACAAATGCGATAGTCTCCGAACTTTTGAAAAGAAAGATTTTGGATAAAGATATTTCAATTGAGGAATTGGCGGAAGAGGATAGACAAGCGATTTTAATCTTTTTAAGAAACACCGCATTTGGTTCAGAATATACAGTAACACTAACTGACCCGAAAACAGACAAAGAGTTTGAAACCAAAGTAGATTTAAGTACTTTAAAAGTTAAAGATTTCAATTTAACACCTGATGCAAATGGGGAATATTCATATTTTATGGAAAAATCTAAAGTAGATATTACTTTCAAATTCTTGACTCAAAAACAAGAAGCGGAAATAAGAGAAATTCAAAAGAGTTGGAATGGTAATGGATATGCTCCGATTATGACCAAACAACTTGAATTCATGATTAAATCGGTTGCAGGAAATAAGGATTTAATGAATATCAGAAATTTAATTGAAAATCTACCAATTAAAGATGCACAGGACTTTAGAAAATTTATTGCAGATAATAAACCGGGGTTAGATTTAACCCAAAAAGCAACAACCCCATCAGGAGAAGAAATCCAATTTGTAATCGGATTTGGGGTAGAATTCTTTCGCCCTTTCTACGGAATATAAAAAGAACCAGTTAACCGAAATTTTATTTCTAATTAAAAGAGGATTCTCCTATGGAGATATTCTCTCTATGCCTATTTATATAAGAAGATATTATATAAATTATATGATAGAATTAGAAAATAGTTAATATTATGGCAAACGGACAAGGACCAAGACCAAGAATAGATGATTATCTTTATTTACACAATGATGAAACTTCAGTAACAAACACGTTTCTAAGAGCATTAGATCAATGGAATAGTGGTGAAAGAATGAGACCCGATGAACAAGCGAAAATTACTAGTCGTTTTAATACAACAACATCAACCACCTCCACTTCAACTAAATCATCTAATGTTTTTGAAGGTGTAACAAAATTATTTAGAGGAGGAATTGCAACTCAAAGTAGTACTCAATTACCAAATATTACTGAGGAATATACTAAAATAACTGATCTTCTTGATGTGGTAATAGATAAACAAGGTGGTGTTAATAGTTTACAACAAATTGGTAAAAATATTATTGATGGACTTGGTAGTAGCATGGAGCTATACATGAAACAACAATCTGCATTAAGAACTCAGGTAAATGAAGAAATTGGTGTTACCGGTCAATTAGCGGAAGATTTAAGAAATGAACTATCAGATGCAAATCCTGAGTTACTAAGAATGGGTATTGGGTTTGATGAATTGGTTAGGTCATCTCAGGTTTTGGTGAGGGATTCGGGTAAATTCGCATTTATAAATTCGGAAACATGGAAACAAGCAGGTACTGCAGCAAAGGCGTTCGTAGGTACTTTAGAAGAATTAGTTAGAATGTTACCTGGATTTGAGAATATTGGAATGGGAGCTAGAGAGTCTGTCGAAATGATTGAAAAGGTTGGTATGAAATCACTTCAATTAGGTCTTTCATCAAAAAACACCACGAAAGAATTATCACAGAATATAGGTAAATTAAATGAATTTGGTTTTAAAAATGGTATTGAAGGATTAGGTAATATGATTAGAAAAGCAACCGAATTCAGAATGAGTATGAGTGAAGTTTTTAAGATTGCAGAAAGCGTTATGAATCCTGAAGGAGCAATTGATTTAGCCGCGAACTTACAAGTATTAGGTGGTGCTATAGGTGATTTTAACGACCCATTAAAATTAATGTACATGGCGACAAATAATGTGGAAGGGTTACAAGATTCATTGATTGGTGCCGCCAGTAGTTTAGCGACATATAATGCAGAACAAGGTAGATTTGAAATTACCGGTGTCAATTTACGAAGAGCAAGAGAAATGGCTAAAGCATTAGGGGTTAGTTATGATGAACTAGCAAAAGGTGCAATTGCTTCCGCAGAAAGAACTTCAGCAGCTGCTGCTATGATGGCTAGTGGTTTAGATTTAAAAGACGAACAGAAAGAATTCCTAACTAATATTTCTCAGATGAAGGGTGGTAAAATGATGATAGAATTAAATAGTGATAGAATAAGAGAAGCGTTAGGTGTAGATAAGGACACAAAAGAGATTGCGTTAGAAAATTTATCGCAAAAACAAGCAGAAACATTATTATTTTATCAAAAAGAATTACAAGATAGAACACCTGAACAAATAGTTAGAGACCAAGCAAACTCTGTTACAAATATTGAAAGAGATTTAAACTTCCTTGCTGCATTAGCAAGAAGGTCTGGTGGTAAAGCTGCGGATAAATTATATGAAGAACTTGTTAAGGGAGGTCCGTTAGACCCTAAAAAGGCTGCAGATAATTTTAGTAAATTCGCAACTAAAGAAGCACCGGAAGTAAAAAATATGATGACCGGGATTGCGGATGCAATTGTTGATGCAAATAATAAATATATTAAAAGTAAAACACCAAAAGGTAGCGCTGCAACAAAATCACCAACAACAAATACAAATACACAACAAGGTACTGTCGCTCAACCAACAACAACAGCAGCACCAATAACAACGAATACCACTACCGCAGCAAATACCACTACAACAACAAATACAAATACAGCACCGGTAAATAACGCACAACCACATCTTTTTAAAATAGATGTAAGAGTGGGTGATGAAAGAATACAAGTAGGTAATCCTGGTTCTTACTTGTACTTGTAATAAATTTTTTAATTATATCTATTTATTATTAAAACAATATAATGCCAACGTATTTAGATTTTAATACAACAAGGGGATTTAGGGATTTTTTGATAGGTAGAACACTTCAACAACCCAACGGACCTCAGACTTTTACTGACCAAAATTATATTGTTCAGAATTTATCTGACTTCGCTAATGTGGATCCTGGTGCGGTAGATACAAATAGAGTTAATGATTTAACTTTTATCCAAACTCAAAATATTTTTAAACCAAATCAATATTTTATAAAAGAAAGTATTGATACTATACCAAGAAGAGCGAATTTACAATTATACCCCTATTTTCAATTTCCTACTGACCATAATTTGATTGGTATTATGTCTAATAATGGTAATTATGACACAGAAAGTGAATTATTTAAATTCGCAGCAAAGTACATTAAAGAAAATAGACAGGGACCAGTATTTGCAAGGGTTCAACAAAACTTAGAAGCTGCGACTATAGGTAGAGCAAGAATATTAGATGCGTTAAATGGTAACACCGCAACTGCGTTAAACATTGTAACTGGTCGAGAACCTTTAATTGAATATAACAATAAAATAACTGTTGCAAACACTGCACCGGGTAAAGCGATTGATTTTCTTCAAACAGTTGCGGGGGTAGAATTTCCTTTTGCGGAAATCCCGGGTGATTATTTAACTAATCCTGCAAATCCTGTTGAATATAGACCACAAGCAAGGACAGAATTCGGTGCAATAATACAAGACGTTACAGGTGCTTTAGGTTCTCTCGTAGGTATACAAAGAAGACCAAAATTATCAAGAAAACCATCTGATATATTCATTGAGTATATGGGTGAAGGACAAAAACAATATTTGTTCAATAATTTAGGTTTTTCTAAATATGGACCCGATTATACAACAACAGCGAGATCACAACAATCTTCTAAGGTTTTTAATTTTGTTAATAACGTCGCCGAAGGAGTAAAATCTATTTTAGGTTTAGAAGCACCTTCAAGAGAAGCATATATTGGTGATGATAGAAGTGATGATGTGAAATTTGCTATGGGTGATTTTAATGATAGACCAGTAAGAAGTAATTATTTTTTATCATTAATGTTTGACGAAGTTCAAGCAAAACTTTTTCAAGGAAAAAGAAATATAACTGAAGGTGGTGCGATAGGAGGTAAATTAACATGGATTAGTTCTAAATCAAAAAATAAATTAGGGGAAAACAATAAAGAATATGCAGACGAATCTTCAAAGTTGGAAGAGTCTTTATCAACCAGATTTGGTTTTAGAGGAGATTCAATATTAGGCACAACACAAGATTTACTTGAGACAATGCCAAAAGATGGCGGTGCAGCACGTTCTCACGTTGCGAATGTCATTGATCAAACTAGTAGGGTGTTTAGAGAAGGTGATATGATGATGTCAAGAGGTTCTGCGATTAAGTACGTTGATAAATTTAGTGGAGAAGAAACGGGTGTTGAATATTGTAGAGTTTGGACCAAAGACAGGTCATATATGAATTATTCTGATACAATGAAAAGAACAGAGATTATCAGAAAATTCGATGCAAGTGTTATGGGTGGTGGAAGTAAACCATGGAACTTAAATATTGCACCGATGTCAAATGGTTTAAGAGATGATGATTTTAAATCATCTACAAATATTGTTGCGGGAGGTGTAAAAGACGCTAATGGTAAAGATTTTTACGCTAAAAAATATATGTTCTCAATAGAGAACTTGGCGTGGAAGTCATCTACATTACCTGGATTTATGGTTCAAGATTTACCATATTGTGAAAGAGGACCAAATGGTGGTAGGGTAATGTGGTTTCCACCATATGATTTAAAAGTTAGTGAAAACAATAGTGCAAGATGGGAATCAAATACTTTCTTGGGTAGACCTGAATCAATATATACATACCAAAATACAGAAAGAACAGGACAATTAGGTTTTAAAATTGTTGTTGACCACCCAAGTATTTTAAATTTATTAGTTAGAGATTATTTTAAAAATATGTCAGATGAGGAAGCCGACAATTATATAAATGCGTTTTTTGCTGGATGTGAAGAGGTTGATTTTTATGGTTTAATTAGAAGATTTTCAACATTAGATGGTAACGATATTGAATTAATAAAACAATATTTAAATAAAGGTACTGACCCTCAAACAATAATTAAATATAAAACGGTAACGGACCCTGTTACAACTCAAAATCCTAGTGACACACCAACACAAAACAGTAGTAACGAAACAGTAACATTATCACCAACACCATTATATTATGAAAATGATTTTCCTAAAGGAACTAGCTTAACAGCAGGAAGACCATACGGAGAAGAATACAATGAATTAGCACCTAAAAAGAATGATTATTTAACTAGATTACAAAATGCAATAGTTTCATTAGTTCCAGCAACTAGTAGTAATGCAAAAAACGATAAAAAATTACTTTTTGGTTCAGAGACAGTATCAAATATTGAAACTGCAACAGGAGAAACAATAAATGTTTTAACAAAATATTTTGATGAGTTTACAAATAACTTTAGTTCATACACAGCTAAAACAGAAACATTAAAACAAGATATTGCTAATAATACGGTAAAAGATATTCAATTATTTATTGAATCGGCAACATCATCTGTTGCTACACAATCATATAATAATAAATTATCACTTAGAAGAACACATAGTGTTATTAGAGATTTTTTTGATAGAATTAAAACAGGAAGTACAGTACCTGATATACAATGGATAAACGAGGATAAATTAAATAATGTAATAAATAGTATTGATAAAGAATATACATTAGAACAATTTGGTTATGTTGGTAATAAAGGTAAAGTAACAATAAAAACAGTAAGTTACGGTGAATTATATAATGGGGGAACAAGAAGTAGTGATTGTATAAATAAAGATTTCAAATACATAACAAGTCCAAATGGAGGTTTAAAAGTAGTTTCACCGACAGCATTTTATTGTAGACATAGTATTGTTGGATTTAAATATACAAAAACAACTCCAGCACCTCCACCTCCTCCGCCCCCACCGGCAGAATTACCAAGAACAAGAATTGAAACTGAAACTAGTATTATTCCGGGAACAAAAAAGAAACCACCAATTGATGTAATGAAGAGAATCATTATGAAAACTCTTTCTGAATGTTACTATTTTAAAAAATTGGAAGAAGATTCTCCATTGGCATTTAAGTCGTTAAGAGAAAAATTAAAATATTTTCATCCCGGTTTTCACTCAACAACACCAGAAGGATTAAATTCAAGATTAACATTTTTACATCAGTGTATTAGACCTGGTGATACAATACCAATTAAAGGAGTTGCAGATAAAAATGATATTAATGCAAGAAATACATCATTTGGACCACCACCTTTTTGTGTTTTAAGAATAGGTGATTTTTATCATTCAAAAATAATAATTAAAGATGTTAATATAACTTTTGATGATAATGTTTGGGATTTAAATCCTGAAGGTATTGGTGTACAACCTATGATTGCTAACGTTACTTGTTCAATAACTTTTATTGGTGGTCAAGGTTTAGAAAGACCTGTAGAAAGATTACAGAATGCGTTATCGTCTAATTTCTACGCAAATACCGAAATTTATGATGAAAGGTCAATATCAACAAATAGTAAAATTGCGGGACAAGACGCAGAAACATTTACAAAAGAATTCTTAGAAGAATTACTTAAAGACCAACAAAAGTTAGTTGATACACAACCTGAAGATAGTAAGAATGAAATTAAAGAAGGAGAATATATTGGTGAATTTCAAACAGTTAACACTACTGGAGGAACAATAGATTTCACCAAATTAATAGATAATGTATTTGAAAAAACAGAATCATATTTTAATGGATACGAAAGTATGTATAATACAATTGTATTAAAGTATGGTAACAATTTAGGAAGTGTTTTCTTTTCAAATAATTATAGAACAATAAAAGATTACGATGTTTATACTACCATAAATACACCACAAACAATTGAATTATTTGGTTTATATCCTAAAACAAGTGATATATCAATAATTGTTAGAGGTATTAAAGCGGGTATGATTTCAATATCAAAAACATCTGATTTATGTCAAATATTTGGTTTTGACAAAGAACTAACAGGTCCTAAGAAAGACAAGGCGAATGAATTGTTACAACCATACATTGAATCGTTTCTTCAAACAAAATTTGATGAAATGGTTGAACAGAATGTGTTAGAAGATTTTGAAACAAAAAGAGACGAATTAATAAGTGCGTTTGATAAAGTTAACGTAATTGTTAAATATGGTTTTTACGATTATAAAATAGACAAAAATAAAGTAACTGAAGCAACATTATCTGGTTTTACATATGATAAATTGTATAATGAATATAAAAATAATGTCGAATATATAACTAACAATACACCTAAATTATATACTGATTTAGATACGTCAATAAATTATAATTCGTCCAATTATACAACACAACAATTTACAACGGTACTGTCAGTTTTATTTAATGATATTAAAGATAGAGACAATTTAATGAAAAACACTTTTGAAACTGACACAACAATTTTCACTGAAAATTTGAGAAAAAAATTAAGAAAAAGATTGGACGATTTTTATACTAAAACAAATGACCACAATTTTAAATTTAGTAAATTCAAAAAGAGAGGTAATAGTAAAACAATAAAATTCAATGTTCAAAGTACTACAGAAATAACAGATGCAGGAAAAGTTCAAGACGTGAAAAATCTTAAATCAACTAAAGTTAGTGTTACCAATAAACTTAATTTTTATAAAAAGGGTAATTAATGAGTAGAAATTATTTTGATAGATATCAGTATTTTGAAGAAGATGGTACATTTAGAATTGTTCCGGGGATAGAAATACCTATAAAAGGAACAGATAGGTACTATCAATATAAAAAAGGTAAAGATAGACTTGATAAATTGTCTCAAGAATATTATGGTACACCGGTATTTGGTTGGTTAATTTTACAAGCGAATCCTTTACTTGGTAGTGTTGAATTTGAAATACCTGATAATTCTTTCGTTAGAATACCTTTTCCTTTAGTCGTTACTCTACAAGACTACAAAAAGAACGTGGATTTGTATACATTATACTATGGCAAACAATGATTTAACAAATAGTGAAAATATATTAGTAAAAGTAGACCACAATAATTTAATTTATGTGGACCCTAACAGTGTACTTGTTGATGGAGAAGTTCAACCAAGAGGAATTAAACAAGAGAATTTAGTTATGTATGTAAACTTGGAAGCGGATTTAATTCCAAGAACAACTTTAATTGCGTCCGATAATAAAAATACATTAACATCTATTGCAAAAGGGACATTAAATTTTCTTAAAAATGCGGATGGTAGAGATTACGATACTTCTTGGACCGATGCGTTTAGTGAAGTAACACAAAAAGACATAAACATAAATTTAGGTAAATTTAGTAATTTTCAAAATATAAAAGTACCTGTAGGAGATCCTTATCAAAATGATAAAAGTGCTCAAACTTTTGGTATTGATAGTGTTAGTATTTTAATAAAAGGTGCAAATTTTATACCACAAGTCAATATAAATTTTATTGATGTTAGAGGTAAAACATTATTTGAATCTCCGGAAAATTCACCATATAACGCGTTTTTCCATATACCTTGGCCAATATTTTATTTAACAGTAAAAGGATTTTATGGTAAAGCAATTAGATATAGACTACATTTAGTTAAATTCAATTCTAAATTTAATGATACCACAGGTAACTTTGAAATAAGTACTAGTTTTGTTGGTTCAACATATGCTTTTTTAAGTGATATTCCGTTAAAGGCGGTAATGAATTGTCCTTACATGTATTTGACAGAAGTACAAAAAGAAGGAACATTTAATACTAAATTAGGTGTTTATGAAAAGAAAGTATCTAAATCATCAAGAGGATATAAGATATTAACATCTGTCTTCAACGAATTAAAACAAAAAAAACTTATTAGTCAAGATGTACCAGTAAAGACATTGAGAGAAATTAGTGTTATTGCAAAGTCACTTGATAAATTATTAGAAAAAGAAATTTTTGACCAAGTTGTTGAACCAAAAGTATTTGCGGGAATAAAAGAATTTTCTGAAATTATAAATAATTTTGAAACCTCAGTTAATGATTGGAGTAAAAGAAATTTAAGTCTTGAATTTTTATCAATAGGTGATGTTGATTATTTTTATCAATCTGATAAAACAAACAAAACAAAATCAGATAAAATTATTGGTGCAAGTAATCAAGGTACATTAGAACAAATAATCGAAACATATAGAAAAAAAATTACTGAGTGTAATATTTTTAACAAACAACTTAAGAATAAAACTAACGGTAAATTTGTAAGTGCGATTGATATAAAAAATATAAAAGGTATTAAAGAATATTATGACGTAAAAGACAACCAATATCTTGTTGCGAAAAATAAATTGTTTGAAGATATATTTGAAATAAGAAAACAATTTAATGAGCAAAAGAAAAAGTTAGAAGAAGATGTGGAAAAGAAAATGAATGAGGTGATAAAAAATAAAGACGCTGGAGGTTTAGGGTTTTCACCAACTGTTCGTAATCTTTTTGGTATAATTTTAGCGAACGCCGAAGTCTATGTAAGATTAATGAGGGAAGTTCATTTCAATTCATTTAATGTAGGTGAGGAAAGAAAAAAGTATGTTGGTAATTTAAGTAATGAATCAAAAGGTTCTTCAATATACCCTTGGCCAGAAATCAAAAAAAATTCCGCAGGTAACAAACAAAAAATAATAGCATATCCGGGTGAAGAAGATTTACAAAAAACATTAAAATCATATGATAAAAGATTATGGCCTGAAGTAGGTTTTGTTGAAGAATTTATTGGTGTGTCTACAAACTTATATGACCCTTTAGCGGATAACGAAGGTGGTGTTAATAATGTTAATTATGTTTTTGAATCTAACTCACAAGAAAATAGAAATAAAAACATAAGTAGTTTAGGTTATGTTGCTGCAACTAACTCATATATTAATAAAACAATGAGTTCTTTTTTATATGAAATATGGGAAAGGTCTTATTATTTTACATTGTTTGATTCTTTTGATAAAGAAACAATTAAAGAATTATCTGATTTAGAATTTGAAAACATAAAACAAAGTACATTAGATGATTTAGATATTGTTGGAATATTAAAAAATTCAATAAAAACAACTGATGATTTAAAAACTTTTTTAAGAGCGACCTCTCAATTTGAAAGATACCCATATTATCAAGATCAATTATCAACAGTAGATTATATTAAGAGTTCAATCGAAACTTCATATACAATCGAACAACTTAGCACAAACAATAATCGAATTGATGATGACTCATCTTTTCCAAAGTTAAATAACTATCTTTTAAACTATACTCCTGAATCATATAGGAAAAGTATATACCCATTTAATTCAAATTTATATTTATCTTATTTAAATGAATCATCTTTTACTGACGATAATTTTAAATTTAATGGCACATTAAAACTAAATACGAGAGAATCGTTTATTTCTTCTCCGTTAGATACATCTAAATGGGTTAAAAGTGGATTTGAAACAAATTTATTTTTAAATAAATTAAAAGTTAATCAAACATCAACACACATACTTAATACACCGTATTTTCACAATCAGTTATATTCCGAATTTTTTAAAAGTGCACCGTATGGAAAATATGCTGGATCGGCATATCTTTTATTAAATTCTTTACCATTTTTAGATTTAGAAGACATAAATAGATTTGGTTTCTCCCCGTTTCCCATTTCTTCTTTATTCAGAGAAGTGGGTTCGACTCATTATGTACCATATCATTTAATATTAAAATGGGGATCAATATATCATAGATATAAAAATTACATTCAAAATGGTACAGATATATTAAGTGGGTGTCTAACAGGAACAACTACATTAAATTTAAATGGGGGTGAATTTTTTAATGATCAACAAACGGGAGGAACATTCACTAATTTTACAGTAACAGCAAATACTAATTCCGGGATATCTTCATTTAATGTGACATATTCAGGTTCAACATTTGATATTGGTATACATCCATACTATGATGCGATATTTCATCAAATCGTAAATGATTACAATTTTTATGTTATTGAATCTGGTAACACATCATATTCATTAAATAATACCGCAGGTGCGTTTGTAGAAAGGGTTAGAGAACAATCAAATAATTCAAGATATTGGACTGGATTCGTAAATAATTCAAGGTTCGATAATAACGATTTAAGATATACATTATTACCATCAGATGGAGACAATCAATATATAAATAAAAAACAGAACACACCTATATTGTCTACATTACCGACAATTATCGGTACAACAGATAATTCATTCCTAACAGAGTTCGAATCTTATTTTAGAATTATTTGGGATGATGATTATATTAATAATTCATTTACCGGTAAAACATTTAATTCATTTTCTGAATATCCAAGAACATATGTGAGTGGGTCAACAGACGATAATCAATATTCTTTAGGAACAAATTATAGGAAAGTGATTGATTTAATTGGTACGTTTAGTCCAAGTATTTTAGATTCTTTCGAACAATTATTTTTGGAATTTGCTAGTGAGAATTTAAAACAAGAAATACCACTTAAAAGGTTTAGTAATGTAAAACATGACAATTTTCAACAACTATTAAAAGAAATTGTAACTGTAAAAAAGGAAACATCTGATAGTACTGATGTAGATACGTTGATATTACAGATTAAAACAAAACAAAAAACAAAACTTTTAGATTTAACTAGAGATATGTTGGCAAACAACAATGTACTAAAAATAACACTCGCAAATCCGAAAGAAATTGATAGTCATCTTTTTCATGGTTTTTCTAAAGTAGATAATGTAAATACATTTTCATACGATTCTTATGATAGTTCACAATTAACAGTAGCAAATCAAAATTTAATTAAATTATATATAGGTGAAGACATTGATTCATATTATCAAAACTTCTTTATCATAAATGACGTTAAATTAAATGAGGATAATATAAAACAATTCAGACCATTAATATTAATTTATGCGGGGTATATAAAAAATGGAGGGACAAATACTAAAACGGCATTTCAAGATTATATAAAACAAAGTGTGTTCATAGGTGGGTCAAATCCTCATTTTATTAGACAAGGATTATTCTTACAATTGTTGATAAGTAATTTTGCTAAATTACAAGCAAACCCCGACACAGGTCGAAATATTGTAAAAGGATACAACAATAGAGATTTAAAGATTGAAATGTATAATTTCTTTAAATCATTCAATGATAAATGGGTTGCAGGAAATTCTTTAGGTCAAAGATTATTGATGGAAGAATTTATGTTTTTAGATAAAGCTAATAAAGATATTGGTGATGTGGCATATTTGAATTTGGATAGGTTTATTTCTCTATTAGACCCTAAAAATGACAAAATTAATTTATACACCGCATTATCAGTATTGATACAAGGTACAGGATTTGACATGAGAGTATTACCATCTTATGTTAATTTTTATGGTAGTTCACCTTCACCAAATAACAATAAAATCACACCATCTAAAAACTTAGCTTCCAATTTATTTGGAACATTTTTGGAGGTTGATTATCAAGAGTCATCACCTAAGGTGGTTGTTCAATATGTTGGTCCCACATCAAAACACCCGGATATGTCCGAAAGTAAAAAATATGGGTTTAATGATGATACTTTTGACATATCCAATGTAAACAATAACCCATTGATAATAACCGCACCAGACGTTTTTACCAAAGACGATTTCGCGAAATCAAATAAGGTCGTTGCTTTTGAAGTTAGTTTTGGTGACCAAAATCAAGGAATATTTAAAGGAGTATCTTTAGACCAATCCACTATTAAAAATACAACAGAATCATTTGTTGTAATGGAAAACTTAGCAAGGTCTGAATCAGGTTCCGGTACATATAATGTTGATATAGGTTTATTTGAAATATATAGACAAGCGTCTTATTCTTGTGAAGTAACTTGTATGGGTGATGTGATGATACAACCCACAATGTTTTTTTATCTTAAAAACATCCCAATGTTTAAAGGGTCATATTGGATTACAGAAGTTACTCATAATATAAGAAATAATAATATAACAACGTCATTTAAAGGAACAAGAATACCTGTAGCATCTCTTCCTGACCCTAAAGACTCCTTTATGTCAAGTTATAAACCTTTATTTGATAAGATTAGTGCTAAAGCGATTGCGTTAATAAAAGAAGCGGATAAAAAAACATCAACAACCGAAAACGTGTCGACATCAAAAGGTAACTATACAACTGATCCAGGTGGTTTATTACCTGGAGAAGAATTGATAAAAGACGCAGCAATTACTGAATTTGGTGTACCATTTAATGGTTTTAATGATGAATTATACATACAAAAAGTTAAGTATAGTAATAAAGATTGGTTAAGAGCAAGGGTTGCTAGAATGGGTAGTTCTATTTATCAAATTAGTGATACAACTAACATGTCATTAGTTGAAAGTGCACCATTACCATGGAGTGAAATAAAAGATAAATCTAAGGACTTAATTTTTTATTCATGTAAATTTAGTAAAAAGAATGTACCAACGTCAAAAATAATTTCTGGAAAAACAACTTTTTATAATCCTAAGAAAAATGCAACACTTAGTAATATATCATTTAATGTATCAGGAGCTGTTGGTTCAAGAACAGTAACGGGTCAAATAAATGTTGGACCGAATATTCCGGGATATGGTATAGGAATGTCACAAGAACTGATGGATAGATTAAATTTAGTTGAAGGAGATGTAGTTTATTTCAGTATGGAATAGAATTATTACCTATAATCAAGATATTTATATAAAAAAAGTATGGATAATAATAAATTAAACAACAGTTTAGATTCATTTTTAAATCAAAAAGTGGTTAAAAATGTCTCTCAAGATGGTATGGAGAGAGAGGAATGTGATTTACAGACCGGAGAATGTTATGTTATCAGGTCAAAAGACGGTATCGTTGAAAGAATAAATAAAAAATACGTCACTGAAGACGGAAGACAACTATTACAAGATTAATACTATGTTAGAACAAAAATTACAAGAAGAATTAAATCGTTTTAATGCGATTAATAAATACGCAAAAAAAATGATTATGGAACAAGATGTTCCACCACCACCTCCTCCTCCACCGGCAGGAGAATTACCACCAGCAGGAGATGTGCCACCTCCACCAGCAGGTGACGTACCACCACCTCCAACAGGAGAAGCACCACCATCAGCTGATGAAACAGAAGAGATAGATATCACTGATTTGGTTAACATGACAAAAAACATCAAAAAAGAAATTGATGATAACAAACAAGACCATACTTCAGTTTTAAATAAAATGGAAGATGTTTTTACTAAGTTATCTGATTTAGAAACAAAACTACAGAATATGGATTCTATTATCGATAGAATTGATTCATTGAGTTCTGAAGTTAAAAACATGAAACCAGAAACACCTCAAGAGAAATTAGAAATGCGTTCTTTGGATTCATACCCATTCAATCAAAAACCAAATGAGTTTTTTTCAAAAAAACAGGAGGAAATGAAATTAAGTGGTAAAAATGAATACGTATTAACTAAAAATGATATTGATGACTTTACTAAAGAAACAATAAGAAATACTTTTAACCCAAACGCACAAGAAGATGAAATTAGATACTAATGTTAATTTATTTTTAGGATTACAAGCACAATTGAGAATATGTCACTGGCAAACAAAAGGTTTAGGTAGACACCAAGCTTTTGGTGGTTTATATGAAGCTTTAGACCCACTCATTGATACATTTGTTGAATCTGCTATGGGTAAATATGGAAGATTTGTTTTAGATGAAGAAACAAAAAACATCGAATTAAATAATTTATCTGAAATTGACATCAAATCAATGATATCAAAAATTAGAGAAATTTTGGGAGATATGAGTGAGTCTTTAGACCCTTCAGATACAGATTTACTTAATATTCGTGATGAAATGTTAGGAGAACTAAATAAGTTCGCTTATTTATTAACACTCGAGTAACAAAAATATTTTTTTAAAAAACTTCAAGTCAGATTTCATAATCTGACTTTTTTTGTTTATAATTTATACATAACATTTTTTAACTTAAATTTTTTAACATGGCAGAAATTAATGATCCCGTATTAGCACAATACGAGAAAAACAAACAAGCCGCAAGCGGCAACGGTAGTAAAGTCTCTCAAGAAGAGAGAATGAAGAAGTATTTCACAACATTACTTCCTAAAGGTTCAGGAAGTGGAGAAAGAAGAATTCGTATTCTTCCCACTAAAGATGGTTCATCCCCTTTCGTAGAAGTTAAGTTTCACGAAGTTCAGGTTGATGGTAAATGGGTAAAATTATATGACCCAGCACAAGAAGGTAAGCGTTCTCCTTTAAATGAGGTTTATGAAGGTCTTATGATGACCGGAGTAGAATCAGATAAAGAATTGGCCAGAAATTATCGTTCACGTAAATATTATATCGTTAAAGTTATTGATAGAGAGAACGAACAAGATGGTCCAAAATTTTGGAGATTTAAACACAACGCTAAAGGTGATGGTGTATTTGATAAAATTGCACCTATTTGGAGAAATAAAGGAAATGTTACAGACGTTGAGAAAGGTCGTGATTTGATTTTGTCTTTGTCTTTAACTAAAGCAGGTACAGGTAAAGAGTATACAACAATTAACTCTATTATCCCTGAAGATGCGGGACCTCTTCACACAGATACAGAAGTTTCAAAAAAGTGGATTGAGGATGAATTGACATGGAATGACGTTTATTCTAAGAAACCTGAAGAGTATCTTGAAATGATTGCGAAAGGTGAAAATCCAAGATGGGATTCTGAAACTAAAAAATATGTTTCAAACGCAACATCAGAAGAAACATTAGGTGGTCAAACAAAAACAGCAGTAGTAGATCCACAGGTAGATGATGAAGTGGATGGTGAACTTCCTTTCTAAGGAAACACTTATAAGATTGGGTGTTGAAATATATACCCAATCTTTTTTTATTTTTTAAAACTAAATTTTTTTATGGCAAAATCAATTAAGAAAAAAGACTTCGGAGGTGGGGACGATGATTTTATCAAGCAGTTTTCATCAAAGACAAAATATAAAGAAACCGGTTTTTATTTCTGTGGTGATGCGTTTTTAGAAGCGTGTGGGTTACCGGGACCTGTAATGGGTGGGATTAATATGTTCTTGGGTCATAGTAACTCTTCTAAAACAACAGCTTTAATTTTAGCTGCTGCAGATGCACAAAAGAGAGGACATCTACCTGTGTTTATTATTACAGAAAAAAAATGGAGTTGGGAACACGCGGTTGAACTTGGATTACAAGCAGAACAAGATGAAGATGGTGAGTGGCATGGTAATTTTATCTTCAATGATACATTTGAATATATTGAACAAGCAACTGATTTTATTAATAACATTTTAGATGGTCAAGAAAAAGGTAAGATTAAAAAATCTTTGTTGTTCTTGTGGGATTCTGTTGGTTCAATTCCTTGTAAAATGACATTTGAAGGTAAGGGTGGTAAAATGCATAACGCATCTGCACTATCTGATAAAATTGGTATGGGAATTCATTCAAGAATTTCTAAATCAAAAAAAGAAGATTATCCAAGTCCGGAATATCCACTAATTAATACATTAGTTGTTGTTAACCAACCCTGGGTTGATTTACCTGATAATCCATTTGGACAACCTGAAATTAAAGCAAAAGGTGGAGAAGCATTGTGGTTGGCATCATCTATTGTTTTCTTGTTTGGTAATCAAAGAAAATCAGGTATTAGTCATATCAAGGCAACCAAAGGCGGTAGAGATATTTCTTACGCAATTAGAACAAAGATTTCAATACTGAAAAACCATGTTAATGGTTTACAGTATAAAGATGGTAAGATAATTGCGGTACCTCAAGGTTACATTTCCGATACTAAGGAAGCACTTGAAGAATACAAGAAAAAATATTCTGATTATTGGAATGGTATTTTACAAGGTACAGGTGAAATTCAACTTAGTGAATCAACTGAACCTGAAATAGACGAATAGTATTTTTTAACTTTAATAAAATGGTTAATGTCGGTTTTACTTGTTGATGGTGACAATTTACTTACAATCGGTTTTTTTGGTCTCAAGAATTACTTCTATAAGGGGCAACACATTGGAGGAATCTATCATTTCCTTAATACTCTTAGAAGAAGTTTTGAAGCATACCATTTAGATAAAATTGTTGTCTTTTGGGACGGTGAAGAATCATACAGAACAAGAAAAATTATCTATTCTCCTTATAAAGAGAACAGAAGGAAAAGAATTAAAAGTGAGGAAGAGTTAAGTTCCTATTTATATCAAAGAAATAGAATTAAAAAATATCTTGAGGAAGTTTATGTTCGTCAAGGTGAATATGAGTTCTGTGAGACAGATGATTGTATCGCATATTATACACACAATTCACCAAATGAGAAAAAAATTGTTTATTCTTCTGATGGGGACTTGACTCAACTTATCTCTGAGACCACAAGTATTTATAATCCTTCACATCAAAAATTATATAAACCTGGTGATGTATACATTTATGACAAACAAGAAGTCATAATTGAAAATGTAAAACACATAAAAATGTTGTGTGGTGATTCATCAGATAACATTGCCGGTATTAAAAATTTTGGTATTAAAAAACTGTTCATTTTATTTCCTGAAATAAAAGATAAGAAAGTAACATTAGAAGAAATAAAAAACAGAGCAAATGAATTGTTTGAACAAGATAAGAACAATTATTTGATAAAAAATTTTATAACAGGTGTTACAAAGTATGGTGTTTTAGGTGAGGAATTTTTTGAGTTAAATAAAAAAATTGTCAGTTTAGATGAACCTATATTGACAGAAGACGCAAAAGAAAATATTGATTTATTAATCAGTGAAAATCTTGACCCGGAAGGTAGATCATATAAAAATACAATGAAAATGATGATGGAAGATGGAATTTTTAATCTTCTTCCAAAATCAGATGACGCTTGGATAAACTTTCTAAATCCTTTTCTGAGATTAACTAGAAAAGAAAAAAATAAAAGAATAATAAAAATCAAAAATCATGAGTAATCAAGAAGTAACGAAATTCGAATTCCTTTTAACATTAGGAGGAAACATTGTTTGTCAACGTTATTTTAACGTAAAAGACCACAACCCAAAATCCAGAAGGTCAATGGATATACATTATTATGTAAAAGATGTTTGTGAACAAATAGAACACGATTTAAAAATTAAAAGCTCAAATTATTTGTGTGAGAATCAAAACTCATATCATTCTATTGAAAGCACAGACGAAAATGTGGACCATTTTCTTTTGGAAATTAAAATTGTCGATGAAGTTTTTGTTCAGAGAATATTTCCGGCTTATTTGTATCATCCAAAGGCAAGATATACGGTTGATATTAGACCAAAATTGAAGAGAATTCTTTCAGACTTAACTGATATTTTATCTTCAAGAGAATTAGAAACAACATATCTACAATACGAACTTTAATTAAACTATTATATGCAAGAAAAAAATTTTGGGTACTTAGGTTTTTCATTTCAACAATCTTTGATTAAGGCAATAATAGAAGATAAAAAGTATGGAGAAACTATAATTGATGTACTAGAGAGTAAATATTTTGAAAATCAATCTTTCAGGTACATAATGGAGAACCTGAAAGAGTATTATACAAAATATAATAAAATACCTGATTATCAAACTGTTGCACAAAAAATCACAGCAGAGACAGGAAATATCGAGTCTTCTCAAATACATTTAGATACTCTTCAAATAATAAAAGACGCAAATTTAGAAACATCTTATGTAAAAGACACTGCATTAAATTTCTGTAAACAACAAAATTTAAAAAGAGAATTAAAGATAGTTTCAAATATTATTGAAAGTGGTGAATTTGAATCTTATTCTAAAATTGAAAAGATAATTCAAATGGCATTACAAGTCGGAATTCATTCAGATGATGCAACTGATATTTTTCACGACATTGATGCAGCGTTAGAAAAAAATGCAAGAGAAGCAATACCAACAGGTATTGTAGGTATGGATAATTTATTGAAGGGTGGTTTAGGTAGAGGTGAACTTGGAGTTGTTTTGGCACCAACCGGAACAGGTAAAACAACATTACTTACTAAAATTGCCAATACCGCTTACAATTATAACTTCAATGTTCTTCAAATATTTTTTGAAGATAATCACGCACAAATTAGACAAAAACATTTTACAATATGGACAGGTATTTCACCTGATGAACAATTATTAAATGTTGATGCAGTTAAAGAAAAAGTAAAAGAAGCTGAAGAGAGGTCAACAGGAAATATCAGATTGTTGAAATTTCCAAGTGATAGTATAAGTGTTAGTGATATTAAATCTAAAATCAGAAAAATGATTTCTGATGGTTTTAAAATTGATTTATTAGTTTTAGATTATGTTGATTGTATTTCACCTGAAAGGTCGGCAGATGGTGAAGAATGGAAAGGAGAAGGATCAATTATGAGAAGTTTAGAAGCAATGACTAGTGAATTTAATATTGCCATTTGGACCGCGACTCAAGGTAACAGAAATTCAATCTCATCAGAAATTGTAAATTCAGACCAAATGGGTGGGTCAATCAAAAAAGCACAAATTGCACACGTAATCATATCTATTGCAAAAACGATAGAACAAAAAGAACACAAACTGGCCACACTAACTCTACTTAAGTCAAGGATTGGTCAAGACGGGGTTGTTTTCCAAAATTGTAAGTTTGATAACGAATATTTGGTGATTAACACCGATACTCAAAATACCTTACTTGGTCATCAAGAAGAGAGACAACAGAACAATCAAAATAGAGCTAGAGAGGCGTTTTTACAAAGACAACAGGTAGGAAATAGAAGGTAAAAATTTTTTTTTCACAGACCTGGATTTTGAAAAATATATATGGTATTTATCTTTACCTCAATCAAAATCGGCGCCAAAAATGATGAGAAATAATACATAAAAAATTAAAAAAAGTTACACATGAATTTCAAAGATATCGAAGTCCCATGGGGAGAAATCGGTTACATTACATTTAAACGAACCTATTCAAGAAGAATAAAAGAAGATGACCCTAATTCAAAAACAGAAGAATTTTGGCAAGTAATTCAAAGAGAACTTGATGCATCAGATAAACAATTAAACGTTGGTTTTACTGAGGAAGAAAAAGAAAGATATGCAGAATTAAGAATGAAATTAAAGTTCTCAACTGCAGGAAGATTTATGTGGCAGTTAGGTACAAAAACGGTAGATAAATTGGGTTTACCGTCTTTACAAAATTGTGCTTTTACCGTGGTGAATTCACCTATCAGACCATTTACTTGGGCGTTTGAAATGTTGATGTTAGGTAGCGGTGTTGGATACAATATTCAAAAACATAATGTGTATCAATTACCTAAACTTAAAAATAAAATTAAGATTGAAAGAAAGGACACAAAAGATGCGGATTACATCGTTCCTGACAGTAGAGAAGGATGGGTAAAATTACTTGGTAAGGTATTAAAAGCTCATTTTTATGGTGGAGAAGGGTTCACCTACTCAACTATTTGTATTCGTTCAAAAGGAGCACCAATTAAAGGATTTGGCGGTACATCTTCAGGTCCGGAAGATTTGTGTTGGGGTATTAATGAAATTCATAAAATTTTAAATAGTAGGTCAAATAAAAAACTAAGACCAATTGATTGTTTAGATATTATGAACATCATTGGTTCTGTAGTTGTTGCGGGAAATGTTAGAAGGTCAGCACAAATTGCATTAGGTGATTTTGATGATTTAGAGTTTTTGAAAGCAAAAAGATGGGATTTAGGTACCATTCCTAACTGGAGAGCAATGAGCAACAACTCAGTTATCGCTCCTGAAGATATTGATGAACTACCTAATGAATTTTGGGAGACATACAATCAGGGAGAACCATATGGTTTAATTAACTTGGAATTATCAAGAAGCGTTGGTAGAACAGGTGAAACACAATATCCTGACCCTGACGTAGAAGGATTTAACCCTTGTGCAGAACAATCTTTAGCAAATTTTGAAACGTGTTGTTTAGGTGAAGTTTATCTTCCAAATATCGATAGTTATGATGAATTGAAAGAGGTTCTGACATATGTATACAGAATGAATAAACATTCTTTGGCGTTACATTGTTCATTGAAAGAAACAGAAACAGTAGTTAATAAAAACATGAGAATGGGTATTGGTATGACCGGTATCCTACAAGCAACTGAAGAACAACAATCATGGTTAAAAGATGCGTATGTTTGGTTAAGAGGGTATGATAAATGGTATTCAGGTGAGAAAGGTTTCCCTGAAAGTATCAAATTAACTACAGTTAAACCAAGTGGTACATTGAGTCTACTTGCAGGTGTTACTCCAGGCGTGCACCCGAACCCAGCGGGTCCTTACTATATCAGAAGAGTTCGTATTTCTTCACATTCACCATTAGTTGAGGTTTGTAGAAAACATGGTTACCCAATTGAATATCAAAGAAAATTTGATGGTTCAGAGGACAAATCAACCATGGTTATTTCATTCCCATGTAAATTACCTGAAACAACACCAGTTGCCGCTGATTATGACTGGAAGACACAAATGGACATGGTTAGAAGAATGCAATCAGAGTGGTCTGATAATTCAGTAAGTTGTACCGTATATTACAAGAAAGAGGATATGGAAGACATTAAAGAGTACTTGAGAAAACATTTTAAAAATGAAATCAAAACAGTATCCTTCTTGTTGTACTATGGACACGGATTTGACCAAGCACCATACGAAACGATTACTAAAGAACAGTATGAAGATATGGTTGGTAAAACCAAACCAATAACCTCTGTTGAATTTAAAGAGGATGAAATGGAATTACAAGAATGTGCAACCGGTGCGTGTCCAATCAAATAAACTAATAGAAAATATCGATTACTATATCGACAAGGAGTCAGGACTTATGGTTCTGACTTCTTTTTTTCATTTAAAAAGAGGGTTTTGCTGCGGGAATGGTTGTAAACATTGCCCTTTTGAACCAAAATATATAAAAAATAATAAAAACAAGAAAAACCCATAATTTATGGGTTTTTTAATTTACTATAAAATGAGTTTTATATATAATATAGTATGAAAAAAGTACAAATTTTAAGTAAAAAAAATGCGGATAGAATGTATCCTTTTTTGTGCACAAAATTCCAAATATATTTTAATTATGTGATTAACAATTATGAACCTGAATCAATAGAATATGAAATAGAACAAGATTTAATTGATTATTCATATATGGTAAACGCAACACCACCCGTATTAATACCTTTGTTTCATAAAATACTTAAACCTTCACCACCAATTAAAAATCCAATACTTAGATTTTTTAAAAAAGTTAGATTGTTTTTAAAATACGAAAGATTTTTTATTAAAAAAATTGACCCGAGTTTAATTAGGATTGGTGAAAAAATGACAATAACTCAAGATTTAAGAAGAAAAAATTTCAAAAAATTGTTAGTTAAAAGAACAGAACATGGTCTTGAAAGTGTTACTAATTCAAATGTATTTTGGTCAAATGAAGAATTTAAATATTTGAGAGGAATAAAAGATAATTCTACCGAATATTTGAATTGTCAATTTAATGGGTATAAACCTCATTCGTTATAATTAATTTTATTCTTCTTTATATTTATTGATATGGCGGTAACATACGGTATAGATTATCCATTTAGAGACAGTTTAAAAGGTGATTTTTTAAAATTAACTGAATCACCTGAAAGAGAAGTTAGAGCTAACTTATTACATCTTATTCTGACAAGAAAAGGTACCAGATATTATTTACCTGATTTTGGTACAAGAATATATGAATATATTTTTGAACAAAACGATTTCATATCACACGCACAAATAGAAGAAGAAATAAGAGAAGCGGTTAGAAAGTATATACCAAATTTGGACATTAATTCAATCGAAGTATTATCAGCGGAAAATGATGAAGATTTAGATTATGGAGCAATGGAAGATGAGGACACAAGATTATTTAGAGCCTCGTCATCATCTGCTAAACCGTATACCGCTAGAGTTAAAATCGATTATACGGTAAATAACGGTGCATTTGCGTCATCCGATTTTATAATTATAAACATATAATATGGCAAAAAAGATATCATACGCTATTAGAGATTTTGCGGGTTTAAGACAAGAGTTGGTTAATATGTCGAAAGAATATTATCCTGACTTAGTTAAAAATACTAATGACGCATCAATATATTCAGTTCTTTTAGATATAAATGCTGCGGTTGCGGATAATTTACACTTTCATATAGACAGAGTTTGGCAAGAAACAATGTTGGATTTTGCTCAACAGAGACAATCACTATTTCATATTGCAAAAACATATGGAATGAGATTACCGGGTAACAGACCTTCAGTGGCGTTGTGTGATTTTTCTGTAAATGTTCCGGTTAGAGGAGATAAGGAAGATGAAAGATATCTTGGTGTGTTAAAAAGTGGTGCTCAAGTTTCAGGAGGAGGTCAAATATTTGAAACAATTGAAGATATTGATTTCTCAAAACCATTTAATAGTAGGGGTGAACCTAATAGATTAAAAATACCAAATTTTGATGGTAATAATAAATTAATTTCATATACAATCGTAAAAAGAGAACCTGTGGTAAACGGGGTATCAAGAATATACAGAAGAGTAATTACAGAATTAGACCAAAAACCTTTCTTGAAATTGTATTTACCAGAACAAAATGTTTTAGGTGTCACTTCGGTTATTCATAAAGAAGGGACATCATTCGGGGGTAATCCAACATCAAACGAATTTACTTCACAAACAAATAGGTGGTATGAAGTTAAATCTTTAGTTCAAGATAAAGTTTTTGTACCAAATCCAACTCAAGCGTCAGATACATCTAATTTTATTGCGGGTGATTACATAAAAGTAGAAAATAAGTTTATCACAGAATATACTCCCGAAAATTACTTTTCATTGACATTTGGTTCAGGTGCGGTTGACCCTATGGAAAATTTAGATAGTTTTATTGAAGGTAATATGAAAGTTAATTTAGGTACCTATCTCAATAATTTATCATTGGGTAGAACACCTAAAGCAAATACAACTGTTTTCGTAAAATATAGAGTTGGTGGTGGTAAGGATAGTAATTTAGGTGTTAGTGTAATAACTAGTGTAGATAACGTTGAATTTAATGTTCAAGGACCTAATTCAAACACAAATACTCAGGTTATTCAATCTTTAACGGTTACAAACGTAACACCAGCAATTGGGGGTGCGGATCAACCGACAATTGAAGAAATGAGAAACATGATTGCATATAATTTTGCTGCTCAGAACAGAGCGGTAACATTAAATGATTACAAATCTTTAATTGAAAATATGCCATCAACTTACGGAGCGCCTGCTAAAGTAAATGTTATGGAAGAGGACAATAAAGTTAGAATTAAATTATTGTCATATGACCAAGATGGTAATCTTACTGATATAGTTTCAGATACACTTAAAAATAACATTTCAAATTACTTAACAGAGTATAGAATGTTAAACGATTATATCGATATCGTGACAGGTGAGGTTATTGATTTAGCTTTAGAAATTGATTTAGTTTTAGATAAAAATGAAAGTCAAACGGATATACTTAAATCTGTAATTCAAGAAATTACTACATATTTCTCCATAGATAAAAGAAAAATGGGTGACCCTTTACTTGTTGGTGATTTGAATAAAATGATAGGAAATGTTGGCGGAGTTGCTAACGTCATCGACACAAGGGTTTTTAATAATATAGGAGGAGAATACTCAACCGCTGAAGTGTCTCAATCATATAAAGACAGTATTACTAAAGAAATTCAACAATCAGATTCAACTATATTTATGAAATCTAATCAAATTTATCAAATTAGATTCCCTAATAAAGATATAAGAATTAGAGTTAAAACTTTAGCTACGACTACATTTTAAAATCATTTTTATTTATTTTAATAGAAAATAACATCGTTTCTATTTATTATAAGAATGATACAAAAGCACAGAATTTCGACAAATATTGGTAAGGACCAAAAAGTAACAGTTGAACTTAAACAGGATTACGATTTATTGGAAATTTTATCTTTAAAATTTTCACAAGTTGATGTTTATAGGTCATTATGTTCCGACTATGGCGTCGTTGTAGGTAGAATTTCCGCAAATAATGGGTTTGGAATACCCAATGCAAGGGTTTCTATTTTTATTCCACTGGCTGACGAAGATGCCGATGACCCCGTTATTTCTGCTTTATATCCATATACTGCAACTGATGATACAAACGATGGTGGTTATAAGTATAATTTATTACCATCAAGAAGACAACATGGTGGACATGAACCCACGGGTACTTTTCCTGACCAATTAGATATTTTAACTAGAGAAGAAGTACTTGAAGTTTACGAAAAATATTACAAGTACACAGTTAAAACAAATGAATCCGGAGATTTCATGATATGGGGTGTTCCGGTTGGACAACAGACATTACACGTTGATGTTGATTTATCTGACATTGGTTGTTTTTCATTAAGGCCTGATGATTTTATTGCTCAAGGTGCGGGCGTTGATCAATTTATGACGACGTATAAATTCAAATCATCACCAGACCTTGCGTCACTTCCTCAAATTATAACATTTGAACAAACAATAGAAGTTGTACCTTTTTGGGGTAACGTCGAATTATGTGAAATCGGTCTAACAAGAACAGATTTTGATTTAGCCGACCAAGGAATTACAATACAACCTAAAGCATATCTTATTGGAGGGACATTTTCTGATACGGGAAAAAATTCAGTTAATAAAAATTGCAGACCCAGAAAGAAAATGGGTCGAAAATGTATGATGACATCTGAAAAGGGTCAAATAGAAACAATTAGATTTACATCAAAAAAAGATTCGCAGAGTAGGCCAATATTAGAAGAAGTGGAGTTGGATGAAGATATTGATGAAAATGGTTCATTTATGATGTCCGTAGATATGAATATGGATTATCTCGTAACAAATGAATTTGGTGAAAATGAATATAGCAACGACCCAAATAAAGGTATACCAACGTCGGCTGTTCAAAGATTTAGATTTACAATTAAAAATGAGAGTTTAGGTAGGGTTAGGACAACCGGAAGTTATTTAGTCCCTAACATTAAAGAACATGTTAGTACTTTTACATATCCTGACGAATCGACAAAATCATATGCGTGGTCTACAAATTACGATGATTATCCTTTTTATGGTCAGTCAGATATTTTAAATAATGTTGATGGTTTTTGGTACCCACAAGATTATTTTTATAGATTTACCTACAATAAAGTCTACACAGTATCTTCTTTTCAAAATTCGTATGAAACTGACTACAATGTTAAAAAAGAACAATTTTTAGGTATTAAAGAAATTGTTCCTGCGGAAGAAGAAGATTGTGACTCTTCAGTTAATACTTTTCCTGTAAATTTTGCTGTTAAGAATTACACTTTTAGTTTATTAATTGCTGATATTTTATTATATATTGAATATTTTCTAAATATAGTAAAATTAGGTTTTTTTAATGCTGCTGTTAAATCAATAATGGGACTCGCATGTTCTATCGATGAATCACCAACAAGAAAACTTTCACTTCTATTAAAAAATTGGGGATTAAATATACAAGAAAGGTCACAAAAAACTTTACATTTAATATCGTATCCCGAATGTGATGAGTGTACTGATGAAAATGACGCAAATAATTTACCACCAATTTTAACCGGATCACCAGTGGCAAATCCGTGTTACGTTGGTACATTTTTAATAAATAATACAGGTAGAACACAAAATGGGACATTACCTATGAGTAATTTTATTTTTTCCGCATCTACTGAAGGTAATTGTGTAAATTGTTCGGACCCTAATTTAGATATTGTATTAGCATCACAAAATAACCAATACTATACTTCCGGGTACACATCTTTGGCACATTTTTATCAAAACATAAATAATTATATTGCAATCACATATAATTCGAATGCTAGTATATTTAGTGGAAATAAGTTTTTCAATATCTTAAGTGATCGTGTACAAGCGTCACCTATTTATTGGAAAAGTTACACATATAATTTCAGTGCGTATGGTGGAATATCAAATTTAAGTTTAGTTTATAATGGAGTGCCTTACAATATACCTTTTCCAATTAGTGCAACAACTTTTTTTCAGAGTTTATCTGGAGGTACGTTTGGTCCATCTGGTGCAACATTAACAATTACTAATCCCAATCAATTCACCATTGCACCAAATTGTACAAAAATTTTTGGTAATCTTACTGTTGTACATACCGGAGGTACTTCACCAAATACGGTGTCACCGTCAATAACAACTAGTTCAATTATTATTGATTATGAAAATATTACATTTTATGATGAAGATAATGCCTTTATAGATTTAAATCCACCATATCCTGCAGTACCAACAGGAAGAACTGTTCCAATTATATTAGCAAACTCTGGATGTACAGAAACTGACCTATCATTAGCGATTACCGCGGAAATTGAATCTGGTTGTAATTTGTACGATTCACCGTACAATGAAAATTTGATTAATTATTATATCACTTCTACCGGTAATTTAAGTACTGATATCGGTGGATTTGGTGATAGGTTTTCAGTTAGTGATGATGATGGTAGGTCATATGTTTTACCTGGTAGTTATACTCCGGGGACTCAAATATACGCCACAGTGGTTAGTGACATTTATAATCTTAATGTTTGTTATTCATCAAAAAAAGGTGGTCCTAATTTTGTTTATTTTGATGACATGCTAGTACCTCTTCCAAGATTGTGGGATGGCTACCTTAGAGGTAAAATTACGAAATCAGGTGTATCTGAATTTAGTAACGGTGTTTTTTATATTGTACCAGGGTCACAAACTTTTTGGAGATTAATTGATATACTTAGTGAATTTAGAAAAAGAAAAAGAGTCGCAAAATTATTTTGTGGGGGTATTGCCAATTATAGTTTTATAAATAATTGGTTATCTGGTTCTTTGTATTTCTTTGCATTTAAGGCGAAAAATAAGAGGAGAAATAACACAAAATATTGTACCGATGTTGTTAAATGGATTACAGACCAATCAAGATTTTATTATAGGTCATGTAGATATGAAGACGCAACAAATACATGGGGTTCCAATTGGTATGGAGGAGAGAAAAAAATAAATAGACCAACAACATTTGTTGATTTGGGTCCTCGAGATGAGTTCATTAAAGAAATATGTACTGACCCAAGTGTAGACCCTAATTGTTCTGTGTCTAGACAAATTGGACCAACATCGTTTAAAAGTTTTGGTGAAATACAAGGACTTAATATAAATTACAGACTTGATGTCACAAATGCGTCATATAATATAAATGATTTTTTTGATAATACCGGATTTTCAGGATACAGAAGAGTAATGAACGGTGATGTTTTACAATTAATATCAATTAATAATGAAGTAGGTATTGAAGAATTTGATTTACAAAACCCTAAATACCTCGGTTATTCGTATCAATTATTAGACCCCGAATTTTATCCTGACGTATTTAGTACGGATGGTGACGGTACACCCGGAACATATATGAGTGGAGGTAAACCAAACGGACCATTACCAGTAACATTTGATTTTACTGAAGATGGTGAGAGAATACGTGCTTGTTTGAATGAACCTACACATATTGACTATAGTGGAAATCATGTACAAGGTAGATTAACTGAATCTTCGCAACCTGTTCCTTTTTATTTATGGGAAAAAAATGCCAGTGGATTTGGAGATAACACACTAAATCAACATTGGGATTTTACACAAATTCAAGTTCAACCTTTACAAGGAATGACTTACGCGTACAGTTTAACAGGTTCACCAAATGATTCTTCAGACCAATATTTGTTATTACCGATGACATATACGTTCCCTGGTGAAACATTTACAGGAAATACCGGTAATGCAACAAATGAATTACCTTATGATGTTGTGGTGGTTTCTCCTGACCCTGATAATCATACCATATACGATAGTGAATATCCAGGATTCACTTATTTATATGTGACTAGTGGTTCTACCTCAGGCACAGAAATAACTGCATATTTGGGTACACTTTATACAAGATACGGTACTGCAGGACAATGGCATTCAATTGCGTGGGATTATACTAACGATTTCTTAATTAGAAGAACTGAGAATTATTATAGTGGTAGTAAACAAATTTTATCAACCCCATTCTTATTTTATTTTGGTTTAAGACCGGGCAATACTGGCTTGGATAAATTTATTGAAAGGTTTGGACCCACCGGAGTGTTCCCTACACAAGAATAATGGAAAAGAAAAGAATTGTTTTACCAACAAAAAAATTTTTTAAGGCGAACGAACAAGACAATAGTCTAAGAATAAATTTATCTCAATCTGAAAATTTATTAAGAGAAGGTGATAAAGATATTATTTTAGATATTGCAGAACAATTTAATACAGAAAGAAATGATAGTAAAAACTATAAGATATATGGTAAGATAAGAATGGTTTTTAGAAATATATTTTCCGGACAAACATCTTATGTTCCATTATCTAGAGATTTATATTTACTTGGCGATGGAACAGGTTCTAATGATGGGTTTTTACCATATAATGAATTTGCGTTTTTAAGAAATGATGTTGTTAGAGAAAAAAACTCACCAAATTCAGGAAGTACTTTAGGTACATTTTCTCAAAATATAACAGTAGAAGGTTATACTGGACATACAACTGTAACACCAATTATGGCACCATATCATAATTGGAATTTATATCTATCTTATGTGTATACTGGTGACACTTCTTTCCCCATGAGATACACTTTGACAGGTAACACATATGCAGATTTTACTGCGGGAGATGGAATACCTTTTAGAGTATATACTAGTGGTAAATACTATAAGTTTATATCACCTGTTGAACACGGAATATCTGCGGGAGAATACCTGATTTTATCAGGAGGTTCGTTTAATAACTCAATACCATTAAGTGGAAGAACATATTATGTGGATAGTGTTGGTGATGAAACATATAATTCGTCAAAATATGTTTTGAATATTTTACAAACACAAATTGAAACAGGGTATACGTTAAGTAACATTATGGTTTGTAAAAGATGTATTGATAAAAATAACATCAATGGTACGACATCACAATATTATGTACACAAACATAAAACACTTACAACATATGATTCTTATTTATTAGACAAGTTAGGTTTTGAATCATCAATATGGGAAGAAGAAAAGAAATTATTATTTGAAAATAGTTTGGGGACAAATGATTATTTGGTTGTTAGAAATAGAATGGAGTCGTTGTATTATTCATTTAAGCAACCGTTTATATTAACTGGAATAACAAATAATTTAGGGTACACACCAACTGATGTGTATGTGTCAGTAATCTTTAAGAACGGAAACGGGTATTTTAACTATCCACCTAAAGTAGGTTACAAATTTCATTTTCATGACACATGGATTGACCAACATTTTAGTGGTAACACCAGCGAAGAAACATCATTAACATCAACAAGTTTTAGTTCTAACACACCTATTTATAGTGCGTTTACATTTAATTCAGGTAATTCGTTATCAGTTGGGTCAACACTTACGGGTGCGTTTGTAGAATATAATGACAGAGATTTCAAAGAAAGAATAATAAGTGAAGCGTTTCATAAATTATCTACACCTAATTTAATTTTTGACCATGATCAAGACGATCCAACAACATACTCTGGAGCGTCCGCAGATAATTTAGTCGGTCTTTTTTATCAACCACATAATAGAGTTAAACTAAGAGAGTTATCACCATACGTTGAATCGTATAATACAAATGACATTTTTAATTTACCTGAGAATGTAAAATATGATAATAATGAAAAATTGTGGAAATGGAGAGACTTATACGACCATGGTTATGTTGACCCTGATGGATACGGGACAGATTTTCCTTTCATGAATAATAATCATTATGTACATAATGATATAAATTTTTACCTAAGAAACGAACAACAATATAGAAATAAGGCGGACGGTATAATAAAAATTAAAAATAGAAATATAGACTGTTAAATGGAAATTCTTAGAAAAACGGAAGACCAAAATATTTTATTGAATACTGAAAACCAATTTAAAACTGATTTAGGTTGGCAAGAAAATTTTCAAGAATTAGAAAGAGAAACTTTATTAAGTATTATTAATCCGATTGAAAATTATGAAACTATGCGGTATATACATAAACCATATACCTCATCAAACGGTGTCTCACAAACAGACATATGGTTTTATTTTTATTTTATTGATTCAACAGGAACAGGATACACAAACGGATTAGATTATGAACTAGTTGGAATAACAGCTAAAGAGAACGAATTAATGTTGAAACAGTCAACCGAAAGTTTTTTTAGATTAGAATTTTATAAAACACCAAATGGCGATATACCCGACAGAACAAATAGAAGACTAGTTTTTGCAAAAAATTTGGCGTTACCATTAGGTGAAAAATATTTGTACACTACGTTGAATGGATTTATTCATTTACCTGTTTTTATGGGTTCAAACTATAAAAATAAAGAAAATATGTATTTGTTTTGGTTTAGTGACGATTCAGCATTTAATGAAACAAATTTAACTGGTAACACATTTTATATGACCGCTAAATTTTATAATGCTAAAGACGGTACTATTTTAGATTTTACCACAACGGGATTAACAATGAATCAACAAGTAATTGAGCCAAGAGACATGTATTATAAAATGCAAATAAATCGTTCAGATTATTCTTATGAAGTGTATAGATATACTAGTGGAACCACAGGAACAAGAATTGGTGAAGCTCATGACCCAATAATATTTTATGAGAAAATGTAAAAATGGAAAAAAATACGTATAAAATATTAATAAATCAAATACCAAAAGTTAAGCTACATTCATTAACAGGACAATATTGGTTTGATAGTTTTGGTAATTTATTTCCGTGGTCAGGAGGTACAAACTTATCACCTGAAACCGGTACAACATATTTTAATGTAAGTGGAGGTACAGTCACTAGTGGTTATTATAGATGGAATGGAACTACTTGGGTAACATATACTGGTAACACTGGTTATGATTATTATGTACCTATTTTTTTAGAAAGTAGTGTTGATGAAATGGGTGTAATGGTTGGGTTTGATGGTAATATTACTCAAATGAATCAATTATGTAATTTTTCTTACACTCAAACAGGTTCAACTATACAAGTATATAATACCTCAGACCCTTTAGTTTTAAGAACATTAAAAGAACAAACATATACAATTAATTGGGGTGATGGAAGTGTATCCGGAATTACAATAACAGACGGAACACCATCAGCGTCATTACCATCATTAACACATACATATTCAACATCGTCAGGATATACTATATCAATAACTTTAGATTCACCTTGGTCTAAACAGAAATTAAGTAAATTAGTAACAATACCTAAAAATATTTCAGTTGCAAATCCTTTAGGTACTTTCAGTGGATTTACCATACCATTTACAATTAATACGGGACAAACAATTGATTATTTAAATGATTATGATTATGTTCAAGGATATACTGGATATACCACAATATCGTTTGCTGCAATTGGTAAAAGTAGAATTTCTGAATTGAAATTATATGGGTCAAACACATATAGTGGAGTAACAACAGGTACGAATAATGGTATAGGATATAGTGCGTATACAATTGATGGTTTATATTATACCGATTATAGTGATGGGTATACTATGATAACCGGGTCAACATCAGGGTATACAAAAGAAGAAATATTCAATAATTTGATAACAAGAAATGAACATTTCCTTGGTTTTATAGATGAACCAACAGTCTATTCTGACATTTTTATTGAAAGAGGTAAACAATCACCTTTGGAAAATAATTTAAGATTATGTGAAATTGATAATGTTGGAGAACTTGACTTGTATGGAAATGGATTTTTTAATGTAAAAAAACAATAAAAATCATATTTATTAATAAAAGTTTATGGCAGTAGGATCATATGGTATAGTAAGACCTTCAGATGTTTCACCAGCGGATGTTGAAATAATATTTCATTATGTTTCTGAAAGGACATCTACTTCACCGGTAACAATGAAAAAATTAAATTCAGAGGATATATTGACCCCTGTTTTTCATAATGCAAATACAACAAATGACACAAATGCACCTAATGTTGAAATTTTGGGTGGTTTATATAATTTAAAATTAAGTGCAGATGACTTTTCAGATTTAGGTATATATACACTACATATTAGACCAAAACAAATCAGAACTACGATTTCTGATTGCGGTATTTTGGCGTCATTACCATCGGTAAGAGGACTAATTATTGACTTAAGTAACATACCATCTGAAGATAGGAATAAATTTACACCTCAAGGATTAGTTGGATATAGAGTTGAATATATAAACACGGTAGATAATAAGAAAATACCTAACTTTTATAGAATAGTTACATCATCTTTTTATTGTACACCTATTGTATCAAATCTAACAAGTACGACACAAAAATCTATAAGGTATCAATATACCGAACAAGCGACAAATTTGATGTTTTTAACTGTAACACCATCATCCGCTCCGTCAAATAAACCTAATACAGTACCATTTATTGGTTCACCATCACAAAAAATTATACTTACAAATACTTTTGTGAACCCAACAACTATTGAGATAGAAATGGTTGAACATGATGCGTCTACATTGGCGAATGCGTTGTATGGTAATCAAACTAAGGCGGTATCTTCCGGTATTTATACGATTTATGATAATAACAACAATATCTATAAGCAATACAACCTATATGAAGTTAAGGATGAATTTAACGAAACGTTGTACGAAGTTCGTGAACAGAGAACAGATATTGACGAAACACTAAACTTTGACACTATTACAACAATATAATGGCCAAATATATAGTACCAAGTAAAGCCGCAAGTGGGGCACAAACATTCAGTGATAGTTTAGTTGGTAATCAAATTACCGATGGTACTAGTCAATTAACTAATACTAATTTTATTTTAGATAAAGTTATCCCTGAAAAAGACAGTAAAAAATTTAGAACAGGTACATTCTCAGATTTTTTAACTCTTGATGATTTAAAGGAGGAAACCAAATCAGTAACAACTCAGTCTAAAAAACAAAAAGAAGAAGAAGTAAAATTTAAAGGTAGTAAGAATGATGCGGGTAAATCTTTATTTGGTTCCTTAAAAGAAAGATTATTAGTTTCATTATCAAGAATAATAAAAAAATATCCGGCAGCGGTTTTAGTTGATAAAAATAAACCATCTAGTGCGAGTCCTTATAGTGCGGAAAATATTGTTTATGACAATAATTTAAAAACCACTGAATTCTTTATACAAACATCGTTGTTTTTTAATCCAATTGATGTTGTTTTTTCTACACCAAAAAGTAACATTATACCAGACTCAGATAATGAAATAAGAAATTTTTATTCTTCATATAAAAATTATGTGATTGATATAAATGGTGTAACATATGGTATTATAAATTACGTAGAACCAAATGCGGTAAATAAAATAAAAATCAAGGTAAATGGTCAACCTTTCCCTAATCTTACAGCATATACGGGAAATTATTTGATTAGACCAACTGATTCAATAACGGAAGAATTTTTTAATGGTTTAGATGATTTAGAAGAAATATTATTAAATAGAGAAACCACACCAAAATATAACGCTCCGTTTTTAATACCTAAAGACAATTCCGATAATTCAAAAACCATTTTAGCAACAGTAGAATATAATTGGCCAATATCGAGAGATGGATGGAATATTGAAATACTTGGTGTTAATTATGAAAAATATGTCACAGATTTAATTGATGTTGCAGACCAAATAGACGATTATAAATCTAACTTATTTGTTAGATTTATGTCATCACCTCAACTTTATGAGTTTGATACAGAAGAAAAGAAGGCGGAATCTGTTTTTCAGTTGTATGGACAAAGTTTTGATACAGTAAAAAAATATATTGACAATATCGCGTACATGCGTAATGTGTCTTATGATGGTATTAATAATTTACCAGACGTACTTTTAAAAAATTTAGCAAATACGTTAGGTCTATCAACAATTAAATTATTTGATGAACAAAGCTTAGACCAAATTTTATATACAAGAATTGATTCACAGTACACCGGAGTTAATTTAGGGTATAATCAAATTGAAGCAGAATATGAATTTTACAGAAGAATACTCATTAATCTTGCTTACTTATATAAATCAAAAGGAACAAGATCATGTATTGAATTTTTCTTAAAATTTATCGGTGCACCTGAACCAATGATTCAATTTGATGAATATGTTTATAATGTAACATCATTTCCAAAATCGTTTGATATTGACCAAGACATTTATGATGTAACATTAGGTGTCAAAAATTTAACGACTGCAACATTTATTCCAAGTGCGTACACATATACTAATACAGTAATTACTTCTTCAACAACATATACTAGAGATGAGTATCCTGTTGAAGAAGGTACAGGTTATCCAAGAAAAGCGTTTAGTGAAGCAAACGACATCTTTTTTGAAAAAGGTGCAGGTTGGTATGATATAACAATTGACCATAGATCGAGAGATATACTTGATGTTGATAATTCAATTACAACTGGTAGAACAAAAACATTAAAGACAAAAATGAAACCATATACATATGGTGAAGAATACTTTGATGTTTTTAGAACATTACCTGGATTAGATACTGGTTATGAATTAGAAGCGGATATAGATAATAGAAAGAGTGAAATTTTTGGTGAAAGTTCATATTTTGTTTTAAATAGAAAAAACATACAACTGTATCTTTCAGCATCAAGAACTGTTGATTATGACATCTATAGAAAATCTAGAAACTTAGAATTAACATTCGGTACCACAACATTATATCCACAAACAGGAGTAACTTTTGCTGAGTATCTAAATGAAGTTTTAAGTAGACTTATAAAGAACTCACATAAAATAAGATATAAAAAGAATTATATAATATTGGAAGATGTCTTTAGAGATTATCTTTCAAGAACAACATATACCCCATTTAATTTTATTGACGTAGAAGAATATATAAATCGAATGAGTCCATACTGGACACAAATGATTGACCAGTTTATTCCTGCTACAACACAATGGTTAGGTGGAAATGTGATTGATAATGGTGTATTAGGTAGACCAAAATATCCATATAGATTTGGTTGTCAACCTAAAAAGTTTATTGAAGAATTATTTCCTGATTTTGAAACAGCGATTGAAGAAGATTTAGAAACATTATTAGGTTCAGAAGAAAATTTTAGAGGTTTAATTAAGTTGACCGGAGTAACTTATTATCCTGTAATCATTATTGATGATGTTGTTTATTCAGGAACAAATTATTCTGTTATAATAAGTGGGACATCAAACACAACAAATAGTGCTCAATTATTTGACCCATTCCCTATGACAGGATGTACCAGTTTAACAAATAATGATCCAGTAAATTTGGCGTTAATTTGTGATTACAAACAATATATTAATCCTGACGTAACGAAAATCAAACAATTATGGATAACCGCATTATCAAATTTAATTGATGATTATATCAATACTTCAGAAACTATGGATGAACCCGGTTGTATTGATAGTTATGCTCCATATACCGCAGAAACGGGAAATAGTTCATGTCCACAAGTACCTAAACCACTTTTAACTTATAATATTTTTGTAGATACAGACGGTATTGATAAAATAGAAATAACATCTATAAAATATGGTACAAATGATTGTTCAGTAAACGATTATTTAGACTATATGTTTAATGCGGAATATTTGACTACACCATCAACTTGTGGGTTAAACGTAAATTTAATAAGTGGTTGTGATGTTTATGAAGGAGGCACTGAAGATTGTTTATTAACCGGTAATTTAGTAATTGAATTAGAAAATGCGGTTGGATTACAAAATAGTCAAGATGGTTGGCCGGTACATATATACACAGATTGTTTAACCGGAACTAACTTAAACATAAATTTTGTTTCGGGATATAGTTTACAATACATAAGTGGATGTACTTTTCAAATAACAGGCGTTACAGAAAATGACGATTTTACCATTAGTGTTTTAGACGGAGCGAATTGTGAATCTAGAGTTCGTTTTAAAGGTTGGCAATTAAAGGCGGAACACGACCCATATGTTCCGGCTAGAAGCCATTATCAAGAATTTTATATTTCTTCTTATGATAACAATGAAGGATATGATATTGATTTACAGACTGGCGTGACATGGTGTGACGATTATACTGGATATACATTAGTATCAAATACTGAAATATTAAGTTCGTACAATTACGGACTTAAAAACGATTCTAAAATAATAAGAATTGAACAAAGTAATATTGCTAATGTCTTATTGGAATTTGCTAATGGAACTTTCACTAATCAAACTTTAGAAGATTTTTTAATATCTGGTGAATTAGAAATTGTTAACGTACAAGATATTAATATTACTAATTGGTTAATAATGGCGGAATATAAACCGTGTACAAGTTTATCTAATCATTCATTTGTTGTTGCACCTGAAAGTGGATATTCATTTAGTTACGATTATTCAGTTGGTTATGTGAATCACATCGATTGTTTAAGTTCAATTAAAAAATCATTAATTACCGGTTTAACTGTAAACAACACATATACAGTGTTTGAAGTTTTACCAACTAGTAAATTTAGAGTTTATACAAATAAAATTATTAGCAATGGTAGTGTAATTAATACAAACTATTTCTTTGATGAAAGATTTCCTGAAGATTTACAAGTTAGACAAGACGAACCAATTGAACCTTGTTGTGATTATCCTGAGGATTATTACAAATATTACAGAGGCGATTTCTTAATTGATAGAAATGGTTACCCAATAGAAGTTATTGCGGTTGATTTAAATTATTGTGACTTTAGTTTTTATTATAATTTTAATGTGACAGGACAGTCAATCGGTGATTTAGTTGTGTTTAATGGTAATGATGACCACCAACCAATTGTACAACATAATTATCAATTACATAACACATCGTTGTCATTCAGTGCTGAACAATTCTATACTGACAGTGAAAATTGTTCAACAGTTCCTGCAGTTGGTTCGTTGGCAAGACCTATTTATACCGGTACTTGTACAGGAACACCTGTTGTTACATGTGTTGTTCCAACACCAACTCCAACCCCAACACCAACTCCGACTCCAACTGCAACACCAACACCAACTAATACACCGACTAGTACACCTACACCAACACCAACAAATACACCAACACCAACACCGACACCAACTATAACACCAACACCAACAATACCACCTAAAGCAACAACAACACCGACGCCAACACCTACACCTACTGCGACGCCAACGCCAACACCAACAGCGACTTCTATTTCACCAACATATATTTATTTGGCAGAAATGAGGTCTTGTGATGATTGTGGAAGTAATGTGGGTCAAATAGTTGTTGGTTCGTATACAACACTAACAATAAACAGTTATGCGATTCAAATCGGTAGTCCCGCACCACAAACCACAGTATATAAAATTTTAGCTGGTAGTAGTGGTTTTGCTGCTATAACTGTTGTACCAACAGGTTCAAATAATTGTACAGTTGCTTGTAACTATGAAGTAATAACTTAAAAAAATATAAATTCTAATAATGGGATTAAACGTAAGAATATATAATGTAACATTCACACACAACTATAAAGTAGAGTATAGGACAAATACCTATGCAGGTACATATACGTTTCATAGTTTTCAAAGTGCGGGAACAAATAATGTTACAATAGGTAATTTAGAATTTGATACTCTTTATTATGTTAAATTAACAGATTTAATTACGGGTCAATATGTGATTACTCAGATAGTAACACACGATAGTAAATTTTATGATTGTTATGACCATATTAATTTTACTATTTCTGCTAGTACTTGTAGTTGTGGTGATTATCAAATCCAATTAATTGATTTAACATCACCGAATGGTAATCATTCATCAGTAATAAACGGTATTCCTAATTCATATTACATATATTCCGGAACAACACACCATATAACTGGTGCGACATTTATAACAACAGCAACGACTAATCCGTCAACTAAGGTAATTTATCAAACATCTGGTGAAACCGAAACACCAACATTAATTTACTTCTTTGTTGTACATAGTGATGGTTTTTTAACTGGTACAACAGATAACTGTCCTTGTTATTTAAATCAACCAAAAAGACAAGGTGGATTTGAAGTTAAATCAATATGTTTATGTTGTAGTGGAGGTGCGGGTTATGAATGGAGACCGTATACTTATTACTGTGAAGTTGAACCTGAATTTGAAATTACATATCAATTAACAGGAATTTCTACACCATATAATGTATGGTACGATAGTGATACAGATAAAGTTTGGGTTGCCGATGCGGATAATTATCTTGATGGTAACATTTATTGGTTTAACCCATCTACAGGAAATACAAGTGAAAGTGCTGTCACATATATTACAGGTGCTACAGGATATACTAGTCATCTTAGAGCAAATAAATTATATAGTACATTTATAGACACAATATATAAAAGAATTTATTTTGTTGGTAAAAGTGATGGTCCGGCACCAACAGTGGTAAATGGTATGATTATTTACGATATTACGGGAAACACTATTCAACATATTCCATATGGTAGTAATACCGATTATAAGAGAGGATTATTATTTTATACTGACAATTATATATATAGTAACATTTTTGTAGGTTCAACATCGGCAGTTACTGCAACTCATACTGATTTGATAAGAGTTGATAGAATTAATCCAAGTGGAACAACACCAACTGTTTTGTCTGGATTAACTGAGTTTGACCATTTCTTTGCGGGATTTGTTCCTGTTGGTGTTGAAGTTAATACAGGAACTACTTTAAGTGAAACGAGATATTGGTTTGTATCTTCCGCAGGTGCAAGTTCGACTGGTAATATCTATATATTTGACAGTGATTTTAATTATCAATCAACAATTATATTAACAGGTCAAAGTACAACTGGTACTACTGGTTTGGGTGGTAGGTATTGGCAAAGTATATTTTATGACAAAGTTAAAAATAAAGTATATGTTAGTGATATCGGTGGAGGATTTACATGGGTATTTCAACCAAGTTCAAACTATGAATCCGCAACAGTATTGAAAATATTTGATTTCAAAAATGTTATGGAATCAAAATATTCAGATTCTAGACCTGTGGTATATTTTTCAATTGACCCTGTTTCTGATAAACTATATTTTGGAGTCGCGATTACAAATAACGTAAATGGAGACGTAACCGCAATTAAAAAAACATACGAAGTAGATAGAGATACTTTTGAAATTAAAAGATTGATAACAGGTTATACCTTACAGAGATTAGATATAGTGACTGATGAATATGGTAATAATAGTTTAATGGGTCCGGATGGTGGTAATCCTTATTGGGGTGGTGGTTCATGGAATACAGATGGTAAAATAGTTTTTTATAATAACAGTGTTGGTAATAGTAATACTGGTAATGTTGTTGTAGATGAACTACAATTATATAATATAAACACAGGTTTACCAACAGGTACAATTATAGATAATACATCTAATCTTGATCAATATATCGCACCATTTCCTGATACTGTTGCAACTGGTAGTACATATGAAGGGGTGTCAGGTTGTCCAATTACATATACATTAACTTGTCCAACAATTACAAAGACATCGCCAAGCACAACGCAAATAAATTATGAAGTCAATATAGTTGATTCAGTAAAAAATAACCCAAATATTGCAACAATCAAAGTATCTGCGTTAGATTCTGGATTGAATGTTGATGATTTTGATACGTATAGTCCACCGTTTAATAATTATTATAGTGGTATTTTCAGTGGATTAACTGTGGACACATACTCAATAAAAGTAGAATATTTAGATTCGGGTGCAACAGTGTTATCAGGATGTACATAATAAAAAAAATAAAATATAAATGTCAAATTTAGTATCAATACAGTTTCAACCAACAATATATCCACACAATGTGTATACTGGAAGTACATCAGGTTCAACAAGTGGAATTATTTGTAGCGCACAAACAACTTCTTGTTCATTTACTGTAGATGATACGTATAAAGCATCGTACAATACTATTTGGTTAAGAATTGTATCTGATGAAGGATGTAAAGAACAATTATATCAAGTTTTAGTAAATGAACCTGATTGTGGCGGTGAATATTGTGAATTCTCGGCAACGACTGTTTATAATGGACTTATAAATGATTGTGATTTAGAAATTAGTGTCTCGTCAACAGAAATTTTAACATCTGGTGGAACCGCAAGTGCAACTGTAACATATACAAAAAATCATGGTCCTGTTTCTATCTTGTGGAATAATGGTCAAACAGGTCAGACTATTACGGGATTATCTGGTGGAACATACACTGTTAGTGTTACTGATACTTCAGTATCTGGTTGTACCGTAACTGGTTCAACAACAGTTTATGAAACAATGGTGTTCTCTGCAACATCGATAACATCATTTAATCAAATTAATTTAGAGTCATATACGAATCGTTTGGCGATAAATTGGGGTGATGGTGATGAGAATATATATACCACAACTGGCGGTTCTACAACTGTATCTCACACGTATTCAAGTCCATATACTGGTTTAGTGAAATTAAAATCTATTGATTTAAGTGACGTAGAAAGATTCGATATATCCGCCGCCACCCCAACAACAAATGCATACACGGTAGATACATCCGAAGCGAGAAAATTAGAAAGGGCTAGATTATATATAACTAGAACTCATGGTAAAACAACAGGACTTGTATCTCAATTACCGGGAAGGTTATCCCCAACCACATTAACATTAACAATTAATAACGCGTATATTAGTGGTGGCACCGCTGATTTACCAAGAAATCTAACGGATGGTAGATTTTATACCGGAGTATATATAACAGGTAACACAAATCAATTCCCTACCGGAGTAACAGTACTTGATATTTGGGGTGTTAATACAGTAACGGGTCTAATTTCGGATTACCCAAGATCACTTCAAATTAGTAGAATATATGGTTTTAATACTATTTCAGGATCTACGAGCCACATACCAACAGGAATGACAAATTTTGGTATACAAGGTTCTGCATATATGTTTGGTGATATTGCAAATGTACCGACAGGAATAACAAGTCTTAATATATATGGACAAAGTATTGTTAGTGGAAATACAAGTAGTCTTAGCGGAAGACCATTGGTGGAACTTACAATTGATAATGAAGAAGGTTACGAAACATCGGGCCACACTATAACAGGTTTACTTTCTTCATTACCAAAAACACTTACCAGAATTCAAATCGGTGGTGCAAATACTATAAGTGGTAACACTATTGACGTACCTACTGGAGTAACATACTTCAATTTGAAAGGTCAAAATAGGTTACAAGGTGATATAGATAATTTACCGAATAAATTAACAGATTTATTCTTAGGTGGGCAAAACACTGTTTCAGGTTTAACATCTAACATACCAACAGGAATCACTGTTTTTGAAATCGGTGGTTTAACTACTGTTACGGGTTCACTAAATAATATACCAAATAATGTGTATTATTTTGTTCTAAAAGGTAATTCTAATCTAACAGGGTATACCGCAGGAAGAACCTGGGTTAATAATATGAATAGATTTATTTATATACCAACTAACGCAGCAAATAAATTATCTGACGCTAATCTGGATTCTTTATTTATTGACTTTACAGGTTATACTTGGACAACAAGTTCTAGATTCGGTGTTGCTAAACTTGAGACACGTGGAAGTGGAACAACCGCGTCGGATTCGGCTAAAGCAATATTATCGGGATATGGTATAAACATAGTATTCTATTAAACTATAAAAATGATTGATTCACTAACTAAGAAAAAAAAACTATATTCTATAATAAATAAAAATGAAATTAAATGTTTTATATAAATGCCATTACCAACAGTATCTGCTAGTATAACTATTACAGTATCAGGACCAAATACCGGACCATTTGATTTATACTCAAATGTTGATGGATATACAACACCTTTTGAAAATAATGTACCAAAATCGTTTTTAGCCACTGGTTATACGGTTACAACAATTCCTATGGGTACAACAACTATTGAAATACGTTCAGATAATTTTACATGTACTAATAGTGCGTATATAAGTGTGTCAGGAGCACCAAGTTGTTTTTGTGCAACTGTCACTATTATCAATGGTGATTTATTAGTTGCGACAGGTAACACGAATACATCTTTAAACGGGGTTTTATTTTTAGATGATGGATTAGGTGGGACAGATGGTGTTAAATGTAATGGTGACAGTCCAAACACACAATATACTGAAGATGGTATTGATTATTTTTGTACAACATATTCTGGATTTCCGTTAATTAATTTATATTATTATCAAGATGATGTTGTTGTTTCAGGTGCGACAGTTTTAAGTGATGTTTTAAGTGGTGAAATATGTAACAGTGATGGTGATTGTAGATGTTGTGATTATGGATTTACAGAAGTTGGTGGAATTTGTACACTGACCGCGAGTACATTAAGTGGCGTTAGTGGAACGACATATATTTTTACTACAGGAGACACTAATTTGTCATATTTAAGAGATGGTACATATTTTTATGAAAATATAACAACAAAAACATTACCATTAACTTTTGCTAATAATGCCAGTTTTATAACAAATGGAGTTTTATCAGGTTCTTCTTTACCTAATGGGCAATTTGGAGGATTAGTGGATGGTACTAATTACACAAACAGTCAAATATCAAATTTATATGGAACAAACGATTCAAATATTTCAGGAGCACCAATAACGGTTGTTACGAGCGCAACAACAGTACCATGGAGAGAAACGGTATCTGCTTCACCTTGGAACGGTATAATGAATAATGCGGGAATAAAATTTGCCACAGGATTTAATCAATGGGTAGGATTTTATAAATGTTTGGATGTACCATCAACTCAAACGTATCATTTATTTCTTTCTGCAGATGATATGTTTGGTTTGAAATTAGATGGTGAATGGTTGGTAAAAAGATTAAATAAAAATTCTGCAGCCTATCCCGCATTAACGGTTGGTAACGCAATAGGTGCTGATGGTTTATTTGACAAATCAGTTTCACCCGCTAGATTTTTACCTTTTCATGTAGGTCATGTTTTACCTATAACATTAGACGCGGGTACACACATTTTTGAATTTTTCTTTTCGGATGCATTTAATTATGGTGGTACATGTTGTACAAACGGTTGTTTTGAAATATATAGTGGTGTATCTGTAAATACATTAACAGGTGTAACTACATATAATGGGTTATCTGGATATACCGCGTTTTCAACAAGACAAATAACAGGATTAACGCAAACAATACTTGGTAATTATGGTGATAATTATGGTATTTTTTGTGATGTTGATGGGACATTATTAAACATATGTGGTGGACTTGGCGCAGCTTATTGTTATTATGAAGAAGTTCCGGTTTGTGATGATTGTACTTCTTGTGATAACAAATATACATGGACACCAATAGGAGGTGGTTTATGTACAGCAACAGATACCGTATCTGCAACACCACCCGTAACTCCATATACCGCATATACACGAACTAATTCGGTATATAGTTCATCTGGAACAATAATTTATGATGATGATTGGGGGTTAAATGGTAGTGGTACAACAATAACAGCATTAACAACTGCTGACGTTTGGAAAAACACAACAACATCAAACGGACCATTAAATAGGACTGCGGTATGGGCATATCCGGCAGCATTTGACCCAATTGATTATCCATTAGATGTTTGGTTAGGATTTAATAAATGTCTTGAAGGAATTGAGGCAGGAACATATTATATTGGAATTGCTGCAGATAATGAATTCAGGCTTGAACTTGATGGTAATGTTATATTAGACACATTTAACTATACAGGGATAACTGAACTAAATAAGTTCATGAAATGGCACGTTTATCCAATAAATCTTCTTGCAGGTGACCATATTCTTGGTTTATATGGTTATAATTTTAGTATTACTGGAACACCAAACCCGGCAGGATTTGGTTGTGAAATTTATAATAACACGTTGTCAGAATTAACTGGTGCGACAACAACCGGAGATTTAAATATAATATTTACGTCAGCGTCTTTTAATGGTTCAATTATTCCTGTTATAAAAAATAATGATGGGACTTATTTATCATCAGGATACACATGTCCAAGTGGATATGAATATGCACCATGTGATGGTAATTGTTGGAAGATATTATATTGTGGTATTGCAATACCTACACCCACACCGACTCCAACACCAACACCGACTCCAACACCAACACCGACTAACACACCAACTAGTACACCGACATCAACACCAACAAATACACCTACTAGTACACCAACACCAACAGCAACTAACACACCAACTCCGACCCCTACCTCAACACCAACGCCAACACCAACGAATACTCCATCAGGAGACTTTTATTTTTTACAGAATAATAGTGATGATGGTAGTATTGAAAATGTAAGGAATCTGATGGGACTATCTTTTGGTTTTATAACCGTACCTGTTGGTCCTGGACAAACTGAATCGGGAACATATGGCACAACTTATAATACTCCTTTGTATGTTGATGTCATAGCACCGTCTGGTGGAGGATCATTAAAATTATATAAAAATAACGTATTGGTTGATTGTATTCCAGTTTTAGCAACAGACGCATACCCACTTAATTTAGCACCATCTACCACTTTTACAATTCCAAATACTTTAAAAATTGTTTTAAGTAATAGTGGATGTTAATGATAAAATAAAATTAAAAAAGAATATTTATAATATATGAGTTATTTGAGTAGTAACAATTCTGAGTTTTTGTCAGCTCGAATTACAAAAAAAGGTAGACAAGCAATTGCAAAAGGTAATTTTGTTATAGAATACTTTCAAATAGGTGATTCTGAATTTGATTATACGCAACCTTTTAATGGATATACCGGATTAGGTAGCATACCACATCAAAAAGTATTGTCTCCTTTTGATATTGAGGCGGGTGTAAAATACCCATATAAACTTGATTCTTCTGATGATGCAACAACTTTTGGTAATCCTGTTCAAAATGCATCAACGGTTACTATTAGAAATATTATGGGACCTGCAGGACATGTTTCAAATTATTTAGAATATGACGAAAACGCGTGTACAGGTACAACCGTTGAATGTTTGACTGAAAGAATAAATTTAAGTTCAATTAACGGTACAAATACAATTTCAGTTAGTACGGGTAACACATACGATGATTGTGGGTTTATTACACTTGTGTTTAGTCAGTTTGTTGGTATGGATCCGAATCATCCTGTAATTTCAGGTAATTCAACAAGTTTAATATATAGAATATCAGGGATTACAACAGGAGTAAGTACAAATACAATTTATTTAGACAGAGAAACACCTGATTTTTCAATGTTATCTGGATATACTCAAGTTGTTTGTAATAAATGTAATAACGAATATCCAATAGACACACAAATTTCACCAGTTTGTCATCCAAATGATATTGATACTCAACAACAATTAGACCCATGGACTATGGAAGTAGTTTGGACTGATAAACCAATTGGTTTTGATGTTAATGGTCTTGACGAAAATTTATCTGGTTTTACAAGTAATGTTTATGTCTCTACAAAAGAATTATATGGTTATACTGAATCTTCAGGTCAAACATTCACGAATTATACCGGAGGTACATTATCAAATGCAACGGCGTACTATAATTCATTTAATGAAGAAATAATTGTTGAACCTGAAGCACAAAGGTGTGTTGCAATTATTCATTATTCTGAACTCGGAGATGTTGTAAATGACCCTGAAAGATTTTTTAAGTACGATGATTATATTAGCAATGATACTGATTCTGCTGGTAACTCAATAATCGATGACCCTAATGGTATACCATTAAGTGATACCGAATATTTTGAGGTATATATCCCATGGATTTACTATCATAGAAATACCGGTTCTACATTTGGTGCAATATTTCATATGGACGATACTAATTATTATATAAAATCTACCAAGAATCCTTATCATTCTTTAAAATACAGATATCTAATTGATGAACGAGGATATCGTGTTGGTAAAGTATTTGTAAATAATAAAGTAATTGTTTTTGATGACCAAGAACTTGTCGCTGTTTTAGATTATAAATCCAATAGAAGATATACTTTACCCGCAGCAAAAGTAAGTGTTGTCCCAAGTGACACTGACCCATCTAATTCTATTTTAAGTGGTGGTACAGGTCAGACAATATGGGTAACATATATGTTTGAATATACTGGAGATACAAAATTAAATGGATTACCTTGTAACTATTACAATAGTTCTAATTTAGACCCGACTTTAAATTCATGTGCATTCAATGTTTGTTCTAATGTGACAGTTAAAATAAGTGGTAGTACTATGCCAAATATGAAATCAATATTTAGTGGTTCTACCGATGGGTTCATTGCTAACAAATTTTATATACTAGCACAAGAAACTAATGTTGGTGAATTACCTTCACATGATCAATGGATTTTAATGGATTATACAACTGAAGCCGGTGGAGACGGAAGTAATTTGTTAAATCCAACTGGAGTGACAGATGTGACTTATACCATAACTAAAACTAAATTTAATAACGGAACAATATTTGATTTAGAAACTTATTTAGGACCCATACCTAATGAACCATCAACTGACCCGCAATTTGGTGACGAACAACCGTTCCCTGGTAGTATACGATTAATAAGAGCAACTGACATTGAACAAATGAATTTTTTGGTAAACTTACCTTCTTCACAGTTTACTGAAACACAAAACCCAACGTATTCAAGTGGTTTAGATAAAAGAATTACCGAAGTTGCATTGTTAAACTCAAATAAAGAACCTTATGTTGTTGCAAAAACAGCTAAACCAATTAAAAGAATTGGTACACAAGTATTTGCGGTTCGACTTGATTTTTAATATTTACTATTTAAAAAATATTAGTTATATATTTTTATATGAGTATTAAAATCAAAAACAACCCAAAAATTCTCGGTTTAGACATCAGCACCAAGACCATCGGCTTTGCATTGTTTGATATATCAACATCCAAATTGTTGGAATTAACCCATTTCTCACCTAAAATTAAACCACAACCTGAAGATAAGATTGAGGAATTAATTAAAAAGGCGGATGCGTTTAAAAAACATTTAGAAAATTATAGGGATATGTCGATTGAAAAGGTTGTTATTGAAGAACCTTTATTAAATTCAAATAATATCTATACAGTTCAAACTTTATTAAGATATAACACACTTATTTTAAAAAATTGTTACGATATATTAGGTGTTTTACCTACGTTTATATCCACATATAACGCTAGAAAGTTTGCGTTTCCTGATTTGGTCGGAGTAAATGAAAAAGGTAAAAATGTTTTATTTGGTGGTTATCCAAAAGATATTGATAAAAAACATGTTATTTGGGAACATGTGAATGCTGTTTGTCCTGAAGTTAAGTGGCAATATACTAAAACAGGTAATTTAAAGAAAGAATGTTACGATCAATCGGATGCTGTGACATGTGTAATTGGGTATATTAACATGACAACAAAAAATATGGCAAATAAAACTTCCAATTAATAAAAAGATTATTTATAATTTATATTAGGACGGGACATAGTAATATGTGTTGGTTAGTTTCCCCTGAAGTTGGTGTCTTCAGGGGATTTTTTTTTATCAATTTTTTTCACTATTATTTGATAATATGGTAAAACAAGATGTTGACTACTCATTAATTACTGACATTCTCGAAGACATTTTGGGTGATTATAAAATGCACAATGAGAATAAAGGTCAAATATCTTTTGATTGTCCAGTATGTTCATATGAAATTAAAGGATTAGATTATGGTGATGGTAAAGGGAATTTAGAAGTAAATTATAAAAATAACGTTTTCAAATGTTGGTCTTGTTCAGAGACAAATGAAACACATGGTTCTATATACAAATTAATTAAAAAGTTTGGTAACAGTAGACAATTAAAAAAATATCAATTATTAAGACCGGACGATGACGATTCATCAAACAAAAGATTTTACAAAAAAATTAAGTTACCAAAAGAATTCATACCGTTTACTAATGTGACACTTGGTATGAAAATGACGCCTTTTTATAAACAAGCTCTTAATTACATTAAGAAAAGAAATATTACAGATGAAATGTTACAAAAATTCAACATTGGATTTTGTAACACTGGTATGTACGAGAATAGAATTATCATACCATCATATGATGAGGATAAAGAATTAAATTATTTTGTTGCCAGATCTTACTTAACAAGAACTAAATTAAAATATAAAAATCCCAGTGTTCAAAAAGAATTAATTATTTGGAATGAGTATTTGATAAATTGGGATGAACCTGTTTACTTAGTTGAGGGTGCTTTCGACAGTATATTTTTACCGAATTCAATTCCTATGTTGGGTAAATTTATGACTGATAAGTTATTTAAGAAATTATATGAGAATGCTAAAAAAATAATTATTGTATTAGATGGGGATGCGTATGAAGATGCGGTTAAGTTATATCATAAGATTAATTGTGGTAAACTAATGGGTAAAGTTTGGATAGTAGAATTACCAAAAGATAAAGACATCGCCGATTTACAAGGTGATTTAAATAACTACAACATAAAACAAATTGATTAATGATAAATTTAAATGATGTATCTCTTGAAATAAGGGATTTAATGGAAAAAAGAAGAAATGAATTGGAATTAACTTTCATAGAAGAAGAACATATATATCATATGAGAGATATTGATGGAGTAATAAAAAAGAATTTTCCATCTGTATCTAAAGTAGTTAAAAAATTTCACTCACATTTTGATGCAGAAGGGAAGGCATTACAAATGTCAAATGGTGACCCCGAAGGTCAACAAAAGTTATTGGCGGAATGGAGGGCTGCTGGTGAGTACTCAACTAATATGGGAAGTAGAGTACATTATGTTTTAGAGAATGACACAATAAGTAGATTTGGTAACTACAAAGAGGTTAGACAACCAATATTCAGTTGTGATGAAACACAAATCACAAAAAGTGATTCTATGATATCTGCAGGTAAAAAGTTTCTTGATTTAATGACAGAAAGAAATGCAATATTATTAGATACTGAGAGTATTTTAGGTGACCCTGAATTAGGTTATACTGGTCAACCAGATAAAATATGGTTGATGATGAATAAAGAAAAAACTGATTTTGGTTTTGTTGTTACAGATTGGAAAACAAATCAACCTAAAAATTTTGAGGCTCAATATTATACTAAAAAAATGTATCATCCTTTCAATGAGTATGATGATACTGCGTTAGGACATTACTTTCTTCAATTACCGTTGTATGGTAAATTATTTATTAAAATGTTAGAAGGTACAAAATATGAATCAATAAAAATGTTGGGTTGTGTGATTGTATTACTAAAAGACGATGGGACTTTTCAAGAATATAAAGTTCCCGGTTATGTAAATAATACAATTTTAAAAATGGACATTAAAAAATATTTAAAGAGATGATAAAAAAAATAGTACACATTGCAGATATACATATCAGAACATTTCAGATGCACGATTTGTATAAAAAACAATTTGAAATTTTATTGGAAGACATAGGAAAAAAATGTGTTGAATGGTATGATGAAAATATTAGTCCATCACAAATAAGAATTGTAATTGTTGGGGATATTGCACATCAAAAGATAAACATTTCAAACGAACAATTAATGTTGACAAGTTGGTTTTTAAAAGAACTAACTAAATTTGGTAAGGTTGTTATTATACCGGGTAATCACGATTTTTTGGAAAATAATGTACAAAGATTGGATAGTATTTCTCCTGTTGTAGATTTATTAAACAATGAATGGATAACATATTATAAAGATAGCGGACAATATAATGATGATAACATAGATTGGATTGTTTATTCCTTGTATCAACACAATAAAAGACCTGAGTTTAGTAAAGATGATAATCAATTAACGATAGGGTTATTTCATGGACCAATCCAAGGGTTATCAACTGATTTAGGTTTTGAATTTGAAGATGCATATGATAAACTAAATTTTGTTGATTTGGATTTATTGTTATGTGGTGATATACATAAAAGACAAATGTTTACATTACCAAGTGGGGGTAGAGCGGTAATGATTGGTAGTTTAATTCAACAAAATTTTGGTGAAACGGTAAAGCATCATGGGTATGGTATTTATGATATTGAAGAAGACAAGTATGAGTTTGTTGACTTACCTAATCAACAACCTTTCTTACACTTTTCAATCTCCGATATAAAAGACATAGAAAATGAAACAGAAGAACTCGTTAATATTGGATGATGAATTTATCAGGTATTGTGAAATAAACAATGTTGATGATGTTCAGAAACTTGCAAAAGATACTTTTAATCGAGGGTATTATATATTGAAGTATGGAGAATCACCTTTCTCTTTTAGTAATAAAGAAAAGATTGTAGAAAAAGAAGTCATTAAAGAAATTATTAAAGAGGTACCGGTTGAAGTGATTAAAGAAGTTCCTGTGGAAAAAATAGTTGAAAAAGAAAAAATTGTAGAAGTAATAAAAGAAGTTCCAGTAGAAAAAATAGTTGAGGTAATAAAAGAAGTACCGGTAGAAATTAAAGGAGATGAAAAAATCGTGGTAAAAGAAGTAATTAAAGAAGTTCCAATAGAAAAGATTATTGAGAAAGAAAAAATTGTAGAGGTAATCAAAGAGGTAACTAATGATGATGAGATAAAAAAATTAAAAGAAGAGAACACTAAATTAAAAGAGGAATTAGAAAAGATAACATCGTCATTAGAAACATTAAACAAAGCAAAATACATGAAGAATAGTAACATGAATTCTATATATGATGAATAAAAACTAGAATACTTTTTTTATTTGTATTTTTTAGTTATATTTTAATATAAAATTTTAGATTATGATTTCATTAATTACAACATTACTTTTTTGGACTTTTATGGCTTATGGTATGAGTACAATAATTGTTTATGGCACTATTTTCGAACCTTTAAGGGAATGGTTTAAAACAAACAATAAATTTTTAGGTGACTTGACCGGTTGTATTATGTGTACATCTACGTGGGTAGGATTTTTCTTGTCACTATGTTTGGGTGGTTTGGCAACTAAATTTTTTGATATACATTGGTTACCATCTATTTTTTTTGATGGAATGTTTACCACTGGAATTGTTTGGGCTGTTAATACTATAGTTGAACATTTCGAATAAAAAAGGTTAAAAACAGAAAATGGGGTTTATTGGTAAAAATAATTTAGATGATACATTAGTCAGAAATGAAGTAATAAAGTTTGCAAATATTACTCTTGGACTTAAGCTTTATTCCAATCCCGCATATAACAAGATTGACTTAATTTGTAAGAAAGAAAAAAATATGGGTGTTGAAGTTGAACATGGTAAGTGGTCCGGAGATTTTTGGAAAAATGATGCGTATTCGTTAATATCTAATTTAGGTTTTCGTACATTAAACATTCCTAAAAGAAAACACAAATATTGGTTAGAATATTATAATGGGAAATTTAATCCATCACATGATAAAAACTTATACATAAGGACAAATAAAGACTTTACACAATTTTTGGTTGTTGAACCACATGTGATTAAAGACCCCAAAAAACTTTATGAGTGTAAATTTCAACCTAATAACAGTGATTGTGTTGAAGAATGGTTATCACTCAAAAAGAAAGACGTAAGAACATACAATTTAATTAAAGGACAATTTATATTACAAGATTAATGAATTACGAAAATCCATTTATAAGAGTAACGTGGGAAGACACTGCAGAAAACTTTACACCAGAAAAAATTAGAAGAGTAAAAACTTATTTTCAAAATAAGTATAACTCAAAAAATGTTCAGGTTGTAACAAAAAATTTATCTGACATTCAAAACACTAAGTTGAAATCATTAGATGTTTCTGATAACATAACTGATAAACAATATCAGAAGAATTTAATGAAAGATTTTATTAGAGAGAATGCTATTGCCGTAAAGTGGGAACTAATTGATAGGTTAGATAATAAAATAAATGCAGAAATTGATAAATTAAATCCAAATAAAGTTAAGTATAACAAGTGGTTTATAAAAAAAATAAAGTTTTCTAACTTCTTATCTTTTGGTGACAATAATGAAATTGATTACACAAAACTTGAAGGTATCACTGTAATAGAATCGACACCTAAAAACTTTGGTGGCAAGTCCACATCAACAGTAGATTTACTCATGTTTTTGTTTTTTAATTCTACTACAAAAACAAAAACTAACGCAGAAATTTTTAATAAGTTTACCGATAAAGATGAAGTAGTTGTAAGTGGCGAAATTAGTATTGATGGAGAAGATTATGTAATTGAGAGAAAAATCATAAGAAAAAAGTCAAAGACAGGTGATTACACAATAACTAATAAATTAGAATTTTATAAAATAAATTCAGACGGCACTATTCTCAACTTAAATGGAGAACAAAGAAGAGAGACAGAAGAATTTATATCATCCGCTATTGGTACTGAAGAAGATTTCTTATCAACTATTTTGACTACAGGTTACAATCTTGAACAAATGATTGAATCTAAAGCAACCGCGAGAGGACAAATCCTTACTAGATTTTTAGGATTAGAAAATTTAAAAGTTAAAGAAGAAAGGTGCAAAGAAATATATAATGATTGGTCCAAAAAACTGACATCTAATTCGTATAACATCGTTCAGTTGGAAACTGATAACTCAAAATATAATGATGGAATAGTAAATTCAGAAAAAGAAATTGAAAAACTTAATGGTTCATTAAATGATTTGAATAAAAAATTAAAAAATCTTGAAGATAGAAGAGATGAAATATTAAGTTCAAGAAACAATGACATAGATCAGGATTTAATCAGAATAAATCCTATTATCTTAGAGCAAGAAATTAAATCTTTGGGTCAACAAAGAGATGAAAAAGAAAAAAGTGCAAACGAAATAGTTGTTACCGAACCATCTGAATTTTATTTGGAAGAGGAACATAATAAGATAAAGGAGGAAATTAACAACTTGACTGTGGAAAAAAGAGTTTCATCCACATCTATAACCGGAAATGAAAAATTAATAGAAAAACTTGAAAAAGGTACCGTTTGCCCTACTTGTAGTAGACCTTTAGAGGACGTTGACAATACATCTGAAATAAATAAATTAAAAAAAGAGATAATAAAGTTTAAAGAAAAAATAGAAAAATGTGAAAAAGATTTAAACAACCTTGAAAAAAAAGAACTTAAATTTACCACCCTCAAGAAAGAATATGATGATTATGAAAGAAATAAATTGAGAAGGTCAAGAATTGAATTAGAGATAGAACAAAAACAATTTGAGATAGATGGAAAAAAGAATAACCTTAAAAGATATGAAGAAAACAAGAAAAAATTAGACGACAATAAAAAGATAGATGCGGAAATTGTTACTCTAAGAACCCAAATAGATTCAACAAATGGAGACATCAGACAAACAAACACATCAATAAACAATCACACTGTGAATATAAACAGTTTAAAAGATAAAATTAAAGTGAACCATGAATTGATTGACAAAATCAAATCAGAGGAAGAGTTGTTGGGTGTATTTAAAACATATCTTACCATTTATGGTAAGAACGGAATTTCGAAAGTTATTCTTAAAAATATGATTCCGCTTTTGAACATAGAACTACACAGATTATTGTCAGATAGTTGTTATTTCATTTTGGAATTGAATATCAATGACAAAAATGAAGTGGAATTTCTTATGATTGATAATGAGACAAGAGTGGTTAAACCATTAAATTCCGGTTCAGGATACGAGAGAACAATTTCATCATTGGCAATTAGAAGTGTTCTTACCAAGATATCGTCATTACCTAAACCAAATATAGTAGTTATGGATGAAGTATTTGGTAAAATTGCTGACGAGAATTTAGAAATGGTTGGGGAATTCTTCAAAAAAATTAAAAATTATTTTGAACATATAATCGTTATATCGCATAACACATTGATTAGGAATTGGTCAGACAATTTGGTAATGATTAATAAAAATGATAATATATCATCTATTGAGTTCGTAACAACAAAAATTTCTTAACATAAAAAAATTGTTTTACATTTGTTAAAATTTTAGAAATGACAGAAAAAAACCACAAGGATTTTAAACTATTTGCTAAGGACCAAAACATTAGTTCCTTAAAACTAGATTATTACAACAAAAGAATTGAAAACAGTCTCACACCATATATTTTGGAAGAAAGACAAATGAATGTCACCATCATGGATGTATTTTCAAGATTGATGATGGAAAGGATTATTTGGGTTGCGGGAGTTGTTGACGACCATATGTCAACAATTGTTCAAGCTCAATTGATGTTTTTGGATTCATTAGATAATAATGACATTACTATGCATATTGATAGTCCGGGTGGAAGTGTAAAATCTGGTTTATCTATGGTTGATGTTATGGATTACATTCGTTCAGATATTAAAACTATAAACACAGGAATGGCGGCGTCTATGGGTTCAATTTTACTTGGAGCAGGGACAAAAGGTAAAAGAGGTTCTTTAAGATTTTCAAGAACGATGTTACATCAATCTAGTGGAGGATTTAGAGGAAATATTCAAGATGCAGAAATAGACATGATTGAATGGAAAAAAATGAATGATATTCTTTTTGATTTACTTGGAGGATATTGTGGGAAATCATCTGACACAATTAAAAAAGACGCAACAAGAGATTTATGGTTATCATCAGAAGAAGCGTTGGAATATGGAATTATAGATGAAATTGTTGTTAGAAAAAATAAATAAATCATATTTATATATAAAAAGAGTATATGACTTCGATAGGAAAACACATAAACACAATATTACTCTTAGTAATAGGCTGTGTAATAGTATATTGGTTATTTTTTGTTTTATCACCAAATGTAGAAATGTCTGCAGAATCTAAAGCGAAAATTGATTCTTTGAATAATAACATTAAAAAATACGAAGAAGAAAATAAAAAAATTGATTCAGTGATTACTCAGTATCATAATGAAATAGAAAAAGTCAATAACAATATAACAAGAATAAAACAAGAAAAAACAATAGTAAAAGAAATATATCATGAAAAAATTATTAGTATTGATACTTTTAACAGGACTCAGATTGACGAGTTTTTCTCAAACAGATACGGGAATAGACAATGATGAAAAATGCTTCAAGATATCAACTATTAGGTTGATAATGAAGGATTTATTGAGTGGAGATTCCGCTAAAGCCGTATTAAAACTAACGGAAGAACATTTGAATGAATGTGAAATCAAGTCTGTATACAAAGACAGCATCATCAACAAGCAACTGATTAAAATCGATAACCTCAGCGGAATTATTAGTGATGAAAGAACGAAATACGGTATTTTAGAAGATCACACAAAAAAACTTGAGACATCATTAAAAGTTCAAAAGTTGAAAAACAAATGGACTTTTGTTTCCGGTGGTATATTAGTTTTAGTTCTTGGGGTACTTAGCATTGTAAAATAGAATACATGAATGAATCAATACATTTTGTTTGTTTATGGACAATTTGAAGACCATGAGGATGTAGAATATTTTTGTAACGAAATTTTTTCACAATCAGAAACAATTGAATCCGTAAAGTATATTATAGAAAACCTTCAAAACATCATTTTAATCTTTGAATCCTCTACTGACCAAACTAAACTTTCGATTGAAATTTTCAATCTTTTGGATAACGAAAATATCAATTATTACTTTCTTTTTCAAAAAAGCGGAATGGTATCTGCACACATTCCAAGTTCAATTAATGAACATATTTTCAAATTTAAGGTGGACGAGTTACCAAATACGAATGAGGAAGCGAAGATGGATTTGGATTTAATACTTGACAAAATTAAAAAGGAGGGTATAGGTAGTCTTACTAAAGATGAAAAAAATTTCCTTGATAATTTTGAAAATTGAATTTTTTTAGTTATATTCTTTTTACGCACCCCCATCAATCATTACAAATGAAAAAATCAATTATAATCAACACAGAAGAAATAAATCAATACATAAAAGATATTCGTAAAATCCCTGTCATAAGTCATGAAAGACAAGAGCAAATTTTCCAAAAATTAATCGACAATAATTTAACAAAAAATGAAAAAAGAGAACTATACAATGAATTAGTTATAGGTAATCTCAGGTTTGTAATTTCGGTTGCGAAAATGTATCAAAATCAAGGGATGGATTTACTTGATTTAATATCTGAAGGCAATTATGGTTTAATCAAAGCAGCGGAAAAGTTTGACCCAACATCAGGGTTAAAATTTATTTCATATGCTGTATGGTGGGTAAGACAATCAATAATGGCATCATTAAATGAGAATTCTAGAACAATAAGAATCCCATCAAATCTTGTTCAAGAGTCACAAAAAATAAAAAAAGAAGAAGTAAAAGAAGAAGATAATTTGTATGAAAGATATAGTGATGACCCATACAATCCAACTAATTTACCATATTGTATTGGTTTAAGTAAAGAAATTAATGAAGATGGTGACCAACTTATTGATTTACTCCCAAATAAAAATATTGAATCACCGGATGCGATTTTAAATACCCCTGATGAAATAAAAAAGAAAGTCAATTATATGTTAAGTGTTCTCGATGAAAGAGAAAAAACAATAATTGAAAGATATTATGGATTGACCGGTACTGAATCTAATTTAGAAGACTTAGGAGAAGAGTTTGGATGTACAAAAGAAAGAATTAGACAATTAAGAGATAAAGCAATAAAAAAACTTAGAAACGAAAGTTTTATGCTATTAAACTATTTATAAAATAAAAAAATTATGAAAAAATTTATTGAAGAAAAATTCACAATTATTGTTTTAGTGATTATACTATTATCATTTTTTAAATCATGTGGTGATAGTAGAGAAATTTCTAAAATTAGAAAAGAATTAAAGGATTTAAATGATTCTACTTACAATAAAAAAGAATTGGATATCAGACTACAAATTGAAGGTTTGAAATCAGAGAAAAGAATGATTCAGTCTACCGATCGTAAAATTCTTGATGTTAATAGACAAACACAAATTGACCAAGAAATAACTACACTTGAAGGGAAATTAAAGTAATATGAAAACTTGGTTACAGAAAAATTATAAAACATTAATAATTGCTGCATTTTTAATACCAATCTTTACAGTTGCAATAGTATCTATTTCACACGTAACAAAATGGTATGGAATATCAAATCCGGTAACGTGGTCAATTTATCTTTCAGTAGGTATTGAAATTGCTGCATTATCAACATTAGCCGCGTTATCTGCAAATATGGGAAAAAAAGTGTATTTCCCTTTTGCTATTGTAACCATAATTCAATTTATTGGAAATATATTTTTTGCATATAGTTTTATCGACATCGAAAGTAAATCGTTTCAAGATTGGGTAGGTATGGTTTCACCTATTGTAGAATTTATGGGTGTTGATAATAATGATTTTGTTGGACACAAAAGATTTTTAGCATTATTTGCTGGAGGTATGTTACCAATTATTTCATTGTCTTTCCTTCATATGTTAGTTAAGTTTACTGAAGAGGAAAAGAAAAAACAACAAACCGTAGAACCAAATGTACAACCCGTAGTTGATATTGAAGAAATTAGTAAACAAGCAGGTAAAATTGAAGCAGAAAAAGAAAAACAAAAATATACACCTACTAACGAAGAGTTGAAAAAATTGGAAGAAGTTTTGATAAAACCATCTCAGGCACCAAAAACCGCATCTGAAATGATGTTGACAAAAAATGAAGACATTATTAATTCAATACCACCGGATGATGAAGTTTCCGATTTGGATATTAAACCTGAGAATGAATCAGAAAAAGAAGTAATAGAGGACGAAGAAAAAAAAAACTTAATTCCTGAACCTACAGCAACACCTGTTTGGTTTAATAATCTTTTTAATCCTACTGAAACACCCATATCAACACCTGAATTAACATCCACCCCCGTACCAACAGATACACCAACACCTACCCCCACACCAACGGATACTCCAACACCAGAACCTACCCATACACCCACACCTGAACCAACGGATACTCCAACACCAACCCCCACACCAGAACCTACCCATACTCCAACACCAATTCCAACTGATAGTGACGACCAAACTATGGAAGAAAAAAAAAACTTCGAAATATTATCAGAGGAACCAACAAAACTTTTGGATTCAATCCATTTAGTTGGAAATGACGTTAACAAACCAACAAATTCACCAAAACCGATATTAATAAAAGGAAATAAAAAAACAGTTTTGAGAAATGTTGGTAATTCACAACGTAGACACGTTAGATAACAAAAAACTAAACGTAGTCAAAAGAAGAGTAAAAAAAAATCAAATTTTTTTATACGACACTAATAGAAGAATTGACGATTTTATTAGTAAATTAAAGTATCGTAAGAACGGAAAATACGAAGATATCCCACATTTTATTGTTTCTAAGTTAGGATTAGTTTACAAAGTATTTGACACTAATTATTATTCAAGAACTTTTAATGATAATAAATTAGATAAGAGATTTATCAAAATTGCTATAGAAAATTTAGGTTGGTTAAATAAAAACACCATAACCGGAATTTTACACAATTGGATAGAAGACCCATACAGGTCAGTACCCGCCACTTCAAATTGGAGAAATCATTTTTTTTGGGACAAATATGAAGATAATCAAATAGATTCACTGGTTGAATTATGCGAAAGTATTTGTAATGAACATAATATACCATATAATATAGTACCCTCACAAGAATATGATAAAAACATTCATAATTTCCGTGGAATTGTATGTAAATCCAATTTTTCAAATATTTATACAGATATAAACCCTTCTTTTAATTTTAAAAAATTTTATGTCAATACAGAAGAAAACAAATAATAGTTACGATGAGATAAGAGGTATGCTTAAAACCATCAGAACAATTAAAGAATCTAAGAATCCTCAAAACATTATAAAAGAGGAGGAAGAAAAAACAGATTTTAGTACAGACGGAACTGATGAAAAAAGTGACGTAATTGTAATAAATGATGTCGAGACCAAATTAATATCCAGTGATAAATCTGATATGAAACTTGATGAAAAACAAAAAACAGGTATTTCATCTATGATTGATAATTTTAGAACACAAGTTTCTCAAATAGTTGATTTTGAACCTGGTTTTACGATTACTGAAAAACAAATAAGATTAGATGGTACATTAACCGATGAAGAGATAAATTTTGTATTTATCGCTGGAGAGGATGGAGGTTTGTATATGAATAGTGACATGTTAGAGTTATCTGAAGAAGTTATGATACTATTAGATAAGTTAGTAAAATTTGAGAAGGTGTTTAAAGATGGTATGGAACCACTGATAATACAAAGACAAACAAATGTATAATGGCACTAACAAACGAAGATAAGAGAGAAATTGAAAAAATAGTTAAGAAAGAGATTAAAGATTTTATGGACTCAACACAAGCACATAAAATCGTTGTTAAAGTAATTCAAGACGAATTGGGAACGAAAAAGATAGACGATAAAATCGTAGACTTATCTACTAAAGTTGTTGTCGAATTGTTCAAAACATTATGGCAAAAAAAGTCATTTTGGGAACAATCCCTTAAAAGTGTAAGATAATGAAAAAGAAAAATTATTCTAAAGAAGATATATTAAAATTAGTGAGTTTAGCACATAAGGATATTACAAGAAAAAAAGGTAAAGACCATAGTCCAAACGTAAATGAATTACAATCTTGGATTGATGAATATATTTCTAAAGGAAGTGAAGAAAAGACAGAAGTAGAAGAAAAATGGTCACAAAAATACAAACGTTCAATTGATTGCAATAACCCTAAAGGGTTTAGTCAAAGAGCACATTGTCAAGGTAGAAAGAAAAAAGTTAATGAAGGAGAAAAATTAAAAGGTGGTTTAAGTGATAATAAAACACTTGAAGATATTGCTAAGAAACATAGTAAAAAAAAGTACCATGATACTGACAATATGATTACTTTATTGAAAAAGCAATTGAGTATGGGAATGAAGGTTGAAATGGAACATACCAAAAGTAAAGAAAAAGCAAAAGAAATTGCACTTGATCACCTATCGGAAGACCCAAATTATTATACTAAATTAAAAAAAGTGGAGGCAAAAGAATCGATGGGTGCAGATTCATCTGGTTCATTTGAAGCTGGTGCTTTTGGTGGGAAAGTAATTAAGAGAAAAATCACTAATATACCAAATTTCGATACTGAATTGGATGAAGCAACAGATGCAAGTTCTTCAGGTTCTTACGATGTACCTTTTTTAGGTTCAACAACAAAAGGTCGTAAAAATCCGTTAGAAATTAAAGGACCAGACTCAATTAAGAACAGTAGAGCGGTTAAAGATAAGAATTTCCCTAAATGGGGTGGTCCCGGTGGAGTTTTTATAAAAATTAAGGATAAATGTAAGAAATTTCCTTATTGTAATCAGGGTGATATTAACGCATTGGAAGTTTTAAGGGAATCTATCGATGAAATATCTAAAAAAACAGGAATTCCTAAGACTGAAATCGAAAATTTAGTATTAAATGAAATAAAACAGATATTTATTTGATATGAAAGCAAATGAATTAATGAACATTGTGGAAAGTTTTCTTTACGATGAGGTTAAGAAGAATATTCTCAACGAAGGAAAAGATGTGTTTCACATAAAATGTGAAGGACAATTAGTTGATACATTTAAAACAAAAGAAGAAGCTGAAAGTCATTTAGATATTTATAAAAAAGACCATCCAGGTAAACAATTTATAATCGAAAAAGGTATGTACGAATCATACGAAGAAATGATTGATAAATTAGATGAAATGGGTGAAAAACTACAAGAAAAAGAAAATACAGATATGAAACATCAAGAACCAATGGAAGGTAATGCATTTGTTGCCGCATTAAATAAAGCTAAAGAAGCTGGAGAAGATACATTTACCGTTGACGGTGAAGAATATGACGTAAAAGAATCATGGCAAAGTTTGGAAGAAGAAGAAATGATGAATTATGAAGAAGAAATGGGTGAAGGAGAAGATTGTATGGAATGTGGTCAAATGGAAGAAGAAGAAATAAGTGAAGAAGAGTATTTTGGAATAACAAATAAAACTTCAGAAAAGAGTTTAAAAGAGTCTTTACATCGTCATTTAATGGAATTACACCCTTCACATGTTGAAGGTGATGACTTTAGTGACCTTGAGTGTATGAAATGTCAAGGTGCTGGTGTGGACTCTATGGGTCATGAATGTAAAGGTTGTGGTGGTACAGGTATGGAAACACCTCACATTGAAGATATGGGAGATGATGATTATGATTTTGAAGATGAAGTGAATGAAACAGACATGTATGAAGAAAAACAAACATGTAATGAGTGTGGAAGTGAAATGAAAGAAGGAATGTGTATGGAATGTGGTTCAATGATGGAATCAAAGAAAAAAATTCGTGTAACTGAGTCTGAATTAGTTGATATTATTAAGGGTATGGTAAAAGAATCTGTTCGTGGATTAGAAGTTACCAAAAAAGCACAAAAAGGAAGTAAAAAAGACAATGACGAATATATTAAGAGTGTTGGTGATAAGATGAAAAAAGCAGCTTCTTTTAACAATAATGACAATCCAGAATTCCCTAAACAAATTGGTAAAGGTGAAAAAGCAACTGTAAAAAGAACAAGTGAAGAAGAAGAATTTATAAGTGATAATAGAGGAGGTGGATTACAAGATTTAAGATATGAATTTGAACCATCAGATAAATTTAAGGATAGATTAAAAAAGGCGTTAGAAGGTCATTCAACTATGGGTAATTCACAGGATGCTGCAAATGTTGTTAAAAGTGATTTAGGTAAGAATGTCGCTAAAAATGCAGAAAGAAAAGAGAAGAAGAGAAAAGAAGCACCGATGTACAACAAAGATGCTCAACCTGTAAAAATTGTTAAAGAATCAGAAAAAAAAGTGCCAGGTGTTTTATTAGAAGAAATGAATAAAATGAAACACTTGTTATCTTATAACAAAAAAACTCAGTAATATCTTCTTTTTATTTTCTTTTATCCTTATATTAAATTTAATATAGGTTATGGAAAATAATGAGGATTTTATGGAGTATATTACATCAGAAAGTTATAAACATCAAATTGATATTTGGTGTAAAGCGTACAATATAAGTCGTGAAAAAACAGAACTTTTTTACGACTTTCTAATTTCCTTATACGATTTAGTTGAAGAAACTTATTTAGGTCCTGACGTATTGATATATGAAAAGGATCAAAGAGGTCATTTTACATGGTGTTGGGACAGAATTATAAATTCATTTAATAAGGAAAAAATACATTTTAAATCCCGGGGTAATCATTATGAGTATTTTTGGAATTTCTTCTTAGAAGCATATTATTTTGTTCAACTTGATGGTGAAAAAGTAAAAATATCTGAGTATTTGTTCAAGTTATTTGATTTAAAATATCAAAAAACCAGATCCGAACTTGATGTGGTGATAGAAGTTTATAAAATGTTTGAAAATAACTTGAAAAAGTAGAAAAAAATCCGTATATTAATATTTAAAACAGGATATTATTATGGATACGTTAAAAGAAATAAAAGAACTTGTTGAAAAAATGTCTGTTGAAACCCGAAAAGTTTTTGATAAAGGTAATCACAGTGCATCTATTAGGGCAAGAAAATACGCACAAGAAATAAAAACATTAATTCCTAAATATAGGAAGGAAATTTTAGACGAAATTAAAAAACATGACACAGGAAATTAAAACATTTTTATTTATTTTAAGTATTGTATATATTTTAAGATTTGTTGTGGAGTTCGTTTTAAAATTAATGGATAACAATCCATCAGTGTTAAAAGTTTCTAATACTAATCAAGTTTTCTTATATTTTGCAATATCTTATTTTATAACTTATTTTCTCATTTAACACATTTATGTTCGAAACAATAAAATCACTAAAACCATATTTTTTCTCATTACGGGAAATTGATAACAATGTAAGTTTAGATATTAAATTACCTCTAAATTGGAAATATGATGTAATAGTTGCACCTTATAGGTCAGTAAAAACTAAAGTTCAAGACAAAAACGATAAATTTAGTTTGTTGTCATTAATTTCTAATGCCAATCAGGAAGGATACGATGTTGTAATAAGTTGTGCGAATGAAATTATCACGATTAATAAAGAGGAAGAAGAAAAACAAAGATTGTTTCAGCAGAAAGTAAAAGAATTGCAAGAGTTATTTCAAAAAGAATCATTAAGTAAATTAAAAGATATAAATTTATTGAACGATTATGGACAAGAGATTACACCAAGGATTGGAATGGTTGAACAAGGAGATGTCGAAGGACAATTTGGAGATACAGAGCCACAAGGAGAAAATGATTGAGGATATAAAAAAATTAGACAAAACAAAAATGTTCGCACCCGAACCTAAAAAAACAATGTTACAAAAAATATTGTTAATATTTGGATATGGAAAAAAAAGGTGATTTATTAAATCAATTGGCTATAGTATCAGATTTATTGGAAAAAATGAATATTGAATCTAAATCGAGAACAATAATTGTAGAAGTAAGTGAAAATGAATTTGACAGAGTTTTCAATTTAGTCGAACAGAAATATGCAAAAAAATTAGAAAAACCTAAATCAAGTTTTAATATAACTATTGGAACGGTTGATATTCTTTTTAATACGAGTAGTGTCTAAATAATTCTGTTCTTTTATACCCTTTATCTTCCAACATTTTATAGAGTAAACTTCTTTGGTGTGTTGTAATATCTTTTACAAATATAAAATTTGTTTTCTTTTTACTTAGTAAATCATTTTTTACAATTTCAAATAATCTGTTAGCGTCTTCAATATTTTTGTTACCAAATAATCTCACATCGTTTTCTATCTGAACAAACAATTTATTATTAAGTGTGAATATCTGAGCAATTTCTGTTACTGAATTAATATATTCCATCATTTGATGGTATCGAATTCTTTTTTTAGTGTTAAAATCATAAATAAGTTCTTCTTTCCAATATGGAATAATTTCTTTAATTCTGAACTTATTATCTTCAATTTTTGCTTCTACGTTTCTACCTAAACTATCTCTGACATAAGTTTTTGTGGCCCATCTATTATTTGGGAAAATAAGTCCTAATTCAAAGTGAAGTTTTTGTTGTCTTTTACCACCTTGTTCTTGAACAAATGCAGGTTTTTTCTGAGTCTTGAATTCTCTCCAATACTCATAAACAGTGGTTCTTTTCATACACCGGAATAAAATTTTTATTCTTTTCTTATTACAGAAAAGAACTATGAAATATTTTCCGTTTTTCATAAAAATTTAGATATCAATGAGAAAAGACCATATAAACCCAAAAGAAACCAAACTAAGATAAACCAACCACCCCATTTATCAACAAAGTCGGCTCTTCTTTGAAATTTTTCTTCACCAATAACTTCTTTGTTTTTTTGTTTACAATTTGAACATGCCATATCATAATATATACTATTTTATTCAATTTTCAAAGCATTTTTTTTTATCGTTTTTTTTGTTTATAATTTTTAAAAACAGAACAATGATATCTTATATTGGTGGTAAAGCAAGAATTGGTAAATGGATTGTCCCTTTCATTCCAAATGATATAGAAACCTATGTAGAGGGGTTTTCCGGTATGTTTTGGGTCTTTTTTAATATGGACCTGTCTAAGTACCCAAATCTTAAAACTGTGGTTTATAATGACTTTAATGGTCTTAATGCAAACTTATTTAGTTGTACTAAGGAATATGATAGACTTTGGGAAGAATTATCTAAATACCCTTGTCAACAACTTGGTGTAGTTGATACACCACCCGAGTACGCACAAATGTTTAAACAATATCAATCCGAAATATTTGTTGATAATTTGGTGATAACAGAAGAAAACAAATTTGAGATTGCGTGTAAATATGTCTATGTATTAACGCAAGTTTTTTCTGGTTCAAAACCTGAAACATCATCATATACCGACTATAAAGGAAAATATCGTTGTAAGGTTCTTATTTTCATGGATAAATTGAAACATCCAAAATATAGAGAACATTTTGATAAAATAACATTTATTGAAAATATGGATTTTGAATTGGTTGTTAAAAAGTACGATTCTGAAACCACGTATTTTTATATGGATCCACCATATTGGAAGACGGAAAATTATTATTCAAATCATGATTTTGACAGAAATGACCATGAAAGATTGGCAAATTGTTTAAAAGACATTAAAGGAAAATTTAGTTTATCATACTATGATTTTCCTCTACTTAATGTTTGGTTCCCACAAACTAATTATAGGTGGGAAAATAAGAATTTCAAAAAAGCGGCAGCAGCTAAAAAAGACGGTACACAGAACGAAGGTACTGAATTGTTGATAATGAATTATTAAAACATATTTATTTACATGGAATCATTTTGGTATGTTATAAAAGTTATGCCGGGTAGAGAAAGAAAATTAAACGAACAGTTTAATCAACAAATACAGACCGGTAAAATAGAAAATATTAGTAGATTTATTTGTCCAACAGAACACACATCAGTTTCAGTTAAGGAGAAAAAAATAGTTAAAGAGAAAGTACTTTATAGTGGTTACTTATATTTTGAATCATTTAAAAGATTAAATGATAGTGAATTAAAGTATATTTCAGGGTTCGAAGGTATCATGGGTATGATGGGAGACAAAACACCTCTTTTGGTTAGAAATGAAGAAGTTGAAAAAATACTAAAAGACGATGCGTTGGAGAATCACTTAGAATCAAAAAGGATAAGACTAATGAAAGGGGATGAGGTTTTGGTTTTAGAAGGTCCTTTTCAAACATTTCACGGTATAGTTAATGAGATTAGGGATAACAAAGTAGAAATTAATGTAAAAATATTTGGAAGAGATACATCAGTTTCGTTAACTTTGGACCAAATTGAAAAAACACGATAATATGTCACCAGAAGTTTTAATTTATATTCAGAATGTGAAAGATTACTTTAAAAAAAGTAAAGAGACTCGAGATTACTTTATTGGAAAAAAAGATGAAGACACATTTTTTGAATTTTTAACCGAATTCGCACAAAAAAATTTTGAAGACGCTAATCAACCCGAACTTTCTAGAGAACAATTTGAATTATTAAGAGAAATGGTAAATGGTTCAAATTTTGAAAAAGAAAAAGATAGTAATCTATTTTTTGAGGTTAATGGTTATGGTTCTATTTGTTTAAATTAATAATAAAAAATTACATGTCATCATTAAAGTTAACGGAAAAAACACGTCCGTCATTCATACAGGTTTACGATACCTCGTATGGTAGTGAAATTCCTGCGGAACAATATTTTGTTGTGAATTTTGATTCAATAGTATCAAAATATTCAGATAGTACACACTATTGTCAGAGCATTATAAAATATTTTGAATCAATTGGGTTTGAAAAACACTCGTTAATATCCACCGTTAATAGAAGAGAAGATAAAGTTTCAAACGCATTGTTTGTAAACGAAAAGTTAAGGATGATGATAAAAATTGATAACCAAATGGGTGATAGCGTTTGGAGTTTCAATTCATTCTTTTCTCCCAAAAAAATTGAAACAAATAAAAAAAATGATGATTTAGTTCAAGTTACATTTTTATATGATATAAAATTAGGTAGTTTAGATAAACAAATTAATCTAAAGAAAATATCTGAATTTAAGAGAGACAAGAAAAAATCAAGTATCAGTTTGGTTAAAAGTGATATGGGTCATTTAGATGTTGAAGATTATGACCTAACAATTCCACCTATGGATTTAGGTTTAAATTATGGTGAAGAATTTATTAAAATACATGATTTAATAGTTAGTAGATTAAATAAACCAAACGGTAAAGGTATTATTTTACTACATGGTGAACCAGGTACAGGAAAAACTTCTTACATAAAACATTTAACTAGTTTAATTGAAGAAAAAAATATCTTGTTTATTCCTCCATCAATGGCGGAAATGTTATCTGAACCATCAATTATACCATTTCTTATGTCACACAAAAATTCTATATTAATTATAGAAGATGCTGAAAGAGTAATTGCGGATAGAGAAGGAAATGGTTCGGCGGTTGGTGTTTCAAACATATTAAACATAACTGACGGTATTTTGGGTGATTGTTTGAATATTCAGATAATTGCAACATTCAATATGAAAAGAGAAAAGATTGATCCAGCATTACTTCGTAAAGGAAGATTAATTGCGGAACATAAATTTGAAAAACTTTCTGTTGAAAATACAAATAAACTACTAAAACACCTTGAAAAAGATTATACTTCTACAGAAGAAATGGCTTTAGCGGATATCTATAATGTAGACGTTGAATTTTATAAAACAAATAATAAAAGTAAAATAGGATTTTAAAATGGAATTTATTGACACAAAAAAATTAGAAGAATTACAAAGTAATAATACAAAAATGTTAGTGGACATAACCGCGTCTTGGTGTGGTCCATGTAAAACCTTAGTACCAAGATTAGAAAAAATTGAATCAGATTACCCTGATATCAAATTTGTAAAATTAAATGCTGACACAAATAGAGATTATTTAATTAATTCTGGTATTAGTTCAGTACCTACCGTTATGTTTTTTGATGGTAATAAACTTATAAGTCGTTCAACAGGAGTACAATTGGAGTCGTTTTATAGAGAAATTCTAAAAAATATGTAATGAAGAATACTATTGTTATTTTTACACTAAATGGTTGTTCACATTGTTCAAGTTTGAAAGATAGACTTGATGAAATTAATATCCCATATTTAGATGTTGAAATAACACAAAATGAAAAAATTTGGGAACAAGTAGTAGAACAAACTGGTGAGGATTTAATACCGACAGTTTTTATTAAACAAGAAAATTCTGATGACGGATTCATATATATTCCGGGAAAAGATTTCGAAAGTGAAGACGAAATAGTAGAAAAAATAAAAAATCATTATAATGAGGGGGTTTAACCCCCTTTTTTAATTTATTAAACGTCAAATAAAAGTATTTATTTAAAAGATAAACTTTTATATGTCGTTACAGAAAATAAATTGGTCACAAATTGATACTGACCCATACTTTGGTGATGTTGATTTAGGAACTCAGGAAAATTATCTAAAAAATGTATTTGCGGAAAATTTATTCGTATCGGGTATAACCGCAGGTACTATAAATGTCAATAGTAGTGACATACTAACCAAAATAAGTGGTGGTACAGGTATATCTGTTACTGGTGGTAACACAGGTATAACGATAAGTAATTCTAATCCAGACCAAACTGTAACAATATCCGGTGGTACAAATATTCAAATAACAGGTACATACCCAAATTTTGGTGTAAATTTTACAGGAACAACTGGTTCCGGTGGAGGAACATTTACAGGTGGTACCGTTGCTGGTCAAACGACATTTCAAGCAGGTTTAACCGCAACAACAATTAGTGGTGGTACGTTTTTTGGTAATGGTGGTTCATTATCATTTACAAATACAGGTGCAACAACAATACAAGTAGGGGGTATTGCTGAAAATACAATATTAACTGGAAAAACATTTCAAGAAGTTTGGGATTTATTATTGTATCCATATGAAGAACCGGCATTTTCGTCATTTAGTGTTAGTCCTACGTTACCGACATTTGAATTAGGTCAATCTGTAACAGCAGGAACAAAAACATATAGTTGGGGAATACAAGATAGTCAAAATTTAAGTGCGGGCACAATATCAATTATAGAGTACACTGGAACATCACAATTCAGAACAATATCAAATGGTCTAACAGGTACTTCAAAATCAATAACAACCACATCTCCAACATTTTCAAGTACAACACCAACAACTCAACTTATTTATACAATTAGTGCGTACGATACTCGAAGTAATTTATTTACTCGTTCAATAAATGGTAACTGGAGATATAGATGGTATTATGGAAAATATTCCGGTACCACCATAACACCATTAGAAATTACGGGTTTAACTGATACTGCATTAGTGACAAGTGTCGTTAACAATTATATTACTTGGGACCCAACTGTAAATCCAGAATACGGATACTTAATAATTCCAACTGGATTAACACAACCAACAAATTTAAGAAATTCTACATCAGGTTGTCAAGGTTCTAATATACCGTACACAACTGGTGGAACAGTGTCGTTTACAAACACATACGGTGTTTCGACAGCGTATATGATATATAAAACAGATAATCAATTCGCAGGTCAATATAATGCTTGGTTATGTCAATGATAAAAAATAAAAACATTAATTAATTATGGGTGAAATATCAGGAGGAGTACAAGTTTTAGGTTTCATATCACCGACAAACACTTCAGATCAATATGCAGTTATTGACCCAATATATGGTATAGATGGATGGAGAAACGTTGGTTCTTTAGCGGACATGTATGCAATCCCTAATGCGAGGAGAAGAATCGGTATGGTGGTTGGTGTTTCAGGAACACCGGTAACGTATTATACATTAACAGGAAATACATGGACAGGAGCAGCATCCGATTGGACACCATTCACAATAGGTAGCTCAGGAAATAATTTTTTATCTTTAACTGGTGGTACAGTATCAGGAGATACGATATTTCAAAGTGGGATAACAGCAACAACAATATATGCAACATACTATCAAAATTTACCTTCTTTTTTATCCACGACCGGAGGTACATTAACAGGGCAACTAAATGTACCAACAATATCTGCAACAACAATATCTGGTACCACATTTTATGGTGATGGTCAGTATTTAACAAACTTACCTAAAATAACAGGATTTACATATCAACCACCAGGACAACCCTCACACAGTTTATTTATTTACACAAACTACAATACAGGATTTAGTGTGGATTTATCGTCATTGGCTGCAGACGTAACTATTACGGGAGGAACATACAATCCAGGTAATGGAGTAATAACATTTACAAGTAACGGTGCACCTCCTTTTAATGTTTCTGGATTAACCTCAGGATTTACTGATACATATATAACAACAACAACATTTAACGATACTAATGGTGAAGTAACAACAACTACAAATACGGGTTCTAACGCATTTACAATAACAGGATTAACACATGGTTCAGGCACAGACAATAGAGTGGTTGTTTGGGATGGTGCTGGTTCCACCAAAAAACAAAAAGCAAGTTCATTAATAACCGATAATGACACATCAGTTGGTATTGGTACAACAACTCCAAGTGCGTTGTATATTTTAGATGTTAGTGGTGATACAAGAATTGGTATTGGTACTGGTGACACTACAACATTTGGTAATGGAATAGTTTTTAGTTTTGGTGATGGTGCACCTAAAATTTCCGGTGGTAGTGAGAAAATTCAAATCGGTGTTCCAAATAAGTCTGGAACTAGAACTTTTATTGGTACTGTTGGTGGTAATATAATAACAAGTGGGTTTACAGAACTTGAAGTAGGTTTTGGTGATTTGTCACAAAATGGAGGAACATTTAATAATACAAAATTAACAGGTAGGGTATTAAGTCAATCTGGTGACACCACATTTAATTTTTTAACTGTTGAACCAATTTATCAAACGGTTGGTAGTCCATATAGTGGTACAGTTAGAGCATTTTATTATAATCCAAATGTAAGTGCTACATTTAATGGTAGACAGATAGCGTTTGAAAATACCAGAGGTGATGTTTTATTTAATACAACATCTGGAGGTGTAGGTATTGGAACAACAGGGATAACTAGTGGTAATATATTGGATGTTGTTGGTAATGTTGATATACAAGGTAAATTAAAATTCTTTGACACAATCAACATACCTCTTAAAACTGCAATTAGAATTGGTTCGGGTGTTGATGATGTTGGTAATGACGACAACAATCCACAAGACGGTGTTTTTATAGGTAGAGGGGCTGCAACATCTATTTTGACTGGAGCAACCTCATTAATTTCCATTGGTGTCAATTCCTCGTCATCAACAACATCTGGTGGTAGGTACTCAGTTCATCTTGGAAGAAATAGTGGAAGAGGAAACACCACAGGAACACAAAATACATTTATTGGTAGTGGAGATCAAACTAATATTCCTTCTTCAACAAGTGATTCAATACATATCATTGCTGGTGGTGGATACGAAAATAACGATGCGTCACAAGTACTAACAGGACTAACATCACAATACGCATTTATTGGTGGTGGATTTAATAGTTCATCATATGTAAATAATTTTTATTTAGGTGCGGGACCATATGTTAGTGGTACTTCAAGTGCTAATTTGAATTTATATGCACCATCGGCAATTGGTTCAAATGTTGTTGGTTCTAATTTTGAAATTAATGCTGGTAGAGGTACTGGTGGTGGTAAAGGAGGTGACATTATTTTTAGAACATCAACATCAGGTTCAACAGGTACAAGCATACAGACATTATCACAAAGATTAAAAATAGGTGGTCAAGACGGAAAAATAACCGTAGATAATTTAGTTGGTTCAGGAACAAGAATGGTTGTTGCTGACACAAATGGTGTTTTAAGTACACAAGCGATATCCGGAGGTACAATTGCAGGCTCAGGAACTTCCGGAAGAGTTGCATTTTGGAATGGAACCTCTTCGTTATCGAGTGATCAAGATATTGTTTGGAATAATACGGATAAAAGACTAGGTATTAATACACCATCACCATCATGTAGACTAGAAGTAACAACAGATAGTGGCAGTACCATTAATGCTATAAGAGCAACTCAAACAAATAGTTCATTAGGTATTGATGATTATACCGCGTCACTAGCAATTTTAAATAAATCATCGACAACCAATTCTTATTCTTTGATGTCATTTCAACATACCACATCAAACATTGGTATTGCTAGAATAGGTAGTAAACTTACATCTACAAGTAGTAATGGGTCTGGTGATTTTGTTTTTCAAATTAAAGAAAATGGCGGTTTCAATGATGCAATTTATATAAAGTCAAACGGTAATATTGGTATAGGAAATACTGACCCTAATAATAAATTAGTTGTTAGTGGTTCAGTTAAAACCACAGGTGTAAATATTTTTGAAAATCTCTCAGGTGCAACAACAAGAATGGTTGTTGCGGATAGTACTGGACAACTTAGTACACAAACAATACCTACAGGTGGGTATAGTGTAGTTAAGGTAACTGGTTCAACACATACCGTATCGGCAACTACAGGTGAATTAATTATATTGGCTGACGCGGCATCAAATGCAATTACAATTAATCTACCTACAGTAGTCGGTAACACAGCGAAATACACAATTAAAAAAACAGATAACACTAGTAACATTGTGACAGTTGACGCTGACACTTCAGAAACAATTGATGATGGTACAACTGCAGAAATTAAAGTACAATATGCATCAATAACGTTGATAACAGATAATACAGAATGGTATATAATTTAATAACATGGCATATAATCCACAAAATCCAAATGGTCAAGCATTAATGACAGGTTCAACACCTGTAGTAGTTGCTTCAAATCAATCGACAATAAAAACATCAATACAAGAAACATCAACTGGTGGTGCGAACATTCATCATTATGTATCTCTTTCGGGTGTGAATCAACAAGTAATAACGTCTTCACCGGCCAGAATAACTGGATGGTACATTTATAACGATTCATTGAATGTAAGAAGAATTAGTTTTTATGACAACACTTCTGTACAGTCTGTTGGTTCTATATCAGGGGGATTTAAATTTTCTGTTGTAATTCCATCAAGTGCTGGCGCTAACTGTTCTTTTCCCGGAGGAATAAGTTTTAATACGGGTATTACTTACAATGTAGGTACAACAGTAAGTAGTACTGGAACAACATCACCAACTGTAGATAATGAATTAAGTATTAACATTTTTTATAAGGACTAATTAATATATGGCAATAAGATATTGGTATTTATCTGGTGGAACGGCGAATTGGAACACCTCTCGTTGGTATACAAATGCACAACTTACAGGTACACCTGTAAGTATTACTACAGCAGATGACGCTATTATAAATCAAAACTCAGGGCCAGGAACATTAAATATTAATGCGTCAACAACAATCAAAAGTGTAAATTTTTCGGGATACACAGGAGGATTTTCTACAAGTACATCTGGAATTATTTTAACAATAAATGGTGGGGATGGTAGTGCAAATAATTATTCATTAGTTGGTTCACCATCAATCTCATCATCTGCACAAATAAGATTAAACGCAACTTCCGCATTATCACGTAAAGTGATTAGAAATGGAATGACAATAAATAATGTGTTTAGTGTTAACCCAACAGTAACTGGCGCAACTTATGATTTTGATGATTATTTTGAAACAAATTCAGGTGTAACGTTTACATTATCAACAGGTAGGGTAAATTTTAATGGAGATAACGGAACATATAATGCAACACTTGGTAGTTTTGTGTCAACAACATCAAGTGGTAGAACTGTTACATGTACTGGTATAAGTAAATTAAATTTAATTGGTGGTGGAAGTACGACAGGTACATCGGTATTTGTTTGGAATACTTCAACCACAACTGGTTTAACTGTAAGTATAAATTCAATTTATATTACTGGAGAATCTTTAGGTAGAAAACTTGTTCGATCTGCTAATAATTTTCAATTAAACGATTTTTACATAAATTGTATAGCTGAAAGAGTTGGATTTGATACACCTCCACCAAACATTAATAATTTATATGTAACTATTCCTTCAGGTACTGGGTTTATTTTTAGTGATGGTCTTATTGTTAGAGGAAATATAGATTTTACAACATCCACAGGTAGATGGTTATACACCGCAGCAAATCTTTACTTATATGGTAATTTAACATTGTTTAGTGGTTTAACATTTGACCCAACAAATTCAACATTTGGTGAATTAAATTTTATTGGAAATAACGACCAATATTTTTATGTAAATGGAAATACAACAACCTTCTCATCAGCTTCTGCAATAACCGCGTCTAAAAATAATACTAAATTAATTATTAGTGGTGACACAAATATAGGTGTACTTAATTTGAGTGGAGTAACTTTTAAAACAGATAATGTATTTTCGGGTAGAACAATAAATGTATATAACGGTGGATATATAGATTTTACAAGTAATCCAAATCCATTAATAAGCACACAAATAATGTCTATCTATAACAGATCAGACTATTTTAGTTGCCCTAATTTAAATTTTGTTAATTTAGATATTCTAAGTGGAGGTAAATTTTTAAATTTAAGTGACGTTTATCAAAATACTGGTGGGTTTTTAGAAATTTTTACAAGTGGTATAACATACTTAAATTCTGTAAATGGTACTGTTGATTTAAGGAATTTGAACATTACCGGAGGTGAATTATATCTAACTCAGTCAGGCACATCGACAGTTACAAATACAATTTTAAAAAGAGAAACACCATTATCAGTTGACCCCATTTTAACTATATCAAACCCATTAGCAAACTATAATTGTAATGCAATAACGATATCTGCAGGAACATTTACACACAACTGTACTGTAACCCCCACCTCTAATACGTTAATCTATAACAATGGTGTTTTATTAAATAATGGTGGATTATTTAGGTCTGATGGTAAAGTATCTTTGTTTGATAATTCTTCAATAAGTGGTATTAATTCTAATGATTACCAATTTATAATTGATAACTTTGAATTTAATGGACAATCTTCAGGATATTTTAGTGGTAAGATTTCAATTTCAGGTAATTCCCCAACATATATTGATATAACCGGGACTACAGTACAAGTAGATGGATTTATAAATGGTTCACCTAGAACTTTATCTTTAAGATCAGGAACACTAATTAGTAATGGTGGAGCAACAATAGGTAAATTTTTAACTAATAATTCAACACCAAATAGAACATTAACAATTGCTAGTGGCACAACATGGGAAATAACTCAATCAAATGGTTCGGACACTGCAGTTTGGTCAATTGATAACCCCAGCACATTTACATTGAACGCCACTGGAAGTACAATAAAATTAACAAATTCAAGTAGTGCGGCAATTGCCACATTTAACGGCGGAAATAAAACGTATGATACTTTTTGGATTAACAGAACTGGTAGTACTTCATCGAATCATATCCTTGGTAACAATACATTTAGAGAACTTAAAGACGGAAACGAATATAGTTTATCTGGTCAGAAATTAACAAATTTCACAATACCGGCACATTCATTATTGTTTCAAGATGGGTCTACTCAAACAGTTGACATTTTTAATGTAAATGGTATTCCAACCGCAAGAATAATTTTAAACAATATTGGTAATTCTGGCAGTACACCACAATACACAATACAAAAAAGTACGTCAACACAATCAGAAATAACAAAATGTTTTTATTTAGACATAAGAAGGTCACAAGTAATACCGGTTGAAAATATTTGGTATGCTAGAGGTAGTATTGAAGGTGTTTCTAGCAGTAATTCAGGTTGGACCATAACAGATGAAAGATATTGGGTTTCAGGTGGTACAAAATCATGGAATTCAACATCAAACTGGTCTGTTTCTTCGGGAGGACCATCTGGTTCTACAGTACCAAGTAGTACGATTTCAGCAATATTTGATACTAATTCCGGTAATGAAGTTGTTATAATAACAGGTACAGCAACTTGTTTTGACTTTGATATTAGTACATTTAATGGAACAATTAGTGCATATACAACACAAAATTTAACTGTTTATGGTGATATAAATTTAGGTAATAGTATAACAGGTTTTACAAATAGATTACAAGCACAACCGAGAAACAATGATATAAATATTTTTAGTAATGGTGTTCAAAATAATTTTCTTTTAGACATATATGATAATATAACACCGCCAGTTAGACACACTGTTAGACTAGGTGATGATTATAATTCCACAAATTATATAGTTCATCGTCATCATAATTTTGACACTAATTCAAAAAATATAACTGCCCCATCATTTATAACTAATTTATTTCCCTCTGAACTTTATTTGAATAATAGTATTATAACGTTAACTGGTCCTGGAAATCCACAAGCGTCATTATCCGTTTGGGATTTATCTAATGAAGCGCTTATATTTGATTGTGGTACAAGTGAAATAGTAATTACTGATTCAACAAATAATGAAATTGGTTTTAACGGTGGGGCCTTTACATACAATAAAGTTAGGTTTGAAAGAGGTTCAAGTTCCGGTTATACAGTTATGTATTATGGTTCATCAACTAGATTGACAGGAAATAGTTTTGATGAGTTTATTTTTAATTGTACCGAACCACATACATTATATTTTACAAGTGACAACGGTGTAGGTGTTACAGGTGTAACTGTATTTAATCAATTTAGAACAAACGGGTTTTCAAATAGTAAAAGATTAACATTAGATAGGAATGGTTCAGGACAATATATTTTTAAATCTACAAATCCCGGGAGAATAAAACTGAATAATGTAAATGTTACTCGTTCATATGCGGAAGAAACAGGTAAATTTTTCGCAAATATTAAGAATAGTACAATAAGCGCAGACACAACAAATTGGTCTTACTACGTTGATGGTAAAAATCTAGGTTTATTGGGAGTTGGTTGATTTTTTCTTTTTTAAAGTCACTAAATCATAACATAAGTTTAAAATACCAAGTATTATAATTGTAGTTGAAAAATATTTTTCTATTGACCCACTAGTACCCAAACCAAAATTTTTTATTAATACACCTAAAATTATTAAGAGTATATTAGTTATTAGTCTCATTTTCATCTTCTTTTAATTTTGATATACATTTATATAAACAATAAGATTCTTCTAAAGAATACAAACCATTTTGTTGATTGTTAATTATTGAAAGTTCTAATATTTTTATTGCGGATTTTTTATCTATATTTTTCATAAAATCATCAAATTGTTTTTGTGATTCAAATTGAAATAAACCATTGAAAAGATTTTCCATTATACCTTATTTTTATAAAGAATAAGTAAAATATTCAATAAAGTCAAATAATTATTAGTATGTCAATACTAATTAACAACAAAGTATATAATGCAGAATATCTCCATAAACCTGAGGAGATGGAAAAAGGGATGATGGGTAGAGAAGAATTAGACGGTTGTATGGTTTTTAATAAAGGTAAGGGGTATCATTCATTTTGGATGAAAAACTGTCTAATTCCCCTTGATATTGTGTTTGTACTTAACGATAGGATAAGTAGAATACATTCAAATTGTGAACCTTGTGATGAAGACTGTAATAAAAGATATAGTGGTATTGGTGACCACATTATTGAATTTCCTGCGGGTGTCGCAAAAGAATGGAAGGTTGGTGATCGGGTAAAAATGTATCTTGGGACACCACAAAATCCTGTTCGGTAATTATTTTATCAAATTTATAATTCACTTTTGGTTTTGTTTTTTGAAAAACCCAAAAATAAGAATGGTATTTTCTTGCGTGTATTTGTCTTGTCCATCTACCACCAAAACTATTAATTCTCATTTTAGCTAATAACACAAACATATCTTTTGGGTAAAATCCTAATTCAGCAGCCATTTGCATTACCATAACGTGAGTGAAATGATTTCTACCTCCGGATACGGTATCTTGACATTTGAATATCACAAAACCATCATCTTTACAAACACGATATAATTCTTTTAATGATTTATAATAATTCTCTTTTAAATCATTGTAAGTGGTATAACAGACAAATCTTTTAGCGATAATAGAACTACCTTCCTTATTGTCTTTATATGTTTTTCCTGCAATTAAAAACGGAGGGTCGTACATAATACTTGACATAGAACCACCATCAAATGGTAGATTTTCCGAATTAGCACAGATAACAGAATCATTTATAGGTGTGATATCTGATTTAAATTTTGGTGAAGGTAAATTCTTCCAAAAATTACCTTTAGAGTACGTACAATCCAAATCAAATTGTTCAATATTATACAAATTCATTATATTCCTAATAACCTCATAATTAGTATTGTAAACACTTTTTACGGGTTTAAATGATTTATCCATTTACTTTTTTATTTTAATTTTTTATGTTTATAAAAATATACTTAATAAAAATCAATAAACCAAATATTTATTAAAAAACAATTACTATGGGTTGTGGATGTAAAAAAAAGAACCAAAATCAGCCAGTACAAGTTACACCAACTAGTGTAAATGTAACAATGACAGAAAGTCAAACTAATCAAACTTCAAATGTTACTTTAACTGAAGAACAACAAAAACAAGTTGATGCGATTGTTGATAAGTTAAATCAAATTAAATCTTAAAACTATACGACACAATTGTGTCGTTCTTTTTATTTTAACAATATATAAATATATAAATATGAAATTTCAAACAAAGTTAACAAGTGTTAATGTACTGGAAGAAGTGTATAAAAAATTTAAATTAAAAACGGTTGAAAATCCAATCAATTTACAAAAATTGGTAAATAGGTGTTTAGATTTATACAACAAAGATGAGTCATTTAGAAATAAAATAGATAACTATGATGACTTATCATCAAAAGGTTCAAAATTTTAGTTACATAATTTTTATTTTCAAAATAAAAATCTTATAATTTATAAAAAGATATGGCACACAAAGAACAAAAAAATTATTTAAATAAATTAAAAGAAACGTTTCCAGATTGGTTTAAAGACAGAAAAGTTTTAGATATTGGATCTTTTGATGTAAATGGTAATGAAAAACCATGGTTCGATAATTGTGAATTCATTGGGTTAGATATTGGACCTGGTAAAGGTGTAGATGTTGTTTGTCCTGCAAATGAATATGATGCGCCAGATGAGACATTTGACACTATAATTTCTTGTGAATGTTGGGAACACAACCCATTTTATAAGGAGAGTATACAGAATGCGGTTAGAATGTTGAAAAGTGGTGGATGTTTTATTTTCACCTGTGCAACAACAGGAAGACCCGTACATGGTACAAAAACACAAGACAGAATAGATAGAGAAAAACGTTTTACATCACAAGGAAATTCATCTGAAAATTGGATAACGATGCCAAATGTTTTTAGAGAGAATTGGGATTCTGAATACTACAAAAATGTGACAGAACAAGATATCCGTGACTGTATTAATATCGACGAAATTTTTTCATCATATCAATTTGAGGTCGAACCAAATCATTGTGATTTATATTTTTGGGGAATAAAAAAATAATAAAATAATTTATAGATGAGTCTTACAATAGTCATAAGCACCAAAAAAATTGACGAAACTTACAAAAAACACGTAAGGGAAACTTGCGGAATTAATGAGGTTGAGATTTTAATGTACGAAAATCCAAATGGTGTATCATTAACTGAGATATATAATAAAGGATTAAATGAGTCAACTAACAATATTGTTGTTTTTTGCCATGATGATATTATTTTTAATAATCAAAACTGGGGTAAAAAACTAATCAATGATTTTAATGTTTCCGGATATGGTATATTAGGCGTTGCCGGTAGTACTTTTATGTCAGATACTGGTAAATGGTGGGAAGATTTTAGTAAAATGGTTGGAATTGTAAAACACTCTAAAGACGGTAAAACGTGGGTTAGTAAATATTCCTCTAAGTTTAATGATGTTATTGAAACTTGTTGTGTTGATGGTGTGTTTTTTGCTGTAAATAAAAACTTAATTAAAAATAAGTTTGATGAAAACGTAAAAGGTTTTCATTTTTATGATATTGATTTTAGTTTTGGTAACCATGTAAGTGGTGTTAAAGTTGGGGTTACATTTTCAGTTGAGTTAACGCACAAATCAATTGGAATGACTAACGATGAATGGGAAAAAAATAGAATTAAATTTGTTGAAAAATATAATACAATAGAAAAAATCTTACCGTTAAAAATTAAAACTAAAATTTCATATACTAATAGAGAATTCAATTTTAAATCAACACCAAAAGTTGAGGTAATAATTCCAAACATTAATAATTACGATTTATTAACTGGATGTATAAACTCTTTTTTAAATAAATCTAATTACCCAAATTTAAGAATAACTGTTGCAGACACAGGTAGTAATGATACGAACTTAGAAAAAATAAAAAAGTATTGCACAGATAACAATATAAAATTAATTGAATACGACTATTATCATTTTGAAAAAATTAATAATGATGTCGTAAGAAATCACTTAGACGAAGACACTGAATTATTATTGTTTACAAATAATGATATAGAATTGATTAATGACTGTGTTTCCGAAATGGTTAACTTATATCTAAAAAATAAAAAAAATTGCGGAACAATTGGTGCTAGACTATATTTTGAAGACAATACAATACAACACGCAGGGATAGATTTATTAGGTACAATTAATTCACAAAATCAATTTGGGTTAAGAATTGGTCATCTTGGTTATAAATCAGAATACAATTACCCTACAATGGATTTAGTTGATACTATAGGTAATACTGCGGCATTACAAATGATATCAAAAAAACTATTTTTTGATATGGGGTGTTTTCCCGAATATTATTTAGACTCTTTATCCGACGTTGAATTTAATTTAAAAACTATTTTATGGAATAAAGTAAATTGTTTTGCACACAATGCGGTAGCATATCATTTTGAGAGTTTAACTAGATTGGTTAATGGATCAATTAAACAAGAAGATTGGGAAAGAGCAACAAAATATGTTATTGAAAATAAAACAATATTAAATAAAATAAAAAAAATCAGAGTATGAGATTAGGAGTGAGTTATAATCTTTTCGATGGGGAAGAATTACTTGAAGGATCTATAAATCAAATAAGAAATGAAGTTGACTATATAAGTGTTGTTTATCAAAAAGTTTCAAATTTTGGAAATAAATGCGATGATAATTTAATTGATTTATTAAATGATTTAATTAAAAAAAATTTGATAGACGAATTGTTTGAGTATAAACCTATAATACAAGGTGACGGTCATGGTCATTTGAATGAAATAACAAAAAGAAATATAGGTTTATCGTTATCATTAAAGAATAATTGTACACATCATATGTCAATGGACTCTGATGAATATTACAAACCACAACAATTTAAGTTGTTAAAAAAAGTAATGTTAGAAAATAACTATGATTCATCATTTTGTCAAATGAAAACCTATTACAAAGACAAAGATGTTGTTATTACTCCTCCGGAAGACTATTATGTTTCCTTAATTTATAAAATAAGTGATAATGATAGTTTTATTATGTCAAGACCATCACCTGTTTTGGTAGACCCAACTAGAAGAATGAATCCGGGTAAATTTAAAATCTTTAACAGAGACGAAGTTCAAATGCATCATTTAAGTTATGTTAGAAATAATATTAGAAGAAAATTAGAAAATTCATCATCAATCAATGTTTTTAAAAATAGAATAGATTTATTAGTTAAATATCACGAAAATTGGACTTACCCAAGTGAAGCTTTAATGGCAGGGGTCACAGATAAATTTTATAAAACAGAAAAAGTTAAAAAATTATTTTAATTATGATTAACGATTTTTTTGATAAAATATATTGTATCAATATAGATAGGAGAACGGATAGGTGGGAAAAATGTTTAATAGAATTTGAAAAACATGGCCTTAATGTTGAAAGATTTTCAGCAATCGATGGTAACACAGAAAATTATAATTTGGGGTACCCACACGACAACGAATTGGCCGGTTCTATTAGTCATTTAAATTTAATTAAAAAGGTTAAAGATTTAAACCTTAAAAATGTGTTGATATTGGAAGATGATGTTGAATTTGTCGAAAACGCTAATGATTTATTTGATGAATATGTAAAACAATTACCTGAAGACTGGTATGGATTACATTTTGGTGGTAATCATGTTTATGGGTTACAAAGAACAACTCAACCAAATATTGTAAAAATGAATAGATCATACGCAATTCACGCATATGCGTTAAACAATAATTCGTTTGACATTTTGATTGAATACTTGACTAAGAAAATAAACGATGTAATTCAAAATGGTAAATCAGTTATTAAAGAATCTGTTGCAGCTGATTATTTTATTGCTGATTTACATAGAATACTTAATTTTTATTGTTTTGTTCCACATATTGCGTGGCAAAAAGACGATTATTCAGATATACAAAGAAAAAATGTTAATTATAATTTTTTAAGATAATGATAACAAGTTTATTACAAGGAGGTTTAGGTAATCAATTATTTCAAATTGCAACAACAACTGCGTTGGCGTTAAGAAATAATGATGTCGCTTGTTTTGACATTGACGGACATAAAATAGGGTTGCAAGGTAGAAATGCGTCCAATTATAAACCAAATCTTTATAGAAATTTATTTAACTATAAATTTGATACTGATATTATTTTTAATCAGAACGGACATCATTATGAAGAAATATCATATCAAGAAAATTTGAAACTTATTGGTTATTTTCAATCTGAAAAATACTTTGAGGACTATAAAGAATATATTTTAAAACTATTTGAACCAACAGAAGAAATAGTACAATATATAAATGGAAAATATGGTGAGATTTTAAATAAAAATACTTGTTCAATTAATATTAGACATGGTGATTACCTAAGATTACCAAATCATCACCCGGTTTGTTCTATAGAATATTATAAAAAAGCAATCAGTCATTTTAGTGACACTACTTTTTTAATTTTTTCAGATAACATTAACTGGTGTAAATCTGTGTTTGTCGGCAGTGACTTTATTTTTATTGAAGGAGAAGAAGATTATATCGATTTATACTTGATAAGTATGTGTAAAAATAATATAATCGCCAATAGTAGTTTTAGTTGGTGGGGAAGTTGGTTAAACAGAAATGAAAACAAAAAAATAATAGCACCTTCAGTATGGTTTGGTCCTGCATATAGAACATGGATAACAGATGATATATACACAAACAAAATGATAAAAATATGTTACTAGATTTTAATTCATTAATCAAAAAATACAATATGGATATAAAAGGTGTAATTCATATTGGGGCACATCATGGTCAAGAACATTCATTATATAAAGATAATAATGTAAAAAATATTGTTTATTTTGAACCACTATCGTCTAATTTTAATATACTTAAAAGTAATGTTGGTGAAGACGCAATTTTATATAATTGCGCATTAGGTGATACGGAAGGGGAAGTTGAAATGTTTGTTGAGACTGCAAATCGAGGTCAATCGTCTTCAGTACTGGAACCAGAATTACACAAAAAACAATATCCTCACATTGTGTTCCATAATAAAGAAACTGTTTCGATGAAAAGGTTAGATGATATTGGATTACCAAATGAATATAATTTTATCAACATTGATGTCCAAGGATACGAATTAGAAGTTTTTAAAGGCGGTTCTGAATACTTGAAGACTATTGATTATATAATAACAGAAGTTAATAGAGACGAGGTATATAAAAATTGCCCTATGGTTGAGGATTTGGATAGATTTTTATCTACTTATGGTTTCGAGAGAGTCGAAACTACTTGGGACGGAATAACTTGGGGTGACGCTTTTTATGTAAAAAAATGAGTATAAAATTACCCATATTTGACAATATGTTTTCACATACACATACTAGTAGTTGGTATAATAAATCTTCTATTATGGAATGGGACAGGAATCTAAATTTGAATTATATATTCACTACAAATCCTAATGTCGATTTTAAAGACAAAAAAATTTATATGTGGTTAATAGAATCTCCGGAAATTACCACAAATGATTACCAATATGTAAAAGATAATGCAAATAAATTTGACAAAATTTTTACTTTTAATAGGGAAATATTAGAATCCATATCAAGTAGTAGGTTTACTCCAATTGGTGGATGTTGGATAAATGAATCTGATAGGAAAATTCATGAAAAAAATAAATTAGTATCTATAATTTCATCCGGTAAAAACCAAACTAGTGGCCATAAATTTAGAAATCAGATAGTAGATAAATTTTCAAATATAATAGATTTATATGGTAAGGCACATAAACCTATAGAATTCAAAATAGAATCTTTAAAGGATTACAGGTTTCAAATTGTTGTAGAGAATAACAAATCAGATTTTTATTTTACTGAAAAATTAATTGATTGTTTTCAAACTGGGGTGATACCAATTTATTGGGGTTGCCCGTCTATACATAATTTTTTTGATTCTAATGGTATTATAATGTTTAATACAATAGAGGAATTATATTCAATTTTAAAATCGTTATCTAATGACTTATATGAATTTAAAATTGAATCGGTAAGAAATAATTTCGAAATTTCTAAAAATTATTTAATTGCTGAAGACTACATTATAAAAAATTATTTAAAAGAATTGTGAAAAAATTAAACATAAATTTTTTGGGGTATGGAGACAATGAACAATCATATTTGAATCCTAATTTATCTAACTGGTATACTGATAACATTTTTTTATTTTTATTAAAAAAAAAGTACGATGTGTCTTTGGTTAAAGATAATCCGGATATTCTAATCTATACCTTGGTTAATAATAACCACTTGAATTTTAATAATTGCGTAAAAATATTTCACACAGAAGAACCCGGTTTTTGGAATAAATCAAATTATTTTGAATATTACTCATCACATGATAGGTTTGGTTTATCCGCACAAGATGCAAATTTAGTATTGTCGTCTTATTACATAGATAATGAAAATAATTTTAGATTCCCATCCTTTTTATTATACTACTACCAAATGATTTTAGATGGGAGAATACCCTGTTTTGATTTTTTTTTCAATGATAGAAAAATTACTGATGAAAGTTTATTTGATAGAAAGTTTTGTTGTTACATACATAGAAATAATAGACAAGATATGTTTAGGGTTAAATTTTTAGAAAAATTATCTAAATATAAAAAAGTAGATATCATAGAAAACATTCCAGGCCATTCATATGAAAAAACAGAATTCGTTAAGAAAAATTATAAATTTTGTTTTGGTATGGAAAATAATAGTCAGGATATTAATTATTACCCTAACATTAAAAATTCTAATTACGTCGATATTGGTTACACCACAGAAAAAATAATAGAACCTTTTTGTTCTAACACAATACCATTATATTGGGGTAACCCTTTAATAAAAAATGATTTTAATAACGATATGTTTATTAATTGGCACGATTATAAAAATGACGAATTGATGATTGAAAAAATAATAGAAATAGATAATGATAAAGAAAAATATTTTTCATATTTAAATGGAACTGTCTTCAATAAAAATAAAATTGAAGAGATTTTGAACAATTTTATTAAAAAAATAGAATCACTTATCACATGAAAACTATAAAAATATACAATCATGCACATTATGGGGATATTTTTTATTCTCGAATATTAATTAATGCACTGACTCCACATTTTAATATAGAATATTATCACAGTCAATTAGGTTTAATTTTAAATGACCTTCCTAATGTTTTAGAATTTACTTATATACCAAAAACTTTTGACATGAATCTTAACTACGTTAAAAATGGAATAGTAAATGCATGGATAGGTCAAAATTATATGTCGTATGTTGAAAATGAACAAAGATGTAGTTTTAGTAATCATTTTAAACTAGTTAAAAATATATGCAATGAATTAGAAATTAATTTAAAAAATCCCTTAGAATATCTTCCATATGTAAATTACCAAAACTTATCAAATATAAATCATCTTGAAGATAAAATGAATTATTATAAAATAAAATATGATAAAACCATTTTAATATGTGACGGAAACATAAAATCGGGTCAATCTGAAAATTTTGATTTTAGTAGTATCATCATAAAGTTAGCAAACAAATATAAAAATTATTTATTTTTATCCACTAATAATAATTTTAATCTTGATAATGTAATATCGACACATCCGAATTTAACATCCAAATTACCTGATTTGTTAGACATAAGTTACATTTCAAAATTTTGTGATGTAATCATTGGTCGAGCATCAGGACCTTTTTGTTATACTCAGACCTCTGAAAATTTATTTAATAAAGAAAAAATATTTATATCTTTTACCCACAATGAATTTGAAGGTAATTTTTTAGAGGAGTCAACTTGTAAAAAAATATGGTCTAACAATTTTATTTTAGAATCCATATATGATACAATTGATAGTAATTTAAAATTTTAATAAAAATATTTGACATGAAAAAAAGATTAGTTGTTGCACATTATAATGAAGATTTAGATTGGTTAAAAAATATTAACAGTGATGTTGAAATTGTAATTTATCATAAAAATCATGATAAAAAATTAACGTACAATGATTGTTTAAAGATAAATGATAACGAATATTTATTATCAAATGTAGGTAGAGAATCTCACACATACTTAATGCATATGATTAATTATCACGATAATTATTGTGATATTGAATTTTTCTCACAAGGGTATCCGTTAGAGTACGATGTTGTTAATTTAGTTAATAGTGATAATATTCCTGAATATAAACAGTACACCAATTTTTATAGAAATTTTGAATCAATAAATGGTTTTAATGTACCGCATATGAAAGATGATGGGTATCCGGACACAAGAGGTATATGGGATAATCTATTTAGTTATGAACCACCAAATATAACTGAAATCGTACCTCACGGGTATATTAAATGTGATAGGAACACATTAATGTTTCATAATATAGATACATATAAAAAATGTTTGACTTATTTTAAAGACAACAACCCTAAAAATCTTTATGGTTGGTCTTTTGAATATTTCTGGGCGTTACTTTTCAATAAAATACATGAAAATAAATAATATTACGATGAAAATAAAAGTTTTAAGTTTTTCACTTTACGGAAATAATCCAATATACACACATGGGTGTATAAAAAATGCTGAATTACATAAAAAACATTTTGTGGATTGGGAAATGTGGGTCTATTATAATAATACTGTTTCACAAAATGTTATTGATTGTTTAAACGAATTAGGTTGTAAATTAATAAATACAAATCAAGACAGGAATTTAATGAATTCATTGTGGAGGTTTTTACCAATATGTGATGAAAATGTGGAATATTTTATAAGTCGTGATTGTGATTCAAGAATAAGCGAAAGAGATGAGGTTGGAGTACAAGAGTGGATAAATTCAGGAAAAAAATTTCATATAATACGGGATCATCCAATTGGTCATAATTGGCGAATGAACGCCGGAATGTGGGGGTCTAGAAATTTAGCGTTTCCAAATTTTTACGAAAGTATGGAATCTTATTTAAACACAAATAATAGACAATCAGATAAAAGTATAGACCAATGTTTTTTAAGAGATATTATATATCCTTTTGCTGTTAGTGATGTTATGGTACATGATGAATATTTTAATTACGAAGGACACGGGACAAATATAAAAAGAGATAGGAAACTTGATGATTTTGCATTTATTGGTGAATCTGTGGATGAAAACGACAACCCAAGAGGAGACCAAAGAAGTCCGATTATCGCAAGGTATGTTGGGTAAAATAAATCTTATTGATAAATTTTTAAACACACTATTGACATTATACGATAAAAACACTATTATTTATAATAGTTCAAAAATTTATAGTGATGATGGTTTACAAATCCATAATAAACACTATAGATAATTATAAATTCATGATTTATATCTATCATCATTTAGGTTTAGGGGATCATATCATTTGTAATGGATTGGTTAGATTTTTACAAAAAAAACATAATCAAGTATCTTTATTTTGTTATCAACATAATATTGAAAATGTTTCTTTTATGTATTCTGATAACGAAAATATTAAGTTAATTCCAGTCAACAGTGATTATGAGTGTAAAACCTTTATTCGAGTAAATAATTTAAATACAAATAATTTATATAAAATTGGGTTTTCTGAATTAAGTAAATACTTACCATCAATAAAATTTGACGAGGCATTTTATAAAATCGCAGGAATAGATTTTGAGTCAAGGTTTAATGAATTTTATATTCCAAGAAACAGAAAAAAAGAGTTAGAAGTTTATAAAGAGTTAAACCCTAATGACGAACCTTACATTTTTTTACACGAAGACCAAACAAGAGGGTTACATATTAATCGTAGTAAAATACCAAGTAATATAAAAATTATTGAAAATAATATAAAATATAATATTTTCGATTTATTAACTGTTTTTGAAAATGCACATGAAATACACTTAATGCAGTCTTCAATTAAAGATTTAATAAATTCATACAAAATGGATAAACCAAAAATATTCTTACATAACTACGTTAGAAACTATGCAGAGGATTTAAACTCAATAGGATTGAATAAAATATATGAAATTAATTAAAATGAATCTTGGTGAAAAAATCGAAGATATTATTAAAAACACAACACATAATATCTTAAATAAAAATAAAAATGTTGACTTACCTGAAGATATCATTGAAACAGATAATTTAGGTGAGGTAATTGAAAAATTATCTATTCTACATTGTAGAATGTGGTATTTAGAGGACGCAATAAGTGATGCGACTGATGACTCCGAAATCGCAGAATTAAAACGCAAAATAGACATATGTTTTAAAGTAAAAAGACCAAAATATGTTCAGGCAATAAATAGAATGGTAGAGAATTCAATAATAACCGGAAAGTCTCTCTTGGAAGATTCGGTTAAGCACTACAAAGGTTTTAATTAAAAATGAATTTAGTAATAGGGAATACTTCACAAATCAGTCATTACTTTCCAAATTCTTACGAAAAAATTTCTTCAAGGAATATTGATTTCAAGTCTATTAAGAACAAGAAATATAAGAGAATTTATCTTACGTTCGCAGAACAAAGAACATTTTTAAATGAAGATGAATCTTTTTTTCTTAAAACTAATTTTGATTATACAATTTTTGTTATAGACGAACTAAAAAATTATTGTGATAATATTATAATTTTTTCTACGTCTGAATTATGGAATAATTATGATTCCGCAGTATCAGTCGATATGAAATATGACTATAACTATTCGCCATATATAAAATCTAAAGAAGTACTATGTAACTACATAAATGAAAAAAAATGCGAGTATAAAAATGTAATTATAATTTATCCTTTTAATTTCAATACACCATATAGAAATAAAAACTTTCTTTTTGGGAAAATATTCGATTCTATCATAAATAGAAAAAAGATAAGTGTTGGTGATTTGAATTTTTATAGGGATTTAATTCACCCTTCGGTTATTGTCAATAATTCAATAGAGACAAATCAAGATTTATTGATTGGAGGTGGAGAACTAATAAATTTATATGATTTCATAAATGATTTATATGCCCTTTATAATCTCAAATTAAATGATTATATTTTAATGGATAACGTCAATAATCTTAAAAATAAAAGGGAGAATTACTATTCCAAAATAATATATTCTTCTTATAAAGAATTAATCGATTTAACAAGTAATGATTTACAAAAATATATCCTTGGTCAAGGACACCATTAATGAAAAACATCTATCAGATTTGATAGATTGGTTGAAAACGAACCCAAAATTAACCAAAGGTGAACTAAATGTTGAATTTGAAAAAAAATGGTCTCAATGGTTAGGTTGTAAATACTCAGTATATCTTAACTCAGGTTCTTCTGCTAATCTTGCGATGATATATTCTTTAATTTTATCTAAGAAGTTGAAGAATAAAAAAATAATTGTACCATCTGTTTCTTGGGTTACTACGGTTGCTCCCGCAATACAACTTGGACTTGAACCAATAATGTGTGATTGTGATAAAGATAATTTAGGTTTAGACATTGAACACTTAAAAAAATTGATAATTGAACATAACCCTTCTTGTATAATATTAGTTCATGTTTTAGGAATACCAAATCACATGGATGAGATTCTTTCATTATGTGATGAAAATGACATTTATTTACTTGAAGACACTTGTGAATCCGTTGGTTCAAAATACAAAGAAAAAAAACTAGGTACTTTTGGTACAATGTCATCATTTTCATTCTATTTTGGTCACCACATTTCAACTATAGAAGGTGGAATGGTGTCAACAAATGATGAAGATTTTTATCACCTTTTGTTATCAATTAGAAGTCATGGATGGGATAGGGACTTACCCGAAAATAAGAAAAACAATCTGAGATTAAATTACGAAGTAGATGATTTCAGGGCGTTATATACTTTTTATTATCCCGGATTTAATCTTAGAAGTACAGATTTACAAGCATTCATTGGTTTGAAACAAATGGAAACTATTGATGAAATTGTAACAAAAAGAAAAAATAATTTTGACCTTTATAATAGTTTAATTAAAAATGGTATTTGGAAAATTAAACCACCAATTGAGTCATTTGTTTCAAACTTCGCATATCCCATAATTACAGAAAATATAAAGGAATTAGTTAAAGAACTACAAGAAAAAAATGTAGAATGTAGACCACTAATTTGTGGATCAATGTCGGAACAACCATTTTGGTACGAAAGTTATGGAAAAACAATTTTACCAAATGCAACTAGAGTTCATAATTTGGGATTATATCTACCTAATCATAGTGAACTAACTCAAAATGAAATTGAATTTATTTCAGATATCGTTAACAAAACACTTTAAAAAATAAAAAAAACAAAAATATGAAAAAAGCTATTATAACAGGTATAAATGGACAAGACGGTTCATACTTATCAGAGTTTTTACTTGATAAGGGATACGAAGTTCATGGTACACTTAAAAGAAATTCTGTATCTGAAAATCAAACGGCTAGACTTGATTCTGTATACGATAGAATTATTTTACACTACGCAGATATGACTGATTTGTCATCTCTGATTCGTACTATACAAAAAGTGATGCCTGATGAAATTTATAACTTAGCTGCACAGTCTCATGTAAGAATATCTTTTGACCAACCAATTTATACAGCAAACGTGACAGGACTTGGAACATTGAATCTACTTGAGGCGGTAAAACTTGTAAAACCTGATATAAAAATTTATCAAGCATCTTCATCGGAAATGTTTGGAAATAATATTGATGACGATGGTTTTCAAAGAGAAACAACGCCTATGTGCCCAGTATCACCTTACGGATGTGCAAAAGTTTTTAGTTATAACATAAGTAGAAATTATAGGAACTCATATAATATGTTTATTTCGAATGGAATATTATTTAATCATGAATCACCTAAGAGAGGGACAAATTTTGTGACAAATAAAGTTTGTAAAGAAGCGGTAAAGATAAAATTAGGTCTTAGTAAAGAATTAAAACTAGGGAATTTAAATGCGACGAGAGATTGGGGTCACGCTAAAGACTACGTTGAGGCTATGTGGTTAATATTACAACTCGATAAACCTAATGATTTTGTATGTGCGACAGGAATTTCTCATTCGGTACGTGATTTATGTGAATATGTGTTTTCCAAATTAGGTTTAAACTGGGAAGACTATGTTAGTTTAGATGAAAAATTCTTAAGACCTGAGGAGTTGAACGACCTTAAAGGAGATTCAACTAAATTAAAAACTTTAACTGGTTGGAAACCGGAATATACTTTTGAATCTATGTTAGATGAAATGATAACCTATTGGTTAGATAAATTAAGTTGATGAATTTAAATAATGAGAAAATTATTAGTAACTGGTGGAAAAGGGTTAGTGGGTTCCGCAATAAATGCTGAAATAAAGATAGGAAGGGAATACAATCTAATTAACAGGGAAGAATGTGAAAATATGTTTGATATTTACAAACCTACACACGTAATTCATTGTGCAGGTAAAGTTGGTGGGATTGGTGGTAATATGAGTTTGAAAGGTGAATTTTTTTATGATAATATCATGATAAACACAAACGTAATAGAATCAGCAAGAAAAAGTGGTGTTAAAAACTTAATTGCGTTCTTGTCAACATGTATTTTTCCTGATAATATCGAATACCCTCTGACTGAGAAAAAAATTCATTTAGGTCCACCTCATACATCAAATGACGCGTATGCTCACGCTAAACGTATGTCTGAGGTACAAATCAGGGCGTATAAAGAACAATATGGTCTAAATTATTCATCAGTTATACCAACTAACATTTATGGTCCTAATGATAATTTTTCATTAACGAATGGTCATGTTGTACCTATGTTAATGCATAAGATTTATTTAGCACAAAGAAACAATGAAGATTTAGTCGTATGGGGTAGTGGTAAACCACTAAGAGAGTTTATTTATTCAAAAGATATTGCTGAACTTTCAGAATGGGCTGTTGAAAATTATAGTGAACCTGAACCAATAATATTTTCTAATTCAGAAGAGATAAGTATTTCAGATTTAGTTGATTTATTAGTTAAAGAGTTTAACTTTAAAGGTAAAGTAAAATTTGATTCAACTAAACCTGATGGACAATTTAGAAAACCGTCAGATAATAGTAAATTAAAATCATATCTACCCGAATTTCAATTTACACCAATAGAAATTGGAATAAAAGAAACGGTAAAATGGTTTATTGAAAACTATGAGAATGTAAGAAAATAATTTTTATATTATCTACCCTGTCCTCTATATTTTTTCGCTCCTCTATCGTGTCTGTTTCTAGATTTAGCCGCTTTACCGGACTTTCTCTTACCGAAACTGATTTTTACAGAACCTGAACCTGTATTTTTACCTTTAGCCATAATTATTTTTAAAATAAATATGGTATTCCCAACTTTTTTCCTTATTTTTGTGAAAATCAATTAAAATATCACAATATGGAAGATTTACTAACCCAACGAATCAATTACGCCAGTATAAACGTATTTAAGAATTACTGTCCATTAGAGAACAGAAAAGAATATATTTCTGACCCTATCAGTGGAATGGATGATTTTTTTATACAACCAGCAATAGTACGGAATATTAATACTAATAAAGTTAAATCCACTTACTTACATTATCCCAAAAATAAAAAAAGAACAAAATATTTTTACTCTGATAATCCAAATGGTGAAAACATAAATCTTTTTGTGTGTTCAAAAAAACTCCGTTCAACCGATAACATACATGTCTATGATGATACTACTTTCATAACCGATAAAGAAAGACAAATAAAAAGACATTTTGGTAACCCCTTTTCGTCTGTTCATTTTACAACAATAGAAAGGTCAATAAGAAGACATGGGGATAAGGTAACATTCAAATTATATGTTCACAATAAAATGCGGGATGTTAACGAAATTTATTTTAAAAAGAGTTATCGAGTTATTTCATTAACAGTGAATATGGTGACAGGTAATTTTACAATAAGTAACATTCAAGATGGTAGAAATATAAAACAAAAAAGATTTAGGGTTAATTCATTTTTAGAGTTAGAACAAATGGTAAAAACGAATAACACTCCTTTCAATATTTCCAATTATACAGATAGAGGGATAGTACAAGAGAAATTAGACATAAAAAAAATATTTGATAACAAAATATTCTATAAGGTCGTATCGGATGTTTTCAATGTACCTAATATAAATGAAAAAAACATTTTTGATAATTTACTAAAGTTTTTCATTGAAACCAAAAAAATTAAAACACCAGATAACTATAAAGACCTATTAATTTATCATTACCCTACGGAGAAATATTTGAAAAAGAATGATAGAAAATTAATCACGTCTATTTTAGATTTTTATGGAATAAAATCAAAAGTTCTTAATAAATTTTTACACAAGTATACCCAAATCAATATACCTGCACTTGCTAGGTTGTGTTATTTGTTTGGTGACAATTTTCAGAAATATGTTGGTAATATAAACCCTGACGCATTTATTAGTTTAAATAATCCGGACACTTGGATTATGAATGCAAGTATGTTCAAAGCAAATTTCTTTCAGTTTAAAAATCACAACTATAAAATAAGTGAAGAAGAAAAAGATAATATATTGAAAATAATAATTGGTGGTAGAAAGAAGTTTGTAAATAGGGATAACCATCTTCATATTGATGAAGAGTTTGTAAATCTTTTATCAGACCATTTCAATATGTTACAAAAAATAAGAGAATATGACCCTCAAATAAAAATGAGAGCAACGGATTATACTACCTTCCATAATGAACATCAGGAATTAGCGAAAATGGTTGCAGCAATTAATAAGGGTTGGGTTACCGAATATAAGTTTAATCAACAAATGTTAGATGATGTTCAAAAACCTGTAGATTTAAAAATAGAACTTGATAATTGTAGTTATGGTGAAATAACTTTTTATCCAGTAATATTAAAGAGAGAAGAAGAATATATTGAGGAAGGTAATTTTATGCATCATTGTGTTGCAACTTATGCGGATAAAGATAAATCAATCATAATATCTATAAGAACTGAAGATAAATCTGATAGAATAACTTGTGAAATTGATTGTCAAACAGGACAATGTATTCAAGCAAGACACTTTTGTAACAAACCAGCACCAGGTGATATGGAACTAGCGTTAAATGAAATATTAGTAAAGACAAAAAAATATGCTAGATTGGGGATGTTACATAATATTGAAAAAAGAAAAGTACCAATCATCATTAATGGTGTTGAAATATATAGAGAAATTGAACCAACACTTCAAGAACATCTATTTGATATTTTACCGATTTAAAACTACAAAAAGTCATAATGTCCATATATATTTTATATATGGATATTTTATTTAAACATAGGCAAGAAAAAAGAGAAAAGAAATCTAATAAAAATAAATCAACGTGTGATATTGAAATTCGAGGAGATAAGAAGTTTTTAGAGTACAACGGATATTTTTACACTGAATTTAATGCGTTTAATAAAAAAAAGTCAATCACGTTTCATCACGGGTTTATTTTAGATATTGTTACCGGAGATATTCATTTATCTTATAAAATAAACAATCACAATTTGACTGATGAAAAATTATTTAGAGATTTAATAAAAAACAAAAAAAATAATTTCAGACAGTTAGAAGATTTAACTGAATCAGGTTTATTAAAAGGTGAAAGAAAACACAAGTATTGGGGTGTAAAATATGAAAAGGCCACTGATAAAATTTTTGAAATAATTTATAATAAACTAAAAGAAAATTTCAAATCAGATTTCTACAAAAACAAAATATACAAAGAAAAATATTCTGTTAATCCTTTTTACGATTTAATAATTGATTACCACTTAGATTGCAAAAATATTAAACCTCATGACGGGGTTTATTTTGATATACAAAATAGTTATCCCAAAACAAAATGGTTGAAAAAAAATGATTATAAATTTTTACCCGCAGTTCTTGATGAATTAGGAATAAAATCAAAATATATAATTTCAGAATTAAACACAACAAAACAACAAGTACAGATAAGTTCATTAAAATTTTTATGTAATCTTTTTGGTGACAATTATATGGATTACTTAAAAAAAATTGATTGGAAAAAAAATTGTTTTGAGGTATCACCAAATAAAAAGGGCCATGTTTTAAAAAATGAATTTGAGAAAAACAACATGGTTAGACTAATAAACAATTGGGAAAAGATATCGATGATGAATGAGACTCTTATATACTCAATAAATAAAATTTTGAATACAAGATTGTTTTTGGAAACTAAAGGAATAAACTTAAGGTTTATCGCTAAAAATGATTTAGAGTTTGAAAATTTATTGTCACAATGGTCTTCAGTAAGAAGACATTATAACAGAGGATATAAAGTTCGATATGATTTACCAATTGATTTTGTTAAAATGATTGAAGAAGAGATAATAGTTAATAATTTATCATTTAAACCAAAACTAATTATCTCTGAAGAAGAATTCGCATTAGAAGGAATTAAAATGAAAAATTGTATGTCAAATCAATTTGTTCATGGTGCAATTTATTTATACGTCTCTTTAGAACACAAAAGGAAAAGGATTAATTTACAATATAGAAAAGGATTATTAATTCAATCCTATGGTAAAGCGAATACCGCAGTTGACAATATTTTTCAGGAACCAATAAAAGTATTAACAGACAGGTTTCTGAAAAACCCTGAAATTCAATGGAAACGAGAAAAGTACGATATTATTAAGTAATTTTTTTTTCCGAATATTTTTTGTTATATTTTTTACATAAATGGGTAATGATATAAACATAGGTTCCGATTATTTTAGTGTAAAGTCAAGTACAATCGTTCAAATGAACGAGGAATTTGTTGTTTATAGTGAAGATGGACCGGTGGTCTTGAGGACATTAATCACCGCTGATTTTGAAAACATACCTAAAAAGTATCACGAAATTTTTATAAATGTATTAACATCAAAATACATGAATAAAGTTAATTTTGGTGAAAATCCATTTTCTGAGTGTAAACCGTTAATTAAAAGAAAATGGTGGCAATTTTGGAAATCACAATATTTTACTAAATAAAACAATAATTTATGCCAACATTTTATGCTGAAGACATCAATATTGATGTAAACGAATTTTTAAGTTCATGTAATAGCGGAGAAATTCAAGAATTGATTGAAGCACTAATTCATGATGGTCACATTGAAAAACCACGTGAGAAATCCAACGAAAAGATGAGTGCGGGGGAACAAATTTTTGAACACAAATTAAGTAAACTACACGGTATGTGGAATCGTCTTTCAAAAGAAGACGAAGAAACAATCGTTAAAATCGCAGATAAATTTTAATGAAAGTTCTTGAATTATTCGCGGGTAGTCGGTCTGTTGGCAAAGCAGCAGAAAAACTAGGTATGGAGGTATTCTCTTCAGATTTGATTCAATTTGAGGGAATACATTATCCTGTAAGTATTTTAGATTTTGATGTTACTAAAGTACCATTTAAACCTAATATAATATGGGCATCACCACCATGTACTGGTTTTAGTGTTGCCGCTATTGGTCACCATTGGGGTGGAGGAAAAGGTGCGTACATACCTAAAACTGAAACCGCTAGATTGGGTATTGAATTAGTTAAGAAGACATTAGAACTTATTGAACATTTTGAACCGGAGTTTTGGTTTATAGAAAATCCAAGAGGTGTTCTCCGTAAAATGCCGTTTATGGGTAAGTACAAAAGGAACACTGTCACTTACTGTCAATATGGTGATGAAAGGATGAAACCAACAGATATTTGGACTAATAGTGAATTATGGGTTCCTCGGAAAATGTGTAAAAATGGCTCACCGTGTCACGTTGCAGCACCAAGGGGATCAAAGACAGGTACACAAGGTAGGTCAAACGCATATGAAAGAAGTAAGATACCTGACGAATTATGTATAGAAGTACTTAAAAGTTGTCTATTATGATTATGTTTTTTATTTCTATGTTTATTTTCTTATCCATTTTCTGTTGGGTATGGGTTAGTATTATACAGAACACAATCAACAACAAGAAGGAATACCGTGAATTTTTGGACACTTTTATAAAGTAAAAAGATATTTATATTAAAAACTTTATGAAAAGATTCATCTTTTTGCTGTGCATATTATTTTCCACTGTTAGTTATGGACAATATAATCCTAAGTTTTCTTCTTTTATGAATAAATGGATTGGTGTCCCGTATAAATTTGGGGGAAGTACTATCAAGGGTATTGATTGTTCTAAATTAACCCAAAGATTTTATAAAGACGTTTTTCATGTTATTATACCTGGAACTGCACCAAAACAATACAGATTTATGGGCAAGGTTCGTTTAAAAAATATGACAGAGGGTGATATAATTTTTTTTAAAAGTAAATTAAGTCCTAGTGGGTGGCATTGTGGAATTTATTTAGGAAACGACCAATTTTTACATGCCCCAAGAAGAGGTGATAGAGTTAAAATAAGTTCTTTGGACGAAAACAATTACAGAAAAAACATAATTGGTGGGGGTAGGGTAAAAATGTAAAATGTTCGGATTTAAATAGAAATTTAAGGATATTTATAATAATATGAAAAAGACTCTTAAAGAAGACTTAGAAAGAATCCATGGGTTAACCTATGGTAAAAAGGTTCTAAACGAATCGTTTATAGATAATATCTTAAATAAGGTCGGGTTATCAGGTAAAGATGATATCAAAAAAGTGGATGACCCTAAGAAGGCGGATTTAGTTACTACCGATGTACAACAATTCTTTGATAACATCAAAAATGCAGCAGATGGTGGTGGATTATCTCAACAAGGACAAGGTTCAATGACTTACCAAAAAGAGGTTGAATCAATGCAAATTGGTTTAATGATGCTGGGTTATGAATTACCTAAACATGGTGTCGATGGACTATTTGGACCTGAGACAGCGTCAGCGGTTGAAAAATTCAAATCCGATAACAATATCAAAGACAATGTAAATGAAAGTGCAGAAGCAATAAGACAAATTGCAATTGGTCAATATGGTTGGAAAGAGAAGTCAGGACAGTTATCTGGTGGAGGTGAAATCAGTAGTGATCTTTCAAAAATAGTTAATGAGCTTATTGCCGAATTTAATGAAAAGTATCCTGAATGTGTAGGTACATTCACTTCAGGTAATGATCAATTTCACCAAAACATAACAAGTTATACTAGTTTACACACAAAAGGACTTGCTGTTGACCTTACCTTACCTTCAAGCTGTCATAGTTCATTTATTGAATTATTAAAACAATATAAAAGTAAGTACAATGGTTTCAGTTTTATAGATGAATATACAAACCCAACAAAATTGGCTACCGGAGGACATTTTCATGTTTCATATCGTAAAGGTAAACCTGAAGGTGGTGGAAAATCGTCAGGTGGAAGTGGTTCAGTAAGTGTACGAAATATTAAAGCGACACCTGAAATGTTAACTAAACTTTTGGAATTATTAAAACAAAAGGGAGTTACTTCAGAAGATTTAAAAAAGTATATTGATAGTATAACCACAGGTGGTGGAGCGGCGTTTAGTGATTTAGATTTAACAACTGACGAAGGGTTTAAAACATATGCAGAAATATGTCAAAAATTTATAAATAATCGTCAACCTAATTTATTGGGAATCACTGGTGAAATGATGGCTAAAGGTGCGAGAGAAGCGTTTGATAAATACAAAAGATTTGTTCCCGCTGAATTGGCTTTGGCTCAGTTAGCCGCTGAGGGAGGAATAGGTAACAAAGACCCAAATAGCAGACCAATTAGAACTAAAAATCCTTTTAATGTTGGAAACACTGATAGTGGAGCCAACATTGAACATGGTCAAGTTCAATCAGGGATAAACGCGTATTATAATCTTATCGCAAGAAATTATTTAGGGAAAGGTAAAACCGCAAGTGATTTGATACAGAATTTTGTAAATCATAGTGGAAATAGATACGCGTCAGCAACAGGTTATGAAAGTAGTTTAAATAAACTCGCTGGAGAAGCAAATAGAGTTGCTAAGACTGTTTTACCATCAACAACTAGTACAGGAGATACCGGAATGGTTTAATTTTAAATAATTTATTCCAAACTTTTATCTATTTATATACAATGAACATTTAAAAAAAGAGACATAATATTATGGAAATGAATAAAAAAGAATTATTTAGATTAATCAGAGAAAGTCAATCAATGGAAGTTGACGAAATGGCTCAGTTACAAACTAGAAAGGGTAAGCCAATTGGTAAAAGAGTAATAATAAAATATCAGAATAAAGTATACATTGGTTGGAAAGATGAGGTGAGTGTTAAACAAAAACCAATAGAGGGGGCAGTAGTAATTGGTTGGATGATTAATGAAGAACCTGTTTTGTTTACTAATGGTAACGAAATTGCTGAGTTTATAAGAGAAAATCCTGAAGAATATCAAGCATTAAAAGAAAAATACGGAGCAAATTTAAGATGGACCAATAAAAAAGCAACTAACTATCAACCAAGACCAACAGAACCAATTAAGACACAACCTGTACCTGATGTTGAGGGTGGAGAGGAGAAAAGTTTTAATGTTGCGTATGTCCCAACGGGTGCAAAACAAAGTGAACAAGAAACAATTAAAAGAATATTCAACCCAATTATAGAAGCGGAATTTGGTGATACTTCTGAAGGTAAAAGATTTACTCAAGTATTAGCTAAAAGAAGTATACCTGAAATAAAAGCGGTTGACAGACCGTATTTGGATAAATACACCCCAACATGGACAAATGATAGAATAGAATTTAGAGCACATACATATAATTCATATAAATCAGCAGAAGATTTTTTAAAGTCAGTATTGGCTAGAATTAAAGGTGTTGAAACACCTGAAATGAGTACATATTATCTTGCTAGACAATTTAATAAAGTTTATAGAAATTGGGAAGAAGATAAAAAAAATCAAGAAAGATATTTAGGTAAAACACCGAAATATGAACTTGATGCATTAGGTCTTTCACAAATTAAACTTGATGTTTCATTAAAAATGGTTTTTGAAATTACTGGTGAAAAACGCGGTGACACTTTTATATGGAAAATTAGTATGAGAAATAAATTTGGTAGAAAATCACCTGAAGAATATTCAATTAACACAAGACTAAAAGATGTTGACTACTCAGTACAATTGAAAGAAGGTGGTATTTTAGACGATAGAAGTGTTGGTGTAACTAAAACTGTACAACTTGATCCTGAAGAACCGGTAAATGAACAAAAAACAATTATGTCTCAATTACCTGTACAATTAGGATTAAAAGAAGCAATTAAAGATTTTAAAAATTTGATTGAATCAATAAGTCCAAACTCAGCATTAAGAATTGCAAACATCAGACAATATGATGTCAAAAAAGGTTTGGATGAATCAAAAACAAATTTTTTATTTAATAAATTAATGAAAAAATTTAAAAAGTAATTATGTCAAGAGTAATTAAATTAAAACAACAAGATATTGAAAATATCGTAAAAACTATTCTCGAAGAAGAACAACCAACAGAGTTTGATGACTTTGATACAAAAATTCAACCGGAAGAACTACCTGGAGCTAATGATGAAGAATTAACTTTAGGTCAGGACAAAGAAGGTAATTTTTATGTTTTTATAAATGCGGATGAACCAAATCCTGATATAGTTTTAAAAACAGATTAATATGAATCCGATAAAAACTATAATAGCATTATTTTTAATGGTTGGGGCACCCGCACCAATTGTTTCTGTAAGTTTTTTCGATAGTGAACACAGAGTAATATTAGCACCAATCGCAATTCTTTCCGCATTTATCGGTACAGGATTAATGTTTGGGTTTACTAATTTTAGAACAAGACCTAAACACATTGGTAATTTCGATAAAGACAACATAAAACCTGACATCAATCAAACATGGATGGTTTTCTTTATTACATTGGTAATCAATCTGTTTTTCGCTAATCTTTGTGGTAACTAATTAAAGTTATTAATATATTATTATATCCCCAACAAAATGTTTGGGGATTTTTTTTGTTTATAATATTTTTTTATTAACTTTGTGAAAATAAATTTTTATGAAGACATTAATTGTACATCCTAAGGATGAATCAACAAGTTTTTTGGATATTGTTTATAACCCAATACCAGATAAAACTGTAATCACTGGTGGAATTAGTAAACAAGAATTACATGAACTTATTGAGTCACACGATAGAGTTATGATGATGGGTCACGGTTCTCCGAGTGGTTTATTTTCCGTGGGACAATTCTCAAAAACACATGGATTTATTATAGATAGAGAAACTGTCTCGTTATTAGAACAAAAAGATAATAGTGTCTTTATTTGGTGTAATGCAGATCAATTCGTTAACCGTTACCAACTTAAAGGATTTTATTCGGGTATGTTTATATCGGAGGTAGGTGAAGCGATGTATTGTGGGTTACCCGGAACAAAACAGACAGTAGTTGATGAATCTAATTATGGTTTTTGTAATATCATTTCAAATTATATAAATGATGATTGTAAATTAATATACGAAAACGTAAAAAAGGAATATGGACTTATTGCCGAAAACAATCCTGTTGCACAGTACAATAACAAGAGATTATATCTTTCTTAGACGATATTTATAGTTAATGAGAAAGATAATTATCACTGAAAGTCAGTTTAAAACAGTAATTGATAAATTTATAAACGAGGCGACATACGGTTCACCAAAAGAAGAAAGAGACGAAATTGAGTATAATATAAATAAATCATTTTCTTCGGGACAATATAAAATTAAAGACAGTAACGAGATTGATAACGCAATTTTAGATTTTCAAAAAAGAATGTCTCCAACTGGTAGTTATGTAATTGAGATAATTTCATCTGAATCAAAAGTACCTAATCGTGGAGGATTAAAACCTGGTGAATTATCACTTAAAAGAGCCGAAGAAATTAAACGTTATATAGATTCAAAAGGGTTAAACAATATTCAGACAAAAGTAACGTCATTAGGAGCCCAAGGACCTGAGTGGGAACCTTCAAAAGGTGCGTTTTTTCAAGGTTATACTGATAATCAGTATGTCAGATTGAAGTTATTGGGTAGTAGTCCGAAAGATAACCCTTGTTTAGTTGATTTACAAATTATTGTTGATTACAAAGGTTCGCAAGGTGTTACATATCCATATCATCAATGTGATGAAGCGTTGTTTAAAATGTTCGCGAACGGAGTACCAGTAAAACTTGATGGTGGTGGTGGGGATGTCATAAATTTAAATAATCAATCTGATGGAGGTCCAAGAATTGTTAATTTAAAAATAAGTGGTGATGATGTTTCACAAATACTAAAAACACAAAAGGATAAAATTAATTTTACGTTACAATGTTTCACGGATACTGAAGGTGGTTGTCATAGTGATCCGTTACACATAACTATAAAAAATAATAAAGGTAAAATTTTATTAAACCCAACATTTATTACTATAGGTAAAAGAATGAAATTTGGTCAGTGGTTAAATCTTATGGTAACTGATTCATGTGGTGTTCCAATATCATATAATGAAGCGTCTAATGCTGAAATACAAAACCCTGATGAAAAGTTTTTATCAGATTATAAAAAATCAAAAGAAAAAATAAAATTGGTGTCAAGTGATAAAAAAGGTGAAATGTACACATCTGAAAGTTTGGCAATAATTTTTGCTTTAGTTATTGATGGAATTATCAGAATTCCAAAAGATTCTATTCAGAAATATTCCCAACAAATAAATGCATTTAATAATAAACCTTGGCAATATTTAGTTGATTTATGGGAAATAAGTGATAAACAAATGAAAGAAATTGAAAATATAACTAAAAATTTAAAATCAAATCAAAATATGATTGCAACAAAATAAAAAATGAAATAGTTTTTTTTACAAAAAAAAAGTGTTATAATTTATACATAACACTTTTTTTATGCAATTTAAATTAGGAAAAAAATTAAGTATTTCACTTCAAGTGATGTGGTTTTTATTAAAAGTATCTGTTGGATTGATGGCGTTGACCTACATAATCTATAGAATAAACGAATTTGTAAATTAATTTAATTATGGTAACTTCAGCACAATGTTTAAAAAAGTATGGTAATCCTGAATTGGAAAAAAGTATGGTTGTTTGGGATGTACCTACAGAATTGGAAATCGGTATGATTCCGAAGAAAATCTATTGTAATAAAGATATGGTTAAACCATTGAGTACCGCATTCAAAAATCTAATTGATACCGGTAAAGTTAAAGAACTAAAAACTTGGGACGGATGTTTTAACATTCGAAAGAAGAGAGGTTTATCAAGTATGTCGTTACACTCATGGGGAATTGCAATTGACGTGAACGCTGCGTGGAATGGTCTTAATAAAGAACCGGTATTAAGTGCTGGGTTTGTGAAATGTTTTACCGATGCTGGTTTTGAATGGGGTGGAACATGGAAAAGGAAGGACGGAATGCATTTTCAATTATCATCAATTTAATAACACATGGAAAAGAAAGAATCAAAAACATCTAAACATTTTTGGTTTAGTATGATTAAATCATTTTTACGTATAGTCGGTTGTTTTGTACTGGCATATCATGATTTTGTCGGTGCTGCAATATTATTAGGTGTTGCAGAAATTTTAGGTATTGTTGAAGAACTTTAAAAAAATTAACATGTTTAAAAAATTTTACAACTACCTTATTGAATTCAAAAGAGAATTTTTAATTGTTACTTTAACATTATTCTCAATTTCAATGAGTCTTTTTTATTTTAATGGTAAAGACAATATTGATAGATGTCATAAACAATTAAAACAAAAAGAGGAGATAATATTTTTATTACAGGATTCCATTTATGTTATGCAACTACAACACATGAGAATGGGAATCGCAATTGATATATTGTTAGAAGAAAATCCTGAAATAGAAGATAGGTACAACGAGATTTATAATCACGAAACAGAATAACAAATGAATATCGAATTAAAAATATCAATTTTAATTGCCATCATTACCGGCATAAAATGGGTATACGAGTATACTAAACAACTTCAATGGGAAAAAAATAAATACCTAGTTGACAGATTAGATTTATTTAAGAGTAAAGAACATGTAAAGATTACTCACAAATTATTAGATTGGAATAATGTGACAGTTAACATAAACGGTAACGATGTAAAAGTAGATGATGAAACATTATACGAAGCATTATATCCTCACAATGTAAAACATAAATTTACCACGTTAGAATCTGATTTAAGAACATTGTTCGATAACTACTTTGATGATTTAACTGAGTTATTGATATTAAGTGATATGGGACTTGTAGATGATGTGAATTTGGAAAAGTATATGAAATACTGGTTTGATATTTTAAGAGGTAAATCAGGAAAAAAAGAGTTAAGATTAATAAACCAAATTCATAACTACTTGGAACACTATGGTTATGAAGATTTATATTATTATTTAAATTTTAAAAACTAAAAAATATGTCAGAAAAAAGAATTTTTAATGTGGGTTACATTGAATACCCAAACACTACATTGATTTACGATTCAGTTGAAATCGACGCATCAAATTATCCTGAATTAGAAGGGAAAACAGATGATGAGGTTATTGAATACATTAAAGAAAATGCTTGGGAAATGAATCCAACTAATCCGGATGTTTATGATTCTCTTGGTGAAGAACTTAGTGATCAAGACATTATTAGAGAAAAAATTCCACATGTTGATTCCGAGGTATGGGCTGAAGTTTCTTCTAGCGATAATAACACAGAAGTTAATGAAGAAGAAGACAATGATGATGACGAATAAAATGATTAAATTACTTTTTCTTTTTATATCAATAACATCAAATTCTTTTTCACAAGGAGTTACTCTAAAAGGACATGTGATTAGAAAAGATTATTGTCAATTCTCTGATTTAGGTGGGTATGTTGTCAAAAAGTATAATAAAGTTTATGACACTTATTTTAAACTAACTGACTACGAACTTTCTTTCAAAGGAAGAATAAGAGGGACTTACAAATTATCGGACAAACAAGTTGAGA